>Ga0180009_10000012_pt1 | contig 391983 bp, 372 predicted proteins | sample OS_PC_MetaG_FD_123537 | JGI IMG/M metagenome (GOLD analysis project Ga0180009, IMG submission 123537) | Groundwater microbial communities from the Aspo Hard Rock Laboratory (HRL) deep subsurface site, Sweden - OS_PC_MetaG | ecosystem: Environmental > Aquatic > Deep subsurface > Groundwater...
CGATGGCGATCACGGTGTCGCCGGCTTCGAGCTTGAGCCTGTCGGCCATGTCCTTGGGCAGCGTCGCGGCTATGGAACCGCCGGCACGCCGCAGCTTCACTCCCTGTCGCATCTCGGCCTCCAGTGGTTAGTCTCGAGTGTAGCATATCTATGCTACTTAAGCGTCCGCTGGCTGTCGTTTCGAGCAGATGGCGCACCCTCAAGTCAGGTCGACTCGGGACACGGAAGGGCGCGATACGACAAGGCGGGCCGCGTCACCTCCGAGGCCACCACCGGCGCCACCACCACCTTCGTCTACAACGCGGCCGGTCTCCTCACCGGGCAGACCGGTCCGAACCGGGATGTCGCCATGTGACCATCGAAGCTAGGCGGGCAAGCCGTGATGTGCCAATCCTCGACGGCGGCCTTCACTGGCAGTGTCTGTTTCACCAAGTGGTGAAATAGTGGATTTCAGTGAAAGAACGTGAACTCATAGAAAGGTTCTCCGGGGCACTCGAGAAACTGGCTGACTACCCGCCTGATGCCGTAAGTCCGTTCTCGTCGAGCGTGTGCACGTTCTTGGCGGCGGGGGTTGATCCGACGGGGTATCGGATGGAGGAGCTTGGAGGGAGGGGCGCTATCTGGGCGAAATCCTACTGGTCGACCAAACGGAAACTTGCCGGAAGAGTAGCAAGGAAGCTTGGTACTAGGGAGAAGACGACACGCAGAACCGAGAGCGTGCTTGGCCAACTCAAAGGTCGTTACGAATTGGAAAGGTCCAAGACCGGGAAGTCGAGGTCGTTGGACTTGGCTAGGCAAGTGATCCCCGCGGTACTTGTGGGCGTGACGGTTGGAATCGTCACCAACAGAGACGAGAAGGGCGACCAACGAACGACCACCCCTACGTTGCGCTCTCGGCTGGAAATCCGGGGCTCCCTACTTCCCTGATGGGGTCTGAGTCGACTGCCTCCGCAGGGATCTGTGTGGAAGGCCAAATCAGCGGAGGGGGCCTCGGCGTAGTTCGGGGAGTCAAGGTCTCTGATCCATCGAGGGAGCCGTCGTGCGACGGCAATGACGGCAACGTGTGGCGTCCGGTCTGGGAACCTCATGAGCAAGGTGGACCTGTGCAGCCGTATCGACCTGGCGCGTTCGCGTCACTGATACTCATGTGGCGGTGACCATGGATCTTTGGTGGCTCGGGTTGTCCGCCGTAGCGCTGTTGTGGCTTCTCGCTCCGGGGGAAATGCACGAATACGGCAAGAAACGATGGTGGCCGCAGATGCGAGACCCTACCCCGTGGGGAGCGAGAGTACTGCGGTTGCTCTGCGTAATAGCCTTTCTGGCCGGGATCGTCGGCTTCATCATCAGCTTGCGGTGAAGGCCCCAGATACTCCGGCTGAGAAGCCCAGACCGTGGGCCGTTGGGATGAATCTAATCACGCGGATGATTCCGTGTTCGTTCGGTGTCTCCCTCCTCACTATCGATGGGGGTCAGCGATCAGCAGCCGTCTATCTGAAATCCACAGAACTGCACGATCCGGGTCAGAGACCGTAACGCCGTCATGTTCGGTGTCGTCTACAATCGGGCGGCGGACACGCACGTGGAGGAACGCTTCTTGCAGATCCGTGCGGCGGTGACGAACGGAAAGGGCGGGATCTCGGTCATGCATACCCCGGGACGCATCGTGGCAGGCGGCTATGAGGATTCCACCGCTCGGTCAGGCACGCTCTCGGCCTTGTTCCTTATTCCTGTGCCATGATTTTCGATGAGCTGATCCTGAGCATCCCGGGTATCGTTATCGGCACCCTGATCATCTTGCGTCGCGATTGGATTGTGCGGGAAGTGGCAAGGAATCATGGGATGAGTGAGGACGAGGCGGGGCAGACTCGTCTGGTCGTCTGGCTTGTGGGCGTAGGTTTCATGGTCCTGTCCGTGGTCCCGGTGGTGGAGGCGATGCTGTGACCCGCCGCACCTCATCCATGCATCTTCGAGGGAGGACTCCGTGAGGATTGCCGTCGTCATCGCCCTGGCTACGGCCCTTTTGTCGGTGGGGTGCAGCGCCAGTGTCGGCGCCATCAATCACGACCCGCAGGCGGCGGCCCGGGAAGCCGAGGAGTTCGTCAGGCTCTGCGTCGTCGATGATGATGTGCCTGCCGCCTACGCCATGTTCGGCGAGGAAGCGCAGGAGCAGGTTGATATAGCCACCTTCACGCAGCAGATGGAGATAGTGAACGAGGGTGGGCGGCCGAGGAGCGTGCACGCCACCTCTTGGGAGTCCCTCCCGGGAGAGAGGGCTCTAGTGGTCTTTCTGGTCGGCACGGACGTGCCCCGGGAGTACTACTACCGTGTGGTCATGGAAGGGACCCTAGGAACCGGGTACCGCCCGTTCGCGGTCTTCCGTGGTGATGGTCCGTATCCCGAGTCTTCTCTTCGCCAGGACTTGAAGTAGGGGGCGAGGCAGGACCGCGCGGAACTCGTCGAGTCAGCGCCATGGCCCCGGGGCCACCCACCGTCGGCGGCACGAGCCGTCCGCAACGAGCGCGGCCGTGACCGGCCGTAAGAACGTGGCGATGTAGGTGGCCACTTCGCCGAAGTCGATAGGCGCAGCCTCGATACTGTTCCTCTCCAGATAGCTGCGCCATTGCTCTTGCTTGCCCTGGTAGGTGGGAAACGCTGTCTCGAAGACAATCGGCCGAGCGGGGACATCGGTGTGTCGCCGTGAGAAGGTGGTCGAGACGGCTTTCGCAAGGATCTGTCCCTCGAAGTCGAACTGCCTCGCCAGTAACCATACGTCGAAGAAGTCGTTCATGCGACTGTTCAGAAGCCCGAGCCTGACCATCGCGTGGAACTTCTCCGCGACCATGCTTTCGCGACTGTATCCGGCGATATCAGGGGCAGGAAAGCCGGCAAGCAGTACGGGATACGCAAAGCTCGCGGGACCGGGGATGACCACGTCGCCAAAACCGACGTCGAGTTGCAGCGTGACGCGTGCGTTTCCCAGGAAGCCCAACCAACGCACGCGTACGCCGGGATAGTCCGCTTGCTCCACGATCACCGTGCTGGTGACGCTGTCGGGGTCGAAGATCATCCCGTCAGGCTCGACCGCCTCGACGCAGGCGTCCCTCACCGCCTCCTCCACAACCTGAGATTCGTTGTCCAGCGTGGCCAGTACGTCGATGTCCTTGGTGGGGCGCGAGAACGGCGCCCGCCAAGCGAGGAGCATAAGTCCGCCCTTCAATACGAAGCGCGAAGCATGCTTCGACCTGCTCATTCGGAAGAGGAATCGTTCCATTGCGAAGAACTGCAGGAGTTCATTGAAGGGACGATGGCTCTCCCGGGCGAGCGCAAGCAGCCGGTCGTGCACGGAGGCCGCCAGGTTCCGGGGCCCCTTCTGCGTCAAAGCAAGGCCTCGACGTAGGGTCGGATCACCGTTTGAACGCGGCAGATGCCTGCGTAGTGGAGGATATCCTCGACGGAGAAGTAGTCGCGCTCGCGGTAGAGACGAAGCGCTTCAAGGGCGACGTCCATCCCGAGCTTGTTGCGATAGCGGAAACAGTCGGCCACAGTCTTCGCCGGACCGTACACTTGGAGCGTGAGTCCGTCCATTCCGTGGCGCTCAATGCCGTCGGTGAACATGGCACCCGTGAACCAGAAGAGCCGGAGTGGCGGATGCTCGATGCGGGGAGGCTCGACGCCTCGCCCGAGCGCCAGGAACACCTGGTGAGGGATCTGGGTGGTGAGTTCATGGAAGCTCAGGGCCGAGATCAGACACACGACACCGTGAGGCACGGTGGCCGCGACGGTGACCAGATCGGGACTCCCGAGGGGAGGCAGGTTCGCGAGCCGGTAGAGGCCGCGACCGAGCCGATCGAGGAGTCCGGCATCGCGCATGGCGTAGAGCGTACGGGGATGTACGCCGGCGGCCAAGGCCTGCCGGGTCCGAAGGAGGCCACCGGCATTCCGAAAGATCTCAAGCGCTCTCTCAATGCTGGGCTGCTCGGTCATAATGCGGATAAATATACCAGCAATGGGAGTCGAGTGCTGGTAAATCTATCCCATTGACGTCCTTGGCAATCACGTGCTCTCGTCCGGAGTGCTTGGGGCCACGGAGCGACGCGGGGCCGCCTCCTTCGAGCCACACCCCCCACGAGCGACGAGGTCCACGAGCGATCGTACTAGCGGACTCCGCTGCGCAATCTCACAGCACGCCCCCACGTTCGGGGCGCGTTCACGAGGTACGTGCCCGCCGCGACCAAGGCGAGGCCCACCCAGAGCAGTGCGGACAGGTGGTCGCCAAGGAAGACCCCACCGAACACCACACCGAAGATCGGGGCGAAGAAGGTGAAGGAATGAAGCTGAGACACCTGCTGCGTGCGCATGAGCCAGAACCACACAAGATAGCTGATAGTGGCCACCATGACAGTTTGGTAGGCGAGACCCAGCGACGCGGCCACGGTGGGTACGAGATCGCGGTCGCTCTCGAACACGAAGGTAGCCGCCCAGAGTATGGGGGCCGACCAGGCCAGTTGGTAGAAGAGCACCTGCGAGGTGGTCATTGGTCGCTTCGGCATGGTCCGCTTGATGTAGAGGGTCGTCAGCGCCCAGAACAGACCGGCGAGTACTTCGAGCACATCCCCCACCAGGTGGGCGGTTCCAAGGTCACCCGCTGGAGCGCGGAACACTGCGGCCACGCCGGCGAAGGAGAGCACAAGACCGCCTACTTTGAGCCAGGTGAGCCGATCATCGGGGAGGAGGAAGTGGGCTCCGAGGGCCACCCAGAACGGGCTCGTGTACATCAAGAGCACCGATCGAGAAGCGGTCGTGTACTCCATCCCCACATAGAGGAACATGAACTCCAGGGAGAAGACAGACCCGACGATCAGGCCATCGAGCAGACGGCGTCGGTCCACGGCGAGGCTGCGGCGGCCGGCCGTCGACCACAGCGCCACGAGAAAGGCGGCGCCGGTGGAGCGCACCGCGGCCGAGAACAGGGGCGGGAACCCCTGGTTGCCGATCTTGATGGCTACGAAGTTCGCTCCCCAGATGGCGCAGAGCACCAGCAGGATCCCAGCTGCTTTGAGCGGGAAACCAGAGGGGTGCGAGGGTGTCGAGACGCCGCCGGGTCGTAGGAGGTCTTCGCGGGCTATCGTGTGTTCAGGCGGTCTCACTCGGCGAGCGTAGCACGAGGCCGGGCTCCCGCGAGAGCCCGGCCTCGTGATCCAGCACGGGGAGGCGCGGCATCGCCCGGCGCCGCGCCTCTGTGCGTGCGGCCCGTCTAGTTGGTGCCCGAGCCGCCCATCATGCCGCCGTATCCGGAGCCCGAGCCGCCCATCATGCCGCCCCAGCCCGTGCCGTCGGCCGAGCCCTCACCGGTCCAGCCGCCCATCATGCCGCCCCGGCCGGAGCCGCCCATCATGCCCTCGGCTCCGCCGTTCTGGGCGCAGTAGTCGAGCATCTCGTCGACTTGATCGCCGTGCATGGAGCGCATCCTATCTTCCATGGCACCGGCCAACTCGTCAGCCTGCTCCCCGGTGATGCCCATGTGATCGCGCATCATGTCGGTGATGCGATCGCGAACGTCGTCACTCGCGCCGGCGTCGGTGCCGACTGGGTCGGTCGCTGCCTGCTGTGCCGCCACCGAGATCGCAGCCATCTGCCGCTGCCAACTGGGGATGGTGCCTTCCGCCGCCGCTGTGCCGGGGCTGAACACCGGGCCGAGGGCTCCAAGGGCGACGAGCCCGAGGGCGCCTACCGCGATCAGCGATGCTCCCTTTATCGTGAGTCTTCTGTTCATGATGCGCTCCTTGTTTAGATCCACGCGGATCGTGTGCGGTTCTTGATACTCATTGTCGACTTCTCGTGTGGAGAGTCTGCCAAGGCGGTGCAAAGTCCGTGTAAAGTCCAGGAGGGTTAGAGGGTGTGGTTTCGGAGGAGCGCGGGGATGTGTGAGGAATCCAAGCGGAGCCGGCGTCACGACAGCCGCTGCGCACGATCGACGGAGGGGCACATGCACTTGCAGGTCTGCGGCGCGGCACGAGAGGTCACCGGCTCCTGCTATCTGGTCGAAGCCGGTCGAAGTCGGTTCCTTGTGGACTGCGGCCTTCACCAAGGTGGGGCCAAGGAGAACGCACAGAACCGTGAGCCCTTCCCCTTTGATGCGCGCGAGATCGATTTCGTGGTGCTCACCCACGCTCATATCGACCACTCCGGCCTGCTGCCCAAACTTGCCAAGGACGGGTTCGAAGGGCCCATCTACGCGACGACTCCCACAGCCGACCTCGCCGACATCATGCTGATCGACTCCGCTCACATCCAGGAGATGGACGCGGAGTGGCGCGGGCGGAAGGCGAAGAGGGCCGGCCGGACCGGCCACGAGCCGCTCTACACTCAGAAGGACGCCGCCGCGGCCGTCCGCCTGTTCCACCCTGTGGACTACGACAAGGAGATGCGGCCCTCCGACGAGGTGCGGGTGGTCTTCCGCGAGGCCGGCCACATCCTGGGTTCGGCGGCGTTGGAGATCTGGCTGGACAGCGCGGCCGGGTCGGTGAAGATGGTGTTCAGCGGCGACCTGGGACAGCCCGATCGACCGATCATCAGGGACCCCGAGGTGCTCCGCGACGCCGACTACCTGATCATGGAGTCCACCTACGGCGACCGTCTGCACGACGAAGCCGGGGATCCTGTGGAGGAGCTCCGCGAGATCGTACAGCAGGCCCACCGCACCGGGGGGAACGTGATCATCCCGGCCTTCGCGGTTGGGCGCACGCAGGAACTGATCTACTATCTGCGCGAGATCTGCGAGACGAGCTGCCACGGCATGCAGATCTACGTGGACAGTCCGCTGGCGATCAAGGCGACGGAGGTGTTCCGAAAGCACCGCGCCGAGTTCGACGAAGAGGCCAGGGACATGATCGACGCGAACGGGCCCATCTTCGAGTTCCCCGGCCTGCACTACACCGTGACCGCCGACGAGTCGCGCGCGCTCAACGGGAAGACCGGTGCCATCATCATTTCGGCCGGCGGGATGGCGGAAGCGGGGCGTATCAAGCATCATCTCAAGCACAACCTATGGCGTCCGGAGGCCCACGTGGTGATCGTGGGGTATCAGGCACACGGCACACTCGGCCGGCGCCTGCTGGAGGGCGAGAGGCGGGTTCGCCTTTTCGGCGACGAGGTCGCGGTGAAGGCCACCATCCACGACATCACGGGGCTCTCAGCGCACGCCGATCGAGCGCAACTCATCGAATGGGCTTCGAGCTTCAAGCCGGCCCCGCTCACCATCTTGACGCACGGGGAGACACGTGCCGCCTTCGCGTTGCGGGATGCCCTCGAAGAGCGCCTTGGCCTGGAGGTCGTGGTGCCGGAGCCGCTGGAGATCGTTGGGCTGGTGGAGCGTCCCCGCGAGCGGGAGGCGCGCGCGTCGAACTGAATTACGCGGGCGGCCCAGCTGCCTCGCGCCATGCCTGACCACCAGCCAACAGAAGGGACCAGAATGACCATCGATCCGGTATGTGGCAAGTTCGTGATCGAGCGCAAGGCGAAGGCGACCGCCTTCTACAAGGGCAGGCTCTTCTACTTCTGCTCGCAGAAGGATCGCGACCGCTTCGACGCCGATCCGGAAGTCTACGCCGCCAAAGTGAAGGGAGGCGCCCTCACGTTGGGAGTCATGGGCGCCGCCTCGGGTGAGTTCACCCCTGAGGTGCTCAAGGCGGCCTTCGATCTGGGGGCGGCGGCGGCGCGCAAGGGGCTCGTGGTGGTGACCGGGGCGGCTCCGGGGTTGCCCTGGGAGTCAGCGCGAGGCGCCCAGTCGGAGGGCGGTCTGTCTGTGGGCGTGTCGCCCGCGCTGAGTCTCGACGAGCACCTGAACTACTACAAGTCTCCGGCCGACCACTTCGACGTGATGATCTATACGGGCAGCGGCCTCATGGGGCGCGAGATCGTCAACATCCGCTCGAGCGACATGGTCGCCATCATCAACGGGCATTCGGGGACCTTGGGGGAGTTCTCCATCGCCTATGACGAGGCGAAGCTCATCGGTGTCGTCGAAGGGAGCGGCGGCATCGCCGATACGATCCCAGATCTCGTCAAGGCCATCAACAAGGATACCGGGGCCCTCATCGTCTACGAAGCCGACCCTGAGCGTCTGATCGACCGTTTGATCGACGAGTACATGCAAGGGCACTTCCGCCATCCCTCGATCCTGGTGCAGGACGATTACGAGAAGAAGGGTGGCAGGCGTCTACGGCAGTCGGTGGGATAGGGCGTGGCGGGCGCGCGAGGCCGGGAGTGACGGGCGGCGCCCTCGACCCGGCGCCCCCGTGGCGGCGCCCCCTGACTCGCTGACGGCGACCCTGACCCTGCTTCGGCGCCCCCTGACTCGTGTCGGTCCAACAAAAAAAGCCCCGAGGGGCTCTCCTTGTTCCGGGCCGCCTTCGGCCCACTTTGCGAGTGTGGTCTCCTTAGACCGTTACCCGCATTGCTACGAGATCGTCCGCTGAGTGGCGGTTGATATCCCCTACCCACTCGTTACAACTGGGGCAAACCCAGGCGAACAGCGGAATCTCAGTGCGACAGTGATCGCACGTCTGGGTGTGGCGCATTCGCCATCACCTCCTTCCAGACCACGAAATACGGCAAGCGCCGCTTGGTCTTGACGGAAGTATAGCATGATACGGAAGGTCGTTCGTTCGAGCCCGGGTGTAAGGCGACGGGCTTAGTGGTGATAACGGGTACCAAGGATTCTTGGCAATCGGGCGGTCTCGGTCTCGAGGTGCCGTCTCACATATGACGATCGGAGGGTGGCCGTGCCGGTGACCACGTTGGTGTCGTACTCTGTGCAGCGCGTCGAGGTGATGGACGTCGAGGGCGAGGTCGACGCGTCGCTCATGCCTGAGCTCTCTTCCGAACGCATCGCTGCGCTGTACGAGGTGATGGTGCTCACCCGCGTCTTCGACGAGCGGATGCTCAAGCTGCAGAGACAGGGGCGCCTTGGGACGTTCGCGCGGGTGGCGGGACAGGAGGGGGCCCACGTCGGGGCCGCCTTCGCGTTGCGCGACGAAGACTGGATGGTGCCGGCGTTCCGAGAGGCCGGAGCCTTTCTTCTGCGGGGCATGAAGATGGAGCACTTCCTCCAGTACTGGGGAGGCGACGAACGGGGGAACGTCTTCCCCGAAGGGGTCCGCATGCTGCCGGCCTCCATCCCCGTCGGCACCCACATGCTCCACGCAGCCGGCCTGGGGTGGGCGATGAAGAAGAAGGGCGAGCGGTCGGCGGTGCTCACCGTGTTCGGCGAAGGCGCCACCTCAGAAGGTGACTTCAGCGAAGCGATGAACTTCGCGGCTGTGTATCAGTGCCCGGTGGTGTTCTTCTGTCAGAACAACCAGTGGGCGATCTCGGTGCCCTACCACAAGCAATCGCAGGCCTGCACGGTGGCGCAGAAGGCTCTCGGCTACGGCATGCCCGGCACGCAGGTGGACGGCAACGACGTGTTCGCGGTGTACAGGGCCGTGAGCGAAGCCCTGGAGAATGCGCGCAACGGAAGCGGGCCGGCACTTATCGAGGCACACACCTACCGGGTGACCGACCACACCACGGCCGACGACGCCCGCCGCTATCGGGAGGATGCCGAGGTGGAGGAGTGGCGCGAGCGCGACCCTATCGAGCGGTTGGGCAGATACATGAAGAAGAACGGGCTGCTCGACGACGCTGGGGAGACCGCGGTACACGAGGAGGCCGTGGGCAAGGTGGCGGAAGCGGTGGCGGTGTTCGAGGCGATGGAGCCGCCCCCTGCCGAAGAGTTGTTCGCCCACGTGTTCGCCGAGATCACTCCGCCCCTGGCCGAGCAGCGCGACCGCTTGCTCCGCCGGCTGGAAGGGGGGGAGTGAGTATGGCTCGTCTGAACATGGTCGAGGCGATCGATCAGGCCCTCCGCCAGGAGATGGACCGAGACGACACCGTCATCGTGCTGGGTGAGGATGTGGGGAAGGACGGCGGTGTCTTCCGAGTGACCGACGGCCTGTACGAGCGCTTCGGGGAGGACCGGGTGATGGACACTCCCCTCGCCGAAAGCGGCATCGTGGGGTTCGCGATCGGCATGGCCATCGGGGGGTTCAAGCCGGTGGCGGAGATCCAGTTCTCCGGGTTCGTGTATCCGGCCTACGATCAGATCCTGTCGCATGCCGCCCGCTTCCGTACCCGTTCCCGCGGACAGCGGACGGTGCCGATGGTGGTGCGCATGCCCTACGGTGGCGGCATCCGGGCGCTCGAACACCATTCCGAGAGCATGGAAGCCGTGTTCGCGCACATACCCGGCCTGAAGGTGGTCATCCCGTCCGACCCGTACGAGGCGAAAGGGCTGCTCACCGCGGCGATCCGCGATCCCGACCCCGTGGTGTTCTTCGAGCCGGCGCGCGTGTACCGCGCCATCAAGATGGAGGTGCCCGAAGAGCAGTACACACTGCCCATCGGGGAAGCCCGCGTGGTGCGGGAGGGAACCGACCTGACGTTGATCGCCTGGGGTGCGCACGTGCGCACGATCAAGGAAGCGGCGGAGCGTCTCGCCGGTGACAAGCGCTGTGACGTGGAGGTGATCGACGTGCGGACGATCTCGCCGTTCGACGCCGCCACCGTAGTGGCGAGCGTGAAGAAGACCGGGCGCGCTATCATCGTGCATGAGGCGCCACAGAGCGGTGGGTTCGGAGCCGAGATATCCGCGCAGATCATGGAGCGTGCCGTGCTGCACCTGGAGGCGCCGGTCAAGCGGATCGCGGGCTTCGACACGATCCCGCCTTTGTCGAAGCTCGAGGATCTCTACCAGCCGAGCGTCGACCTGGTGGTCGACGAGGTCATCGCGACGATGGAGTTCTGACCATGGCATTCGAGTTCAGATTCCCAGACGTGGGGGAGGGCATCACCGAAGGTGAGCTCCTCTCCTGGAAGGTGAAGGAAGGCGACATCGTCGACGAGGATCAGACCCTGGCCGAGGTGGAGACCGACAAGGCGGTGGTGGAGATGCCGTCGCCGCGGGCGGGTCGGATCGTGAAGCTGCACGCCGAAGAGGGCGAGACCATCGAGGTCGGCCAGGTGATCGTGACCATCGAAGAGGGGGCGACGGCGGGGGGAGCCGCCGCCGAACCGACCGCCGAACCGACCGCCGAACCGACCGCCGAACCGACCGCCGCGTCCGCGCCGGCACCGCTCGAGGGAGCAACGCCCGAAGCGCCGCCTCTCTCGAGCCCTCATGATGAGGACGAGAGGGAGGAGTTCTACACCGGCTCGGTGATCGGACAGTTGGAGGAGGCACCCGACGAGCCCGCGGAGACGCCGGCCAAGGCGCCGGTCGTGCCCGCGCCGGCGGAGGAAGACGCAGCATCGGTCAAGGTGCTCGCGATGCCCTCGGTGCGGGCCATGGCGAAGGAACTGGGGGTGGACCTCGGGCTTGTGCGCGGCACGGGGCCCGGGGGGCGCATCCTGCGGCAGGATATCGAGGACCAGGCGGAGGCGGCGGTCTACGGGCGGCCCACCGTGTCGGCGCCCTCGGTAGAGGTGGCCGAGATCGAGTCGGCCGAGGCCTGGATGGACGGGGCGATCGAACAGGACGAGCACGGCGTGGTCGAGCGGGTCACCTTCAAGGGCATCCGCCGGACCATGGCGCGGAGGATGGCGGAGTCGCTGGCCAAGCAGGCTCAGGTCACCACGTCCGACGATGCCGACATCTCGATCGTCCGGCGGATCCGCGAGAAGGAACGCACCCTTGCGGCCGAGCGGGGTATCCGGCTCACATACCTCGCGTTCGTCATCAAGGCGACCGCGTCGGCGTTGCGCCGGTTCCCGCGTATGAACTCGATCCTCGAAGAGGACTGTGAGCAGCTGGTGCTCAAGCGCTACTACAACGTGGGCATCGCCATCGACACCAAGGCCGGGCTCGTGGTGCCGAACCTGAAGAGCGTCGACTCGAAGAGCATCTTCCGGATAGCGGAAGAGGTGGTCGACCTCGTCGAGCGCGCACAGGAGCGCAGGCTGGACCTCTCAGAACTACGTGGCGGGACGTTCACTATCACGAACTACGGTGCGATCGGAGGCGTGTACGCCACTCCGGTGACCAACTATCCGGAGGTCGCCATCCTCGGCATGGGGCGGGTACGTGAACTCCCTGTGGTGCGCAAAGGCGAGGTGGTGGTGAGGCAGATGCTCCCCCTCTCGTTGACGTACGACCACCAGGTCATCGATGGCGCCGAGGCGACTCGGTTCCTGAATCTCGTGATCGGCTACCTGGAAGACCCCGACCTGCTGTTGTTGGAAGGGACTTGAGCCCGGCGTGACCGGAGGCGGGCGGGAGCTACATCCCACGTCGTGGCGCGTGCGTGAAGTCTTCGGCGCGGCCGAAGTGGTCGTGCTCGCCGCTACCGAGTCGGAGCTCACGACCGTTATCCAGGCCTTGAGTGGCGCGGAGTCCGTCGAAGTCTGGGGTAGACGGTGGTGGGGCGGCCCGCTGCCCGGAGGAACAAGTCGGGTGGAGGCCGTTGTGGTGACGACCGGCGTGGGGGTGGTGAACACCGCTCAGGCCCTTACCAGCCTTCTGGAGGCGGCTCGGCCGCGACTCGTGATCCAGGTTGGCATCGCCGGAGCCTTCACGGGGTCGGGCGCAGCGGTGGGCGACCTCGCCGTCGCCTCGAGCGAAACGTACGCCGACCTCGGCGTGGCGACGCCAGAGGGGTGGCTCCCGGCCTCGGTGTTCCCCGGCCCGATCGTGGCCGCCGCGACGGCGTCGGATGGCGTCATCCGGTTGGATCCGGGCATGGTGGAAGCGGCCGCCCGCATCCTCAAGTCCGGACCGTGGGACTCGCCCGCGCCCCAGGTGATCGTGGGGCCGTTCCTCACGTCGTCGCAGGTGACGGGCACGCGGGAGCTCGCCGACCGCCTCGAAGAACGATGGGCCGGGGTGGTGGAGTCCATGGAGGGAGCGGCCGCCGCCCACGTGTGTGCCCTGTACGACGTGCCCTTCATCGAGGTGCGAGGCGTGAGTAACCTCGTCGTCGACCGCGATCGCGACTCCTGGGAGTTGGAAGCTGCTGCCGGTGTGGCGGGTCGCGCGGGGCTGCTGCTCTGTGCCCTATCGGCCGACATCCTCGCGGCAGGTACGCGATGACACTCGAGCCGCTCACCCTGGCCTATTCTCCCTGCCCCAATGACACGTACATCTTCCACGCCTGGGTGCACGGATTGTTGGAGGGCGCTCCGCCTGTGCGGGAGGTGCTCGACGACATCGACGCCCTGAACGCCATGGCCCTGCGGGGCGAACCGGATGTGGTCAAGTTGTCGTTCCACGCCTTGGCTCACGTGCGCGAGCGTTACGCACTGCTGCATGCTGGAGGCGCCCTCGGTCGAGGATGCGGCCCGTTATTGGTCGTGCGCGATGACTCGCCGATCGGTGCTCCTTCGAACGGACGGCTGGGGGAGCTGCTGGAGAGAGCCGTCGTGGCGATCCCCGGCGACCTGACGACCGCCGCGCTGCTCGTGCGGCTCTATGCCGGAGACGCCGGACGGCGGGTGGTCATGCCCTTCGATCGAATCGTGACCGCCGTGGCTTCGGGAGAGGTCGAGGTGGGTGCGATTATCCACGAGAGCCGCTTCACGTACCGCGCGCAGGGGCTCCGCGCGGTGCTCGACCTTGGTGACTGGTGGGAACAGACGACGGGGTTGCCGGTTCCTCTGGGTGGTATCGCCGTGCGCAGAGATCTCGGCGCGGGCATCGCCGGCGACGCCGAGCGGGCGATCAGGCGCAGCTTGGACGCTGCGCGCTCCGACCCCGATGCCTCGGCGGCGTACATCCGCCGTCACGCGCAGGAGATGGATCCGGCCGTCTGCCGGGAGCATATCGCCCTGTACGTGAACCAGTTCTCCATGGATTACGGGATCGAGGGCGGCGAGGCCATCCGCGAGTTGTTCTCCCGGGCCGGCGCCGCGGGCATCATCCCCGAAGCCTCCGGCCACCCGCTGTTCTGGAACGATCCCGCGGTAGGCGCCCCCGCCGTCTGACCGAGCGCCGAGGGCTGGGCGCACGGGCGTCGCGTGTGCTGGTATCCTTCCTCGGTCATGCTGCATCTCACCGATCTCTCCAAATCCTTCGGCACCCAGGTGATCCTGGATGGCGCGAGCCTGCACGTGCGGCCGGGCATGCGCCTCGGGCTCGTGGGGCCGAACGGCGCAGGCAAGACCACACTCCTGCGCATCATCGCGGGCGAGACCAGTTTGGACGAGGGGGAGATCAACGCGCGCAAGGGTCTGCGCCTGGGCTTCCTGCCGCAGGAGATCGAGGAGATCGCGGATCACGGAGTACTCGAAGAGGTGCTCGCCTCGTACGGCGAGGTGCTGCGTATGGAGCTACGCCTCAAGGAGTTGGGCGACCGTATCGCGAGCGCCTACAACGGAGGCGTCGACGCCCCGCGGGTAGGCGCAGACGACCCCGACGCTCTGCTGCACGAGATGGGGGTGCTGCAGACAGACTTCGAAGCTGCGGGAGGGTACGAACTCGAGTCGCGGGCGCAGACCATCCTGAGGGGCATGGGTTTCACGGACGCGGACTTCTACCGGCCCATCGAGGAGCTCTCGGGGGGTTGGCGTATGCGTGTTGCCCTCTCTCGTCTGCTGATGGAGCAGCCCGACCTCCTGCTCCTCGACGAACCCTCGAACCACCTCGACCTCGAGAGCCTCATCTGGCTGGAGGAGTTCCTGCTCGATTGGTCGGGGGCCCTGATCGTGATCGCGCACGACCGCTACTTCCTCAACCGCATCGTCACGCATGTGGTGGAACTCGATCGCGGCGTCCTCGACCTCTACACCGGTGACTACGACTCGTTCGAGGGCGAAAAGCGGCAACGTCACGAAGCACTGGTCAGTTCGGCGAAGAACCAGCAGCGAGAGATCGAGTCCGCCGAGAGTTTCATCAAGCGTTTCCGCGCAAAGAACACCAAGGCCAAGCAGGTGCAGCAGAAGATGAAGCAGCTCGAGAAGCTCGAGCGCATCGACGCGCCCACTCTCGATCGCAAGCGCATCTCGTTCAGGTTCCCCCAGCCGGGACGGACCGGGCGGGTGGTGGTGGAACTCGAAGGCGTTCGGAAGGCCTACGGGGACAACATCGTGTATCGGCGTCTCGACCTGGTGGTGGAGCGGGGGGAGAAGATCGCCCTCGTCGGACCGAACGGGGCAGGGAAGTCCACGCTGCTGAAGCTGCTTGCAGGGGTCATCCGACCCGACGGCGGACAGCTCCGCTTGGGCCACAACGTACGGCGCGAGTACTTCGCGCAGCATCAACTCGATGTGCTCGATGCGGACCTTTCGGTGCTGAAGACCATGGAGGAGTGTGCCGCGCGCGTGGACAAACTCCAGCTCGTGCGCGGCTACCTGGGCGCATTTCTGTTCACCGGTGACGACGTCGACAAGAAGGTAAGCGTTCTCTCCGGGGGAGAGAAGGCCCGCCTCACCTTGGCCCGCATGCTCCTCGACCCCGCCGGGCTCCTCCTGCTCGACGAGCCCACGAACCACCTCGACATGGTGTCGCGCGACGTGCTGACGGAATCCCTGCGCCAATTCGAGGGCTCCATCATCTTCATCAGTCACGACCGGTACCTGATCAACGCCATCGCCACGAAGGTGATCGATGTGCAGGGGGGCAACCTGACGCACTACGCGGGTGACTGGGAATACTACAGCTGGAAGAAGGCCCAGCCCAGCAAGGAGGTGGCGGGGAACGCACCCTCTACGCCGGCCGCCTCCCGCAGTGCGCCGGCGACGCCCGCGAAGTCCACCTCGGCCGCGAAGTCCACCTCGGCCGGCGGCTCGGGACCCCAACCCACGGGGTCCTACCGGCGTAGGAAGGAAGTCCAGCGCAGGCACAGGCAGGTGGAGAAGACCATCGTGGAACTCGAATCCCGGCAGGAGTGGCTGGCGCAGGTGCTCGCCGATCCGGCGAACATGTCCGACTACGAACTCCTCACCGGGGCCAGCAGCGAGGCCGCGGAGATCCGCGAACAGCTTGCGTCGCTCTACCCGGAATGGGAGGAACTGGCGGAGTGTTCAGCCGCCATCGACCGGCCGGCCTGAATCCAGCACCGGCACGGCTTCTACCGACCTGCGTTCTCCGAGCGGGCTGCTCCTAACGGTTCGCTATCAGCGTGGGGTACGGGTTGATCGCGGAACCGCCGCCCGGATGGATCTCGAAGTGCAGGTGAGACTCCCCACCGCGCGCGTTGCCGGTGTTGCCCGCGTAGCCGATCGTCTGGCCTCCCGACACCCGGACGCCGCTTGAGATGCCCGAAGCGATCGACGTGAGGTGGGCGTAGTAGTAGGAGTTGCCGTCGTCACCCTTCAGCCAGATGGTGACGCCGCCCAGACCGCTCCCGGAGCTCGTGCGGCTGATGACGCCGCTCACCACGGCGACGAGCGGCGTGTTGCGCGGGGTCATGATGTCTGTGCCCTTGTGGGTGCGGCCGCCGGAGCGCGGGTAACCCCAGTCGTTGATGAAGCTGTTCGGTCCCTGGACGGGGAAGTGCCAACCGGTTGAGCCGACCGAGCCGCCGGAAGAGGAACCGCTCGACGACGAGCTGCTTGAAGACGAGCTGCTTGAAGACGAGCTGCTGGTCGTGCTTGGGCTCTCGCTGCTCGCTCGGGAGGCGGCTTCCTGACGGGCCCGCTCGGCGGCCAGCCGTGCGGCTTCTTCCTCGCGTCTCTTCTTCTCCTCGGCCTCGAGGCGCCTGACCTTCTCGCGCAGGGTGTTGTAGTCGTCCTTGGTCTCTTCGAGCGCGTGTAGCGCATCCTGGTTGGCCCGGTCGAGTTCGCTCAACAAGCCTTCCTGCGCCCGCTGCTCCTCGCCCAACTCCGCTTCGATGCCCTCCAGGAGGTTCACCTGACGCTCCACCTGTGAGAACACGTCCTCGTCTTCGGAGAGCACTCGACCCAGCATATCCAGCCTGTTGAGGAGGCTCATCAGCTGGTCTGTGCCGAAGATGGCGTCGAGCACGACGAGGCCGCCGACGTTACCGTCGATGTAGATGCTGCGGAGCCGCTCGTTCAGCCGCACCTGAAGCGTACTGAGGTCCGTGCTGGCTCGCTCGACGTCGGCCTGAACCACGGTGATGCGTTCCTCGGTCTCGGCGAGCTGGTGCTCCGCGTCATAGTAGCGCTGGGCGAGTTTGTCGAGGGCAGCCTGGCGGGCCTTGAGTTCCGCCTTGGCCGCGGCCAGCTCGGCCTGCACCGTGGCGAGGTCGGCGGCGGAGGCGGAGGCGATGAAGGGGGAAAACACGTAAGCTGGGCCGACGGCGAAGAGGGCAGAGAGGGTGAACGCCAGCGCGGCGATCCAGTGGGCGGCTTTATGCAAGGGCTTCTCCATGGGCTGCGGGCCGGTGAGCACGTGTCGTGATCGTGCGCACCCGGCCGCGAGGGGGCGTCTTAGGCAACATGGGGGAGCAGTCTAGCAGCCCCGGGCGCCGCCGACCAGTCGAGCGTGGGCATCCGCCCCGCTTGGTATTATTGCGATGGATGCGAGGATGCCTGTGAGACGGCGGCACGGAGCGTGCCGTCAGAGGGAGAGTGAGTAGCCATGCCTACCTTCGACGTGGTCAGTCGCGTGGACATGCAGGAGATGGACAACGCGGTCAACATGATCAAGAAAGAAGTGGCCACCCGCTACGACTTCCGTGGCTCGAAGACCGAGATCGACCTCGACCGCAAGGAAGCCGTCATCAAGATCCTCACCGAGGACGACATGCGGCTCCGCGCCCTGCGCGAACTGCTGATCAGCAAATCGGTCAAGCGATCCATCGACACCAAGGTCTTCGATTTCGGCGACCCTGAGAGAGCCGGCGGCGACATGTTGCGTCAGGAGGTGCGCGTGTCCGTGGGCGTCGATACCGAGGCAGCGCGCAAGGTAGTGAAGCTGATCAAGGACGCGAAGCTCAAGGTGCAGGCCTCCATCCAGGGCGACGAGGTGCGCGTCTCCGGCAAGAAGCGTGACGATCTGCAGGAGGTCATCGCTCTGCTCCGCGAAGCCGATCTGGGTATACCACTTCAATTCGTCAACATGAGGGACTGAGTGAGTATGGTAGACGAAGCCCGGCGCCCTGGGCGTGGAGAGCAGGCGGTGAACGGTCGCCGTGAGGTCGTGATCGAGGGCGACGAGCGGCTGGCGGGGCTCTTGGAACTGCCGGAGTCCGGCGCCGCCATCGGCGGGGTCGTGGTGGCTCATCCTCATCCTCTCCACGGCGGAACTATGCACCAGCCGGTGGTGCACCACGTGGCGCGCGCGTGCCGCCGCCGGGGTCTCGCCTCCTTGCGCTTCGACTTCCGAGGCGTTGGCGGCAGCTCGGGGCGCTACAGTGGCACCGACGAGTATCGCGACATCCGCGTGGCCGCAGACTTCCTGCGGGAGGAGCTAGGTGACGGGCTCCCGGTGTTCCTGGCGGGCTACTCTTTCGGGGCGGTGATGTCGGCTCTCGCCGTGATCGACGGCGAGCCGGCGCAGGCACTCGGGTTGATCGCCTTCCCGGTCGATTGGGACGAGTTCATGCCCGGCTTCTTCGGCCGGCTGGGGGAATACCCCGGTGCGGTGTTCTCTCTCTGCGGCGAGAACGATTCGATCGCTCCGCCGGTCCAGGTGCAGGCGTTCCTCAGGGGTGTGGGTGTGGAGGCGACGATGGTGGTGGTGCCCGGGGTGGACCATCTGTTCGTGGGCAAAGGGGAAGAGGTCGGTGCCCCGGTAGCGCGATTCTTCGCGGAGGAGGCGGGACATGCCGCTGGCTGAGTCTCTTGGCGTCTTCTACGTGGACGAGGGCGGCGGACCTCCTGTCATCCTGTTGCACGGGCTGGGGCTTGACCACACCGCGTGGAGAGAGCAGTCGGTGCTGGCTGAGGAGTTCCGGCTGATCTCCTACGACGCGCGTGGCTGCGGCGCGTCGACGGTGCCGGCCACCGGCTACGACTATCCCGACCTGGCCGACGAGCTCACCGGTCTCATGGACCTGCTCGAGATCGAGCGAGCGCACTTGGTGGGTCACTCCCGGGGTGGCGGCGTGATCATGACCCAGGCCTTCGCGCGACCCGAACGGGTGGCGTCGCTGGTGTTCGTCGACACCGTTCTGCGCGGCTTCCCCTGGTCCGACGAGTTCACGTCGCTCATGCGGGCCGCCGCCGCCGAGGCCCGCTCTCGGGGAGTGCGGGCCGCCTTCGACGATGTGTGGTCGCACGGGGCGCTGTTCTCCTGGGTGCGCGAGCACAATCCCCAGGTGTTCGAGCGCTTGGTGGGCATGAGCCGGGGTTGGTCCGGCGCCGAATGGCTCGACGAGGGGCGCTATCCGAAGCAGGAGGTCTCAGACCTGGACCGGCTCGCTGAGATCTGCGCGCCTACCTTCGTGCTCTCCGGTCAACAGGACATGCACGATTTCGTGGAGATCGCGAACATGCTTGCCTACTGGATCCCCGGGGCTCTCCAGAAGTCCCTGCAGGGCGTGGGGCACTTCCCCATGCTCGAGAATCCCTACGAGACCAACCTGTATCTGCGCGGCTTCTTGAGGCGCGTCATCTCCGGGAAGTAGTGTTTCGCGAAGCAGAGCAAGGGTGCCTCTGACCGCCCTCATGGGCCGTTTGGGCTATAGTTGACGGTAACGCGACGCGACCGCGCCGCGCGAACACTTCGGATCAGTTGGGACACCGCATATCACATGGCTGAATTCACCACCTTCAACCTCAGCAAGCCCGTACTCGACGCCATCAACAAGATGGGCTTCGTAGAGGCCACACCCATTCAGAAGAAGACGATCCCGCTGGTGATGGCCGGCAGGGACTTGCTAGGGCAGGCGCAGACCGGCACCGGCAAGACCGCGGCCTTCGGCATACCGCTCGCCGAGATGCTCCCGGTCGACGCGGAAGGCGTCCAGGCCCTCGTGCTCTCCCCGACCCGGGAACTCGCGGTGCAGATCGCCGAAGAGGTGCATGAGATCACGCTCTTCACGGGTCACAAGGTGCTGCCGGTGTACGGAGGCCAGCGCATCGACCGGCAGATCACCGCGCTGAAGAAGGGCGTACAGGTAGTCGTGGGGACTCCCGGCCGCATCCTCGACCATCTTGGCCGTAGGACTCTCTCCCTCGCCTCGATCAAGCTGCTGGTGCTCGACGAGGCCGACATGATGCTCGACATGGGCTTCCTGCCCGACATCCGCCGCATCCTTCGGCAGTGCGGCAAGGAACGGCAGACCCTGCTGTTCTCCGCCACGATCCCGGACGACATCCGTCGCATCGCGAGCGAGTACATGAACAACCCGGAATCGGTCTCCGTGGTGCCCGACACCCTCACGCTCGCGGAGACCGAGCAGATATTCTACGAGGTCCCCGAGGACGAGAAGATCGACGCGCTCATGCGGCTCCTCGACTTCGAGGAAGAGGGCGCCAGTGCGATCATCTTCTGCCGCACGAAGCGGAACGTCGACAAACTCGCCCGAAAGCTGAAGGCCCGAGGCTACGACGCGGAAGGCCTCCACGGCGACCTGACGCAGGCCCAGCGGGACCAGATCATGCAGGGCTTCCGCGAAGAACGTTTCGCCTATCTCGTCGCCACGGACGTCGCTTCTCGCGGGTTGGACATCAGCCACGTGACCCACGTGATCAACTTCCACGTGCCGCAAGACCCCGAGGCGTACGTGCACCGCATAGGCCGAACCGGGCGCATGGGCCGGTCGGGTGTTGCGATCACGTTCGTCACCCCCGCCGAGTACTGGGATCTACTTCGTATCCAGGAGTTCTCGATGGCGCAGATCGCGGAGGGGGAGTTGCCCTCGGCGAGTGAGGTAGACGAGCGGCGCCGCGCCTCCCGTGGTGATGTTCTGGCCCGCAGGCGGGTGCAAGAGGCCGACCGGAGAGGCGAGCCCATCGTGCCGCTTCCCGAGGACGGAGAGGCGGCGACCCTGGCTGCGGCCGCGGCGTCGGGCGCCGAGGCTTCTGAAGCTGCCGACGTAGCCCCGGAGACGACGGCCGCGCCGCCTCGCAGGCCTCGTGGTCGCAAGAAGGAGTCGGAACAACTGACGCTGGCCGAGTTGGTGTCGCACGGTGAGGAGCCGGCCACCATGGCGGAGCGAGATCAGCGACGCTACATGCTGCGGGATGCGCGCAAGCGCATCGAGTGGTCGAAGACCGAGGAGGCTTTGCGCGAGGCCGACCGCATAGAGCATGAAGAGCGGGTGGAAGTGGCGCACGAGGGTGCCGTGGCCGACGGCCTCACGGTCGAGGAACAGCACGGCGACGATACGGCCGCGGCGGCTTTGGCGGCGGCTGAGGCCGCGCGTCGCGCGGATGTGGCCGATCGGATGCGTGCGGCGGAGTCCGCGGTCGCCGCGGAAGCTGCGCGGGCAGCCACCCGCCGCGACACCGATCCGGCGAAGCAGCCGACCGCCGACCGACCGAGCGTTGCCGCCGAACCAGCGCGCGCTGCCGCTGTGCCGGTGGCTGCCGCCATGGCCCCGCCGGTCGAAGACGACGAAATGAGGATCGTGCGGGCGATGCAGCTTCGCGAGGGAGTCTCGCGTCTCCTATCGGGTCTCGATCTGGACGGCCTCGCCGACTACCTGGCGATCGTCGGTCGCTTGGAACTCGATCACGACCTGCGTGTGGTGACCGCCGGTCTCCTGAAGGAGCTTGCCGGCCGGGGGGTCGTCTCTCCAAGTGGAGGCGATACGATCGCCGAGGCCGCCGACTTCGACGAGGCGTCACCGTCGGACGCGTCGGACACCACGACACCCGCCGCCGGAGAGATGACGCGTCTGTTCATGTCCATCGGGCGAAGGGCTCGCGTGAATCGCGACGGCTTGGAGGAGATGGTGCGGGAGGCGGCCGGTATCCAAGAGGGTGATATCGGGCGGATAGATCTTCTGCACAACTTCGCCTTCGTCGAGGTGCGAAAAGCGGTCGCCGGACGGGTAATCGAGGCCATGCACGAATCGGTGTTCAAGGGACGTGAGATCTCGGTAGAACCGGCGAAGACGTCCGCCAAGGCCGAGACGTCCGCCAAGCCCGAATAGAACCACAGGAGGATGAGTAGATGGAGTTGAAGGGATCGCAGACCGAGAAGAACCTCATGAAGGCGTTCGCGGGCGAGTCACAGGCCCGTATGCGCTACACGTATGCCGCTTCAGCGGCCCGCAAGGAAGGCTACGTGCAGATCAGTAATCTCTTCCTCGAGACCGCAGAGAACGAGAAGGAGCACGCGAAGGTGTTCTTCAAGCTCCTCGAAGGCGGCACGGTCGAGTTCACGGCGGCCTACCCTGCCGGCCCGACGAACGACACCGCCGCCAACCTCCTGGCCGCGGCGGAGGGCGAACTCGAGGAGTGGGGATCGCTGTATCCTGACTTCGCGACCGTGGCTGAGGAAGAAGGCTTCAAGAAGGTCGCGGCGGCCTTCAAGAGGATCGCGGCTGTCGAGACATATCACGAACGTCGCTTTCGCAAGCTCCTTGCGAATGTCGAGGGTGGCACGGTATTCACGAGCGACGCTCCCGATGCGCGGTGGAAGTGTGGTAACTGCGGATACGTGCATGAAGGAGCGGAGGCTTCCAACGTGTGCCCCGCGTGCGATCACCCGCAGGCCCATTTTGAACTCTGGGTCGAGGCCTACTAGATAGGAGCCCGAGCCGAGCGCACGCTCGGGCGGTCCGTGCCGGCTTCAGGTCGCCGGCCGGACCGCCCTTCTTCTTGCCCCAGATCGCTCCGCGTTGCAGGACGCCGTCCGCGTTCGAAGGCGCCGTCCCCGATCCCGGGGCGCCACCCTGGTACTTCAGTCGGATATCCGCCTGCCGCGGTCGCGACGTATCTTCTTCACCATGACAAGGGTGCCTCTCAAACGTGTGGTTCCGTACGTGCTCGCCGCGTTGGTGGTCGTGATGGTGGGGTGGTGGGGCCTGCGCGAGACCGGCGGAGCGGACGCTTCGGGGGAGACCACCTGGGTGTCGGCGGGCGCGGGCCCGGACGCTACCGGTGACGGTGGATCGCCGGCTGCATCGATCGAGGGCGTGATCGAGGATGCGGGGGCCCCGGCGATCTCCGTGACCACTACGAGCACGGCCCGTGTGTTCGTGCAACTGGCGGGAGCCGTGGTCCGACCGGGGGTGTACGAGGTGCAGTCCGATGCCCGCGTCTTCCAGGTGCTTCTTCTCGCGGGCGGGATGACCGACGAGGCCGATCGCGACGCGGTGCCGCTCGCTGCGGGCGTCGTCGACGGCGGCTGCATCTGGGTGCCGCGTCTCGGAGAGGATCCTCGGCCTTCCGGCGCGCCGACTCTTCCGACAGGGGCGGCTCCGCCGGGAGGTACGGCAGAGCCCGGAGCGGAGCCGGGGTCGGGGGGAGTCCTGGTGAACCTGAACACCGGTGGCGTCGCAGAGCTGGACACACTCCCGGGGGTCGGCGCGAAGACGGCACAGCGCATCATCGACTACCGGGATCAGCACGGGCCCTTCCGGTCGATCGAAGACCTCGATGAGGTGTCGGGCATCGGACCGGCCACCGTGGAGAGATTGCGCCCCCTCTGCACCTTTTGAGCCGCGCGCACGATCTCGCGGCCCGTCTGTCGAGGTGGCTGGTAGAGCGCGCGGGTCTGTCACGTTCGGCCCTCCTCGCGGCCTCCATCGGGCTTGCGTCGACCGGCGTGCTGTCACCGGCCCCGCTTCCGCTGCTGGCTCTCACAGCCGGCCTTGCGGTCGGGGCGGTGGCCGCCGCCCGGCGAGACGCCATAGCGCAGGCGCGGAGTCACGCGGCCGTCGGAGTCCTCCCTCTCTTGGTGGTCGCCCTTTCGCTCGCCGCGGGGGCGGCGTGGGGTTCGTGGCACATGTTCGAGTTCTCTAACGGAGAGCTCGCTGGAGGCGGCTCGTTCAAGGGAGTCGTCGTAGTCACGGGGGAGGTGAGGGAGCGTGGGGGTGCGCTCATCGCGCCGGCTCGATCCCTCGGCCCGCGCGGCCGGGGAGAAGAGGTGCTGCTCGAGATCGAAGGCGCCGTGGATCGAGGTTCCGCGCTGCAGACCGGCGACCCATCGCTCGTGTCCGCGTCGATCGGAGAGGGATGCGAACTCGAAGTCGAGGGCACCCTTCGCGCCCCGCTCGAGGCGGGAGCCGGCGGCGGCGACTTCGACGAGGCCGGGTGGTTGCGGCGACAGGGCATCGCCTCGGTGCTGGTGACGAAGCCTCACCGGCTCGTGTCCATAGGGAGAAGGGGGGGTGCCGCAGGCGCGCTCGATCGGTTGAGGGGAGGGGCGAGGAGGCACCTGTCCCTCGGCGTCGATCAGGTGACGTCGGGATTGTTGCGCGGCGTCCTCTTGGGGGAGAAAGGAGGCATACCCGACTCCGCGCTCGACTCGTTCCGGCGTGCCGGCACGGCGCATCTGTTGGCCGTGAGCGGCCTGCATGTAGGGGCGCTCGCCGGCGTGGCTCTTCTCGCCCTGCGCCGCATGAACCTGCCTCCCTGGTGGCAGGCCGCGGGAGCAGGGGGTCTTGTGGTCGTGTTCGCCCTCCTCACGGGGGCGGGCCCCCCGGTCACCCGAGCGGCCACCATGACTTTGGCGTTGCTCGCGGCCGGGCTCGCCGGCCGCGGGCGTGACGCGTGGTCTGCGCTCGGGCTCGCTGCCGTGGTCGTGTTGGCCAGAGACCCTCCGGCAGTGACCGGCGCCGGGTTCCAACTGTCGTTCAGTGCGGTGACGGCGCTGCTGCTGCTCGCCCGGTCCCTGCAGGCCCGCCTCGAACGCTTCTTGCCGGGCGCGATAGCCGGCGGCGTAGCGGTCTCGCTCGCCGCGACATTGGGCACAGCACCGGCGGCAATGCTGACGTTCGGTCAGGTGTCGGTGGTGGGGGTGGTCGCCAACCTACTGGTGGTGCCCGTAGTCCCCTTCGTGATGGCTGTCGGCGCGAGCAGCGTGGTCCTTGGGTTCATCGGGGAAGGGTTCTGCGGGCCGCTGAACACCGTGGCGGGGGTGTTGATCGGGTGGATCACAGTGGTCTCCCGCACCTTCGCCCTCGCTCCCGTGCTTACTTCGGCGTTGCTCCCCTCCGCCGGCGCGCTGGTCGCCGGGTCTGTCGGTGGGCTCCTGTTCGCTCGTCGCCGCTCTCCTCGGAGTGGAGGTGGCCGCCCGCGGAGGCGTCGACTCGCGGTGCTGATGCTCGTGGGTGCGCTGATGTCCCTGGGTCTTCTCGAGACGGCTGTGCACGCAGGGGCGCGGGCGGAGATATGGTGGGCCGGACGTGAGTGGCCTACCGCCGGCGAAGTGCAGGTGCTCGACGTGGGCCAAGGGAGCGCCGTCCTCGTGCGATCGCCGGCCCGTAGGGTGGTGCTCATCGACGGAGGCCCCTCCGACTGCGGCCTCGGCGCCCGACTTCGTGAGCTCGGTGTCGATAGGTTGGACGCCGTGATCGTGACCCATCCTCACGCTGATCACTTTGCGGGGCTCGATGAGATAGTGGACGACGTGCCCATCGGTACTCTGGTGGATAACGTGGTGACACGACCAACCGCGAACGGGCCAACCGCGAACGGGGCGACCTCGGGAGGGACGAGGGTGAACGGGGCGACGGTGAACGGCGCGGCGGGCCGGGATCCACCAAGCGAAGCCGACCTCTATCTGTCCATCAGAGAGAGAGCGTTGAAACGGGGGGCGAGGCACCTTCTGGTGGGGCCTCGGGGCTCGCTGCAGGTGGGCGACGTGAGCCTTGAGATCTTCGCGCCGCCTCGACAGCTGGCCGCCACCATCCACGGCGCTTGGGGATGGGCGCGCGATCCTGCCGACGTGGGGTCGGACGACTCTGCGCCGACCGGACAGCCGGGGTCTCTGGCAGCCGCCTTGCCGCTTTCGAGCACACAGGTGAACGATGCTTCGATCGTCACGGTCGTGGTGGTTTCCCGCCTTGCTATACTCGTGCCGGGCGACGCGGAAGCACCAGCATTGAGGCGCTACTCGCTTCCGAGGGTCCACGGGCTGGTCGTTCCGCATCACGGCAGCGCGGGAGCTGTGTCGGCCACACTGCTTCGTGATGTGTCCCTGGCCGTGGCGGTGATCTCGGCGGGGGAGGGCAACAGCTTCGGACATCCGGACCCGGAGACCCTGCGGGGGCTCGCTGTCGCCGGTGTCAGCACCGTGAGGACGGACGAGTCGGGGTGGGTCGCTTTGAGCTCGGGCGATCAAGGCCGGGTCTTGATACGAGTGGAGAACCGAGGAGCGGACCGCGAAGGCAGGGCCGCCGGGAGGTAGCGGGAGTGGTGGGCACCGCGGGCGCGAGACCCGAAGAGCCGAAGAAGAGGCCGCTCAGAGCCGCCTATCTGATCCTGGGTGACGACCGTCCCAAGGTCGAATCCGCCCTCCATCGGCTCCGGGAACGCATCGTGGAGGAGTCCGGCACCGAGCTCAACATCGACGAGTTCGTGGCTGCTCAGCACCCGGCCCACGAGGTGGTCGCCGCCGCGAACACGCTCGCGTTCCTCGCCGGCATCCGCTTGGTCCTGGTGCACGGCGTCGAGCAGTGGAAGAAGTCGGACAAGGACATCATCGTCGGCTACCTGAAATCGCCCGCTCCTGATTCGTGCCTGACGCTCGTGGGTGAGAAGCTCCCGGGGTCGGATCCCCTGCGCGTCGCCGTCGCCGCGGCGGGGGATGTGCTCGAGTACTCAGCGCCGCGCGCCTCCGAGCTCCCTGCCTGGGCGGTACGTCAAGCGAAGAAGATCGGCGCTCACCTCGAGCCAGGTGCGGCTCGACTTCTCGTGCAGTATGTGGGCGACGATCAGCACGTGATCATGCGCGAGGTCGAGAAGCTGGCCGCGTACCGAGGGCGTGCGTACATCAGAGAAGAGGATGTAGTGGACCTCACTCCTCGGGCTATCGAGGCGTCCATATTCGATCTGGTCGACGCGGTGGCCACGCGGCGGGGCGTTCAAGCGTTCGCTTCGATCGAGGCGTTGTATGCGTCGGGTGAGCGACCCACGGGACTACTGTTCCGGGTGCTGCGTCACTTCCAGCACCTTAGCCGCGCGGTGGCGATGCGGGAGGAGGGGCTGGCGCCCGCCCAGGTGCAGGCTGAACTCAAGATGAAGCCCTTCCCGGCCAGGAAGATCGTGGAACAGTCCGGCGCATACGACTCCACGTCTATCGGGCGCGCACTCGGCGTGCTCGCCGAGACCGATGCCCGGATGAAGGGGAAAGGCGATCTGCCGGCCGAACTCGAGTTCGAGTTGTGTCTCGGGAGACTGCTGGTCGAGCCGAGAGACTCCGCCGTTCGCGCGTACTGACTCGCCTGGCGGCCGTCGAGGCCGCCGGTGGACGTGGCGGCAGGTGGACGTGGCGGCACCGCCGCAAGCATGAAAAAGCGCCCCGCGGACGGGGCGCTCGGTGCTTCCTATGTGGTCGACGCGGAGCGTCGATAGGGTCAGTCGCTAGGCCTGGTTCAACAGACGACTGACCTGCGCCTTCTTGCGGGCGGCGTTGTTCTTGTGCAGAGCCTTGCGTGCGGCTGCTTTGTCGATGGTCGACGTCAGCGCGATAGCCACCTTCTGCGAGGCCTCTGCATCCCCGGAAGCGACGGAGACCTTGAGGCGGCGGAACAGCGTCTTCACTGAAGACGTGTAGCGGAGATTCTCCAGTCGTTGACGCTCGGCGATGCGTACTCGCTTGCGTTGCTGCGGGCTATTTGCCATGTGTTCACCTCCTCGACCTACGTCACTTCTTCCCTTCGGGGCCGCAGGAGTTTAGCATAGGCCCAATCCATGGGCAACGAGGGCAAACGACGTCTGGCGGTGGCCGCCGCCTTCCTGATGGCCGCGACCGCCGGTTCGCGGGTGCTCGGCCTGTTCCGGGAACAGGTGATGCTCTACTACCTGGGGCTTGGGCCGGCGATGGGGGCGTTCACGGTGGCCTTCAAGGTCCCGAGCCTCATCCGCACGCTGGTGGCCGACACCGCGCTCAGCGCCGCGTTCATCCCGGTGTTCTCCGATCTCCTCTCGAAGGATCGGCGCGAGGAGGCCTGGCGGCTCGTGAGCACCATCAGCCTTCTGGCCGTGGTTGTGTTGGGGGTCATAAGCGCGCTTGGCATGATCTTCGCACCGCAGGTGATCCGGCTTGCCGCGCCCGGCTACGAAAACCCGGAGACCATCGCTCTGGCCGTCGATCTCACCCGTCTCATGTTCCCGACCGTCGTGCTTCTTGGCGTGGCGGGCATCTTCATGGGTGTGCTGAACTCGTACGATCATTTCGTGTTGCCCGCCTTGGCGCCGATCGCCTGGAACATCGTGATCATAGCCGCGGTGGTGTTCTTCTCCGGTGACCGGGGATTCTACGCTTTGGCGTGGGGGGTCTTGGCGGGCACGGTCGCTGAGCTGGTTCTGCAGCTACCCGCCATCTGGCGGCGCCGAAGCGGCTACAGCCTGCGTTTCGCGTTCGGCCACCCGGCGGTGCGGCAGGTGGGGCGGCTTCTCGGGCCCGTGGTGCTCACCCTCGGTATCGTCAACTTCAACGCCCTGGTGAGCACCATCTTCGCAAGCTACATAAGCGAGCCGGCGCCGGCCGTGATCGACAAAGCCTTCCGACTGTTCCAGCTCCCACAGGGCATGTTCGCTGTGGCCATCGGGACTGTGCTGTTCCCGGCGCTCTCCCGCTTCGCGAGCCTTGAGCGTATGGACGACTTTCGCTCAGCCCTGTCATCGGGACTACGCCAGATCTTCTTCACGACACTCCCCTTCACCGCGTTCTTCGTGGTGCTCGGCGTCCCCACGGTGAGGCTGATCTTCGAGCACGGCAAGGTTACGCCCGAGGACACGGCCGCCATCGCCTGGGCGCTCGCCTTCTTCAGCCTCGGCATGGCGTTCGTGAGCGCGAACACCCTCTTGAACCGCGCCTTCTACGGCCTGCGTAAGGCCTGGCTGCCCCTCGTGGTGGGCCTTGCGAATCTGGCGTTGAACACGCTGCTCTGTTTCCTGCTCTACCGACCTCTAGGAGTCGGGGGCGTGACGCTGGCCACGGCGCTGGTCTCCACCTTCAACTTCTTTGGCCTGATGGTGCTCCTGAGGGGACAGATCGGGTCCGTCGATGCGCGAAGAGTGGCATCCACGGGGGTGCGTGCCGTCGCTTCGCTCGTGCCGCTCGCGCTGGCCGCCTATTGGGTCTGGATGCTCATCGACACTCAACTCGGCCGTTCGGTCCCCGCCCAGATGGTATCGGTGGGTGGAGGGTACGCGGCCGGCTTCCTAGCGTACATCGCTGCCGCACGGCTCCTACGCATGGAGGAACTCGGCCAGGTGGCCGGAGTGATCCGCCGCCGCCGCGATCCCCACGACGTGCGGGACGTCGCTTCCGGGGAGGAGCCCGACCAAGGGTGACGCACGCGGTCGAGTCTGCGCGCGGAGCGACGCGGCTGAGTGAACCCTGACCGGGCCGGGCTGGGGTACAATACGTCGCCCATGGACGGCTTCGAGCACATCCGCAACTTCTCCATCATCGCCCACATCGACCACGGGAAATCCACCCTGGCCGATCGCATCCTGCAGCTCACGCACACCGTCGCCGACCGTGAGATGCGCGAGCAGGTGCTGGATCGCATGGACATCGAGCGGGAGCGGGGCATCACCATCAAGGCCCAGGCCGTCCGCGTGTACTACAAGGCGGTCGACGGGCGCGACTACCAGTTCAACCTTATCGACACCCCCGGTCACGTGGACTTCAGCTACGAAGTGTCGCGCAGTCTGGCGGCGTGCGAGGGCGCCATACTCGTGGTCGACGCCAGCCAGGGCATCGAGGCGCAGACTCTGGCCAACACCTATCTGGCCCTCGAGAACGACCTCGAGATCATCCCCGTGCTGAACAAGATCGACCTTCCCGGAGCCGAACCCGACCTGCGCGCCGAGGAGATCGTCGGCCTCATCGGGTGCGACCCTTCGGACATCCTGCGCATCTCGGCCAAGACGGGGGCGGGGGTGGTCGAGGTCATGGAGGCGGTGGTGCGTCGGATCCCGCCACCCACCGGCGACCCGGAGGGCCCCGCGCGCGCCTTGATCTTCGACTCCTTCTACGACCAGTACCGGGGCGTCGTGGCCTTCGTGCGGGTGGTCGATGGGAGCTTCCGCCGCAACGCGGTGCTCCGCACGTTCGCCACTCAGCGCAGGAGCGAGGTGGAGGAAGTGGGCATCTTCAGCCCCGACATGCTGAAGACCGACGTCCTCAAGTCGGGCGAAGTGGGTTACATCATCACCGGCATGAAGGAAGTCGCGCACCTGAGGGTCGGCGACACGCTGACCCTGGCCGACCGCCCGGCGCCGGCGGCCCTGCCGGGGTACCGCGAGGCCGTGCCCGTGGTGTTCTGCGGGCTCTTCCCCATCGAGGGCGACGACTACCCAGACCTGAAAGAAGCTCTGGAGAAGCTGTCTCTGAACGACGCCTCGCTCCACTGGGAGCCGGAGACCTCGCGGGCCCTCGGCTTCGGCTTCCGATGCGGGTTCCTCGGGTTGCTCCACATGGAGATCGTCAGGGAGCGGCTCGAGCGGGAGTTCGACCTTGAGTTGCTTGCCACCACGCCGAACGTGCGGTACGAGGTGGTGTGCGTCACGGGAGAGATCGAGGGCGTGAGCAACCCCGTGGACTTCCCCGACGCTGGTTCGATCTCCGAGGTTCGTGAGCCGTACATCGCCGCGTCGATCCTTGTGCCGAACGAATTCGTGGGCACCGTCATGGAGTTGTGTCAGGAGAAGCGGGGCACCTTCCGCGACATGGAGTATCTGAGCACGGAGCGCGTGCGGCTCGCCTATGACCTCCCGCTTGCCGAGATCGTGCTCGACTTCTTCGACCTGCTGAAGACGCGCACCCGCGGCTACGCCTCGCTCGACTACGAGGTGAAGGGCTACGAGGCGGGAGAACTCGTGCGGTTGGACATACTGATCGCGGCCGAGCCGGTGGACGCCCTCAGCCTGATCGTACACAAGGACAAGGCCTACAGCGTGGGCCGGGCCTTGGTCGATCGGCTGCGCAAGCAGATCCCACGCCAGATGTTCGAGGTGGCCATCCAGGCGGCGGTTGGCAGCCGCATCATCGCCCGGGAGACGGTGCGCGCCCAGCGCAAGGATGTCATAGCAAAGTGCTACGGCGGTGACATATCGCGGAAGCGGAAGCTGCTCGAGAAGCAGAAGGCCGGCAAGAAACGCATGAAGACAGTGGGCGTGGTCGAGATCCCCCAGGAGGCCTTTCTAGCCGTTCTCGACCTCGACGACAAGGGCGGGCGTTGAGCACCGCTCCCATACCTGGCTGCCGGTGACGGTCGAATACCTGATCGTGGGAGTCGTCCTCGTGGTCGGCGGCGTTCTGCAGATCTGGCTGCGCCGGGGGATGTCGGCCGAGGAGCGGGCGGCTACCCGGTCTTCGGGTCGCTGGGGCACAGCTCTCGGGTACTTGGCCGTGGCTTTGGGTACTATTATTGTGATTGTGGGTGTCGGCGGCAGCTAGGGAGCGACCGCGTGTATGCCGTGCGAAGGGCCGAACGGGTGATCGCCACGATCGCCTGGACCATCGCCGCCGCGTGGCTCTCGGGCTGGACCGTGGTGCTCTTCTCTGTGGCGAGTCTCGCCGCCCTCGTCGATGAGGAAGGGGACCAGCGTGCCTGACGTCGTGGGTTCGCTCTACGTGCACGTGCCGTTCTGCACGGTGCGATGCGACTATTGTGACTTCGCTTCGGAACCGGTGGCCGGCCACCTGCGGGCGGGCAGGGTCGCCACCTACTTCCAGCGGCTGCGACAGGAGATCCAGAGTGCGGAACACGTGCTCGCTCAACCGCTGGAGACCGTATATGTAGGCGGTGGGACGCCGACGGCTGTGCCTCCCGCTCTCCTGAACGACCTACTCGAGGCATTCGGGGTCTTCATCGGCCCCGAGACAGAGTTCACGGTGGAGGCCAACCCCGAGACCCTCGTGGAGTCGACCCTCGACGCGTTCCGAGAGCGAAGAGTCACCCGCCTTTCTCTGGGCGTGCAGAGCTTCTCGCCCGAGGCGCTCCGCTCACTTGGAAGGCGTGTCTCCCCCGGCGCCGCCGATCGGGCGGTGGAGCTTCTCCGCCGTAGCGCCTGGCACGAGTGGAGCATCGACTTGGTGTTCGGCATCCCCGGACAGGACCTCACTGCCTTCGAGGCCGATGTCGCGGAGGCCGTGGCGGTGGGGGCCCCGCACATCTCGGTGTACGACCTCAGCTACACCGCTGATTACGCCCGTTGTCTCGAGCGACGTCTGGGTCCCGCGGCGCGCGGGGAGGCGGAGGCCCTCGCGGAGGAGCACTATCCACGAGTGTCCGAGATCTTGACCGGAGCCGGATACCATCGGTACGAAGTGTCGAGCTACTGTCGGCCGGGTCACGAGTCGCGACACAACCAGGCCTATTGGCGCGGCGCCGACTACCTGGGCGTGGGTGCCTCGGCGGTGAGTACGGTCGGCCTGCGGCGCTGGGCGAACCCGAAAGGAGTGGCCGCATATCTTGCCTGCGAGCCGCCCGAGGAGGAGCGTCTCACGCCTGCCATCAAGCGCTACGAACGTGTGATGTTGGGATTACGCACCGCCGCGGGCGTGCCCTGGTCCCTGGCCGACGAGGCGGTTGATCATGAGGCGGTCGAACGGCTGATCGGGCTCGGTCTGCTCGAGAAACGCTGTGCTACACTTCTTTCAAGCCCGCGGGGCCTGGATCTCGGCAATGCCGTATTGGCGGCCGTCCTGCGCTCGCCGGAGTAGTCACACCGCCGGTGCCGGGCCGCCCCACGGCTTGTATTGCGCGTCGATGCGTCGCGCGCGCTCACGGAAGCGGTCGACTCCTGCGGACAGGGTTATGAGCCTCACCAGCAGACAACTGGACATCCTTAATCTGGTGGCCGAGCGATACATCCGCACCGGTCAGCCGGTCTCCTCGCGAGAGGTGGCGGCTTCAGTCACCGTGAAGGTGAGTCCGTCGACCGTGAGGAACGATTTCGCCGTTCTCGAGGAGCAAGGTCTTCTCACTCATCCCCACACGTCCGCGGGCCGGTTGCCCACCCAGTCCGGATACCGGGCGTTCGTGGACTCCATCATGTCGGTGCCGGGTCTTCGCGACGCCATCGGGTCCGCCCCGTTGGGCCTCGAGGCTCTCGAGAAGGAAGTGGACGTCGCGCTGGGGCAAACCAGTGAGGCCATGGCCGATGCCACGAACCTCCTCGCCCTGGTGGCGGCCCCCCGCACGAGCGGCACTTCGCTCCGCCATATCGAACTGCTTCTGTTGCAGCCTCGCCTGGTGATGGTGGTGTTCATCGTCGCCACCGGTCGTGTGGCAAAGTGGGTCATCGACTTCCCGGGCCCGGTGGACCCTGGCATGGTCGAGTGGGCGCGCACCTACCTGAACGAATCGCTCGGCGTTCGGAGCGTCACGGAGCGCCTTGTTCGTCAAACACTCTCCAGCGCGGAGTTGAAGCCGAATGAGTCGAGCTTCCTCGCGTCGATTCAGCCTGCGTTCGAGCGCCTGCTCGACGAGCAGGCAGGGGAGGCGTTGTACGTGGGAGGGGCCGCTCGTCTGTTGGCCGATCCGGCCACCGGTGATTTTGACGACGTCCGCGACCTCCTCTTGCTGCTCGAGGAGCGGTACATGCTCCTTCGGGCTCTTCGCTCGGTGCTCTCCACCGGGCGGGTGGTCGTGCGCATCGGCGACGAGCAACCGCAGGAGGCGCTGCGTCGCTTTTCGATGGTGGCCGCGTCGTACGGACTGCCACAACGCAGCTTAGGCACGGTCAGCCTCATCGGTCCCGTTCGCATGGACTACGGGAACGCGATCGCCATCGTGCGCGGCACTGCCCAGCTACTATCCGAGTTCCTCGAGGGTCGATACGAATGAAACGTGATTACTATGAAGTGCTCGGCATCCCTCGCGACGCCGACACGCTCCGCGTCAAGAAGGCCTACCGGGCCCTGGCGAGACAGCTGCACCCCGACGTCAACGATCATGACCCCGAGGCGGAGCAGAAATTCAAAGAGGCCACCGAGGCCTACGAGGTGCTCGCCGACGACGAGCGTAGGCGCATCTACGACGCCTACGGCCACGATGGACTGCGGGGCGGTGCCCAGGCAGGCGGCTTCGGCGGCTTCACCGATCTTTCCGATATCTTCGAGTCGTTCTTCGGAGGAGACATCTTCGCGGGCGGCCGCGGCGCGCGCCGCTCGGCGGCGGTCCGTGGCGACGATGTGGGTCTGCAGATCGAGATCGAGTTGGAAGACGCCGCCTTCGGCACGAACCGAGAGGTCGAAGTGGAGCTCCTCGACACCTGCGGAGAGTGCGCCGGAGTGGGCAGCACGGAGGCGTCTTCTATCCACGAGTGTCCTGAGTGTGGCGGGGCGGGCAGCGTCCGCACGGTAAGGCGCACCGCGTTCGGGCAGTTCGTGCAGTCTGGGCCTTGCCCCAACTGCCGGGGGGAAGGTCGCGTGATCGAGGAACCCTGCGACACGTGCCACGGGCAGGGTCGCGCGTACCGCACCAAGACCCTAGCCGTGGATATACCGGCCGGCATCAGCGACGGGCAACGCATCAGGCTCAACGGACAGGGGGCGGCGGGTCTGCGTGGTGGGCCGCCCGGCGATCTCTACGTACAGGTGGCCGTGGCCCCTCATCGGCACTTCACACGTCAAGACGACGACGTGTTCTATTCGCTGCACCTGACCATGGTGCAGGCGGCGCTCGGTGTGAAGGTGACCGTGCCCACACTCGACGGTGAGGAGTCGGTTGAGTTCCCCCCGGGCACGCAGCCGGGCGAGGTCAAGGTGCTGCGGGCGAGGGGCGTCCCGCGTCTGCGCCGCTCAGGCCGCGGCGATCAGCACATCATGGTGAACGTGATGATCCCGCGTGATCTCACCGGCGAGCAGAAGGATCTCCTGGGCGAGTTCGACTCGTGCTGTGGCGACGAGCACTACTCCCGCAAGCATGAGGGAGTGTTCCAACGGCTGAAGAGCTTCTTCGGCGCTTGATGGCCTCCGATCCCGCGGTCCGCGTCTCCGTGCCCACCGTTTGGAGCGAAGTGTGCGGCGCGATGCTGCTCCATCTGCTCGGGCCGTTCCAACAGATCGACGAGGACGCGCGCCCGCAAGACGACGCGCACCTGCACGGGGACGCGCGCCCGCAAGAGGAAGCCCGCACACACATGGTGTTCTATCCGTTCCGTCACGGCGCGGGGTTCGTGCCCGACGAGGAGATCCTCGCCGCTCTCCCGGAGGATGTCGCTTTGAGGGCGTCAGTTGGGATCGAGCGGGTGCTGGTGCCCGGAGGATGGGAGGAGGGGTGGAAGGAACACTTCCGGCCCATCACCGTCGGCCGGATCTGCGTTCGTCCCCCGTGGGAGGAGCCGCCGACCGGTGACCTCCTCGATATCGTCTTGACTCCCGGCCTCGCCTTCGGTACGGGTCTGCACGCCACCACCCGGGGAGTGCTCGAACTCCTCCAGCGGGAGGCCCCGGGCGGTCCGGTGTTGGACGTAGGCACCGGCACGGGCATCTTGGCCATCGCGGCAGGTAGACTCGGATTCTTCCCAGTGCGCGCCCTAGATAACGATCCTCAGGCGGCGGAAGTCGCCCGCGAGAACACCCTGGAGAACGGCGTGGAGGCCCAGGTGAAAGTGCTCGACGTGAGCCAAGTGCCCGCGGAGTGGGTGGAGGGAGCTACCATCCTGGCAAACCTGATGCTCGAACCGGTGCTGGCCCTCATCGATCGTCTGGCGGCGCTGGACGTCGACTTCCGCCGACTTATCGTCTCGGGCATCTTGATGGGCGAGCAGGAGGCGATCGTCGAAGAGGCCGCCTCCCGCGCCGAGTTGGCCGTTACGGAACGGGTGCACGAGGCTGAATGGGCCGGCCTCGTGGTAGTCCCGGCGGGACGCTGAGCGCGCTCGGCCGCGCCGGACACATGCCGAAACCGAAGCGACTCAGCCGTTCGAAGCGCCGCGCCATGAGCGGCGCGACGCCCCGTCGAAACGACCGAGGTAGACCGGGTCAGAGCCCCGCGGCTGGGCGCACGACCCGTGTGCCGCCGACACGGACGGGCGAGAAGGCCGCGGGCACCGCGGTGGTCGGCGTCGTGGTGCGCCGGGGCAAGAACCTGGAGATCGATCCGGCCTTCCAGGCTGGGCAGAGTCTGCTCGTTGCCCGCGAGGGCATCAAGCCGCGAGCGGGCGACCTGGTGCTCTTCGCGCACGCCCACGGGAGGCGGGCGCGGATCACCCGAGTGATCGGCAGGCGAGAGGTGTTGTCCGACGTCCTGGAGGCACTCCTCGTCGATCGGCTCCCACGGCGGGATTTCGGCAGTGAGGTGCTCGCCGAAGCCGCCGAGGCGGCTTCGGCGGAGCAGACGGACGACCCGGGTCGAGTCGACCTGCGCGACCTCTTCACCTTCACAGTGGACCCGGCGACGGCGCGCGATTTCGACGATGCCCTTTCGTTCCGTGCCGACGGCGATCTGGTCACCGTCTTCGTGCACATCGCTGACGTCGTCTACTACGTGCCCGAGGGTAGTCTCATCGATCAAGAAGCACTGCGGCGCACCACGTCAGTGTATGTGCCCACGGGGGTGGTGCCCATGCTGCCCGCGCTCCTCTCCGCCGGCGTCTGTTCGCTGCAGCCGGGCGTGGAGCGCAAGGCCGTCACTGCGGAGATGACTCTCGACCTGGAAGGGGTCGTGCGCTCGGTGCGCTTCTACCGCTCGCTGATCGTGAGCGACGAGCGCCTCGACTACGATCAGCTCCAAGCCTGTTTCGACGGCGCGCGTGCGGCTTCGCCCGCCCTCGCCGCGGCGCTCGTACTGGGCCGTCCGCTCGCGAAGGCGGTGCGTGGGCGTCGGGAGGCTCGCGGCTCCCTGCGTATCACCTCCTTCGAGCCCGACTTCTTGTGGGAAGGAGATGCGCTGGTCGGCGCTCACCCCTCGGCGGAGTCTGAGAGCCATGGGTTCATCGAGGACTACATGGTCTTGGCAAACGAGCAGGTGGCGACCTTCCTGGAAAAGGAGCGCGTGCCCACCGTGTTCAGGGTGCACGATCTGCCCGACCCCTTCGCGCTGGATCGCATGCTCGACGTGTTCGCGAGTCTTGATCTGCCCACCCCTCGCTTCGATCCGCTCACGGCGACCTCGGAGGACGTGCGTCGCACCATGGTGGAAGCGGCGGGATTCGTCGAGTCGTCGGCGCCCAAGAACAGGGGGCGGCAGGCCCTCGATCAACAGATCCTACGGGCCCAGAGCCGGGCGGTGTACCGAGCCGACAACATCGGCCACTTCGGGCTGTCGCTCGCCACGTACTGCCACTTCACCTCACCTATCCGCCGATACCCCGACCTTCTGGTGCACCGAGGCCTGCTCGGCCGCCTCGGGGTCGCGGAGAACCCGACGACCTCCACCCTGCCCGAGTGGGCGGAGCACTGCTCGGTGCGGGAGCGCGAGGCGAAGAAGATAGAACTCCTCGCCGACGACATCGCCCTGGCCTACCTGCTCGAGAAGCGCCTCGCCGAGCTGGGCCCGAGCGCGCGGTTCGAGGGTCAGATCGTGGGCTTCGCGCGGTCAGGTGCCTTCGTGCTCTTCGACCGCCTCTACCAGGGATTCTTACCTGCGCGCGAATTGCCGGGCGACTACTACGAACTCGACGAGGCAGAGACGGCCATGGTGGGCCGCCGGACGGGGGCTGCGTACCGTCTAGCCGAACTCGTAGACGTGAGGGTGACGTCGATCGACGGTCTGAGCGGGAAGGTGGACCTCTCCCTGGCGCTCGACTGATCTCCGCCGGCGGCGACACGCAGGAGCGCCAGGAAGCCTCCTGACGCCGTGCCCGCGTCGGCGGCGCCGCAAGGCGCCCGACCGAGGGGCCGCCCTTGGGGCGCCGCAAGGCGCCCGAGCGCCAGGTCTGCCGCGGCGGCGCCGCGAGGAGCCCTGGTATACTCCCTCGGCCATGCGTCCCACCGGTACAAAGCTCATAGCTCAGAACAAGAAGGCCTTCCACGACTACCACATCGAGGAGACCTTCGAGGCCGGCATGGTGCTCACCGGCACGGAGGTCAAGTCCCTTCGGCAGGGGCGGGCCAACCTGCGCGATTCCTATGCGGTCGTGCGGGGGGAGCAGGTGTTCCTGGTAGGGGCGCACATCAGCGCCTACGAGCAGGGCAACATCTTCAATCACGAACCCACTCGAGATCGCAAGCTCCTGCTGCACAAGCACGAGATCAAGTGGCTGATCGGCAAGGTGCAGCGCGCGGGCTACACGTTGGTGCCCACGAAGCTCTATTTCCGCGACGGTCGCGCCAAGATAGAGGTGGGTCTCGCCAAGGGCAAAGCTTCCTACGACAAACGGGAAGACCTGGCCAAGAAGGACGCCGACCGCGAGATCCAGCGCGCCTTCCGCGAGCGGCAGAAGGGCTAGACGAGAGGCTGGGCGAGCGCGGATGAGGCGCCCGGGGGCCTTCCGCAGACCCCACGGCGGCATCGAGAGCGAGCGTGTCTCCGTACACGTGTCTCCTGCCGCCGTACACGTGTCTCCACCGCCAGGCACGTGTCTCCGCAGCGTTCTTGGGGTATACTTCCTTCGACGCAGGATGCTGGCCTGACGGCCGACGTCCCATCTTGGGGGCGACATGGTTTCGACGGGGTTCAGGTCTGAGTCAAGGTAGCGAGCCGAGATTCCAACCATTCTCGCTAAACGGGTTGGAAAAGAACAACTGCCGATACCCAATTGGCACTGGCCGCTTAACCTAGTTTAAGCGCCTGTCACGCCCTCCGCGTCCGCCGGGAGGGGTCGTGGCATCATTCAGGTGGACTCACCCGATGCGACTGCCGCCGCCGCACCGGGGACACTAAGGCGGCTGGCCGAAAGCGACCTGCTCCCACGGTGGCAAGAGGCGAGAAACAAAGTGGGGGCTACGCTCGTAGAAGTCTTGTCCAGACGAGTCTCGGACGGGGGTTCGATTCCCCCCGCCTCCACCTCCCTGGTGGCGGCCCTTTCTGGCGGCAAGCGGTGGTCGTGAGTGGCACTCCGGCCGCGAGTGGCCGGGGCGGCGGGCCGCCGGCCGCGCCGATGACCTCCCTTGTGCTATTGTCGCGCGGGACCGTCGCGCTGCGCGCGAATCCCCGTTCCGGCCGACACATTCCCCGCTCGGAACGCACCATTACTCTGCTACCACGAGGAGGAAGGATGTCGGCCGACAGGGCGGAACCGGCTACGTCGCAGGCGACGGATCGCGAGGTACAGCCGGCGGGTCGCGAGATCGTGGAGGCCGCCCTTGCCGCAGGCCACACGTCGCTCGACGAGTCGGCTGCCAAAGCGCTCTTCGCCTCCTACGGCATCTCTGTCACCCCCGGCACGGTCGTGCGTGACCTCGCAGAGGCACTCGCAGCCGCCCACTCACTCGGATACCCGGTGGTGATGAAGGGCATGGTGCGCGACGTCCTCCATAAGACCGACGCGGGCCTGGTGGTGCTCGACGTCGATGACGATGAGGCGGTCCGCTCCGCATTCCACTCGCTTCAACGTCGGGGCGAAGCGGCCCTCGAAGGTGTGTTGGTCGAGAAGATGCTCCCACGAGGCCGGGAGTTCGTGGTGGGCATGTCGCGCGACCCTCAATTCGGTCCGGTCGTCATGTTCGGGGTGGGGGGCGTCCTGACCGAAGCGTTGGATGACGTCGCGTTCGGGGTGGCCCCGATGGACGAGAGGGAAGCCAACGAGTTGCTCGGCGCATTCAGGGCCACGAGGCTCCTGGGCGAGTTCCGCGCCGCTCCGGCGGTGGACCGCCAGGCGCTCGTGGGCCTCATCCAATCCGTTGGACGCATGGCGTTCGATCATCCGGAGATCGGTGAGATCGACGTGAACCCGGTGCTCGTGGACGGCACTCGGCCGGTCGCGGTGGATGCTCTGGTCACACTCCAAACGCCTGATCAGGGCGTGCACAAGGACCTCGAGGCGGCTTTGCACAACCTGGGCGCCGTGTTCTCGCCGGAGTCGGTGGCCGTGGTGGGCGCCTCGAACGATCCCACGAAGTGGGGCGGCACGATCCTGACAAACATGATGTCGGGCGGGTTCCCGGGCGCGATATATCCCGTTAATCCCCGCTCGGAGAGCATCTTCGGGCTGCCGGCCTTCCCCTCCTTGAGCGATCTGCCCGAAGTGCCCGATCTCGTGGTAGTCGCGGTGCCGGCGCGTCTGGTGCCCGAGGTCATAGAGGAGTGCGCTTCGCTGGGCGTACGTGCGGTCGTGGTGATCAGTTCGGGCTTCTCGGAGGTGAGCGAGGAGGGGGCGGCCCTCGAACGGACGGTGGCGGAGACGTGCGCCCGCCACGGCATCGCGATGATCGGCCCGAACTGCATGGGTGTGATGTCGTCGTGGAGCCGGTTCTATGCCACCGGCGCGGTGATCATGCATCCGGAGACCGGACCGGGGAGCTTCCTCTCCCAATCGGGCAACATGGGCATCCAGCTCATGGCGGCCGCGGAGGAACGCAGGGGCGGCATAGGCAAGTTCGTGGGTATCGGCAACGAAGCCCTGTTCGATGCCACCGACCTCTTCGAGTACTTCCGCACCGACCCGCAGACCGGAGTGATCCTCGCCTATCTCGAAGGCTTCAGCGACGGTCGTCGGTTCATGGAGTCGGCGCGCAAGGCAAGCGTGCAGAAACCCGTCATCGTGCTTCGCGCGGCGATCAGCGACTATGGGACGAAGGCGGCCCTGTCGCACACCGGTACCATGGCGGGCTCGGCGCGCGTGTACGAAGCCGTGGTGCGACAAAGCGGCATCATCTCCACCAGCGACCCCGACGAGTTTCTCGACCTGGCCTTCTCACTCTCGTACATGCCCCTCCCTCGCGGACGCAGGGTGGCGGTGGTGACCATGGGCGGTGGGTGGGGTGTGCTGAGCGCGGACGAGGTGTCGCGCACCGGCCTGGAACTGGCCGAACTCCCTCAGGAGGTGGTCGACGAGATCAGCGCATTCCTGCCGCCGTACTGGAGCCACGGGAATCCCGTCGACCTGGTGGGCACCATGAGCGACCGCGCTCCCGAGCGTGCCGTCGAGGCTGTTGTGCGGTGCGACGCGGTCGACGCTGTCATCGCCCTCGGGATAGTTGGCATCGGCCCGGGGCGCCAGCGGGTGATAGAGACGGCGCGCAGCATCCAGGCAGCCGGAGGAGGAGACCCCGCGCTGAGAGAACTGGGTGAGTTCGAGGACTTCATGGCCAGAGAAGCCGCCTACATCAGGCGTACCGGGGAGCTGATGAACCGCTACGAGAAGCCCATCATCAACGTCTCCTTCACGCCCGTCGAGCAGGCTGTCTTCGAAAGCGGCGGTCCGTATTCGGCCGTCGTGCTGCCGTCGCCGCTGCGTTCGGTGAGGGTGATAGCGAAGATGGCATGCTATCGGGCGTATCTCGACTCCGTGAACGGCACGGTGGGTGGTCGGTGAGCGACTGCACCCTGGTGACGACAGCACGGGTCACGGTGGCGGTGCGCACGTATGCGGGCCCTGCCCGCGATGCAGGGGTCGCGTTCGACCAAGTGCTGTCGTGGGCCAACGTGTATCACGTGGAGCAGTGGGGCCCCCTGGTGGGAGTCTACTTCGACTCACTCGATCCCGAGATCACCTTGAATGCCGAAGCGTGGCTGCCGGTGCCGGCGGGCACCGAACTCTCGGAAACGGACGAGGAGCGCATCGTGCTCCGTGTGGTCGAGGCCGAACCCGTGGCCGGCCTGACGCACCGGGGATTTCCCGACGGTGTGGGTGAGGCGCTTGCGACCTTGCTGAGCTGGGTGGACGAGCAGGGGCTCGAGCGCTCCTCCGATTGCCACCGGCAGGTGTATCACCACGCTCCGGAGGGCCGACCCGGGGAGTGGGTCGTCGAGGTGCAGGTGCCGGTGTTCGCCCCTTCGGCTCCGCACGGGGATGGCTGACCTTCCCGTTCAACTCGCGCGGGCCATCGAGGAGGAGGGCGGCGTGGTGCCCTTCGCCCGCTTTATGGAGCTGGCCCTCACTCATCCGGAGGTGGGCTACTACTCGCGGAGCGACCGCGTGCTCGGTGAAGGAGGCGATTTCTCAACGGCTCCGAGGCTCGCGCCCGGCTTCAACCGCGCGGTCGCCGGCACCCTGGCGAGTCTCGTGGATGCGGTCGGCGACGGGCACGTGGTCGTGGTGGAGGTCGGCGGCGGCGAAGGCGACCTGGCGGCTGGGGTGCTCGATCACTGGCAACGTACGCGACCGAACCTGCGCGAGCGCGTGTCGTACGTGGTGCTCGACGTGGCGGAAGGCCTGCGCACGAGGCAGGCCGACGCGATCGCGCCGTTCGCCCGTGCCGGTTGGGATGTGCGCGTAGCCGGATCGAGCGGCCCCTACCCCGGCGCCGGGGTGTTCGCAGCCGATAGTCCCGTGACCGGGATCGTGATCAGCAACGAGCTGATAGATGCCCTGCCGGTGCATCTGGTCGATGTGCGCGGAGCCCATCCTTCGGAAGCGTGGGTGTCTGTGGTCCGGGGCCCTGATGGGAGTGCGCGGTGCGTGGAATCTTGGCACTCGTTGAGCGAAGACGCGGCGGCCGAACTGCGGTTCCTCATGGGAGGCGACGACGTTGAGCGTGCACGTGCCTTCACGCGTGAAGGCATCCTCGAGCTGCGGCCCGCAGTCCGCTCACTCTTCGAACTGTGGACCACCTGGTTCGAGGAGTGCGTCGTGATGACCGTGGACTACGGCGATTGGCTCGCCGGTCCGTTCGCGGGCGCGCCACGCGACGACGCGACCGGCGGACTCGTGGTCGGCGGATCCATGGATGCCTCGGTCCTTCATGGCCGGACACTTCGTGGCTACCACCGTCACCAGGTGACTCGCGACCCGTACCGTTCGGTGGGTCGCCAGGATCTCACCGCCGATGTGGACTTCAGAGCCCTGGCCCTTCACGGAGAGGCCTGCGGATTGGAATGCTTGTTGTTCGTCCCGCTGGCGAGATTCCTCGTCGCGGCGGGAGAAGTGCCCCCTCCGGGCGCGGCCGATATCGAAGGGGCGCCTCTGGCGGCCCTACTCGACGAGGGCGGCTTGGGGGGTCTGTTCAAGGTCATGCTCCAAGTGCGAGAGCGACCCGCTGTCTGATGGCGAAGATCATGGACATAGGACCGGCGACGAAGGCAGAGGCCGCACTCGCCGAGCGCAGAGCGTTCGAGACCTTGGAGGGCTTTCTGGCCCTCAGGTGGCGCACCGGCTGGGCCGAGGGTCGCACCGGCTGCTTTGTGGTGAGGGCCGGCGGCGAGATGGTCTCGTCGGTCTTCGTGGTGCGGACGCCCCTGCACTGGCCGCAAGCACACACCGAGTTCGATGTCGGGCCGGGGGAACGAGCGCTTCCGGTCGTCGAGGTAGCCTGCCTCGATTCCCTGATCACGCCGGCGAGACATCGTCGCAACGGCTACGCCGGTGCTCTGCTGGAATGGGTGCATGGGTGGGCCGTGGAGACGGGGCTGGCCGGAACGGCGCTCTTCTCGGAGATCGGCACTTCGTACTATCGGGAGCGCGGGTTCCACGTGTTGCCCATGCCGTTCTATCGCGGACCGCTGTCCGATGGGATCGGGCGGAGCGCCGTCGAGGGGCGGCCGTTCAGAGTCGACGACCTTGAGCGCGTGGCGGCCGTCTACACAGCGGCGGCTCGCCGGGTCCCGCTGTCTGTGGCGCGCGACGTCGACTACTGGCTCTACCACCTGGACCACAGCAGGTTCGTCGGGGATCTGCACTCCGATGACCCCGACCCTTGGGACTTCGTGGTCGATGCGGATGACACACGGGCATACGTGCGAAGTCGGAGTGACGGCGACATCTTCACCGTGCTCGAAGCGGCGTGCCTTCCGGGAGCCGAAGGCCTTCTCATGGCCCTTCTCGAGTCCGGTCTACGGCGGGCGAGGGAGTCGGGTTGCCTTCGCGTGGTCCTCCACCTTCACCCCGCCGTCGCCGAACCGCCCGGTCTCGTCCTTCGGGAGACGTGGTACGAGACGTTCTTGGTGCGCCCGACGGTCGCCGAGGAAGGTGTCTTCGCCCTCCTTGCGTCGGGCGAAGCGGCAGAGAGTCCCGCCACCCACGATAGTGGGTCTGCCTGCCGCGGGTACATCTTCAGGCCCGACTACTTCTAGGCGACCACCAACAGCCTGCGAAGGCACTCGTGCGAGGAGCGCGTGGTTCCGCTCTGTTCGAGGTCGTGTGGTCGCCATGCGAATCCTGCGGTCCGAAGAAGGGTAGAGCAGGCGGAGACGACCGTCGCATGGTCGGCGAAACATGGGTGAGGAGGACGGCGTGTCACGTCGCATCGAGAAGGACAGCCTCGGGGAGGTAACGGTGCCGGAGGCGGCACTGTACGGCGCCCAGACCCAGCGTGCCGTCGAGAACTTCCCCATCAGCGGGGAGTGCCCCCACCCGGACTTCGTCTGGGCGACCGTGCTGGTGAAGAAGGCCGCCGCTCTGGCGAACGTGCGCACGGGCCGGCTCGAGAGCTCACTTGGTACGGCGATCGTATCCGCCGCGGACGAGATCCTCATCGGGGGTCGGTGGCTCGATCAGTTCGTGGTCGATCGACTGCAGGCCGGGGCCGGCACCTCACACAACATGAACGCGAACGAGGTACTGGCGAACCGGGCGAACGAACTGCTGGGTGGCGAGCGCGGAGTCTATTCGCCGGTCCATCCGAACGATCACGTGAACATGTCGATGTCGTCCAACGACTCCGTGCCCGCCATGGTGCGCCTCGCCGTGTTGCGCGGCTGGGAGCGGGCCCGTGCCGCCCTCGAAGAGCTGGCGGAGGCTCTCGGCGAGAAGGAACGGGAGTTCGACACTGTGGTGAAGTCGGGCCGCACGCACCTGCAGGACGCGGTACCCATCCGCCTGGGCCAGGAGTTCGGCGCGTACCGCGTCACGGTGCGAAAGGCGATCGACGCGATAGACGCGGCCGCCGGCTATCTGCTGGCGACGAACCTGGGCGCGACCGCCGTCGGCACTGGTGTCAACTCCGATCCGGCCTATCGGGGCGAGGTCATCAGGGTACTGCGCGAATCAACGGGCTGGGAGGTGCGGCCCCCCGCCGATTACTTCCAGGTGACCCAGAGCCACGACGACTTCGTGCGATTCTCCGGCGCGATGCGCGGGTTGGCGGTGGAACTCGCGAAGATAGCCAACGATCTGCGTCTGCTCAGCTCAGGACCCGATGCCGGCTTCGGCGACATCGTCCTGCCGGCCGTGCAGCCGGGCTCGTCCATCATGCCGGGCAAAGTCAATCCGGTCATGGCCGAGATGCTCGACATGGTCGCCTTCAAGGTGATGGGGAACGACCTCGCGGTCTCGTTGGCCGGCATGCACGGGCAGGTGGACTTGAACGTGTTCGCCCCGGTCTCGGCGGACCTGTTGCCAGGTTCGCTCACGCTCCTGGGGAACGCTGCGCGCGTGTTCGCCGATAGGTGCGTGCGGGGGATCACGCCGTCTTCCGAGCGGCTGGCCGCCGTTCTTGCGAGGAACACCGCCTTGGCAACGGCGCTCGCTCCGACCATTGGCTACGAGCGCGCGGCCGAAGTCGCCAAGCGGGCCGTGGCCGAAGGGGTGAGCGTGAAGGAAGCCGCCCTGCGCATGGGCGGGTTCGACGAAGCCACGCTCGACCGGCTGCTCGACGCGCTTCGGCTCACAGAGCCGGGCCTGCCGGGGGAGTAGAGCCGATCACGCCGTTTCCGACTCGAATCCTCGGGTGTTAGACTCTGGATCGGGCGGGTCGACTACCATGCTGTCCCGCATGTGTCGGCAGATCACACGCCGCCGGTCATTCGGAGGTGGACGGTATCTCCTCGGTGCCTACACGCAGCAGTGAGACAAACGCCGCGGCCACTTCGTTGCGGCGGGCGTTCGATGCGATAAATCTCCTGTTCCCGGGCCATCCGGTGTTCATGATGCTCCAGGATGAGCCCGCGAGGGCGCTCGTCGTCGAACACTGCTCTTCCGGTATCTCGGCACATCTTCGGGGTCTTTCGGCACCCTGCGACAGCGGTCCTCTCGCTTCCATCGCACGTGGAGGTGAGCCGGTCTGGGTGCCCGCGCTGGAGGACCTTGGGGCGCGGCAGCTCAGTGACGGACTTGTCGAGATCGGAGTCGGTGGGGCCTGGTTCGCCCCTCTGCCGGAATCTGGGCGCGGTATCGGGTTGTTGGCGATATGCGTCTGGTCTGGGGCGCCCGCGCTGACGCGCCCGGCGCTCCCTGAGTTGTTCGCCTCGCTCGCGGCCATCGTCGGAGCCGCGGTCGACGGAGCACGGGCGGAGGACCGGTCGATCGTCGAGTCGGATCGTCTGTGGGATCGCGCGGTGCGTCAATCGGCGCGCACGGAGGAGCTGACAGCGCTGCTCGCGAGCATCCCGGAGGCCCTCTTCGTCCTGGATCGGCTGTGGCGCGTGACGCTTGCCAACGAGCCGGCCTTCCAGACTCTCGGTGTCCCTCCCAGCGCCGATCGTTTGAGCGTGCTCGGAGGGCGTTTGGAGGATCTGCTGCTGGTCGACGAGCACGAGGCGCGGATCACGTGGCGCCAAGGGCCGGTGGCCAGAGCGCTGGTCGGCGATGTCGTCAAGGGAGAGGAGTTCCGGGAGATCTCTCTGGAACCAGCCCGCTGGTTGCGACTCGACTGTGGTCCAGTGCGCGACGCCATCGGGGATGTCTCGGGGGCTGTGGTGTTCCTTCGAGACGTCACGTCGCTGCGAATCGGTCGCGATCGACTGGAGATCGCGATCCAGAGCGAGCGCACCAGATCGGCGCAGCTCCGGGTTCTCAACCGATTGGCGGTGACTCTGAACAGCGAGAGAGATCCGGGCCGGATGCTCGACGAGGTGCTCGCCGGCGCGCTGCGTCTCACAACTGCCGGGGTCGGTTCACTCTACCGCCCGAATCCCTCGGGTCTGCGCCTGGAGGCGTTCCTGAGCATCCCCGAGCTGCGCGAGGCGCGGCACGTTGACATGGACGTCTCGGGGATGGATCTGAAGGAGATCGCACAGCACGCTGCGGATTCCCGGCGGGTGGTGAGGTTCGCGCAGGAGACTCCCGGAGCGGAGGGGACCTTCATTGGCTACTTGGCGGTGCCGCTTGTCACGTCGTCTGGTGATCTGCTGGCCTGCCTGGTCCTGGCTGGGTCGTCCGATCCTCTTGGATTCGGAGTTGAGGACGAGATCATGGTGACCACCCTCGCCGCTCACGCGTCTGTGGCCTTGGAAAACACGAGCAGATTGGACCACGAACGGGGGGTGGCGGAGTATCTGCAAAGGGCCATGCTGCCCCGCATTCCCCGCGTGCCCGGGCTCGCCGTCGACATCGTCTACGAGAGCGCCACCGATGCCGCCCTCGTGGGGGGTGACTTCTACGATGTCGTGCCCCTTGCGGATGGGGGGGTGGCACTGTTCGTGGGAGATGTGTGCGGCAAGGGGCTTCAGGCGGCCGCCACCATGAGCAGCGTCCGGCACGCCGTGAAGGCGCACGCGTCCCTAGGACTGGCCCCCGGGCCGTGGTTGGGGGCCGTGAACGTAGCGATCGCCGCGGACCTGCCGCCCGATTCGTTCGTCACCCTCGCGCTGCTCACTCTTGAGCCGAAGACGCGACGTCTCGGTTGCGCACTTGCCGGGCACCTCAGTCCGCTCCTGGCGACCGCGGACCGCGTCACAGAGGTGCGAGGGCTACACGGGCTGCCCCTCGGAGTGAGCAGAGACGCCCGATACCACACTCGCTACATGGTGCTCGAGCCAGGGCAGGTGCTCTGCCTGTTCACCGACGGACTGTTCGAGGCGCGCCGGGGCGGCGAGTTCTTCGGAACCGAGATGCTGAGCGAGGAGTTACGCACGATGGCCGGAGGGCGCATGAGCGGGTCGGCGAGGAAGCTGGTGGAGAGCGCACGGTCGTTCGCGGGCGACACCCTGGACGACGATGTGGTGGTGATGCTCGCGCGCCTCAGCGCGGAGTGAACCTGGATACATCTCCGTCGCGCTCGAGTTGGAGGCCCAGTCGCTCGCTGAAGCCGGCGACCCGGTCGAGGATCACGTCGGCCTCCGCCCCTGTGACCACCGCGGGGATGCCGTACGGATCTGCCAGGTAGACCGGCACGAGGGTGAACGACGGGGGGCCCGACTGCAGCATCTCCACGCGCAGCACCACCGCCTCGCCGGTGACTCGGGAGTAGTGGTCGAAGACGAAGTCGCCGAGGCTGTAGGCAATCAGTTTGTCGCGGTATATCTCGAAGCCCTGCAGGACGTGGGGGTGATGACCGAGGACAAGATCGGCCCCCGCATCCACGATGGCGTGGGCGAACTCGCGTTGGGAAGCGTTCGCGTATCCCTCGTACTCGACGCCCCAGTGCAGGCTCACCACCACCCAGTCGGCCGTTTCGTTTGCCGTGTTCACATCGGCAAGCAAGCGCTCTTGATCGGGCCTGGTGGGATTGACGCCGGCGCGGTCGGCCCCCGCTGCGAACCCTTCGGGCAGGATGCTCGTGTAGGCGAGCACCGCGACCTTCCCCGCAGGAGTGTCGAGGAGGGCAGGGGCCCGCGCGGCCGCCAGATCGACTCCCGCACCCGAGCTGGCCACCCCGGCGGCAGTGAGGCGATCGATGGTGTCGAGCAGAGCCGCCGAGCCCCAATCGAGGGCGTGGTTGTTCGCCAGGCTCACCACGTCGATGCCCGCGGACGCGAGACCATCCACCAGCGCCACGCGGCCCCGGAACGTGACGTCCTTTTCCGTCTTGCGCGTGCCCTTGTCCGATAGGGGCGATTCCAGGTTGACGAACGCAACGTGCGCGTCGGAGAGGAGATGAGCCACCTTCGCCAACGGCGCCGCGCCCCCGTGCTTGTCGATGTACACACCCACCTGGCGGTCACCCAGCACGTCGCCGCCTGCGGCCAGAGTGAAGGGTGGCAGCGTGGTCGAAGTCGTGGTTGCAGCGAGCGCCGTCGACGGGGTTGCGGCGACCTGGGTGGTCACCGGTTGCGCGGCCGCCTCGGCGGTTGAAGCAGTCGACGTGGGAGCGCCGGCCGTCCGGCGGCCTCCCAGCGCATCGGCTGCGAGCACCGCGACCAGGACGAGGGCGACGACCCACACCCCGATCACCAGCAGGTCCGACCTATGCGGGAGACGGCGCCTCGATCGACGCGATGGGCTCATGCGGGTCAAGCTCCTCAGGCATCACGGGGAGACGGCATTCCTTTCGGTGACCGGTATAATAGCGCGTGTGACCCTGGGCGAGAGGCGCGCCGCCCGGTGGGCCGGCCGTCGACCGGGGCTGGATGCGGTCGCCGGGCGCCCCCGTGGGTATCCCGAAGACCCGGAATGAGAAGAAGGTTGGGATTATGAGGCCGGTTTCTTTCGGCGACAGGGGTAAAGAGGTCGTAGACGTCCAGACGCGTCTGCGCGCGCTCGACTTCCACCTTGGTCGAGAAGGCGCCGATGGGCACTTCGGACCCAACACGGAGCGGGCCGTTCGCGGCTTCCAGCAGCGGCGCTGGCTGGAGGTGGACGGCATCGTGGGTGAGAACACATGGGCCGAGTTGGTCGAGGCCGGGCACCAGGTGGGGGAGCGCCTCCTCTACTTGCGGGTCCCCGCCTTGCGGGGCGACGACGTACTCCAGTTGCAGCTCATGCTGAACGAACTCGGGTTCGACTCCGGCCCTGTAGACGGCATCTTCGGAGAAGCGACCGAGAGCGCCCTCCTTGAATTCCAGAGGAATGCCGGGGTGAACCTCGACGGGATCGTGGGCGAGGCCACCCTGGCACAGCTTAGGCGGATCCGGATGGCCGGCGTGGGCACGTCCGACAAGAAGATACCCGATCGCATGGACGGATATGTGGGGAGTCGCTCGCTGTCTGCTCTCACGATCAGCATCGACCCGGCCCACGGAGGAACCGATATCGGGGCGAGGGGAGTGGGTGGACTCACCGAGAAGTATGTGAACCTCCGGCTCGCCCAGCAACTCGCGGATCTCCTGAGGGCGCACGGCGCAGACGTCATGCTCGTGCGCGACGATGATCGCTTCATAGGTCTCTACGAGCGTCTGGAGAGAGCGAACTCGTTCCAGGGCGACCTTCATCTCACCGTGCACCACGGTCATCATCACACCCCGGCGGCACACGGGGCGGCGGCGTTCTTCTTCGAGAACAGCTCGTACTTCGCCGAGGCCGGTAAGCGCTTGGCCGGCTACCTGATCCAGGCGCTCGTGCGAGACGCCGGCCGCGTCGACCTGCACACCCACGGTCGCAACTTCGCCTGTCTCAGAGAGCCTCGACGGCTGGCGGTGATGGTGGAGCCGGGCTTCATCACCCACCCCGAGGAGGGAGGGGACTTGGCCGACGGTCCGGGCATCCGGAGGGAGGCGGAGGCCCTGATCGCGGGGATCCGCTCCTACCTCGAGCGTCTCTGAGACAACGCGGAACCGCCTCAGGTTTGGTGAGCCTCTTGGCGGCGTGGTAGAGTCTAGGCGTATGCGGCAGCCTGACCGCTGCCCGGGAAAACCGACCTTTGGAGGCTCCGATAGGCGGTCACGCTAGCGAAGCCGGGCGACGTTCAGTCGTCATCCTCATAGCAGTCCTCCTCCTCTCCCTCGCTTCGGCGCCCCTTGCTTTCGCTGATCCTAACGAGGTCGCGAACGCGAAGAACGAGGCCGAGGCGCTTCGCCGGCAGGTCCTAGTCTTGAACGACAAGGCCGAGGCGGCTCACGAGGACTACCAATACGCACGTGTGCTACTCGCGGAGACGGAATCCGCGATCGAGGTCAACACGGCCAAGCTGACCCGCGCTGAAGAAGACCTGGTCGTCGCCAACGAGCGCTTGGAACGCCGGGTGAACGGCATCTACCGCAACGGGCGCGTGTCGTTGCTCGAGGCTCTGCTCGGGGCCGAGTCGTTCACCGATTTTGTGAACCGGCTCGAACTCCTGAACATGATAGGCGTCCAAGACGGCGATGTGCTCGAGAAAGTCTCGACGTTCCGCGCCGACGTGGCCCAACGGAAGGAGCAACTCGCCGCCGACCAGGCACTGCAGGCGGAGCTCCTCGAGCAGGCGAAGAGGGCGAAGGTCGAGATGGAGTCACGGCTCGCCGAGCGGGAGCGCTTGCTCGCGGGCAAGGAGCGGGAAGTGGCCCAACTCGAGCGCGAGGAGGAGGAGCGCCAAGCTCGAGTCGCCGAAGAGGCCCGGGTCGCCGCCGCGCGGGCGGCCGAGGTCGCCCGCCAACAGGCCGCGCAGAGCAGTTCTTCGGGCGGATCTGGATCGTCCTCGGGTTCGGGTTCGTCTGGTTCGTCGGGTGGAGCGGCGACGAACGTGCCCTCATCCAGCGTGGGTGCGTCCGCCGCCTCGGTGGCCATGCGGTACATAGGTGTGCCCTACGTGTGGGGCGGTGAGTCGCCCAGCGGGTTCGACTGCTCCGGGCTCGTGAAGTACTCCTTCGCTCAGGTGGGTGTGAGCCTGCCGCATTCGAGCCGTGCGCTGTACGGCTACGGGGTCGCAGTGTCGCGCGGCAATCTGCAGCCCGGCGATCTGGTGTTCTTCGGATCGCCCATACATCACGTGGGCATCTACGTGGGCAACGGCAACATGGTGCACGCGCCCTACACGGGAGCGAACGTGCGGGTGAGCTCCATCAGTCGAAGCAACTACACCGGCGCCCGCCGGATCATGTAGCCAGACGTAGCGCCGTGGCGGTCACCTCGGTCTACTTCCACCCTGTCTTTCTAGAGCACGATACCGGGAACCACCCCGAAGCCGCTGATCGGCTCGTGGTCGTCAAGCGACGGCTGGAGGCAGGCGACCTCGATCTCGTATGGATCACCCCCCCCAGGGCGGACGTCGTAGACGTGGCCCGCGTCCATACCCGTGGCCATATCGAGACGGTCGAACGTATCGCGCGCGGGGGCGGCGGCCGGCTGGACATGGACACCGTGGTGTCGCCGGCTTCGTTCGACGCCGCCCTGTACGCGGTCGGCGCCGGGATCCACGCCACAACCCGAGCGCTCGGCGAAGGGTCGCGGTCGTTCCTTCTCGTTCGGCCCCCCGGCCATCATGCCGGCCGCGACCGGGGCATGGGCTTCTGCCTCTTCAACAACATCGCGGTTGCGGCACAGTATGCGATCGAGGAGCTGGGTGTGGCTCGGGTCCTCATCGTCGATTGGGATGTCCATCACGGCAACGGGACGCAGGACGTGTTCTACGATGATCCGCGCGTGCTGCTCTGTGGCTTTCACTTGGGGAACCACTATCCCGGCACGGGTGCTATCGCGGAGTCGGGCGCGGGTGACGGCGTAGGGTATACAGTGAACCTCCCGCTGCCGCACGGAGCGGGCGACGGGGCGGTGCGGGCCTTCTTCTCAGACGTACTGGTGCCTCTGGCGCAAGAGTTCAGGCCGGAACTGGTGCTGATCTCGGCTGGGTACGACTCGGTGGCCGGCGATCCTCTGGGCGGATTGACTCTGTCGGACGAAGCGTACCGGTGGATGGCGGGCACGATCGCGGGCCTCTGCGAGAGTGTCGGGGCAGCTGGACCTGTGTGCTTCCTCGAGGGCGGGTACGACCCCGAACGGGTCGCGTCGGCCGTGATGCGCACGTTGGAGGGTTTCCACCTGCCGCCGGGAGAGATATCCGCTAAGCTGTCTCCCAGGGAATCTCGGGCGCTGAGTGACCTGCGAAGGGCGCTCGAGGGCACCTGGGGCCGGGTGTTGAGGTGAATTCGGACATACAGGTGAATCCGGGCAGATGATGGAGCCCGATGTGAGAGACGCGGTCTGTCTAGTGGAGGCGTGCGGATGAAGAGCATGGACGAACTCCTTCAGCTCATGGTCGGGGCGGGTGCGTCCGACCTGCATCTGAAGGCGGGCAGCCCGCCGGTGTTGCGGGTCGATGGAGATCTGAAGCCGCTCGACCTGCCATCCTGCTCGCCCGACGACACCAAAGACCTCGCGGCGGCGATCATGAGCGACAAGCAAATCCGCCGCTTCAGCGAGACGAACGAACTCGACTTCGCTCATAGCGCCCCGAAGATCGGCCGATACCGTGTGAACGTCTACCGGCAACGGGGGAGCATCTCCATCGCCATGCGTCAGGTGGCGGTGAGCATCCCCTCCTTCGAGGAGCTGATGTTGCCCCCGGTCGTGCAGAAGCTCGCGCTGGAGCCGCGCGGTATGCTCTTGGTCACCGGCACCACGGGATCGGGGAAGACCACCACGCTCGCGGCCATGATCGATCACATCAACAACAGCGTGCGCAGGCACATAGTGACCATCGAGGATCCAATCGAGATCCTCCATCGCGATAAACGGTCGATCATCAACCAGCGCGAGGTGGGTCTCGACACCGAGTCGTACTCTTCGGCCCTCAAGTACGTGTTGCGTCAGGACCCCGACGACATCTTCATCGGCGAGATGCGCGACCTAGAGACCGTCCGTACGGCCCTCACCGCCGCTCAGACGGGTCACTTTGTCATGAGCACCCTTCACACCATCGACGCCACCGAGACTGTCAACCGCATCATCGACTTCTTCCCTCCGTATCAGCAGAAGCAGGTACGCATCATGCTGGCAGGATCCTTGAGGGGCATCATCTCGCAGCGCCTGCTCTCACGTTCCGACGCCCAGGGACGGGTCCCCGCCATCGAGGTCCTGGTCACCACGGGGAGGATCAGGGATTTCATCCTGGATCCCGATCAGACGCACAACATCGAGTTGGCGATCAAGGAGGGCGAGTACTACGGCATGCAGACGTTCGACCAGAGCCTGCTCGCGCTGTACGAGAAGGGGCTGGTCACCATGCAAGACGCCGTCGTGTGCGCGTCCAACCCGCACGACTTCAAGCTCCTTGTTGCGTCCCGGGGTCACGACATCTCGTTGGCGAGCTGAGGAGTAGGGCAACGGCCGCGTCGTCATGACGACCCGTATCACCCCGCGCGGTCTGTTGCGTGCCTTGGGGCTTCTGCGAACCGTGCGGGTGCCCGGCCTGCCGGTCGCGCCTCGCTTCCTCGCGCTCATCGCCATCCGCAACCCCCGACTCGTGCCCTACCCGATACGGTGGCGGACGGCGGCGCGCGGCCTCGGTCTTGTCGTGGCGCGTTTGGTGGAGGCCGAGGGCGGAGGAGACGGGGGGGAGAAGGCGCGCGGCACCGGAGCCGTGCTCCAGGGTGTGGGGCTGGACCAGGGGCGGGCTCTGCGCGCGCAACTCGACTATGGACGGGATCCCGCGGAGTGTGCCCGTGTAGTGGCCCTTGCGAACAGGGTGTACGACATCGACGCGGTGGTGGTGGAGGCGGGCTCCCACGAAGCGCGTGTGGTCACTCCCGGCTGTCCGTGGTCTCGCGAGGCCTGGTGGGGGCCGGGACCTTGCGGAGCGTTCTCCCGATACGAGGTGGGTCTCGTGGCCGGCCTCAATCCGGAGGTGCGGTTGCGCTACGAATGCAAACGCACGCGCGGTGACGACACATGTGTGGGGGTGTACACCTGGCGCGCGGGAACCGAAGCCACCAGCCTCGACGACGCCGACGATCTGTTCCAAAGCTCCTGAGCCCGGGCGACCGCCCGGCGTCGTACGACGCCGGGCGCGGCTCTGTCTTCTAGCGACGGGAGCGGCGCTTCTCCTTCTTCTTGTCGTCCTGTCCCAAGATGATGTTGACGACGGTCGTGATGATGGAGATCAGGAGCGCGGCGACGATGTGCCAGAGGATGACGCCTTCGATGGTGAGTCCGTCCATCAGCCAGTCGAGGATCTTGAGCACGAACCCGTTGATCACCAGAGTGAACAGGCCGAGCGTGAGGATCGTGATGGGGAGGGCGAAGAACCGGAACACCGGTCTTACCAAGGTGTTGAGCAGTCCGAGTAGGATCGCGGCGATCACGGCCGCCTTCCAGTCGGTCACCGTCACCTTGGGCAGGACGTAGGCTGTGGCCATGATCGCGAGGGTGTTCACCGCCAGGCGTATCAGCAGACTCATTCCGTTCTCCTTACGGGTCGGGCTTTCTCGTACGTGGCCGCGATCGCCCGTGTCTCCTCGGCCATCCGCTCGCGAAGGGCCTCGGGTGACTCGATCGACGCGTCGCCCGCATACTTCAATACCTCTCGAATGAGCCAACGCTCATCTAAATAAGGGATTCGTGCCTGGATGCCGCCGTCCTGCATAGGCGTGACTTCGAGCCCCTGTTCCTCCAGCGACCTACGACGGCCGGCGGGGAAGCGGACCGTGGCCCACTGTGCCTGTCGCGGAGGCACGGAGAGGGGTCCCGCTCTTCGGTAGACCAGATCGACGTCGGCTCTCGGAACGAACGAGCTACCCTCCAGCGACGCAGATCGGATCAGGTCGAGTCTGAACGTGCGCTGCGCGTCAGCCGAGAGGCAGAACGCCTCGAGATACCAGGCGTCCTTCGACTGGAACAGCAGGTACGGCTCGATCGCGCGTGTGCTGAGGCGGTCTCTTGAGGGAGTGTAGTACTCGATCTCGACCAGGAGGTTGTCTTGCAGGGCGCGGTTGATGACGCGCACAACGTCCGACTCGCCTTCCCGGCGCTCCCCTACGTTCACCACTCCTCGCAGCTCGGTGCCATCGATGAGCTTCCGTATCTTCTCCCCGGCCGAGGCGAGGGATCGCCGGCTGTCCACGGGCAATTGCTCACCGATGAGATCGACCGTGAGAAGAAGCGCCCGAGCCATGAGAGGCGAGAGGCGGGCGGGTCGGGCCATTGCCTCACCAGTGGGCTCGCGGGTCACATGCACCTGGTCGCCCACTATCTCGCCTGTGATGACGTAGGTGCCGCCCCCGTGGTTCACCAGGTTCAGAAGCTGCAGGTCGTCACTCACCTCTTTCTTGCTGATGCCCAGGTCGTGGCAGAGCGTCACCAGTGACACCACTTCCCCGCGGTCCTCGGCGAGGAGGTAGCTGAGAAGCGTGAGGGCTCGGGCGAGACGCTCCGGAGGTATGGGCCCGTTAGACATGGGCGTCCTCCAGACGCCGCAGCTTCATAGCCACTGCCTCCCTGAGGTGCGGCGGCTCCAGGAGCTCGGCGCGGCGCCCCATGCCCAAGACCCACGTGATCAGCGCGTCGGCGTCGGCGTACGTGGTGCGGAACACCGTGGAGGCGACGTCCTGGGAGTCCCCCGCGGGAGCGACCTCGGGCAGCGTCTCTACGTCGGGATACGTGCGGGTGACCCACCAGGCCAGTTCGTCGTCCACCCGGATCGTCGCCTCGCCGGCGATGTCTCCCAACTGCCAAGGGGGGCGTAGCCGGAACTCCGAAAGATCCAGCTCAGGGGGCGGTGAGAAGTCGCGTGGGCGCTTCGTCGAGAACCGCACCGCACCCGAGATGCGGCTGAGGCGGAACGTGCGCACCGCTTGACGGTCGTGGTCGAGCCCGGCTGCGTACCAGTGGCCGCCCGTGCGGAACAGGCTGTAGGGGTCGAGGGTCCGCTCGTGCGTGTGGTCGGACGTGCTGGTGCGGTAGGCGAATCGCACCGTCTTGCCGCGGGCGATGGCATCGTCGAGGCGGGCTAGGGCCTGGCCGGAGGTACGGGCCTCCTCGTCCGGCTCGAGGCTGACCGCGACCCGCTCCATCTCGACCGAACTCGGGTCTGGATGGCCGTGAGTGAGGTTCACGAGGGCGAGGCGCAGTGGCCGGGCGTAGGCGAAGCGGCCCTCGAGCAGAGTCAGGGCCACGGCCAGAGCGCGCAGCTCTTCCGCTTGAAGCTCGAGATCGGGCAGACGGTAGTTCTCGTCGGGTAGGAAGTAGCTCTCGCCGTCTTCGTCCTCCGCGGCTTCCACCCGGATGCCCCCCTGTAGCAGGTCGGCTCGGTCGTCGTAGAATCGCCGCACGAAGGTGGTGTCCGACATCTGAGCGTATCCTTCGACGCAGTCGTGCACGTGCCGCGCGGTGACGGGGCGCCGCTGGGTGAGTAGGAAGGAGACCAGGGAGAGCTGGCGCACGAGTTTGTCGTCGTCACGGGGCATGTTGGTAGAGTACAACACGCCTCCTGCTTCGACCATCGTTCAGGCAGCGCCTCGTTGACGAGGGGCGGGGTGGGCCGGTCTGTCCGTGGCGTAGGCTACAATCCGTGGCGAGATGCCCTACGAGCCGGCTCATATCGACAGCGCACGAGATGGTCGCCGTGGCGGCCGCGATGCCCGCCTGCCCAAGGGGAGCGCCGGCCTCACGTTGGTCATCGGTCCGCCGAATGCCGGGAAGCTCGGTTACGTACTCGATCGTTGGATCGAGCGCCGCCCTGAGCGCCCCCTGATCGTCGCACCGACCTTGCCCGATGTGACCGATGTTACGTCGGAGTTGTTGCAGAGGGCGGGAGTGGTCTACGACGAACGTCCCGTCACCACGATGGAGGGTCTCATTGCGGAGCTGAGGCCGCTCGGGGCGCCGGGCGTGCTGGGCGGGTTGCGGCTGAGTCTGCTTGCCCGGGAGTTGCTCGCCGGGGAGCTTGTGGGCCCCCTACGTGACATCGCAGCCCGCCCGGGAGCGGCGCAGGCGCTCATCGATGTTCTCGACGAACTCGGGGAGACGGGGGAGACGCCGGAAGTCGTGCTCGCCGCGCTCGGTCGCTGGGCAGGCCGAGGCGGCGGTGCGACCGCCCGCGACCTGGCCGGCCTGGTCGGGGAGTTCCATCGCGTCCTGTCCGTCTGGGGGCTGGTGGATCGCCACGGCGCCCAGCGCGACGCGCGGCAGGCCGTCGCCGGCTGGAGCCGGCCACTCGCCTTCTATGGGTTCACGTCGTTCACGCGAGCGCAGCGTTCTCTCGTGCTCGACCTGGCGGGTGTCGTGCCGGTGACGGTCGCCCTCGTGCATGATCTTTCGCGTCGGACGAGGGTCGAGGGTCTGCTGGAGTTCGAGCGCCTGCGGGGTTCGGCCCAAGAGGTCGTGGAGTTGAGCCGGCAGGAGTTCGTGTTCTCGTCTCCCCGGGTCGCCCATCTCGAGAAGTCCTTCTTGGTCGATGGAGCGCAGTCGTGGGTCGAGGCCACCGCGGCCTCGTCAGAGGACGAGGCCGTCGTCTCGAACGCTCCGCCGGTCGAAGGCGTGCGCTTCTTGCTCTCCTCAGGGCGTAGGAACGAGTTGGAGCTGGTGGCGGCCGAGGTCGTCTCGTTGCTCCGGTCGGGCGTCCGGCCCGACGACATCGCCGTGCTCGTACGACGGGTCGGCTCGTGGCAAAGGGCGGCCCGCACAGTCTTCGCGGCGTATGGCATACCGTTTGCCGTCGATGGTGCAGAGCTTTTCGGGGCCACTGGTCTTGGTCACATCTTGCTGCGGGCCGTGCGTGGCGCCGCCCACGATCGGGCCGACTACGTGCTCGACTATCTGCGGAGCCCGTATCACCCTGCGCACCACTCGTCTGTGGACCACCTCGAGGTGCAGTTGCACGCAAGCGGGGCCTACCGGGGAGCGGGAGCCTTGACGATGGTCGAACGAGAGATGCCCGGAGCCCTCGCTCTCGCGCGTGACGCCGCGGCCGGGCTGGATGGGGCACCCGCGCACTTCCGCGGCACGGGCCTTGTCGAGTTGGCAGCCGCCATGCTCGTCACGGCGCTGGGGAGTCGTCCCCCGGGTTCGTCGGGGCTGGAAGAAGATGCGGCCGCGCTGCGCGCGCTCCGGGTGGCGCTCGAAGAGCCTCCCTACTCGACTGCGTCCTCGAGCCATCTCACGACTCCGCGCGAAGAGGATCGACCCGGAGCCTATCTGGAGAGCCGGCTCTCGCTCATCGCCGGGCTCCCCGTCTCCCTGGGGAGGGGAGACGAGTCCGGGGTGGTCAGGATCATGAGCGTGCGGAGGGCACGGGCCCGCCGTTTCCATGTGGTGTTCGTAGCCGGTCTGGCCGACGGTGAGTTTCCCGGAGTGGAGGAGCTGTCGTCCCTGCTCTCGCCTGGCGACCGTCGGGGCTTGAACGACGCGTTCGGCTCGCCTGTGCTCGAGGCCGCTCCTGAGTCAGACGACGCCTCGTTGTTCGCGCTGGCTCTTTCGAGGCCGTGGCAACTCCTCTACTTGAGCGCGCGCGACACCGAGGACGACGGGTCCGAGGTCACGACGTCACCCTATTGGAACGAGGCTCGGCGGTTGCTGCCCGGCCTTGGCGTTGCGCGACACCGTAGACTCGACGACATCACCCATCCTCTCGGTGACGCTCCTTCGGTGCGAGAGCACCTGAGAGCGTGCGCGCGCACGCGACTCTCACCCCGGGAGGAACACCTCGCCGAGCGAGTCCGGCGCCTTCCATCGTGGGACTGTCGCCCCGTCCGACTCGTCGAGCCGGCGGTTCTCGCCCGCCTTGCCGAGAGAGAGGTCTTCGGTGCTACGGAGCTCGAGAGCTACCTGCACTGTCCGTTCCGCTGGTACGCGGAAAGAGTCGTGGGCCTTGAGGCAATCGAGGAGACCCTCGGCGGCCTGCATCGGGGCCGGATCGCCCACAGCGTGCTCAGCGTCGTGTATTCCACGCTCCGTGAGCGTGGCGAGAGGCGGCTGGTCCCCTCGCTCCTGACGTGGGCGATGGAGAAGGCCGACGAGAGCCTTCGTGAAGAAGTGGCGCAGATGCGCGGCAGGTGGCCTGAGGCGGAACTCCGACTGATGGGGAGCGACGTGCTGCAGCGGGTGCGCTCGCTCTTGGAGTTCGACGCCGGGTCGGGCAGCGAGGCGCTGCTCTACGAATCGGAGTGGTCGCTGCCAGGCGGTGACGTCGACCTGGGGGGTGTGCGGCTCACCGGCCGTGTCGATCGCATCGACCTGCTCGGTCCCGCGGGCCCCGCGATCGTGATCGACTACAAGTACGGCTCGGACGTGGGGGGGCCGGATCTCGTGAAGAGAGGGCTGCTGCAGGTGCCGCTCTACATGGCGGCGGTCAGGGCCGCTCTGCCGGAGATCGGCGTAGCCGGCGGCGCCTACTTCGCCATGGGTGCGGGGAAACCGGCCGGTATGGTCTTGGAGGCTGAGTCCGGCATGTCGGGCGCCTGGTTCCCGCGCACGGCGAGGGTCGACTGCGAGACCTTCGAGGCGCAGATCGAGTCGGCGCTCGCGGAGGCCAGGAAGGCGGCCGAGGGCATGCGCGCCGGCGATATCCCGGGCGAGCCTCTGCGCGAATGCCCCCCCTACTGCGACTTGGGGCCCCTGTGCCGGGTCCCGAAGCGGGCGGTGTCGTGGCGCTGAAGGATGCAACAGCTCCTTCCTCCGGTGGCCTGGAGAAGTCGGTGCGCGAGCTCACGCCGGAACAGCGCACGATCGTGGGCTCCCGGGCCTCGCGCGTGTTCGTCTCCGCGGCCGCCGGCAGTGGGAAGACATCATTGCTGGTGGCTCGGTACCTCCGCGCCGTCGGCCTCGATGGGCTCTCCCCGGCGCACGTGCCCATGGTGACTTTCACCCGTAGGGCGGCCGGGGAGATCAAGCACCGGGTCAGAGAAGCGCTGCTTCGGGAAGGCCACGCTGATCTGGTGGGGCACGTGGAGTCTGCACCCATCGGTACGATCCACTCGCTGTGCTCGCGCATCATCCGCTCGGAGGCGTTGGCCGCCGGCGTCGATCCTCACTTCGTGGTTCTGGACGAGGAACAGGCGGCCGTGCTGGAGCACGAGGCGGGTAGGGTCGCATGGGACGAAGTCGTGCTCGCTGCCACCTCAGCCGAGCTCGCATGTCTCTCACGTCATGGGCACCGACTGAGGCGGGACGTCCCCCGGCTCTACCACCAGCTGCGCCAAGAAGGCGTGTGGGGGGATGCCGGTCCGGGTCTGACCCCACCGCCGCGGCCGCTCGAGGTGCAGTCCGGCCGAGAGTCCCTCGAGCGAGCTCTCGACGATCTCCTAGCCCGGTTGCAGGGGGCCAAGCTGACGGCCACAGCCGAGAAGAACTTGGAGCGCGTCACGGCCTGCCGCGAGTGGCTGCCCTCGGCCGGGGCGACATGGCGTGACCTGGAGATCGTGTCGTCGCTCATGCCGAGTCTCGCGGTGGGCAAGACCAAGCCCTTGTTCGAGGATCTGAAGGCGGCCATGAGGGACTTCCGATCCCTGCTCGGCGCGCACTACTTGCTCGACGTATGGGGCATCGCCCAACGACTGCTCGTTCGATTCGACCAGGAGTATGGGGCGCTGAAGTCCGCTCGAAGCGCGCTGGACTTCGCCGACCTGGAAGCTCTGACCCTTCGTGTGTTGCGCACTGGAAGGGCACCCTTCCCGGCCCGCTCGTGGCTCATGGTGGATGAGTTCCAGGACACCAATCGGCTCCAGTGCGAGCTGCTGGACCGTCTGGGCGTCGGCGGCACGCTTACGGTGGGAGATCCGTACCAGAGCATCTACGGGTTCCGTGGAGCCGACGTACGGGTGTTCCGCGAACTGCAGGATGGTTTCGAGGCCCGCACCGACTCCGACGTCGAGGTGAGCTCCCTCTCGGTGAACTTCCGCAGCAGGAAGCCCCTCATCGACGCTTTGAACTCCATCTTCGGGCACGAGCACCTGTTAGGCTCCGACTTCCCGAAGGTCGTCTCCACCGAGGAGGCTTTCCCAACAGGATGGCCTCCCGCCCCGGTCTCGCTGAAGGTAATGGGCGGTGCGGATGATGCCGCCGGCGAAGGCGCGCCGTCGGCGGTGTCGAGTCATGGGGGGAGGTGTGCCGCCGAGGGTCAGGCTGCCGTGAGTGTGCTCGTGGTCGCTTCCGCGGAGGATGTGGCGGTGGAAGGCGGCTCCTGTTCCGAGGGCACCCCCGACAACGAAGACGGCAACCGCAGCGGCAACCGCAACGGCAACCGCAGCGGCACCTGCCTCGGCGTCGATGCGGAGACGGGCTCCGCGCCCTCTCCTCACGAGGCCGAGGCCTCGGTCGTGGCGGCCCGAGTGTCGTCCCTCCTTCGCGAAGGCACCCGTCCACGCGAAGTCGTCGTGCTCCTTCGAGCGCTCACCCATGTCCATGAGTACGAACGTGCCCTGCGGGCGGCATCGGTGCCGTGTTATGTGGTGCAAGGTCGGGGCTTCTTCGACCGGAGCGAGGTGGCCGACACGAAAGCGCTCCTGCGCCTCCTGTTGAACCCCAGGGACGACGCGGCCCTTGCCACGGTCCTGCGCTCTCCTCTTCTTGGGCTTTCCGACGATGTCGCCCTCCTGCTACGCGACCAGGCCGATAGGCAGGGGCAGCGCTTCTTGTGGGAGACGATCGAGAAGGGAGAGCTGGAGCACGTGCCGCCGCGCGCGCGAGGCGCGCTTCTTCACCTAGTCACGTCCGTGAACGCGCTTCGTTCGCGCCTCGGCTCTCCAGGGTTGGCGCACCTCATCGAGGGGGCACTGATTGCCTTCGACTACGACCTCGTGGTGCTTGGAACGGACGAGGGGGCGCAGCGATTCGCGAACCTGCGTAAGCTCATGCGGATCGCCGATGAGTTCGAATCGGTGGAAGGTCCTGATCTCAGGGGCCTCCTGGAGTACCTCGCTCTTCGCACCGATATCTCCGGTGATCGTGAGGGCGGCGCCCACGTCCTGTCGGAAGAAGACGACGTGGTCCGTGTGATGACCATCCATCAGGCCAAGGGGTTGGAGTTCCCTGTAGTGGTGGTACCCGGCATGGGAACGGCGCCTCGCGACCACGATCGGGCCTTCCTGAAGGCCAGGTCGGGCGTCCCGGCTCTACGCGTCGGTGTTTCCACCGGCAGCCAGACCGATCACATCACGCTGGGTCCGTTCGAGGAGTGCAAACTGGAAGAGCGCAGCCGAGACCGTGATGAGGTCGCGCGGCTCTACTATGTCGCCTCCACGAGGGCTATGCATCGACTCATCCTCGTCGGATCGACCAAGGCCGGGTGTCCCGTGGCCGGGGGCTCTCCTCTCGCTGATGTCCTCGAAGCGCTCGGCATGGGCCCGGACATGCCGCCGGCGCTCCCCCAGCGCCCTCTCGATCATCTCGACATATGGGTGGAGGGGGTCCTCGTTCCGTACTCCATGGTGGTGGAAGCTACAGCCGAGACGGCTCGAGATGCCGAGGCCCCTGTGGAGCCGAGGCTTGCCCCCCCGGCTCCCGTGCCGCTCGCCCTCGAGGTGGGAACCCCGCGCCCGCGCCAGGTGAGCTTCTCTCTTCTCAGCAGGGCCGCCGAGTGCCCTCGGGCCTACTATTTTGAGCGGGTGCTCCGACTTCCACCCGAGTACTTCAGGCACGGGGAGAGCGGTCGCTCTCGACCCGTCGAGGAACCGGCGGAGGCTGCGGCGGTGCCAGGCGCGCGGGTCGTGGGCATCGTCGTGCACAGGGTGTTGGAGAGAGTCGGATCCCTTGCGACCGTCGACCGGCGTCGGCTGCGATCTGAGGTCGAGGAGGTGGTGCGCGATGATGGCATGACTCTCGACGCCGCCGCCTCCGCCCGCGCGGTCGAGTTGTCAGCCGCCTTCTGGGATTCTCCCTATCGACGGACGGCATCTCATGCCTTGGCACGTCGGGAGCGTCAGTTCCTGTTCGACCACGACGGTGTCGCTGTCACGGGTCTCATGGATCTCGTGGTGGAGGAGGCCGATCGTTGGATCGTCATCGACTTCAAGACCAACAGCCTCGAAGGGCGCGAGGTGGCGGAGATCGCGGCCCAGTACGACCTCCAGGTGCGGCTCTATGCACTCGCGGCCCTTCTCTCCGGAGCTCGGGAGGTCGAGGTGGTGCTCCTGTTCCTGGAGTCGCCGCGTGCGGCCGTTGTCCGGACCTTCGCAGGCGGGGACATCGCGGGCCTGCGCCGCGCGCTCAGTGAGAGCATCGAGCGAACTTCGTCCACCGCGATGACCGAGGCAGGCGCGCATTGTGGAAGGTGTCCTTGGCGTGGGTTGTGCCGCTCGCTCCCGGACTGCTTAGACCCACCTGATACGATGGTGTAACATACGCGTCTGCGGGGCGTAGCGCAGCCTGGTAGCGCGCATCGTTCGGGACGATGAGGTCCCGGGTTCAAATCCCGGCGCCCCGACTCACGACTTGGGTGGGTCTCATGGAGAACCGAATACATGAAGAGCCGGAGTCTCACGCGGTCGAAGGACGGCCGGATACGGGCGGATCCGCGCTCCGCCCGATGGTCTTCAGCATGATCCAGTCCAGCTACGCCCACACTCAGACGTTTGCGGAGTTCGCCCACGACGTCTTCGAGATCGTGGGCGCTGCCGTCACGGTGCCCGTCGCGTTCGCCGAAGGCTTCCTCCGGTCGTTTCTCGCCATCGAGTCGGTCGACGAGGATGAGTCCGGTCACGTCGTTATCCGGCCGAAGCCGGGAGCTTCGGAAGAGGAGATGATCCGGGAAGTGGACGAGATCGCCGCACGGGTGGACCCAAGCTCCATCTACAACCCGGTTGTGCGAGAGCGGTTGGACATGGTGGCGGAGGCCAGCGATGCCGTGATGCAACAGGATCTGCAGGCGCTGGCGAATCTCACCCCGGACGAGCTTCACGAGGCCTTGGCGGACCTCGAGCCAATCGACCTCGAGCCTGACCACCGCGCCGCGGAGGTCGATGCCGTGCGAGAGCGACTCGAAAAGGTCCGTTACGCTTTGCGCCGCTACCAACACGGCGATGAGACACCGCCGCCGCCGCCCTGATCTCCGGAACCCTTGAAGATCCTGCCGCTGGATCCAGACGGACACGTGGCGAGGATTGTGTTGTCGTCCGGCTCCAACTATGCGAAAGTGTTCACAAGTAACAGCTGTCGCTCAGTGCAGCGTGGATAGGGCCGGTCGCGAAGGCCGGAAACAGGTGGCAGTGAGGAGTCTCAGGTGACTGACAGATTGACCCTCGGCGTTGCGGCGCGTCTCTCGACGTATCTCCGAGTGCTGACCCAATACCGAAAACAGGGGTCGGAGAGCATCTCCTCTCAGGAGATCAGTGAATACGCGAACGTCAATCCCACGCAGGTGCGCCGTGACCTCTCTGCGTTCGGCAAATTCGGCAAGCGTGGTGTCGGCTATGACGTGAAATCTCTCACCTCGCAGATCCAGGGGATCCTTCACACCGGGGGTACCCACACCATAGCCTTGGTGGGCGCCGGGCACTTGGGCAGTGCTATCGCCACCTCATCTATCTTCAAGGAACACGGCTTTCGGATCGCCGCCGCGTTCGACATCGATGAAGACAAGGTCGGTACGGCAGTCGGCGATCTGACCGTGGAGCACGCGGACGGCATCTCGGCCCGTTGTCGCGAACTCGGCGTTGTGCTGGGTGTGATCGCGGTGCCCCCCGAGTCGGCCCAGATGGCGGCCGAGGCCCTCGTGGATGGTGGGCTGAGCATACTCTTCAACTACACGGAGACCTTGCTCGACGTGCCCGAGGACGTGACCGTCCACACGATCAATCCCGCGGAAGAGATGCTGTACGCGCTGTACTTCTACCTTACCTGAGCCAATGGCCACTGCGGTGGGGAGTAACCGCGCCTGCGTCTACTGACCACCACTCGACGTGATCACCACGAGCACGTAGCCCTCGTCGTCGAGGGCTCGGAGATTCGAACCAGCGTCTAGAAGGGCGAAGCCGCCTCCCTCGCCCGGCGTGGCCGCGATCAGGGGGAACGCGGACGGGTCGTCGCCCACCACCGCCCCCACACCCGGGGGCAATTCTGATGTCCTGTCCACGAAGCGGAACACACCGAGCCCAGGCTCGCCGAGGCGCGCGACGAGCGCATCGATCTCTGTGCGGGCGACACGGGCGGCGAACGTCACGAGCGTATCGCTCGAGTCGACCGCCTGCAGTGGACTGAGGCCGGTGACAGCCCCTACCTTGCTCGCCACGACCGAGTCGAGGTCCGAAGCCGGCATCGTCAGCAGCACGACCGGCACGTCGTGGCCGGAGCCCGGCGGGAGCGCGTCCAGGTAGGCGCTCACCGAAAGGCGTTGATCCGCGGTGGGCGCGAGGTTGGTGGTGGTGGGTTGCTCAGTCACTGCCGCCTCCGAGGCGGCCGAAGTGGTGGCTGTTGTCTCGTCCGCCGGGGCCGTGGACATCGCCGCCCCGGAGTCCTGTGACTCCTCAGCGGCGGTCGTTTGGCCCTTGATCGCGAGGTCGGCTTCCCCGCCTCGAGGGAACGCCTGTTGGTAGGTGGCCACGGCGACGACAGTCATCACCAGGACGGCCGCGGCCGGCAGCCAGGTGCGCATGATCGACCGGCGGCGCGACGCCCGCGCCCGATCCTCGAGTCCACGCGCGGCACTGCCCGGGCGATCGGCGCCGAGTACGTTGTGCTCGATCCTCGTCGGCGGTTCCATGAGCGGCACGGCGGAGAGCAGGGACGACACCTGTTGTTGTTCGTCGAGCAGCTCGCGGCAACGGGGGCATCGGTCGATGTGGGAATAGAGCGCGGCGCGGGTCACGGGGGGCAACGTGCCTTCGAGGAGGTCGAGAGCAAGATGCTCCCACTCCTCGATGTGGCCCGCGGCGCCGACGGAGTCGCCTTGGCCGTGAGACTCGGTGCCGTGAGACTCGGTGCCCCGCGGAGTCATATCGTGCTCGAGGTCTCGGTGATCGTTCACGCTGTCCTTTGATCGTCCGCTGGATCCGCCACGGCGCCGACTCGTGGGGTGCGCGGTTGCTCGTCGGGTGTCTCTCGTGTGACGGAATCGAGACCTCGCCGGTTCCTCGTCTCGGGTACGTCCCAGCCTACCTCGCGCAGTCTCGACGCTAGTTCGGCGCGTGCTCTGAACACCCGGGACTTGATGGTGCCTTCCTGCACCTCGAGTATCTCGGCGGCTTCCGTGTACCCGTAGCCGAGCAGATCGCACAAGACGATGGTCATGCGGAACTCCTCGCTCAGAGCCAGGAGCGCCCGGCGCACTTCGGGGGAAAGACCGTCCTCCGCGGGCGACACCGCGGCCCCGGAGAACATGCGTGAGCTCTCGGAGCCGGCGAGTTGGTCGAGGATCGCGTCGTCCAGGGGATCCGGTCGCCGCCGACGGGTGTGGTCGTACACGGCGTTGACCACGATGCGGTGCAGCCACGTGCTGAAACGGGCCTGGCCCCTGAAGGAGCGCAGGTTTGCGAAGGCTTTGATGAAGGCCTCCTGGGTGACGTCGCCCGCGTCCCAGGGGTCACCCAGCATGCGCAAGGCCAGGTTGTAGCCTCGTGTGGAGTGGCGTCGGTAGAGTTCGCTCAGAGCTTCGTCGTCTCCCCGCCGCGCGCGCTCGACTATCTCGGCATCTGGATCTGTGGCGAAGCCCGTCTCGGTCAAAGGGATCCCTCGGTTGTCTGGGCTCCATGCAAGAGGCTTCTGGTAGACTAGAGCGTCCAAGCGATCGGCGCAACCACCCTGGCGATACCCGGTCATCTTCCCGGCTTTGCATCACCGTGGCGCCTCGAGGGACGAATCGTTCGGTCGATCAGTTCTCCCCGGCGGGGAGAGTCGGACTTGAAGGCGGGGTCGCTGGTGCGGGTGCGTGAAGACGTGGGCAGGATCTTCGATCTCGGAGAGGATCTCACGATCGGGATCGAAGAGGAGTTCCAGATCCTCGAGGGCTCCTCCCTCGACATGGCCAACCGCTTCGACGACCTGAAGGCCGCGGGCGACCGCATGTTCGGCGAGCCGCTGGTCGTGGGTGAGCTGATCCAGTCCGAGGTTGAGATCAACACCGGAGTGCACACCACGTTCAGCGCTGCGCGTGAAGACATGCGGTTGCGGCGGGCGACCCTCGCTCAGGCCGCGCAGTCCCTCGGGCTGACTCTGTGTTCCACCGGGGTGCACCCGTTCAGCAAGTGGGAAGACCAGCGCTTCATCGAGACCCCGCACTACCAGCGCGTCGTCGAGAAGCTCCGCTACGTGGCGTGGACCAACAACACCTTCGGGCTCCACGTGCACGTGGGTGTCAAGGGGGCCGACCGGGCCGTGGCGCTGAGTGACTCCTTCCGTTCGCTGTTGCCGGTGCTTCTGGCGCTGTCGGCGAGTTCCCCGTTCTTCGAAGGACGTGAGACCGGCCTGCACTCGACGCGGGCTCAGGTCTTCATACGGAGCTTCCCTCGCTGCGGCATACCCGACATCTATGGCGATTGGGCGGGGTACGCCGAGTACGCCCAGTTCCTCTTCGACATGGAGTGCGCCGATGACGCCACCGAGATCTGGTGGACCATCCGCACGCATCACACCTACGGTACGCTCGAGATACGGGTGGCCGACGCTCAGCCCTCGTGGGAGGACTCTATGGCGGTGGCCGGCCTCACGGTCGCCTTGGTAGCCATGCTGATGGATCGGTACGACGCGACGGGAAGCCTGCCCGTGCACGAGGGCAGGTTCATCGAGGAGAACCGGTGGCGCGCTCTGCGCGGAGGACTCGACGGCCGGTTGATCGACCTGGATCGGCGGGTGGAGCTGCCCGCGACGGAGGTTGTCAGGGCACTGATCGACGAAGCGGCGACCGCTGCGGCTCGGCTGGGATTGGAGCGTGAGCTGGCGGGCGTGGAGCGGCTGCTCACTCACGGTAACTCGGCTCAGAGACAGCTGCGGATGCTCGGAGACGGGCTGTCGATCGACGAGATCCACCGGGCCATGGTGGCCGAGACCATGGCGACCGCCCGGCACGAGACCGCTTCGAAGCGCGTGGACTCCTAGGACCTAGGCCTTCGGGGGTCCTACGCCGCCGGGTTCGAACGCTGCGTGACTCTTACGCCTCTGGTGGAGCCGCGGGGTTCGGCGGTTGGTACGAGGGCGGCGGGGCCGAGCCGAGGTCCGCGGTCGGAGGTGTGGGCGGAGGATAGGCCGGGGTCTGAGTGACCCACGGCGCCGCCACGGTATCCGAAGGCCCGCCGCCGCCGGCGGCACCCGACATCGACACCGCCCCCTCTGTCAGTTGCCGGTACGCCACCGTCCAATACGCTCCGAAGTACGTGGTGACCGCCGCCTTGAACACGCTCAGCAGCACCACGAGCACCAATCCGGCCAGCGCGAGACCCGCCCACAAAGCTGGGTTGGCATCCACGGCGATCCTCCAGATCATCACCCCGATGGGGATGCCAAGTATCGCAATGGGGACCAAGACCGCCACCGCCGTCCCTATGGAGACACCCACGGCGATCAGCCAGACCATCAGGCTCACCCCGAGGTTCGAGCGGAAGAGACGCCAGCCGGCCCGCAGGGAGTCCACTATGCCCGTGCCTGCCAGCACGAGCGAGCGGTTCGCCCACGTGAGCACAATCTGCATGGCGATGCCGAGGGGTATGGCGATGAGGGCGAGGAGTATGACGAGCAAGACGACTCCGACGATCGCGCCCGCCCCGAGCTCCGCATCCCGGTACATAGCGAGACCGATGGGAAGGCCGATGGCGAGCACCACGAGGAGTATCGCGAGGAGGACCAGCAGACCTACAAGCAGCCACATACCGAGCAGGCGCCAGAAGCTGCGGAGGCCTGCCCTCCACGAGTCACCAAGACCGGAATCCGTCCGCTCGTGATAGGCGGCGTCGGTGCCCGCGATCAAGCCACCGGTGGCGATGATCGAGATCACCCAGAGCGCGATCGACAATGCGATCAGACCGATGACGAGTGCGACGAGGACCGGCCAGTATTGCGAGAAGAAGTCCTCGACGCCGGAGAAGCTTCCGCCGCCGCCCGACCCCAGATCGCCTCCCAGGTTCGGCGAACTCCCCGAGAAGCTGCAGCCCCCGCCTTCGGCGGCGAAGAGGCCCAGCACCCACAGGTACTTGTACCGCCACGTGATGCCCCAGGCTGTCCGAAGAAGGGCTGTGTAGTCCATGTTCGCTCCTCGAACGTTGACCGTCCCTCACACTCAGGCGATACTATCACGGGCATTATCGGCAAGGTGATAGAGAATACTGCTGGAGGGAGTACACGATGGTGGATGAACCGGGGCCTCTGAGCGAAGAGGAGTTGGTCGAGCGTCTCCAGGAGGAGATGCGGAAGATCACGGTGACCGACTACCTGACACATCTGCTCGTGTCGCTGTCGAGCATGGCCTTCCAGAGACTCGGGCTGATGCCCGAAACGGTGGCCGAGCGCGACCTCGTTCAGGCGCGTATGGCGATCGACGCCTTCGAGGCGTTGGCGAACGTGCTCTCCGGCAAAGTCGGAGACCAGGATGCGGCTATGTACCGCTCCACGGTGCACCAGATGCGCATGGCCTACGTGAGGGCGTCCGACGCAGGTGCCGGCGGGGCGGAACCGGGGGCGGCCGAAGCGAGCGCGAACGCCACGGAGGTCGGCGCGTCCGACGCGGACGAGAACCAGGCGGGGACTCCCGTCGAGGAGAAGGAGTGAGCGTGGCGCACGCAGAGATCGGAGTGTTCGGCGGGTCGGGCTTCTATTCCTTCTTGGAAGATGTCGAGGAGGTGCCCGTGGAGACCCCGTACGGTGCGCCGAGCGACAGCTACTTCATCGGAGATGTGGGGGGGAAGCGTGTCGCTTTCCTTCCCCGCCATGGGCGCCGCCACCAGTTGCCGCCCCACATGATCAACTACCGCGCCAACGTCTGGGGTATGAAGTCGCTGGGAGTCACCCGGATCATCGGGCCTTGCGCCTCGGGCAGCCTGCAGAGGGAAGTGGGCCTCGGCGAGTTCGTGGTGTGCGATCAGTTCGTCGACCGCACGACGGCGCGGCGCGACACCTTCTACGACGGGCCGGTGAGCACCCACGTCTCGGCGGCCGATCCGTATTGCCCCACCATCCGCGAAGCGTTGGTAGCGAAGGGCCGGGCTCTCGGCATCACCATGCACGATCGCGGCACAGTGGTGACCATCCAGGGGCCGCGCTTCTCCACGCGTGCGGAGAGCAAGTGGTTCAGTTCAGCCGGCTGGGAAGTCATCAACATGACCGCATACCCCGAAGGCTATCTGGCTCGCGAACTCGAGATCTGTTATGCGAACGTGTCGCTGATCACCGACTATGACGTCGGCGTCGCCGACGACCCCGACGTCCCAGCGGTGTCACACGCGGAAGTGGTCGAGGTGTTCGAGAAGAACAACAAGAAGCTGCGCGACTTGCTGTTCGCCGTGATCCCGGAGTTGGATGGGCCCCGAGAGTGCCTGTGCGCGACCGCTCTCACGGGGGCGCGATTCTGAGCCCGGCGCGGGTCCGAGGCGCGCGCCTACTCTTTGCGCGGGGCGCGCCCCCGACCAGGGGCGCTCGGTGTCGTCTTTGCGAGGCGGCCCTAGGTCCCCGAGGGGTGGTCCACGACGATGTCGTCGTCCTCGCGGCGGATCACCGAGTCCCGCACGTACTCGATCATCGAGTTCCTGCGTTGCTCGTCGGGCTCGTTGGCCAGCCGGGCATCCATCTCGAGCACAGCTTCGTACATGCGCTGCACGAGATCGGTCGATTCGGCCGGAGTCAGGCCGAGCGGCTTGACGACTCCAGCCACCTTCACCAGGATGGTCTTCAGGGCGGTCAGAACCTCTCGTTCCGGCTCCTGCGGGCCGGGATCGCGCTCGGGACCCTGACCGTCTCTGTCGCGAGGTTCGCCCCGTCCTTCGCCTCGTCCCTCGCTTCGCCCGTCGCGACGTCGTCTCTCTGCCACCTTGCCTACCTCTCCCTCTTAGACCTGTAGAACTCTACTGCCTTCTCGACCCCTTCCTGGAACCCCACCTTCCACTCCCAGTCCAGCTCCCGGCCTGCCAGCGCCGCGTCGAGTGCGATGTGCTCCACCTCACCGGGCCGCGTGGGCGCGTACTGCGGCTCCACCGTCGAACCCACGGCCGCTCTCACGGTCTCGAAGACCTCGAGGTCTGAGACCTCCACGCCCCGACCTATGTTGAAGAGCCCGGCTCCACCGCGCTCGGTCGCCAGCATGTTGGCCTGGACGATGTCGCTGACGAAGCAGTAATCACGGGTCTTCGACCCATCACCGAAGATGAGCGGCTGCCGGCCGTCGAGCATCTGGAGCGCGAAGATGGCCACTACCCCGGCTTCGCCGTGTGGGTCCTGGCGGGGTCCGTAGACGTTCGGGTAGCGCAGTACCGTGAAGTCGAGGCCGAAGTTGACGTGGTACGCGTGGAGATAGTGCTCCACCGTGTGCTTACTCACTCCGTAGGGCGAGATGGGCATGACTGGGTGCCGCTCGTCCACAGGCAGGTACGCGGCCTCGCCGAACATCGCACCTCCGGTACCCGCGTACACCACCTTGCGCGTGCCGTGCTCGCGGCAGCGCTCGAGGAGATTGAGAGTGCCGAGGAGGTTGACATCGGCGTCGTAGGCAGGCTCTTCCACCGATCTCCGCACGTCCATCTGCGCCGCGTGGTGGATCACGATCTCCGGCCGCTCCTCGGCGAACACGTCGGCGAGAGCGGGATCCCTGATGTCGAGCTCATGGAAGCGGGCGCTCGGGGGGAGGTTGGCGCGTTTGCCGGTGGCGAAGTTGTCGACGATGGCGACGTCATGCCCCTCTTCGAGCAGACGGTCGGCTACATGAGACGCGATGAAGCCGGCTCCTCCGGTGACGAGTGCTCGCACTGATCCTCCTCGGACGGGGGTGTGGCATGGTGGCTGTGGGTGGACAGCGGCGGCGCGCAGACCCTGCGCCGCCTGACTATCATCTCCTCACGGCGCATACCCAGCGAACTCGTCCGCCGGATGCTCCGGACCGTCAGTGCTTTGATTGTATCAACCCTGGGCTCAGTCCTCGATCACGATGCGCGTGTCGGTCTCTTTGACTCCAGAGGTGGTCTGGATAGATCTGAAGATGAGCTCGGCCAGTGCCCGTGGGTCCTCGGCCGACACCTGCACGATCAGATCGACCGGCCCGGTGACCGCGTCGGCGACCTTAACGCTCGGTAACCCGCGTAGGTGATCAAGTATCTCCTTGGCCCTTCCGGCTTCGATCTTTACGAGAACGTATGCCCGCACCATCGTTCGCTCCCTTCCGGTTCGCCGCACGAGTAGACCCGTAGGCCCATTCTATCCGCGGAGAGGCCGGCTCGAACCCCGATCGTGGTGGAATCGAGCGGTGGATACGCTATAATTCCGCTTCCGATGCTGTAGGGCATTGCGTCGGGACGTGGCGCAGCCTGGTAGCGCATCTGCTTTGGGAGCAGAGGGTCGGAGGTTCGAATCCTCTCGTCCCGACCTCGAGCGGAGGGGTGGGAGGCGTAGCGGGCGGGTGTAGCTCAGCTGGTAGAGCGTCGGCCTTCCAAGCCGTCGGCCGCGGGTTCGAATCCCGTCGCCCGCTCCTCGAGCCCCGCCGGTCCTCGGCTCGGGGTGGTATAGGCGCCTGTAGCTCAGGTGGATAGAGCAACGGACTTCTAATCCGTGGGCCGGGGGTTCGAATCCTCCCAGGCGCGCCTGAGGCGGAGAGTCACCGCGGGCCGGAAGAGCGTCGGGTGACACATGGTGAACGTAGCTCAGTCGGTAGAGCACTGGATTGTGGCTCCAGCGGTCGCGGGTTCAAATCCCGTCGTTCACCCTTTGAGACCGGTGACCCTTCACGCCGTCGGCTCGGCCGGCGAATGCGGTGGAGGGTCGCGCGTTGTTGCGACTCCGGCAGGGGTCGCGTGTGGTTCGACCGTCGGAGTGCGGGAGCGCTCCGCGCTGTGCGGGTGTGGCGGAATGGCAGACGCGCATGATTTAGGATCATGTGTCTTTGACGTGGAGGTTCGAGTCCTCTCACCCGCACCTACCCCCAGCCTGAGGGCGGCTCGAGACCGCCGGCCCATCGATCGTAGAAAGGACCGAGTTGAAGACCACTGTCGGTGAGAGGGAAGGAAACAGCATTCGGCTCGAGATCGAGGTCCCGGCCGAGGCCGTCGATCGCGGGATCGACGTCACGATCAAGCAGCTGGGCAGTGAGGTCCGTGTGCCCGGGTTCCGCAAGGGGAAGGTTCCCTCGCACCTCGTGGTGCAGCGTTTCGGCATGGAGGCCATCGTCCATCAGATGCTCGATGATCATCTGTCGCCGTGGTACGCGATTGGGTTGACGCAGGCACAGATCGATCCCGTGGATCGTCCGGAGGTGGATTTCGAGGAACCCCCTGTGCGCGGCCACCCGTTCACGTTCACCGCTCTGATCACCGTGATGCCTATCGCCGAGTTGGGCGAGTACAAGGGGGTCGAGGCGCCACGCGAGGAGCCGGTCGTTGCCGATGCGGAAGTCGACGAGTACGTCGAACGGCTACGCGAGCAGTTCGGCGAACTCAAGGCTGTGGAAGGCCGCCAGGTGGCCGAGGGCGACTTCGTGTCCATCGACGCCAAAGGGTACCGCGATGGTGAGTTCATCGAGAACACCAACCTCGAGGATTACTTGTTCGAGGTGGGCGCCGGCTACCTGCTACCCGATCTCGAGACCGGCATCCTCGGCATGGATGTGGGGGAGGAGCGCGCCGTCCCGGTGGAGTTCCCTGAGGATTACCACGCCGAGGAACTTCAGGGCGCCACCTTGGAGTTTCAGGTGACCGTGAAGGAGATCAAGGAGAAGAACCTCCCCGTCCTGAACGACGAGTTCGCCAAGGATGCGAGCGAGTTCGAGACCTTGTTGGAGTTGCGCCTCGATATCCGAAAGAAGCTCGAGGCAGGCCGCGTCGCGGCTGTGGGGCGGGCGTTCCGGGCCGCCGTGGTGCAGAAGGTGGCTGCCGGCATCGTGGTAGACCTTCCTCCCGCTGTCATCGAGAGCCAGGCGCGGGAGATGGTGGAAGACTTCGCCCGCTCGCTTTCTATGCAGGGCGGAGACATCAGGAAGTACCTCCAGGCCACCGGTAACGAACCGGAAGACCTCGTCAAGCAGATGCTGCCTGAGGCCGAGTCGGCGGTACGCACGACCTTGGCTCTCGACGGCGTTGCGGCGGCGGAGGGGATGGAAGTCTCCGAGGAACAGCTGGAAGAGAGGCTGGGCAAGCTAGCTGTCGCAGGCAAGGTCAACCCTGCCGAACTGCGGTCGCGCCTCGAAGAGTCTGGTAGAATCAAGGAGATTCGCGAGCAGATCCTGCGCGAGAACGCGGCGGAATTCCTGGTAGAGAACGCGGTGCCCGTGGCGCCGTCAGAGGCCGAGGTCGCCTCGCCCGGGGAGCCCGATGAGGAGCCCATAGAAGAGGGCGGCCCGGAAGAGTCTCCGGCGGGTGAATAGCCTCGTAGGCCCCGTCTACCCGAGCGAAAGGATGGCAGGGTGAGCCCATTGATCCCCATGGTCGTCGAGCAGACCAGCCGCGGAGAGCGCGCGTTCGACATCTACTCGCGACTCCTCAACGAGCGCATCGTCTTTCTCGGCACACCCGTCAACGACCAGGTAGCCAATCTGATCGTTGCGCAACTACTGCATCTCGAGTCCGAAGACCCGGACAAAGACATCGCTCTGTACATCAACAGCCCGGGCGGTAGCGTCTACGCCGGCCTCGCCATCTACGACACCATGCAGTTCGTCAAGCCGGACATCTCCACCATCTGCATCGGCGTCGCGATGTCGATGGGAGCATTGCTGCTCGCCGGCGGGGCGAAGGGAAAGCGGTACGTGTTGCCGAACTCCAAGGTGTTGATACACCAGGTGTCCGGCGGATTCCAGGGTCCGGCCACGGATATCGAGATCCACGCCCGAGAGGCGTTGGCCCTGCGGCGGAGGCTCGACGAGATCCTTGCTAAGCACAGCGGGCAGGATCTGGAGAAGGTGGAGAAAGACACGGAGCGTGACTACTTCATGAACTCAGAGGACGCACTTGCATATGGGATCGTCGACAAGATCATCGAACACAGGTAGGGAGTAGGCCAGTGCCGAAGCCCTCGGGTGGTTCCGAACAGCTTCTCTGCAGCTTCTGCGGGAAGAGCCAGCGCCAGGTGAAGAAACTCATCGCCGGGCCGGGCGTGTACATCTGCGACGAGTGCATCGACCTCTGCAACGAGATCATCGACGAGGAGTTCTCGGCGCCGGTCACGCTCGATCTCGACACTCTGCCGAAGCCCCGCGAGATCTACTCCGTGTTGTCGGAGTACGTCGTAGGGCAGGAAGAAGCCAAGCGGACGCTTTCGGTTGCGGTATACAACCACTACAAGCGTGTGCAGATGGCGGCCGCTGAAGACGACGACATCGAGCTGGCCAAGTCGAACATCCTGCTCGTGGGGCCCACCGGGTGCGGCAAGACCCTGCTGGCGCAGACTCTGGCGCGACTCCTCAACGTGCCGTTCGCCATCGCCGACGCCACCGCTCTGACCGAGGCGGGGTACGTGGGTGAGGACGTGGAGAACATCCTTCTCAAGCTCATCCAGGCCGCCGATTTCGATGTCAAGAAGGCAGAGACGGGCATCATCTACATCGACGAAGTCGACAAGATCGCCCGGAAGGCCGACAATCCTTCGATCACCCGTGACGTATCCGGAGAGGGTGTGCAGCAGGCGCTGCTCAAGATCCTCGAGGGCACCACTGCCAGCGTGCCTCCACAGGGCGGCCGTAAGCACCCGCACCAGGAGTTCCTCACCATCGACACCACGAACATCCTGTTCATCTGTGGTGGGGCGTTCGCAGGCCTTGAGAAGATCATCGAGCGTCGCATCGGCGGGAAGGGTGTGGGTTTCGGCGCGGTGATCGAGGGCAAGCGCGAGCGTGATGTGGGCGAGTTGTTCGCGCAGGTGTTGCCCGAAGACCTACTCAATTTCGGGCTGATCCCGGAGTTCGTCGGGCGGCTGCCGGTCATCGCCAACGTTCACCAGCTTCGTCGGGAAGACCTCGTGGCCATCCTCACCGAGCCGAAGAACGCGTTGGTGAAACAGTACCGCAAGTTCTTCGCGTACGACGGTGTGGAGTTGCTCTTCCCCAAGGAAGCGCTGGATGCCATCGCCGACAAGGCCGTGGTGCGCGACACCGGTGCGCGGGGCCTTCGCTCCATCATCGAGGTCGCTCTCATGAACGTGATGTTCGACCTTCCGAGCCGTCGTGATGTCACGAAGTGCGTCATCACCAAAGAGGTCATAGAGCGCAGTATCGAGCCCACGCTCGTCACCAGCGCCGGTCGAGACGAGCTCGAGCTCGACGAAGCGTCAGCATAGCTGGAGCCTGAATTGACCGACCCGCAGCGCACGCTGCCGCTCCTGGCGACACGGGACCTTATCGTCTTCCCCCGGATGTTGACTCCGATCTTCGAGGTACGCGAACACGGCGCCCGGGCGCTGGAGCGCGCGCACTCCGCCGACGGTGTGCTCGTGATCTCCGCGCAGAAGGTGGGCGCGATCGAGGACCCCGGACCCTCCGACATCTTCACGGTGGGCACGCTCTGCAAGGTCGTTCAACTCCATCGCCTCATCGACGGCACGATCAAGGCCGTGATCGAGGGGTTGCACAGGGTGGAGATCGAGTCCTTCGTCTCCGAAACGCCTCTCTTCACGGTGAAGGTGCGCGACCTGCGCACCAAACCGGCTCGGGATTGGTCGCGGACGCGGGCGCTCGTCGATTCCGTGGCCCGCGAGTTCTCGGTGTACGTGGCGCAATCGCCCCAACTCCCGGAAGAAGCCGAGACTGCGCTCGACGACGTCACGGACCCTGAGGATGTGGCCAATCTCGTGGCCTCGCATCTCGACATCGCCCCCGATCGCAAGCAATCTCTGCTCGAGGGTGACGATGCCGAAGAGCGGCTGCTCCGTCTACTGGAGATCTTGATCCAGGAGAGCGAGTTCATGGCGATCGAGAACGAGATCGCCGACCAGGTGCACGAGAACCTCGAGCGCCACCAGCGCAAAGTGTTCCTGCGAGAGCGGATGCGCGTACTGCGCGAGGAACTGGGCGACGAGGACGACGAGGGTGCCGAAGGCGGCGAGTACACCAAGCTGTTGCAGGACAAGCACCTTCCGGAAGCGGCCTTGGCCGCGATCAACAAGGAGATCCGCCGCTTGGGGGAGCTGCCGCCGTTCTCCGCCGAAGTGGCGGTGGCGAAGACCTACCTCGACCACGTGCTCGGACTCCCCTGGGGGAAGCTCTCCGGTGCCGACCTGCCCGACGTGGAGAAGGTGGCCCGCGTGCTCGACGAGACGCACTACGGGCTGAAGGACGTCAAGGACCGCATCATCGAGTACTTGGCGGTAGCCCGCCTGCGGGGCGGCACACCTCCTAATACCACACTGTGCCTCATCGGGCCGCCCGGAGTAGGGAAGACCTCGGTCGCCATGGCCATCGCGAAGGGCCTGGGTCGCCCGCTGCAACGCATCAGTCTGGGCGGGGTGCGCGATGAAGCCGAGATCCGGGGGCACCGCAAGACCTACGTCGGGGCCATGCCGGGTCGTATCGTGGATGCGCTCAAACGTGCGTCGGTCGATGATCCCGTCGTGTTGCTCGACGAACTCGACAAGCTGGAGTCCGATTGGCGGGGAGATCCGGCGGCGGCTCTCAACGAGGTACTAGACCCCGTGCAGAACCACACCTTCCGTGACACCTACCTGGAGCTGGAGTACGACCTCTCCAAGGTACTGTTCGTGGCTACGGCCAACTACGAGGAAGACATCCCCGAGACCCTGCACGACCGTCTCGAGATGATCAGGCTCCCCGGATACACTGAACGTGAGAAAGAGGAGATAGCTCGGCGCCATCTGGTGCCACGCCTGGCTGAGGAGAACGGGCTGGCCGACTTGGGTGACGTCTTCTCCCGGCCGGCGCTCCAGGCTTTGATAGGCTCATACACCCGCGAAGCGGGGGTGCGTGAGCTGGCGCGACTCATCGGCAAGGTCTATCGGAAGCTGGCCCGCTCCCGCGTCGAAGGCAAGCCCGTGCCGGGCCGCCTCGGCCCGCGGGAAACAGAACGCCACCTGGGTGCCCCGCCATTCCTGCGGGCCCGCGTCGAGAGAGAGCCGAAGGTCGGGGTGAGCATCGGGCTGGCCTACACGGGTGCCGGCGGCGACATCCTGCGCATCGAGACCGTGGTCGGGCCGGGGAAGGGCGATTTTCATCTCACCGGCCAGCTGGGGGAGGTGATGCAGGAGAGCGTGACTGCCGCATGGGGCTATCTCAAGACCTCGCTCGCCCGCGACGAGGACCTCGCGTCGCTCTGGCGGGCGTCGGAGGGTAGAGCCTACCTCTTGGAGCACTACAGCCCCGGTGAGAACCTCGCCGCCGCCGCCGACGGCGGCGAGCCGGGGCTCATGATCGAGGCCGTCGGAACGGACATGGGGGTGCTGCTGGAAGAGGGGGTCGCGCCGCTCGAGGTGGAGATCGGCGACGATCTGCCGCCTGCGTGCGAGCCGCCCGCCCCCACCGACCACGAACTCCTCGCCGCGCTCGAGGTACGGATGCACCTGCCCGAAGGCGGAGTGCCCAAGGAGGGGCCGTCCGCGGGTATCGCCGTCGCAGCTTCCCTACTCTCGGCGCTTACCCTGATCCCCTTGGCTCCGAAGGTGGCGCTCTCCGGTGAGATCACCCTCACCGGCCAGGTGCTGGCCGTGGGCGGGCTCAAAGAGAAGCTGTTGGCCGCACTGCGTGAGGGCGTGCAGAAGGTCGTCCTGCCCGCCGACGTGCGCCCCCAGATCAAGGAGGTGCCCGCGGAACTCACGCGCGGGCTCGAGATCGTGTACGTGGCTGAGTTCAAGGATGTTGTTGCGCACGTATTCGCGGAGGAGAACCGGTGGCAGATGTGACGATGTCCGCGCGCTACTCCCCCCATGAGGTGGAGGAGCGGCTGATGAGCGGCTGGCTGGAGAGTGGAGCGTTCCATGCTTCGGCGACTCCCGACAAGCCCGCCTATTCGATCGTCATCCCGCCGCCGAACGTCACCGGGTCTCTTCACATGGGACACGCCCTCAACGGAACCATCCAGGACGTGCTGGTGCGGTATCACCGGCTACGCGGGCACGAGACCCTGTGGCTGGTCGGCACCGACCACGCGGGTATCGCCACCCAGAACAAGGTCGAGGCCCGCCTCGCGGAAGAGGGGCTGCGCAAGGAAGACCTCGGTCGCGAGGAGTTCGCGCGCCGGGTGTGGGAGTGGCGGGAGGAGTTCGGCTTCACGATCATCCACCAGCTGAAGCGCTTGGGCTGCGCCTGCGACTACGAGCGGGAGCGATTCACCATGGACGAGGCGTACCACGCCGCCGTCCTGCGGATATTCGTCGATCTCTACGATAAGGGCGACATCTACCGCGACCTCTACCTGGTCAACTGGTGCGTGCGCTGTGGCTCGGCCATATCAGACCTGGAAGTGGAGCACGTCGAGCGCACCGACAAGCTCTACTACGTGCGCTACTCGGTGGTGGGCACCAGCGACCACCTCACCGTCGCCACCACCCGCCCGGAGACTATCGTCGCCGACACGGCGGTGGCGGTGCATCCCAAAGACCCGCGCTACGGCGGGTTCGTCGGCATGACCGCCGTGGTCCCGCTGGTGGGCAGAGAAGTGCCCATCATCGCCGACGACCATGTCGATCCTGAGTTCGGCACCGGCGCCCTCAAGATCACCCCCGGTCACGATCCGAACGACTGGGAGATCGGGCAACGTCATGGGCTGCCGACCGTGTCGGCCATCGATCTCGACGGCCGCCTGAACGCCGAGGCCGGTGAGTTCGCGGGCCGCGACGCCGAGGAGGCGCGAGAGGACATGGTCCAGCGCCTGCGCGACCTCGGGCTCTCCGAGCGGGAGGAGGACTATCGCCACTCCGTGGGCACCTGCTATCGCTGCGGCACCGTGATCCAGCCGCTCCTGTCGCTCCAGTGGTTCATGAACATGCAGCGATTGGCCGCGCCCGCGATCGAATGCGTCGAAGACGGGCGCGTGTCTTTCTCGCCCGATCGTTGGGCCGAGGTGTATGTCGAGTGGATGCGCGGTATCCGCCCATGGTGTCTGAGCCGGCAGCTGTGGTGGGGCCATCGGCTCCCGGTGTGGTATTGCGACGAGTGCGAGAACGTGACCGTGAGCATGGAGCCTCCGTCGGCCTGCCCTGAGTGCGGCGGGAGCGTGCGGCAGGACGAAGACGTGCTCGACACGTGGTTCAGCTCGGCTATGTGGCCCTTCGCGACCCTTGGCTGGCCGGAGGAGACTCCCGAACTCGCCGCGTACTATCCGACGTCGGTGCTGTCGACGGCCCGCGATATCCTCTACCTCTGGGTCGCCCGCATGATCATGATGGGGATCGAGTACGCGCACGACATCCCCTTCCGTTCGGTGATCGTGCACCCCACGATCCTCGCTTCCGACGGTCGGCGCATGAGCAAGAGCCTTGGTACGGGCATCGACCCTCTCGAGTTGATCGCGGAGTACGGCGCCGACGCCACCCGCTTCGGCCTGCTCTACATGAGTTCCGTGCAGGACGTGCGCTTCAGCGCGGAGCGCATCGAGATGGGGCGCAACTTCGCGAACAAGCTCTGGAACGCCTCACGGCTCATCCTGTCCGGTGTTCATCCCGACGCGACTCCGGTCGCGGAGCCGCGCACGTCGGCAGATCGGTGGATCTTCAGCCGACTCGGAGCCGTGACCCGTGAGTTGGCCGGCCTCTACGAGTCGTACGATCTCGCCGAGGCCGCGCGGGTGGGGTATCGCTTCGTCTGGAACGAGGTGTGCGACTGGTATCTCGAGGTGGCCAAATCGCGGCTCTACGGAGAGGACGAAACCGAGCGCCTCAACGTCAGCTGCAATCTCCTCGCGCTCCTCGATAACACGCTGCGTCTACTGCATCCTATGATGCCTTTCGTCACCGCGGAGCTGTATCGGAACCTGCCGCGGGCCGGTGGCGTGGCAGGGTCGCCCGTGAGCGCCGCGGAAGACGGAGCCCCCGGCTCCGACATCTTGGAGGCGAACTTCCCAGACGCCGATCCCGCGTGGGACGATCCGGTCGCCGAACAGGCCATGGACGCGTTCATGGACGCGGTGAACGGCATCCGGTCAACCCGAGAGGAACTCGAGCTACCTCGTTCTTTGGCGGGTCGTGTGTGGGTGGTGGCTGCGGAACCCGCGCGCACGGTGGCGATGACCGAGCACGAGGCGGCCTTTCGCCAATTATGCGGCTGCGAGGTGGGCGGCCTCGCGACCCACGACGAGGAGGTGCCACCCGGCCGCTACACGTCGATCCAGGCTCCGGGTGTGAAGGTGCTGTTGCCGTTGGAGGGATTGGTCGACATGGACAAGGAGCGCGCCCGACTCCTCGCGCGCGCCGCGAAGGCACGAACTGAGATCGACCGAGCTACGTCCAAGCTCGACAATCAGGGCTTCGTAGTGAATGCGCCGGTGGAGGTGGTCGAGCAGATGCGCGAGCGACTGCAGGCGAGTGAGCAGCTCTTAGCCGAGGCGGAGCGGCAGTATCGTGAGCGTCTAGGGGAGGAGTTGCCCTCGTGAGCGAAACGCCTACCATCGACGAAGCGCGGCAGTACGTCGTCGGGCTCGAGATGTTCGGAATGCGCCTGGGTCTCGACCGCGTACGAGAGTTGGCCGCGCGCCTGGGCGATCCGCAGAAGGCCTACGAAACCATCCACGTGGTGGGCACCAACGGCAAGTCGTCGACCACGCGCTTCATCTCCTCCCTTCTCCGAGCCCATGGCCTGCGCGTTGGCACGTACGTGTCGCCCCACTTGGTGAGCCTCGCCGAGAGGCAGTTGATCGATGGCGTCCCGTCCACCGAGGAGGAGTTCTACGCCCTCGTCGCCCGCATCATGCCGGTGGCCGAGAAGCTGAACGCTTCTCTGCCCGAGGGGGAGGTGCTCACCCAGTTCGAGGTGCTCACAGCGGCGGCCTACCTGCATTTCCAGGAGCGCGGCTGTGAGGTCGCTGTGGTCGAAGCCGGCCTGGGCGGACGCTGGGACGCCACGAGCATCATCGAATCGAAGGTGCAGGTGGTCACTTCCATCGGACTGGAGCATACCGAACATCTCGGCAACACCACCTTGTTGATCCTGGAGGAGAAGGCGGCCGTGATCCCAGTGGGCGGCACCGTGGCTGCGGGCGTGCTCGACGCCGATGTGCGCGCCCGGCTTCGGGAGATATGCGCCGAGCGAGGCGCCGCCCTGCACCTTCTAGGGGATGAAGTCTCACTTCTGACCGATCTCCACCAGGACTCCTTCGACGTGTTCGGTATCCACGACCTGTACCCCGGTATCCGGCTCAGCGTGCTCGGCAATTACCAGCGTTCGAACGCGGCGCTGGGCATCGCGGCGACCGAGCTCTTCCTGGAGCGTTCCCTCGATCCAGGGAAGGTGCGAAGCTCGCTCTTCTCCACGGCGATACCAGGCCGACTCGAGGTGATCAGCGAGCAGCCGTACTGCGTGCTCGACGGCGCCCACAACCCGTCTGGGATGGCCGAGATGCTGCGCTCACTCGACCACCTCCTCGCACGGAGGCGCCTTATCGCGGTGGTGTCGATCCTGCGGGATAAGGGTGCCCTCGATATGTTGCGCGACCTCGCTCCCCGCTGCGACGTCCTCTTCGTGACCGAGAACAGCAACGCTCGTTCCTACCCGGCTGAGGAGTTGGCGGCCATCGTGGAGGAGCTCGAAGACGCACCGGAAGTGTTCATCGACCCCGACCCCCGCTCGGCTCTGCGCAGTGCCTTCAAACTGGCCACGTCGAGCCAGGTGGTCATCGTCACAGGTTCGCTCTACCTCATCGCCGATCTGAAACGCACTCTTCATGGTGCGTGAACGTCGCAGATCGTCGGGCGGCAGGCAGACCCGCGACGTGATGCTGTTCACGGTCCTCGTGCTGCTGGTGATCGTCGTGGTATTCTTCGTGATCGGCTACGTGGTGGGCACACGACTCGTGTAGGAGCGAGGCTTGGACAACGCTCTCCAGACCATACAGAACATCATCGGGTGGGAAGGTTGGACCCTCGCCTGGTACCTCGTGTGGTTCTCTGTGGTCGTGCTGTGGCTCTCACTGGTCTTCTGGACGCTGAAGGATGCTCGGAAGAGGATCGAGGACGGGTTGATCACGGCGGTCGCCGTAGCCACGTCTTTGGTGTTTCCCTTCATCGGCACGCTCGTCTACACGATCCTTCGGCCCCCTGAATACCTGGTCGACGTACGGGAGCGTGAGCTCGAGATGCGCGCGGTGGAGATGGAGCTGAGCGCCGTTCGGGCCTGCCCGAACTGTCGCGAGCCCGTGCGCGAGGACTACATCGCCTGTCCCAAGTGCCGCAAGGCTTTGCGGCACGTATGCCCGGCGTGCGAGCGTCCGCTCGAGTGCTCGTGGAAGATCTGCCCGTACTGCACCACGGACGTCATCGCCACGCCCGGCGCGTCCAGCGTGACCGAGGTGAGCCTCCGCTGACACGAGCAGGACCGGGTCTGGGCGCAGCTGCTGCGACCATTCCCGTCTTCCACTGTCGCCGGCCAAGGTCGCCGGGGTGTGCACACGAGCTTCCCCGAACATCCCCGAACCACTTCTGGAACCGAAGAGGAGGAGAGCATGGCAATCGAACGCACCTTGGTGCTGGTCAAACCGAACGGTGTCGAACGCGGGCTGGTGGGCGAGGTGACAGCGCGCTTCGAGCGTCGGGGCTTCGTGCTCAAGGGCCTCAAGCTCCTGCGTGCCGCGCCCGAACTGGCGGAGGAACATTACGAGGAACACCGTGAGAAGGCCTTCTTCGGCGAGCTGGTCGCCTTCCTCACCTCTGGGCCGATCGTGGCCATGGTGGTCGAAGGCGTGTCGGCCGTGCAGGTGGCCCGCAGCATGATGGGTGCCACCGACCCGGTGAGCGCCGCTCCGGGCACGATCCGTGGTGACTACGCCCTCGAGATCGGCGAGAACGTGGTGCACGGGTCCGACAGCGTAGCCAGCGCCGAGCGCGAGATTGCCTTGTACTTCTCAGCGTCCGAACTCCTGCCGTAGTCACAGGACTGAGCGATTCCACGGTCGCGCGAGTCGGCGTGGCCGGCCCGATGATGAGGGTGGCGATACTGCCTCGATATCCCGAAGATTTCCGCCTGTTCCTCGCCTCACAGTCGCCGCGCAGACGCGATCTGCTGGCGGCCGTCGGCATTCCGTTCGACATTGTTCCTTCCGTTGCGGATGAGGTGCTCGACGGAGGTCCGGCGACCGCGCTCGCCGAGCGGAATGCCCTTGCCAAGGCCCGGGGCGCGTCCCTCCCAGCGGGTACGCCCGCCGGAGCCTTCGTCCTCGGCGTTGACACGGTCGTCGTGGTAGATGGACGGGCGCTCGGGAAGCCCGAAGACGAAGACCACGCTCGAGGCATGTTGGAACGCCTGAGCGGGCGGAGCCACGAGGTGGTCTCCGGCGTCGCACTGCTTCGCGTGGCGGAGGCAGGGAGCCTGTCGGCGCGGGAAGGGGCCGGAGGAACCGAACGGGTGGCGCATGCGGTCACCACGGTGAGTTTCAGGAGTCTCACCCCCTCGGACGTTTCCGCCTATGTCACGTCGCGCGAATGGACCGACAAGGCGGGCGGCTACGCTATCCAAGGCCGCGCCGCGCTGTTCGTAGAAGGCATCGTGGGCGACTACGCGAACGTGGTGGGGCTTCCCTTGGCCCTCGTGGGGGCCATGTTCCGCGAGGAGGGGTTCGACGTGGTGACCGGTTCGTGGAGGACCGAGGTATGGCGCTCGGCCCGATTACCGGTATAATCCCGGCTTTGGAGGCGACTGTGTCGCCGTGTCACCGAAGAGGAGTCGCTTCATCAGCTTCTTGAGCTTCATAACTGGCTTCGGCGGTCGCGATATGGCCGTCGATCTGGGTACGGCCAACACCCTGGTCTACGTGAGGGGCCGAGGGATCGTGCTCTCCGAGCCATCGGTGGTGGCTATCGACTCGCGGAGCGGCGAAGTGCACGCGGTCGGGGCGGAGGCGAAGCGCATGTTGGGTCGCACTCCCGGCACTATCACAGCGATCCGTCCGTTGAAGGACGGGGTCATCGCCGACTTCGACGTGACCGAGCAGATGCTCCGTCACTTCATCCAGAAGGTGCACCAGAATCGGTGGGCGCATCCACGGGTGGTCGTGTGCGTGCCGTCCGGCGTGACCGGCGTGGAGCGTCGGGCGGTGGAGGAGGCTACCATCACCGCCGGGGCGCGCGCGGCCTACTTGATCGAAGAGCCCATGGCCGCAGCCATCGGAGCGGGGTTGCCCGTGAGCGAACCCACCGGCAGCATGATCGTGGACATCGGGGGCGGCACCAGCGAGGTCGCCGTCATCTCCCTGGGAGGCATCGTCGTGGCGCAGTCGGTGCGCATCGGCGGCGACGAACTGGATGAAGCGATCATTGCCTACGTGAAGAAAGAGTACAAGCTCATGATCGGCAGTCAGACCGCCGAAGAGCTGAAGCTGGAGATCGGTTCGGCCTGCGCCATCGGCGACGAGGAGCACGCCGAGATACGCGGGAGAGACCTCGTGAGCGGGCTTCCGAAGACCCTCGTGATCTCCTCCGAGGAGGTGCGGGAGGCCATCGCGGAGCCGGTCACTGCGATTGTCGACGCCATCAAGGCGACCCTCGACAAGACCCCGCCGGAGCTTGCTTCCGACGTCATGGATCGCGGGATCATGCTGGCCGGCGGCGGTTCTTTGCTCAAAGGCTTGACTGAACGTATCCGTCAGGAGACTCAGATGCCCGTGCATCTCGCCGAATCCCCACTCACGTGTGTAGCCGTGGGTTCCGGCCGGTCGCTCGAAGAGTTCGAGGCCCTTCACCGCAGTTCGCAGAGGACCAGAAGGCGCCGCTACTAGGCTAGCGGAGGGCTCGCATGCCGCGAAATGTCGTACTCCGGCGGCGACTGTTGCTCGCCGCTTCGATCGTACTCTCGTTGGTCTTGTTGACCGCCTACTTCCGTGAACCGGCCGCGGGGTTGCTCCACAGCGTCCAGCTCGGCGGATCGGACACTCTCTCGCCCATGCAGTCCTTCGCGACGCGGGCGGTACAGCCCTTCCGCGACGGGTACCAGTGGGGTCGAGAAGTACTCGGCGCCAACGCGCGGAACGAGCGCCTGGAGGCCGAACTCGAGGCGCTACGTGGCGAGCTCGTGCGCCTCAACGAGGCCAGGGAAGAGAACCTCCGCCTGAAGGAACTGCTCGACCTTCGCGAGGCCGAGATATTCCCGGCCGGCTCGACCTTCGTCACCGCGCGGGTGATCGGGAAATCACCCACCAAGTGGCAGGCGTGGGTGCAGATCGACCGCGGGGAGGACGACGGGATCCGCCTCAACCAGCCCGTGGTTGGGGCCACCGTGTCGGGCGACAAGTCACTCTCCGGCAAGGGCCTCGTGGGGAAGGTCATCGCCGTGGGCAAGCGGTCGGCGCGCGTGCAACTCATCGTCGACTCGACGTCGAGCGTGGCCACCTTGATCCAGGGTACTCGCGCTGAGGGCATCCTCGAGGGGACCCTCGCCGGCAGACTCATCATGGACTTCGTGGAGCGAGACCAACCGGTCGAGGAGAAGTTCATCGTCATCACCTCCGGTTTCGGGCAGATCTACCCGAAGGGCATCCCGGTGGGCATCGTGCTCAGCGTGGGGGAGGTCGACGTGAGCATCTACAAGCAGATCGAGGTACGGCCCTTCGTCGATTTCGAGACTCTGGAAGAGGTGATGGTGCTCACCACGCCTCTCGCGGTTGCGGAGGATCCCGCGGGCATGAGCACCGTGGTGCCCAAGGACACCGCGTCCGAGGGACAGTGAGGCGAGCCGTATGATCCGAGCACGACTCATCGAGATCGGCAGGTACACTCTCCTGGTGCTGCTGGCCGTGTTCCTGCAGGCCGTGTTCGCATCGCAGTTGCCGCTCCTCGGCGTACGGGCCGATATCTTCGTGATCACGGTGGTGCTTGTGGCGGTGGGAGCCGGATCGAACACGGGTCTGATCTTCGGGTTCATCGCCGGTCTCACCGCCGACGTGGTCTTTCTCGAGCCTGTGGGCACACGGGCCTTCATGTACCTCCTGGCCGGGTATGGCGTTGGTAGGTACGTCGAGGAGTTCGGCCTCGCCAGTGCGTGGGTCGTTGTCATCCTGGCCGCCGCGGCCTCGCTGGGGTCGCAAGGCGTGTACGGGGTCATGCAGATCGCCATGGGCGCGGAGGGGTCGCTCTTCTCCATGGTCCGTCGCCAGATGATCCCCTCCGCCTTGTTCGACGGCCTGCTCGCCGCTCCCCTGTATCTGGGGTTGGTGCGACTCAAGCTGGTACATCAGCCCCGCTCGGCGGGGCCTCTTTTCAGTTAGGCGTCTATTTATGTATCTCGAACCGATGCGGAAGCGACGAGCTCCGAGCGACGATACCTCCGTCGCCGCGCGTCTGGCGGTGCTTGCGGCCGCGGCCGTGATCCTGTTCGCCGTGCTGTTGTTCCGCCTCTGGTTCTTGCAGATCCTCTCCGGCGACTGGTATTCGACGCAGGCGGACGACCAACGATTGCGCACTGTCTCGATCTCGGCTCCGCGGGGGGTCGTGTACGACCGCGATGGTGAACCCCTGGTCGTGAACCGGGCCGGCCTCAGCGTGGGCATCCTGCCCATGGACCTCCGATCTCCAGAGATGGTGATACCTCGGCTCGCAGAGGTGCTGGGCATGCCGGAAGACGAGATCTGGCAGAAGCTCGAGAAGGGGAAGTCTGACCCGTACCGGGTCACCGTGATCCAGGCCGACGTGCCGGAGAACCCGGTAGTAAGCTACCTGAAGGAGCACAGCCTCGAGTTCCCCGGAGTCAGGATTGAGAAGTCCTACCTGCGGTCGTATCCTCGGCAGGCGTTCGCGACCCATATCTTGGGCTATGTGGGTGAGGTCTCCTACGATGATCTCGAGAAGGAGCAGTTCCGAACGCTTGGGCCTGGAGCCATGGTCGGCAAGGACGGCGTGGAGGCTGTCTATGACTCGAAGTTGCGGGGCGTCGATGGTACCCGCACCGTCGAGGTGGACGCCGCCGGCCGCCCTAGACGGATGATCCAGGAGATCCAGCCGCAGCCGGGCAGCAACTTGGTGCTCACACTCGACAACGAGCTACAGGACGTGGCCGAGCTCGCAGTCGTGGAGGGCATCGAGCGGGCTCACCAGGAGGGCTTCACAGACGCGGCAGCGGGCGCCATCGTGGCCCTCGATCCACGCACCGGTGAGATCCTTGCCATGGCCTCGTACCCCGACTACGACCTCACAAGCTGGGTCGGTGGTATGAAGACCGATACCTACCGGGACCTCACCAGCCCCGAAGGCAACAAGCCGTTCTTCGATCGCGCCATCAAGGGTCTGTATCCGGCCGCTTCCGTCTTCAAGCCGTTCGTGGCCGCGGCGGCTCTGCGCAACGATGTGGTTGACTGGACCACGGTCTTCAATGACCCCGGCAGCTTCAAGATAGGGGCACAGCGTTGGAAGTGCTGGAAGGACGACGGGCACGGCGACGTCAACCTGGTCGAGGCGTTGATGGTCTCGTGCGACACGTACTTCTACAACATCGGGTCCATGTTCTACGACATGGAGGGTCCGATCTTTCAGGACGGTCTCGAGGAGTTCGGGTTCGGGAGGGCTTCCGGCATCGATCTTCTGGGGGAAGCAGCCGGTCGGGTCCCTGACAAGGACTGGAAGCGAGAGACAGGAAAGAGCGAGGAAGAACGTCTTTGGAAGCCGGGCGACGACGTGAACCTGTCGATCGGGCAGGGCGACCTCCTGGTCACCCCGCTCCAACTCGCCGTGGCCTCCGCGGCACTAGCCAACGGCGGCGACGTGCTTGTCCCACGAATTGTGCGTCAGATCACGGATGGTTCGGGGAACGTGATCAAGGAGTTCGAGACGGAGATGAGGGGGCGCGTTGAACTGCACCCCGAGGAGCTCGAATCCATACGGCGTGGACTTCGACTTGTCACGTCCGATCCAAACGGCACGGGTTATGGGGCGTTCCGTGGGTTCCCGATCGCGGTGGCCGGGAAGACCGGGACGGCAGAGAGGCCGCCCGACGACGATTACGCTTGGTTCATGGGCTACGCTCCGGCGTCGGCGCCGGAGATACTCGTGGTGGCGATCATCGAGAAAGGCGGGCACGGTAGTTCGGTGGCGGCGCCCGTAGTGAGAAGGGTGCTCGATCAGTACTTCCACACCGAATCGGCCGGACCCACACAGGTGGAGGTGACGGAATGAGTGTCCTTCAGAGGGGCACCGATCGTCCTTCCGCCGGTTTCAGCGTGGGTCGGTATCTCTCCAATATCGATTGGATCCTGCTCGTAGCGACCCTTTCGCTGGTGGCTTTCGGCATGGCCATGATCTACTCGGCGACCCACGCCGACAGGAACATCTCTTCGCCCACGCAGTACGTGAACGACCAGGCGCTGGGGCTCGCGGCCGGCCTCTTCGCCCTGGTGGTGGTGAGCCTCGTGGACTTCAGCTGGTTCGTGGGCCTGAAGCGGTATCTGTACTGGGGCAACGTGGCCTTGCTCGGGCTCACCCTCGTAGTGGGTGCGGAGCGGATGGGGGCGCGCAGGTGGATCGCGACTCCGCTGTTCGATGTGCAGACCTCGGAACTCAGCAAACTTCTGGTCGTACTCGCCCTAGCGGCCCTCCTCGCTGAGGGGGTGGAGTTGCGCGGCCGCCTGCGGTTTCTGCTCAAGTCGGTGGCATACGTCGCTCTGCCCGCGTTCCTGGTGTTCGTTCAACCCGATCTCGGCACCGCGCTGGTGTTCGTCGCCGTGCTCGGAGTGATGCTCTTGGTGTGGGGCATCAGATGGACGCACGCCGCCCTGCTGGGGGGAGGCGCGCTGCTGGCGACGACGCTCGTGGTGCGGGTGCTACCGCAGACCTTCGGTCTCGAACTCCTCAAGCCCTACCAGATACAGAGACTCACCGTCTTCCTGAATCCCAGTCAGGATACCTCTGGAGCCGCATACCAGCTTTCACAGAGCAAGATAGCCGTAGCGAGCGGCATGTTCTCCGGCAAGGGCTACATGGACGGCACCCAGACCAACTTGAACTTCCTACCGGCCCATCATACCGACTTCATCTTCTCCGTGATCGGTGAGGAGTTCGGCTTCCTGGGATCCGCGATCCTTCTGCTGCTGTTCCTGGTGGTGCTATGGAGGGCCTTCCGAATCGCCTCGGCCTCGAAGACCCTCCACGGTACACTGATCGCCTCGGGAGTGATCGCCATCCTGCTCTTCCAGGTGTTCGTCAACGTGGGCATGACCCTCGGAATAATGCCCATCACCGGCATACCGCTACCATTCGTGAGCTTCGGGAGCAGCAGCCTGGTGGTATTCTTGACCGCGATCGGATTACTCCAGAGTGTGCACGTGCATTCACGAACGGCGCTGTATGGTGGGCGCCTGCGAGGAGATCAGCATGGCCCGATGGCCGCTTGATCCCAATAAGGTATGGGTCGCCTTCAAGGAGATCGCGGCGGCGAGCACCGCTCAAACCACGATCGTGCTGGCCGGGGATGCGACCCTCGCAGCCGAGGCCCGAGAGGCGCTGTCGGGCCCCGGGTCATGGGTTCGCGACCACGAAGGTGGCCCGATGTCGGCGGCGGGCATCGGGCTCGGGGCTTCCGATGTGCTCGTGGTGCTGACACATCCGGCCGAAGAGGACGCCTGGCTAGGTGCACTCCGCGGCGTCTCGCTTCCCACGGGTGTCGTCGTGGCCGTGGACGAGGGCCCCGCGGCCACCCTCCGCGTGACGTGGTACGAGAAGCAACGTGCACGCGCTTCCTTCGCCCCTTCGCCGCAAGGCTGGCGGGCTGTGTGGAAGGCCGTCGTGGACGTGGGCGGCGATCACGCGGTGCCGCTGGGGCGCCATTTCCCGGTGCTGCGTAGCCTCGCCGCACGCAAGGTGATCAGCAAGACGGCCAGGCAGAACGGTCTGGTCGGGGCCGCCTTTATAATTCCAGGCACCGATATGCCGGTCATGACCCTGAATCAGATCAAGATGGTGCTTTCGGTCGCCGCGATATATGGCGAGGAGATCACCACGGAACGGGCGTTCGAGTTGCTTGGGGTCGTGGGCACGGGCTTCGGCATGCGTGCGGCCGCGCGCCAGGTGCTCGACTTCGTGCCCGGCCCAGGATGGATACTCAAGGGCGCCATAGGCTACACCGGCACCAAGGCTCTCGGTGAAGCCGCCCTCCGGTACTTCGAAGTGGGCGCGCCCGCCACCCCCGGGCGCCTCTCGGGGTTGGCGCGACGACTTCGCGCGTGAGCGGCTCTACGGAGCCTTCGGCGTTCGACGGCATCCGCCGCCGCTTCGAAGACACCTTGAGCCGGGTCCAGAATCCGGCTCGGTGGGTGGGGGGAGAGATCGGGTCGGGCCCGGGCTTCACGTGGGCGCCCGGCGAGCTCCGCACCGTCTTGGCGTTCCCCGACGCGTACGAGATCGGCATCTCGAGCCAGGCCATCCAGATTCTGTACCACGTGGCGCGCGGACTCCCCGGGGTGGAGGTCGAGCGCGCCTATCTTCCCTGGGTGGACCTGATCGCCGAGATGCGCTCGGCCGATCTGCCGCTTCTCACTGTCGAGACGTGGACTCCCGTGGCGAGCGCCCACGTCGTGGGCATCTCACTCCAACACGAACTGAACTTCACGAACGTCCTGGAGTTCCTCGACCTCGCGCGCATCCCAGTGCGGAGCGCCGACCGGGTGGAGGGCGATCCGATCGTCATGGGCGGCGGCCCCGCGACCGCCGACTTCCTTCCCATGAGTCGCTTCCTCGACGCTGTGGTCGTGGGTGATGGGGAGGAGGTGCTCGCAGAGGTGCTCTACGACCTGCGCGCGTCGCTGGCGGAGGGGGCGTCGCGCAGTGCCCGGCTGCAACGTCTGGCCGGGGTGCGCGGAGTCTTCGTACCGGGTGTGAGTGGCAGCGTCAAGAGGGCGGTGCTTCCCCGGCTCGCGGGCGCGCCGTACCCCGCCGAATGCCTGGTGCCGCTCACGGAGGGCGTGCACGATCGCGCGTGGGTGGAGGTCGCTCGAGGATGCTCCCGCGGCTGCCGTTTCTGTCAGGCGGGCATGTGGTACCGACCCGTGAGAGAGCGGGGGTGGCGCGAGGTGCTGTCTGCCGCTGAAGCGGGTCTTGCGGCGACGGGTCACCAGGAGGTGAGTCTGGGGTCCCTCTCCGTCACCGACCACTCAGCAATAGGGCAGGTCCTGGCCGGCATGGCCCGCGAGCATCCACAGGTGCGCGTCGCGCTTCCCTCGTTGCGGGTCGACAGTGCCGCAGTGAAACTGGGTCACCTCACGTCTCCCACCAGCCCCTCGGTGACTCTCGCCCCCGAGGCCGGGAGTCAGCGTATGCGCGACGTGATCAACAAGAACGTCACCGAGGACGACGTGCTCGAGGCCGCGCGCGAAGCCTTCGCGGGCGGGCACACCACTCTGAAGCTGTACTTCATGATCGGCCTGCCCACGGAGACCGACGACGATGTGGAGGCGATCGCCGAGCTCAGCCTCCGCCTGCGCGACCTGGGAAAGCGGTCGCTTGGATCGCGCGCCTCCCGCCTCAAGCTGAACGTGAGCGTGACCAACTTCATCCCGAAGGCCTTCACCCCGTTCCAGTGGGAGCCGATGGCCGATCGGCCCACTCTCCGCAGGCGCCAGGAGATCCTGCGGCGCCGCCTGAACGTGAAAGGGGTACGCCTCGCTCTGCACGGTGTGGACTCCAGCCACGTGGAAGCGGCCCTTGCGCGCGGGGGCGAGGACATGGGTGAGGTCGTCCACCGCGCGTGGGAGAAGGGCGCGAGGTTCGATTCGTGGACCGAGCACGCGCGTCCGGAAGCCTGGGCCGCGGCGCTCGCGGAACACGGACGGTCGGCGGAAGACCTGGCGACAACGGTTCTCGATCCCGACGGACCGTTGCCCTGGGACGTGATCGAGGGCGTGGTCACCAAGGACTACTTACGCCGCGAGCGGGGTCGAGCCCTGGAGGGTCTCCTCACGCCTGACTGTCGTATGGCCGCCTGCGGGGAGTGTGGGGCGTGTCTCGACGGTTTGCGCATCGACCTTGCGAAGTCTGGAAAGTCTGGAGATGGAACTGAGGGCGCGGGCCTCGAGGTGGTGCGGCCGCGTGCCGCCGCGGCGATGGCCGAGACGAGGGAGGGTGCGCCGGGGGCCTTCCGCTACGCTCTCACGTTTTCGGTGCGGGGCCGTGCCCGCTACCTGGCTCATCTGGACTCCACGGAGCTACTGCGCCGGGCCGTGCGTCGCGCCGGTGGCAGGCTTGCGCTCTCGGGGGGCCTCAGGCCGAAACCCCTGCTTGCCGTCGCGCTGCCGCGGGCGGTGGGAGTGGAGGGGCTGGCCGAACTCGCCGAGATGACCCTTGCGGAGGACCCGGGCTCGGGGTTCCTCGATCGTCTGCAGAACGCCCTGCCTGATGGGTTCGTGGTGCGTGGTCTGGAGCCGTATCACCATCGACGTGCCCTAGGCGCCCGCGTAGTGGGGGCGGCCTATCGGGTGGGAGTGGTGAGCGGCGAAGCAGGGCACACCGGAGACGCCGGCGTGGGCGGAGTGCCCCTCGATGCGCAGGTGCTGCGTGAGGCGGCGACAAGGTATACTCACTCTTCGGAAATCAAGGTGAAGCGGGTGCGACCCGACGGCGTGCGGCAGGTGGACGTCCGCGCGTACGTAGAACGCATCATGGTCACGGCGCACGGAGACACGGCGGTCATCGGGTTCACTGCGAAGGTCACGCCGGCAGGAACGGCTCGCCCCGAAGAGGTGGTGGCCGCGCTCGCCGAACTAGCAGGGGTCCCGCTCAAGCCGCATCGGGTGGAACGACTTTTCATAGAATTGAACGACGCTGCGAATTAGGGCCCTGCGGCTCTTCGCGCCTCGGAGGAACCGGGGCGGCGTACGGCGTCTGAAAGGTATTGGTGAGATGTGAAGCAGTTGGTCATCTCGTGCGACCCACGAGAGAATCGGGTCGCGTTCTTGGAGAACAGCAAACTTGCTGAGCTCTACACGGAACGACGCGCGCGAAGGTCCATGGTGGGCGATATCTACCGGGGGAGGGTGGAGAACGTACTCGCCGGCATGGACGCCGCCTTCGTCGACATCGGCCTAGGGAAGAACGGGTTCCTCTACGTCGACGAAGTGCAGGTGCCCGACGACGCAGAAGCCGGTCCGCGGAAGATAACCCAGCTCTTGCGCGCGGGGCAGGAGATCACGGTGCAGGTGCTCAAGGATCCCATGGGCACGAAGGGCGCTCGACTCACCACGCAGCTCAGTTTGGCCGGTCGCTACATGGTCTACCTGCCGGGCGGCACCACGTGTGGGGTCTCACGGAAGCTCCCCGACAACGAGCGCCAACGTCTGCGCACGCTCTGTCAGGAGCTTAAGCCTGAAGGGGCGGGGGTGATCATCCGCACGGCCGCCGAAGGGGCCGGGGACAAGTCGGTCGCCCGCGACCTCAAGTTCCTCAGCAAGTTGTGGTCGACGGTGGAGCGCCGCCTCGAGACTGCGAAGGCTCCGGCGATCGTCTATTCCGAGGCCGAATTGCCGGTGCGCGTGGTGCGCGACATGTTCAACGAGAGCTTCAGTCAGATCCTCGTCGACGACGAGGAGACGCATCGTCGTATCCTGGGCTTCCTTCAGGCAACCACCCCCGAGTTGGCGGATCGAGTGGAGCTGTATCGTGGCCGCGCGCCGCTCTTCGAGACGCACGGCATCGACGTGGAGATAGAGGCCGCTCTGCAGCGGCGGGTGGATCTTCCCTCGGGAGGTTACCTCGTCATCGACAAAGCCGAGGCGTTGACGGTGATCGACGTGAACACCGGCCGCTACGTGGGCAAGAAGTACCTGGAGGACACCATCCTCAGGACGAACCTGGAGGCATGCCGCGAGGTGGTGCGCCAACTGCGGGTGCGCGATATCGGCGGCATCATCGTCATCGACTTCATCGATCTCTCCACTCGCGAGAACCGCGAGCAGGTGCTCGGAGAGCTCGAGGCGGAGCTGGCCAAGGACCGCACCAAGACCTACGTGGTAGAGCTGTCGCCGTTGGGCCTCGTGGAGATGACCCGGCAGAACGTCACCGACGGCCTGCGCGGGGTCATGACCGAGCGCTGTCCCACCTGCCGGGGCGACGCCGTCGTGCTGGGAGGCGAGACGCTTGCCATCTCCGTGGAGCGACGCCTCCGCCGGCTGGCCGAATCCGCTTCGGCGGAGGCCTTCCTTGTGGAAGTGCACCCCAAGGTCGCCGGGGTCCTGCTGAAAGGCGACGGGTCTCGCGTGCGCGAACTCGAGAAGCAGACGGGCAAGTTGTTCAGCCTGGAGGGCGTGGCTCACCTAAGCGGCGACGAGTTGCGTGTGAGCGCCGAGGGCTCGCGTGAGGTGATCGAGAGGGTGTCGCTCCCGGTTGTGGCCGGTCAGATCCTCGAACTCACGATAGAGGAGGAGCACGTCTACAATCGGCGCGACGGTATCGCCCGGGTGAACGGATACCCCGTGTGTGTCACCGGAGCCGCGGGGGTCGTCGGCCGGAAGTCGAGTGTGCTGATCGAAGAGGCCACCCGCTACTGTGCATACGGGCGGCTGGCCAACAACTGAATCGACGCACCTCTCGGAGCTTCGCTGGTCGCCGTCTCGGGGCCTTGCTATACTACCTCGTTCGCGGCACTCGGCCGTCCGAGAGTCGCCTGTGGATCGTCTAACACCCTGAGGAGATCGGATGTTTGCCATCGTTGACATAGGCGGGAAGCAGTACCGGGCCGAAGTCGGTCGGGAGCTGGTGGTGGACCGCCTCGACGCCGAGGAAGGCGCCACGGTCGAGCTTGAGGCCGTGTTGGTGACCGGGGACGATGGCACGAAGCTGAGCGGAGAATCGCTGGGCGGTGTCACCGCGACCGTGGTCGAGCACCTCAGGGGCCCGAAGCTCATCGTGTTCAAGTTCAAGCCCAAGCGGGGTTTCAAGCGTAAGAACGGGTTCCGCAGCGCGCTCACGCGCCTGTCGATCGAGAAGATAGGCTAGGAAGGGGTCGGAACATGGCTCATAAGAAGGGCGGCGGTAGTTCAAGGAACGGCCGCGATTCGAATGCAAAACGTCTGGGAGTGAAGGCCTTCGGTGGTCAGGTCGTCACGGCGGGTTCTATCCTGGTCAGGCAGCGGGGCACCCGTTTCCGGCCGGGCGTGAACGTCGGCCTTGGTTCCGACGACACGCTCTTCGCGAAGATCGACGGGCGCGTGGTGTTCGCTGTCGGGAAGATCGGGCGCACGATCAGCATAGTCCCTCAGTAGGTCGTGCGGCAGGGTCCGCGGCAGGCCCTCCGGTAGGTCCCGCAGGCGAGCGGGTGGCGCCCGATCCTCGGATGGTCCGCTCATGTTCAGAGATCACGCGAAGATTCACGTAGCAGCCGGCCGGGGCGGGGACGGGAGCACCTCGTTCCGCCGCGAGAAGCACGTGCCGAGGGGTGGGCCCGACGGCGGTGACGGCGGCCCAGGCGGTGACGTGTGGGCGGTAGCGGATCCCCAGCTCCGCGACCTGGGCCCGTTCGCGCGGAAGGTCCACTTCAAGGCGGTATCCGGTCGGCATGGCGAAGGTTCGCGCAAGAACGGCGCGGCCGGAACGCCGGCCGAGATCAGCGTACCTCTCGGTACCCAGGTATTTCGCGACGGAGGGTTGTTGGCCGACCTCATCGTGCCGGGTCAGCGCGTACTGCTGGCCGAGGGCGGCATGGGCGGGCGCGGCAACGCCCGCTTCGCCACGTCCTCCCGCCAGTCTCCTCGCTTCTGCGAACTGGGCGGAGCCGGTGAAGAGAGGTGGATCGAACTCTCTCTGAAGCTGATGGCAGACGTCGGCCTGGCCGGTCTGCCCAACGCCGGGAAATCCTCTCTGTTGCGTCGCGTCTCTAACGCTACTCCGAAGGTGGCCGACTATCCGTTCACCACCATCGAACCCCTTCTAGGGGTCGTGGAGGCTCTCGGGGTGGAGGAACCCTTCACGGTAGCCGACGTGCCCGGGCTCTTGGAGGGTGCGAGCGAGGGGGTCGGCATGGGGATGGAGTTCCTCGCGCATCTCGAACGGTGTCACCTCCTGCTGCAGGTGGTCGAAATAGGCGGCTACAACGGGCAGGAGCCCCTCGTCGACTTCGAGGTGCTCCTTGGAGAGTTGGAGGCGGGAGAATCGCCTCTTGCGGGCAAGCCGCGGATCGTGGTGCTGAACAAGAGCGATCTTCTGCCGCCGGCGGCTGTGGCTACGCGCCGCCGAGAGTTCCTAGAGCGCGTGCGTCAACTGAAGGGCCAGGATCACCCAGGGTTCGTCTGGGAGCTCGACGGAGAAGAGGTGCCCGAAGAGCGGTTGGTGTGGGTGGTCTCGGCGGCCACGGGTGATGGGTTGGCTCCGCTGCTCACGTTCGTGGGGGCCGCGGTGGCGGCGCGGCGGGAGCTGCTCGAGGCGACCGGCGAGGCCGGTATCTCCCCTCTTGGCTTCGGCGCCGCGCCCTCCGACCCCGGAGCCGTGGAGTCTTCGATCCCGGGCCACGTGGTATTTCGCCCCGCCGGGCTTCACGAGGCGGGCTTCACCGTGCGTCGTGAGGGCGACGGGTTCGTGGTCGAAGGAGACTCCGTGGCGAAGCTCGTCCGACGCTTCGACTTGGATAACGATCAAGCGGTCCGGTATCTTGGAGAACGCCTCGAACGCATGGGCGTATACGAGGCGCTTCGCAACGAGGGCGCGCAGCTTGGCGACGATGTGGAGATCGAAGGCCTCGCGTTCGAATACCAGTAGCCACAAGGAGCAGCGGGTGACGCATCAGCGTGAGATGACCGTGGTGGCCAAGATCGGCTCGAGCACCCTCACCGACGGGCGCGGCAAGTTCCGCCTTGGGCCCATGGCCGGCCTGGTTGCGGAGATCTGCGACCTGCACTCCCGTGGGCACAGGATGCTGCTCGTGTCTTCGGGGGCGGTCTCCTCGGGCATGGGCCCTCTCCGCATGACCAACCGGCCCACCGAGGTCGTCGACCTTCAAGCGACGGCGGCCGTAGGCCAGGGTCGTCTCTACCATACCTACAGTCAGTTGTTCGGGCACGAAGAGGTCGTGACCGCCCAGGTGCTCCTCACCACGTTCGACGTGGCCGCCCGCACTCAGTACCTGAACGCCAGGAACACGCTGCGTCGCCTTCTGGAATTGGGCGTTGTGCCGATCATCAACGAGAACGACACCACCAGCACCGACGAGCTCTGCTTCGGAGACAACGACATCCTCGCGGCGCAAGTGGCACTTCTCGTGGGCGCCGACCTTCTCGTGCTGCTCACCGACACCGATGGGCTCTACACGGCGGACCCCACGCGCGACTCTTCGGCGGAGTTCATCGCCCAGGTGGACGACTTTCGTGACATCGCCGAGGTCAGCATGGAATCCAAAGGCGCGCTCGGGTTGGGTGGCATGCGGAGCAAAGTCGGCGCCGCGCGTGTAGCAACGAGTGGGGGAGTCACCACGGTGATCGCCCGCGGCACCCGGCCGGGGGTGCTCCAGGCATGCGTCAAGGGGGAACCTGTGGGCACCCGCTTCGCGCCCCGCGACCTCGGCCTGGGGGCGTTCAAGCTCTGGCTGCTCTACGGGAAGCCCACGAACGGCGCTGTGATCGTGGATGCCGGAGCAGCCCGCGCTTTGCGCGACCGGGGTAGCCTCCTCCCGGTGGGCATCGTCGCCACCACGGGAGACTTCGAGGCGGGTCAGGCGGTCACGGTCATTACCGAGGCCGGCAGTGAGGTCGCCAAAGGCATCGTCAACTATTCCCGCAGCGAGCTCGAGATCGTCAAAGGCCTGCGTAGTCATGAGGTGGCGGAACGACTGCCCCAAGCGTCTCCCGAAGCGATCCACCGAGACTACCTTGTGCTGGTAGAGTAGGGGGATCGGAGGCCCATTGAACATAGAGAGACTCGCGACCGACGCCAAGCTGGCTTCCCGCCGGTTGGCGACGCTGTCGTCCGCACGCAAGGACCGCGCTCTTCTCGAGATGGCCGAAGCTCTGGAACTTCGGATGGGCGAGATCCTCGAGGAGAACGCCATCGACATGGCGGAGGGGCGGAAACGGGGTCTGACGAACGCCCTGCTCGATCGACTGCGACTCGACGAAGACCGAGTGCGGGGCATGGCCGACGCCCTTCGGGAGGTGGCCGCGCTCCCGGACCCGATCGGAGAGGTGGTCGAAGGACGGCGCACTTCTGAGGGACTCCAGGTGCAACGCGTGCGCGTGCCCTTCGGCGTCGTGGCCGTGATCTACGAGGCCCGACCGAACGTGACCGTCGACGCCGCCGCCCTGTGTCTGAAGGCAGGGAATTCCGTGATCCTCCGCGGGGGCGGCGACGCGTACCACTCGAATCGCATCTTGGCGGAAGTGGTGACCGGAGCGCTTCTGGAGGCGGGGTTGCCGAGTGAAGCCATCCAGTTCGTCGGCTCCCGCGACCGGGAGGTGCTCGTGCGCCTTCTGCAGCTCACCGGCATCGTCGATTTGGTGATCCCGCGCGGCGGCGAGCAGCTCAAACAGTTCCTCGTCGAGCACGCTCGGGTGCCGGTGATCTACGCCGCCGGTGGCAACTGCCACATCTACGTGGACAAGGCGGCAGACCTCAAGCAGGCGGTCGAGATCACCGTGAACGCCAAGGTGCAGCGTCCCGGGGTGTGCAACGCGGCCGAGAGCCTTCTCGTGCATGAGGCCGTAGCGGGGGAGTTCTTGCCCCGCGTAGTCAAGGAGCTCACCGACCGAAAGGTCGAGCTGTTCGTGGACGACCGCTCTCGGGGGGCCCTCGAGCCCGAGATGGCGGCGCGTACGATGCCGGCGACCGAAGAGCACTACGCCACAGAGTTCCTCGACCTCAAGATGGCCGTTCGCGTGGTCGACGACGTCGAGCAGGCGATCGAGCACATCACGCGATACGGCACCGGTCACTCGGAAGCGATCGTGACGCAGGACCTCGCGGCGAGCCGCCGCTTCACGGAGGCCGTGGACGCCGCCGCTGTGTACGTGAACGCATCGACCCGCTTCACCGACGGTAACGTCTTTGGCCTCGGCGCGGAGATCGGCATATCGACCCAGAAGCTGCACGCACGGGGCCCCCTCGGTCTGCGGGAACTCACTTCCACGAAGTTCGTCGTGATGGGCTCGGGACACGTGCGCTGACGCGCGCGTGACGCGGCACGCACCGAAGGCGCCGACCGCGAATAGTCGACAGGCCAGACCGAGAACGTGCGTCCCGCAAGGGACCCGACGTGCCGTGATGACCCGATCGGGAGGACGGCTGTGGACCCCTTAGAACGCCTGCAGGACCGTCCCGGGCTCAGGCTGGGCATCATGGGAGGTACGTTCGATCCCATCCACATCGGGCATCTCGTCACAGCCGAGGAAGCTCTGCTGCAGTTCGAGCTGGACGAGATCGTCTTCATGCCCACGGGCGAGCCTCCGCACAAGACGAGGCAGGTAGCTTCGCCGGAAGCCCGATACATGATGGCCAGTGTCGCCACCGCCACCAATCCACGTTTCTGGGTGTCGCGGCTCGAGATCGACGTTCCCGGGGTGGACTACACGGTCGATACACTCGACAGGTTGCACGCCGAGTGCCGTCCAGAAGTCGAGTTCTTCTTCATCACCGGTGCGGACGCGGTTCTCGACATCCTGACGTGGAAGGAGCCGGAGCGCCTGCTGGGTCTCTGTGAGGTGATCGCCGCCACGAGACCGGGCTACGATCTGGGCCGCCTGGCAGGCGTGCTCGCTGATCTACCCCACAAGGAGAACGTGCACGTGATGGAGATCCCCGCACTCGCTGTTTCGTCGAGCATGATCCGCGAGCGGCTTGCACAGGGGAAGAGCGTGCGCTACTTGGTGACGGAGGGTGTCGCCGCCCTCATCGCCAAATCTGACCTCTACCGCCTGCCGGTAGCTCAGAGCCAGGGCGGCCGTGACCCGGGCCACGGATGACGGACGACGCTCCACAGGGAAGGAGGCGGTCGACGCTGTCTGAGGCGTCAGGGGGCTCGGGTCGCTCCGATCGTGGGCGGTCGTCGGGGGTCCGGCAGCGCCGGCGGGCGTATGAACGGGCTCGTCGCAGACGGCTCCGACTCCGCCGGGTCGTGGTGCTCCTGATGCTCTGCGCCCTCGTGGTCGTGGCCTACTGGGGGGTGGGGCGCATCGCGGCTGAGGACTCCTGGTTGAGCTTCAGGAAGAGCGGGGAAGCCGCCGGCACCTCCTCGACCGCCCCCTTGCCCGTCCACGTGGTGTTGTTGGAAGTGCTGCAGGACGAGAAGGTCGCGGTGTTGGTCCTTCTGGCGCCCGAGCGTACTCCCACGATGGTCGTGGGCCTGCCTGGCCAGACCTTGGTGCGCGCTCCCTCGGGCTTCGAGCCCCTCGACTCACTTCTGGCCGCGGGTGGCGCGGGGGGCGCCCTCTCCGATGAAGCAGCCGCGGGCGTGGAGGCGGTTCTAGGCGTGCGGCCGACGGTCCGCGCCTCAACAGAATGGGCGCAGCTGATCGAAGCTGTCGCGGCCGCGGGTCTGACGCTGCCCGGCGTCGATGTGTTGCCGTCCGACGACGGTGACGTCGCTGCAGTGGTCGCGTCGGCCGTGGCTTCGCTCGCCGGTGCGTCTGCGACGGCGAAAGGGTCCGACGCGCTCGACAAGCTGGTCCTCACCGGAGAGGCCGGGGCGTTCCGCGTCACGGTCAGGGCCCTGTCCGCCGGCGCCCAGGTGATCGCCGGCATCCCGGGCCGACCCGTCGAGGGGACGGGCTTCGCCTACTACGAGCCGGACATGACGGCCATACAGACTCTGTTGGGCGGTGAGCCGAGGGAGTCGGACATCACCGTGGAGGTGCAGAACGGTTCGGGGGTGGTCGGTGCCGCCCAGAAGGTGTCCGATGCGATCGCCCCGCTCGGCTACACCCTGTTGCCTCCCAGGAACGCCGACGGGTTCCCCGACGTAGAGCAGACTCAGATCTTCACGGCCGGCGACGCCGCGGCCGAAGCCGATCACCTGCGGGGGGCTCTGGGCAAGGGGACGGTGGTCAAGCAGGGCTCCCTGCCGTCGGGCAGGATCGTGGTTATCGTAGGAAAGGACCTCGACGTGAACGACCTTCCCGGGACGGGTGGCCGATGATGACGGAAGCGTGGGACTCCCGCTACCACAGACAGATGCTCGTGGAGGGGTTCGGCCGGGAAGGGCAGCGCCGGCTTGCGGCCGCGCGCGTGGGGCTGGTTGGATGCGGCGCCTTGGGTTCGGTGATCGCCGGCCATCTGGTGCGGGCAGGTGTCGGGCACCTGCGCATCATCGATCGTGACTTTCTGGAGTTCAACAACCTGCAGCGACAGATGCTCTACACCGAAGCCGACGTCACCGACCGCCTGCCGAAAGCCGTCGCCGCCGCCCGGCACCTGCGTGCCGCGAACAGCGAGGTGACTGTGGAGCCGGTGGTGGGCAACGTGGATCCCTTCTCCATCGTGGCCTTTGCGGAAGGTCGCGACCTCCTCGTGGACGGCACCGACAACTTTTCCACGAGGTTCCTCGTGAACGACCTCTCGGTGAGCCGGGGCCTGCCGTGGGTCTACGGAGGCGTGATCATGTCCAGCGGTATGACCATGACCTTCGTCCCGGGCGAGGGGCCCTGCCTGCGCTGCGTGTTCCCCGAGATCCCTCCCCCCGGCTCCACGCCCACGTGCGACACCGTGGGCGTGTTGAACACGGCGGTGGGCGTGGTGGGGAGCCTGGAAGCCAACGAGGTCTTGAAGCTGATCGTCGAGCCGGAGGCGCGGAACCGCGGCCTGCTCACCATCGACCTACGGAGCCTGGTGTTCGAGTCGGTTGATATCGCCCGCGACCCCGACTGCCCGGCGTGCGGCCGTCGTCTGTTCCCGTTCTTGGAGGCCCGGGAGGAGGAGACGGCCGTGTCGCTCTGCGGACGGGATGCGGTGCAGATCGTACCGCGGCCCGGAGGTTCAGTGCACCTCGATCAGCTGCGGGCCCGCCTGGAGGCGGTGGGGGAGGTGCGGGCGAACCCCTACCTGGTGGAGGTCGACGTCGAGGGCAAGACCATCACCGTGTTCCCCGACGGGCGCGCCATCATCAAGGGTACCGATGACATCTCGGTCGGTCGGGTCCTCTACTCGCGGTACGTGGGCCAGTAGCCCGCCTCCGCTACGGAGGATGGCTCCCGGCGCGTGCGCCGGCCCCGCCGAACTGTCGCAGCGACCACCTCGACCGGCGGACCACCCTTGACGAATTCCCGCGCGCTGCTAGAATCCACAAAACCTCACCTATTCAGTCAGGATTACATCCTTCGGCATGAACATCACCACCAAGAGCAAGTACGCGGTACGGGCGCTTGTCGAGCTGGCACGGCGGAACTCTGACGTGCCGGTGCCGCTCATCGTGCTGGCGGAGGCGCGGGGCATCCCGAGCCAGTTCCTCGAGCAGCTGTTCTCGGCCCTTCGTCGGGCGGGCATCCTGCAGTCGTTCCGTGGAGTCTATGGGGGTTTCTCTTTCAATCGCCCCCCGGATCAGATCACGGTGCTGGATATCGTCGAGATACTCGACGGTCCCATCGAGCCGGCCGTGTGCACTTCGGATGACGCCTGCGACAAGCGGGCCATCTGCTCGGTGGGTGACGTATGGGTGCAGGCGAAGCTGTCGGTCGAGGAAGTCCTCTCCGGTGTGACCATCCAGGAACTCGCCTTGAGGGAATCGTCTCTCGACGGCGCGTCGATGTACTACATCTAGATGGAGGAGCCCGTGAGCATCGTCGCTTCCGCGGCGCGTGGTGAGGAGGCAGCCCGCGCGGTGATCCGTGAGTGTGGGTCTGTGGTGGTGGCCTTCTCGGGCGGAGTCGATTCGTCGGTGGTGCTGGCCTTGGCCGTGGCAGAGCTCGGTCCCGAAGGTGTGCTGGCGGTGACATCGAACAGCGAGACCTACCTCGACGAGGAGCTGGCTGCCGCACGCCAGGTCGCGTCGGCCCTCGGGGTCGCGCACAGGGTGATCGAGACCCTCGAGTTGGACATCCCGGGATTCGCCGAGAACCCTCCAGATCGCTGCTATCACTGCAAGACCGAGCTGTTCGGCGCCGCACTGCACATCGCACGAGATGAGGGGTTCGGTGGCGTGGTCGACGGAGCCAACGCCGACGATCGCGGGGACTTCCGCCCCGGCATCCGCGCGGGCGATGAGCTGGGCGTGCGTCACCCGCTCATGGAGGCAGGTGTGGGCAAGGATCAGGTACGCGAAGTCGCCCGACGGCTCGGCCTGGCCAACTGTGAAAAGCCGGCCATGGCCTGCCTGTCGTCACGCTTCCCCTACGGGGAGACTATCACCCGCGAGAAGCTGCACATGGTCGCGAGGGCCGAGGCGCTGTTGCGGCACGACTACGGCCTGCGTGAGGTGCGTGTGCGGCACCACGGCTCGATGGCCAGGATCGAGGTCACGCAGGAGGCTCTACCCGGCTTGGTGGCCGACGCCGAGACCCGCGCTCGCCTGGTCGAGGAGCTCAAGAAGATCGGCTATCACTACGTCACCCTGGACCTCCAGGGCTTCAGAAGCGGCAGTATGAACGAGGTACTGGGAGAGGAGTGGCGATGAGCCGTGGCTCCAGATCTGCGGATGGCGGCGCGGGAGGCGTTCTCTTCGGCCTGGTCACGGCGGGGACGCTGGGCTACCTGTATCTCACGCCCGGGGGCGGCGCCATCCGTCGCGCCATGGCCGGCGATGTGCAGGCGATCAAGGAGCGGGATCCCGCTGCCCGCGGGATCGTCGAGGTCGTCACGTGCTACTCCGGCCTGCACGCCATAGTGCTCCATCGCATCGCCCATTCTCTGTGGCAACGGGAAGTCCCCTTGGTGCCGCGGCTGATATCGCAGCTGAGCCGGTTCCTCACCCAGATCGAGATCCACCCCGGGGCGGTCATCGGAGAGGGTTTCTTCATCGACCATGGGGCGGGAGTGGTCATCGGCGAGACGTGCGAGATCGGTGACAACGTGACCCTGTACCAAGGAGTCACGCTGGGAGGCACCGGCAAGGAGACCGGCAAGCGTCATCCCACTATCGAAGACAACGTGATCATCGGGACGGGGGCGAAGGTCCTCGGCTCCATCACTGTGGGGCGCAACGCGAAGATCGGCGCGGGCGCTGTGGTGGTGCAGCCGGTGCCGCCGAACACGACCGTGGTGGGCAACCCCGGCCGACCGGTGATCACCGACGGCGCACGGGTCGGCGTGGCCGACATTGACTATACCCATCTGCCCGATCCCGTGGCCGAAGCCATGAAGTGCGTAGTGCGGCGCATGGTCCAGCTCGAGAACGAGCTCGAGGAGATCTGCCCGCCTCACAAGAAGCGTATGGAGAACCAGCGGGCTCAGCTGGACGACGAGATCTGCAACCTCACCGGGTTCTTCCAAGGGTCGGGCATCTAGATCGGCGATCCGGCCGGCGTGGTCGGATGCGTCAGGTGTCGGCTGCCACAGTGCGGGTGTCGGCCGGCACGGTGGGCGGACGGGTCGCCGGCCGCGTCGTGCGGTACCATTGAGCGGTGGCACCCTTCGATCAGAACCGACCTTCTCCCCCCGTGCGCGACAGCGCCGCCGCGCCGCCTCCTTCGGACCAGGGCGTCACCAGTACCGACTCGCGGCTGGGGGAGGGTCTCAACGATCAGCAGGCGGCTGCGATCTTCCACGGAGACGGGCCGTTGCTCGTGCTGGCCGGCGCCGGTTCCGGGAAGACCCGGGTGCTCACGCACCGGATCGGTCATCTGATCGAGAGCGGTAAGGCCGGGCCATACGAGGTGCTGGCCATAACCTTCACCAACAAGGCCGCCGCCGAGATGAGGTCGCGGGTGGTCGACCTCGTGGGCCCGGTCGCGCAGACCATGTGGGTCTCCACCTTCCACTCCGCCTGCGCGCGGCTCCTGCGCCGCGACGCCGAGCGGCTCGGCTACAAGCAGGGGTTCACCATCTACGACCAGGACGACCAGGTGCGCCTGATGCGCCGCGTCCTGGAGGACCTTGGACACGACGTGCGTCGTTTTCAGCCGCGGGCGATCCTGGCCCGTGTCTCCGACGCCAAGAACCGTCTGGTCGACGTGGACGACTTCGCCGCGCTCGGAAGCCCGGAAACGGAGGCCTCGTGGGATGTGCAGTCGACGACGTCCGCCTACCTCGAGGTGGCCGCTGCCGCATACCGCGCCTACCAGCGAAAGCTGTACGAGCTGAACGCCATGGACTTCGACGACCTGATCATGCGCATGGTCGACGTCCTGCGCTTGTTCCCCTCGCGTCTCGAGCACCTGCGTGAGACGTTCCGCTACGTCCTGGTGGACGAGTTCCAGGACACCAACCATGCCCAGTACACCCTGGTGAAGTTGCTGGCCGAAGGCCATCGCCGCATCACCGTGGTGGGCGACGACGATCAGTCGGTGTACTCGTGGCGTGGCGCGGATATCCAGAACATCCTGGGGTTCGAGGAGGACTTCGGCGACGCCACGGTGGTGAAGCTGGAACAGAACTACCGCAGCACCACCACGATCCTGGATGCCGCCAACGCCGTCGTTGCCTACAACCGAGGTCGGAAGCCGAAGCATCTGTGGACCGACCGTGGCCAGGGCGACAAAGTCGTGGTGCTCGAATGCGGCGACGAGCACGAAGAGGCGCGACGTGTCGCGGGAGAGATCCAGACCATCGTCCGTTCGGGGCGCCGCGCCGGTGAGGTGGCCGTCTTCTACCGAGTGAACGCGCAATCGCGCGTGCTGGAAGACATCCTGGTGCGCTACAAGATCCCTTACCAAGTATTGGGGGGCACCCGCTTCTACGAACGCGCCGAGATCAAGGACGTGCTTGCGTACCTCCGGGTGATCGTCAACCCCTCCGATGACATCTCCTTCCAGAGGATGGTCAACACGCCGAAGCGCGGCCTTGGAGCCGTCGCCCAAGGACGTCTGCAGGCGCTGGCGGCCGCGGAGGGCGTCTCGTACCGAGCCGCGCTGGCGCTCACCGAGGAAGCTGAGGACCTCTCGTCGGCCAGCCGTGCCACCTACCTCGGGCTCGACTCCGCCTTCCGGGCATGGGAGGAACGCTTGGCGGAGGGGGCCTCTGTGGCCGAGATCGTGCGTGCGGTGCTCGAGGACAGCGGGATGCTGACCACCTTACAGGAAGCGCGGACCCTCGAAGCCGAGGGACGGCTCGAGAACCTGAGCGAGTTCGTCGGCGTGGCGCAGGAGTACGACAGCCACAACACGGAGGGCGGGTTGGTCGACTTCCTCGCGGAGATAAGTCTCTACGCCGATGCCGACTCGATGCAAGACGTGGAGGACCTGGTCACGCTCATGACGCTGCACAACGCTAAGGGTCTCGAGTTCCCCGTGGTCTTCATGACGGGGATGGAGGAGGGCATGTTCCCCCACAGCCGTGCTCTCGACGAACGGAACCTGGAGGAAGAGCGCAGGCTGTGCTACGTGGGCATCACAAGGGCACGGGAGCGGCTGCACCTCTCGTTTGCCCGCCAGAGGTCCATCTACGGCAGTGCGGGCTATCAGCTCCCCAGCCGCTTCTTGAAGGAGATTCCTCCCGAGCTGATCGAATCTCGCGGAGCCCGTGGTCAGACGACACGTCGCCGGGAGTCACCGGACAGGGCGGGCGGGTCTCGAGCCGGGGTCGGAAGGGCTCCCGGTAGCCCCGCCGCCGGGCCGGCCGGTTCCGGCGCCGCCACCCGCGGAGCCCGAGTCGAAGAGACGGACGGCCGGGTTGTCGAAGCCGGGTTCGCGGTGGGCGACAAGGTCGTGCACGCGAAGTTCGGCGAGGGCATGGTGTTGGCGGTGGAGTCCGGTGGGGTCGTGCGCGTGTTCTTCGGGGGCTTGGGCGAGCAGAAGAAACTCCTCGTGGACTACGCGCCGCTCAGGAAGCTCTAGCAGGGATCCGAACCTCCGCCGGACAACAAACATGCGGCTCGCTCACCACGTGCAACAGACGTTGCAGCGAGATCGAAAAGCACGATCCACTGCATGACTCCCCGTATCCGGCTGATACGGGGGTTCGTGGGTCCCCGAACACAGGTTTTGGGTCCCCATCGTGCACCAGTGGGGCGAAGTGGCGCGAAATGCAATGAAATTGCATCGATAAGGGTTGCAATTACGTCCTGATGGGACTACATTGGGGGTCATGGATGAGCGCCCCCGCACCAAGGCCTTCTTCACCAGTCGATTCGAGCATGCGCTCGACGACAAAGGGAGGGTCACCCTGCCCGTCCGCTATCGCAAGCACTTTCCCGATTCCACGGCATACCTGGTGCCCGCCGCGCACGGCGAACCGTGCGTGCGCGTCTACAACATGCAGTCGTGGGACGAGTACGACGCCAAGTACATCGAAGCTCTGAACGAGTTCGAAGCCGACCAGGTCAGCAGCCTGATCCGCGACCTCTACGGCTCGATGGACGAGGTGACCGTCGACAAGGGCGGCCGGATCATGTTGCCCAGCGGGGTCGTCGATGAGCTCAGGCTCTCGGGAAGAGTACTTCTGGTGGGTCATAGGGACCACTTCGAGATATGGGACCCCGAGACCTTCTATGCCTATCAGTCCGCCCAGGACGAAGAGGGGGTGTGACGTGGCCCTTGGCGCTCAGTCACTCGCGTTCGAGATGGAGATGAATATGGCTCACATCCCCGTTCTCACCGATGCTCTCCTCGAGGTGCTCGATGTGCGGCCGGACAGTGCGGTGGTTGATTGCACGTTCGGCGGTGGAGGGCACGCCTCGGCGGTCGCTGGGCTCCTTGGCCCTTCGGGCAGGCTGCTCGCCTGCGATCGCGACCCGGTGGCGCGAAGCTACTTCGACGAGTTGAAGCGCTCGCTCTCCACGCCGGCCGCCTTCTACCAGGGCGACTTCGCCGACACGCTCGCTGAGTTCGTCGGCGCGGGGGAGAAGGTGGACCGCATCTACATGGACCTCGGCCTGAGCAGCATGCAGATAGACACGGAGGAGCGCGGGTTCTCGTATTCCTACGACGCCCCGCTCGATATGCGGATGGACCCGCGCATGGCACTCACCGCCGCCGACATCCTGAACGGGTGGGACCAGGACCGGCTGTCGTGGCTGTTCCGTGAATTCGGGGAAGAGCGGTACGCCTCGCGTATCGCCAGGAACGTTGTACGCAGGCGGGCACAAGCGCCGTACGTCCGCACAAGTGAGCTCGTCGATACGGTGAAGGCCTCGTTGCCTGCTCCGGCCCGCTTCGGTGCTCGGAACCCGGCGCGCCGGGTGTTCCAGGCCCTGAGGATCGCGGTCAACGACGAGCTCGACAGCTTGAAGCGGGCGCTGCCGGACGCGGCCGCTCTGCTGAAACCGGGTGGGGTGCTCGCCGTGATCAGCTTCCATTCCTTGGAGGACCGCATCGTCAAGGAGTTCTTTGCGGCCCAGGCCCACCCGTGCACGTGCCCTCCCGACTTCCCGGTGTGTGTCTGCGGGAAGCAGCCGAGCATGGAGATCGTGACCACGAAGCCGATCACTCCTGACTCCCATGAGATCGAGGCGAATCCGCGGTCGAGCAGCGCGAAGCTGCGCGCGGCTCGGAGGATCTGATGGCGGTGGCGGCGCGGTCCTGGCAACACCCCCGTTGGGAATACGACGAGAGTGGCTCTGAGGCAGCGCGCCGTAGCGCGGCCCGCGCTCAGACTCGGCGACAGGTCGATGCTCCGCGTGCGCTCCGCGCTCAGTCACAGCCTGCACGGGCGCAGTCGCAATCGGCCCGCACGACCGTCGATCGACGAAGAGCGCCGGTGGCCGTTCGGGAGCCGGTGTCCGCTCCCGGGCTGCGATTGGTTCCCCGGTCGCGCACACGGTTGGGGAGCACGCTCCTGTTGACCCTGACCCTAGCGCTCTCTCTGCTGCTTCCGGTGGCCTTGAATACGCTGCTGGTGCGCACGCAGATAGACATCGCCCAGTTGCAGCGCCGGCAGGACGATCTGGTAGCGCAACGCAGTGCTCTTCGCGCCCAACAGGCGACTCTTTCGGCCACGCAGCGTGTCAAAGAGACGGCCGACCGGCTCGGCATGGTCACTCCGGCGGAAGTGGTGTTCATCGACCTCGCCGGAGCGGTGTCGGTCGCCCAGGTGACGTCAGCCGCTCGGGCGGCGCCCGAGTTGTCGGTGCCGGCGGTCCTCGGTTCGACAGAACCTGTCCGGCAAGACGTGGCCTCGGCGGCGTCCGGGGGCGACGCAGCCGGTAGATGAGCCTCCGCACGACGAACAAGCGTCTGCGGAGCTCCATCGTGTTCGTCGTAGTCGTCTTCGCGCTCCTCATCGCTCGCGCCGTCGAGATCCAGGTGGTCCAAGGCGCGGAATACGCCGCGAGGGCCGACCGCCAGCACATCCGCGAGTTCGACACGTCCGCGAAGCGCGGGGTCATCTACGACCGCAACGGGGAAGAGCTGGCCGTCAGTCAACGCATGGCGACCGTTGTCGCCGATCCGCAGATGATCGAAGACGCGGCCGCCGCGGCCGCCGCCCTCAGCCCGATCCTCGGAGTGGAGCAGGCACTCCTCGAGGAGAAGCTCGAGGCGGCAGGCCGCTTCGTCTACCTGGCCCGCAAGCTCGAACCATCGACCGGCGAGCAGGTGTCTGCGCTCAAGATCCGCGGGGTAGCGGTGCAGCCAGAGGAGAAGCGCGTCTACCCGAAGGGCTCGTTGGCCCCACAGGTACTCGGGTTCGTCGGCATGGAGAACAAGGGGTTGGCCGGGTTGGAGTTCCAGTACGACGAACACCTGCGCGGGGAGACCGGGCGACGGAGTATCATCGGGGATCCGTTCGGGCGGACGCTCGGTGTGCTGTTCGACCGATCGGGCCGTGAGGGTGACTCCCTTGTGCTCACCATAGACGAGGATATCCAGTACGCGGCGGAGCACGAGTTGATGAACGTGGTCGAGCGGTATGGCGCGCTGGGAGCGTCGGCTGTGGTGCTTGATCCGCGCTCGGGCGAGATCCTTGCCATGGCGAACGTGCCGCTCTTCGACACCAACCGCTATGGAGCCGAAGACGAGAGCATGAGGAGGAACTCGGCCGTGACCGACCAGTTCGAGCCCGGCTCCACCTTCAAGATGGTCGTGGTCGCCGCCGCACTTGAGGCCGGCCTCGTCGATCCGGAAACAACCTTCGCCTTGGGGCCGTCGATCACCCTATACGATCGCACGGTGCACGAAGCTCACGAGGACATCCCCGCGGTCCGTACCATGAGCGTGACGGAGATCCTTGCCCAGTCCTCGAACGTCGGAGCGGTGACCCTCGGGCTGGAGGTGGGTGAAAAGGGTCTGGTCGACATGATCGAGAGGTTCGGCTTCACGAGGAAGACGGGCGTCGATTTCCCCGGCGAGGCGGCAGGGTACATGCTCCCTCAGGAAGATTGGTCCGGCACCACTATCGCCAACATCCCCATCGGGCAGGGTATCTCGGTCACGCCGTTGCAGTTGGCCGCCGCGTACGGGGCGATCGCGAACGACGGTGTCTACGTTCAGCCGCACCTTGCCAAGGGCACTGAGCTCCGACCTTCGCACCAGGCGGTCAGCCCCGAGGTGGCTCGGCAGCTTCGCGACATGCTTCTGGTCACCGTATCCGCTGGAACGGGGAAGGCCGCGGCGGTCAAGGGGTACAGTGTGGCGGGAAAGACGGGGACGGCGCAGAAGGCGGCCGAGGACGGACGCGGCTACTCCAACGACCGCTTCATCGCCTCGTTCATCGGGATGGTACCGGCAGATGACCCCGCAGTGGTGGTGCTGGTCGTGGTAGATGAGCCGACGTTGGAATACTATGGCTCCATCGTCGCGGCCCCGGCATTCGCCCAGATCGCCGACTTCGCTCTGAGGCGTTTGGAGATCCCCCCAACGATCTCCCAGTGAGTCGGGTGGCTGCGGTCCCCAGTGACCGCTATGGTAGAATCGAGGGCCGTGAGACTCGCAGATCTTCTCCGTGAGGTGGGGGGTTTCCACGTCGAGGGAGACCCGTCGACGGATATCTCGCACCTGTCGTACCGAAGCTCCCAGGCGGGCCCCGGGCACCTGTTCTTCTGCGTGCCCGGCTTCGTGCGCGATGGGCACGACTTCGCCCTCGAGGCCTTGGAGCGGGGCGCCTCGGCTCTGTGCGTCGAGCGTACCCTCGACCTGCCGGTGACCCAGGTAGTGGTGCCCTCCGTTCGTCGGGCCATGGGGCCGGTCGCGTCGGCGCTCTACGAGCATCCGAGCGCCAGACTGGCCACGGTCGGGATCACGGGCACCAACGGCAAGACCACCACGTCCTTCCTCCTTGCGTATCTTCTGGGGGAAGCGGGCAGACGGGCCGGTCTACTCGGCACCATAGAGAGACGCATCGGCGGAGAGACCTTCCCCACCGAGCGCACCACCCCCGAGGCGGTGGACGTGCAGCAGGACCTCGCACTGATGGTCGACGCCGGCGACCAGGCCGCTGTGATGGAGGTGTCGTCACACGCCATCGACCTGGACCGTGTCCTGGGGACGACCTACGCCGCCGTGGCGTTCACGAACCTTACTCAGGATCACCTCGACTATCACGGTACGCTCGACGCCTACTTCGCGTGCAAGAGCCGTCTGTTTCTCGATCCGGCGTACGCCCGGAATCGCCCCTCAGCCGTGATCAACGTGGGAGACGCGTTCGGTGCCCTCCTGGCCGAACGGCTCACGCCGGACAGGGTGATAGGGGTGAGTGCGTCGGACGGGGGTGCGGACGAAGCGGGTGTCGGGGCGGACTTAGGGGTCGCCGACCTCGTCATCGACGGGCGGGGTGTGACCGGCTCCCTCATCGTGAGCGGTCGGGCGCTCGGCGCGGTACGCAGAGGCCGGGGTGAACCTGTGGTCAAGGGTGACCTCTTGACTCTTGACCTCTCGATGAAGCTTCTTGGCCGGCACAATGTCGAGAACGTCCTTGTGGCTCTCGGCTTGGGCGTGTCGCTCGGTCTCGATCTGGAGGGCATGGTCGATGCCCTCCCGATGTTCCCGGGCGTGCCCGGCAGGCTGGAACGGGTGGACGAAGGAGGCCCCTTCACCGTCGCCGTGGACTACGCGCACACCCCCGATTCGGTCGAGCGCATCCTCGCGATGGGTCGCGTGATCGCGGAGGGCCGTGTCATCGCTGTCCTTGGGTGCGGGGGCGATCGCGACCGCACCAAGCGGCCGCTCATGGGCCTCGCCATGGAAAAGGGTGCCCACGTAGCGATCCTCACGTCCGACAACCCACGGAGCGAAGACCCGGCGGCGATCATCGAAGAGATGACGGCTGCACTCGAGCACCCTGAGACCGTCCGCATCGAAGTCGACCGGCGCAAGGCGATAGAGGCAGCCATCGCCATGGCAGAACCGGGGGATCTCGTTCTGATCTTGGGGAAGGGACACGAGAGCGGTCAGGAATCCCTCGGCGTCGTCACGCCCTTCGACGATAGAGTCGTCGCCCGCGAAGCCCTGTGGGAGTCGGGCAGCCTGCGCTCATGATAGAGCTGTCTCGCAGCCAGGGCGCGGTCGCCATCGGCGTGCCGACGCTCAGCGCGCCCGTGGTGGGTGTCTCCACCGACACGAGGACGCTGCGCCCGGGCGATCTGTTCGTGGCCATCAAGGGCGAGAGCTATGACGGCCACCAGTTCGTGCCCGCGGCTTTGGCCAGAGACGCCTCCTGCGTAGTCGTTCAGCTGGGCATCGCGATCGCCGGTGACATGGACTACGAGTCGCCGCGTGGCCACGTTCCGATCTACCGTGTGCCCGATACGCGGGCGGCTCTCGCCGGTCTGGCGAGAGAGGTGCGCCGCGCATCGGAAGCCAAGGTGATCGCGATCACCGGCAGTGTCGGCAAGACGAGCACCAAGGACCTGATCAGGTGCATGGCAGAGGTCGCGGGTCCTGTGGTGGGAACCACCGCCAATGAGAACAACGAGATAGGCGTGCCCCTCACCTTGCTCAAGGTCTCCGACGACACTGCTACCGTGGTGGTGGAGATGGGCATGCGGGGGCGGGGCCAGATACGACTGCTCACACTCACCGCTGAGCCCGATGTTGCCGTGGTCACGGCCATAGCGCCGGTGCACCTTGAGGCTGTCGGGACTCTGGCCGGCATCGTCGCGGCCAAGGCGGAGATCTTCGAGGGGTTGCGGCCGGGCGGCGTGGCGGTGGTGCCGGCTGACGAGGCAGCCATCATCGACGCGGCCCGGCGGTTAGGGGTCCGCGTACTGCGCTTCGCCTTCGCGGACGCCCGCGGAGGGGCTCTCAGACTTCCGGATGCTGAGGTGCGGGGGGTAGCCCGTCGCACCGGCGAAGGTCGCATGGTCCTGGAAGTCGAGTGGCCGGGCGGATCCGGGGTAGTGCCGGTGCCCTTCACGGGCGCCCACCGCATCAGGAACGCCGTCACGGCAGCGGCCGCCTGCTACGCGGCCGGTCTGCCTGTGGAAGACTGCCTGAGTCGGTTGCCCGATGTTGCGTTCACGCCCTTGCGGGGCGAAGAAGTACGCGTGGGTGGTGTGGTGGTACGCGACGACACGTACAACGCGAACCCGGCCGCGGTGCGGCTGGCGCTTGACGATCTGGTGATCGCCGCGGCAGACACCGGACGGCGTGCGGTCGCGGTGCTGGGCGACATGCTGGAACTCGGTTCGGAAGCCCACGCGTACCATCGGGAAGTGGGCGCGCACGCCGCGGCGGTGGGCGTTGAACTCCTGTGGGGCATCGGGCCGTTCTCTCGAGCGATGCTCGAGGGTTATGACTCCCACGCTTCGGTTGAGGTGGAGAGTGACGCGGCTGCGTCTCAACCAGGGAGAGAGGGACAGACTGGAGTCGGGTGGGCTTCGCGTTGGGAGGACGCGCTCGAGGAGCTCGTTGCCTCCCTCGAACCCGACGACATGATCCTCGTGAAGGGATCGCGAGGCATCAAGCTCGATGGTCTCGTCCGTGCCTTGATCGAGCGACTGCGAGAAGGCGCCCCGAGTCCCGAGTCTGGGGAAAAGCGCGAAGGCGGGACGCTGGCATGACCCGCATCCTTGCCGCCGGCCTGCTCGCCATGCTGCTCGCCCTTGTGGCCGGGCCGCGGTTCATCCGCTGGCTGCGCGGCAGGAACATCGGGCAGAACATCCGCGACCTCAGCCCGGAGCGCCACCAGGAGAAACAGGGAACGCCCACTATGGGAGGCCTGCTCATCTTGGCTGCGGCGGCGATCCCCTACATGATCTTTGCCAGCAAGACGGTGCCGAGTCTGGTGGTGTTCGTACTCACGTTCGGCTCAGGGGCGATCGGGTTCCTCGACGATCTCGCCAAGGTCCGGCAGCGTCGATCGCTCGGGCTGAACGGTAAGACGAAGATGCTGCTGCAACTCCTCCTGGTGCTCGTGGTGGGCTGGGTGGCTATCCGCTTCGCCGGCGTCGACAGCAACGTGCATGTGCCGCTCCTGAACATGGAGATCCCGTTCGGCGGGGTCTATTTCCTGGTTGTGTTCTTCGTCATCTCCGGAACGGCCAACACCGTCAACATCACCGACGGCCTCGACGGCCTGGCGGCCGGCACTGTGGCCATCTGTCTGCTCGCCTACACCGGGATCACGTTCATGCTCAAAGAGCCCGATCTGGCCGTGCTGGCCGCGAGCCTCATGGGCGCGTGCGTGGGGTTCCTCTGGTACAACTCGTTCCCCGCCGACCTGTTCATGGGGGATACCGGCTCTCTAGCCTTGGGCGCTGCACTGGCCGGCTTCGCCGTGGTCACCGGCACCGAGCTGCTCTTGGTGATCATCGGCGGCATCTTCGTGGTCGAGGGCCTGAGTGTGATCATCCAGGTGGTCAGCTTCCGGGTGTTCGGCCGCAGAGTGCTCCTCATGGCGCCGATACACCACCATTTCGAGCTGAAGAGCTGGTCGGAGACGAAGATCATGGTGCGCTTCTGGATCGTCACGGCTATCTTCGCCGCCGCGGGCTTCACCGTCTTCTACGTCGACTTCTTCTAGAGGGCGTTCGTTGAGGGCCGACGACATCGGAGCCGACCACCTGAGACTCGAGACGGGCCTGCAGACGGTCCTGGTGGTCGGGATGGGTCGATCGGGGCTGGCGGCGGCGCGTCTGTTGTCGTCGATCGGTCGCCGCGTGCTGCTCTCAGACGCTCGGGAATGCGCCGACCCTCCCGGCCTCGAGGCGGCCATAGCCGCCGGCGCCCGTGTGCTGCCCCTACCTCAAGACGCCGCCCACCTGGAGGGAGTGCACCTCGTGGTGAAGAGCCCCGGGGTGCCCGGGGAAGTCGGGTTGATCGTCGCGGCGCACGAGGCCGGGATACCGGTGTGGAGCGAAGTGGAGCTGGCCTTCCGCACGCTTCCGGTCACCTTCAACGCGGTCACCGGCACGAATGGCAAGACCACCACGACCGCCCTCTTGGGTCACATGTTCGAAACCGCACGCATCCCCGTGAGGGTCTTGGGCAACATCGGGACCGCGATCACCGGTGTCGCCTCTGAGATCGGGCCAGGCCAGGAGCTGGTCGTGGAGTTGTCGAGCTTCCAACTCGAGGACGTACACGAGTTCCGGCCTGCAGCCGGCGTCCTGTTGAACCTCACTCCCGATCACTTGGATCGTCACGGCACGATGGAGCGCTACCTAGACTGCAAGGCGAAGATGTTCGCGCGACAGGTGGCGGCGGATCACGCGGTGTTCAATCTCGACGATCCGTGGGTCTCCGGGTTGGGCCACGACGTGCGTTCGCGCGCCGACGGACCGCGGGTGACCTTCTTCTCCACCCTTTCTCGCGTCGGCGCCGACTCGTGGCTTGAAGACGGCTACCTGCACCTTCTCGGCGGGGCGACTGTGGCCGTGAGCGACCTTCCTCTGCGTGGGCGGCACAACATGGAGAACTGCCTGGCGGCTGCGACGATGGCCCTGGTGCGATCGGTGCCTGTGGAGGCGGTGCTCGAGGGGTTGCGCACCTTCCCGGGAGTCCCGCACCGCCTCGAGTCGGCAGGAGTAGTGCGGGGTGTGGCGTATGTGAACGACAGCAAAGCTACCAACGTGGAGGCGACTCTGAAAGCGATCGCCGCGTACCCTGCGGGCACGCATCTCATCTTGGGTGGAAGAGACAAGGCTTCCGACTATCGGCCCATCGCGCGAGCCTGCGTCGATGGATGCCGAGCCGTCTACCTCATCGGTGAGGCGGCTCCGCTTATCGGGGAGGCGTTCGAGCGCGTGCGGGTGGACGAGGGGCGCGTGGGCGTTCCGCGGCCGTCGGTGCACGCCGACCTCGAGACCGCGCTCGCCGCGGCAGGGGCGGCGGCCGGGCACGGCGAGACCGTCCTGCTGGCACCTGCGTGCGCCAGCTTCGATCAATACGCGGACTTCGAAGAGAGAGGCCGCCACTTCATGGAGATCGTGAAACGCATGGGGGAGAGCGGCAGGTGAGTAGGCGCCACGTCGAAGGGAGTCGCCCCCCAGGGGAGAGACGAGACCGAGACACCGCCTCGGGCTGGGAGGACGCACTCCGGCATGAGCGGCCCCGTCCGCTGCGGCCTGAGCGGCCCCTTCGGCACAAGAGCGGACCTGCTTCGAGGTCGAAGCCCCTCGAGGGACTCCGGGTCACCCCTCGCGACGCGCCCGATGTACCGTTCGAGGATCGGAGATCCGACCACGGCGACGCTGAGCCTGGCGGGTGGATCAAGCATGACCAGATCCTCGTTGGGGTCTCCCTCGCCCTGCTCGTCATGGGTCTCGTCATGGTGTTCTCGGTCTCAACGGCGGTGGGGCTCTTCCGCGAAGACGGCGATCTGTTCTTCTATGCCCGGCAACAGACGCTCGTGGCCTGTGCCGGGCTCGTGATCATGCTGATTGTCTCGCGACTCGACTACCGGCGATTCCGCATGCTCTCGCTGGTCGGCGTCGTGGGAACGTGCGCCCTCCTTCTCGTCGTGCACGTTCCCAGGGTCGGACTCGAAGCCGGCGGTGCGTCTCGTTGGATCGGTCTGGGGCCACTCTCCCTACAGCCGTCCGAACTCGCCAAGCTGGCGGTGATCCTCGCGGCCGCGCACCTGCTCGCCACGAGGCGGGCGCGTTCGGGCGCGTTCGAAGACCTCATGTGGCCTCTCGGGATCGTGGTCGCCGCTGTGTGTGGGCTCATCCTCATGCAGCGAGACCTCGGCACCGCTCTGGTGATCGGGGTGACCACCATGGGGATGCTGTGGGTGGCCGGCATGAGGGCCCGGGACTGGCTGGGCCTCGGTCTCGCGGGCCTGGCCCTCACGCTGGTTGCCATCTTCGCCGAGGACTATCGGAGGGAGCGCTTCCTCGCCTTTCTTCAACCCTTTGCGGACCCTCAGGATTCCGGCTTCCAGATCGTGCAATCGTTCATCGCACTCGGGAGCGGCGGGTGGTTCGGGGTTGGGCCCGGACTCAGCGTGCAGAAGTTCAGCTACTTGCCGGAAGCCCACACCGACATGATCTTGGCCGTGCTCGGCGAGGAGTGGGGTCTGGTGGGCGTGATCGTGCTGGCCGCCCTGTTCGTCGCGTTCGCCATCAGCGGTGTTCTTCTGGCGTTACGGTGCCGCGATCCGTTCGGGCGTCTGCTCGCGGCCGGCTGCACCTTCCTCGTGGTCGGCCAAGCCGCCGTCAACATGGGCGGGGTGATGGGAGCCCTTCCGCTCACCGGCGTACCTCTGCCCTTCATCAGCTACGGCCGCATGAACCTCCTTGTGGTGCTGGTGGCGGTGGGACTGATGCTTTCGGTGGCCCGCTTCGGTCCGATCGTCGTAGCGTCGGGCGCTCATCCTCAGCCTCTGGAGACTGCTGATGTCACGCATATTGATAGCCGGCGGCGGTACGGCGGGTCACGTCGTTCCGGCTCTCGCGATCGCTGATGTCCTGACCGAGCGCGGACTGTCGGTCTCGTTCTGTGGGGGGCCGCGGGGCATGGAGGGTGAGCTGGTGCCCAGGGCCGGCTACGACTTCTCCACGGTGCGCATCCGCGGATTCGAACGCAGACTGGGCTTGACCACCCTCCGTACGCTGGCCTCTCTGCCCGTCGCGGCGGTGGACGCGTGGAGAGTGCTGCGGCGGGTGCGGCCCGCGTGCGTGGTCGGGGTGGGCGCATATGCGTCGGGGCCGGTCGTGGCAGAGGCGTCGGTGCTCGGCATCCCCACTCTGGCGCTCGAAATGGACGCTCATCTCGGCTGGACCAACCGCATCTTGAGCATGCTGGTCGATCGCGTCTGCCTCTCTTTTCCGGTGCCCGGCCGGGAGGAGGGCAAGTACGTGTACACGGGCCGACCGATCAGACCAGGACTCCTGACCGCTCGTCGCGAGGATGGCCTGAGGAGGTTCGGGCTCGATCCGGACGTTCCGGTGGTGCTGGTGTTCGGTGGGAGTCTGGGCGCCCGAAGCCTGAACACCGCCGCGACCGAGGCGTTCGTCGGCACGAGCACGCCGTACTCCGTGCTGCACGTCACGGGTCAGCAGGGCTACGAAGCAGCTCTCGCCGCGTCGGAAACCGGGGGGAACCCCAGGTACCAGGCGCATGCGTACCTGCACGATTTCGAGCTCGCCCTCGCCGCGGCCGACGTGGCGGTGTCGCGGGCTGGGGGTTCGGTGGCGGAGCTTCTCGCTCGAGGGATCCCGTCGGTGCTGGTGCCCTTCCCGGCGGCGACCGCCGACCACCAGACCAAGAACGCCCGCACCCTGGAGGACCATGGGGCGGCGGTGATGGTGCCCGACGCCGAGCTCGACGGCCGCCGCCTCGCCGCTGAGGTCGAGGGTATCCTCGTGCCGGCGACGCGGGCGGAGATGAGCGCGCGTGCCTTGAGTTTGGCGCGTCCGGACGCCGCTACTCGCATCGCCGACGAGATAGTACAATTGGCGGGCCTGTCGCAGGCACCCACACCATGACCCACATCGCACTCTCCAACCCAGGACTCAAGCTTGCCGACGTGCGGCGCCTGCACTTCATCGGCATCGGCGGCGCGGGGATGAGCGGCATAGCCCTCGTACTTCACCGGCGTGGGTTCGAGGTGTCGGGCTCCGACTTGAAACCCTCCCGCTACGTCACGCTCTTGGAAGATGCGGGAGTGCATGTCGCCCTGGGTCACGATCCCGCCAACGTCGACCAACCCGACGTCGTCGTGATCTCTACCGCGATCCCCGAGCACAATCGAGAGCTCGCGGCGGCACGGGAGCGCGGGATCCCCGTGGTGCGGCGCGCCCAGGCGCTCGCCTGGGTCATGGAGGGACGGCGGGGTATCGCGGTGTGTGGCACCCACGGGAAGACCACGACGACTTCGATGATCAGCCGGGCGCTGATCGACGCCGAGCGTGATCCTTCGTTCCTCATCGGCGGGGAGCTCAACGACTTCGGTTCGAACGCGCGTCACGGCGAGGGCGATCTCATGGTGTGCGAAGCCGACGAATCCGACGGAACGCTGCTGTACCTGCGCCCCGAGATATCGGTGTTCACCAATCTGGAACTCGATCACCACAGCCACTATCAGCACGTGGAGGACGTCGCCGGGGTGTTCCGGTCGTTCGTGTCGCTGCTTCCGGAGACCGGACGCATGATCTACTGGGCCGACGACCCGAGGCTCGCCGCTCTGGCGGCCGACGCTCACTGCCACACGACGTCCTACGGGGTCAGCCCCGGCGCCGACTATCAAGCGCGCGAGGTGAGCCTGCACCACCGCGGGAGTCGGTTCGAGGTATGGCGGCGCGGGCACCGGCTCACGAGTGCGGAGCTCGTCGTGCCTGGGTTGCACAACATCCTGAACGCCATGGCGTGCTTCGCGGTGCTCGGCGGTATCGGGATCTCTCCGGCGCGCATCGCCGCCTCCCTGCGCGGATTCACCGGCGCGGCGCGCCGGTTCCAGTGGAAAGGCGAGCGGGCCGGTGTTAGCGTCGTCGACGACTACGCCCACCATCCCACGGAACTCAAGGCGACTCTTCGTGCGGCGCGCACGGGAGAGTGGAGTCGCGTGATCGCCGTCTTCCAGCCGCACCTCTATTCGCGCACCCGCTTCCTGCATCACGACTTCGCACAGGCCCTTCTCGAAGCCGATATCGCCGTGGTCACCGACGTGTACGGCGCGCGCGAGGAACCCCAACCCGGCGTGAGTGGAAAGCTCATCGTGGACAGCTTGCTGAGGGAGTCTCCCCGCTTTCCTGTCGTCTATCTTCCGAGACTCTCTCAGGTAGTGGAGTACCTCGGAAGTACCACGCGCTCGGACGACCTGGTGCTCACCATGGGTGCCGGCGACGTGCACCGCGTGGGCGAGAGCTTCCTGGGCACGTGTTCAGAGTAGATGCGCGGTCTATCGCCTGAAATGGCCGCCCGGCTGGGCGCTATCCCCGACGCTCGTACGTGGCGCGACGCCCCGTTGGGGCCCTTCACGACCATAGGGGTGGGGGGGAAGGCCGACATCCTATTGACCGCGGCGTCTTCGGCGGCTCTGGCAGAGGCGCTTCGTGTGGTGGCCGACGCCGGCGTTCCGTGGTCGATCCTGGGCGGCGGCAGCAACCTCTTGGTGGCCGACTCGGGCTTCGCGGGAGTGGTCGTGAAGCTCGATGATGCGTTCCACTACGTGGAGACCCCGGTGGGCGTGGGAGGTCGTTCGATGCGGGTGGTGGCTGGGGGAGGCCTTCCGCTGTCCCGCCTCGCGGCGCACGTAGCGCAGGCGGGGCTGTCCGGCTTGGAGTTCGCATGTGGCATACCCGGTAGTGTGGGTGGCGCCGTCGTCATGAACGCCGGAGCACATTCGGGTTCGGTCTCAGGGGTCCTTGAGGCGGTGCACGTGGTGGGCCCCACCGACAGCGGGTGGCTCCAGGCCGAGCTGTTGGATTGGGGATACCGTCGGTCTGGTCTGCCTGGCGACATGGTGGTGACGGCGGCGAGTTTTCGGCTCACGCGAGGAGTATCCGCTGAGATCCTCGAACATCATCGGACCTTGCTTGGAGTGCGGCGACGCACGCAGCCTCGGGCCACTCGGTCGTTCGGGAGCACGTTCAGCAACCCGCCGGGCGACTACGCGGGTCGCCTTCTCGAGAGTTGCGGCCTCAAGGGTGTGCGGCGAGGCGGCGCCCAGGTGTCGGCCGTGCATGCCAACTTCATCTCCAATGTTGGTGACGCGACCGCGGGCGACGTACTCGGCCTGATGTCGATGATGCGGGGCACCGTGCGGACGAGGCACGAGGTGGTGCTGGACCCCGAGGTGCGTGTGCTCGGAGGCTCGTTTCTCTGGGATCAGGGGGCGGAGGTATCTGATTGATGGATCCCCGAGTCAAAGACCGCAGGAGGGGAGTGCAACAGCGACGTGGCCGGCACCGGCTGGTTGCCGCCCTCGTCGCGACCGTAGTCACGCTCGCGGCGGTCGGCTACCTGTTCGTGCGCTCATCGGACGTCTTCGCCGTGCAGCGGGTGTTCGTGCCGGTGACCGAGCGCGTGCCAGAGGGCGATCTAAGGGCGGCTGTGATGCCGGCCAGGGGAGTGAATCTCCTTCGGGTCTCTACCAGTGAATTGGAGGAGCGTATCCGTTCGATCCCGTATGTGAGAGAGGCCGCGGTGTATCGGAGCTTCCCCGAGGCCCTCGAAGTGCACGTGCGGGAGTACGTGCCTGAGGCGCGCGTGCGTGACGAAGAGGGCGGAGCGTGGTTGATCGCCGATGACGGTCGAGTGCTCGAGCAGGATACGACGGGGGTATCCACTCTACTCTTTATCCTGCCCGTCGAGGTGTCCGTACCGCGGGTGGGGGGGCACGTGTCTCCCCAGGTGGTCGCCGCCATACCGCTTGCCCGGACATTGGCCGATTCGACTGCGTGGCCCATCGCGAGGCATCCCGTAGAGTACGTGGGAGTATCCGACGCGGGGGAACTCATCGTCGTCCTGGAGGGCGGGGGTGAGCTTCGGTTGGGCGATCCCACCAAGCTCGATGAGAAGTTGACTGTATCTCTCGAGGTCATCGACCGTTACTTGAGGGATGGAAAGAGCCTCGACTACGTGGACGTTCGGGTACCGACCAGGGTCGTAGCGAAGGCCCGATGACCGTGGTATTGTGCATGGGTGCAGGAGCTGGGAGAAGGCTAAGGTATCTCTGTAGGGTTCCCGCTGTCAGGTTCGAGCAATGGTCGAGGCAGGAAGTCCGCGCCAACGCGGCGAACTGTCCGACATCCGATACGCAGATGGAGGTTCGGCAGTGATGAGCGACACCGGTTCGAGCTACCTCGCGGTGATCAAGGTCGTGGGTGTAGGCGGCGGGGGCACGAACGCCGTCAACCGCATGGTTGATGCGGGCCTGAAGGGCGTTGAGTTCATCGCCGTGAATACCGATGCCCAAGCACTGCTGATGTGCGACGCCGACGTCAAGATCCACATCGGCGGCAAGATCACTCGTGGTCTGGGCGCGGGAGCCAATCCCGAGGTGGGTCGTCAAGCCGCCGAGGAGAACCGGGACGAGTTGCGTGAGGCCCTGAAGGGCGCCGACATGGTGTTCGTCACTGCCGGCAAAGGCGGAGGAACCGGCACCGGCGCCGCTCCGGTGATCGCTGAGTTGGCCCGCGAACTGGGCGCTCTCACCGTCGGGGTCGTCACGCGTCCGTTCAGCTTCGAGGGACGCAAACGCGCCTCTCAGGCTGAGATGGGCATCGAAGCCCTTAGTCGCAAGGTGGACACACTGATCATCATCCCGAACGACCGGCTCCTGCAGGTCGTGGAACGCCGCACCTCGATCATTGAGGCCTTCAAGGTGGCCGACGACGTGCTGCGTCAGGGAGTCCAGGGCATCACCGACCTCATCACCGTGCCCGGGCTCATCAATCTTGACTTCGCGGACGTCCGCACGATCATGCGGAACGCCGGGTCGGCCCTGATGGGCATCGGGATCTCCGCCGGCGAGAACCGTGGAGTAGAGGCGGCCCGCGCGGCCATCTCGTCGCCTCTGCTGGAGTCATCTATCGAGGGCGCCACCGGTATCTTGCTCAACATCACGGGCGGGAAGGACATGGGCCTCTTCGAGGTGAATGAGGCGGCCGAGATCATCTCCGGCGCCGCCGACTCCGAAGCCAACGTGATCTTCGGCGCCGTGATCGACGAGACTCTGGGCGACCAGATGCGGGTCACCGTGATCGCCACGGGTTTCGACCCTCGCGCGGTGCTCGGCATCGAGGGTGGTGTGGAGGAGGTCGCGCTTGACGCAGCGGCCGACGCGGACCCGGTGGGCTTGGACCTGGAACGCCCGCACTTCGAGATGGACGAGGACATCCTCGACATCCCCCCGTTCCTGCGGGACAAGGACTAGCCGCGGAGTGACGATGCTGTCATCCGCTGGGAGTGTGCCGGCCTCTCTCGGAGAACGGGTACATGAACTCGCGGCCGAGCGGGTGCGTCCCATGGTCGCCGGCGAGATACCCCTGTTGTCGGTGGAGCTCCCCGAGCCGTTCCGCGCCGTGTTCACCACACGCTGGGACTCGCCGCATCTGTCGGAGGCCCGACCCTTCGATCTCAGAGATGAAGCGGGGTGCGCCGCCCGAGGAATCCTGGCCGGTGTTCTCGGCTGCCTGGCCGGGGGGGCCGATCCGGATCCCGTCCTCGTGTCTCCTCAGCAGGTGCATGGGGTGCGAGTCGCCGGCGCGGCGGAGTACATGCGCGAGGGGACGAAAGCTCCCTGCGACGGGCTCGTGGTCAACCCGGGCCTCGACGCGGGTCTTGCCGCACTCCTGGTCTTCGCTGATTGCGTCCCCGTCATCCTGGTGGGGGAGGTGGACGCGGCACTCGTGCACGGCGGATGGCGCGGTCTCCTCGACGGCATCGTCCAACAGGGTGCCGCCACAATGACGGGACCGCCCGGCCTCGCGGTGATCGGGCCGAGCATCGGCCCGTGCTGCTACCAGGTGGACTCTCAGTTGACGGCGGGCTTCCGGCGGCGGTTCGGTTCCGAGATCGTTCCACGGGAAGGCTATCTGGACTTGTGGGAGGTAGCCACGAAAGCTGCGGGCGAGGTAGGCGTCGCCCGGCAGAACGTGGTGAACCCGCGCCTTTGCACCATGTGCAATCGAGACCTCTTCTTCTCTCACAGGGCCGACGGGGCCGGCACCGGCAGACACGGCGCCGCCCTGTGGGCGACAGGCGTCTGAACGAGACGATCCGTCTGGCAGCAAGAGGGGAAATGGCCATCGACATCGAACAGATGAGGATGAACGTGACCGCGGCGGAGGCGCGTATCGAAGAAGCGCGGCGTCGCAGCGGGCGCGGGCAGCAGGTACGGCTGCTCGTGGCCACGAAGTATGTGGGTCTCGACGAGATGGGGTCGCTCGCACAGGCGGGCGTCCGTCTGGTGGGAGAGAACAGGGCTGAAGAGCTCGATCGGAAGTGGGGTGCGTTCTCGGAGATGTTCGAGTTTCATTTCATCGGACACCTGCAGAGCCGCAAAGTGCGCAGTGTGCTGCCGTGCGTCTCGCTGGTGCATTCGGTAGATTCACTTACGTTGGTGAGCGAGATGGATCGACGGGCAGAGTCCGTGGTAGACGCTCTCTTAGAGGTGAACGTGAGCGGAGAAACGAGCAAGTATGGTATTCTTCCGGGCGACGCGGAGGCCTTCTTGGAGCAGTCTCAGGCCTTCGAAAAGGTGCGTTTCAAGGGCTTCATGACCATGGCTCCCTTCGTGCGCGAACCCGAAGATGTCCGCTTGGTGTTCCGCGGGCTGAGGGAGCTCCGGGATCGGCTCGCCCCCCTTTTCGCTCCCCGATACTCGCTGAGCGAACTCTCGATGGGGATGAGCAACGACTACGAGGTTGCGGTCGAGGAAGGCGCGACGATCGTGCGGCTGGGCAGCACGCTCTTCGCTGGCGCACAAGGAGGATAAGGGATGGCTCTGGGCGACGTGTGGCACAAGACCTTAGTCTACTTCGGCATCGCCGAGGAAGATGAGTACTACGACGAGGAGACGCTTGCGCCCCACGAGGAGCTCGAGCAATCCTACCGGGAGCGCCCGAGCGTCAAGCGTGTTGAGCGGGAGAGTCGCTCGACCAGTCGCAGGCGGTCTTCTTCGTCGAACGATTTCGACGATATCTACAGCCAGGGCGACGGGATGCGGAGCCAGCGCACCGCGGTGATCCGCCCCGTTCCCTCACCCGCCGAAGCTCCTCCCGTGAAGGTGCACCTCGTGGTTCCCAAGAACTTCAACGACGCGCAACTCATCGCCGACAAGTTCAAGATCGATGTGCCGGTGATCCTCAATCTCCAGACCAGCGAAACCGAGCTCGCCAAGAGACTCATAGATTTCGCCAGCGGACTCACGTATGCGCTCGACGGTGGTATGCAGCGGGTCGCCGACAAGGTGTTCCTGCTCACGCCGAAGAACGTCGAGGTGTCGGCGGAAGAGCGGCAGCGACTCGTGGAGAAGGGGTTCTTCAACCAATTCTAACCGCGGTCGCCGTCCCCCGGGCGGCGTTCTGGTCATCCACGGGCGCGCCCCGGGAGGAGATGTAGTAGACGGAGTGACCGCTATGGAAGACAGTGCGATCGTAGGCATCATCGGGGTTGGCAACATCGGGAACGCCCTCGTGCGGGGGTGGATCGAGCATGGCCCGGCGACCACGTCGGTGGTGGTGTTCGACAGGGATGGTCCGCGCGCGGCGAAGGTGGCCACGGAAGCGGGGAGTCGAGTCGGGCACGCCGGCACCCTGAAAGAACTGGTCCACGTCGCCGATCCGCTCATCGTTGCGACAAAGCCCCAAGACATGGACACGCTCATGGCGGAGCTTGCTCCGCTCCTCCGCCCCGGCCAGAAGGTCGTCTCGACGGCTGCGGGCGTGACACTCGCCCGGCTGCGGGCTTCGGTCGGTTCCGGACCGATCCTTCTTCGCATGATGCCCAACATGGCGGTGGGCGTCGGCCAAGGGGTCGTCGCTCTGGCGGGTGAAGAAGGGGCCGGACCGAGTGCGCTCGAGGCGGTGAGCGGGCTGCTGGAGGGCCTGGGCACCATCGGCGTCCTGCCCGAAGAGTACTTCGACGTGGTGACCGCAGTCACGGGAAGCGGCCCCGGGTTCCTGGCCGTTGTGCTCGAGGGACTCGAAGACGGGGCGGTGCGGGCCGGGTTGCCGCGCCACGTGGCGCGGCCCTTCGTGCGGCAGATGGCACTGGGCACCTCACGGCTGCTCTTGGACGACGCCGGCCCTGCCGGCGTTCTGAAAGACCAGGTATCCTCACCCGGCGGCACCACGATGGCGGGTCTGGCGGTGCTCGAAGACCGAAGCGTGCGAGGCGCCATGATCCGAGCCGTCGAAGCAGCGGTCGAGCGCGGACGGCAACTATGACTGAGCGGCCCAAGGGGTTGGTGTGGAATATCTTCTCGCAGTGATCAAAGTCTACTACTGGCTGATCATCATCCGGGTGCTGTTGTCGTGGATCCCGCTGCCCGAGAACGACATGGTCCGTACGCTCTATCGCCTGATCTACGACATCACCGAGCCCTACCTGGGGCTGTTCCGCCGCCTGATGCCCTCGCTCGGGCGCGGGGGCATGGGGTTTGACCTGAGCCCCATGTTGGCGATCCTGGTGTTGATCCTGGTGGAGAACATGATCCGGGGTGCACTCTAGCGGGTCCGAAGGAGAAGCCATGAAGCTCACACCTCTTGACATACGGCACAGGGAGTTCCGTCGTGCGATGCGCGGCTACTCCGACGAGGATGTGGATGTGTTCCTCGACGAGGTGGCCGACGCGTTCGAGTCGCTGTTCCAGGAGAACATCGAGTCGCGCGAGAGGATCGATCGTCTCGAGGAGCAGATACGTCACTATGAGTCGCTCAAAGAGGCGCTGCAGAAGACCCTGCTCTCGGCGCAACAACAGGCCGACGACACGAAGTCCAACGCCCGCAAGGAAGCGGAGTTGATCCTGAAGGACGCCGAGATACGAGGGCGCGATCTCCTGGGCGAGTCGTACGGCGAGAAGCGGCGGTTGCAGCAGGACCTGATCCAACTCAAGCAGGTCGAGGAAGACTTCCGCTTCAAGTTCCGCTCGTTGCTGGAGGCGCATCTCAACCTTCTGGCGGAGGACGAGACCTCGGGCGATCGGCAGAAGTTCCGGAGCCTGGTCTCGGGAGTGGAGGCTGCGCTCGCGCACCAGGGCTCCGACGCGGCAGCGGCTGAGGGGCAGCATGAGCCCGCCGCGTACGCGGCTCCGGCGCCCGAGCGCACCCCCGCGGCCGACGTCGCAGCTTCTTCAGCGGTGGCTTCGCCTGCTGCCGCTTCGCAGGCCGCCGCGGCCGACGACCACGCCGCCACGCCTCCTCAGACTCCTCCGTCAGCGGCTTCCGCGCCCGTCACCGCGGCCGCACGATCCACAGACTCCTCCGATTCCTACCTGCAGTTCGACGATGATACAGATGACGACCTGTCGATACCGGACGACCCCGAGGAGTACGAGCGGGAACAACACAAGGACTCGTCGGTGCGACGTTTTCTGTTCGGCAAGAAGGACAGACCCGATGAAGCCAGGCGTGACCCTCCACGTGAGTCGGAGGACCGCGAATTCCAGTGGTGAGCTCGGTGAGGTCTGGCGACCGACCCCGCTGAACGATCGGGAGCGAGATGACCATGGATGACGACAAGACCCGAACGAAGCTGTTGCAGGAGCGCGATCGGCTACTCCGGGAGATCGACGAACTGGAAGACGGTCTCGCGGTGTCGCTCGCCGATACATCGGAAGAGAGCCCGTACGATCAACACATGGCGGAAGCCGCGGCCTTCACTCAGGAGCGGCAGATGGACCTCACGCTCGAGGAGAACGCGCGGCACGGGCTGGCCCGCGTAGAGCGCGCCCTCAAGAAGCTCGACGACGGTAGCTACGGGGTCTGCGACGCGTGCGCGAAGGCGATCGGTCACGGGCGTCTCAACATCGCGCCGGACGCGAGCCTCTGCATCGACTGCCAGAGACTGACAGAGAAGGGCCTGTAGATCTGTGACCGATCCGTCAATCAACACGCCCGACCGAGTGGTCAGAGGTGGCACGCGAGCCAGGTGGTGGGTCTTCGCCGCCTTGGCGGGCGTCGCGCTCACGCTCGACCTCTGGGTGAAGAGTGCGGTAGTGGAGTCCCTCGCGCTCGGCGAGCGTAAAGAGATCCTTCCGTTCCTCGACCTTCACTACGGGGTCAATGACGGGGTGGCCTTCGGTCTCCTGTCCGGCCGACCCTCCATCATCTTTCCAGCCGTTGCCGTCGCCCTCCTCGCGGTGGTGGCGTATGTGGCGCTCGACAGGCGGCCTCTCGCTGCTGTCGCCGGCGGCCTTCTCGCTGGTGGGAGTGGGGGTAACCTCTTCGAGCGGATCGTGCATGGCCACGTCACCGACTTCCTGCGCCTACCGTACTGGCCCACGTTCAATCTCGCCGATGTGTTCATCGTGGCCGGGGTGGGGCTGCTCCTGCTGAATCTGGCGCTCGGTCTGCGTCGGGAGCCGGTATCCGAGGGTCGCTGACGGCTCTCATGCCGCCTCAGATGTGATCATGTCTCTCGATACCGCGGAGCTGAACCCGGGATCAGGCGCTCCGGTTCGCACGTACATGGTGCAGCCCGAGGAGGACGGCCTCCGGCTCGACGTGATCCTGGCGACCAGGGACGAGGTGGGCAGCCGATCCCAGGCCGCTCTCTTGTGCGACCGACACGCCGTTACCATCGAGGGCAGGGACCGGGCGAAGAGCACGCGGGTCGTCTCCGGTCAGACGATCGTGGTGGCCTTCCCGGAGCCCGTCGAATTTGCTCCCGTGACGGGCACCGCACCGGTGAAGCTCGCATACGAAGACCAGTGGCTCTTAGTCGTCGACAAGCCCGCCGGCATGGTGGTGCATCACGCGAAAGGTCATACGTCGGGCACGTTGGTGGATGCGCTGGTCGAACACGAGCCTGCCGGCGGAGAGTCGTTCCGTCCCGGGATCGTGCATCGTCTCGACAAGGGCACCAGCGGGTTGCTCCTGGTGGCGAAGGACGTGGCCGTCCACAGGAACCTCCAGCAGATGATCAGAGACAGGGAGGTCGATCGACGCTATCTGGCTCTGGTGCACGGAGATCTGGCGGCGCCCACGGGAACGATCGAGGCCCCGATCGGGCGGGACCCTCACCGACGCAAGACCATGGCGGTGGGCGGCTCCGCCGCCCGGGACGCGGTCACTCATTTCACAGTGCTCGAGCGCCTCGGCGCGTTCACCCTGGTGGAGGCCACGCTCCAGACCGGGCGCACCCATCAGATACGTGTGCACTTCCTGGCCATCGGACACCCGGTGGTCGGGGATCCCACCTATGCTCGCCGCGATGTCGCCGGACTGGGGCGGCAATTCCTGCACAGCCACAGCCTGCGCTTCTCTCACCCGGTGGATGGCGCCGAGGTGTGCGTGGAGAGCCCTCTGCCGCCCGATCTTCAGGAAGTGCTGGAGCGGGCTCGGGCAGGTGTGCGGCTGGGTTGACCGTGAGTTTGGGGAGGACCCACCTGCGGTAGTGTGCGTCGGGCAGTATTCGTCGATCAAGGGGGGTGGACGTGATGAGAACCGTCTTGGTAGTGCTCGCGGGCGTCTGTGTCGCCGTCCTCGTCGGGGCCATGGGATGCGGCGGCGATGCTGAGGTCACGACGACCCAGTCCGCGGCGGGCTAGGCCGCGACGACAACGAGTGGGAGCACGGTCGACACGTCGCCTGCCGGCGGAGGCGAGGGGTGTGTCGTCTCGGGCGAAGAGCTGGCGAAGGCACTTGGTGCCGAGCTCGTCTCCGCGACTCCGCTGGAGGCGCCCGAATCCCAGACACGCTGCGTCTACAAGGTCATCGACTCTGCGGGCGTGGAACAGGCGTTCGTCCTGTGGACCATGCCGCCGGAAGACTTCCTTCTACTCAAGGATGTGGAGGAAGACTTGACCGGCGATCTCACGGGCCTCGGCGACGACGCATTCATCGCGTATCACCCCGACGACGAGCGGTACGATGTCTACGCGGTGTTGGATGGCACGATCACTGTCGAGGTCACCGGCACCGACGAGGAGTCCGTCAAGAAGGTGGTAGCGCTCGTCTTGGCCAAGTACTAGCACCTCCGGGCCGGCCTCTGGGTCGGCGCGAAACCGCGTCGCAGAGTGTTCTCGGTGACCACCCGAGGCTCCATGAACTGCAGCAGGTAGTCGGGGCCGCCGGCCTTGGATCCTACGCCGCTCATGCGTGAACCGCCGAACGGCTGCCGCCCGACCATGGCGCCGGTGATGCCTCGGTTGATGTAGAGGTTGCCCACGCGGAACTCCCGGTAGGCGCGCCGCACAGTCTCGGGGCTTCGCGAGTAGATGCCGCCGGTGAGCGCGTAGTCGCTGTCGGCCGCCATTCGGAACGCCTCGTCGATGTGCTTAGCCTGTATGATCGAGAGCACCGGCCCGAAGATCTCTTCTCGCGCGATCACGCTTCCCGGTGGGACATCCACGAACACGTGCGGCGCCACGAAGTACCCGGCGTCGGCGGGAGCGGGAGCCGCGAGAGCCAGGGTCGCTTCTTTCGTGCCCACCTCGATGTAACGTCGAATCCTGAGAAGCGCCGCCTCGTCGATCACAGGGCCGACGCGGGTGGCCGGGTCGGCCGGGTCGCCGACTTTGAGACTGGAGGCCGCGTTCACCACCCTGTCGACGAAGTCGTCGTACACGGGCCCGACCACGATCGCCCTGCTGCATGCCGAGCATTTCTGGCCAGAGTAGCCGAAGGCCGAGGTCACCACGCCTTCCACCGCCGCGTCGAGATCGGCGTCGGAGTCGATGATCACCGCGTTCTTCCCACCCATCTCGACGATCGCGCGTTTCACGTTCCGCTGTCCGCTGCGGATGATGCCGGCTTCGCGTACGATGTCTGTGCCTACCTCGCGGCTCCCTGTGAAGGCGATGAGATCCACGCTCGGGTGCCGCACCAGGAAGGCTCCAACCGTTGACCCTGGACCGGGCAGGAAGCTCAACACTCCTTTCGGCAGGCCGGCTTCGCGGAGGATGCCCGCCAACTCCCAGGCTATGAGGGGGGTGGCGTTGGCCGGCTTCATGATCGTGGCGTTGCCCGCCACCAGAGCGGCACCTGTCATCCCTGCGAGGATCGCGAGCGGAAAATTCCAGGGGGCGATCACCACGGCGATGCCTCGGGGTTCATAGAAGAGGAGGTCGGTCTCTCCAGGTATGTCGCTCAGCGAGCGTGGTTGGCCGAGGCGGTGCATCTCTCGGCCGTAGTATTCGAGGAAGTCGACGGCCTCGGCGACGTCGGCGTCGGCCTCCCGCCAGGTCTTGCCGGCCTCCAGTATCTCGAGCGCGACGAGATGGCCGCGCCGTCGGCGCATGAGGTCGGCGGCGCGGAAGATCACTGTCGCGCGCTCCTTGTAGGGTGTGTCGCGCCAGAGGGGGAACGCCCGCTCAGCCTCGGCCAAGGCTCGCTCCGCCTCCTTGATGCCCGCGGCGGCCACCGTGCCGATCACCTGTGTTGGAGCCGCCGGGTTCAGCGACGCTATGGCCGCGTCGGTCTCGACCTCGGCACCCCCCAGCAACAGGGGATGATGCGCGCCGAGAGATCCCCCGACTTGTTCGAGCGCCTCCACCATCGCGACTCGATCCGCTTCGCGCGAGAAGTCGGTGGGTGGTTCGTTCGCGAATGGCCCGGGGGCGGCCGGATCGGTCGCGTGCACCTCGATGCGCAGAGGCGGACTGGATTCGTAGTCCGGTGTAGGGAGAGGGGGGGCGAGGAGCCGGTCGTGATCGGCGCCGTCTACGAACGTGAGTCTCAGGAACGACTCATTGGCCGTGTTCTCGAGCAGCCTACGCACCAGATATGCCATGCCCGGCACCACTTCCCCGATGGGCACGTACTCGCGCAGCGGCAGGCCCATGCGGGAGATCGCGTGCTTGATCGGCTCGGCCATGCCGTGCAACGTCTGGAACTCCACGGCGGCGTCGGGGAGCCCCGCCGCACGCACCGCTGCCAATGCATTCGCGATACTCCGCACGTTGTGGGTGCCGAGGGCGGAATGGACCACGTCGCTGGACGCGATCATCATGCGGGTGAGGTGCTCGAACCGGGCGTCGGTGTTGTTCTTGTTCGTGAACACGGGTATGGGCCAGTGTTGCTGGCGGGCGTGGATGGTCTCGTAGTCCCAGTAGGCGCCCTTCACCAGGCGTACGGTGATCGGGGTCCCGCGCTTCCGGGCGAAGTCGATGAGCCGGCGAAGGTCGTTCTCCGAGTCCCTGAGATAGGCCTGTACGACCACACCGAAGTGAGGGTAGTCGACGAACGCTTCCTCCTCGAGCAGTCCCTCGAACGCCGCGTAGGTGAGGTCCCGAAATCGGAACTGCTCGAGATCGAGGTTGAGGAACGCACCGCTCTTCACCGCCGCTTCGAAGATGGGGCGCGAACGGTCCATGATCGCATTCCGGGAGCCGGCGAAGTCGATGGGGTCGATCTGAGAGTAGAGCGAGGTGATCTTGAGCGAGAGGTTCAGTCGCGGCACGTCACCCCACGGAGAACGGTCCATCTTGCTGTCGGCCGGCCACGCGGCCACTTCCCGGGGGAGGGTGCGCAGCAGATCGAGATACCTCTCCTGATACCGAAGGGCCTCCTCGGAACTCAGCGAGGCTTCTCCGAGCACGTCGAGGGTGAACCCCACGCCGGCCGCCCGCAGCTTCTCGAGGGTGGGCAGCGCCTGTGCGGCGTCGACTCCGGCGATGAAGCGTTCGGCCATCGAGTGGATGTTGCGTCCGATCGCCTTGGCCGCGAGCCCGCTCCCGGCGTGGCCGGGCGAGGCCGCTTTCAAGCCCCAGCGCAAGGCCGCGGGGAGCTCTCCGCTCGGATGTGCGAAGTACTGCGCGAGGTGTTCCGCGATGTCGTCGGTCGTGCGGAGCGTGGGGAAGACGTCGACGAAACGGAAGAGCTGCACCTTGAACGACTCGTCGCGCATGGCCCATTCGAGCGCCTGCCCTTGCCACCAGTCTGCCCTGAAGACGGACGGTCGCTGCTCGGCCATCGCCGAGAAGAGCTGCTTTCCGATCGCCCGCAATTGCACTTCCTGCGCCGAGGCTTCCGGGAGCATGAGTACCATGATCCACCTTCCAGGCATCGTGGCCGAGACCCGTCGCCCTGATGCTGTACCCCGCTGAGCGCATGTGCCAACGTGATAGACTCGACCGCCATGGAGCAGACACATCCGGGCATCGAGGCTGCGGCGTTCTTCGACCTCGACGGTACCCTGGTCGTCGGGCAGACACAGCGCCTCCTCGTTTCCTTCCTACGTGCCGAGGGCATGGTGAGATTCGGGTTCCTGGTGGGCGTCGCGCTCTGGTTCGCTGCGTACCGCCTGGGACTGGTGAAGGCCACGGATGCAGCCCGAGCTCGGGGGGCCGAGTTGATGAAGGGCATGTCCGTGAGCGACGTGGCGGTGCTGATGGATCGCTTCACCGAGGAGGCACTCGTGCCGAGGTTGCACGAGGCTGCGGTCGCGGCCCTGCGAGAGCATCAGAGGGTGGGTGATGAGGTGGTGATCGTCTCTGCCGCCCTCGCTCCCGTCGTGGAAGCGCTGGGGCGCCGTCTGGGCGTGACCTCCTGCGCGGGCACCCGTCTCGAGCAGCGTGGAGGCGTGTACACCGGGAGGCTGGACGGCCTGTCCTTGTACGGTACCGAGAAATCGCGAGTGGCGTTGGCCTTTGCGACCACCCACGGGGTGGCGCTGGAGAACTGTGCGGCGTACGCCGACCATGAGACCGACGTGGACCTGCTGGGCGCGGTAGGCAGGCCCGTTGCGGTGAGTCCACGCCCGGCGCTTGCGAGGATAGCGCTCGAGCGCGGCTGGCCGGTGATACCGTGAGTCACGCCTGAAGAGTGTGCGGTCCACTGTGAAGACACGAGGGAAAGCGAGACCGAAGTGAGCGACACGGACCATTTGGCCGTCAACACCATACGAGTGCTGGCGATCGAAGGGGTCGAGAAGGCACAGTCCGGCCACCCGGGCATGCCACTTGGCGCGGCGCCCATGGCGCACGTGGTCTGGTCTCGCCATCTGCATTTCGACCCGGATCACCCCGAATGGCCCGATCGCGATCGCTTCATCCTGAGCGCGGGTCATGGGTCGATGCTGTTGTACGCCCTGCTCCACCTCTCGGGGTTCGACCTGCCCATGGAGGAGTTGAAGGCCTTCCGCCAATGGGGCAGCCGCACGCCGGGACATCCCGAGAACGGTCTTACCGCAGGGGTCGAGGTGACCACTGGACCGCTCGGGCAAGGCTTCGCGAACGGCGTGGGCATGGCCATAGCGGAGTCGTTCCTCGCTGCCACGTTCACGCGGCCCGGGCATCATGTCATGGATCACCGGGTGTACGCGATCGTGAGTGACGGCGACCTGATGGAGGGCGTGGCGTCGGAAGCGGCCTCCCTCGCGGGGCATCTTGGACTCGGCCGCCTGATCTACCTCTACGACGACAACCACATCAGCATCGAGGGCTCCACCGACCTCGCCTTCACCGAAGACGTGGCCGGCCGCTTTGCGGCGTACGGATGGCAGGTGCTCGAAGTCGAGGACGGCAACGACCTTGCCGAGATCGATCGAGCGGTGATCGAGGCGAAGGCCGATGCGGAGCATCCCTCGCTCATCATGGTGCGCACCCACATCGGTTTCGGGAGCCCCAACAAGCAGGGCTCCGCCGAGGCTCACGGCGCGCCGCTCGGCCCCGAGGAGCTGGCGCTCACCAAGGAGAACCTGGGCTGGACTGCTCCTGAGGAGTTCTTCGTGCCGGGCGCCGTTCGCGATCTGTATGCCAGCGCGGCCGGTCGCGGCGCCGGGGCGCGCGCCGCCTGGCTCGAACGCATGCAGGCGTTCTCGGACGAGCACCCCGACATCGCCGCCGCGTTCCAGTCGGCGCTCTCGGGCGAGGCGCCGGAAGGTTGGGAGGCTCGACTGCCTGAGTTCCCGGCCGACGGCAAGGGCATGGCCACTCGAGCCGCCTCGGGCAAGGTCCTGAACGCGATCGCATCATGCGTACCCACGCTGATGGGTGGCTCGGCTGATCTTGCACCCTCGAACAACACCTTCCTCGAAGCCTGCGGCGAACAACCGTGCGGCACATTCCAGCGTGGGGAGCGCGGGGGTCGGAACCTACACTTCGGCGTGCGGGAGCACGCGATGGGGGCGATCCTGAACGGTATGGCGTTGCACGGCGGCGTGTTCCCGTATGGGGGCACGTTCCTGATCTTCTCCGACTACATGCGGCCGTCGATCCGGTTGGCCGCGCTCTCGAAGGCGCGGGTCACCTACGTCTTCACCCACGACAGCGTCGGGCTCGGGGAAGACGGACCTACCCACCAGCCTGTCGAGCACCTGGCCGCACTGCGCGTGATCCCGGGCCTGGTGGTGATTCGGCCGGCCGACGCCAACGAGACCGCTGTCGCGTGGAAGGTCGCGCTCGAGCGGCGGGACGGCCCGGTCGCCTTGATCCTGTCGCGCCAGAACCTGCCCGTACTCGACCGGAGCACGCTGGGAGCCGCGAGCGGACTGGAGCAGGGCGGCTACGTGCTCGCCGAGGCCTCGACCGGCCCCGAGGGCATCGCCGTCATCATCCTGGCCACCGGCTCGGAGATATCCGTGGCTCTCGACGCCAAGGCGATGCTGGAGGCAGAAGGTCACGCGACGCGTGTGGTGTCGCTGCCGAGTTGGGAGCTGTTCGACGCTCAGGACACCGGATATCGTGAGACCGTCCTGCCGGGCGCGGTCACGGTGCGCGTGGCCGTGGAGGCGGCGGCGACCTTCGGGTGGTCGAAGTTCGTCGGCGACCGCGGCGCCGTCATCGGTATCGATCACTTCGGTGCGTCCGCTCCGGGGCCGGTGTTGATGGAGGAGTTCGGCATCACCGCGGCGCGTGTCTCCGCCGCGGCGCGCGACCTCGTCGAGGGGCGGGACGCCACGACACGATGAGCGTTCGAAGGTGAGTTCGAGATCGAGGGGCGTAAGGCAGCCCGGACGGGAGTGACGCAGAGCATGGGGAGCAACCCGCTCACACAGTTGCAGGGATTCGGTCAGAGCGTCTGGTACGACAACATCGGGAGAGGTCTCCTTGTGGCCGGCGGCCTGAAGAAGATGGTCGACGAGGACGCGGTGGTGGGGCTCACCTCGAACCCGAGCATCTTCCAGAAGGCCATCGCAACGACAGACGAATACGATAGCGCCATCGCCGAACTGGTCGCGTCCGGCGCCGATGCGGAGCGAGTCCTCGACACGCTCATGGCCGAAGACGTGGGCATGGCCGCCGATCTGCTTCACGCCACCTTCGACACCACCGGTTCGGTCGACGGGTGGGTGAGCATCGAGGTCAATCCCGCGCTCGCCTACGACACTGAGAACACGGTGGTCGAGGCGCGGCGCCTACGGGCGCTGGTCGGGCGACCCAACGTCTTGGTGAAAGTGCCGGCGACAGAGCAGGGCATCCCCGCTATCGAGCGCCTGATCTCCGAGGGGCTGAGCGTGAACGTGACGCTCATCTTCTCGATCGATCGCTACCGCGAGGTGATGGGGGCCTATCTGACTGGGATGGAACACCTGATCACGCGTCGCGCGGAGGGCGAAGACCTGCCGGAGCCGGCATCGGTGCGCAGTGTGGCCAGCTTCTTCGTGAGTCGCGTGGACTCGCTCTGCGACACCTTGCTCGAAGCTGCGGCGGATGGCGCCGATGCTGAACAGACCGACGCACTCCTGGCTCTGCGGGGGCAGGCCGCCGTAGCCAACGCCAAACTCGCCTATCAGGCGTTCCTCGAGACATTCGCAGGCCCGCGATGGGAGAAGCTCGAGTCGGCCGGTGCCAAAGTGCAGCGTCCCCTGTGGGCGTCCACGAGCACGAAGAACAAGGCGTACAGCGATGTGCTGTATGTCGACGAGTTGATCGGTCCCGACACGGTGAACACGATGCCTCACGCGACCCTCGAGGCCTACCGTGACCATGGAGACCCGCGCGTCACGCTCACCCAGGGCGTCGAGGCCGCGCGCCGGCTGATCGGGGCTATCGAGTTGGCAGGTATCGCGATGTCCGACGTCACGAGCCGCCTCGAGGCCGAGGGCGTGGCTGCCTTCGCCGATTCCTTCGAGTCGCTCATGGCCACGCTCCGTGCCAAGCGGGACGGTCTGGCCGGCGGCCAAGGCTGACTCCCATGCCCCGCGTCACCCCGACAACGGGACCGTGAGCACCGAGCGCTTCGTGGAGAACCCGTTCCGCTCCGGCATGCGCCTGCGCCGCGTGCCGCCGCCCGCCACCCTCGTGATCTTGGGTGTGACCGGCGACCTCGCCCGCCGGAAGCTGCTGCCCTCGCTGTACCGCTTGTTCCGCAAGGGCCTCTTGCCCCCCGGTACCGCCATTCTCGGCGTCGCCCGGCGCGAGTGGGACGGCGAACAGTTCCGGAGCATGGTGCGTGAAGCTCTCGACCTCTTCATGGAGAAGGGTGTGGATGAGCGCATGTGGGAGGGTTTCGCCGCGATGCTGTACTTCTGCCCCGGCGACCTTGTCGACGCCGAAGCCTATCGCAGTCTGGACGACACCTTACTCTCGGTGGACGCCGATCGGCCTCGGAACGGGAATCGCCTCTTCTATCTGGCCATGCCCCCGAGCACCTATCTGGACGTCATCGACGGCATTGGACGACATGGTCTCGCGGGGAATCGTGGAGCGGGCTGGACGCGCATCGTGGTCGAGAAGCCCTTCGGTCGTGACCTGGAGAGCGCCCGTGCCCTGAACCGCACCCTGGGGCAGTGGTTCGGGGAGGACGACGTGTTCCGGATCGACCACTACCTCGGCAAGGAGACTGTGCAGAACATCCTGGTGTTCCGTCTGGCCAACGCCATCTTCGAGCCCCTCTGGAACAGCCAGTACGTGGATCACGTGCAGATCACGGTCGCCGAGGATATCGGCATAGAGCAGCGCGCCGGCTACTACGAGGAAGCGGGCGCCCTGCGCGACATGATCCAGAATCACGTTCTGCAACTGCTGGCGCTCGTCGCGATGGAGCCCCCCATCACGTTCGCCGCAGGCCCGGTCCGCGACGAGAAGGTGAAGGTGCTCATGGCTCTGCGTCCGCTGAGGGGAGCGGAGGTCGACGACGCCGTGGTGAGGGGTCAGTACGGCTCAGGGTTGTCGCAGGGAGAAGCGGTCTTGGGCTACCTCGGCGAAGAGGGAGTCGCGCAGGCATCGACGGTCGAGACATTCGTCGCGCTGCGGGTGTTCATCGACAGCTGGCGTTGGGCGGGCGTGCCCTTCTATCTGCGCACCGGCAAGAGACTACCGAAGCGATGCACCGAGGTGGCGATCCAGTTCAAGCGCCCACCTCTGCCTCTCTTCGGCGCTGAGGCGGCGGCCGAGACCGAGCCCAACGTCCTCGCCATGCACATCCAGCCCGACGAAGGGATCACGCTGAAGTTCGGCTCGAAGGTGCCCGGACCGACTGTGCACGTACACTCGGTCAATATGGACTTCCGCTACGGCAGCTCCTTCGGTGTCGCCCCCGCCGACGCATACGAGCGCCTGCTTCTGGACGCCCTTCTGGGCGATTCCACGCTGTTCGCACGCGGCGACGGCGTCGAGGTAGCGTGGGCGTTCGTAGACCAGATCATCGAGCGCTGGGGCCACCTCGAGGCGCCTGGGCCGCAACTCTACGAAGCCGGCAGCTGGGGCCCCAAGGCCGCGGAGGACCTGGTCGACGCCGATCGACGGGAGTGGCGCAGGCTATGAGCGCCTTCGAGCCTGACGACACCGCCTCACAGCCGCCGGTGGAAGGCACCGATCTCGTGTACGCCCTGGGCAGTTCGCGTCGTGTCCGACTGCGCGATGCCGAAGTCGAGCTGCGCGGGTTATGGGAGACCACGGCGCGGGAGGCCGAGCAGGCGGGCCAGGGCGGAGTGCTCCGCCTGCGCGAGATCAACCTGGTGGTGTACGCGGCGGGGGAAGCGGTCGCCGAGCGGGTCAGCCAAGTGATACTACGGCTCGCCGAGCGGCACCCCGCCAGGGCGGTCGTGCTCCTCGACGTGGGCCTCCCCGCGCCCGGTGAGGGGCTCACCGACTCATGGGTGAGCGCAGCCTGCTACCTCACGGCCCATGGTGAGCGACACGTGTGCTGGGAGCAGGTCACCATCCCCGCATACGGCAAGGCAGTGGAGCTTCTCGATGCGGCCGCTATGCCGGTGCTGGTGCCGCATCTGCCCACGGTGCTGTGGTGGCCCGGACAGCCCGAACTCGAGGGCGATACCTTTCGACGCCTCGGCGATGTGACCGACCTGCTGGTGGTCGACTCCGCGGGCTTTGCGGAACCGGTGCGGGGTCTGTGTCGTGTGGCCGCGGTGGTGCGCGACGACTCCCGCGGCTTTCACGTGAACGATCTGAACTGGGCGCGGTTGACCACCTGGCGGGAGATGACGGCTGCGGTCTTCGACGATGCCTCGCGGCTGGAATGGCTTTCGAGGATCCGACGGCTGAAGGTGGTGTTCGGCGCTGAAGATACCTACGAGCGCCCGGATCGGAGCATCCCCCCCGCCGCGTCGCGGGCCCTGCTCTTCGTGGGGTGGTTCGCCTCGCGCTTGGGCTGGAAGGTGGCCGGTTCGGAGTGGATGTTGGAGGGGTCTTCGGCGCGCACGGTGCTCCATCGGCCCGCCGGGAGTGGTTTCTGGAACGGTCCAGCCGGCTCAGATGAGGCATTCGCGGACGATGACGCGGTGGAGGTGGTGCTGCAATCTGAGGCCTTGCCCCTCGATGCTTCGGGTGGCTTGGTGACGGTCGAAGCGGAGATCGCCGGGGCGTCGGGAGACGGCGGGTCGTTCGTCCTGTCGATCGGGCGAGTGGGTACTTCTTGCATATGCGAGACACGGGTCAGGGGTCCGGCCGACGGGCCGATATCGCACACTGCGGACGCTTCGCCGATCCCCGAAGACCGGTTGCTGGCCGAGGAGCTCGACTACCTAGGTCCCGACCGTGTCTTCGAGGAGTCACTTCTGCTCGCCGCCGCCTTGGCGGCACTTCCTGGTAGTGACGGCATCGGGCGCGACACGTAAGGGGGAGTCATGGAGAAGGTCGGGGGGCTTTCGCGGGAGATCGTCGTGGAGTCGTGTCTGGAGGCCGTCGCCGAAGCCGCCGCGATGCGGGTGGCCCGCGAGGCCCGAGCTGCAGTAGAGGCTCGAGGTGCGTTCACTCTCGTACTCAGCGGCGGCTCGACGCCCGAGGGGCTCTATCGGGTCTTGGCCGGTTCGGCGTACGACGACCTTCCTTGGGCTTCCACGCACCTACTCTGGGGAGACGAGCGCTGTGTGTCTCCTCAGGACGAGCGCAGCAACTACCGTCTCGCGGAGACGACCGGGCTGCTCGAACGCGCGGTCGCGGGCGTGCACCGCATGCGGGGGGAAGACCCGCCCGAGGACGCCGCGGCGGCCTACGAGCGTGTGCTCCTTACGCTCGCGGACGGCATTGGCGGAGGGCCGGAACTCGACCTGATCCTCCTGGGCATGGGGCACGACGGTCACACAGCGTCGTTGTTCCCAGGGTCGCCCGATGTCGAAGAGCGAGACCGTTGGGTGGTGGCGACGGCCGAGCACTCGGGGATGCGGCGTCTCACGCTCACCATGCCGGTGTTCCTTGCGGCCCGCCGCGTCATGTTCCTGGTGACGGGCTCCCCGAAGCGGGAGCTCGTGCAGCGCGCCCTGCACGAGGAAGACCCCACCATGCCGGCAGGCTTGGTGGTGGGCGGCGCGCGTGCCCTCACCTGGATCATGGACGAGGCCGCGGCTGGGTGAGCGAAGTCGGGTCGGTTTGATGGCCGCCTCGCGGCCGAGTCGGGTCGGGGGCGGCGGCCCACCTGCGGTGCAGGGCGCCGTTTGGTCCCCGTTCGGCCGGTGAGCTAGAATCCGGCTGAGCCTGCAGGTGTGCCAACGGAGGGGGATGCGCGTGTCGAACCGAGGTCCCGGCCACGATCCCGGCGGGGATGCGAGCAAGGTCCTGCTCGATCCCGAGCGCATGAGACGCACTCTGATCCGCATGGCGCATGAGATCGCCGAGCACACTCCCGATGTATCCGCCCTGGCTCTCGTGGGCATCCAGAGGCGGGGCGTCGAGTTGGCCGACCGTCTTGCGGGCCTGCTCGAGGAGTATCATGGGGCGCGGCCGGCGACCGGCTCCATCGACATTTCGTTCTATCGCGACGACCTCGGCGCCCGCGTGCCGGCATACGACCAGCCTCTGGTGCGCTCCACATCTTTGCCGTTCGACGTGGAGGGACGTCGCATCGTACTCGTGGACGATGTACTCTTCACCGGCCGCACCATCCGCGCCGCGATCGAAGCCCTCTTCGATTACGGGCGACCGCAGGTGGTGCAGCTCGCGGTGCTGGTGGATCGCGGTCATCGCGAGCTTCCCATACGTCCTGACTTCGTGGGCAAGAACGTGCCCACCAGCCGCCTCGAACGCATCGACGTGCGTTTGGCGGAGCTGGACGGGGTGGACGAAGTGTCGTTGGTATCCAGCCGCGCCTGACGCGCGCGAGCGTGACGGTGGCGGGGTCGCGTTGAGGCGCGCGCGCCGTCGCCTCCAACCCTGGGGCTACCGTATGAGACCCGTTCGCGCTAGGATGTGACGACCTTTAAGCGCGTCCTGTGAGGCCGGAAGGGGATCCACATGCACCTGATATCGATCGACGACCTCTCTGTCGAACAGATCGAAAGTCTCTTCAGCACGAGCGACGGGTTCCTCGAAGTCGCCTCTCGTCCCATCAAGAAGGTGCCCACCCTTCGCGGGCGTACTCAAGTGAACATGTTCTTTGAGGCGTCCACACGCACGCTCACCTCGTTCGAACTCGCGGGCAAACGCCTTTCGGCCGACGTGGTGAACATCAAGGCGTCCGGCTCGAGCGTGAGCAAGGGGGAGAGCCTCAAGGACACGATCCTCACGCTCGAGAGCTATCGTCCCGACATCCTCGTCATGCGGCACGACAAGGTGGGCGCCTGCCGTATGGCGACGCGCTACACCAACGCCAGCGTGGTGAACGCCGGCGACGGAGCCGGCGAGCATCCCACGCAGTGTCTGCTCGACCTCTACAGCCTCCGCCGCGAATTCGGCGACCTGCGGGGCATGAAGGTGGCGATCGTGGGCGATGTCCTCCGGAGCCGCGTCGCACGCTCCAACATCTTCGGCTTCCGGAAGATGGGCATCGACGTGCGTCTGGTAGGCCCGAGCACGTTGATGCCGCCGGGCGTGGAGAGATGGGGCGTCCCGATCTACGAGGATCTCGACGCCCTGCACGACGTCGACGTGGTCTACCTGCTGCGCATGCAGATGGAGCGGGCGAAGGGCAAGGTGCCTCCGGTGCCCAGTCTGCGGGAGTACAGCCGTTTGTGGGGATTGTCGCCCGCGCGACTCCGTCCGGGGCAGCGGGTCATGCACCCGGGACCGATCAACCGCGGCGTGGAACTCACCGGTGATCTGGCCGACGACGCCCGCTCTCTCATCCTGCACCAGGTGGAGTCGGGATTGGCGGTGCGCATGGCCATCCTGTACCACGTGCTTGCGCCACACTCCGAGGGTGACGGGCTGATCTAAGCGCCCGACCCGGGGGCTCAGTCGGGTGGGATGTAACCCATGTCTTTGCGCTTGTGGGCCAACCGCCCACGGAACATGTGGTCGCGCACCAGATCTGCCAGATCGGTAGGGTCGTCAATCATGCAGTACTTGTCGTCGCCGTCCTTGACTTTGAGCACGAGGCAGCGGGTATCGACGACGACGTCATGGATGGTGTCGAGCGGCACCACGTCGGGAGCGTCGGTGTCCATGCCGATGAGCACCGCCTCGGTGGTGAGGCGGATGTCCCCCATCTCCCAGAGCACACGTTCCTCGCCGGAGCCGGCCTGGATGCCCGACTGCTGCATGTTGCTGAGCTTGCCCAGCGCCGCGCCGCACTTGTGGCAGAACGTCTCGACGACGGCGTTCTCCGTCCCGCAGTTATAGCACGTGTTACTCACTTGGCTCTCCTTCCATTCGGCGTGAGGGAAGAGTACCCGTGCCGGCAAGTTGTAGACCAGCCGGGTGCCACCAAGCGACGTTGGGCTACCACCGTGGGCCGTTGGGCTACCACCGTGGGTCCGGCCGGGGTACCATAGGCTGGCCTTTAAACGTGTCCCGTGAGACCGAAAGGAACCCGGATGGATGTCACCGTCCCCCGGCCGGCTCCGCGCCTTGCCCTGCGGAGCAGGCCTCCCGAGCAGCTGCTGCTCCCCGATGTGCATCTCTTCGACCCGGCCTGTGGTCTCGACCGCCGAGGCTCCCTGCTGGTGCGCGGCGGCGTGATCGTGGCGATCGGCAAGTCTGGCGGCCTCGTCGCCGACGCGCCGGATGCCACGGTGCTCGCGCACCTGGCCGGTTGTCACGTCTTCCCCGGTTTCGTCGACATGCACGCCCACCTGCGCACACCAGGCCAGGAGTACAAGGAAGACCTGGCCTCAGCCGCACGCGCGGCCGCCGCGGGCGGATTCGTGCTTGTGGCGGGCATGGCGAACACCGATCCGCCGGTCGACGCGGGCCCCTTGGCTGCGTGGGTACTGGATCAGGCGGACGAGGTCGCCGACGTCGCGGTCGCCCAGGTGGGGGCCGTGAGCCACGGTCTTCGCGGGGAGGCGCTGTCGGAGCTCTGGGAACTCGCGGACGCCGGGGTTGTGGCCTTCTCCGACGACGGTCGTGCCCTGCGCGACCTCGACCTGCTCCTCACGGCCCTGCGGTACGCGGGCTCGATAGGTCGCCCTCTGCTCCTGCACCTGGAAGACGCGAGCCTTGCCGCGGACGGGGTGATGCACGAGGGCGCCTGGAGCGCTCGTCTCGGTCTGCGCGGTATCCCGACGGCCGCCGAGTCGGGCCCGCTGGCCCGCGACCTCGAGGTGCTCCGCGCGGTGGTGGAGGAGCGTGCGAGGCGCAGCCCCACCCCCGGGACCGCGAGCCGGGTCCCCTTGCTGCATCTTCAGCACCTCTCTACGGCCGCCTCGGTGCGACTGCTGCGAGACGCAAAGGCCGCCGGGCTTCCCGTCACCGCGGAGGTCACGCCGCACCATCTGCTCCTCGGCGACGACCTGGTGTCCGGTTTCGATCAGAGCCTCAAGGTCAACCCGCCGTTGCGTGCCGCCGAGGACAGGGCGGCGCTCCTGGCCGCCCTGGTCGAGGGAGTCATCGACTGTGTTGCCACCGACCACGCGCCTCACGCTCCGCACGAGAAGGAGGTACCCTTCGAGGACGCGCCCTTCGGGTCGGTGGGTCTCGAGACGGCGTTCCCCGCTCTTTACGGAGGTCTCGTCGAGACGGGATCGCTCACTCTCGCCCGGCTCGTGGAAGCCCTGAGCACCGCCCCGTGTCGCATCTTGGGTGTCGAAGCTCCACGCCTGGAAGTGGGGAGCGCCGCCGACATCTGCGCGGTCGACCTCGAAGAGTCGTGGGAGGTGACCACCTCCGACCTGTATGGGAAGAGCCGGAACTCGGCCTTCCTGGGCAGACGGGTGCGCGGGAGAGTCGCTATGACCATGGTGAAGGGCGCCCGCCGGTTCGAGCGCACAAGAAAAGCACGGGACGGCGGGCATGCGAGGGCCTGAAGGCCGCGTGGCGGTCCACGAGAGGAGAAGCAGGAGTGTATAGGAGCGACGTGCCCGGCTACTTGGTGTTGGAGGACGGCACCGTCTACCAGGGCTTCGGCTTCGCCGCGCCCGGCCGGGTGTTCGGTGAGATCGTGTTCAATACCGGCATGACCGGGTACCAGGAGGTGCTCACCGACCCCTCGTATCACGGGCAGATGGTCACCTTCACCTATCCGATGATCGGCAACTACGGTGCCGCCGACCACCTGCTCGAGTCGGCTGAAGTGCGTTCCCGCGCGCTGGTGGTGCGCGAGGTCAAGAACACCAACTACAACCGCACCTGTCCGGAGGCTTGGATCGAGTGGCTGGAGCAGAGGGCGGTCGTGGGTGTCGGTGGCGTGGACACCCGGGCGCTCACGCGCCGCATCCGCGACCAGGGAGCCATGACGGCCTGCGTCGCGGCGGGCGAGGACCTGAACGTCGAGGAGGTTCTCGCCGAAGTGCGGGCCTTCCCCGGCCTCTCGGGCCGCGATCTGGTGCGGGAGGTCACCTGCGACGAGCCGTATGTCGTGGGCGCCGCCGGTTCCGGGCTGCACGTGGTGGCGTTCGACTTCGGAATGAAGCGCTCCATCTTGAGGAACCTCATCGAGATGGGGTGCCGAGTCACGGTGGTGCCCGCCCACTGGATGCCGGATCAGGTGCTCAAGCTACAACCCGACGGGGTGTTCCTCTCGAACGGCCCAGGGGACCCGGAGCCCGTGACCTACGCGGTCGAGACCATCCGCGGCCTTCTCGGGAGAGTGCCGCTGTTCGGTATCTGCCTGGGGCACCAGCTGATGGCTCTGGCCCTGGGACTCAGCACCTACAAGCTGAAGTTCGGACACCGAGGCATCAACCACCCCGTGAAGAACTACCTGCGCGACGCGATCGAGATCACCAGTCAGAACCATGGGTTCGCCGTGGCTGCCCCGGCGGCGGTCGAGGAGGTGCGTAACGGGGGCGCCGATCTCTCGGGGCTCGATCCGGCCGCGATGGTGGTGGATTCAGAGTTCGGGCCGGTGCAGGTGAGCCACCTCAACCTGAACGACGGCACGGTGGAGGGGCTTCGTCTGCTCGACCTGCCTGCGTTCTGCGTGCAGTATCACCCGGAAGCGGGGCCCGGCCCGCACGACAGCCTCTACCTGTTCCGTCAGTTCGTCGCGCTGATGGAGGCGTAGGCGCGCAGCCCCCGCGTGTCAGCTGCTGCGTCTGATCTGTCTCCGGCCTACGGCGGGAAGGAGGAGTCGTAGGATCGTCCAGCCTGCCACACCGGACACGGCGGACGCGACCAATATGGCGGTCTTGGCCGTGGCCATGAGCTCCGTACCCTCGAAGGCCAGGCTTGCGATGAACAAGGCCATCGTGAACCCGATCCCCCCGAGCCAGCCTGTGCCGTAGATCTGGCCCCATCCGATACTCGCCGGCTTGTGGGCGTAGCCCGACTTCACCGCGGTGAGGGAGAAGCTCATGATGCCAAGCTGCTTGCCCGCCACCAAGCCGAAGATGATGCCCAGACTCACGGGGTGACGCAACTGGCTCGCCAAGTCGCCGCCCAGGGCCACTCCGGCGTTCGCGAGGGCGAACAGCGGCATGATGAAGAAGGCGACCCATGGCTGAAGGGTGTGTTCGAGCCGGATGAGGGGCACTCCCACCCGTTCGACCGCGTGTTCGATGCCGAGGGCTGCAGTCTGTCGGCGCTCGTCGCCCAACACCGTCGCGCCGTTACCGCGGTCGAACACCGTGAGGAGTTCTCGCACCTTGTGGGTGAATCGCTCGGTGCTGATGTCGCTGCGGGCAGGCACGGTCATCGCCAGCAAGACGCCCGCGACCGTGGCGTGAATGCCGCTCACGAGGAAACAGAGCCAGAGCGCGACTCCAAGGGCTCCATAGGCCAGGGGCCGGCGCACGCCCGCACGGTTCATGAGAGCGAGCAGCACCAGCACTCCGGCCGCGCCGGCAAGAGCGGTCAGCGAGACTCCCTCGGAGTAGAACAGGGCGATCACGAGCACAGCACCGATGTCGTCGACGATCGCGACGGCGACCAGGAACACCTTCAACGCCACCGGGATCCGCGGCCCCGCGAGCGTGAGGACGCCGAGGGCGAAGGCGATGTCGGTAGCCATGGCGATCCCCCAACCCCGGGCGCCTTCTCCTCCATAGTTGAAGGCCAGATATATGAGTGCCGGGGCGATCATCCCTCCGAGGGCCGCAGCGATCGGGAGGGCGGCTCTGCGGGGGGAGGCCAGCTCCCCCGCGAGGATCTCTCGTTTGATCTCCAAGCCCACCACGAAGAAGAAGACCACCATGAGGCCGTCGTTGATCCAGTGGAGCAGGGTCTTCTCCAGGACATGCGTTCCCACCGCGACGGCGATCTCGGTGTGCCAGAGCGCGTCGTAGCTGTGACTCCATGGCGAGTTGGCCCATATCAGAGCCACCGCTGTGGAGAAGAGCAACAGGATGCCCTGGGACGCCTGGAGCTTGGCGAATTGCTGGAAGGGCCGCACCGCTGCTGCGATGGGGGCGGGAAGGCGCGGCGTCATCGTCTCTGGAGTGGTGCGCGTTTCCCGCTCGGGGCGCGGGAGGCTCTAGTCTGGGGCTCTGCGGTCATGTCGGCAAGGGTACCTTATCGGAGCGTGGTGGGAGGCACGGATACCCCTCCTGGCAGACGCGGACGCACTCGAGTGAAGATGGCGGAGATGCGCTCGAGCGGAGGCGAGCGTGTCAGGCGGTCGTGGGGGGCGCCTTCTCCCCCCGGGCGCTGCGGGCCGAGTCGTAGATGGCCGAGACGAGGGGGTTGCTCGAGCGCCGCTCCGCCGTGATCGTGTAGAAGACCTGTGTCAGGCCTTCGACGACTCCCACCCGTCGGACCCCCTCGCACGAGGCGACGTCTTCTTCGATCATGGCCGGGACCGCGAAGGCGCCGGCGCCGATCCTTCCAAATGCCTTGAGAAGCGAGAGGCTCTCGAACTCGCCAACCACGACGGGTCGGAGACCGCGGGCTTCGAGCCATGTGTCCAACTCTCTCCTCAGGGCTGTGCTGCCGGTCGGCAGGAGCATGGGGAAGCCGTCCAGGGAATCGGGGAAGCCGTCCACCAGGCGGTCGGCCAGGGCCGGCTCAGCCATGATAAGCACGGGGCATTCTCCTATGTCACGGCTGAAGCCTTTCACGTGATGGCCCCGCGGCATGGGTTCGTCGGAGACGATCACATCCAAGTCGCGTGTTGCGAGCAAGGCGAGTAGGTCATGCAGCGATCCTTGGCGGCAGAGGATACGGACCGATTGCTCCCGCTCCAAGACCGGAGTGATGAGACGTTGGGCCAGGAACCTGGGCACCGAATGCACGACGCCGACGGACAGGTGGAGGGGAGCCTTGTGTGGACTCGCGTTGAGCGTCTCTCCTAGTTCCCTGCCCAGTGTGAAGATCTGGTCGGCGTAGCGGAACACCATCTGGCCGGTTTCCGTGAGCACGAGGCCTCGACCGGCCCGATCGAAGAGCCCGTGGCCGAGTTCAGACTCGAGTTCTCGTATCTGTTCGCTGACCGTCTGCGGGGTGACATGAAGGGAAGTCGCGGCCTTCGTAAGGTTCCCCTCGCGTGCCACGGCCCAGAAGTAATGGAGATGGTGATAGTTCAACTCCACAGCGCACCTCGCTGAACCGATGTTCGGACTGTCCGAACGAAGTGTACCAAATCTTCGGATGATCCGGGCTTCCGGCTTGACCGTGCTACAATTCTCTGGTATTCGTTGTACGGGCATCACGCGGTGGACGCTCGTGCCGCCGCATGTGGTTCGTCTTGGAGTCCTTGCTCGGCCTTCATGGATCGAGCGACGCCGTGGTTCCGCGGGAGTGGGCCGGTCTCCTTCGGGGTGAGTGGCGCTTCTGGTACGTGCTTCTGGAAAGACTCGGGGGGGCCCGGGTTCTGGGGGTAGGTCGAATGTGCTTCCACCCTCGCGTGGGAAACGGATCTAGTGAGGTGATTCGTGCTTCAGAATCTTCTGGAACCGGCGGTCTTATGCTTCGCGCTCGGCGTGCTGGCGGGGATCCTGGGGTCGAATATCCGGCTGCCTGAGGCGCTCTACGAGACCCTCAGCATCTACCTGCTCCTCGCCATAGGCCTGAAGGGTGGAGTCGACCTGGCCAAGACGGGAATAGTAGAGGCCGGGCCGGCCGTGATCGCGGCGGCTCTCTCAGGTGCAGCCTTGCCTCTACTCGCGTACCCGGTCTTGAGGATGGGCAGACTCGACAAGCCCAACGCGGCGGCGTTGGCCGCGCACTACGGATCCGTGAGTGCCGTCACCTTTGCCGTCTGCCTGACCTTCCTGGATCGGGAAGGTGTGCCGTACGAATCGTACGTGGCCGTTCTGCTGGCCTTCATGGAGATCCCCGCGCTTGCCGTAGGCATCATGCTCGCACGGCGCGGGAGCGGGAGGAAGAGCGGATACGCCGAGGCGGCCCGCGAGATCCTTCTCGGAAAGGGGGTCTACTTCTTGATCGTGGGCTTGATCGTGGGCTACGTGGCCGGGCCGGTCAGGGCGGAGAGCCTGGAACCCGTCTTCTTCACTCCCTTCAAAGGGGTGCTTGCCCTCTTCCTGCTGGAGATGGGTCTGGTGGCCTCCAGACGCCTGCGTGACATCGTCCGGCTTGGTCCCTTCCTGCTGGCGTTCGGCACAATGTGGCCCTTGTTCTCCGGGGCCCTGGGAGCTCTGTTGGGTCTGGTTCTCGGTCTCTCGGTGGGCGGTGCCGCAGTGCTGGCCACCCTGGCCGCCAGCGCCTCCTATATCGCCGCGCCGGCGGCGATGCGCCTGGCCGTGCCTGAGGCGAACCCTTCCATCTACCTGACGACGGCGCTCGGGGTCACGTTCCCCTTCAACATCATCTGGGGCATACCGGTGTATCTTTGGATGGCTCGTACGATCCAAGGCCTGATCGGATGATCGGTTCTCGCTTCGACGTTGCGGGGTGGCGGTCGCCGTCTCGAGAGATTGTTTGCACACTGTCAAGGAGGTTGTGATGGAGCGGTATCGGGTTGTTCCGGGCCCGGAGGGCTATTTGCCCCCGGCCGCCGCCCTGCACGGAGTGGAACTGCCACTGCCGGGTCAGGGGTTGGTCGAGGGCTCTCGGGTGGAGGGGAGAACGGCTGCGCTTGCCATCGCGGAGCGGCTGGTGAGCGCCTCGGTGCCCACCTTCTTTCCGGGCCCTCTGCTGTTGTGGAAGTCGACGGAAGAGGCGCTGGAGCGGGGTCGACTGGTACGGGAGATCGCGCGGGAGGTCGGGGCGAAGGTCATCCCGATGCCCGACTACCGGCCGAAGTACCCCATGATCGATCCGGCGGTGGAGATCAACCCCAACCACCCGAACCTCACCATCTGGTTCAACAAGATCGATGTGGGCGTCTTCATCGGCGTCCACTGCCACCAAGCCAACCTCGCACTCAAGATCATCCGGGGCGGCACGAGCTGTTTCACCGTGGCGTTGTGCGCACATGAAGGACATGAAGACGCCAACGCGTCCCTCAGGGACACCGATGTCGCTTCGCTCACCGCTCTCCTGGACGCAGTCCGAATCGTGAAACAAGGGGGGGAGTAAGCGATGCCCGACGTCGAGTTGAAACCGGTATCTACCGAGCATCTTCTCCGCGAGTGCCAACGCGAAGAGGTGTTCATCACGGGGAGCGAGGCGGTCAGGGAGGCCATCCGCAGGGCCAACGTCGATATCGCCGTGGCCTATCCCATCACGCCGCAGAGCGAGAGCATGCACCTTGTCGGCGACCTGTACGCCGAAGGCTACATCCGAGACTACTTCCGGGGTGAGAACGAGTTCGCGGTGATGTCCGAGATCGCCGGGGCGGCCATGGCGGGCGTCAGGGTCTTCACGGCTACCTGCGGCCCGGGCACGCTGCGCGCTTTCGAGAACTTCCCCATGTGGTCGGGCACGAGGCTCCCGATCGTCATCTCTTTCATGACCCGGGGGATCAACTCTCCGCTCACCATCCAGCCGGACACCATCGAGATGGGCATGCTGCTCGATACCGGCATGATCATGCTCCACGCTGAGAACGCTCAAGACCTGTACGACATGATCCTCATGTCGTTCTCGGTGGCGGAGCGCACGTCCGTCCATATCCCGGTCGGAGTGTTCGTCGACGGCTTCTTCGTCACCCACACGCGTCAGAAGGTCAAGATCGTTTCCGAGGACGTCAAGCTTCTGCCGTACGACCCGACGCACTCACCCGTCCCCACGATGGACATGGAGACACCGCCGTTCCGCTACATGCGTGACCCCTTCGTCATGAAGTCGAACTACATCAGCTACGCGGCACACGCGAGCTGGCAGCAGGAGGTCATGGCAGCGGCGGAGCGGGCGCGGCCTCACATCGAAGCGCATCTGGGTTCGTTCGTGGAGCAGGAGAATCCCGACGCGCCCATCCAGGTAGTGGCGTGCGGCACCGCGGTGTCACAGGGTCGAGAAGCGGTGAGGATGGCCCGTGAAGAGGGCCTGGAAGTCGGCCTGGTGAAGATCAAGGTACTTCGCCCGGCTCCCCGGGAGGAGATCCGCCGAGCGCTCGCCAAGGCGGAGCGGATCGTCATCCCCGAGTTCAACAGGACCGGCTGGCTCGCCCGCGAGATCGCCTCGATGATCCCCAACAACGATCGGATCGCGGCCGGACCGCGGGTGTTCGGAGGGATGACCATGCCGCCCGAGGTGATCGTCGACGTGATCAAGGGCGACGTACTCGTCGGTGTTTGACCGGCGAATGCATCGCGATCCAGCAGACAACGGAGGAATCCCATGTCCCTTGAGATAACCCGCATGAACCCACATTTCGCGGATGTCATGCCGCAGGAATACACCGATCTCGTGGAGAACGGCCCCTTTGGACGCGACTTCGGCGCCCGAGACCTGGGGTCGTTCAAGGAGCTGTTCGAGGAGCACCCGATGTGCGCGGGCTGCAACCTCAGCTTGGCGTTCCGTATCATAGTGGCCTCGCTGCCCAACCCGGCCGACACGATCATGGTCGGTTCGACCGGCTGTAACAGCATCGCCTTCCCTCAGCTTGCCCTGCACAACGTGCACTCCCTGTTCGGGAATCAGAACGCGATCGCCAGTGGACTTAAGCGGGGCCTCGCGCTCCGCTTCCCCGACAAGGTCAAAGATGTGGTCGTCGTCGCAGGCGACGGCGCCACAGCCGACATCGGCCTCGACATGACGCTTCACTCCTGGTTCCGCGGCGAGAAGTTCGCCACGGTCATGTTCGACAACGAGATCTACGCCAACACGGGAGGCCAAGAGAGCGGCATGACCGAGTGCGGCGAGATTCGCAACATGGCGCCGACCGGCAAGAAGTTCAACAAGATCTCGGTTGCCAACCTGGCGATCGAGGCGGGCTGCGCGTACGTGGCGGTGGTCACGACCGCCAGTCCGCTGAAGATCAGCAAGTGCTTCGAGAAGGCGGTGTTGGTCGCTCGCGAGATCGGCCCCACGTATGTGCAGATCTACACTCCGTGCCCGACCAATCTCAAGCTGAAATCGTCGGAGTCGGTGAGTCTCGCTAAGGAACGTTCCAAGGGGACCTACCAGTTCCGTGAGCACGTTTCGCCGGAGGCTGAAGAGTTCCTGGCAGCTCGTGCCGAGAAGACCGAAGAGCAGGTGCGCGTGACGTCGAAGGACGAGGAGATGCATTCGGCATGAGTGGTCAGACTGCGATCAGGATGTCGGGCCTCGGTGGCCAGGGTGTCGTCACCGCGGCCCATATCATCGGAAGTGCCGCGGTGATCGACGGGAAGAACGCCGTCGTGAACCCCTTCTTCGGTGCGGAGAAGCGGCTCGCTCCCGCGGAGAGCTACGTGCGCATCTCCACCGAAGAGATCTGGGACACCGGCGAGGTTCTGTATCCGAACATCATCCTGATCTTCCATCCGGACGTGATATTGAAGGGCAAGTCGTACACGATGCCGTTCTTCTCCGGCCTCCGCAAAGGCGGAGTCATCGTCGTGAACTCCGAAAGAACGATCACCTTCGAGCCAGACGAGAGGAGCATGCTCGAGGAGATGGGCGCGTCGGTACACTTCGTGCCTGCTACGAGCATCGCGAAGAACGTGGGCGGCACCGAACTGGCCGCCAACATGGCCATGCTCGGGGGCCTCATCGGCGCGTCGGAGATCGTATCGATGGCGGCCATGGAAGAGGCCCTTACCGAGCGCTTCGCCGGCACCAAGAAGTTCGTGGCGTCAGGAACCACGGCGGCCCTCGACGACCAGATCCGCAAGCAGTACGACAAGACCGAGAAGCTCATCTCATCGAACATGAATGTCCTGCGGGCATCTGCTGAGCTCGTGGCCGGGCGGGGTATCTGAGAATCGCGTCGGTGGTGGCGGCCGGCGCGAGGGGATAGCGCCTCGGTCCCGACCCGCCGGACTGGAGGAGGAGTATGTACGTTGTAGCATACGTAGATGAAGAGTCGTGCAACGGATGCAAGTCGTGCATCCGCTCTTGTCCTGAGCCGAATGCCATCGCGTTCATCTCGGGAGACAAGAAGGTGCGCATCGTATCGGAACGGTGCAAGGGGTGCGGACTCTGCGAAGTAGAGTGTTCGAAGGCGTCCATCAGCATGGTCTCGGTGGTGGATACGGTGGTGGAGGACGATGATCCAGGAGGGAGCTGATACGTCCCCGGCCGCGATGATCGGAGACGCCGCGCCGCTGGTGGGCGTGATCATGGGGTCGACCTCCGACTGGGAGACCATGCGGCACGCCGCCCTGACGTTGGAGTCGCTCGGGATCGCGCACGAAGTGCGGGTGATCTCGGCCCACCGCACCCCCGATCTGCTCTTCGAATACGCGGCCGGCGCGAGGGAGCGTGGCCTCGAGGTGATCATCGCGGGGGCCGGGGGATCGGCTCACCTGCCGGGGATGGCGGCAGCCAAGACCTCGGTTCCGGTGCTCGGCGTGCCCGTTCAGTCAAGGGTGCTGAGCGGCGTCGACTCGCTCCTGTCCATCGTGCAGATGCCCGCGGGTATCCCGGTGGGCACACTGGCGATAGGCAAAGCGGGGGCGATCAACGCGGCTCTCCTGGCGGCGGGCATCCTCGCCAACAAGTACCCGCTGGTGCGATGCGCGCTGGACGAGCATCGAGCGCGGCAGACCGAGGCCGTGCTCGCGCAGCCTGATCCCAGACTCGGCAGTTGATCCCCGTGACCCACTCGTGAGAGTCGGGGTCCTCGGTGCCGGGCAGCTCGGGCGCATGCTGGCTCTCGCGGGCCTCCCGCTGGGTCTTGAGTTCGTCTTCCTGGACCGGGCGTCGGATGCCTGCGCCCGCGGGCTCGGGCGCCACCTTGTAGCTGATTTCTCTGATGAGAGCGCCCTGGAAGAACTCGCCCGCGACTGCGACGTCCTGACGGTGGAGTTCGAGAACGTGCCCAGCCTGACCGTCCGGACGCTGGCGCAACGTACGCCCACGTTCCCCGGCGAGACGAGCCTGGTGGCCGCGCAGGATCGGCTCGCCGAACGGAGAGCTCTGAGCGACGCCGGCATCCCGGTGCCCCCGTATCTGGGGGTGGATTCCGAGGAGCAGTTCCGGGCGGCCGTGGAAGAACTCGGGCTCCCGGCCGTCCTCAAGACCAGGCGCCTAGGCTATGATGGCAAGGGCATGAGAGTGCTCCGTACCCAGGCCGACGTAGCTGAGGCGTGGGCCACCCTCGGCGGAGTGCCGTCGATGCTCGACACCATGGTCCGCTTCGTGCGCGAGGTGTCGGTGATCGGCGTGCGGGGCCGGGATGGTCAGACGGCCTTCTACCCGCTTGTCGAGAACTACCACCAGGATGGGATCCTGCGTCTCTCGGTCCCCCGTCCCGGAGATCCCGTCGAAGACACGGCGGTGGGTCACACCGCGCGACTCATGGACGCTCTGGGGCACGTGGGGGTCATGGCGGTGGAGTTCTTCGATGACGGGGAACGCCTACTCGCCAACGAGCTTGCCTGCAGGGTCCACAACTCCGGGCATTGGACCATCGAGGGCGCCGTGACCAGCCAGTTCGAGAACCACCTGCGGGCCATACTGGGCCTGCCACTCGGATCGCCGGCCCCGAGGGGCGAGGCGGCCATGGTGAACATCCTGGGCGCCATGCCGAAGCGCGAAGACCTATTGGCGCTGCCCGGCGTCCACCTCCACGATTATGGCAAGCAGCCGCGACCGGGCCGGAAGGTCGGGCACGCCACCGTCGCCGGCGTAGATGCAGATACGATGGATTCGAGCCTGAAGGGATTGCTGGCCGTCGTGGGGATGGAAGACCCCCGCCGCGTGCCCGTCTTCCAAGGCGACGAAGACAACGCAGGCAGATGAACTCCAACAGGGGAGGTAGGTCGAGCATGGGCGATACAGTTACCGCGGGCTCTCCGCCGAGGGCGCCCGATCCGCGCTATCGGGTGGTCGCCGGTCCGGAGGGCTACCTTTCGCCCGCCGCCGCGGCGATGGGGATCGAACTCCCCGATGAAGGCTACAGTCTGGTCGAAGGCGAGTCGATCTCCGATTCCCTGGCTCCCGATATCATCGCCGAGCGGCTGCTGGAGGCCAGGAACCCCACCCTCTTCCCGGGCCCCTTGGTCTTGTGGGGGTGGTCAGACGCCTCGATCCGCAAGGCCCGGGCTTTGCAGGAACTCGTGGCAGAGGTGCCGGGCATGAAGATGATCCCCATGCCCGACTACCGGCCGAAGTATCCCAAGATCGATCCCGCCATCGAGATCAATCCGAACCACCCGAACCTGACGATCTGGCACAACGAGATCGACGTCTGCGTGTTCGCCGGCGTGCACTGCCACTTCGCCAACATCGCTCTGAAGATCATCCGTTCGGGCACCGACTGCTACACGATCGCGTTGTGCGGGGAGCGGGGCCACGAAGACGCCATGGTCACCATGCGCGATGCGGGTGACGTGAAAGTGGCCTCGATCACCGCGGCGGTTCGCCGTCTGAAGGCAGGAGGGCACGATGCCTGATATCGGAGTCGAGATACCCGCGCGCACGGTGGTCACTGCCGAACATATGCTGTTCGACGCCCCCCGGGAGCAGCGCTACCTCATCGGCAACGAGGCCGTGGCGGAGGCGGTGAAGCGGGCGAACGTCGATTTCGTGGTGGTCTATCCCATAACCCCGCAAAGCGAGGTGAGTCACCTCTGCGGCGATCTCTGGGCGCGCGGTCTCATTCGCGACTACTATCGCGGCGAGGACGAGCTTCACGTGATGGTGTCGGCCATGGGCGCCGCCACTGGTGGCGTCCGTGTCTTCACGGCCACCAGCGGCCCCGGGACCATGCGTGCGATGGAAGCCATCTCGTGCTGGCCCGGTTATCGACTCCCGCTCGTATGTGCCTTCATGGGACGGGGCGTCGGCACGCCCGCCAACATCCAACCGGATTCCGTGGAGATCGCCTACCTCCTGGAGACGGGCATGATCATCTTCCACGTTGAGAACCCGCAGGACTTCTTCGACATGACGATTGCGGCCTATGCGATCGCGGAGCAACCAGAGGTGCACGTGCCGGTGGCCGTGTTCGCCGACGGCTTCTTCGTCACGCACAGCCGTGAGGTGGTCGAGCTGCCTCCGGAGAGCGAGGTGCTCGCCCGATACGATCCTGCAGTGGCACCGGTGCCCGCCATGGACATGGAGACCGTCCCGGTGCGGATGGCCCGGGACTGCCTGGTGATCAAGAGCAACTTCATAAGCTATAACGCCAACGCCAGCTGGCAACAGGAGGTGTGGGCCGCCCAGCACCGGGCGCGCAAGCACATCAACCGGCTGATGGGCGGTTCGGTCGAGGTGCTGCACCCCGATGCCGAGATCCTCCTGGTGGCATCAGGCTCGGCGGCGGCGCAGGCCCGCGTCGCCATGCAGGAAGCGCGCCGGCAGGGCCTCGACGTCGGGTTCGTCAAGATCAAAGTGATACGCCCCTTCCCGGAGCGGGAGGTGGTGGAAGCCTGCAAGAAGGCTAAGCACATCTTGATCCCGGAGTTCAACATGAACGGGTGGTTGGCCCGCGAGGTGAAGTCGCGCGTTGACAACAACTCCAGGATCTTCGCCGGTCCCCGCGTCTTCGCCGGGATGACCATGCCGCCTGAGCTGATACTCGACGAGATGCACAAGCTCGTCGGCGCCCGGACGTAGGGAGGAGACCCCATGGATGTGATCAAACCCGCACCGGGCTTCGAAGACATACTGCCGCTCGAGTACCAGGAGCTCGTCGCCGACGGCCCATACGGCCGGAGCCTGGGAGTCAAAGACCTCGGGACGTTCAAAGAGCTCATCGAGGACCACCCGCTGTGCGCCGGGTGCAACCTGACCCTGTCCTTTCGGCTGCTGCTGGCCTCTCTCCCGAAACCCGAGGACACCCTCATCGTGACCACCGCCGGCTGCTTCGGCGTGATTCACCCCCAGATCGCCCTGCACGCCTCGATCGCACCCTTCGGCACGCAGAACGCTTTCGCCTCGGGGCTGACCCGGGCGATGAGGATCCGCTTCCCCGAGAAGCAGAAGGATGTGATCACGATCGGCGGCGACGGCTCGTTCGCCGACATCGGGATGGCGCCTACCACTCATTCGTGGTTCCGCGGCGAGAAGTTCGCCTCATTCATGCTGGACAACGAGTGCTACGCGAACACGGGCGGCCAGGCCAGCGGGATGACGCCGGAAGGCGTCGTGCTCAACATGGCCCCCAAGGGCAAGAGCTTCGACAAGATCCCCTTCGTCGAGATAGCCAAGCTCGCGGGGTGCGCCTACGTAGCCACGGCATCCCCGACGAAGCCGCGTCAAGTCGAGAGCATGGTCCGCCGGGCCATCCTGGTGGCGCGCGAGGTGGGCCCCACCTTCGTGCGGTTGGCCTGCGTGTGCGCGACGAACTATAAACTGACTCCCATCGAGGCCCACCGGAAGTCGAAGGAGCTCGTCTCCCAGACCGACGAGTACATGACCGAGGCGGCCCGGGAGTATCTCGAGAGCTTGGAAGGTGCGGCGTGAACTTTGAGGCGAGCACCGACCTGCGTGAGCGGGCGAACATCCGGATGTCGGGCCTCGGCGGTCAGGGTCTGGTCACCGCCGCGACGCTCCTCGGTATGGCGGCCGTGAGTGAAGGTCGATTCAGCACCGTCGTGCCGTTCTTCGGGGCCGAGAAACGCCTGGCGCCCACCGAGAGCTACGTGCGCATCGCGTCGGAGCGCATCCACGAGTGCGGCGAGGTCACCTACCCCGACGTCATCGTCGTGTTCCACGCCGATGTCATCGTGGAGGACAAGTGCTTCACCATGCCGTTCTACTCCGGCTTTCGGAAGGGTGGCTGGCTGGTGATCAACTCGGAGACACCCGTCGTGTCCGACCGCGACCTGGCGAGGCTTGAGGCGCTGGAGGCCCACATCGTCTACGTGCCGGCCGCGCAGATCGCGCGGGACGTCGCCGGCACGGAGCTGGCCTCGAACATGGCCATCCTCGGGGCGCTCGCCGGAGCCACCGGAGTGGCGACGCTCGCGGGGCTCGAGGCCGCTCTGGCTCAGCGTTTCGGGGCGGAGAAGTTCATCGCTTCGGGGACGACGGCCGTGCTGGACGACGTCCTGCGCCGCAAGTACTCCCGCACCAAGGAGCTGATCGACAAGAACATGGCTTCGATCCGAACGGCGTTCGACATGACCAAGAGTCCGGAGAGGTAGAGCAATGTACTATGCCGCTCGCTTGAAACAGGAGAACGACTGTAACGGATGTAGGATATGCATAACTTCCTGTCCGGAAGGGAACGCGATCCGGCTGCTCGTGGGACCCGACGGGGAGAAGAAGGTGGAGGTGTTGGCGCGAAGGTGTAAGGGCTGCGAACTCTGCGTGGAGTTGTGCCCCCGCGATTCGTTGGAGTCCGTGTTGCGGTAGGATGTCGTAGTCATGCCCGGAGGCGGCGGATACCGGGCTGTTCTGAGTCGCGCAAGGGGGGATCTTGCGGGCCGGCTTCTCATCCGAGGGCCGTCGGCAGCACAGTCCGCGAACGAAGAAAGGACGGAGCTATGGAGTTGGTGCGCCGCAAACTCGTGACCATCATCACCGAAGCCAGCCTGGAGCGGAAGATCGCCGCGGATATTCGTGCTCATGGCATACGCGGCTACACGGGGTCTGAAGCATGGGGGGAAGGTTTCCGGGGTGTACGCTCCGGCGAGTGGGAGGGCAGCAGGAACGTGCGTATCGACACCGTGTGCGACGAGGAGGCGGCGCGCGACCTCGTCGATCACCTGGCCGAGACGTACTATAGCGACTACGCGATGATCGTCCTGCTGAGCGATGTCGAGGTGACTAGGCCCCTGAAATTCTGAGGCGCTTCCGCCTGGCCGTTGTTCGGTGAGCTACTTCCTGATGTCGGCCAGGTGGGCGACGGCTCGCCCCCCCGCCCCCGCGACAAGGGTCTCGTAGTCGGGGATGGCGTACAGCCGCACCCGATTGTCGAGGAAGTCGGAAAAGGCGAGGGTGCGTCCGTCGGGAGATACGTCCAAGCCGGTGCATTGGTTGCCCCCCACGATGCCGTCGAGCACCGCTCCGGTCGCGGTGTCGATCGCTACGACGGAGCCCCACTCGGGGCCCGGTAGGTAGTAGGAGGCTCCGTTCTCCCCCCGATTTGACACGTACAGCACTCGGCCGTCGGGGGTCAGGTCGATCGTGTTCGGCTTCTCGTTGGTCTGCGCGAACTCCCGCACCTCGTCCGTGGAGAGGTTGACGACGTAGACCTTGTCGAGCGCCATGTCGTCGGCGTAGAGGAAGCGCCCGTCGCCCACGAGATGCCGCATGGCGCCGCCCGTGGTGATGAGTGTGGTGCTTTCACCTGTAGTCAAGTCGATGCGGGCGATGTCTCCGTTCTCGAACCCGGCGACATACAGGCTCGAACCGTCCGGGGTCACGTAGAGGCCGCGGGGGGTGCGCACGGTGGGCAGGCGGCGTCGGACGGAGCCGGTCGGCAGATCGATCTCGGAAACGTCGTCGCTCGACCAGTTCGCCGCGTACAGGGTGCGCTCGTCGGGAGAGAGCGCGATGATCTTGGTCCAGACACCTTCGGTCCTGAGCCGGCGGCGCACGGTGCGGGTAGCCCGATCGATCTCGAAGACCGAAGCGCTCTCCATCTGGCTGGCGAAGGCGGTGGCGCCGTCGCGGGTGAAGATCACCTCGACCGAGCCGTGGTCCCCGAGGTCGATGTCCGCGAGCTTCTCAAGGGTGACGGCGTCGAACACCTGGACTCCCGAGCCCCCGAGCAAGGAGGCCCAGATCTCACGGTTGTCGGGCGTGAAGGCCACCTGCTTGGGGTTGCTGCCCGTGGCGAAGCGGCCTATCGAGCGATGGAGCAGTCCCTGAGGGTCGAGGTAGAGCTCGAGAGAGCGGTCTCTGTCGAGCGTGAGCCTGGTGCTGAGTGGGTTGCAGGAGTCGTGGGCGACCTCCAAGACGAGGGGTCCACCCGGAGCCTCGATGGTGGCCGGCGTGGGCCCTTCCCAGGCCACCGTGCCGTCGAGGAGTCGAAGGCGGGCGGTCGCTCCGGTGGGCGTGGTGTCGAGCTTCAGCTCGTGCGGCTGGTACACCAGCAGGCGATCGGGGCCGGCTGGAAGACCCGGCGCGTCGGTGTCGGCGCCGCCTTCGGTGGGTGAGCCCAGAAGCGATGTGGCCGCGCCGGGGAGTGGGTCGGCGGTTCTTCCTCCCGGCGCCGTCCCCCAAACGAGGAGGACTGTCGCAAGCGTGAGCGTCGCCCCCAACAGTGCCACCCAAGCCTGCCTGCGACGTCGGGCGCCCCTGGTCTGGTAGGTATTCGTGCGGTCCACCTGAGGGAACGAAGCGCGATCGTCCATGAGAACAGGATAGCGCACCGACGGCGTGGGGCGCCCGTGCGGTCTACCAGGCTGTTGAAGGATGACGCTTCGCCGCGGGAGTACACTGGGTACGCGCAAGGCAAGGACGCAGGGAGCGCTCGTAGCAGCGCTACGGGCGCGACCGAGGACGACGCATGGCGCCGCCCAGTGCGGTCGCGTGGCCGAGGTTTCGTTCTTTAACAGCCTGCTAGGGTCGGCCTCGCGCGCTTCCGGTCCGAAGGGCTCGTGCGGCTGGTAGAATGGCTCGGAGCGCCCGCCCTCCCGTTCGAGGGAACCGTGGGTGTACCCGGAAGGATCGCATGACGCACACCGACGACACCACACGCCTTCTCGCGCGGATCGAAGGATACCGAGACGAGATGGTCGCGTTACAGCGCGACCTGACCGCGGTCGTCGCCCTCGGCCCGGACAACGGCGGCGACGGCGAGTGGCGCCGGGCGGAGTTCATCAAGGAACGGGCCAGGTCGTTCGGCCTCGACGACGTCACGGAGTTGCACGCCCCCGACCTTCGCGTGCCGGCCGGCTTGAGACCCAACCTCCTGTTCAGAGTGCGGGGGCGCGCCGAGCGCCCCACCGTCTGGGTGATGGCCCACATGGACACGGTGCCGCCCGGCGAGCTCTCCCTGTGGGATGGCGATCCGTACGCGGCTGTCGTCAAAGACGGCACCATCGTCGGCCGCGGGGTGGAAGACAACCAGCAAGGCCTCACCTCCGGTCTCTTCGCTCTTCGGGCTCTCGTCGAAGAAGCTGTCGCGCCCACCACCGATGTCTGCCTCCTCCTGGTGTCGGACGAGGAGACGGGCAACGCGTACGGCATCGAGCACGTACTCGCCGCCGCCCCAGATCTGTTCGACCCGGAGGACCTGGTGATAGTGCCCGATGCCGGCTCTCCGGAGGGAGCGTTGTTGGAGGTGGCGGAGAAGTGCACCCTGTGGGTGCGTTTCGTGGTGCGGGGGCGGCAGGTGCACGCCTCCATCCCCGCCGCGGGTATCAACGCTCACAGGGGCTCCGCCACCCTTGCAGTGCGACTCGACGCCCGCCTGCACGAGGCGTTCTCCGACGAAGACCCGCTGTTCGAGCCGCCCGTCTCTACCTTCGAACCCACCAAGCGGGAGGCCAACGTACCCAACGTCAACACCATCCCCGGCGAAGATGTCTTCTACTTCGACTGCCGCCTACTGCCGGCGCATGCCATCGACGAGGTCAAGTCGGTGGTAGCGGAGGTGGTTCGTGAAGTGGAGTCCGAGTTGGGCGTGAAGATCGACATCGGCTATCCCGCCGAGCTCCCGGCCGCCCCCCCGACCGCTCCTGACTCGCCGGTGGTCGAGGCGCTCTCTCACGCCATCCGGGAGCTACGCGGCCTCACCCCGTATCCTATCGGCATCGGGGGAGGCACGGTGGCCGCCGTCTTCCGCCGCCGGGGCCTGCCGGCAGTGGTCTGGGCCACGTTGGAGGAGACCGCCCACTCGCCCAACGAGTACTGTCGCATCGACAACCTCGTGGCCGACGCGAAGGTCTTCGGCCGGGTGTTCGTGCGCGGGGAGTAGTCACCGGCGGCCGAGCGACGTAGTGATCTGGAGGACGAAGCGTGGAACGGTTCTTCCGCAGGTTCCGCAGGCGTTTAGGCGGCGAGACCGCTCTGTTGCGCACCCATCGCCCCGAGTTCCAGGATCCGGATCGCGCGCTCGGCGCCCTCGTTGATCATGAGGGTGGCCTCTACGTGGTGACTCGATGGGTCGAACTCCCATCCGTTCCGTTATCCCGGGGCGGAAGCGTCCGTGAGTGGGAGGTGTTCGGTCGGCCCGCCGATCCAGCGGCTGTGGAACGGGCCATCGAGCGGGCGGCCGAGCGCATCCTCGACACCGCGCCTTCAACCGAGGATACCGACGCGTGATCGCCCCGCGTGCCGTCACGTGATCGCCCTGCGCGTCGCTCCCGCGATCCTCGCGGGCATCGTCCTCGGGGCTCACTTCCTGCGTGCGTTCGAACTGGGGCCGGCGCTGGTCGCGGTGCTGGCCGTGCCTGTGTTGCTGGCCTTTCGACGCCGGTGGGCTTTGCGGGTGGCTCAGGGTGTCCTGCTGGCGGGGGCGGTGGAATGGGTGCTCACCACGGCGATACTGGTGGACGAACGGCAGACGCTCGGCGAACCGGCGCAACGACTGGTGGCGATCCTCGGTTCTGTCATCCTGCTGACCGTCGTAGGCGCGGTGCTTCTGGGCTCGCGCGCGTCGTTGGAGAGGTTCGGTCCGTCGCGGGGTTCGACCGGAGTGAGTGTCGCGGCGGTCGCGCTCACCCTCCTGGTGGTCGTGCCGGTGCAGCTGGTGGTCGACCCTCCGGGGCTTCTTCTCGAGCGGTTCGTGCCGACAGCAGGCTGGGTGGAGATCGCGCTGCTGACTCTCTACGCGGGATGGTTGGCCGAGGTGATGATCGACCCCGCGCTCAGCCCGCGTTGGAGGGTGCGCGTCTGGCGTCTCTTCTCAGCGGTGTTCTTCGCCCAGCTGGTCATCGGTCTGCTGGGCTTCGACAGGTTCCTGATGACCGGCAAGCTGCACCTGCCCGTGCCGGCGCTCATAATCGGAGGCCCGCTGTTCCGGGGCTCGGGGCTCTTCATGCCCATCCTCTTCACCGCTACTCTGGTGTTCGTGGGGTCCGCATGGTGCAGCCACCTCTGCTACATCGGATCCTGGGACGATGCGGCCGCCCGGGGCGTTCGTGGGCCACGTCGCCGCCCCAAGATGGTGCCGTCGTGGCATCGGCCGCTCCAGTTCTTGATCTTGGGGCTGACGGTCGTCGTCGCCCTCGGGCTCCGGTTCGCGGGCGCGTCGAGCTCGATCGCCCTCGCAGTCGCCGCGAGCTTCGGAGTGGGGGGAGTGCTACTCATGATCCTGTGGTCGCGGCGCGTCGGGGTCATGACTCACTGCATCAGCTACTGTCCCATCGGAGTCCTGGCCACCACGGTGGGACGCCTCAACCCGTTCCGAGTGCGCATGTCCGACGAGTGCGACGCGTGCGGCGCATGCGCCGCCGCCTGCCGGTACGATGCGCTTCGGCCCGAGCACATCGCCGCCCGCCGGCCGGGCGCCGCCTGCACCCTGTGTGGCGACTGCGTCACGCGCTGCCGCAGCGGCAGTCTGGGCTACCGGCTCGGGAATCTAGAACCCTGGAGGGCACGGGCGGTGTTCATCGCGCTGATTGTCGCCCTGCATGCCGGCTTCCTAGGAGTCGCCCGACTATGACTCCCTCGGCCCTCCGCCGGAGGGTGGCGGCACGTCCACACCGAGTTCCGCCAACTGCCGGTCGACGAGAGCTTCCCAGCCTCGATTCGCGGCGGGATTGGCCGGGCTCGGGTGAGCGATGCGGGCAACCACGATGTCGGACCCCGCAAGCGCGGCCACCGCTCGCGCTTCGGCGAACGTTCCCACCCCGATGACGAGGCTCGGTTTGAGCGTATCGACGGTTGCCCGAAGGGCACGGTCGCAGGCCTCGAACAACGCCGTCCTCTCTGAGGCGGGCAGCTTATCGGGCGTGCGGTTGCGGCCCGTTTCCTCCAGGAACGCAAGGGGGCAGTAGTTCGCGACGAAGAACTCGCGAAAGAAGACGTCCGGGGTCTTGAACCGGTCGCGCGCCCAACCCCAGAGTCTGCGGCCGCTCACCTCGTGTCGAGGGCAGTCAAGACCGGTGACGGGCCTCTGTGGGTGCTCGGGCACAGGCCGCTCGACTGGTTTGTAGATGCCCAGCCAGTCTCGCACCATCTCCACCTCGCCGAAGGGCACGCCGGTCTGCGCCATGCCCCAGGGTCCGGGGTTCATGCCGAGCAGCACGATCCCACCCAACGAGGATCCGCAGCGACGAAGGTACGCCGAGTGGGGTTGCCACGCGTACTCGAGCGGGTTGTAGACGTGGCTAACGGGCGGAGCGAAGCGGAGGGAGCCGACCTCGGCGGAGAGACTCCGGGCGATGGTCAAGAGAGCGTCGGATGTTTCCCGGGCTGAAGCCGTGTCGACTGTTCGATCTGTCACGGCCGTTCTCGCTCTATGTCGTTGTGCGGCGGACTTTGTGAGAACCTATCTCGGTCGTAGCGAGCCGATCCGCCGTTCGAAAGAGGTGGTGCATGACACAGAAGGTGGGAGGGGGACTCGTGTCGCGTTCGGTGGGGCGTGGCCTCGCGGGTGCGGCGATCTTCGTCCTGCTCGCACTGGGGGTGTTCGGGGCAGGGTGTGGCTCCGAGTCTTCGGGGGCATACGGCGACGGCGCCGGTAGCTCCACCACCGGTGCCGACACAACAAACGGACCGGACGCCGGTTCCGACCTGGGAGATAGTCAGATGGCCGATAGTCAGAAGAGTGTTGAGTTCGTCACCTCCATGGGCACCTTCGTGATCGAACTCGACGGCGCCGCCGCACCCGTGACCGTTGAGAACTTCCTGGCGTACGTGGATGCCGGGTTCTTCGACGGCACCGTGTTTCATCGAGTGATCCCCGGATTCATGGCCCAAGGTGGAGGCTTCAGCGCCGACATGAAGCAGAAGCCGGTGAACGCGCCCATCAAGAATGAGGCGGACAACGGGCTGAAGAACCTGCGTGGAACCGTTGCCATGGCGCGGACCAGCGTGATCGACAGCGCCACGGCTCAGTTCTTCGTGAACGTGGCCGACAACGCGTTCCTCGATCACAAGGCGAAGACCATGCAGGGCTACGGCTACGCGGTCTTCGGCAAGGTGGTGAGCGGCATGGAGGTCATGGACGCCATGGTGGCGGTACCCACCACCAGCAAGGGCCAGATGCAGGACATCCCGGTCACGCCCATCGTCATCGAGAGCGCGAAGGTGGTCGTCGAAGAGTAGGAGGCTCCGTTCGGCGGCCGCGGCACAGATCTCGGCGGAGGTGTCGGCCTGGGCCGCGCCGCCGACCTCAGTCGCGCCGCCGACCAGAGCCGAGTCGGTGGTCGACGTCGGTGTCAACCAGCGCGACCTTCCGCAGCCGACTCCTGCGCGCGTGCGACCGACGCTTCCGACACCAACCATTCGAAGATAGGGTCGGCGTCGCGAAAGAACTCGGGGTGCCACTGCACGCCGAGCGCGCGGTGCCCGGTCACCTCGATAGCTTCGACCACCCCGTCGTCCGCGTGGCCCACCGCGACGACGATGCGCCCCAAATCAGCGACGGCCTGATGGTGCAGGCTGTTGACGTGAAGGTCGGGTCCGTAGAGGTCGAAGAGCGTGCTGCCAGGCGCGAGGTTCACGTGGTGCACCCGCTCGTGCGGCGGGTAGAGGAGGAACGAGTGCGAGGTGCCTTGACCCACAGGCAGGTCGGGCACCAGCGTGCCTCCGAGCGCCACGTTCAGCACGTGCAGCCCCCTGCAGATGCCCAAGACCGGGATGTCGGCGCGAAAGGCCCCATGCAGCAGCTGGATCTCGAACCTGTCGGACTCGGGGTCGATCACTGTGGAGTTGGCGCCCGGTACACCCCCGTAGAGGCGGGGGTCTATGTCGAGGCCGCCAGCCACGACGACTCCGTCCAAACGCCACGCCAACTCCGCGGGGTCCGCCTCCCGCGACACGTAGACCGGCAGCCCACCCGCCAGTGCGACCGCCCGCGCGTACGTCACAAACTGGGCGTTCATCCAGTGGTCGTACGCGCTGGGAGGCGTCCCGGCGATCTGAGCCATCGACAGGCGGCGTTGGGTGATCCCGATCAGGGGCAAGCTCATCAGTCGGTGGTCCTTTCGACGGCGACCCGCAACTCTCTGCGGGTGGTTTCGATGTGGGCTCTGATAGCGGCGACAGCCCGGTCGGGGTCGGCCGTCTCGACGGCTTCGAGGATGAGGCCGTGGTCGAAGAGGGTGGTGTCCACCAACTGCGGACTGAGTGTCCGATCGATGGGGGAGAAGAGCTCCCCGCGGGCCCCGCGGGCCGCTTGTTCCAGGCGCGCGCTGCCCGACGCCGCCGCGAGCACTCCGTGGAACAGGGCGTCGGCGCGGCGGAACTCAGCCGAGGTGGTCGCGGTAGCGATGAGGTCCTGGGAGTGGCGAAGTTGGGCGAGGTCGTGCTCGCTTCGTAGGCCGGCCGCACGGATGGCCACTTCACACTCGATCGCCGCACGGAAAGCCAAGATGTCTTCAAGTTCGGCGAGATCGTTGCGGACGGTCTCGAACCAGATCTCGGCGGGGCCGTCAAGCGGGCGCACGAACGTGCCGCCGGACGCGCCACGTCGGGTTTCCACGTAGCCTTCGTCTTGTAGGACCCGCAGCGCCTGCTGGAGGGTGGGTCGGGCTACACCGAGTTCCCGGGCAAAGTCTCGCTGAGCCGGCAGCCGGTCGCCGGCCCCGAGCTCCCCACCCTGGATGCGCGAGCGCAGTCGCGCCGCCAGCCCCTCCGCGAGGGTGCGCGTGGGCAACTCCGTGACGATCTCGGCTACGATGTGTGTCTCACCTCTCGGGATGGCCGGCCGCGGTCGTAGGCATCTCTCGCTCTCCCCGAGTGTCCTCGTGTACAAGAGGACCTCTGCGGTGCACCGGGGCTGTGGTGCTCCGGTGTTCCGGGGAAAGGACAAGTAACTTTACCATTGCCGGTAGAGGTGTTGTCAAGTGTGGGAACCGGTGGATCTCCGGCGGTTCGCGTCGGTCGGCGCCAGGGCTGCGGGCGAACGAGTGTCAGGGAAAGGGGCCGGAGCGTGTCTTCGACCAGGCTTCGCCCGCGCTTGTTCGGATCGGACCGGGGGTGGTATACAGAAGCGGTGGACATCCGCGAAGAGTCGGCGCACCGCGGCCACGAGGCGGCCGGAGATGGGCGCTGAACTCACAGATGTACGAAGGAGCCCCGCGTGAAACGTTCCTTGGGACCGAAGACAGTGTTGTACCCGACTCCGGTGCTGGTGGTGGGCACCTATGACGCTGAGGGGCGGCCTAACGTCTCCACGGCTGCCTGGGGCGGCATCTGCTGCTCGAGGCCGCCCTGCGTGACGGTCTCGTTTCGAGCGGCCACCCTGGCGCACGGCAACATCACCCTGAAGAAGGCCTTCACGGTGAACGTGCCCGCGGAGCGGCACGTGCGCGAGGCCGACTACTTCGGTGTGGAGTCCGGCCGCGATGCCGACAAACTTGAAGTAGCCGGCCTCACCCCGGTGCGCAGCGTTTCGGTGGATGCGCCGTACGTGGACGAGTTCCCTCTCGTGCTCGAGTGTCGCGTGGTTCAGGTGCACGAACTCGGGCTGCACACCCAGTTCATCGGGGAGATCGTCGATGTGAAGGTCGAGGAGGGATGTCTCGACGAGACGGGCACGATCGATGCGGGCCGGATCGCTCCTCTCTTCTACGCACCGGTCGACTGCCACTACTACGGGGGTGCGAAGCGTGTCGCCAAGGCTTTCTCCGTGGGCCGGGAGCTGAAGCCCGAATGAACGACACCATCGAGATCCAGGTACGCCCCTACCACGTCGATCTCTTCCGACACGTGAACAACGCCCGGTACCTCGAGTTCCTGGAGGAGGCACGGTGGTCGTTCTGGGAGAGCTTCAGCGGCTTCTCGACACTAGCCGACCGCGGTTGGACCTTCATGGTGGTGAGGATCGAGATCAACTACCGGCTGGGCGCCGAGGCCTTCCAGGTGCTGGAGATACGCACCGAGCTCGAGGGCCTTGGTGAGCGGAGCGGCAGGTTGCGGCAGGTGGTGCGCTTGAAGGGCGCCGATAGCCTGGTGGCCGACGCGGAGGTGGTGTTCGTCGTGGTAGACAAGGCCAGCGGCAAAGCCCTGCCGATGAGCGTGGTGGGGCCGGCGGTCTTCGCGGAGAGCGCTTCCGGTGCAGGGCATGAGTGAGGTCGTTCGACGCCTGCGCGCACCCGGGCGCGCGCGACGCGCCCGGCACACCCAGCGCGCGCCGAACGCGCCGCCGGTGAGGTTAGTCGCGACAGACGAGATCGCCGGCGATGGTGGGCAACTGTAGATTCTCGCGATAGTCCACGGGGCAGTCGATCAGGGTGACCGTGTCTGCAGCGAGCGCGTGGGCCAAGGCGGGAGCAAGGTCCTCAGACTGCTCGATGCGCACACCGCGCACGCCGAACGATCGAGCGTAGGCGACGAAGTCGGGGTTCGTGAATGCGACGCCTATCTCTCGGCCGAAGTGCTCCATCTGCTTCCAGCGGATCAGGCCGTAGGCCGAGTCGTTCCAGATCAGGATGACGATGGGAGTGCGCAGGCGTTTCGCCGTCTCGATCTCCTGGGAGTTCATGAGGAATCCGGCGTCGCCGGTGACGGCCACCACGTTTCGGTGCGGCATGACGTGCTTTGCCGCGATGGCTCCCGGCACCGCGATGCCCATGGCGGCGAGCCCGTTCGAGATGAGGCAGGTGTTGGGACGTTCCGCCTGATACATACGGGCCATCCAGAGCTTGTGGGCCCCGACGTCGCTCACCACGATGTCTTCGGGGCCGAGCGCCTTGCGTAGGTCCCAGATGATCTTCTGGGGCTTGAGGGGGAACCCTCGGTCTTCGGCGTGACCGGCCACGTCGTCGAGCACGGCCTGGTCGAGGTCGGCGGCCGGCGAAGCCTCGTGGGGTCGCCCGACCCGCGCGATCGCCTCGAGTGTCGCCGCAATGTGCCCCACGACACCAACTTCGAGGATGTAGCACTCGTCCACCTCCGCCGGCGCCGCGTGCAGGTGTACTATCTTGAGGTGACCTTCTTTGTTCCAGTGGTGGGGCTGGTACTCGACGATGTCGTAGCCCACGCAGATGACCAGGTCGGCGTTGGTGAAGCCGCAGGCGACGTAGTCCCTTGCCTGCAGGCCCACCGTCCCGAGGGCGAGGGGGTGTGAAGACGGGATCACTCCCTTTGCCATGAAGGTCGTGGCTACCGGGATGTTGAGTCGCTCAGCAAAGGCCACCAGTTCATCCGAGGCGCCGGCGCGGGCTACTCCGTTGCCGGCCAAGATGACGGGCGTCTTCGCGGCATCGACTACCTCCACCACTTGGGCGATCTTCTTCTCGGACGGGAGGGGGGGCGTTGGAGACTGAACGCGCAACGGGTGCTTGCCTTCGACGGGTGAAGCCGCGACGTCTTCTGGGAACTCGATGAAGCTCGCGCCCGGCTTCTCGATCTGAGCGACCTTGAAGGCCTTGCGCACCACCTCACCCACGATCTGGGGAGCCCGGATCTGCGCGGTGTACTTGGTCACCGGAGCGAACAGCGCCTGCAGATCGAGCACCTGGTGGCTCTCCTTGTGCATGCGCGTGGTGGCGGCCTGTCCCGCGATAGCCACGAGAGGAGCCCCATCCATATTGGCGTCGGCGACTCCGGTCAGGAGGTTCGTGGCTCCGGGGCCGAGCGTCGCGAGGCACACCCCTGCTTGGCCGGTGAGTCGCCCGCTCACGTCCGCCATGAAGGCGGCGCCCTGCTCGTGGCGGGTGGTGACGAATTGGATACCGCTGTCCGCGAGGGCGTCCATCACGTCGAGGTTCTCCTCGCCGGGGATCCCATAGACGGTGGTGACGCCCTCGTTCTCCAGGCAGCGCACGAACAGTTCAGCGGCTTTGATCCTCATCGGTCCCCCCGAGACGGTGCGGCTTGGCGGTCAAGACGGCGCGGCTTGGCGGTCATGACGAGTACTACCCGCGAGCGGGCGCGGGAAAGCATCGGCGCGCTTGAGCCCCCGCGAAGCGCCTACTCGGGACTCGGACAGCCATCGAGCAGCAAGGGCGCCACCATTTCGAGCGAGTGGTTGATGAAGTCGTCGAAGGTGGGGGCCACTCGGGCGACGCAGCGCTCCACGAGCGCCGCTGCGGCGACGACGTCTATGCTCTGGACACCGTGCTTGGCCCGTACCTGCACCTCGTACTTCTCCGCCAGGGTATGGGGTGTGACCTGGTCCAACTGCACGTAGTCTGGGAACTCCATGAATGCCCGCACCAGTCGTTCCGACTCTGTCGGAGCAGGGAGGGCATCCGTCAGGAAGCGCCCGAGCGGCTCAAGGGTCGTGCGATCCTTGAGCGCGCGAAGGAGCTCGCGTCCGAAGTCGGGTCGACGCTGATACACGACGAAGTCCGCTGCCATCTCGACGAAGTTGTGCGCCTTCCACCAGCCCGAGGATCGCGGCAGGCCACAGATGTCGGCGGCCTCATCGGCGAGATCGCGGGAGAGCTCGAAGCAGTAGCCGTGGCTCCGGCCGCGGTATGCGCGGTCGGAGTAGTGGTCGAGTCCCTCGGGGATCGCTCCGTGGGTGACCACGGCGCGCGCGAATCGAACAAGGGAGCCCTCGTCACCCTGGGCGGAGAGGGACATGGAGCGGTCGTAGAGGCGACCGCCCACCGTGTGCGTCTCTTCCCAGCTGAGCCCACCGGCCAGGCCGGTGTCGGGGAACACCGCGCCGAAGACCTCCTCCGGCGCAAGGTCACCAAGAAGGCGCTCAGCGAAGTAGAGGTGGGTGAGGGCGAACATGGGTCCTCCTGGGCTCGGGCCGCCAGACCTTCGTCGGCCAAGGATACCGGGGGGTGCGCCGAGGTGGAACCCCCGCCTCGACGACGCCCGCTCAAGGTCGGGCCTCGGTGAGCCGAAACGGGGCGGGATAGCTTCGGGCCGTTTACGGGTACCGGGGTTGATAGGTTCAGCTCTTCTTCCGGGCGCCGCGGAGTCCTCTGGGCGCCGCGAGCCGAGGAGGACGAAGGGATGTGGTCGATGCCGGATCCGATACGTGAGTCGTTTCGAGCGCTGATCCTGCACGAGGGGAGTGACGAGCCGAGGGCTGAGATCACCACCCTCACTCGGCGGGATCTCCCTGAGGAAGACGTCTTGGTGGAGGTGGCCTACTCCTCGATGAACTACAAGGACGCTCTGGCCATCACCGGCGCGGGCCCCGTAGTCCGCAGCTACCCCATGGTGCCCGGTATCGACTTGGCAGGCACCGTTGTGGAGAGTTCGTCTCCGGACTACCGGCCGGGAGACCGAGTGATCCTGACGGGGTGGGGCATCGGAGAGGTCCACTGGGGCGGCATGGCCGAGTATGCCTGCGTTCGTTCGGAACACCTGGTCCCGATCCCGGATGGCCGGGATGCGTTCTGGGCAATGTCGGTAGGGACGGCGGGACTCACGGCGATGCTCGCGCTGATGGCACTGGACGAGGCAGGGGTTCGCCCCGCCCCGCGGTCTCCGGAGCCGGAGATCCCTGGGGAGGAGACCGCGGACGCCTCCGGAGCGCGCCCCGAGCGCCTTCCCGTGCTCGTCACGGCGGCGAGCGGGGGGGTGGGCAGCATCGCCGTGTCGTTGCTCGCCGGCGCCGGACACTACGTCGTGGCCTCCAGCGGGCGTCACGAGAGCTGGCCGTTCCTTCGCTCCTTGGGCGCGGCGGAAGTGATCGAGCGCGAGGAGCTGGAGCAGCCCGCAAGCCCTCTCGAGCAGCAACGTTGGGCCGGCGCGGTGGATTCAGTAGGGGGAAGCACTCTCGCCCGAGTGCTCGCGGAGACCCGATACGGGGGCGCCGTAGCTTCGTGCGGTTTGGTGGGAGGCGGTGCACTCCATACGACGGTCATGCCGTTCATCCTGCGGGCCGTCAGGCTTCTCGGCGTCAATTCCGTGCTCACCCCGAAGGAACTACGTCTCGCTGCCTGGGAGCGCCTGGCCAGGGAACTGACCCCCGGCATGCTTCACTCCTTCACCAGGGTCATACCCCTGGAGGAAGTCCAAGGGATGGCCCGGCAGATGGTCTCGGGCCGAGGAAGGGGGCGGACGGTGGTGCAACTCCGCGGGGAGGCGTAGCGGTTGTCGACCGTGCCGACCGACACCACCGACACGGAGGTGAGTATGAACATCGAGAGTGATGCGTTCACGAACGGGTCTCCCATCCCGGTGCGATACACTGACGACGGTGACGACGTCTCGCCGGGACTGTCCTTTGGAGGCTTCCCCGAGGGCACCCGGGAGCTCGCCCTCATCGTCGACGATCCCGACGCGCCCCGGGCTGAGCCTTGGGTACATTGGGTGATCTACAGGATCCCCACGAGCGCCACAGGCCTCCCCGAAGGAGTGTGGCCCTCGGGCGATGCCGCGGCGCCGGTGGGGGCCGTGCAAGGTCCGAACGACTTCGGCGAGGCCGAATATGGCGGCCCGGCGCCGCCGCGGGGGCATGGCGTGCACCATTACCATTTCAGACTGTACGCGCTCGACGCCGATCTCGATCTCCCCGCCGGGCTCGGCACGTCGCAGTTGCTTGCGGCTATCGAGGGGCATGTATTGGCCACGGCCGAGATCGTGGGCACCTACGAAAGGTAAGAGGGTCTCAATGGGTAAGGGTGAGTTCGCCGGGTTCCCCAAGGGTCTGATCGGCTTTCTCGAGGACGTGGCCGCTCATAACGAGAAGTCGTGGTTCGAGGCTCACCGAGCGGACTACGAAAGCCTCTATCTCGAGCCGGGCAGGGCCTTCACCGAGGTTATGGCGGAGAGGCTCGACAAGGAACTCCGTCCCGCTACGTTCGACGGTCCCATGACCGGATCCCTGTTCCGCATCTTCCGCGATACGCGGTTCAGCAAGGACAAGACCCCCTACAAGACCCATCTGGCCGTGTCCTGGGGTGAGGAGGGGCGTGCGAAGGGCGAAGGGCTTGGCTTCTACTTCCACCTGCAGCCGGGGAGCGTGATGGTGGGCGCAGGTGCGCACGCTTTCTCGAAAGAGGTGCTCGCCGCCTACCGAGACGCGGTCGTCGACCCCACACGCGGCCCTTGATTGCGCGAAGCGCTTGACGCCGTTGCCACCGCCGGACCCTACGAGATATGGGGAGAGACGTACAAGCGCGTCCCACGTGGACTCGACGAAACCCATGAGAATGCGCCCCTGCTCCTGCACAGCGGCTTGTACGCCGGCACATCGGAGCGCCTGCCGAAACAGCTGCACAGCTCGGCTTTCGTGAAGCACTGCCTAGAGAGGTTCGCGGCTCTGAAGCCGCTACTCGACTGGCTGGAGGGGCTGCCGCGGTAGGGACGCCTTAGGCGGGATGCCGGCTCAGGCCGCGCAACACCTCGCAGGCGAAGGACGCAGCACGGCGACCCCGCGTCGACGATCACGGTCTCGCGCGTCCGCTTCACCGGAATACCTCCCCCGGAAGAGGCGTCCGCGGTGTGTTTCGACCGCAGGCACGACGGGCACTTTCCTTACAGTGATCGCAGTCACGTGAGCGATCATTCGTACCTATCGTCAAGAGATGAAACGAGGCCCCCCACATGCTGCAGCAGCCGATGCTCGAAGCCATCAATCGACAGATAAACGCTGAGCTCTACTCGGCCTACTTGTACCTCTCGATGTCGTCCAGGTTCTCGGCGCTCGGCCTGTCAGGTGGCGCCAACTGGATGCGGGTGCAGGCGCAGGAGGAGATGACTCACGCCGCGAGGTTCTACGATCACGTTGTCGAGCGCAACGGTGAGGTGAAGCTCACCGCCATCGAGGAACCGCCCTCTGTTTGGCCGACCGCGCCGGCCATGTTCGAGGATGCCCTCGACCATGAGCGCAAGGTCACGGGAATGATCGACGCGCTCGCGGATCTTGCCCTCGAGCTCAAGGACCACGCCTCGCACAACATGTTGCAGTGGTTCATCGCCGAGCAGGTGGAAGAGGAGGCTTCCGCGGAAGACATGATCCAGAAGCTTCGCCTCACCGAGGGTGCTCCCGGCGGTCTGTTCCAGCTCGACAACGAGATGGCCGCGAGAGTGTTCGTGCCGCCGACGCCCGCCAACTGACAGTCTGGCAGAGCCTTGTTCCTCGACAGCCCTGCGGGGGGTCGGCGGCTGCCGGTGCAAGCTGGTCGGTCAGCCAGGCTCTCCTGCGCCTTCGAACGATTCGCCACCGGCTCTTCCAATAGCGGCTGTTCATTGAGATATTGGTGGGGCATGTCGGGCGCCGCCCGACGGAGAGTGTGCCAATAGGGTCTGACTAGTCGGTCGGACAGTAGAGCATCTAGGAGGATGAGTGGCTGTGATACGCGAGCTGAACGACGTAGTGTTCGTGAGCGGGGTCCGTACCCCGATGGGTCGGTTCGGCGGCACCCTGAAGGACGTGAAGGTGTACGACATCGCCGCCTTCGCGATCCGTGAGGCCCTCAGCCGGGCGGGAGTCTCGGGCGACGACGTAGACGACGCCATCGTGGCTTCCTGCCGTCAGGCGGGCAATTATGTCAACCCCGGCCGTACTGCGGCTCTCAAGGGTGGCTGCGGGCAGCACGTGCCCGGCGTTACCATCAACAAAGCCTGCCCCGCCGGCATGAAGGCCGTGAGCCTCGCCACGCAGTTGATCCAGGTAGGCCAGGCCGAGGTCGTGCTCGCCGGTGGCATGGAGAGCATGTCCACGATCCCGCACCTCATCCGCGGCTACCGCTGGCAGGGGTTCCGCATGGGCAACATCCAATTGGAAGACGGTTGGTCCGATTCGCACGACCCCGTAGCCGACATGGCGATGGGGGAGACCGCCGAGAACCTGGTCGAGAAGTACGGCCTCACCCGTGAGGAGCTCGACGAGTTCGCCGTGTCCAGTCATGTCAAGGCCGCTGCCGCACGGGCGAACGGGTGGTTCGACGAAGAGATCACTCCCGTCGTCATCCCCGCCCGGGGTAAGCAGGCGGAGGTGGTGTTCGACAAGGACGAGTCCATACGCGCCGACGCCGACGTGGCCGCCATGGCCAAGCTCAAGCCGGCCTTCACGCGCGACGGGCAGGTCACGGCCGGCAACTCGTGCGGCCTCACCGACGGCGCCGCCTTCTTGGTCGCCATGAGCCGCGAAGAAGCGGCGCGCCGTGGCGTGCAACCGCTGTTTTCCGTCGTCGACTACACTCAGACGGCCGTCGACGGTCGCTTCATGGGTGAGGGCCCGGGCGTGGCTATCCCCAAGGCGCTCGCTCGGGCCGGCATGACGCTCTCCGACATGGACCTCATCGAGGTGAACGAGGCCTTTGCCGCTCAGGTTCTCGCGAACGAGCGTCAGCTCGGTTGGGACCGCGAGAAGCTCAACGTGCACGGGGGCGCGATCGCGCTCGGCCATCCCACCGGCTGCTCCGGCGCCCGCATCATCGTCACCTTGTACCATGCTCTCAAGCGCACTGATGGGGAGTATGGCGTGGCCGCCATCTGCGGCGGCGGCGGGTCGACCATGGCCACTATCATCCGCAGGGAAGCCTAGGCTTCCAGAACATCCGGCGATCGGTAATGAGGTCTGCGGACCTTTCAAGGCGGTGCCGGCACTCAACGCTGGTTGACTGGCCAACAAGGACGAGTCCAAAAACGCGGGTTCGCGTCGATTGAGGGGAGAGCACATGAGTCTGGATTGGATGCCGAGGACGAACGAACTGAAGGACCACAGCCTGCACGGTTCCCAGTACTGGGGTACCGAGGTGCCCTGTACGATGTATGAGAGGCTTCCGCTCACGAGTCCCGAGGGCGAGGTGGTGCCCGGCCTCTACGTGGCGCGGATCACACTCAATAACCCCAAGCAGTACAACAGTTATACCACCAGCATGGTCAAGGGCGTCATCGGGGCCTTCACCAATGCCTCGCTCGACCGTAGCGTCGTGGCCGTGGTCTTCACCTCGGTGGGCGACAAGGCCTTCTGCACGGGCGGCAACACCGTGGAATACGCCGAGTACTACTCCAGGCGCCCGCAGGAGTACGGCGAGTACATGGACCTGTTCAACCTGATGGTCGATTCGATCCTCAACTGCAAGAAGCCGGTGATCTGCCGGGTGAACGGCATGCGCGTGGGTGGCGGCCAGGAGATCGGCATGGCCTGCGATCTGGCCATCTCGTCCGACATGGCCATCTATGGCCAAGCCGGCCCGAAGCACGGCTCGGCGCCGGTGGGCGGCTCCACCGACTTCCTTCCCTGGTTCCTCTCGATGGAAGACGCCATGTGGAATTGCATCTCGTGCGAACTCTGGTCGGCCTACAAGATGAAGGCCAAGACCTTGATCTCGAAGGTCGTCCCCGTGCTACGCGATGCCGCCGGCGAGTGGGTGCGCAATCCCCTCGTCCACACCGACAGCTACGTCGAGGACGGCGAGATCATCTACGGCGAGATGAAGAAGGGCGAGGCGGCTGCGGCTGCCAAGGAAGTCGTCGCGGCATGCACCGTCGACTTCACCCGCCTGGATCAAGAGGTCGACGCCATCGTGTGGCGCTTCGCCAACCTCTTCCCCGAATCACTCCAGATGTCCATCGATTCGATACGCATGAAGAAGAAGTTCTTCTGGGATCTGGCGAAGGGCCCGAATCGTCACTGGCTGGCCACCAACATGATGGTCGAGGCGCACCTGGGCTTCAACGCCTTCTCCACCCGCAAGCAGACCGGCGAGGACGTCATCGACTTCCTGCGTTTCCGGCAACTGCTCGCCGAGGGCGCGCTCATGGACGATGCGGCCTTCGAGGAAGTCATGGGCTCGCCGCAGAGCTAGAGGATCCAGTTCTCCTGGGGCCGGCTGCGCGCCGGCTCCAGGAGGGTACGTGCTACGTGGTGGGCGCCGTCGAAGAAGAGGGTACGGTCGAAAGAGAGGACTCGGTTCAGTCCCCGCTGATTGCGTTCCGGAACACCGCGATCGGCTGAGCTCCCACGATCCGCAGTGGCTCGGGTTTGGGTTCCGAGCCGGGGGGCGGCGACGTGACAACGAAGGTCGGCACTCCGGTGATGCCCATGCGCCGTGCATCCTGTTCTGCCGCGGCTGGGCGGTCGGCGTGGGCGTGCGTGAGCAGGGAATGACGCAGGGCCGCCGGGTCAAGGCCGACCTCCGCTCCCAACGTGGTCAGCACCTCGACATCGCCGATGTTGAGCCCTTCCGCGAAGTACGCACGGAACAGCCGCCGGCTGAGAGCCTCGTGGCTGCCTACATCACGGGCGTATTCGGCTGCGAGGATCGCGAGCCGGGAGTTGGCCAAGATCTGCGGAGCTGAGAACGGAAGGCCGAACTCCGCCGCACGCGAGCGAAGCATCTCGTGCATGGGCGCAAGATCCCTCCCGCGGAAGTAGTCAGCAAGGTCGCGCCCGGCGGATGGAGTCTCCGGATGGATCTCGTAGCTCACCCACGTGTCCGCGATGTCGAACTCTTCCTTGAGCCTGTCGACGATGCCCGCGCCGACGTAGCAGAAGGGTCAGATGTAGTCGGAGTAGATCGTGATGTGCGTGGTCATGCCGCTTCCCTTCGGTGGGCGTGATCAGGCCGGCTCGAGGGCCGCCGACCGCTTGTCGGCGCGCCGACGATCTTCGAAGTCGAGTAGCGTCTTCCGTATGCGGACCGACGTCGGGGTGACCTCCACCAGCTCGTCATCAGCTATCCATTCGAGCGCTTGGTCGAGGTTCATGACCCGGACCGCCTTGAGGCCGGTGTCGATCTCTTTGTTCTCGGAGCGGTAGTTGCCGAGCTTCTTGGTCTTGGTAGGGTTGCACACCAGGTCATCCGGACGGGTGTGCTCGCCTATCACCATGCCGACGTATACGCGATCCATGGGTGAGACGAACATCGTGCCGCGCGATTGCAGGCTCTCGAGCTGGTAGCCCGTGGCCACTCCGGTGTCCATGCTGACCAGCGAGCCGCGGTCTCGATGGGCTACCTCGCCCGCCCACTTCCCGTAACCGGTGACGCGGGCCGTCATGATGCCGAGGCCACGCGTATCGGTGAGGAAGTCGGTGCGGTAGCCGAGGAGACCGCGGGTGGGAATCGAGAACTCCAGCCTCGCCGTGCCCGAGCCGTGGTTCTGCATGCCCGTGAGGTCACCCTTGCGCCTAGACAGCTTCTCGATGACCACTCCTTGGTACTCCTCCGGCACCTCGATGGTGAGTTCCTCGTACGGTTCGAGTAGTCTTCCCTTGGCGTCGCGGTGAGTGATCACCTCGGGACGAGAGACGGTCATCTCCATGCCCTCGCGCCGCATCTCTTCGATGAGAATAGCCAGGTGGAGCTCACCTCGTCCCGAGACCTTCAGCCCGTCGGAACGGCCGAGGTCCTCGACGCGCAAGGCCACGTTCACGCGTGCCTCACGCTCGAGGCGATCCCGGATCTGGCGAAGGGTGACCGCGCGCCCCTCGTTCCCGGCGAAGGGCCCGGTATTCACGAGGAAGAACATCGAGACGGTAGGCTCTTCGATCTCCAGGGGTGGAAGTGCGATCGCGCGTGCGTGGGCCTCGTCCGCGGGAGGAGCGCAGAGGGTGTCGCCGATCGAAAGGTCCGGCGGCCCGGAGAGCCACACGATATCGCCGGCGGCGATCTCTTCGGTCTCTGCACGCCCCAGTCCGTCCGTCACCCACAGGTGAGTGGAACGTACCGTCTCGGTAGAGACCACTTCGAACGGGGCAGTGGAGGGACTGCCTATGGTGTCGACAGCGACGTGGTGGAGGTGGTCGTGGGTCCTCGCGGCGCCGTTGGCACCCGCCGCATCGTGGATCCCAACGTCGCCATCCGTGTCAGCGGCGGCCACGGCGGTCGAATACCGCGTGACCATGCGGGTGAGCGGCTCTCCCAGGCGGTGCCTGCCCCCGAGGACGCGACCGCAGCCGATGCGGCCGATGTAGTCACTCCAGGCGAGGGTGGACACCTGCATCCGGAAGGGGGCCTCGAGGTCCACCTGCGGGGCGGGCACCTCCGCGATGATAGCCTCGAAGAGCGCGTCCATGCCCCGCGGTTCGTCGGCGTCGAGGTCGCGCACCAGCCACCCCTCGAGTCCCGAGCCGTAGAGCACGGGGAAGTCGGCCTGGTGGTCGGTGGCGCCGAGTTCCAAGAAGAGGTCGAAGGTGAGGTCGAGTGCGCGCTGCGGGTCGGCATTGGGGCGATCGGCCTTGTTGATGATCACCAGCGGACGCATCCCGAGTCGCAGCGCGCGCATGAGCACGTAGCGCGTCTGCGGCATGGGGCCCTCGTTGGCGTCCACGAGCAGCAGGACGGAGTCGACCATGCTGAGCACTCGTTCGACTTCGCCCGAGAAATCGGCGTGGCCAGGGGTGTCGATGATGTTGATGCGATGGTCGCCCCACTCGACGGTGCAGTGCTTCGACCGGATCGTGATCCCGCGTTCGCGTTCGAGATCGTGCGAGTCCATGACGCGCTCTTCCACCCGGGCGTTCTCGCGGAACACGTGGGCGGCGCGGAAGATGGCGTCGATGAGTGTGGTCTTGCCGTGATCGATGTGGGCGATGATGGCTACGTTGCGGATGCGGGCGGGAACGGTGGTGGGCATACGGCTTCCTGGCTGCTTGAGATGGAGTCTGGCCGGGCGGCCCGACCGCGCTGGGGGAACAGAACGCGACTTGGACCAACCAGGAATGGTAGCACGTGCGCCCGGAGGGGGGGTTTGTGCGAACATATCGTCATGTCGGCCCGCGCGTACGAGAGGATACTGAGCTTCCTGATCACCTTCGGCCTGGGGGTGGCTGTGAGCTCCTTGGTCATACGGCTCTGGTACCGGTACGTGGTGGGAGCGTGCGCCACCGACTGGACGTTGGCCGTGGCGCTCGGGCTCGTCATCGCCGTTGCCACCACTGCACTCGAGATCTGGTTTGCGCGCGATGTGGGCGGGCCGGGGGCGAAGCGGGGCTAAGAGGCCGCCGAGTTTGTCACCACCCGGCCGTCCACGAGCCGTAACGTCTGGTCCGCTTGGGCCGCCATGCGGGGGTCGTGGGTCACCATCACACAGGTCATCGCTCCGCGGTGCACCTGGTCGCGCAGCAGCTCGAGCACCTGTTGGCCGCGTTCGGTGTCGAGGTTCGAGGTGGGTTCGTCCACCAACATGATCTCCGGAGAGTTCATGAGTGCCCGGGCGATGGCTACTCGCTGACGTTCCCCGCCTGAGAGTTCGGCCGGGGCGTGATACGCACGGTGCTCCAGCCCGAACTCGGTCAAGAGGTGGGACGCGTGCTGCCTATCGGCCTTGCGCACGCGTCCACGCAGATGGGGCACCAGCAGAAGATTGTCGAGGGCCGAGAGATACGGCACAAGGTGATGATCCTGGAAGACGAGCCCAACGTGCTCCCGGCGGAATGCGGCCGACTCACGAGCCGAACGCAGGTGAACGGCCGAACCCCCGAGTCGCACCTCTCCGGACGAGGGACGCAGGAGCCCCGCGATGAGTGAGAGAAGCGTGGTCTTGCCTGAGCCCGACGGTCCCAAGACACCCAGGAGCCGTCCGCCTTCGAGGGCGAAGGAGACGTCTTCTAGGGCCGTCACGTGGCCGGAGCCGCCTTGATAGTGCTTGGTCAGTTGGGTCACTTCGAGTAGCGGCATTCCAGACCTCTAGTGCTCGGCTCTGTCGAGGGCGGTGGCAGGGTCGATGAGGAGGATGCTCCGAAGGGAGAAGAGGCTGCCCACATAGGCGGTGGCGTAGACGGCGAGCAGGCTGAGAACCCACCTCGCCGGGTTTGGATCGAAAGCCATAGCAGGCGGCATACCGCTGCCGGCCCCGAGGGCCAGCCCGACGCCGATGACGGTCGCGAGCGTCACCAGGATGCTGATCTGCACCAGGAGTTGGCGGTATACGTAGTAGTTGGAGGCGCCCAGTGCCTTCACGGCTGCGATCTGGCCCGACTTGTGCAGCGTGGTGATGTAGAAGAAGACCCCGATGACCATGGCGCCGATGAGCAGCGATACCAGCTGGATGCCGTTCACGGCGAGGACCATCACGTTCATACCGTTCCCAGCCAGAGAGGCTTCCTCCGGTGTGGCGACTTCGAACGCGGGCGAGAGGGTGGCCGAGAGGTCGCTCGGCGTCACCCCCGGAGACAACCGTACGGCCATGATCGACGCGGTCCCGGCAAGCGCGGCCGTCGCGTAGATCGGCGGTCCGTCCGCACCGTCGCCGCCTTGCTCGGTTCCGGTCTCGCTTCCCTGTGTGCTCCTCGGCGCCAGGAGAGACGCCGCGCGCAGCGAGCGCCAGGTGTCGAGACTCACGTAGACGGCGGGCGCCATGATGTACCGCCGACTCTCGGTGAACGCCATCACTCGCAGTTCTCCGGGCAAGGGGGTGAGGCTCAGGGTGTCGCCGACGCCGACGCCTTCGGCCGCCGCGGTAGCGTCGACGATTGCTTCGTTCGCCGTCGGAGACCGTGGCTCCCCTTCGGTGATCGGCAGCTGATCGAAAGCGCCGCCAAGGCCGAAGACGTGGGCGTCGAAGGATCCCTGCGGCCCGCGGACGGTCACGATGAGGTGGCCGACAGCGTACGCCTCCGCCACCCCAGCGGCGGACGAGATCACAGCCAGGTCTTCGTCGGTGAGCATGCTGCGCTCAAGACTCAGGGCCGTGTCGCCCTGGAACACGAGCGCGTCGGCATCCAAGGAGCGCTTGGCTCCGGTCATGCCGGTCACTAACCCTTCCGACATCGCCGACATGAGCATGGTCAGCGACACCACCAGCCCTATGGCGAGAGCTATGAGGCCGAACTTGAGTTTGCTGCCCAACAGCTCCTTGACGGCGAGCACCAAGCTCCTCTCCCGGAGGATCGTAAGAGTATCGATGATAGCCGAAACGCGATGAGGCCGCGCGCCGCGGCGCACGGGTAAGTGGCCCGGACGGCTGCGAGAAGCTCAGCCCACCGCCGACAGTGTGGGAAGATGGACGCCTGGGCTCCGAGAAGCGGCGGCACGGCGTTCGGGCCGCCGCCCCAGGGCGCGGAGACGCATCGAGCGAAGGAGGCACGTGATGCCCGTTGTGACTGTGGAGGGCCCGCCGCCGCCCGACTTAGAGAAGCGGCGAGACCTCGTCAAGGCCGTCACCGAGGCCCTCGTGGGCGCCTACGATCTGCCTGAGAGCGCCATGGGTGTCATCCTCCACGAGAACCAAGCGGAGTGCGTGGGCTCCGGCGGGCGGCTCATCTGCGACCGGTAGGCGCGGCGTGGGCCGGCCGGCTGTCAGCTTGCGGTCTTCACCTCGGGAGTCACGGCGTATGGGTGCGACGACCGGGTAAGGGTCACCACGCCGATGGGCAGGACTTCGCGTCCCCGGGTCTCGTTGATGACCTCGGCTACCCCAAGGTACATGGCAAGAGCGCCGCAGAAGATGCCCTCGTAGCCGGCGATAGTGCCGATGAGGGCGCTACCGGTCCAATCCCGCAGGGCGAGCAGGAAGAAGAGTATGGTGAGGGTGAAGAAGATACTCTGGATGGCACGGTTCTTGCCGAACGTGCCGATCCACATGAAGAAGGTGAACACACCCCACAGGGCGAGATACCAGCCCATGAACGCCGCCGACGGGGCCTCGATCCAGCCGAAGCGGGGCATCAGAATGAGGGCGACGAGGGTGAGCCAGAAGTGACCGTACGAGGCGAAGGCCGTGAGGCCGAAGGTGTTTCCCTTCTTGAACTCCATGATGCCCGCGATGATCTGAGCGATGCCCCCGTAGAAGAGCCCCATGGCGAGGATCATGGAATCGAGGGGGAAGAAGCCGGCGTTGTGGATGTTGAGGAGGATGGTGGTCATCCCGAACCCGAGAAGGCCCAAGGGCGCGGGATTTGCGAGCTGCTGCCGTACCGTCATGTAGAGATGTCCTTTCGTGGCTGACCAGCCAGCCGAGCGTGGGTGGGGGTGGGATGATCCGATCCTGTTGCGCGCGTGGTTCGCTCCTCTCAGTTGTGATGGGATTCACAATCGATGGTCAGTCTACCATCCGAAGAACGAGTCGAACAGGTGGAAGGGGCGTTTGCGGCGCACGTACAACGATGTGGACGGAGCCGGCGCGGAGAGTTGTCGCCTTCCCCACCTGCGGCCCCCTCCTGTATCATGCGCGTCGACCGTTAATCGCGCCCCGTGAGGCCGAACGGAATGGAGACCCGATGTACCATCGCCCGCCGCGTTCGACCGGCCGGATGCCTGTGACCCCAACCCGCATCGAGGGCCGTTAGATGCCGCGACGCACCGACATCCGCAAGATCATGCTCCTGGGCTCCGGGCCCATCGTGATCGGCCAAGCCTGCGAGTTCGACTACTCCGGCACCCAGGCGTGCAAAGTGCTCCTCGAGGAAGGCTACGAAGTGGTGCTGGTGAACTCCAACCCGGCCACCATCATGACCGATCCGGCCTTCTCCCACCGCACCTACATCGAGCCGTTGGTGCCTGAGGTCGTGGCCCGCATCATCGAGAAGGAGCGCCCGCAGGCCCTCTTGCCCACTTTGGGCGGCCAAACGGCGCTCAACCTCGCCGTGGCCCTTACGGAGGACGGCACCCTCGAGCGCTTCGGCGTGGAGCTCCTGGGTGCGAACTACGCCGCCATCCAGCGCGCCGAGGCGCGAGACCAGTTCCGCGACACGATGGCCTCCATCGGGCTGCGGGTGCCGGAGTCGGCCGTTGTGCGCACTCTCGAAGAAGCCCACACCGCACTCCGCGACGGTCTGCGCCTACCGCTGATCATCCGGCCAAGTTTCACCTTGGGGGGGCACGGCGGGGGTGTCGCCGAAACCGAGGCCGATTTCGACAAAGTGGTGATGGCCGGGCTCGACGCCTCCCCGATGTGCCAGGTGCTGCTCGAAGAGTCGGTGATCGGTTGGAAAGAATTCGAGCTCGAGGTTATGCGCGACCGCAAGGACAACGTGGTCATCGTCTGCTCCATCGAGAACATGGACCCCATGGGCATACACACCGGCGACTCCGTCACGGTGGCCCCCCAACAGACCCTCACCGACACGCAGTACCAGCGGCTTCGTGACGCTTCTCTCGAGATCATCCGGGCCATCGGCGTCGAAACCGGCGGTTCGAACATCCAGTACGCCTACTCGCCCGAGACCGACGAGCTGATGGTCATCGAGATGAACCCGCGGGTGTCGCGGAGCTCCGCGCTCGCCTCCAAGGCCACCGGCTTCCCCATCGCCAAGATCGCCGCCAAGCTGGCCGTGGGCTACACCCTCGATGAGATCTCCAATGACATCACCAAGAAGACCCCGGCCTGCTTCGAGCCCACCATCGACTACGTGGTGGTGAAGACCCCGCGTTGGGCGTTCGAGAAGTTCCCGCTGGCGGACGCTCGTCTCACCACCCACATGAAGAGCGTGGGCGAGAACATGGCCATAGGGCGCACCTTCAAGGAGGCGTTCCAGAAGTCCATGCGTTCGCGGGAGCTCGACGTGGAGCCCGACATCCCCGACGACATCGATGCCCTGGTGGCGATGATCGCCATTCCGTCGGCTGAGCGCTACGACCTCATCCTCGAGGCGTATCGGCGCGGTGTGACGATGGAGCGCATCTTCAGGGCCACCATGATCGACGAGTGGTTCCTGGAAGAGCTGCGAGAGATAGTGGAAGCCGAGGTGCGGTTGAGGTCGTTCGCGTCGGCGCCCGGACTCGCGGGCAGCCTGTCCCCAGCACCGGGTCCCGCCCACGAGTCACAGATGGGCCCCGCGGCGTCGGTCGAAAGGACTCCGTCGCTCGCGGGCTCCGAAGCCGGCCGATCGGCGCAGTCGGCGGACAGGCCCGCGTCGGCTGCTCTCGGGGCGCTTCCTCGGGAAGAGCTTCGCCAGGCCAAGCGCTTGGGCTTCAGCGACGAAGGCATCGCGGCATGCCTCGGGTGCACTGAGATTGAGGTGCGCGCCCGGCGCATCGCCTTGGGGATCGTGCCCACCTACAAAGCTGTGGACACATGCGCGGCCGAGTTCGAAGCCTACACACCCTACTTCTACTCGACCTACGAGGAAGAGAACGAAGCGCTGATCGAACCGGAGCGCGAACGCGTGGTCATCTTGGGTAGCGGACCGAACCGCATCGGCCAGGGCATCGAGTTCGACTACTGCTGCGTCCATGCTGCCATGGAGATGCGGGAGCAGGGCTATGCCGCCATCATGGTCAACTGCAACCCCGAGACCGTGTCTACCGACTACGACACCTCTGATCGCCTCTACTTCGAGCCTCTCACCTTCGAGGACGTGCTCAACATCGTCGAGAACGAGAAGCCCAAGGGCGTGATCGTGCAATTCGGCGGCCAGACGCCGCTCAAGATCGCCCAACGACTGGCTGAGGCGGGCGTACCGATCATGGGCACGAGCCCAGACGCGATCGATCTGGCCGAGGACCGGGAACGGTTCGGCGGCGTTCTCGAGAAGCTCGGACTGCAGGCGCCGGAGTACGGCACGGCGAGGTCGGCCGCTGAGGCGGTGGTGATCGCCGACCGCATCGGGTATCCGGTGCTGGTGCGCCCCAGCTACGTCCTGGGAGGCCGGGCCATGGAGATCGTCTACGACCAGGACTCGCTCGAGCGCTATATCCGCACGGCCGTGAAGGCGTCCCCGCGGCACCCCATCCTCATCGACCGTTTCATGGAACGCAGCATGGAGATCGACGTGGACGCGGTCTGTGACGGCACCGACGTCTACATAGGGGCGGTGATGCAGCACGTCGAGGAGGCGGGCGTGCATTCGGGCGATTCCGCGTGCGTGATCCCGCCTGTGACCCTTAGCGACGAGGTGGTCCACCGTATCGAGAAGCAGACCGAGGCCTTGGCCTTGGAGTTGGGTGTGGTCGGGCTGATGAACGTGCAGTACGCGTTGCAGTACGCCGACCACGGCACCTCGATCTACGTGCTCGAAGTCAACCCACGGGGCAGTCGAACGGTGCCTTTCGTGAGCAAGGCCACCGGGGTGCCCCTCGCGAAGATCGCCACGCAGGTGATCGCAGGCCGTCCGCTGCGCGATATGGATCTGCCCGGCTGGGAGGAGTCGCGAGCCACAGGGCGGGTGCCGAGCCGTAGGGGACTGTCTCACGTGGCCGTGAAGGAAGCGGTCTTGCCCTTCCCGCGCTTCCCCGGCGTCGATACGACCCTTGGGCCGGAGATGAAATCCACGGGCGAGGTCATGGGGGTTGGGCGGAGCTTCCCGATAGCGTTCGGGAAGGCGCAGCTGGCCGCCGGCGACCGACTGCCGCAGGAAGGCACGGTGTTCATCTCGGTATGCGACGCCGACAAGGCGGGCGCCGTGAGCATGGCGGGCGCGCTGTCGCGGCTGGGGTTCACTTTGCTCGCGACCGCCGGCACCCAAGCGCTCTTGGAGCGGAACGGCATCGAGGCCGAGGCGGTCCTGAAGCACTCGGAGGGACGGGCGCTCCTCGAGTCGGCCACTCACCAAGAAGGGCTTGCGGTGGTGACCGTGGTCGACCTGATCGAGAGTGGGAAGATCGATCTGGTGATAAACACCCCGAGCGGCCGGGGCGCTCGGGCCGACGGCTACGAGATCCGAGGCGCCGCGGTGCGCCGAAAGGTGCCGGCGATCACCACTCTGGCCGCGGCTCAGGCAGCGGTGCAGTCCATCGAGGCCGCACGGAGTGGAGTGGTGCCGGTCGCCTGCCTGCAAGACCTGCATGGAGCGAGTCTCGGCGGCCCGATCATGCCGGTGCCGAAAGCAGGCGGAGCCACCGGCGGAGGCGCGACCGTCGCCGCTCGCGACTGAGGTGCGGGAGGCCCGGCGATGAAGGACCGCGCACTCGCCACCGTGCTGCACAGGGCTCGAGTGGGGTCGATGGTGCTCGTCCGTCTGGGGGTGCCGGGCTGGAGATCCGCCCGCCCCGGTCAATTCGCCATGTTGCAGGCCGAGGGTTCGGGCTGTTTCCTCCCTAGGGCGTTCAGCGTGCACGCCCAGCGCGAGGGGTCTTCAGATGGATCGGAGGTGTCGTTCCTCATCGCCCCCATCGGTGCGGCCACCGACGAACTCGTCGCCCTCTCGCCGGGAGATCGCGTGTGGGCTCTCGGACCTCTGGGTCGCGGCTTCGACATACTCGGGGAACTCCCGCGCCACGGCGCACCGGGAGGGTCGGGCAGGCTTCTGATCGTGGGGGGCGGCGTGGGCGTCGCCCCCTTCGTCCTTGCGCTCGAGCGCCTACGGGAGATAGCGGCCGCAAGTACTGGTGGCGCACACTCGGAGGTGTTACTGCTCTTCGGCTTCCGTGATGCGGTACAGGCCGACGCTCTCACCCTGTTCGAGCCGGCGGTCGCTGCGCTTCGTGCGGAGGGGGTCCCGGTGCACCTCGAAGGCATATGCGAAGACGGGAGCCTCGGAAGGCCGGGCCTGGTCACGAAACTTTTGGAGGAGCACGCCCGATCGGGTGACGCAGTCATCGCCTGCGGCGCCCACGCGATGTGCGAGGCGGTATGGGATATCTGTCTGCGGACGGGCGACGGTCTCGACGCCTGGTTCAGTCTGGAAGCGGGCATGGCGTGCGGGTTCGGCTCCTGCTTAGGGTGTGTTATGCCCATGGCCGACGGGGTTCTGGCCCGGGTCTGCAGGGAGGGACCGGTCTTCTCCGGCCGGGAGGTGTTCGGTGAGGCGCGGCACCCGTGCGCGGCACCCGATGCGGGAGGGGGCGGATCGTGAACGATGCGCATGACGCAACGGTCGGGAGCGGGGCGAACGCGCCGAGTCGCACCCCCCACGGGCTCGCCACGCGTCTGGGTCCGATCGAGCTCTCTCATCCCATCATCAACGCTTCGGGCACGCTAGACCTCTTCGAAGTGGCCGCCACCCTTGCCGACGTCGATGAGGCGGCCGCGGCGGCCTTCCTCGCCGATCCCCCTGTGGCGGCCTACGTACCGAAGACGGTGACGCCGCACCCGCGCCCGGGGAACCCGCCGCCACGCATCCTCGAGACCGCGGGAGGTATGTTGAACTCCATAGGCCTGCCCAACGGCGGGATCGAGGCGTTCGTCACCCGTGAGCTACCCCGGCTCCTCTCGCTCCCGTGCCCCGTCATCTTGAACGTGGGAGGCTTCGCGCGCGACGACTACGTCGAGGTCGCGGCCGTCCTCAGGGTGGCGCTCGAAGAGGCCCTCGGAGAGGCCCACGAAGAGGCCCTCGGAGAGGCCCACGAAGCGGTCGTCGTCGGGGCGTCTTGGCTCTCCAGGGTGGGGCTCGAGTTGAATGTCTCGTGCCCCAACGTGCACACCGGGTGCATGTCGATCGGTTCCGACCGGGACGAAACTGCTGCCGTCGTGGCTGCGGTACGGGAGGAGTGGCCCGGTCTCTTGCTGGTGAAGCTCACACCCAACGTCACCCACGTCGTGCCGATCGCCCGGGCCGCCGCCGAAGCCGGTGCCGATGGGTTGTCCCTGGTCAACACCTTCAAAGGTCTCGCCCTCGATCGAGTCAGCCTGAAGCCATACCTCGGGGGGGTGACCGGGGGACTCTCCGGCCCGGCCATCAAGCCGTTGGCCCTCCGCATCGTCTACGAGGTGCGTGCGGCCGTCGATATCCCCCTGGTGGGCATGGGGGGAGTAGGCTCGGTGCAGGACGTCCTCGAGTTCCTCGCCTGCGGCGCATCGGTGGTGGCGGTGGGGGCCTCGGGGTTCCGTGATCCGTGGAAGCCGCGCACGCTGGCGGTCGAACTGGAGGCCGCGCTCGAAGCACGGTCGATGGCCTTGGCAGAGGTCATCGGTATGGCCCATGAGTGAATACTGTTGCGTCGCCAGGCACCATGCGCCATAATCACCGCTATGAGTAACCCCCCCACCACATCGGCGCAGACTCCTGGTCGCACGCATCAACAGCGTATGGAAGCCCTGAACAGGGCGAACAGCATCAGGACCGAGCGGGCCCGACTGAAGGACTTGCTGAAGAAAGGGGAGGCCCGTATCGAGGAGATCCTCGTCGAGCCTCCGGAGTATGTCCACACTGCCAAGGTCTTCGATCTCATCATGGCCGTCCCCAAGTTCGGCCGAGTGAAGACGTCGCGCATCCTCGAGCGGTGCCGGGTGAGTCCTTCCAAGACCGTCATCGGTCTGACGCCGCGGCAGCGACGCGAGCTCGTTGATCATCTGAGGGGATAGGCGGAGGCCCGCTATCGCCACGTTGATCGTCATCTCCGGCCCCTCTGGTGCGGGCAAGGGGACCCTGATCGCTCGCGTAGTACCCCAGTTCGACCACCTAGCGGTCTCCGTGTCTGCCACGACGCGCCCGCGCCGGGCGGGCGAGCGCGAAGGTATCGAGTACTATCACGTGCCGCGGGATGAGTTCGTACGTCGCGCGGAAGCAGGCGAGTTCCTGGAGTGGGCCGTGTACGGGGACAACCTCTACGGCACCCCCGCCCTGCCGGTGCTCACGAATCTCGAGGCCGGTCGCGACGTCATCCTGGAGATCGAGCTGCAGGGCGCCCGTCAGGTCATCGCGAGGAAGCCGGACGCCGCGATGGTCTTCATCGCTCCGCCGTCGCTGCGGGAGCTCGAGGACCGACTCCGTCGTCGCAACACCGAGTCGGAAGAGGCCATCGAGGTGCGCATGGATCACGCGCGCGACGAGATGGAAGAGCTCGCGCACGACGCCCTGCGGGAGAGCAGGGAATTCCACTATGTTATAGTGAACGACGATGTGGATGAGGCTGCGGAGCGACTCCGCTCCGTGATCGAGAGAATCCGAGAGAACGATCCAGCGAGGTGATGCATGGGCATGGAGAACCCCACCGTCGACGAGTTGATGGCCGGGCTTCGTGAGACCAAAGACCCGAACGACCAGGCTCTCACGCGGTATACCGCCGTCATGGTGGCTGCGAAGCGTGCCCGGCAGATCAATAGCTACTACCGGAGCCTTGGCGACGGCGTCGGCTACGAAGACCTCGCGCCACCTCTGGTCACCACGGTCTCGCGCAACCACCTGAGCACCGCGATGGAAGAGGTCACCCGGAGCGAGGTGGGCTACACACTCCGCGTCGACCACTAGGGCGCGCGTCCCGAGCATCATCGTGTCGGGCACCTCAAGATGACCGGTCAGCCTACCGTTCTCCTCGGAGTCACCGGCGGTATCGCCGCGTACAAGTCGGCGGAACTGCTGCGTGGTCTGCAGAAGGCGGGCATGGACGTGCGTGTGATCATGACGGACGCGGCAACCCGCTTCGTCGCGCCTCTCACCTTCGAGACGCTTTCGGGGCACGCGGTGCACACCGGCGACCTGTTGCGGGCCGACTCGACCATAGCCCACATCGAGGAGGGCAACGCGGCCGATCTGTTCGTCATCGCGCCCTTGACCGCGAACACCCTGGCCAAGATGGCGAACGGCCTCGCCGACAATCTCCTCACCGCCACCTATCTGGCGTACTCGGGCACCGTCGTCGCTGCGCCGTCCATGAACACGAACATGTGGAACCACCCCGCCACCCAGCGCAACGTGGCGACGCTCCGCGAGCAGGGCGTCTTTGTGGTGGAGCCCGGCGCGGGGGAATTGGCCTGCGGCGTGTATGGGTCGGGGCGCATGGCTGAGCCCGACAGTATCGTGGCCGAGGTGAAGCACAGATTGCAGGTCGTGCGGAAGACCGACTTGCGGGGAATGCGGGTGGCGATCACCGCCGGCGGCACGCGGGAGCCCATCGACGCCGTGCGCTACATGGGCAACAGGAGTTCCGGCAAGATGGGCGTCGCGCTGGCCCGCGCTGCTTTCGACCGTGGCGCTTCAGTCGATTTGATCAAGGCCAATATCGATCTCCCCAGGGCACCGGGCGTACGGGAACACGACACACCGACGGCGCGGGCGATGTACCGGAAGGTCATGGATCTGCTACCCGATATCGATATCCTCTTCATGGCGGCGGCTGTGGCCGACTACCAAGCCATCGACACTGCTGCCGGAAAGATGGGCAAGAGTCAAGATCACCTCAGCGTCCGTCTGGAACCGACCGCCGACATCCTGTGCGAGGTCGCGACCGAACGTCGAGACGGGCAGTTCATCGTGGGCTTCGCGGCCGAGTTCGGGCCCGAGGGCCTGAGCCGCTCCCGTGAGAAGCTGAAGCGCAAGAACCTGGACATGATCGTGTTCAACGATATCTCGCGCAGCGACATCGGCTTCAACTCCGACTACAACGAGGTGATCATCCTCACCCCGGGCGGGGAGTCGAAGGTAGGGCGGGCGCCGAAGGAGACGGTGGCCGAGATCATCCTCGACCACACCGCCCGTGAGGTGCGCGCCCGCCGAGGTGAGTTCCTCCCGGTGACGTGACCTTGGGCGGAGCGTAGGACGACCAAGAAGAAGGAGCCCCGCGGGGCTCCTTCTTCTTGGAGCTCGTCTCAGAACGAAACCTTGGCCGCCGCGGCCACGCTGGGCGGCGCGATGCGGCGTCCTCAGTCGCGCCCGTAGCGCCGCTACGAACGCTCCCTGCGTCCTTGTCTCGCACTCTCACCCATCGCGCCCTGGCGGCGCAGCGTCATTCCGAAACGAGCTCTTAGGCGGTCTCTGTGTGGAGCGGGTTCCTCACCCTACGCTCTTCAAGCGGTCTCTCGAAGCGCTTGGATGTCCACGGAGTTCTTGATCGTCTCGAGGGCCTTGGCTTCGATCTGGCGGATACGCTCGCGGCTCACGTTGAAGCGGGAGCTGACTTCCGCAAGGGTGCGTGGATGCTCGCCCTTCAGCCCGAACCGGAGTTCGATCACCTTGCGTTCGCGCTCGTCCATGCTGCGCAGCACGCGGTCGAGGCTCTCTTTGGCGATGATGCTGTGCACCGCCTCGGCGGGATCCGGGGTGCTGCTGTTCTCGATGAAGTCGCCCAGCTCGGCATCTTCCTCGTCACCGATGGGTGTCTCGAGCGAGGTGGTGCGCTGCGCGATCTTCCGCATCTCGCGGATCTCTTGCGAGTCGATGTTGAGTTCCGCGCCGAGTTCGTCATCGCTCGGTTCCCGGCCGGTCTCCTGTAGGAGTTTGCGCTCGGTGCGCACCATCTTGTTGATCTTCTCGATCATGTGCACCGGGATACGGATGTTCCGGTCCTGGTTCGCGATGGCGCGGGTGATGGCCTGACGGATCCACCACGTGGCGTAGGTGGAGAATTTGAAGCCCTTGCGGTAGTCGAACTTCTCCACGGCGCGGATGAGGCCGGTGTTGCCCTCCTGGATCAGGTCGAGCAGATCCATGTCCTGCGTGTAGTAGTTCTTGGCGATCGAGATGACCAGGCGCAGATTCGATTGGATCATGAGATCCTTCGCGCGCTTGTCGCCCATCTCGATGCGAATGGCGAGGTCGATCTCCTGCTGCTTCGTGAGCAAGAGGATCTCACCGGCCTCCTTGAGATAGAGCCGCAAGGGGTCGTGCGTGACCGTCTCTATCGAGAGATCGAGCGTGGGCTCCGGCTGCTCGAGGGCGCCCTGCACCACAGGGCTCTGCTCGTACACTTCAATCGAGAGATCGAACAGCTGCGAGTAGAGGTCCTCGATGTCCTCCGTGGGCATGTCCAGCTCTTCCACGAGGCCCATGATCTCGTCACTGGTCACGTAGCCGCGCTCCTGACCGATCAGGCAGAGTTCGCCCACATCGGCCACTTGGCGGCATTCGATCGTTATCGTCGTATCGGTCTCCATCGCCTTCACTCTCACGTCTACGCATTCTGCGTGGGGGTTCTTCCCAGACTCTACTTTGCGGAAGCCTTGTTAAGCAAACCCGCGCATTGTACCTCTGGGGGGTATGGTTGTCCATACCGATCGGTTCGAAACCTCAGAATATTCCGTTGCCAACCACTATAGCGAACAAACGTTCGTAGCGCAATGGGTATCTGCACGCTCTCTGCAGGGATTAGAAACGCGGAGCGCGCTCTGCCGTTACGCGGGACCTTCAACCGAGCGAAGCTGCGAACGGTAGAGACGCGCGTAGGGTCCGCCGGCGGCGAGCAGCGAGTGGTGGTCACCGTCCTCGACGATTCGACCATCCTCCATCACGAGGATGCGGTCCGAATTCTCCACGGTGGAGAGGCGGTGGGCTATGACGAGTGAGGTCCTGCCCTCGAGCAGGCGCGAAAGGGCGGCTTCGATGCGGTACTCAGTGCCGGGATCGACGCTGGAGGTGGCCTCGTCGAGGATCAGCACAGCAGGCTTCGCGAAGAACGCCCGAGCGAACGACACGAGTTGGCGCTCGCCCGCGGAGAGCGCCAACCCTCGCTCGCGCACCTCCGTGTCGTAGCCTGCCGGCAGAGCGAGGAAGAGGTCGTGCACTCCAAGCTCCAGCGCGGGCCGCTCCGCCTCGGCACGGTCGGCCTGGGGATCGGCCAGCCTGATGTTGTCGAGCACCGAACCGGTGAACAGGTACGGCTCCTGGGGGACGTAGCCCACATGCCTGCGGTAGTCGCGGATATCGTAGTCCCGCAGGTCCGCTCCGTCGACCGTTATCCGGCCCGAGGTGGGTTGGTAGAAACGGAGGAAGAGCTTGGCGAGGGTGCTCTTCCCTGCCCCGGTCGGCCCCACCAGCGACACCCGCTGTCCGGCGGGGATCGAGAGCGTCACACCGTCGAGCACCTCTTCGCTGTCTGCGCCGTAGGAGAATGAGACATCCTCGCAGGCGAGTGCGCCCGCTATGCCACCCGCCGTAAGGGCGCCAAGGAGCTCGGCGTCCCCCGGTTCGGTGTCGAGCACCGACATGATCTTCTCCAACGCGGCGCCCGAGGACTGAAGGGTGTTGTAGAGCTCGGAGAGCGACTCCACCGGATCGAAGAAGCTCGACAGATAGCCGATGAACGCCGCCAGGATGCCCACCGTTAGATCCCCGTCGGCCACCCGCGACCCGCCGTAGAGGAGGATGAGGCCCGTGGAGACGGCACTCAGGAACTCGACCGAGGGAAAGTAGACACCGGAGAGGTAGACGGTGTCCAGGTTGGCCTTACGATTGACGTCGTTCACTGCGGAGAAGGCCTGCATGTTGCGTTCCTCGCGACGGAACGCCTGGATGACCCGGATGCCGCTGAGCGACTCCTGCAGGGAGACGGTGACGTCGGCCACCGCCGAGCGCACACGCCGGTATGCCTTCTGAGCTTTCACCCGGAAGACGGCGGTGCCCAGGAGCAGCACCGGCATCACCGCCATGGTCACGACCGCGAGGCGCCAGTCCATGCCGAACAAGATAATCACGGCCCCCGTCAACGTGAGCGAGTTCACCACGAGTTGCGCCACGCCGTCTACCAGGAGGGTCTCCAGGGCTTCGATGTCGTTCGTGAGGCGGGAGATGATCCAGCCGGCCCGCTGGCGCGAGTAGTAGTCGATGTCGAGGGAGGTGAGGTGGCGGAAGAGCCTGTCGCGCAGATCTCGGATCACGCGTTGTCCCACCCAATTCACGCCGTAGGTCTGGACGCCGTGGAACACCGCCCCCAGCATCCCCGCGAGGAGGTAGAGCGCGGCCACCCAACCGAGGTAGGAGAGGTCCTTGCCGGCGATGCCCTTGTCGATGGCCAGGCGCAGCAGGTAGGGGCCGGTGAGGCCCGTGGCGGTGACCGCCAGCATCGCGACCATGGAGCCGAGCGCCTGCCAACGGTAGGCCCAGCCGAACGCGGCCAGACGGAGCACGTGGCGCCGGTTCAGCCATACGCGCAGCCCGGACCTCGGGTCTTCGGGGAGTTCCCCACGCGGATCGCCGCGGGGCGTCACAGCGACGTCTCTCGGAGTCGCTCGCGGTGGGCGGCGGCGATGTCCCGCTCGAGCGCCTGTTCGGCCTCGCGCACGAGGATCTGCTGCCACGGCACCTCAGTGGGCGGGCCGCTGCGGACGATGCGACCGGCGTCGAGCAGGATCACGCGGTCGGCCAGCATGACCGTCGAGGGACGATGTGCCACGATGATCGACGTGCGGTTCCCACGCTGCCCACCGAGAGCTTCGAGGATCCTGGTCTCCGTCTCGGCGTCGACGCTGGAGGTGGCATCATCGAGCACGAGGATCGGCGGGTCGATGAGCAGCGCCCGCGCCAAGGCCAGCCGCTGGCGCTGGCCGCCGCTCAGGGTCATTCCCCGCTCGCCGATGACCGTGTCGTACCCTTGAGGAAGCGCTTCGATGAAGTCGTGGGCCGCCGCGGCGTGGGCGGCCGCTTCCACGCGCCGAGGAGACGCCTCGGGGTCGCCGTAGCGGATGTTGTCACGAACCGAGAGGCTGAACAGGAACGGGTCCTGGTCGACGAGGCCGATGGAACGACGCAGAGAGGCCAACGTCACGTCGCGCAGGTCGTGTCCGTCGATGGTCACGGTGCCGTCGATAGGGTCGTAGAAGCGCAGCACCAGGTGGGCCAGGGTGCTCTTGCCGCACCCCGTCGGCCCCACGAGCGCCACCGTCTCGCCGGGTTCCACCTTCAGAGAGATGCCGTCGAGGACACGCCGGTCGCCGTATGAAAACGTGACGTCGTGGAACTCGATGGCGCCCCTCACCCGGGGAAGGGGCCTCGCCGTGGCTCGGTCGGTTACGCGAGCCGTCTCGTCGAGGAGTTCCAGCACCCGCTCTCCCGATGCGATAGCGCGCGCCGCCCAGCTCACCAGCATCCCGAGCATGCGGAGAGGCCACACCAGCAGCAACACGTAGCCGTTGAAAGCCACGAGACTCCCCAGGGTCATCTGGTCGAGCACCACTAGGCGCCCGCCGTAGAAGAGGATGATGATCAGACTCAGGCTTGGAAGGAAGCCGAGGAGGGGGACATAGCGCCCCCGGATAGAGGCGGCCTCCAGGTTCTGCCGATAGATGCGATCGGAGGCTTCAGCGAAGGCTTCTTGCTGGATGTCCTCAACCGCGAAGGCCTTGATCACCCTGATACCCGTGATGCGTTCTTCCGCGACGGCGGTGAGTTCGGCGACCCGCTGTTGGATCGCCCAGAGCGTCGGGTGGAGTTTGTGGCTGAAGACCCGCGCCACCACGAGGATGAGGGGCATGGGGGCCAGGCTGAGCAGGGCCAGGCGCGGCTGAAGCACGAGCAGGATCACGGTGACCGCCACCAGAGTGGTCACATGGGTCACGATGAAGATGAGGCCGTAACCGAGGAACATGCGAACGGCGCGTACATCGGCGATGGATCGCGAGATCAGCTGGCCCGTCTGAGAGCGCAGGTAGAAGTCGAGGCCGAGGGTCTGGAGGTGCGCGAAGAGACGGTCACGCACCTCGGTCTCCACCTTCAAGGCCACCTTCCCCGACACCACACGGCGTCCGAAGGCCAGGGCCATGCGCAGGAGGCCCGCGGCCACGATGCCTCCCACGAGCGCCCGGAGGAGCCCGGTCCGTCCGGTCACGAGCGCCTGGTCGATGGTGATCTTCACCAGCCAAGGGATCACCAGCCCCATGGCGGTGGTGCCCAACGCCAGGACGAGCGAGAGGGTGAGGCCGGGCCAGTGACCTGAGAGGAAGAGCTGGGTCATGCGACGGAACGTGGACATCCCCATGGATTGTAGCGTACGCGCGACGCCACTCTCGTGCTGCTCCCTTCTGCTGCTATCGTAGGCGGTGAAAGGAAGGCGCGGGAAGCGATCGACGAGGTGAGGTGTGGAGTCACGACCGGCCGGCATGGTGACCCTGGCGCTCGACGCCGAGGGAGGCGACCACGCGCCCGAAGAGGTGGTCGCGGGTGCTCGCGCAGCGGCTTCGCCTGAGCTGAAGGTGCTTCTCGTGGGGCGCCCAGAGATCGTCGCGCCGTATCTCGATGGGATCGGGAGCGCCAATGTGGAGCTGGTGCCGAGCGAGGCGACCATCTCCTCGCACGAGGAACCCGCGAAGGCGGTGCGGGGGCGTCCGATGTCGTCGACGGTCTTGGGCGCCCGCCTCGTCAGCGAGGGGCGGGCTCAGGGGTTCGTGGGCGCGGGGAGCACGGGCGCCATGCTCGCGGCGGGGCTGCTGGTCGTGAAGCGGGTGCGGGGAGTGAAGCGCCCCGCCATAGTCACCGTGCTGCCGGGCATGAGCGGTCCTGTCGTCTTCCTGGACGCCGGCGCCAACGCCGACTGTCGCCCCGAGCATCTTCTCGAGTTCGGCGCGCTCGGCTCGGTCTTCGCCCGCTACGCCCTCGACATAGAGCGCCCGAGAGTCGGGTTGCTCAACATCGGGGAGGAGGAGACCAAGGGCAGCGAGTTGGCCTTGGGTGCCCACTCGCTCCTCGCCGCTTCCGGCCTCGATTTCGTGGGCAACGTGGAGGGGCGCGACCTCCTGTTCGACGCTGCCGACGTGGTGGTCACCGACGGCTTCACGGGCAACGTGGCTCTGAAGCTGTTGGAGGGCACGGCGCGCGCGTTGCTGCTGCGGGTGCGTCAGGCGGGGGAGGCCGACCTGCGGTCGAAGGTGGGCAGCCTACTTCTCAGGCCGGCCTTGAGAGAAGTGCGTGCGGCGCTCGATCCGGAGGAGTACGGGGGCACCTACCTTCTTGGCCTTCGCGGCCTGGTGGTGATCTGCCATGGCAACTCATCCCGCGTCGCCATCGCCAACGCCTTGCGTTTCGGTGCCGGGGCTGTGCGGCAGGGCATCGTCGAAGCCGTCGAGCGTGAACTCGGCCGGACCGCCGACGGATGAGCGGAGCCGCGTCGCTTTGCCCGCATGCCTTACGTTGCTAGAATGGCGTCATCCCGAAATGAGCGGTGAGACCGCAGGCCTCGAATTCATAGGAGTCATTCGATGGGTAAGGAAGAGATACTCGGCAAGATCCGCGACATCCTGGTGGACCAACTGGGGGTCGACGGGGGGAGCGTGACCATGGAGGCCTCGTTCCAAGAAGACCTCGACGCGGACAGCCTCGATCTTGTCGAGTTGATCATGGAGCTGGAAGATCAGTTCGGCGTCAAGATCTCCGACGAGGAGGCTGCCGCCATCACCACGGTGGGCGAAGCCGTGGACTTCATCGCGGCGCGCCAGTAGCGTATGCACGATGCTCGCAGGCCTGGCGCCGAGCGCCGGCGCCGCGGTATGTGGAGGGGTCTGCCGCGGGCGGCGGGCCCCTCTTCTACTGCGAGGGCCCGGCCGTGACCGGGGCAGTCGGCGGCGAGGGGGGCGGTGAGGTGACAAGCCGTCCGCTCGTGACGCTGATCGAAGCCCTTCCCGACGCCGTCTTGGGGCAGGCGCTCACCCATTCGTCGTGGGTGGATACACGCGTGCGCTCATACGAGCGACTCGAGTTCCTGGGCGACAGCGTGTTGGGTCTGGCGGTCGCGGCCGAGCTCTACGACAGGTATCCGGGAGAGAACGAGGGTGATCTCGCCCGTTGGAAGGCGTTCGTGGTGAGCAGGGGCAGCTGTCACGTCGTGGCATGCCGCTTGGGTATAGACGAGCTCGTTCGGACCTCGGCGCCCGCCGTCGACGAGGCGCGGATCGAGCTTGCGGAGAGCGCGACCGCCCTCGGCAACATACTCGAGGCGCTGCTCGGCGCCTGCTACTTGACCTACGGGTTCGAGCGCACGCGTGCGGCGATCGCGGATGCCTTCAACGAACAGATCGCCTACGCGGTCACCGTCTATGTGGATTTCAAGAGCACGCTGCAAGAGCACCTGGCCGCTGTCGGCCGCCCGGCGGCCGAGTATTCGCTCGCGAAGGAGGAAGGACCGCCGCACCGCAGGCTGTTCACCTCGGAAGTGTCGCTCGGAGACGGGGTCACGGGGTCCGGCCGTGGGAGCAGCATCAAGAAGAGCGAGCAGCGGGCGGCCCATGCGGCGCTGGTGCGTCTGGGGGTGCTCCCCAACGGCGGATCCGAGGAGGACGACCCCGACGACGAAGCACCCGTCTGCCAGGTCCAGGGCGACGGTAGCTGACCATGGCCTTCCTCAGCGCCATCCGCATGAAGGGCTTCAAGACCTTCGCCCGCTCGACCGAGTTGCTGTTCGAGCAGGGCGTGTCGGTGATCATCGGACCGAACGGCAGCGGCAAGAGCAACATAGCCGACGCCGTGCTGTGGGCACTGGGAGAACAGAGTCCCACCAGTATCCGAGGCCGCACGATGCAGGACGTGATCTTCTCCGGATCCGACGGCCAGCGCTCGGCGGCGGTGGCGGAGGTCACCCTGGTGTTCGACAACTCGAGCGGCGTGTTCCCCCTGGAGTACGGTGAGATCGAGATCGCGCGGCGCGTCACGCGCGACGGGGCATCGGAGTACCGCATCAACGGCGCCGCGAGTCGCCTACTCGATGTGCACGACTTGGCGGCCGCTGTCGGACTCGGGCGCGAGATGCACAGCGTCATCTCACAGGGCAAGGTGGACGAATTGGTGAACTCCACCCCGGCCACGCGCCGGGCCCTCGTCGAAGACGCCGCCGGTCTCGGGCGGTACAAGAAGCGCCGCGATCGGTCCCTGGCCAAACTTGAGAAGACACAGGCCAATCTGGAGCGCGTCAAAGACGTCGAACGAGAGGTGCGGAGCGCCCTGCGACCGCTGAAGCAGCAGGTGTCGGCCGCGGAGCGGTACGCCGAAGCCTCAGAAGAGGTGGCCCGCCTGCGGGCGGAAGTCGCGCTCCTCGACCTCCTCACCATACGTGCCCAGATGGACGAACAGCAGAAGTGCCTCGACGCCCAGCAGTCGCGCCGCGCGGAAGCCGAGCTGGCCCTGACCCGACTCAGGGAAGAGAGGATCACCGAGGAGGAACGGTTCGCCGCCGCCCTTCTGGAGCGCGAGACCCTGAGCGCCGGCTATCACCAAGCGTCTGCCGACGTCGACCGGCTCCGCTCCCGTCTCTCACTCCTCCGCGATAAGTCCGCGCGGCTCGAGAGCGATCTGGCGCGCACTCGCAGACGCCGGGACATGGCTCAGATGGAGGCGCGCTCAGCCGAGGAACGGTGTGCCGCGGCGGCCGAGGGGCCCGCGAGGGGGGCCGAACGGCTCCGTGTGGTGCTTGCCGCCACCGACACCCTGGCGGCGATGATCGATGAAGCTCGTCCGGCTCTTGCGGAGACGGATGCGCGCCACGAAGCCCTGAAGGACGTTGTGTTCGAACTGGAGTCCGAGCGGGGACGCGCCCAGCAAGAGCGGGAGTTCCTCGAGCGCGAGTCCGACGAGCGCTCGCGGCGGGCCGAACACCTCGCGGAGCGGGCGCGTACGGCTACCCACCGCCTCGCAGAGGTGCTTCGAGTGAGAGAGGAGCGCGCCGACGAGGTGAAGGCGGCTGAGGTCGCTCTGAGCGAGGCCGTGTCGGCGGAAGCTTCGTCGCGTGAGGCGGCGGCCGGGTACAGGAGCGTGCTGGAAGAAGCGGAGGCGGCGGTGCGCGGGCTCGCCGGAGAGCTGGCGTCGGCCGATTCGCGCACGCGTGTGCTCGAAGATGTGGCCACCCGACGGGAAGGGGCTCCCCAGGCGGCGCTCGACCTGCTCGCCTCGGAAGAGGGCGCCATGCTCGTGCACGAAGGGTTGACCGTGAAACAGGGCTACGAACGAGCGGTGGCGGTGGCGCTGGGCCATCTCGCGTCGGCGGTCGTGCTGGGTGGCGTGTTGCACGCCCCGCATGTGATCGATGCCGACGGCCCTCTCGAGGTCGTCTGGACGGGTGGGCCTCTCTCGGAGGGCGGGAGGTCCGCCACGACCGCACCGGAGGGCGTGACCCAAGCCGCCTCGGCGGCCGGCATGCCAAAGGCGCCCGGTGAAGACATATGGGACGTGCTGGACGGCCCAGCTGAGCTGGTACGGTCGCTGCGATCGCTCATACCGCCAACGCGGGTGGTGGCAGACGAAGAGGCACCGGTGCCCGCGTGGCCGGGTCTGCTCGTTACACAGAGTGGGTGCGTGTGGCACGGTTTCCAGCATGGCGCCCGGCGTGTGGAGACCTCCGCCGAGGCCCTCATGGCGGCTCGCGGCGAACTCGAGCGTCTGGATGCTGAACGGATCTCTCTCACGGCAGAGCATGAGAAGGCTGGGATCCTGGCTGCCGAGGCCGTCGAGAGCCTTCGCACTCTGTTGGCGGCCGGTGATCGTGCATCCGAGGAGCTCCGTGAAGCCCGAGCACGCCGTGACTCCCTGTTGGATGAGATGACCCTCTGGGGCCGGCGGGAAGAAGAAGCCCGCACTGAGGCCGCTGAAGCCGAGGAGCGCGTTCGCCGCGACGGAGAACTGGCCGGCTCACTCGCCGAGGGCCTGCGCGAGACGGGGGAGCGGTCTGCCGAGATAGCGGGCCAGCTGGAGAGGGCCCGCGCAGAGCTGCGAGAGGTGCGCACCGTGACCGAGGAGTTGCGGGAACGCGTGTCCCTGCTCGAAGGTAAGCGGTCTCAAGCCGGCATCCTGACGGTGCGCTTGCGCGAACGGGAGCGGGCTCGGCAGGAAGAGGCGGACAGGGCGCTGCAGACCCTAGCTCGGGCGATCAGCGCCTTGGAGGCGGCGGAAGCCCGGGAAGACCAGCTCCAGCGCTACGCACCCGTGCTCGCGGACCTCGAGGCCGTGGTGGCGAGGCTGATCGAGTCCTGCAACGCCGACCTCGCCGTCCTCTCGGAGCGGGTGGCCGTCTCCCGCGCGGCCACCGACGATTTCGGCGACGCTTTGAAGGACCAGGGGCGACGGGAGTCCGATCTACAACGCTCCGGTTCGGAGTTGAACGAGGAGATGGTGCGGCTGAAGGTCGCGGTCGCCCGCCTGGAGGAGCGCGCCGATGAACGCGAGCGCGAACTCGAGGAGCTCGGCCGGCGCCATCTCTCGCCGCGAGAAGTCACACCTGCGTCCGTGGCCGAGTTGTCGCCCGAGGACGTGGCATCCGCCCTGGAACGCGCGGAGAGACGCAGAGAGCGTATCGGCCCGGTGAACCCTCTCGCCGAGCAGGAGTACCGGCAGACGGAAGAGCGCGCCGGCTTCCTGGCGGAACAGCGTACGGACCTTGAGTCGTCCATGTCGGAACTCCGTTCGGTCATCCGCGACCTCGACGAGCACATCGAGACCACCTTCGCCGAGGTCTTCGAGGCGACCCGTGGTCATTTTGAAGACATGGTGCAGGTGCTGTTCCCCGGAGGGAAGGGCGTGCTCCGCCTGGTGGAACCAGACCCTGATGACGTCGATGCCACTCCCGACGGCGGGGAGTCCACGGATGACGAGCCCCGCGCCCCTGGGGGCCGTGCCGCCGCCGGCATCGTGCTTGAGATCAAGCCGCCGCGCAAGGCGCCACGGTCGATGAGCCTGCTCAGCGGCGGGGAGAAGGCCCTCGCGGCCATCGCCTTCTTGTTCGGGTTGTTTCTTGCCCGTCCGTGCCCGTTCTACGTACTGGATGAGGTCGAGGCCGCCCTTGACGACCTGAACCTCGGCCGCTTCCTCTCTCTGGTTCGTCGCTACCAGGAGCGCACGCAGTTCATCGTGATCACTCACCAGCGACGCACCATGGAGATCGCTGATCGTCTGTACGGCGTGGCCATGGACGCCGACGGCACGTCGCGCGTCCTCTCCCGGCGGTTGACACCGCTCCAACCTGTCGAATGATCGCTTCAGCCAGTCGAATGATGGAGGTTCTCGTTGTCGTATAACTGGGCGGAAGTGTTCCGGGGCGTGGACGCGGCGGCGGCCGTCGGTGCTCCCGCGACCCGGGAGGAGCGGAAGAAGGGGTGGTTCCGCCAGCTGAGAGAAGGGCTGACCAAGAGCCGCAGGGCTCTGCAGGACCAGTTCTCCTCGATACTCCTCGACAAGTTCGACGAAGACTTGTGGGAACGGGTGGAGGAGGCCCTCATCTACGCCGACGTGGGCGTGGACACCACGATCTCCATCGTCCAGCGGCTCGAGCAGGCGGCGAACGCCGGCGCCATCGCCGATGCGCCGCAGTTCCTCAGCGTGCTCCGCGCCATCTCGGCCGAGCACTTCTGCGCCGCCGACACCCGCATCGACGTCACCGCGCAGCCTGCGGTGATCCTCATGGCCGGCGTCAACGGCACCGGCAAGACCACGACGATCGGGAAGATCGCCTGGCATCTGAAGGAGCTAGGGAAGGAACCCCTGCTGGTGGCCGGCGACACCTTCCGCGCGGCTGCCGTGGAGCAACTCACCGAGTGGGGCCGCCGGGTGGGGTGCGAGGTGGTGCGCCACGATCACGGCAGCGACCCGGGAGCCGTGGCCTACGACGGCATCGCCGCGGCCCGGGCCCGCGGTGCCGACGTGGTGATCATCGACACCGCCGGTCGCCTGCACACTCAGGTGAACCTCATGCGAGAACTCGAGAAGATCGTGCGCGTGGTGAAGAAGCAGATACCCGAGGCGCCCCATGAGACGCTACTCACCATTGACGCCACCACGGGTCAGAACGGCCTCATCCAAGCTCGGTTGTTCAAGGAAGCGGTCAACGTGAGCGGCGTCGTGCTCACCAAAATGGACGGAACAGCCAAGGGCGGCATCGCCCTGGCGATCTCCCACGAACTCAACGTGCCCATCAAGCTCATCGGCACCGGAGAGACCTTGGATGCGCTGCAGCCCTTCGACGCGGCGGGCTTCACCGAACTGCTGTTCGACGAGAGTTTGCTGGGGCAGTAGGATCTGCCTGCTGCAACGCGCGCGGTGCCGCTGCACTTCGGGTCGGGCATCAGGTCGCCGCTGCATACTAAGAAGCACGAGGCTCGGCTGGTTGCCCGTGAGGGCATCGTGGGGAACTCGCTGAGGCGACATGGGAGGGGGTCGATTGTGCAGCCGGTGTTCTTCGGTGTTGTCCTACCCGCCGTCCTTGCCGCCCTGGGGTACGTCGTGCTCAAGCATAGCGAGGGCATTGCCAACTTCACGAGCCCTATTGACACTGATCGGGGCAGGGGCTACAACCTCCTCGGGGTCTGGGCAGGTGGGTTGTCCTTCTTGGTCGTTTGGTAGGAGGGTGACGTGGCGTGGGTCGTCGGCATTGGGTTCATCGTTCTTGGAGTTCTGTTTGTCGCCAACAATAAGCGAATGGCGCAGGGCCACGCGAAGTTCTACCATGCGAGTTCCGAGTGGATACCGTTGATCCGGGCTGCATACTACTTCTTGGGGCCAGTCGGAGTGGTTGCAGGGGTTGTCAGCCTGGTGCTGGCGGCGAGACGGTGATCGGACGGTCCGAACACTATGTCATCATTGTCGTGGCGTAGACCGACTCCTCCGCCGGCGTCACCGTATGCGTCCGAGGGGCGGCACGAGAATTGGGCCTCCTACGACGTCTTCTTCGGGTAGCCGCGGTGCCTACAAGGCCCGTCGGCCCTACCCGCGGTATAGCGACCCGTCGTCGGCAGGTTCGAGCGTGGCAGCGGAACTCGCCGTCAGACGCCGCCATTCCCCGCCGAGAATCGGCGCGGCGATGAGCAGACCGAGCAGCGCAAGCACGCCGCCGACGGCGATGACCCGGCCGGAGATGATCTCGAACAGGAACGGGGCGACCAGGGTGCCGACGAGGGCGGCGCTGTGCGTGGCAGTCGCGTCCATACGGGACGTTCGTTGACCAGATGACCAAAGAGGCGGTAGAAACAAGTGTCGGAATCCTGCACTATTCCCGCGATGGGATTCACATCGTCCCTGGGAGGCCTCAATGACCGTTGACCCGCGGGGTCTCTCGCGAGTGGATGTTCTGCTCTCATTGCACTGAGCACTTCTGGGTGAGATCTTTCCTGCACTCCGCGTGGTCTCCGTGGACTGGACGGAGCGTGAAATCACGTTCTACGCCTACGTTGACGGTCCACTGTCTGGCAGGGACGCGGATTCCCTCTCGGCCGTCTGCGCCGAGGTCACGGCTGACTTCGCAGCTGGAGTGACAGTTGAGTACGAGGTGATTCGCTGCGACGCGCCCAATCCAGTTCGTGATGACAGGACGCGTGTCTACCATAGGCGCGAAGGTTTCTAGACTCGTGGCCATGCTACGGCGGCCGGCTTCGGTGGATGGTGTCCCGTCCAGTGGTGTAGCAGCCGCCGTGGTTCCGTAGGTCTTGGTTAGGGTGGTCAGTGGACAGGCACAAGCACCGGATGGGTGATGATCCGCCCCGCCTGATCGTTCTCGTCAGCGGAGAGAAAGGCGGGCGATCCCTGGCTCAAGTAGCGCTGGCTGACGGCCCACTCGTCACTCTGCTCGGCCGGGGGTGCGGCGGTTCCTGACGAAGGATCCGGTGGGGGGCGCCCTTCGTGTGACCCAGGATCTGAACGGCTATGTCTACGTTCGAAACAACCCGGTGACTGCCGATGATCCAACTCCAACTCCACACCTCCCGTCCCCGCCGTTCTCCCGGGCTCTGCCCCGCCCGCGGGTGGAGGAGATCCTCGCCATGCGCAGGAGGCTCCGCTTCGGGCCCCACATGCTGGCCCCTCGTCTCGGACTCTCCCGCTCCACCGTGTACGGCGTGCTGCGTCGGGAGGGGCTCTCCCGCCCCTCCGATCTGGACCTGACCACCCGAGAGGTCATCCGCTACCAGAAGGAGCGACCGGGGGCCGTCAGAGCCCCGTCGGCTGAGCCGGCCGCCTACTTCCTCTCGGAGCCCTGGTCGGCGAGCCTGGCGAGCGCCCCCCGCATGACCGCCTCCATGCGCGCCACTTCGTCGTCGGTCAACTCGTCGAAACGCACCCGCTTGGTTCGAGACAGCCTCCCCCGTCCCTGCAGGGAGAGTCGGATGAACAGGTCGAGCCGGGAGTCCGGCATGTCCACGATCTGCGTCAAATCGCGCCGGGCCTTGTCGAAGACGGCAAGATAGTCGAGTTCGGCGGCGAATTCGCGTTCGACGGTGTCCTTGATGAGACCGAAGAGTTCTTGCGTCACCCAGGTGAGGTCGGGATACCGATAGTATGGCGCCGTCTCGCCCAGCACGGTGAGCACGCCCGCCTCATCAAGCTCGTACTCCACGTGTAACATGACCTCCCGCGAGTACCATTCCAGCGTGGCGTCATAGCGGACCCGTTCCCGCAGCATGACCGCGGACACCGGGAAGATCACGCCTTCCGGGGTGAAGCGGCCGGCGGCCAATGCGTGGTGGATGAGAAAGCGGTGGAGGCGACCGTTACCATCCACGAAGGGGTGGATGAACACGAAGCCGAACCCCAAGAGGGCGGCGGCCACCACCGGGTGCACGGCAGCCGCGGCGATCCGCCGACCGCACTCTTCCCAACCGCTCATGAGCCCGGAGACGTCTTCCGGCTTGGGCGGCACGTAGTGGATCAGCTCCCGCCCCGGCACCAGGCTTTGGCCTACGTAGTTCTGCGATTCCCGGATCCGCTGACGGCGCACCCGCGCGGAGACGTCCGCGGGGCCCACGGCGAGATACGCGTCCGGATCGAGTACGAGGAAATAGTTACCCCGGGTGAGATCGGGCACGGGCAAGGTGGTGTCGGTCAGCCATTCGAAGAGAAACCAAGCCAGGCGGGCGTATCGGCCGGTGGGATATCGCCGGATGTAGTCGGTGAGTTCGTCGGTCGGCACGACGGCGAAGAGGGCGGCTAGAACCTCCAGGTTCATGGCCTCGCGCTTGAGCGCGAAGACCAGGTGGTCGGTCCAGGAGGTGCCCGGATATGCCCGCGCCGGATATGATTCGATCCGGTGACCGTCCCGGATCTCAGACCGTCGATGCCCTCGCTCGAGCACGTACGAGCGAGACTCGGGAGCTAGGATCTCGAGGCCGAACCGCTCGATCAGCTCGGTGTAGCCGACAGGTCTCATTCCGGCACTCCAGGGACAGAACGCTTGCGAGGCGTTCAGAACGCTTACGAGGGCACCATCATCGCCCAAAACACTTTCGGATGGTAGGGGCCGTGGATGAAGACGGTGAGCGGATTGTACAATCGACTTCGACGAACCCCACAAAGCAGGAAATCAAGGACGTCGCTCGGGAATCGGCGGGTGAATATGGCCTCACAATCTACTTCTAGACCCTTCCCGGGCTTCGATCAGATCTTCGTGGTGGGGAGGGGCGCGGCAGCCCTTTCCGCGTGGACCTCGAGTTCCCGGCGGATGACTCCCTGATGCTCACTCGGGGTGAGATGGCTTCCCCCAACGAGCCGCGAGTGGCTACCCCAACATCGTGCATACCCGAGTCGTCGATTTCTTCTCCTCGACCACCGCTTCAACGGCTGGGGCACCTACCCTGTGGAAGTCTATGGCAGGACTGGCGAAACCTACCCTGAGTATCATGGCCTGATCTTCCGTGGGCGCCACTAGGATAAGTACCAGACTCGACTGGTTGCCCGTGAGGGCATCATGGGCAACTTGCCGACGTGATACGCGAGGGGGTCGATTGTGGAGCTAGCGTTCTTCGGTCTCGTCCTACCCGTCGTCTTCGCTGGCCTGGGGTACGGTCTGTTCAAGGATGGCGAGGACATTGCCAACTTCACGAGCCCCCTTGACACTGATCGAAGCAGGGGCTACTACTTGCTCGGCGTCTGGGCGTGTGGGGTGTTCTTCATAGTCCTGGCCGTTCTGTTGGTGATCCGGGTCGCCTACGACGTCCTTCTCGAGTAGCTGCGGCGTCCAGTAGCGAGCCAGTCTGCCGATTGAAAGCCCGGACGAGTGGGCCTATCTCAGATCCGGGCCGCAGTCGGGACACGGCTCGTCGGTGTCGATGACGCGGGCCGGCGGCGCGAGTCAACTCGAAGCCGTTGCCCGGAACGATCAGACGTCGCTCTCATCCGAGTCAGAGTCTCGAACCTTCGCCAGCGCGCGCTCGAACGCGCCGCGATCGCCGCGTGCCGCGCGCTCCGCCAGGTAGTCCACGGTCATGAGTGCCGACATCTTCTCCGCGAGGGCGGTCGCGATGAGCTGGTTGATCGAGACGCCTTCCTCCTTCGCGAGTTCGCGCACCCGACGGTGTAGTGATTCCGGCAGACGCAGGCTGATGGTGCTCATGGTGAACCTCCGATGCTTCGCAGGTACTCTCCGGGTCTCACTGCGCGGATGCCGAAACGCTCCGAGCCGGCGAAGTCCCTGACGTTGTGGGTGACGATGACTGCGCACCCGGCCCCGACCGCAAGTTCAAGCACATGATCATCTCGCGCGTCCTTCAAGACCGGTCGCCACAGGAAATGGATCTCCTGCAGGTGAGCGACGCTGCACAAGTAGTCGATGATGTCGTCGACGTCAGAAGCCGAAAGCCCCGTTTCTGGCTCCATCCGCTTGGCGACGTCCTCGTACTCTACAACCAGGGGAACAGACAGCGCGATCTCGAAGTCCGCCCGTCCGACCATCATCAGCAGCCGATGTGAGGCCCCACGCGACGAGCGCAGAGCCGAGACGAGCACGTTGGTGTCGACGACGATTCGCTGAGCCATGACGGTATTGTATACGATACCAAAGAGGGGGGCAACGACGTGAGCGGTTCGGTGGTGAAGCAGGACCCCGGTGCAGAACCCCGTGTTCCGGAAGCCCATGCACGCCTACAACACCGCTGCCTGGGTGATCGAGCCCGCTCTACAGAGAGCTGCTGCAGCGTTCGAGGCCTTCGAGCGGTGTCTGCGGCTTGATCCTTCCTCTTGACCCCCCACCTTCAGTGAGCGGTGCCTGCGACGGGACGTCTTGCCTTTCGTCTACACTCCAGGCGAGGCGCCGCCCCACCCGTTTGACTGCGCCGCACACGGGCTGTAAACTCCCGCTCTCGCGCCCCGTCCATCGAAGGACCCACCTGCGCACGCGGCGCCGCGAAGGCGCACGTGCGGCGGGGCCGCGCTGCTTGGTTCATAACCGAGGAAGACCATGTTCGATTCACTCTCCGATAAGCTCCAGGGGGCCCTCGATGGCCTGAAGGGGCAGGGCAAGCTCACCGAGGCCGACGTCGAGCGCGCGGCCCGGGAGATCCGCCTCGCCCTGCTCGAGGCCGACGTCAACTTCAAGGTGGTCAAGGAGTTCGTCGCCAAGGTCAAGGAGCGGGCTCTAGGCGCCGAAGTCCTCGAGAGTCTGACCCCGGCGAATCAGTTCGTGAAGATCGTGAGCGACGAGTTGACGGCGCTCATGGGCGCCACCTCCACCAAACTGTCGTTCTCGCCGCGGCCTCCCACGATCATCATGATGGTGGGGCTGCAGGGCTCGGGTAAGACCACCGCGTGCGGCAAGTTGGCCTCGTTCCTGGTGAAGCAGGGCAAGAGCCCCGCGTTGATCGCGGGCGACGTGTATCGCCCGGCGGCCATCGAGCAGCTGAAGACCCTCGGCCGCCAACTCGACGTGCCCGTGTACGACGAGGGCGACCAGGTCGATCCCGTGGACATAGCCCGCAACGGCGTGGCCTGGGCCCGTGAGACGGGGCGCGACGTCGCGATCATCGACACCGCCGGCCGCCTCCACATCGACGAACGGCTGATGGACGAGCTCATCCGCATCCGGAGCCAGGTGAAGCCGCACAACATCCTGCTGGTCCTGGACGCGATGACGGGGCAGGACGCGGTCAACGTGGCGCAGCAGTTCCAGGAGAAGGTGCAGTTCGACGGCGTCGTGCTCACCAAGCTCGACGGCGACGCGCGGGGGGGAGCGGCCCTCTCCGTGAAGGCGGTCACCGGCCGGCCCATCAAGTTCGCCAGCACCGGGGAGAAGCTCGACAGCTTCGACTACTTCCACCCCGACCGCATGGCCTCGCGTATCCTCGGCATGGGCGATGTGATGTCCTTGGTCGAGCGGGCCCAGGGAGTGGTCGACGAGAAGAAAGCCCTCGAGCTTGAGAAGAAGCTGCGCAAGAGTCAGTTCACGTTCGAGGACTTCCTCGAACAACTGGAGCAGGTACGCAAGATGGGGTCCCTGCAGAGCATCTTGGGCATGATCCCGGGGCTTCAGGGGGGCAAACTGAAGAACCTGCAGGTGGACGACCGAGCCTTCGACCGGATTCAGGCTATTATTCACTCCATGACCTCCGAGGAGCGGAGGCATCCCGAGGTGATCAACGGGAGCAGACGGCGACGTATCGCGGCGGGCTCCGGCAGCGATATCCAGGCCGTGAACCAGCTCCTGAACCAGTTCAAGCAGATGCAGAAGATGATGAAGCAATTGGGTTCGGGCAAGATGCCCAAGAACCCGTTCCAGATGATGGGCATGTGAGGTGGGGGCACCTTGCGGGCCGGAACACGCGAGAGTACACACGAGGAGGTGAGAAATGGCGACGGCGATCAGATTGACCCGTAAGGGGAGCAAGAAGCATCCGATGTACCGCATCGTGGTGGCCGATTCGCGCGCACCGCGCGACGGTCGTTTCATCGAGAACATCGGCACGTACGACCCGCACACGGAACCCTCGACGATCGAGGTTGATGATGAGCGGGCGAAGGATTGGATCTCGAAAGGCGCTCAGCCTTCCGGAGCGGTACGCAGGCTCCTGCAGATCAAGGGCATCCTCTAGGACACGATCGTGGCAAGGCCGTACGTGGCAGCGGACGTTGAAAGCGGCATGACAGGGGGGCTGGTCATGGAGACAGAGCTGAAGGAGCTGCTGGAGTATCTCGCCAAGGCGTTGGTCGACAACCCCGACGAAGTCAGGGTTGATTCAACAGAGACCGATACCACGGTCGTGTTGGAGTTGAACGTGGCGAAAGAGGACATAGGCAAGGTCATCGGGAAACAGGGCCGCATCGCGCGGGCCCTGCGTACCGTGGTCAAAGCCAGTGCCGTCAAGAACGGCAAGCGGGCCATCGTGGAGATCGTCGACTAGGCGGTCTCCCCGACCTCCCTTCTCTCATATGCCCCGACCCGAATGGATAGAAGTGGGCCGTATCGCGCGCGCGCACGGCCTTCACGGAGAAGTGCGGGTCAGTTCGAGCAGCGACAACCCCGATCGTTTCGTCGACGGAGGCACGGTGTACGCGGTGCCGGGTCGCAGCGCTCTGGCGAGGGCGGCGGCACTGCCGGGAGCGGGTGAGCCGACCCCGGTGACCCTCGAGATGGAATCGGTGCGCGGCACCTTGGATAGCCCGATCGTGGCCTTCGTGGGCGTCGACACCCGCGACCAGGCGGAAGCTCTACGGGGGTACGTGCTGCGCGTGCCGGCCTCCGAACTCCCCGATCTGGAAGACGGGGAGTTCTACTCGTTCGATCTGGAAGGCCTCGAGGTGCGTGGGTTCGACGGCGTGCGGGTGGGAGTGGTGGGGGAAGTGCTCGAGACCCCGGCTCACGACCTGCTCTCGGTGGTGCGCGACTCCGGCGGAGAAGTGCTGGTGCCCTTCACGCACGAGATCGTCCCGACCGTCGACATGGAGGCCGGGTACCTCGTCGCCGACGTCGAACGGATGACCCTCGACCCCTGACCCGACCCCCTGACCCGACCCCCGACCTGACCCCTGAGCCTCGAGCGCCGACCCGCGGCATGCGGTGGCCACGGGGGCGCCTGGCGGGCGGAGCGCCTCGATGAAACGTGTGGACATATTCACGCTGGTGCCGGACGCCTTCACCTGGTTCAAGCAGCAGCATCCGGTGGCCGAGGCGGAGGCATCCGGGTCGTTGGCGCTCACCGTGCACAACATCCGCGACTACAGCACGCTCAATCACCGGCAGGTGGACGACAGCCCCTACGGCGGCGGCCCCGGCATGGTGATCCGCGTCGATGTGGTCGCGGCGGCCCTCGCGGGGGTCTTCGGAGTGCCGGCGGAGCGGGTGCGCGAGCAGAGAGACGTGTACCTCTTGGCGCCGGGTGGCGAGCCGTTCGACGACGGCCGGGCCGCTGTCTTGGCTGGTGGGCCTCGTGACTTCGTGCTCCTCTGCGGACGGTACGAGGGCTTCGACGCCCGTATCGCCACGCTGTTCGCCACCGGGCAGCTGTCGATAGGCCCCTACGTGCTTGCCGGAGGCGAGATCGCCGCGCTCGCTGTGGTCGAGGCGGTGGCGCGGAAGATGCCCGGGGTGCTCGGCAACCAGGAGAGCCTGGTGGAGGAGTCGTTCAGTGAAGGTCTGGGTGGCGCGGTGGAGTATCCGCAGTACACGCGGCCACGTGAGTTCGCCGGCGCGGGTGTGCCCGAGGTGCTTCTGAGCGGTGATCATGCCGCCATAGCGCGGTGGCGCACGGCCCAGGCTTCCCACTCCGCCTGGTCGGCTCCACGGGGCGAAGCGCAGTCGGGAAGCGCCGCAGAGGTTGATTTCGGCCCGCCGATGGAGTAAGTTTCGCTGTCTTCTTCGTAGGACTCCGTTGGGATACCCAGGCTAAGCGGCAGAGGGAATAGAGATGACCGTCATAGATGTGTTGGAACAGAAGCAGTTGAAGAGCGATGTGCCACGGTTCAAGGCCGGCGACACCCTCAAAGTGCACTTCAAGGTGATCGAGGGCACCCGTGAGCGCGTCCAGATGTTCCAGGGCATCTGCATCAAGCGCCAAGGGGAGGGCGTGCGCGAGACGTTCACGGTGCGCAAGCAGTCCTTCGGGGTAGGCGTGGAGCGTACGTTCCCCGTGCATTCGCCCAAGATCGACAAGCTCGAGGTCTTGGTGATCGGTGATGTTCGGCGGGCGAAGCTCTACTACCTGCGCGGCAAGATCGGCAAGAAGGCCCGGGTCAAGGAGAAGCGGGTATAGCGCCAGGGCCGTCGCTATCGTGACCTCCCTGAAGCGACACTCGCTCACCCGGGAGTCCGGGTCGTCCCTGCTCGGCAGCCTCCTCGAGGTCGTGCTCATCGTGGGCGCGGCCTTCATCCTGGCGCTGCTCATCCAGCAGTTCGTGGTGAAGCCGTTCTATATCCCCTCCGAGTCGATGGAGCCCACTCTCGAGCGCGGCGACCGCGTCTTGGTGAGTAGGTTCGTCTACTGGTTCAGGGAACCGGAGCCCGGCGATGTCATCGTGTTCCACCCTTCGATCGCCCCCGATGACGACTACATCAAGCGCGTGGTCGCCGTGGCAGGCGATCATGTCGAGGTGAAAGACGGCGATCTCTACGTCAACGGCGAGGCGCAGGTCGAGCCGTACCTCAAGGAGGACCTCATCGAGGGCGAGTTCCCCGAAGAAGTGATCCCCGAGGGTTCCGTGTTCGCCATGGGCGACAATCGCAACCGCAGCGGCGACAGCAGGGTGTTCGGGCCTGTGAAGCTGGACAGCATCATCGGAGAGGGCTTCCTGGTCTACTGGCCTCCCGCCAAGATGGGCGGTCTCTAGCCGGCTGCCCCCGGGGGTCGGACCGCACCATGGCCGACGGCCGTCGCACACCCCGGTGGGATCCCTTCCGTTTCGATCGCCGCAGATTGGCCGCGACGAGCCCGGCCGGTCGAGTGGCCGCGGGTGTGGATGAAGCCGGACGCGGCTGCCTCGCCGGGCCCCTGGTGGCGGCGGCGGTGAGTCTGGACTACCGGCGGCCGCTCGGCCGCGAACTCCGCGGCCTCACCGACTCCAAGGCGCTCACCCGCGCGGTACGCGAAGCGCTCTACCTTCGACTCCTCACCTCCGCCGCCGCCATCTCGGTGGTGGCGGTCTCCGCCCACACCATCGACAGGATCGGTCTCCACAAAGCGAACCTCTGGGCGCTCGAAGCGGCCCTTCGCCGGCTTGGTGGCTCGTACGACCTGGCGTTCGTCGACGGCTTTCGAGTACACGACGACGATCTGGGGGCCACGCAACTAGTGCGGGGAGACTCGAAGAGCGCCTGCGTGGCCGCCGCCTCGGTGGTGGCCAAGGTCACGCGGGACCGCCTGATGGTGTCGCTCGACGAGCGCTACCCCGAATACGGGTTCGCCGCCCACGTGGGCTACGGCACCGCCGTGCACCGCGCCGCGCTGCAGAAGTGGGGCCCGTGCGACCTGCACCGTCGCTGCTTCGCCGGAGTCGCCACACCACAGATGGAGCTCTTCTCCGGCGACTGAGGCGTCTCGGCAGGTCCGCCCATCGCGCTCCGAACCCGGGCTGAGCGCAAGCTCGTCATCCGGCCCGTGCGTGGCGGGCCGAGCCCGAACTCACCCCTGGACTCGCCCGTCTAGGACCAAGGTCCGATATCCCCCCTTCGGCCCGCCGGATAGCCTTCCGGGACCGGCCGCGGGCACCGTGCTCCGCTCCGCCGGCTCAGGTCGCGAGCGTTCGTCGGAGGAGGTCGGATGATGGTCTTGACCACGCGGTTGAAGGGCAGGCAGGCGGAACAGGCGGCGGCCGACTATCTGCGGTCGAGGGGGTGGAGAGTGGTGGTCGAGAACTACGTCACGCCCGTGGGTGAGATCGACCTGATCGCGCAGGATGGGGCGACGTTGGTCATGGTCGAGGTGAAGGCCCGGTCGGGCTCCATGTTCGGTGAAGCTCTTGAAGCCGTGGGCCCTCGCAAGGAGCGACGGCTGAGAGCGGCTGCCGCCTGGTGGATGGCCGAGAAGGGGCAGGTCACACGGCAGATCAGGTTCGACGTGATCACGATCAGTCTCGGCGACGAAGGGTCGCTTCTATCGCTCTCCCATCTCCCCGACGTCCTCGGCTCCGGCCGCTAGGGATCCAAGTGGGGATGGCGGCTGTGCGGGCGTACGCGCTGATCGGCACAGAGGCGGTAGCGGTGCAGGTGGAGGCGCACGTGCGGCCCGGCCTTCCAGGAGTGAGCATGGTCGGGTTGCCGGGCGTGGCCGTGCGGGAGGCTCGGGAGCGCGTTCGATCAGGAGCGGCGAGCACCGGCATGCCCCTCCCGACGCAGAGGATCACGGTCAATCTCTCACCCGCGGACGTGAGGAAGGAGGGTCCCGGTTTCGACCTGCCGGTCGCACTGGCCGTCCTCGCCGCGTCGGGGTACGTGAGCACGGGGGCCCTGCAGGGCGTGGGCGCGATGGGTGAGCTGGCCCTCGATGGTCTGCTGCGCCCGATTCGCGGGATGCTCTCCGTCGCGGAGGCTGCGCGGGACGACGGCATCATTCTCCTCATCGTACCTCTCGTGGGCCTTGCGGAAGTGTGTGCTGTCGATGGGGTCCGGGCCGTGGGGGTGCGCGATCTCCGTGAGGCGGTCATGGTGCTGCGCGATGCCGGGAAGCGGGAACGGCTCCTGGAACGGGGAAGGCGTTGGCTCCGCACCCGCAAGATCGAAGCCTTCGTGGATCGCGGGCCCGACCTGGCCGACATCGCCGGCCAGCGACACGCGAAGCGCGCTCTCGAGGTGGCTGCGGCGGGAGGCCATCACCTCATGATGGTGGGTCCACCGGGTGCCGGCAAGACGATGCTCGCGCGCCGTCTGCCCTCGGTGCTCCCGCTCTTGGATGCCACAGAGGCCTTGGAGGTCACGCGGGTGTGGAGTGTGGCCGGGCTGCACAGACCCGAAGACGGACTTGCAACACGGCGACCGTTCAGAGCGCCGCACCACTCGGCTTCTCGCTCGGCCGTGATCGGCGGGGGTTCCCCGCCTCGCCCGGGCGAGGCCAGCCTTGCTCACCGAGGAGTCCTGTTCCTGGATGAGTTCCCCGAGTTCTCGAGAGACGTGATCGAATCGCTCCGGCAGCCTTTGGAAGAGGGGCTTGTGGTGATCAGTAGGAAGGGGGGGAGTCTGACCCTCCCCGCGGCGTTCACGCTCGTGGGTGCGATGAATCCGTGTCCGTGCGGCAATCTCATGCATCCAGAACGTGCGTGTCGCTGCACCGCCGACATGCTCGACAGATACCGAGGCCGTCTGAGCGGAGCCGTGGGCGACCGAATCGACCTGTTCATCGATGTCCCTCCTCTTGAACTGTCGGCTTTCGACCCCGTGGACGGGCGTGATGATGACTCGGCTGTCGTGCGCGCCCGCGTCGAGTCGGCGCGCTCCTTCCGGCTGGAGCGCGAGTCGCTCCTGAGTGCACTTCCGTGTTCGTCCGAGGAAGGTGGCGGAACCGGACGTTCGCATCCAGAGCGACTGGAATCCCGGATGGGCGTGAGCGACGGGGCCCGCTCCCTTCTCCGTGAGGCCCTCAGTAGGCACGTAGTCGGCGGGCGAGGCTATGTCCGTGCCCTCACCGTGGCGCGCACCCTGGCCGATCTTGACGCCATGAGCGCGATCTCGCCGGATCACGTCGCGGAAGCTCTTTCACTACGGGACCCCGGATGCGAGTGCCGTAGCCTCGTCGCTGCGGGCCTCCGGTGTTGAGCGGGTTGAACGCCCGCGGCGATCGCCCGCACGAAGTGAGGCGCGACCGCGAGCGCCCGGCGTCGAGCCCAACCTACGAGGCGGCTCTGGGGCTGGCGATCGTGGCGGCCGAGGGCACCCGAGGGGTCCTGAGTCTCCTGAGGCGGCACTCGCCCGAGGACGTGTGGCGCGCCGGGAGGAGAGATCTCCTGGAGTGGACGGAGGGGCGCTCGTGGGTAGATCGGTTCCTCGACCTGCGGAGTCGCACATCCCCTCGAGAAGCAGCCTCCGCCGTTGCGGCCTCGGGCTTGGTGTTCGTCCCTTGGGGGCACGTCGCGTACGAGGCAGACCTCAGGGCTCTCGACCTGCCCCCTGCCGGCCTGTTCGTCAAGGCCTCGCCCGAGGCCTTCGAGCAGTTCGTGGCGGGGGCGCGGGTCGCCGTGGTGGGAACGAGAAAAGCCTCTCCTTATGGCTTGAGTGTCGGGCGTGCGATCGGAAAGGCCTTCGCGCAGCGCGGGGTTTGGGTCGTGAGCGGCCTGGCGCTTGGCATCGATGGGCGGGCCCACAGCGGCTGCATCGAGGCGGGAGGGAGGAGCGCGGCCGTCCTTGGGTGTGGCGCAGACGTCGTCTACCCGCGCCGCCACCGCGAACTCTACGATCGGATAGGCTCCGAAGGGGTCATCTTGAGCGAACTACCCCCGGGAGTCCGGCCGGCCCCCTGGTTCTTCCCAGAACGCAACCGTCTCCTGGCCGCGCTCTCGCACGCGGTGGTGGTCGTCGAGGCCCCTCAGCGCAGCGGGGCGCTGATCACAGCCCACCGCGCACTCGATCTCGGCCGGGAGGTCTTCGTGGTGCCCGGGCGTATCTCAGAGAGAGTGAGCGAGGGCACCAACCGCCTCCTCTACGACGGAGCCACCATGTGCCTCGATCCGGTCTCCTTGGTGGAGGATTTCCTCCGGTTCACTCGAAAGGAAACGAGCCCGTTCTTGTCCGGCGTCAGCGATCCAGTATCGGCGGACTCGGGTGAGAACGGGCTCGAACAAGCGGGCAGGCTGGCGGTCATGGCGCTCTCGGCGGGCCCGCGTTCGGTTGACGCCGTGGCGGGCGTCGCCGGCATCACTTCACGCGAGGCGTCGGCGGCGTTGGGGCTCCTGGAGTTGCGGGGCCAGGTCGTGCGGGTCGCGCCGGGCACGTACGGGCTCTCGGGGCGCTGACGACATGAGCCCGAGCACGACAATCAGATTCAGGTGGGGGACAGATGGCGGTATCCGGAGGGTTCGAGGGATCACAGGAGGGGTCGCGGCTTGCTCCCCTCGTGTCCTCCTACCTCCGTAGCCTGAGGGCGGCCGACTACAGCCCGCGAAGCATCGCCGCGGCGGACACCGATCTCGCTCAGTTCGCGCGGTTCTGCGAGGAGCGGGAGGTCGCGGGCGTCGACGAGCTCGCTCTGTCACACGTGCGGGCGTTCGTCGCCGGGCTCTCCGAGGGCACGGTCGGGCCAGCCTGTCGTCCCTACGCCCGCGCATCGATCGCCCGGAAGCTCTCCACCCTTCGTCGGTTTCTCGGCTTCTGCGTCTCCGAGGGCATCGTCGGAGTGAGTGCGGCGCAGGGCGTCCGCGCGCCGAAGGCCAGGAGGCGCCTCCCGCAGGTTTTGAGCCCGCAGCAGGTCTTCGAGCTGCTCGAGAGCATCCAGGGCGACGACCCGCTCACTCTGCGGGACCGCGCGCTGTTCGAGTTGATATACTCGTGCGGCTTGAGGGCCCAGGAAGTCTTAGATCTGCGGGTCCATGACATCGACCCCGACAGACGTGAGGCGCGGGTGACGGGCAAGGGGCGCAAACAGCGCATCATACCCATCGGAGACGACGCCTTGAGGGCCGTCCGGTCGTACCTCGAGCGCGGCAGGCCCAAGTCGGCTGCCGTCGCCCCCGGGTCTTCTGCGGTGGGCGGCTCTTCGGCCGCCCCGGTGCGGGAGGCCCTGTTCTTGAGCGCGCGCGGCCGTCCGCTTCGACCGTCAGACGTGCGACGCCGTCTCGAGAAGTACCTGCCGGCATCGGATGCTCCGGCCGGCACGTCGCCGCACACCTTGCGGCACTCGTTCGCCACGCATCTTCTTGAAGGAGGGGCCGACCTCCGAGCGATCCAGGAGCTCTTGGGCCACGCTTCGCTGGCGACCACCCAGGTGTATACGCACGTGTCGCCGGCCCACCTACGCAGGGCCTACCGCCTGGCCCATCCGAGGGCGTGAGGGGCCGGTAGTGGCGTCTCGCAAGACCGACTCCGGGGCCGACGTGCACTCCCTGTGGCAACGCTACAAGGACCTCGGCGACCCCGGGGCGCGCGACGAGCTCATCCTCGCGTACTCGCCGCTGGTGAAGTACGTCGCCGGGCGGATGGGCACCGGCCTGCCGGCGCACGTCGAGGAAGCCGACCTCATCTCATACGGTCTTCTGGGCCTGATCGGCGCGCTCGAGCGCTTCGAACCCTCGCGGAACATCAAGTTCGAGACCTACGCGATCTCCCGCATCAAGGGCTCGATCATCGACGAGTTGCGGGCGCTCGATTGGGTGCCGCGCTCGGTGCGCAGCTGGGCGCGACAGGTGGAGCGCGTGGTCACCAAGCTGGAGAACGAGCTGCGCCGCGCCCCCACCGACGAAGAGACCTCCGAAGAGCTCGGCGTCACCATGAACGAGTTCCACAGCATCCTGAACCAGATAAGCAGCGCGTCGATCGTCGCCCTCGACGAGTTCTGGACCCTGTCCGGGAGCGGCGGCGACAAGGTCGCCTTGATCGACACGATCGAAGACACCTCGTCGCCAGATCCCTCCCGCGCGTACGACATCAGTGCGGTGAAGGAGATCCTAGCTGACGCGATCCGCAGGTTGCCCGAGCGTGAGAGGATCGTCATCGGCCTCTACTACTACGAGGGTCTCACCCTTAAGGAGATCGGCGAGGTGCTGGGAGTCACCGAGTCGCGCATCTCGCAGTTGCACACTAAGGCCATCCTCCGCATGAAGGGACGCGTCAAGGAGGAGCTGGAGCCGGGAGTGCTGTCGAACTAGCGGCGCCCTGGGCCGGCGTGCCCCCTGTCGGTGCGGCGGTTCCGGTCGTGGCCGGGTGCCCCGGGCCGGCGCAGCGCCGACTCGCCGCAGCGCCCCGACCGTCGCCACGTGCCCGTCTCGCCGCAGTCCACCCCGCTCTCCCGCCGGCTGGTGACCGGTGTGTTACACTTCCGCGGATATACCCACACTACCCCGAGGGGTGTCGTCGCGGTGGTGCCGGCAGAGCCGGTTCCGCGGGGAGCCTCGGGTGCACCGACACAAAACCAGAAAGGATCCACACCATGCCGGCTGCTACCATGAAGCAGTTGCTGGAGTCCGGGGTGCATTTCGGACACCAGACACGCCGCTGGAACCCGAAGATGAAGCCGTACATCTTCGCCGACCGCGGTGGTATCCACATCATCGACCTCCAGAAGACCACCAAGCTCCTCGACCGCGCCTACGAGATCACGCGCAACATCTCGGAGCGCGGGGGCTCGGTGCTGTTCGTGGGCACCAAGAAGCAGTGCCAGGATTCTATCCGTCTCGAGGCCAGTCGCGTCGGCATGCCTTTCGTGTCACACCGGTGGCTCGGCGGCCTGCTCACCAACTTCAGCACGATCCATGCGCGCATCAACCGCCTGCACGAGCTGCGCCGGCGCAAAGCCGATGGGTCGCTCGCCCTGCTTCCCACCAAGGAGCGCATGAACCTCGAGCGGGAGCTGGGTAAGCTCGAGATCAGCCTCGGCGGCGTGGCCGACATGCAGCGCCTGCCCGACGCAGTGTTCATCATCGATCCGAAGCGTGAGGCCATCGCCACGCGCGAGGTCAACAAGCTCGGCATCCCGCTCATCGGTCTGGTCGACACGAACTGCGATCCCGATGAGGCCGACTACCTCATCCCCGGAAACGACGACGCGATCCGTTCGTGCAGCCTGATCATCAAGACCATCGCGCGCGCCGTCGAAGAGGGCCGCCAGAAGGTCAACCCTCGTGAGTTCGCCGCGCCCGAGCAGACCGCGGAGCCTGTCGCCGCCGACGCGGCAGCCGCCGAAACCGCACCTGCGGCCGAGGCCGCCCAGGCAGAAGCACCGGCACCGGCCGACGAGGCCCCGGCACCTGTGGCTGACGCACCGGCTCCCGAAGCCCCGGCGCCCGTGGCTGACGCACCGGCTCCCGAAGCCCCAGCGCCCGTGGCTGAAGCCCCGGCGGCCGAAGCTGATGCCCCGGCGACTCCGGAGGCGGAGGCCTGAGCACTGCGCTTGCGGGGTTCTTGGGGATCTCAGGCCTCGCATCGACGAATGAACCGTAGTATCACTATGTTCGACAGGGTGGACCTGTCGGTGGAGGATCAGCAATGAGCGTGACCGCACAGATGGTGAAGGAGCTCCGCGAGAAGTGCGGAGCCGGCATGATGGACTGCAAGCGTGCCCTCGCCGAGACCGACGGCAACATGGACGAAGCCGTCAAGCTCCTGCGGACAAAGGGCATGGCGTCGGCCGACAAGAAGGCCGCCCGCGCCGCCAACGAGGGCATGATCGACTCGTACATCCATGGCAACGGCAAGATCGGTGTGCTCGTGGAGATCAACTGCGAGACCGACTTCGTCGCCCGCAACGAGGCGTTCCGCGCCTTCGCGCACGACGTGGCCATGCACATAGCGGCGAGCGCGCCCGGCTACGTACGCCGCGAGGACATCCCGGAAGACGTGGTCGCGGGCGAGCTCGAGATCTACAAGGCTCAGGCTCGCGAGACGGGGAAGCCCGAGAACGTCCTCGAGAAGATCGCGGAGGGCAAGGTCAACAAGTTCTACAGCCAGGTGGTGCTTCTCGAGCAGCCGTTCGTCAAGGACCCCGACAAGACCATCGACGGGCTGCGGCGCGAACTGGTGGCGAAGGTGGGAGAGAACATCGAGGTGCGACGCTTCTCCCGCTATCTCCTCGGGCAAGACACGGTGTGAGCCACGAGGGCGGCGCTCAGGCGCCGCCCTTTCTGTAGGTGCAGGCGGGAGCGGCGAACAGGCAAGGGGGTCGAGAGTGTCCGAGGACGCGGGAGGATCCGGCGGCGGCGCCGTGTATAAGCGGGTGCTGCTCAAGCTGAGCGGCGAAGCCTTGGTCGGCGATGCGGTGTACGGCATCGACCCGGAACGCATGGTCGGCGTGGCCAAGGAGATACGCGGCTGTGTCGAGCTGGGTGTGGAGACGGCGGTGGTCGTGGGCGCCGGTAACATCTTCCGAGGAGTGGCCGGCAGCGCGAAGGGCATGGATCGCGCCGCGGCCGACTACATGGGGATGATCGCCACGGTCATCAACGCCATGGCATTGCAGGACGCGATGGAGAAGCTGGGCGTCGACACCCGCGTCCTCTCCGCGATCGAGATGCGCGAGATCGCCGAACCGTACATCCGCCGCCGCGCGATCCGTCACCTCGAGAAGGGGCGCGTGGTGATCTTCGCCGCCGGCACGGGCAATCCGTACTTCACCACCGACACCGCGGCGGCACTGCGTGCGCTCGAGATCGGCGCCGAGGCGATCCTCATGGGGAAGAAGAAGTACGACGGGGTGTACGACTCCGATCCCGAGATCAACCCGGAGGCCGTCCTGATTCCGCATCTCACCCATCGCGAGGCGCTCGAACGGGGCCTGAAGGTGATGGATTCCACCGCGCTCTCCCTCTGCATGGATAACCGCCTGCCCATCATGGTCTTCAACATGGCGGTGCCGTCGAACATCGATCGAGTGCTCCGGGGTGAGCTCGTGGGGACGGTGGTATCATGTGAGCCCGATGGCGGGGCGTGCGTCGGCAGCAGACAGCGGCCCTGACCGGCCGGTACCGCGGCTCCATCAGGAGGGAGCGAGAGAATGGTTGAAGAGCTTCTTGAGGATGGCAAGCGTCGCATGGACGGCGCCATCGAGGCACTCCGTTCCGAGTTCGGGGGTGTGCGCACCGGCCGGGCTTCCACCGCGCTGCTCGACCGCATCTACGTCGACTACTACGGCGCGCGAACGCCTCTCAAGCAACTCGCCAACCTCTCAACGCCCGATGCTCGGCTGATCTCCATCACGGTCTTCGACAAGAGCGCCGTCAACGGCGTCGTGCGGGCCATACAGGAATCCGATCTGGGCCTGAACCCTAACGTCGACGGCACCATCGTACGCCTCAACATACCCACGCTCACCGAGGAGCGCCGGAAGGACCTCGTGCGTCTTGTGCGTAGCATGGCCGAGGAGAGCAGGGTCGCCGTGCGCAACGTGCGGCGCGATGTGATCCAGGATCTCAAGGAGCTGAAGAAGGAGGGTGAGCTCCCTGAGGACGATGAGCGCAGGGCCGAGGACGATGTCCAGAAGCTCACGGACTCCCACGTGGAGCGCATCAACGAGCTTCTGTCACACAAAGAGGAGGAGATCCTCGAGGTCTGATGGGAATCGTCGGCAGGCTCAGGGGCCTTCGAGGTGGGGATAGCCGGGAAGTCCCTTCTCCAAGCGCGGCGTCCCCGCAGTCCGAACGCCTGCCGTTCCATGTGGGCATCATCATGGACGGGAACGGCCGTTGGGCGAAACGGCGCCGGCTCCCCGTCGTCATGGGGCACAGAGAAGGCACCAAGGCTCTGATGCGCGCCGTCGAAGCGGCGATGCTCCTAGAGGTGCGACAGCTCACTGTGTATTCGTTCTCCACCGAGAACTGGGCGCGCCCCGAGGAAGAGGTGCGCGGACTCCTCGGCCTCATCGACGAGATGATCGACCAGGAGCTCCCCCGACTCCACGAGAACGGGGTGCGCGTGGAATTCGTCGCCAGGCGCGACGGTCTTGACCCCTCGATCCTGGAGAAGTTCGCGCGCGTCGAAGAGCTCACCGCGGCGAACGAGAAGCTGGATCTGTTCGTGGCGTTCAACTACGGCGGTAGGGCGGAGATCGTCGATGCGATACGCGCCGCGGCCGCCGCCGGCGTGGATCTTGCCGCCGTCGACGAGGCCACGCTGGCCTCCCACATGTACTGCCCGCGCATGCGTGACCCCGATCTGGTGATCCGCACCTCGGGTGAGAACCGGCTGAGCAACTTCCTGCTCTGGCAGTCGGCCTACTCGGAGTTCTACTTCAGCGACGTGTTGTGGCCCGATTTCGACGAGGTCGAGTTCCGGCGGGCGCTACTGGACTACGCCACCAGGAGCCGTCGTTTCGGCGCACGTGAGGCGGAGGATCTTGCTTAGGACGCGGGTCCTCGTGGCCCTGTTCGGCGTGCCCCTGGGTGTGGGCCTGATCATCCTGGGCAGCCCTTACTACTCGGTGGCACTCGGCCTGGTCGCGCTGGCCGCGCTCCACGAGTACTACACGCTGGTGCGTCCCTACCGCCCGAACCTGCTGGTGGGATACCTCTTAGCAGCCGGAGCCCTCACCGCCACCCACTTCTATGGCCTGCCGGGACTGGCCGGCGCTTTATCCGCGGGCATCTTCCTGCTCTTCTTGTGGGGGGTGGGTGGGCCGATCGGAGATCACCTGGTGGGGCGCATGGCCGTCACGGCCTTCGGGGTGGTGTGGATCGTCACCGGAGTTGCGCATCTCCTGCTGGTCCGCGGGCTGGAACACGGTATGTCGCTCACCCTGCTGGTCGTCGGCGCCACGTGGACCAGCGACACGGGCGCCTACGCGGTCGGTCGCCTGATGGGGAAGCGGGCCATGGCCCCGCGCATCTCTCCGAAGAAGACGGTCGAAGGCGCCGTCGGCGGCATCATCGGCGCGATCCTGTTCGCCCTGGCGGTCAAGATCTACTCGCCGTGGCTCCCGGTGCGCGAAGCCCTGATACTCGGCCTGGCCATAGGGGTCTTGGGCCAGTGGGGAGATCTGTTCGAGTCGATGGTGAAGCGCGACCTGGGCAGGAAGGACTCGGGCCGCATACTCCCCGGCCACGGGGGCATGCTCGATCGCTTCGACAGCCTCCTGTTCGCCTCCATAGCGGCGTATTGGGGAGCGGTGCTCCTCCTGGCCGACGTCACGCTGGGCGGCGGTGCTCCGTGAGGCGGGTGCTGATACTCGGGTCGACCGGCTCGATAGGCGTGCAGGCCCTCGAAGTGGTAGCCGCCGGCACCGATCTCACCGTGGTGGGCCTCTCGTGCGGCGGTCGTGTGGGCGAACTCGCCGCGCAGGCGACCGCCCTGGGCGTGCGGGATGTCGCGGTCGCCGACGAGGCCGCGGCACGCGGACTACCGCCCTCCCTGTATCCGGAGATGCTGATGCGCACGGGCCCCGGGGCCGCGGCCCGGCTGGTGCGCGAGGTGGAGGCCGACCTGGTCTTGAACGCGATAGTGGGCTTCGCCGGCCTCGAGGCTACGGTGGCGGCGCTGGAGATGGGCCGCCCGCTTGCCTTGGCCAACAAGGAGAGCCTGGTGAGCGGCGGGAGCTTCGTCATGAACCTGGCCGAACGGGCGGGGGTGACCATACTCCCCGTTGACTCGGAGCACTCGGCACTCTTCCAACTAGTGTCTGGCGAGACGCGTGCGGCGGTCGAACGGCTGGTACTCACCGCGTCCGGGGGCCCGTTCCGGGGTCGTGGCTTGGAGGAGCTGGCGGGCGTGACGCCCGAGGACACCCTCGCCCATCCCACCTGGGACATGGGTGCGAAGATCTCCATCGATTCAGCCACCCTCATGAACAAGGGGCTCGAGGTCATAGAGGCGCACCATCTCTTCGGGGTGCCGTACTCCGACATCGAGGTGATCGTGCATCCTCAATCGCTCGTGCACGCGATGGTGCGCCTGGTCGACGGCGCGGTCCTGGCGCACCTGGGCGAGCCCGACATGCGCGTGCCCATCGCCTACGCGCTGCGGTATCCTACGCGCGGGCCGCTCAAGACGCCCCGCCTTGATCTTGCGGGAACCGGGTCGTTCACCTTCGAACCCGCCGACACCCGGACGTTCCGCTGTCTCGACCTTGCGAGACAGGCCGGTGAGGCGGGAGACGCCCACACGTGTGCATTGAACGCGGCCAACGAGGTGGCTGTGCAGGCGTTCCTCGCTACAAGCATCGGCTTTCTGGGTATAGCCGAGGTGGTGGCGCGCGTTCTCGAGCATGTCGAGGCGGGCGTCCCCACCGAGTACAGCCAAGTCGTCGAGATAGATAGCTGGGCGCGCGCGCGTGCGCGCACCCTTGTGGAGGCGGGAAGATGGTGAGTTCCATCCTGAGTGTCGTCGTGGCGGTGGTGGGAGTGGGCTTCCTGATCCTCGCCCACGAGTTCGGCCACTTCATCGTGGCCAAGGCCACCGGAATGAGGGTCGAGGAGTTCAGCCTCGGCTTCGGTCGCTACCTGTGGAGCCGGCGTGTCGGCGAGACGGTGTACGGCATATCTCTCGTGCCTCTGGGTGGCTACGTGCGGGTCACCGGCATGCACGCCGAGGAGTTCGAGGAGCGCGTCAAGGCGGCGAAGGAGAGCAGGGACGCGAAGCTGCGCGATCCGGAATCCAGGATGACCGGTCGCTCCGCCATCAGTGACGAGGAGATAGCCGCCACGCCGCTCGAGCGCCGCTACTACGCCCATCCGGTGTGGCAACGGGTGGTGTTCATCGTGGCAGGGGTCACCATGAACGTGGTGGTGGCGTTCTTCCTCCTGTTCTTTGTCGGCCTACAAGGCTACTTCGAACCCACCACAGTCGTCGATCGCGTGGAGGCGGGCAGTGCGGCGGCCGACGCGGGGGTCCTCGTGGGAGATCGTTTCGTCAGCATCGGCGCCGACACGACCGACGAGTGGTTCTCGGTGCAACAGGCCATACTGTCGCGCGCCGGCGAGCGCGTGGACATCGTGGTGGATCGAGCCGGCACGCACGTGACGCTTTCGGCCGAGATCGGGCTTCGCGAAGACGGCACAGGAGTCCTCGGAGTGGGGCCGGTGGGCGAGAAGGTCGATCCGGGCGTGTTGGAGTCGCTCGCTTTCGCGCGCGACCGCACCGGAGAGCTCTTCGCGATCACGTTCAGCGGCATCGGCATGATGTTCAAGGGAGAGGTGCCGGTGACGGGCTCCGATGGTCTCGCCGGTCCGGTGGGCATCGTCTCCATCTCGTCGGAGGCGTTCCGGAGCGGGTACTTCCTCAGTCTTCTGGCGTTCATCAGCGTGCAACTCGCAATACTCAACATGCTCCCGTTGTTGCCGTTGGACGGCGGCCACGTGCTCTTCAGTCTCATCGAGAAGGGTCTGGGACGGGCCGTGTCCCTGCGCACCTTCGAGCGTGTCTCGGCCGTTGGCATCTCATTGTTCCTGCTGCTTCTCATCGTGGCGACGGGGAACGACATCGGTCGTCTGTTCGGCGGAAGCCTCGGTTTCTGATGCTCGGGTTCCCGGCCCCCGGATTGGTGACTGCCGCGTGGGCCAAGGGGAGGGCGCAGGGTGTTCAGTGAGCGGCAGGTGGATGTAGGCGGAGTGCTCGTGGGCGGTGACGCGCCCGTGGTGATCCAGTCGATGACGAACACCCGCACTCACGACGTCGAGGCGACGCTTTCGCAGGTGCGGGCGCTGGTCACGGCGGGTGCGGGGTTGGTGCGGGTGGCCGTGCCCGACCACGAGGCCCTCGCCGCCCTGCCGGCACTCGTCGCCGAGTCGCCGGTGCCCCTCATCGCCGACGTGCACTTCGACTACGCACTCGCCGTGGGCGCGCTGGAAGGCGGGGCTGCGGGCGTCCGGGTGAACCCCGGGAACATCGGCGGCCCCGACCGGGTGCGCGCGGTCATCGAGGCGGCGAAGACCCACGGGGCGGTGGTGCGCATAGGGGTCAACAGCGGCTCGTTGCAGCGCGAGCTCCGCTCCCTGGAAGAGCGCGAGCCGGCGGAAGCCCTCGTGGAATCCGCGGTGCGCTTCTGCGCCTTCTTCGAGGATCAGGACTTCCGCGAGATCAAGGTGTCGGTGAAGTCGTCGTCTCCCTTGGTGACCATCGAGGCCAACCGGCGGTTGGCGGCACGCATCCCGTATCCCCTGCACCTCGGAGTGACGGAGGCCGGCACGCCACGGGCGGGGGCCATCCGCAGCGCCGTCGCCTTGGGGGTGCTTCTCGCGGCTGGGGTGGGGGACACGATCAGGGTGTCGCTCACCGGGGATCCGGTGGAAGAGGTCTGGGTGGCCCGAGAGATACTGAGCAGCCTCGGGCTCATCAAGGGAGGGCCGAGGGTGATCTCCTGCCCCACGTGCGGGCGCACCCGCATCGCGCTCGAGGAGCTGGCGCTCGAGGTGGAGCGGCGCCTCGCCCAGATGGAGGGGCGGTTGTCGAGTCTCGCGCGGCCGCTCGAGGTGGCCGTGATGGGCTGCGTGGTCAACGGACCCGGGGAGGCCCGCAAGGCTGATTTCGGCATAGCGGGCGGCGAGGGGGAGGGCGTGGTGTTCGCGGCCGGCCGTCCTCTGTGCAAGGTGCCCCAAGACCGTCTCGTGGACGAGTTGTTCGCGGCGATCGAAGAGTGGTTGACGAGCGGCGGCTCTTGAACAGTCCGGCCCGGTACGGGAACATGCGGACTTCGTACCGTACAAGGAGGAGACGATGAGGGCATCCCGGCTGTTCATGCCCACGCTGAAGGAAGACCCTTCCGACGCTGAGGCTGCGAGCCACAAGCTGCTCGTGCGCGGCGGGTTCGTGCGCCAGTTCGCGTCAGGCATCTACATCTTCCTCCCGCTTGGGTGGCGGGTGATAGAGCGCGTGAACCGCATCATCCGCGAAGAGATGGACGCCATCGGGGCGCTCGAGTTGTCGATGCCCACCATCCACACCGCCGACGTCTGGCAGCAGACCGGCCGCTACTACGACATCGGCGGGGAGATGTTCCGCCTCAAGGACCGGAGCGGCCGGGACATGGTGCTGGCGATGACGCACGAGGAGGTGTTCACGTGGCTGGCCTCGCGAGAACTCCGCTCGTATCGTGAGCTGCCGCAGATCTGGTATCAGATCCAGCTGAAGTTCCGCGACGAGACTCGTCCCAAGGGCGGGGTGCTTCGGGTGCGTGAGTTCCTGATGAAAGACTCCTACAGCTTCGACGCCGACGCCGAGGGCCTCGAGGTGAGTTACGCGAAGCACATCCAGGCCTACGATCGCATCTTCGAACGCACCGGCCTGCGCTTCCATCGGGTCGATAGCGATCCCGGCATGATGGGGGGTGCGCAGGCTCACGAGTACATGGCGCCCTCACCGGCCGGGGAAGACCGCGTGGCCGTCTGCTCCTCCTGCGGGTACGCGGGGAACATCGAGCTCGCCCGTTCCGTGGCCCGCGCGCCCGAGGGGTCCGTCTCCGAAGTCCTGGAAGAGGTGCCCACGCCTGGTCAGCGCACCATCCGCCAGGTCTCGGAGTTCCTGGAGCTGCCGGCGTCGTCTCTCATCAAGTCGCTACTCGTCGTCACCGGCGAGGAGCGGGTGCTGGCCCTTGTGCGGGGCGATCAGGAGTTACACCAGCGCAAGCTCGAACGGCACCTTCAGCGTGAGGTGCGCCCGGCCCACCCGGAAGAGGTCGAGGAAGCCACCGGCGCCGAGATCGGGTTCATCGGGCCGCTCGGGGTCGACGTGCGCATCGTCGCGGACGAGAGTCTCGCTCCGACCGGCCCCGGCGGCGCTCGTGCGTACGTGACGGGAGCGAACAAGGCCCACACTCATCTCCTGGGCGTCATGCTGGGGCGTGACGTCGATCCCGAGTACGCCGACCTGCGGGAGGCTCAGGAAGGAGACTCCTGCGTGGAATGCGGTTCCGCACTCACGGTGGAGCCCACCATCGAAGTGGGGAACATCTTCAAGCTCGGCACCAAGTACTCGGTGGCTCTCGGCGCCACCGTGCTCGACGAGGACGGGGTCGAGATCCCCCTCGTGATGGGGTCGTACGGCATCGGGCCGGCACGCATCGCGGCCGCCGCTGTCGAGCAGAGCCACGACGAGAAGGGCATCGTGTGGCCGAAGAGCATCGCGCCGTTCGACGTGCACCTGGTGCAGGTGCACGCCACCGACGAGGAGCAGACGCGTGTGGCCGCTCACCTCTACGAAGCTCTGGGCGAGGAGGGGTGGCAGGTACTCTGGGACGATCGGGACGAGCGACCCGGTGTCAAGTTCAAGGATGCCGAGCTCATCGGGTGCCCGGTGCGCGTCACTGTAGGGCGCCGAGCGGCTGAGGGCGTCGTCGAGGTGGAGCCTCGTGGGGGCGACCAGAGTCGTCGAGAAGTGAGCGTGGATGAACTCCCCGAGGTGGTCTCCGAGCTCTGGCGGCTCGCCGACTGAGGTCCGGGAAAGCCGGTGCCGCAACCGGACTTCTCAAAGCTATGTGGGAGTGAAGTTATGCCTTTTCGGGCTGGGCATCGCTGTGCTATAATCCCATTCACGTAACATCAGACTTCGAGCGGTTGGCCAGAAGTGGGTGCGAGTGCCCACTTTCTTCATGTATGGAGTAGATGTCGTGGAGTTGAGTGAGGCCTGGTTCCAAGAGGCGATCGACGCCGGCGAGGAGCAGGTGGAGTTGGTGGCGGTCGATGTACGTGGCGATCGCCGGAACCGGCTCGTGCGCTTGTATGTCGATAGGCCGGGAGGTGTCACGCACGAGTTGTGCGCCCGGGTGTCCGCGCTGGTCGGCGAGGAGCTCGATCGCATCGGGTATGCGGATGGTCCGTACACCCTCGAGGTGAGTTCGCCCGGCCTTGAGCGTCCGCTGCGGACGCGTGCGCACTTCGAGGCGCAGATTGGGAAGAAGGTGTATGTGAAGACCACCGAGCCTGCCGAGGGTCGGAAGGTCTGGCGAGGTGAGCTCGTCGAAGTGCGCGATCAGCGGATCGTGGTGCGCGACGGGGAGCAAGAGGTCGAGCTGGACATCGACGGGATCGCCAAGGCGCATCTGGTCTACGAGTTCGAATAGGGGAGAAGCGATGAACAAAGAGACGATCGAGGCCCTCCGCCAGATCGAGAAGGAGAAGAGCATCCCCTTCGACGTCCTCATCGAAGCACTCGAGGATGCGCTTCATTCTGCCTACAACAAGACCGCGCACGCCGTGCCGTACTCCACCGTGGAGATCGACCAGGACACCGGCCAGATCCACGTGTTCGAGCTCACCTTTCCTCCGGGGCAGGAGCCCGACCTCGAAGATGAAGAGGCGGAGATCGATTTCTCCATTGCCACCAGCGAGGAGATCACACCTGAGGACTTCGGGCGTATCGCTGCCCAGACGGCCAAGCAGGTCATCTACCAGCGTATCCGCGAAGCCGAGCAGGAGCTCTTCTTCAACGAATACTCCACCAGGATCGGCGAGATCGTCACTGGTATCGTCCAGCAGTCCGACAATCGATATACGTTGGTCGATCTCGGCCGCGTGGAGGGGCTGCTGCCCAAGAGCGAGCAGGTGCCCACCGAGCGCTACGAGCACGGCATGCGCATCAAGGCCGTCATCAAGGACGTCGAGCAGAATCCGAAGGGGCCGCCGATCATCCTGTCGCGTCGCAGCGACGATCTCATCAGGCGCCTCTTCGAGTTGGAGGTCCCCGAGATAGCCGACGGTCTCGTCGAGATCGTCGGCGTGGCGCGCGAACCCGGATATCGCTCCAAGATCTCCGTGGTGTCCCACAGCAGCGGGGTCGATCCCGTGGGCGCGTGTGTCGGGCCTCGAGGCTCCCGGGTGCGCATGGTCGTCTCGGAGTTGCGCGGGGAGAAGATCGACATCATCCCCTTCAACGAGGAACCCGCGCGCTTCGTCGCCAAGGCTCTCTCGCCCGCTCGTGTGCGCGAGGTGCTTCTCGACGACGCGGCGAAGGAAGCCACCGTCGTTGTTCCCGATGATCAATTGCCTTTGGCGATCGGCAAGGAAGGGCAGAACGCCCGACTGGCCAATCGTCTCACCGGCTGGAAGGTAGACATCAAGTCGGAGAGCGAGATGGCCCGGGAGGAACAGGCTTACTCGGTCAGCGACGAGGAGGCCGAAGCTTTGGATGGGCGCTGTCACGCGATGACGAGCGGCGGCAAGCGTTGTCCGAACGCGGCGCTGGCGGGAGGTCGCTTCTGCGGCATCGCTGCTCATCAATCCCTGGCAACGGAGGGTGGAGACGACGGAGAGTGAACTCGACGAGCCGGTGAGTGAGGCATCCCGCGGCACGCCCGAACGGCGGTGCCTCGGGTGCGGCATCCGGGCTCGGCAGGAGAAGTTGGTCAGGTTCCGTCTGGAAGAGGGGCATGGCCTTCCCCGGGTGGTGATCGATACCGGCAGGAGTAGGCTGGGACGAGGCGCGTATCTGTGCCCGCAACAGGCCTGCCTGGATAGGGCATTGCGACGCAGGGCGTTCCAGCGGGCGTTTCGGAAGAGCGTTATCGCGGAGCCGCAGGAACTGAATGAGATACTCAGAGGATTGATGGAAGAGGCAACCGGACCGATGGCAGGTGAGTGAACGTGGCGAAGAAGAGGGTCTACGAGCTGGCGAAGGAGAGAGGGCTGACCACGCATGAGCTGGTGGAGCGGCTGAGGGCCGCCGGCGTGGAGGTCAAGAGCAACCTCGCAAGTGTCGAGGAGACCGACGCCGAACGCGTGAGCCCCGTGTCGGCGAAGGCTGCTTCCAAGAGCAAGAAGAAGGAGGAGCCGGCGCCGGCTAAAGCTGCGGCGCCGGCCAAGGCGGAGCCGAAGGCGAAGCTCGAGGCTCCCGCTCCGGCTGCCGAGCCGACCGACCACCCGGCAGCCGAAGACACGAGCACCTCAGCTCCAGCCGAGAAAGAGACTCCGGCAACCCCGCCCTCCGCCGAGAAGGCACCGGCTCTGAAGCCGGCCGTCCCGAAGCCGATGGGCCCTAAGATCGTCGCGACAGCCGATGAGGTGCGCGCCGCCGAGCAGGCGGCCGCCGAACGGGTGGCCAAGATCGCTCCTGCGCGCCGCTCGGTGAAGGGTCGAGGCCCTCGCCTGGACAACATCCCCACCGTCGTGGGCCCGGGCGTGCCCGTGCGGAAAGGCGTCAAGCCTTCGAGCACCGTCCAGATCAAGGGTGAGGAGCCGCCCGCACCGCCTCCCCAGCCGAAGCCTGAACCGAAGCCGCCCGCACGCGTCGATCGCCCTGGCGGTCGTCCGGCGGGTGCTCCTCCCTCCGGTCGTCCGGCGGGTGGGCCTCCTTCCGGCCGTCCCGCCGGTGGGCCTCCTTCCGGCCGTCCCGCCGGTGGGCCGCCCATGTCCCGCGCAGGTGGGGCCGCACCGGCTCCGCCTGCACCGGCCCGAGGCGCCGCCGACAAGGCCGGTGCTGCCCGCAAGCGACCGGCTGATGGTGGTTCCGCCGCCGGCGGCCGCCTCTGGAAGGCCGGCGAGACGTCCACGCGTCGTCGCGTCGTCATCGATTCTCAGGCCGGTCGCCGTGGAGGCAAGGGTAGCAGCAAGGGCGGACGCGGCGGTGGCTTCACGGCTGAGGTCGAGCGTGCACCCGTTCCCAAGAAGGCGGCTCCCGGCACCGAGACACCCGTTCAGATCCAAAGCGGCGCGATGGTGAAAGACTTGGCCGACGCACTGGAGATCGGACCCGGCGAGATCATCAAGACCATGATGAAGCTGGGCGAGCTCGTCACCATAACGCAGTCTTTGCCCGATGAGGCCATCCTCATCTTGGCGGAGGAGTTCGAGCGCAAGGTCGAGATCAAGCACGTGGAGGAGGAGTCACTCGAGATAGTCTTCGAGGACGATCCCGCCGATCTGGTCGACCGGGCGCCCGTTGTCACCATCATGGGCCACGTCGACCACGGCAAGACGTCGTTGCTCGACGCCATCCGTGAGACGGAAGTGGTCAAGAGCGAAGCCGGTGGCATCACGCAGCACATCGGCGCCTACCAAGTCCGTCACGGCGATCGCACCGTCACATTCATCGACACGCCGGGCCACGAAGCGTTCACCGCCATGCGGGCCCGCGGGGCGAAAGTCACCGACGTGGCGGTGATCGTCGTGGCCGCCAACGACGGCGTCATGCCGCAGACTATCGAGGCGATCGACCACGCGAAGGCCGCAGAAGTGCCGATGCTGGTGGCCATAAACAAGATCGACCTGGTCGACTCGAACCCAGACAAGGTCAAGCAGCAGCTGTCCGACCTTGGCCTCCAGCCGGAGGAGTGGGGCGGCGACACGGTGATGGTGGAGGTCTCAGCCAAGAAGCGTCTGAAGCTCGATGAGCTCATGGACATGATCCTCTTGGTCACCGAGGTGCAGGAGCTCAAGGCCAATCCGACCGCTATGGCGTCGGGCACCGTGGTCGAATCCCAGTTGGATGTGGGCCGCGGGCCCGTCGCGACGATCCTGGTGCAACGAGGCACGTTGCGCGTAGGTGATGCGCTGGTGAGTGGCGAGTCGCACGGCAAGGTGAAAGCCATGATGGACTTCAAGGGCGTCGCCCTCGAAGAGGCCGGACCGGCCGTCCCCGCTCAGGTGCTCGGATTCAACAGTGTCCCTGTGGCGGGCGATGTGGCCGTCGCCGTGAAGGATGAGCGCGAGGCGCGTCAGATGGCCGAAGGCCGCACCGCGCGGCTTCGTCAGGAGATGATGGCCAAGGGCCGCGCGACCACCTCTCTCGACGACTTTTACCTTCGTCTCAAGGAGGGTGCGGTCCAGGAACTCGCTCTCATCGTCAAGGGAGACGTGGGCGGTTCGGTGGAGGCGCTGGAGGAAGCCCTAGCCAACGTGAGCCACCCCGAGGTCAAGGTGAAGGTGATCCACTCCGGTGTGGGTGGCATCAACGAGTCCGATGTCAATCTGGCCGCGGCATCGCGAGCAGTCATCATAGGCTTCAACGTTCGTCCGTCGGTGCCCGCGAAGGCTTCGGCCGACGAGCAGGGCGTCGATATCCGCACCTACCGGGTGATCTACAAGGCGATCGAAGATGTGCAGGCTGCACTCATCGGCATGCTGGAGCCCGACAAGGTGGAGGAGGCCCTGGGTGCCGTCGAGGTACGCCAGATCTTCCGGGCGTCTCGCATCGGCACGATCGCCGGTTGCCACGTGGTGTCGGGCAAGATCACACGCAACGCGCGGATCCGCGTGGTCCGCGACGGCAGCATCGTCTTCGAGGGAGGCCTGCAGTCGCTGAAACGCTTCAACGACGACGTTCGCGAAGTGCTCGCGGGCTTCGAATGCGGCGTTCACCTCGACGGATTCGACGACATCAAGGAAGGCGACGTCATCGAGGCCTACGAGATCAAGGAAGTTGCCCGCACGAAGTAGACGTGTGCCGCGGGGCTTCGTCGGTATCGTCACGGCGGACCTACGCTTTCGTGACGCCGGCTCCCTGAAGGACAAGCGCGTGCACCTTCGACGTGTGCGCGACCGCCTTCAGGGGGCCCACGCCGCGTCGTTCGCCGAGATAGGGTACCAAGACCAGTGGCAACGCTCCCTTGTGGTGTTCGCGGTCGCGGCTTCCAGTATGGGTGTGCTGAAGAAGCGGATGTCGGCTGCTGTCGGGTTCCTGGACGGCGGCGACTGGGAACTGGCGACCGTGGTGGAAGAGGTGGTGGAAGTAGATGGGGAGTGAGCGACGTTATAGGACGCGCCGAGTGAACGAGGCGCTCCGTGAAGTGCTGAGTACGGCCATCGGGCGTGGCCTCAAAGACCCCCGTATAGGATTCGTCACGGTCACAGGCGTGGAAGCCACGAACGACGTGCGCGAAGCTCGGGTGTTCGTCTCCATCCTCGGCACCGACGACGAGAAGAAGCAGACGCTCGAAGGCCTGCGGTCGGCGGAAGGCCACCTGCAGAGCGTGATCAGCGCCGAGCTCCACTTCAAGAACACTCCCACCCTGGAGTTCGTCTACGACGACAGCGTCGATCGGGGTGTGCGTATCTCCGCGCTGATCCGGCAGGAGGTCGATCGCCTACCGGAAGAGCAGCCCGCGGAACTACCGGAAGAGACGGCCGCCGAAGATGCAAACGAGTGGGTGGTCGAGCCCGGGGACGGCCTCGTGGGTGAGGGTGCAGACCAGAGCGTCGCCGACCCCGACGACGAGAGCGCGGTTTCGTGATGCGCACGGTCAGCGAGCGCGACCTCGGTCTACGGCTCCCCCAAGAACGCGACATCATGATCATGGCGCATGAGAACCCCGATGGCGACGCGGTGGGCTGTGTGGTCGCCCTGATGCTCATGGCTCGACAACTGGGCCTTTCTCATCGAGCATATCTGCCCGGGGACACCCCCCTCCCCGCTGAATACTCCTTCCTGCCGGACCTCCAGGACATCATGCGAGGCGGGTTTCCCGAGGTGCATAGCGCCACCTCGCTGTACATCATGGACTCTGCCGCGGCGAGTCGGTTGGATGTGCACCGCCTCCAATGCGCCGGGGACTGCATCAACATCGATCATCACCAGGACAATGAAGGCTACGGCACGTTGAACCTGCTCGACCCTACGGCGGCTTCAACCACCCAGATCCTCTTCAACATCTTCCGCGCCGGCGACCTGCCCATCGACAAGGCAATAGGCACGGCGCTCTACATCGGTCTGGTCACCGACACCGGCCGTTTCCAGTATTCGAACACCACTCCGGAGGCGCACCGCATGGCGGCGTCTCTTCAAGAGCTCGGAGTCGACGTAAACGGCGTGTACTCGCAGCTCTACGAGCGCACCCCGCTCCCCAAGACCCGCCTGCTCGCAGTCGCGCTCGAACGACTGAGTCTGCGCCTGGGCGGCGCGTTGGCGGTCTCTTCGCTCACCGCGGCCCATTTCACTGCCGCCGGCGCCGACGAACGTCACACCGAAGGCATCATCGATCAGTTGCGTCGGATAGAGGGCGTGCGGGTGGCAGCGTTCGTCAGAGAGCGCGTGTCCGACGACGGAGCTCAGCAGAAGGTCAGCCTTCGCTCCACCGACGGCTCGGTGGACGTTGCCTCGATCGCGCATCTCGAAGGAGGCGGCGGGCACGTGCGGGCAGCCGGCTTCTCCGCGGACGGTGATGTGGAGTCGGTCATCGCCTGGATCGAACGTGAGGTGAAGGCCCGCTTGTGACCGGCCGAATCCCGGGGGACCCCACAGGCTCCGGTGCGCGGGTTGCCCGCCCTCGTGCGCGCGCCACGGGTCAAGACGACCGGACTTCCGGCGTCTCGAGAATAGTCCTTGTCGACAAGCCCGAAGGGTGGACGAGCTACGACGTGGTCCGCCGGGCCAAGAGCGCGTACCGCGGGAAGATCGGCCACGCAGGCACCCTGGACCCTTTCGCCACCGGGCTCCTCCTGGTGCTGTTCGGTCAAGCCACGCGCGTCTCTTCTTTGATGATGGACCTGCCCAAGCAGTATGAGGTGACGGTGCAGTTCGGGGCGGTGTCGAGCACGGGAGATCCTACCGGAGACGTGTCGTCCACCGGCGGACGCACCGATATGACCTCCATCCTCCGGGCTCTCGACCATTTTCGCGGCGAGATACGACAGAAGGTGCCGCTCACGTCCGCCGTGAAGGTCGACGGCGAACCTCTCTACCGGAAGGCGCATCGGGGGGAGACCGCGGACACTCCCGAGCGCGCCGTGATGATCTATGGGCTCGACGCCGTGAGGTTCGACGCCGATACCCAGCGTCTTGAACTCCTGGCCCTTACGGGCAAGGGCACGTACGTGCGCCGGCTCGCCGAAGACATCGGATCCCTCCTCGGCGTGGGCGCCTACGCGGCGACTCTGCGACGTACGAGGATCGGCCGTTTCCGCGCTGATCAGGCAGTAGGGCCCGAAGCCTTCACCCCGGGCCTTCTCGGGAGTATCGGCAGCGAGGGAGCGCAGTTCGGCTGCTGTCTCACCCTCTCCGACGGGGTGTCGCACCTACCGGCCTTCCGGGTGGACGCGGCGACAGCCGCCCGTGTGGCGAACGGCAACGATCTCACGGGGGGACCCGGCGGGCTGTTCAGTGTGCACTCTGGCGATCGACTACTGGCACTCTACGAGGGTCCTCCGACCCGCGCCCGGCCTCGTGTCGTGTTCCCGGTGCCCGAGGAGTGAGCGCCGTGGTAGAAGGGGTAGTGCGTACTCGAAGAGATATTGACTGTAGCAGGCCGGCGTGTATCAAAGGGATGGTAGCCGGAAGATGAGGGTGTACAGGAGTATCGAGGAGGTCGGCCACCGGGGCGACGCGCCACGCTCGGTGGCGATCGGCACGTTCGACGGCTTCCATCTTGGGCATCGAGCCATCGTCACCAAGGCGGTCCAGGCGGCGCGGGCCATGGAAGGGGCCGCCTGCGTGCTCACCTTCGAGCCGCATCCGAGCGCGATCCTCGACCCTGAGAACCAGCCCGCCCGGCTCTGCACCTTCGACCAGAAGGTGTCGCTTCTCGAGGAGGCCGGGGTCGATGAGCTCGTCGCGTTGCCGTTCGATGAGGCGTTCGCGGCCCTGGGCCCGGCGGAGTTCTCGGAGCTGGTGTTGTCGGAACGCCTGAACGCACGCCAGGTGTTGGTGGGCGAGAACTTCCGCTTCGGGCATCGTGGAGCCGGTACGGCCGAGGACCTTCTCGCGTTCGGGCGGGCGCGAGGTTTCTCGGTCACCGCGATCGGTCTGGTGATCGCGAGCGGCAAACCGGTGAGCAGCACTCGCATCCGAGCACTGATCGCCGAAGGAAGGGTGGAGGACGCGGCGACGCTCCTGGGACGTCCGCACGCCCTCGACGGTATCGTGGAGGGGGGCGCGGGCAGGGGGCGAGACCTTGGATCACCCACGGCGAACCTCGACGTGCCCGCTGGGAGCGCCGTGCCGGGGGCTGGGGTGTACGTGACCCGCACGACCGTGGCCCCGGGAGACGTGCGCCCGTCTGTCACGAGCATTGGAACGAACCCCACCTTTGAGACCGCCCAGGTGGTGCGCATCGAGACCTTCATCCTGCATTTCGCGGGCGACCTCTACGGCAGACCGCAGCGGCTGGAGTTCTTGGCTTGGATCAGGGCGCAGCGCGCCTTTCCCGACGCTGCGGCGCTCCGCCGGCGCATCGCGGCGGACGTCACCGCGGCGCGAGACTACTTCGCGAGGTCGGCCGCGGACGCCGGACCATAACGGCGCGCACCAGCCTCGGAAGATACACAAATCTTACGGGAACGGAACCCATGAAGGCCGCGCTCCCGGGCTATGTGGTAACCTAACTCGGCCGCCCACACGGGCGCCGCGCATTCACACCTGCTACTCGGCCTGGATCCTGGAATCCTCGACTGGGGGCACGGAGCCTACGGAGGCTATGCATGCTGAGCAAGGAACGCAAGACCGAGATCATCGATCGCTTCAAGAAGCACGAAGGCGACACCGGGTCGCCGGAGGTGCAGATAGCGATCCTCACCGATCAGATCAACATCCTCACCACCCACCTCAAGATGCACAAGAAAGACCACCACTCACGGCGTGGCCTTCTGAAGATGGTGGGACGACGGCGTAGACTGCTCAACTACCTGCAGAAGCAGGAAATGGAGCGGTATCGCACGGTGGTCAAGGAGTTGGGCCTCAGGAAGTAAGGGATCTACGTGGGGGGCGGTCTGCAATCGCGGACCGCCCTTCGTGTTCCGCCGGCCTAAGGAGCCGGAGACGATCCTCCATAAGATGCCGTCCGGGAGGGACCCGGGGTGCGGCGAACGAAAGGCGATGAAAGAGAATGACTGAGCAGACTGCGGTAGCGGGAGTCAGCACCAAGGCCATCCAGGTAGGCGACAAGACGATCCACCTGGAGACGGGACGGCTCGCGAAGCAGGCCGATGGGGCTGTGCTGGTTCGTTCCGGTGACACGATGGTCCTCGTTACCGCTGTGGTATCGAAGAACGACAGGAACGTCGACTTCTTTCCCCTCACGGTCGACATCGAAGAGGGCATGTACGCGGCCGGGAAGATCCCCGGCGGCTTCATCAAGAAGGAAGGCCGCGCGGGTGAGGGGGCCATTCTCACCGCCCGGCTCACCGATCGCCCGATCCGGCCGCTCTTCCCCAAGGGTTTCACCAAAGAGACTCACATCGTGGCCACGGTCCTGTCCGTCGACCGCAGCAACCCGCACGACGTCTTGGCGATACTGGGCGCTTCAGCTGCGCTCAGCATCTCCAGCGCTCCGTTCCAAGGCCCGGTGGGGGCTGTGCGTGTTGCCAAGGTAGAGGGTGCCTGGGTCATCAACCCCACGTACGCAGATCTCGAATCGAGTCCGATCAACCTCGTCATGGCCGGCACCGCCGACGCCATCAGCATGGTTGAAGCCGGGGCCGCCGAAGTGAGCGAAGCCGACATGTTGGCCGCGCTCGAGGTAGGGCACGCGGCGATCAAGGTCCAAGTGGCCGCCATCGCGAGTTGGGCTGAAGAAGTGGGCAAGCCGATGATGGAGTACGCGCCGAAACTGGCCGACCCTATCCTGGTCGACGCCATCAAGGCGAACTACGCCTCCGATATCCTGCGGGCCGTCTCGGTGCTCGAGAAGCACCAGCGCTCTGCGGCTGTCGCCGAAGTGAAGCAGCGTGTCACGGAGGCCCTCGCTCCGGCTGAAGGCGGCACCGACGGCGCCGTGGACGTCGCCGCGGTCGCCAAAGCGTTCGACGCGGTGGAAAAGGAGATAGTGCGCAAGCGTATCGCGCTCGAGAAGGTGCGTCCCGACGGCCGCGCGAAAGACGAGATCCGCGCCATCGCGTCGGAAGTGGGAGTCACCCCACGCACGCACGGTTCGGGCCTGTTCACTCGTGGGCAGACGCAGGTCATGACCCTGCTTACCTTGGGTGCGGGCCGCGATGAGCAACGGGTGGACAGCATCGCCGCCGACGATTCCAAGTATTTCATGCACCACTACAAGTTCCCGCCGTTCTCCGTGGGAGAAGCCGGGTTCATGCGCGGTCCCGGCCGTCGTGAGATAGGGCACGGAGCCTTGGCCGAGCGCGCCTTGCTCCCGGTCGTGCCGAGCCGCGAGGACTTCCCGTACACCATCCGCCTCGTCTCCGAGACGTTGGAGTCGAACGGGTCGAGCTCGATGGCGAGCGTGTGCGCGTCGACCCTCGCGATGATGGACGCCGGCGTGCCGATCACCCGCCCAGTCGCCGGCATCGCTATGGGTCTGGTCATGGAGATGGACGAGTACATCATCCTCACCGACATCGCCGGGGTGGAAGACCACCTGGGCGACATGGATTTCAAGGTCGCGGGCACGACGCAGGGAATCACCGCCCTGCAGATGGACATCAAGATCAAGGGTGTGACCGCCGCCATCATGCGTGACGCACTCGAGCAGGCCCGAGTGGCTCGTCTCCATATCCTCGACAAGATGGCCGACGCTATCGCCGAACCGCGCTCGGAACTGCGCGAGTTCGCGCCGCGTATCGTCACGATCAAAGTCGATCAGGAGAAGATCGGCGCGGTCATCGGCAAGGGCGGCGAGACGATCCGAGGCCTCGAAGCCGAGTACGAGTGCACCGTAGAGATCGACGACGAAGGCCTGGTGAAGGTATTCGCCACCGACGGCCGCCTAGGCGATGCCTGTGTCGACGCGATCCGTCGCATCGTCAAGGACATCGAGCCCGGAGAGATCATCGTGGGGCGCGTCGTGTCTACGACGAACTTCGGGGCGTTCGTGAACCTGAAGCCCGGCACCGACGGCCTCATCCACATCTCGAAACTGGGTGCCGGACGTCGGGTCGATACTGTGGAAGAAGTGGTGCAACGAGGTGAGGTCGTCAAGGTGGAGGTGCTCGATGTTGCCATCCAGGGCGGCAAGGAGAAGATCAGTCTCCGCATGATCGAGAAACTGGACGGCAGCGCCGAGTAGCGGGAGCATCCCGCCATCCAAAAGTATCGACTGGAACAGCTGAATAACGGGCAGCGACTCGTCACCGAGCGACTCGACCACGTTCGCTCGATCTGCCTCGGCTTCTGGATACCAGTGGGCTCCCGGGACGAGACCGGGAGCCTCACTGGTGTCACGCACTTCATCGAGCACCTCCTGTTCAAGGGCTCCGAACGCTACTCCGCCGAGCGTATCGCCCAGGTGTTCGACACTCTCGGGGGTGAGCTGAACGCGGCCACGTCGAAGGAGTACGTGCTCGTCTACGGACGTTTCGTCGACGATCAACTCCCCAAGGCGATGGACGTGCTCGTGGACATGCTGCTCACACCCACGTTCACCGACCTCGACAACGAGCGTGAGGTGATCCTCGAAGAGATCGCCATGTACGAGGACTCTCCGCAGGATCTGATCCACGATCTGCTCACGGAGACCATCTTCGGTGCGCACCCGCTGGGCCACGCCGTGCTGGGCACTCGCGAGACGATCGGGGGCATGAGCGAGGCCGAGGTGCGCGCCTACCACCAGCGGCATTTCCGGTTCAGCGACATGGTGGTGGCCGCCGCGGGGAACGTCGACCACGACGAACTGCGTGAACTCATCTTGGCTGGGCATCCGCGCTCCGACAGCAACGGGCTGGTTCCTGTGCATACACCGGCGGAGATCACTCCGCGCCGGGCGTTCATGGTCAAGGAGACCGAGCAGGTGCACGTGTGTCTGGGTGGTCGAGGCCTGCCCCGCAACCACGAGAAGCGCTTCGTGCTCACCGTCCTCGACAGCCTCCTGGGCGGCTCACTCAGCTCTCGGCTCTTTCAGGAGGTACGCGAGAAACGGGGCTTGGTCTACAGCATCTACTCCTTCGCCAGCCAGTACCGAGAGGCGGGCATGGCGGGGGTATACTTCGGCTGCCGCCCCGATCGCCTCGCAACGGTGATCGAGACTGTGCAGGTCGAGTTGGCGCGCATCGTCACAGAAGCGGTACCCACGGACGAAGTCGAGCGGGCGAAGGAGCACGTGAAGGGACGTCTACTCCTGGGACTCGAAAGCACCAACAGCCGCATGAGCCGCCTCGGCAAGGGAGTGCTCACGGGCGCGGAGTTGCTCGACCTGGATGAGATCACGCGCCGGGTGGAGAGCGTCACCGCCGAGGAGATCCTCGAGCTGGCGGCGGACCTGTTCGAGCCATCCGCGCTCTCCGTGGCGGGCATCGGCACCGACGAGACGGGCTTTCGGGCCGCGTTCGAGAACTGGGTGCCGGGTAATCCCATCGACTCTGTCGGCTGAGGTCACCGCCTCGCAGAGAGCACTCAGGCAGGAGGGGTCACAGGTGGATCGCATCGAAGTCGTGGTGAACGGAGCTCTCGGCCGCATGGGCAGCACGGTGTGTGCGGCCGTCCTCGGCGACCCGGCGCTCACCCTGGTGGGAGGAGCCGATCGAGGCGTCGACGAGGCGCCCGGAGTGAACGGTCTTCCTTTCTGCGTTCCGACCCTGGCTGAAGCGCTCGATCGCGCGGAGCACGAAGGCTCGCCGGATGCGACCGCCCGCGTGGTCGTGGAGTTCACGCAGCCGGACGCCGTGGTGGGCAACGTGATCACGTGTCTCGAGCGCTCGTGGCCTGTGGTCGTGGGCACGACAGGCATAGGGTCTGACGACATGGCCCGCCTCGCGGAGTTGTCGAGAGCCACGGGTACTCCCGCTCTGGTCGCGCCAAACTTCGCGCTCGGGGCGGTGCTCATGATGGAGTTCGCTCGGGCGGCGGCGCGTCACTTCACGGCGTGTGAAGTCGTCGAGCTGCACCACGAAGCCAAGATCGACGCGCCCTCGGGGACCGCACGACGCACGGCCGACCTCATCGAAGCGGTGTGGGACGACCTGGGTCTCGAAAGGCCGGTACCGGTGCACAGTGTCCGTCTTCCCGGTTTGGTAGCGCATCAAGAGGTCATTTTCGGCGGTCTTGGGCAAACACTCACGATCCGCCACGATTCGCTGGCCCGGGAGTCGTTCATGCCCGGCGTCGTCCTGGCTGTGAAGCGAGTGGGCGCTCTTCAAGGACTCGTGGTCGGCCTGGAGAACATCATGTAGATGGGGGTCGCGCCCCCGCAGCTCACTCCGCTGCCCAGGCGACCCCGATGGAGGCATTCCTAGATTGACTGATACCACTCCCATACTGCGCGTCATCCCCCTTGGGGGGCTCGGCGCCATCGGGAAGAACATGACGGTGTTCGAATACGGTGACGATATCCTGGTCATCGACGCCGGCCTCATGTTCCCGGACAGCGAGATGCTCGGCATCGATCTCGTGCTGCCCGACTTCGCGTACCTGCGTGAGCGCAAGGAGCGGGTGGTGGGCATCATCCTCACGCACGGGCACGAAGACCACGTCGGGGCGCTCCCGTACCTGCTCCGCGAGATGCCCCACGTGCCGGTGTTCGGCACCCGCCTCACCCTCGGTCTTGTCAACGGCAAGCTCGGAGAGCACGGCCTGCAGGGCAAGGTGTCGCTCAGCGAGATCGAGCCCGGCACGAGCCTGACCGTGGGCGCCTTCACCGCGGAGTTCCTCGAGGTGTGCCACAGCATCCCCGACGGGGTGGGGGTGGCCCTGCACACGCCGTTGGGCACCATCGTGCACAGCGGCGATTTCAAGCTCGACCAGACCCCGGTGGATTGCCGGGTCACGGCGGTCCACCGCTTCGGCGAACTTGGAAACAAGGGCGTGCTGCTTCTGCTGTCGGATTCCACGAACGCCGAGACCAGCGGCTACACTCGCCCCGAACGTTCGGTCGGCCGCAATCTCGAGAGCATCTTCGCCCAGGCGGAAGGTCGGGTGATCGTCGCCTCGTTCGCGAGTCATATCCATCGTATCCAACAGGTGTTCGACGCAGCTGCCAAGCTGGGACGTTCGGTGGCCGTGGTCGGACGGAGCATGATCAAGAACATCAACATCGCCTCCAACCTCGGGTACCTCACCATCCCCAGCGGGACGATGGTGCGTCCGCAGGACGTACCCGACATCCCGGCCGATAGGCTGGTCATCATCTCCACCGGCAGCCAGGGCGAGCCGATGTCCGCTCTCGCCCGCATGGCGGCCCGCGACCACCATCTGGTCAACATCCTTCCGGGCGACACCGTGGTGATCTCGGCGAAACCGGTGCCCGGTAACGAACGCAGCGTGCACCGCACCATCAATCGCCTCTTCGCCGCCGGGGCGCATGTGATCTACGGAGCTGAGGCGGCCGTGCACGTCTCCGGCCACGCGGCCGCCGAGGAGTTGAAGATGCTCCTCAATCTGGTGAAGCCCACGTACTTCGTGCCGGTGCACGGCGAGTACCGTCACCTCTATTTTCACGCGCAACTGGCGCGATCCGTCGGCGTGCTCGACGAGAACGTCTTCATCATGGAAGACGGCGACGTGTTGGAGTTGGACGGCACCGGCGCCCGGATCGCGGGGAAGGTGCAGGCCGGCATGATCTTCGTGGACGGGCTGGCTATGGGCGACTTCCAAGACGTGGTGCTGCGCGACCGTCACCACCTGGCCACCGACGGCGTCGCGATAGTGGTTATGACCCTCAGCGCTCAAGACGGCACGTTGGCCGCGGACCCGGTGATCGCACTGCGGGGCTTCGTCCACTCCGAAGACACCGAAGAGGTCGTGCAGCAGGTGAAGGAGCGGGTCTTGGCCGCCTTGGCCAGCGATGAGGCGCAGGAGATCGACGATCCGTCGATCCTGAAATCGCACGTGCACGACGAAGTGCAACGCTTCTTCCGCAAGGAGGCGCGACGCCGCCCGCTGGTCCTGCCCATCATCGTGGAAGTATGAGCCGGCGGAAGGGGCACGGAGGCGCGCCGTGAGTCCACCCAAGCCCAAGGGAGGCGATGCCACGGAGGTGCGACCGAAGACCGCATCTCGGGCTGGGCCCCGGGCCAAGCCACCGAGCCGGCCACGGAGTGGGCGGGCGGCGGCTGATGCTGCCGTGACGCGGCGGTCCGCGGGGCAGACCTCGTGGGCGGCCCACAGAAGTGAGCTCATCGCACTCGCCTGCCTGGGCGCGGCCGCCTTCCTTGCCTACGTTCTCCTTGTCGGCGAGTCCGGTGGTCTACTTGGAGAAGAGGGTGGAGGCGCCCTCCGTACCGCTTTCGGGCGGTTGGCGTTCCTTCTTCCTCTGGCCCTCCTGGGCGTCGCCGCCCGCTTGGTGTTCGACTTCCATATCGACCGGCGCTCCGTTTGGTTCTGGGGCCTGGTCGCTTTCGTGCTGGGACTCCTGGTACTCGTGGCCGAGGGCTTCACGCCGTTAGGTCCGGGCCACCCCGTGCAGACCTTCGTGAGGGCGTCGTACGCGGCGCGGGCCGGCTGGGTGGGAGAGGCCGCGTACGCCGGTGGGGTTCAGTTGGCGGGCACCGTGGGGGTGGCGATCGTCGCCTGGCTGCTGGTCGCTGCCGGATTGAGCATGGTCACCGGCGTGACTCTACGGCGCTTCGTCATGGGCACGGGCCGGGCGGCCCGGGTCGCTCAGGAGAGCGCTCAGGATCGGGTCAGACGCCTCCGGGTCGCAGCGGGGCAGGCGGGGGAACGAGGCGGGCGGAGCGGTCCTCTGGACGATCCCTACCTGTCGGGCTTCGGCCCCGGGGGCGCGGAGCCCTTCGGGCTCGCTTCGGGGGAAGTCGCCTTCGACGACGACGCGTTCAGCGAAGCTCCCACCATACGTTCGACCGCGGCGGCCCGGCGCGATCTCGTGGACGGGGCGGCCGCTTACCCCGATATCTACGTGCTGGGCGGTCCCGGCTACCCCGGCGCGGCCCCGCCTGTCTCAGGTGAGTCCGTCGCGGAGTCCGCCGCTATCACACATGCCGCGGCGGACGGGGCACTGCCGCACGGTCTGGAGCCGAGCGTCTCTGACCGAGACGATCGCGACGGACGTCCGCGCCCGCGGGCGGAGCGCCAGCGGCCGCTGTCCGGCATCGCCGACGGCGACGGGCACGGGGTCTCCTCGCACGCGCCCGCCTACCTGCTGCCCGGTTCCGAACTCCTCAGGAAGACGGTGGGGCAGCCTGTCGGCGACGGACGCCCTGACTCCGACACCGCCGCCCTCCTCGTTGAGACGCTCTCCGACTTCGGGGTAGAGGCTCGCGTGATCGGCATGGTGGTGGGCCCCAGAGTCACCCGCTTCGAGCTCCAGCTGGCACCGGGCACGAAAGTGAGCAAGGTATCGGGCCTCAAAGACGACCTGGCCTACGCGCTGGCATCTACGGAGATACGCATCTTGGCTCCGATCCCAGGGAAGCAGGCGGTGGGAGTAGAGGTGCCCAATCAGAAGCCCACCTTCGTCACTCTGGGAGACATCTACCGCGACTTCCCGAAGACGGCGGGGCCGCTGATGGTGTGGCTCGGAAAAGACATCTCCGGAAAGGCGGTCTACACCGATCTCGGCCGTCTGCCCCACCTGCTGATCGCGGGCACAACAGGCTCCGGCAAGAGCGGGTGCGTGAACATCATCATCTCTTCGATCCTCCTCAGGGCATCACCCGACCAGATCAAGATGATCCTGATCGACCCGAAGAAGGTGGAGCTCTCGCACTTCGACTACGTTCCCCACCTGCTGGTGCCTGTGGTCACCAACATGAAGAACGCCGCCGGAGTGCTTCACAACATCGTGAAGGAGATGGACCACCGTTACGAGTTGATGGAGCTCGAGCGAGCGCGCAACCTGGAAGAGGCGAACAAGGCCCGAGTGCGACGGGGAGAGCGGGCGCTGCCCTACGTGGTGGTGGTGATCGACGAACTCGCCGACCTGATGATGGTGTCACCCGCACAGGTGGAGGAGTACATCATCCGGCTCGCCCAGAAGGCGCGCGCGGTGGGCATCCACCTCGTCGTGGCCACGCAGCGCCCGTCGGTTGACGTGATCACCGGCATGATCAAGGCCAACATCCCTTCCCGCATCGCGTTCGCGGTGTCGAGCCAGACGGACTCACGGGTGATCCTCGACACGAATGGAGCCGAGGCACTCCTCGGAATGGGCGACATGCTCTTCAAGCCCCTCGGTTCGAACCGCCTCCAGCGCATTCAAGGCGCGTTCATCACCGAGGAGGAGATCCATCGTCTGGTAACACACTGCCGCACACAGGCCCAGCCCGAGTACCAGGAGGAGCTGCTCCAACCCCCTGTCGCCGAAGAGGGGCGTGAGGGCGACGCTTTCGACCCCGACCGCGACGAACTCCTTGCCGATGCGGCGTCGTTGGTGCTCGATACCGGCACCGCGTCGGTCTCCATGCTCCAACGCCGTCTGCGGGTCGGCTACACCCGGGCCGGGCGACTCATCGACATGCTGGAACGGCGGGGTATCGTGGGGCCGCACGAGGGGAGCAAGGCGCGGCAGATCCTGGTGCTACCTGGGGAGCGCGAACGGGTGCTCGAAGGCCTGCGCTCCGACTGTCCACCGTACAGCGACGTGGACGAGGCATACGAAGCCGAGTAGCGGATAACCCGCCGAAGTGCGAGAATCAGGTAGCTTGGCAGAAGGGGCTGGAACAGCCTCGCAGAGGAGGCGAAAGAGGAGGATGGGATGAGCAGAAGTAGGGTACTGGTGGTTGGGCTGGTTGTGGCCGCGCTTCTCCTGGTGGGGCTGGCCATCGGGTGCGGAGGCGATTCATCGAACGGAGACGCCTACAAAGCGGCCATGGCCACAGACGTGGGCAAACTCGGAGACAAGTCATTCAACGACGGAGTGTGGGCCGGTCTCGAGCAGGCGCAGTCCGAGCTGGGGGTGACTTCGTCGTATCTCGTGTCCGAGCAACAGACCGACTACGTGCCGAACCTGACGCGGCTCGTGCAAGACGGCAACCAGGTCGTCTTCGCCGTCGGCTTCCTCATGAGCGACGCGATCCAGGAAGTGGCCGCTCAATACCCCGACACCATGTTCGCGGGCATCGACATCGACCTGTTCGACGCTTCGTTCAACCCGATCGACGTTCCGAACATCCGCGAGGTGTTGTTCGCTGAGCAAGAGGCCGGATACCTGGCCGGTCTGGTCGCTGGTCACATGACTCTCGACGCGTCCCTCAGCGATCGTCTCAACGACGACAAGGTCGTCGGGATCGTTGCGGGCATGAAGATCCCGCCGGTCGACCGCTACATCGCAGGCTTCGTGGCCGCCGTCAAAGCCGTTGATCCCGAGATCGTGGTCCTGCTCACCTACACCGACACCTTCGACGATCCGAATGTGGGCAAGGAAGCAGCCGTCCCGATGTACGACGGTGGCGCCGACATCGTCTTCCAGGTCGCCGGTAAGACCGGCCTGGGCGTGTTCGAAGCCGCGAAAGACGCCGGCCGGTTCGCCATCGGCGTCGATGTCGACCAGAGCGCCGCCCTTCCGGAGGTGATTCTCACATCGGCCGAGAAGAAGCTCGGTCAGGCCACCTTCCTGACGGTGCAGGAAGCCAAAGAGAGCGGTGCCCTCCCCGGCGGGAACGTAGTGTACGACCTGAAGAACGGGGGAGTTGGCATCTCTTCGTTCCATGAGCATGACTCCATCGTCCCGCAGGCCGTGAAGGACGCGGTGGCGAAGGCCCAGGAAGACATCATCGCCGGCACGCTCGTCGTGCCCGCCACGGTGGATGACACCTTGGTCAACTAGCAGCGCCGTCGACAGTGAGGAGCAGCGGGACCGGCGCAGACCGATCCCGTGAAGTCCGGCGGCCGGGTCGGTAACGACCCGGCCGCCGCCTCGCATCCGGCCGCGCGATCGAAAGCGCTCCCAGTTGACACACCGAAGGCAGAGGTTCGAGTAGCAGATGACCGGTGTAACCGCAGAGACGAGGGTGGCTTCCGCGGAAGTCGTCGTGCGTATCGACGAGGTCTCCAAGTTCTTCCCCGGGGTGGTGGCGAACGACAAGGTCAGTATCGACCTGCGCCGGGGCGAGATCCACGCCCTTCTCGGCGAGAACGGCGCCGGCAAGACCACGATCATGAACGTGCTCTACGGCTTGTACGAGCCCGACGCCGGCTCCCTGGAGGTCCAAGGTCAGCAGGTCCGGATCGCTTCGCCCAAAGCCGCCTTGCACCTCGGCATCGGCATGGTCCATCAGCACTTCATGCTGATTCCCAAGTTCTCCATCGTGGAGAACGTCGTCCTCGGTCATGAGCCCACCACCAAGACGGGCGCCCTCGACCTGACCGAGGCCCGGTCGCGTCTGATGGACCTGTCCCAGAAGTTCGGCCTCACGGTGGACCCCGACAGACTCGTGGAAGACACCTCGGTGGGCATGCAACAACGCACGGAGATCCTGAAAACCCTCTACCTTGGCGCCAGTATCCTCATTCTCGACGAGCCGACTGCCGTACTGGCCCCTCAGGAGGTCGGCGACCTCTTTGCCACGATCCGCTCCCTCACCGAAGGTGGACTCTCCATATTCTTCATCAGCCACAAGCTGGAAGAGGTCATGGAGATCAGCGATCGAGTGACCGTGATCCGAGGCGGTCGAGTGGTGGACACCGTGGATACGGCGGCCACCACGAAGGAGGAGTTGGCCAAGCTGATGGTGGGGCGCGAGGTCGTCCTGCAGGTCGACAAAGAAGCTCAAGAGTCCGGAGCGCCCGTACTGTCCGTGGAGGGCCTGTGTGTGAAGGATCACCGTGGCCTCATGGCGTTGAACGGTGTGTCGTTCGAGGTGCGCGCGGGCGAGATCCTCGGAATCGCGGGTGTGGACGGAAACGGGCAGATCGAGTTGGAGGAAGCCATCATCGGTCTGCACAGGCCGTCCGCGGGACGCCTTCTCCTGGACGGTGAGGACATCACCCGGCGTGCGGTGAAATCACGGATCGAGAAGGGCATCGGCCTGGTGCCTCAGGACCGCCACAAGCGTGGACTCATACTCGACTTCGACCTCACCGAGAACGTCCTGCTGGGCAACCAGTGGCGTTCGCCCTTTACGAAACCCCTGGGCCTCGATCGGGAGTACATCCGGAGGTATACCATCGACGGCGTGCGAGAGTTCGCGGTGAAGACTCCCAGCGTGGATTCGGCGGCGAGCACGTTGTCCGGAGGCAACCAGCAGAAACTGATCCTCGCGCGGGAGCTTCGGAGGGGACCACGTGTGCTTGTTGCGTCGCAACCCACGCGCGGATTGGACGTAGGGGCCATCGAGTTCGTCCACCGGCAACTCTTGGCCTTCCGTGCGAAGGGAGTGGGCATACTGCTCATCTCGTATGAACTCGAGGAGGTACTGTCCCTATCCGACCGCATCCTTGTGCTCTACGAGGGGCAGGTCGTGATGGAAGTGGAGGGGACCGCCGCCGTCCGCGAGGAGATCGGGCTCGCCATGACCGGGGGGAGGCGGGATGAACACTAGGTCCGATGCCGGCGTCGATCGCCTCGAGTCGCGCCCCTCGGGAGCAGAACGGCTTCGTCGTCTGGCATTCGGGGTAGCACAACCGCTCGCCAGCGTCATCGTCGCTTTGGTCATCGGGGCGGTGATAATGGCTGCCTCCGGGTTCGATCCCGTCTTGGGCTACGCCGGCCTCTTTCGGTACGCCTTCCTTTCCGAGTTCAATCTCACGGTCACCGTACTGAACTCGGTGCCGCTCATCTTCACCGGCTTGGCCGTCGCGTTCGGCTTCCGCTGCGGCTTGTTCAATATCGGGGCCGAGGGCCAGCTCCTCATCGGGAGTCTGGTCGCCGGGTGGCTCGGCACGCTCATCCACCTGCCCATGATCCTGACCGTCCCGATCCTGCTCATCACGGGGTCGGTGGTGGGGGCGGCGTGGGCCTTCTTGCCGGGGGTCCTCAAGGCGACCACGGGCGCGCACGAAGTGATCACAACGATGATGATGTCGTGGATCGCGCTCTACCTCACGTCCTACGTGGTGAAGAACGTCCTGATGGACGAACGGTCCACCATCCCGGCCTCGAACCGCATCACCGATGAGGCGAAGCTCCTCACTCTCGATAAGGCGTTCCCGTTCATCTTCGGGAACCCGACCCGACTCCACCTCGGGGTGATACTCGCTGTCGTGGTGGCCGTGTTCATCTGGTACCTGCTTTCGCGCACCACCCTCGGGTTCGAGGTCAGGGCTGTGGGCTCGAACCCTTTCGCGGCCGAGTCCGGCGGAGTCTCCATCCGGCGCAACGTCATCTACGCCCTCCTGATCTCGGGGGCGTTGGCCGGGTTGGCGGGGACTGTGGAGATACTGGGGCTCCACTTCAGGGTGTTCGACCGCTTCTCGGCCGGGTACGGCTTCACGGGGATCACCGTGGCGCTGCTCGCCAAGAACCACCCGCTGGGAGTCATTCCGGCTGCCCTGCTGTTCGGGGCGCTCAGCAACGGTGGGGCGGGCATGCAGCTTCAGGCGGGCATCCCGGTGGATATCATCGATGTCCTGTCTGGTGTGATCATCTTCCTCGTGGCCGCGGAAGAGATCGTCAAGGCCGTGTCGCGTAGGAGGGCCAAACGGCTGGCGGCCGCCCAGGCCTCGCTCCCAGGCGACCTCGAGGGAGAGGGGGCCTGATGGACATCGCCCACGCTTTCGAGGTCATAGCCGCCATCCTGACCGATCCTTCGACCTACCAGGCGATGCTGAGGATCTCGACTCCTCTCGCCCTCGCGGCTATCGGGGGGACCTTCTGCGAGCGGACCGGTGTCGTCAATATCGCGCTCGAGGGGATCATGTTGGTCGGCGCCTTCTCCGGCGCGGTGTTCTCCTACTACGCGATGGCCGCGTGGGGCTTCGGAGAAGCGACGGCGCCGTGGATAGGCCTGGTCGGCGCGGTGACCATGGGTATGCTCTTCTCCTCCTTGCACGGGCTCGGGAGCATCCACCTCCGGGCGGACCAGGTGGTGGTCGGGGCGGCCCTGAACATCCTGGCTCTGGGCGCGACTGGTTTCCTGACCCAGGCGTTCTTCGGCGTCGCGGGGGCAAGCCCCCGCGTGGCCTCGTTCGATCCCATGCCCATACCGCTGCTGTCGGACATCCCGTTTCTCGGCCAAGTCCTCTTCGACCACACCCCGATCGTGTACATGGCCATAGTCGCGGCTATCGTCGGTCAGTACGTCCTCTTCAGAACCCCTATCGGGTTGCGTATGCGCGCGGTCGGCGAGCATCCGAAGGCTGCGGACACCGTCGGCGTCTCCGTGTACCGGATCCGATACCTGGGAGTGTTGATCTCGGGCGCGCTCGGCGGTCTGGCCGGCGCGAACCTGAGCCTCGAGGCCGTCTCCCAGTTCTCGGAGAACATGACCCGCGGTCGGGGCTTCATCGCCTTGGCGGCCAACATCTTCGGCAAGTGGACGCCGATGGGGTCCTGGCTGTCGTCCATGTTGTTCGGTTTCGCGGAATCCCTGAAGCTGCGCACCCAGGTGATCGACCTGCCGCCGGAGTTCATCTTGATGCTGCCGTATGTGCTCACCATCGTGGTTCTCGCCGGCGCCATGGGTCGCGCCGTTCCGCCGAACGCCATCGGCAAGCCGTACTCGAAGCAGTGAGAGTCGAACCTCTTGTCGCTCCCTCCATCTCGGCCAGAGAGGCGGTCGATGGCTCCTACGCGCTCGTGGACGTGAGGTCTCCGCGCGAGTTCGCCGAGGGCCACGTGCCTGGGGCCCTGAACCTGCCGCTGCTCAGCGACGAGCAAAGGGCCGCGGTGGGGGTCGCCTATCGCGAACGGGGGGCGCAGACCGCCCGCATGATCGCGGTGGATCTCATCAGCGGAGGACTGCCCGGATACCTGCGCACCCTGCGTGTTCTTGCCGGCAGAGGCCGTCGCCCGGCCGTGATGTGCTGGCGCGGGGGAGAACGCAGCAGGAACGCCGTGCTGCTGCTGGCTCTGGTGGGAGTGCAAGCCGTTCAGGTGGAAGGCGGCTACAAGGCGTACCGCAGGATGGTGTTGGACGACCTCGAGGCGTGGCGACCGGACCGGCCGGTGTTCACCCTCTACGGTCACACCGGGTCGGGGAAGACGGCGCTGCTGCGCGCGCTCGTCGACGTTGAAGGCAGCACGATGAAACCCTGGGTCGTCGATCTCGAGGGCCTCGCCCTGCACCGGGGATCGCTCCTCGGCGGCCTGAACCAACCGGGAGTTCGCACCCAGAAGGACTTCGACGCGCTCCTCCTCGAAGCGCTGGGACGCCCCAAGGGCGACTACATCGTGGTGGAGGGTGAAGGCGGTAGGATCGGGCGCCTCTTTCTGCCTCGCTCCGTGGGCGAGCTCGTTCGTGGCGGTATCCCGGTATTGGTGGCGTCGCCACTTGAGAAGCGCGCAGAGCGTATCATGGAGGAATACTCGCCCGGCACTTGGGACGGCTCCGACGTCTCGCGCTTCCGAAAGAGCCTCGGATCCATCGGTGCCCGGCTGCCTTCGGCGATCACCGCCACCTTGAGGGAGGCATTCGATGATGGTAGATTCTACGATGTCGTGCGGGGGCTTCTTGAGTCATACTACGATCCTCTCTATCAGCGTTCCTCCATCTCGGGGAAAGACTTCGCCCTCGTCTTCGACGTGGGTGAGAACGTCGCTGATGATGCGTCGTGCCTCGCCCGACTCCTCGAGCCGTTGACCGGCCGCCGAGACACCCATTGATGTTCGAGATCGGCGATACTCTGCGCGAAGCGCGCATCCGTCAGGGCATGAGCCTGAAGGACGTCGAGGATGCGCTGAAGATCCGGGGGCGGTACCTGCTCGCGCTCGAACAGGACGACTTCGAAACACTTCCGGGCTCCACGTTCGTGAAGGCCTTCCTGCGCACGTATGCCGACTTCCTCGGGCTCGACGCCAACGTGCTGGTGTCGGAGTACGTCGCCCAGAGGCAGCCAGATAGGCAGGAAGTCGTGCGGCAGCCCGTTCGCACGTCCTCCGGACCTCGAACGAGATCGCCTCGTCGACAACCGAACTACGTGGTGGTCGCGGTCGCGGCACTCGCGATCATCGTGATCCTGGCATTGGTCTTCAGGGGCGGCGACGAGGGCCCGGCCACTATCGATCCGGAGAGTGTATCCACCACGCAGACAACCGCCGAGGGTGAGAGCGGGAACGCACCGGACGAAGCGGTGGCGGGGGTCACGGTGGCGGCCGCCACGCTCGACCCGCCGTCGGATCGGGCTCCCGACACGCTCGACTTGGCTTTGAGGGTCACCCAGAACCGTTGCTGGGTCGTGATCCGCGAAGGATCGGCCGAAGGCCGCACGCTCTACTCCGGCACCCTCACCGAGGGCGAGGAGCTCACGTATTCGAGCGGAGAGGGGTTGTGGTTCCGCATCGGTGATCCTTCGGTGGTGGTCCTCTACGTCGACGGTCTGGTACTCGAAGTCCCAGAGCCGTACGGCGACTTTCTCGTGAGGGAGTCGGGGATCAGGCGGGACGAATGAACCGCGGTGGCCGTTGACGACGGCCCCGGGCGTTCACATCATCACGCTGGGGTGCCCCAAGAACGAGGCCGACAGTCAGGCGTTGACACGCCGCCTGAAGGCCGAGGGGATCCGCGTCGTAGAGGACCCAGCCGGGGCAAGCCACCTTCTGGTGAACACGTGCGGCTTCATCGAAGACGCCCGAAAAGAATCCATAGGGGCCATACTCGAGGCTGCCGACTGCTATCCCGAGGCGCGCCTTCACGTCATGGGGTGTCTGGTGGAACGATACCGGCCAGAGCTTGAGGAGGGACTCCCTGAAGTCCACGGCTGGTACGGTCTCGCGGATCTCGGAGCACTGGCCGCGAATCTGAAGGCCGAAGCCGGCTCGGCAGCGGCAGGCCTGGACCCGTCGCTTCCCGCCTCGAGCAGAGCGAGCATCATAGCCAGTCCGAGCGCCTCCCACGCGTACGTGAAGATCAGTGACGGGTGCGACCATCTGTGCAGCTTCTGCGCCATCCCCGATATCAAGGGTCCCTACTACTCGTTATCCCTGTCCGAGATCATGGAGCAGGTGGAAGGGGCGCTCGAAGCCGGAGCCCGCGAACTGGTCTTCGTGGGCCAAGACACCACGTTGTGGCGGTGCGACGGGATGGACGTGCTGGAACTCGTCGGGCTCGTCTCCGAGGATGAGCGTGTGCTCCGAGTTCGCCTGATGTACCTCCAGCCGGAGCACGTGGACGACCGCTTCCTGGCGATGATGGCCCTCCACCCGAAACTCTGTCGCTACCTCGATATCCCCTTCCAGCATGCTCACCGGGACGTTCTCCGGGCCATGGGGCGACGCGGCGACGCGGCGACCTACCTGCACCTGCTCGAGAGAGCTAGAATCATCATGCCTGACGTGTCGGTGCGCAGCACGTTCATCGTGGGCTTCCCGGGGGAGACGGAGGAACACGTGGCGGCGCTGGGCGACTTCTTGCGGGTCGCGCGCTTCGATCATGCCGGCGCCTTCGCGTTCAGTCCGGAGGAAGGCACGTCGGCGGCCGCGTTGGACCGAAGGCCCCCGGCCCTCACGGTGCGGAAAAGGATGTCATACGTCAGTGCTATACTCGCGGAGTCGGCTGAGCGGGCCTGCAGGGCTCGTGTCGGGGAGCGGTTGGAAGTGCTGATCGATTCGCCGGCCGACGCAGACGCTCCCGAGGGTGTGGTCGCCATTGGACGCACCCGCGGTCAGGCGCCGGATGTTGACGGCGTGACGTATCTGTCGGGGCGCCTGCCCCCGGATGTGGGCGTGGGGGCTGCGGTACAAGCGGTCGTCACGGAGGCGATCGGACACGACCTGGTGGCGGAGCCGGATGCGATTGAACCTGCCTAACTCCATCACCGTCTTCCGTATACTGCTCATCCCGGTCTTCATGGTGCTCCTGCTGGGGAGTCTTCCGCTCGGCGCGGATAAGGCTCGCGCAGACGAACTGAGTGCTCTGCTGGCCGCGTTGGTCTTCGGGTTGGCGGCGGCCAGTGACTCCCTAGACGGGTATTTCGCGCGCAGACGCCGCCAGATCACAGTCCTCGGGGCGTTCCTCGACCCACTCGCCGACAAGCTTCTCGTCTCTGCCGCCCTGTTGGCGCTCATCGAACTGCAGAAGCTGTCCGCGTGGATTGCTATGGTGATAATAGCTCGGGAGTTCGCGGTCTCGGGGTTGAGGATGGTGGCGGCGGCGGAAGCTGTCATCATCCCGGCGAGTAAGTGGGGCAAGGCGAAGACGGCCGGCCAGATGGCCGCCATCCTTGCGGTGATCCTCGATCCGGCGGTGGAACTCGCCGGTAGGCGTATCTCGTGGTACCTGGTGATGGTCGCCGTCGTTCTGACCATTTGGAGCGGCATCGACTACTTCGTCAAGGCGCGCGAACGCCTGTACATGCCCGAGAGGCCGTCCGAGGAGCCTCGGGTGCCGGCTGAGGGCGCGGACGAAGTGGAGGAGAGAGCCAGGGGTGGAGGCTGAGAGGGCTCGACTATTCGTGGGCCTGCCCGCGCCCGTTGGCGTCGTCGACGTGGTGAGGGGGGCACAGGTATCGCTGCTCGTGGGAGCGGGGTGGCGGCATACCCCAGTGGAGCGCCTGCACGTGACGTTGGCCTTCATCGGTGAGGTGTCGCAAGGGAGTCTGGAGACGGCTCGAGAATCCGTGGTAGGGCTCGAAGGCGCTCAGGGCGGGGTTCCCGAGCTTGACGGCTTCCTGTTCCTGCCAGCCCCCAGCCGAGCGCGGGTGGTGGCGCTCGGATTTCACGATCCCGAGCAGGTGTTCGAAGGACTGTATGAGGAGCTGATGGGCCGGCTCGAGTCGGCGGGTGTGATGAAGCGAGAGGGCCGCGCCTTCCGTCCTCATCTGACCATCGCCCGCTCGCGACGGCCTGTCGAGGTCGGACCAATGTCCGATGTACCCAGGAGCGTGTTCTCGGTAGAGTCCATGTGCCTGTATCGAAGCGAGCTGCGCCGTGAGGGCCCCGTCTACACAGTCGTAGAGCGGATCGCACTGAGTCGAAGTTGAGCCAACGAGGCTAGGAGGAGACGTGGAGAAAGACAAAGCCCTGGACATGGCGGTGAGCCAGATCGAACGTCAGTTCGGCAAGGGCGCAATAATGAGAATGGGCGACGAGGCTGCGTCGGTCCGCGTTGCGGCGATATCCACGGGGTCCCTGGGTCTCGATCTGGGGCTCGGCGTCGGTGGAGTCCCCCGCGGCCGAGTGGTAGAAGTGTTCGGCCCTGAATCCAGCGGCAAGACCACTCTCGCCTTCCACATGATCGCTGAAGCTCAGAAGGCGGGCGGGAAAGCCGCCTTCATCGACGCCGAGCACGCGATGGACCCTATGTACGCCAGGAAGATCGGTGTGATGGTCGATGATCTTCTCCTCTCTCAACCTGACAATGGCGAGCAGGCTCTCGAGATCGCGGAGTTGCTCATACGCAGTGGGGCTCTCGATATCCTCGTGATCGATTCGGTCGCCGCCCTCACGCCCCGCGCCGAGATCGAAGGCGAGATGGGCGATTCGCATGTGGGTCTCCAGGCTCGGCTCATGAGCCAGGCGCTCAGGAAGCTGGCCGGCACCATCAACAAGACCCAGACGACGGCGGTCTTCATCAATCAGTTGCGCGAGAAGGTCGGAGTCATGTTCGGCAATCCCGAGGTCACGCCGGGAGGTCGGGCGCTCAAGTTCTACGCCTCGGTCCGGCTGGATATCCGCCGTATCGAGACGCTGAAGGACGGCGATCAGGCGGTTGGCAACCGCGTAAGGGTGCGGGTGGTCAAGAACAAGGTCGCGCCTCCCTTCAAACAGGCCGAGTTCGACATCATGTACGGTTTCGGCATCTCCGTGGAGGGTGAGGTGCTCGATATGGCGGTCGAACACAAGATCGTCCAGAAGAGCGGTGCATGGTACAGCTACGGCGATCTGCGCCTGGGTCAAGGCAGAGAGAACGTGAAGCAGTTTCTGAAGGCGGACCGTCCACTGCTCGAGAAGTTGCGCTCGGAGATCCTCGCTCAACATCAACCGAAGATCGAGGCGGAGCCGGAGGTCGAGATCCCGGAGACGCCGGCCGAGACCCCGGGAACGCCGGTCCAGGTCGCCCCCGCGGCCGCCGAGTGACTTGAGTGCCGGATTCCCCAGTCGTCCAGAACGGCAACGTGGTGCGGGACGCCCCGGCTCCCTCGATGATCTCGAGGTGCCGGCTGTCATCGAGTCGCTGAACTCCCGGCAGGGCGACGGTGAACGGGTGAAGTTGACCTTCGTGGGTGGAGTGGCGATCGTCGTGCCCGCCCAGATCGTCGTGGAACACGGGTTGAGAGCAGGCGCCCTCGTCGACGAGAGGGGGCTGGAGCGACTTCGAGCGGAGGCGGAGATGAGCCAGGCGCGGGCGCGCGGTCTCCGCTACCTCGAGGCGCGGGAGAGGTCGTGCGCCGAAGTGGGCAGGCGCCTGACGCGCTACGGATATACTCAGCAGGTCGTCGATGGCGTGGTGGAATGGCTTGGAACTCTCGGGTACATCGACGATGCCCGATTCGCGGAGAGCTACGTGCGTTCATCCCGCCGGCGAGCCCTGGGCCCGCGCCGGATTCGCGCGGAACTCAGGCTCAAGGGCGTCGCGACGGAGGTCATCGAGCACGCGTTGAACGCAGCGCTCGAGGCATCATCCGACTCGGCGGAGGGGGAACTCGAAGAGCTCACCTCCCAAGTCCGACGGAAGTTCGGTCGACTCATGGTTACCGACCCCGTGGCGGCGCGCCGCCGCGCCGCGGGGCTCCTCGGGCGTCGAGGGTACCAGGGCTCGGTGATCGACAAGGTGATCAGGAGCGTGGAGCAGAAGCTGCAGGACGAGTCTTGAAGACCGAAGTCTGCACGAGCCGCAAGATATCCACAGGTTTCTTGACACTTTTCTCACAGAACCGGTAGACTAACCGGTGTACCGACGAAGGGTTGGCACTGGTTCGGCTAGGTCCACTCGTAGCGATAGATGTTCCTGGTAATCAGCGATTTCGTGGCAGAGGTCATCGACGAGTATCGGCTCTTGATCCTCTTGAGGGGTGCCATCGGGCAGATTCTGCTGGTGTGCGCCACCGCGATTCGCTGATAGCTCGAAGAGCGCGAGAAGAATGAGAGGACCTACCGACGGCCGGGCGATGCTCGGCTTTCTCTATGGCCGCGACCGGTCTCCTTCGTCGGACGAGCTTGATGCGCGTCACCAGCCGTCCCGCGACATGGACTGGAGAGTCGATGAACGAATTGTGGGTCCTCTTGGCCCTGGGTATGTCCGTCGTCGGTGTGGCAGCCGGATACCTTCTTCGTAAGTACGTTGGAGAGGCCAAGATCAGCTCCGCTGAGCAAGAGGCCAAGAAGGTTCTCGCGGCCGCCGATCGACAGGCAGAAGCAACCAAGAAGGAAGCTCTGCTCGAGGTCAAGGATGAGCTACACCGCCTTCGCACAGAGGCGGAAGCGGAACTGAGAGAACGCCGTCACGAATTGACTCAGCTAGAGAAGCGGGTACTGCAGCGAGATGAAGCCCTCGACGAGAAGCAGAAGGAGGTCGCCAGGCAGGAGCAGTCTCTGGCCGACCGTGACACTCGCCTTCGCAAGACTCAAGAGGAGGTGGAGGCTCTCAAGGCCGAGCATGCACGTACCCTCGAGGCCGTGTCGGGCCTTTCCCAGGCCGAAGCCAGGGATCTTCTGCTGAAGAGCGCCGAGGACGAGGTGCGCCACGACATGGCGAAGTTGGTGCGTGCGGTCGAGGAGGAGGCGAAGCGCGAAGGCGATCGCCGTGCTCGGAACGTCCTGTCACTGTGCATCCAGAGAACGGCCGCCAACCACGTCGCCGAGACTACTGTCTCCGTGGTTCAGCTGGCTTCCGACGATCTCAAGGGCAGGATCATCGGGCGGGAAGGTCGGAACATCCGCACGCTCGAGAACCTCACCGGCATCGAGTTCATCATCGACGACACGCCGGAAGCGGTGGTGTTGTCCGGGTTCGACACGGTAAGGCGTGAGATCGCGCGCCTCACACTCACCAAACTCGTGGCCGATGGGAGGATCCATCCCGCCAAGATCGAGGAGATGTACTCCAAGGCCCGGGACGAAGTGGACAACGACATCAAGGAGGCCGGGGAACAGGCCACCTTCGAGGCCGATATCCACGGTCTGGCTCCGGAGTTGGTCAAGTTGCTCGGCCGCCTCAAGTACCGCACCAGCTACGGTCAGAACGTGTTGAAACACTCGCTCGAGGTGGGTCATCTCGCCGGCATCATGGCAGCGGAGCTGGGCGCCAATCCCAAGCTTGCCAAGCGGGCGGGTATCCTGCACGACCTCGGGAAGGCCGTCGATCACGAGGTCGAGGGCTCTCACGCGGTGATCGGCGCCAATCTGGCCCGGCGGTACGGCGAATCCGAGGCGATCGTGCACGTCATCGAAGCGCACCACAACGACGTGGAGCCGCAGACTGTGGAGGCGGTGCTGGTCGCGGCTGCCGATGCGGTCTCGGGAGCCCGGCCGGGCGCGCGCCGGGAGACGCTGGAGACCTACGTGAAGCGCCTCGAGTCGCTCGAGCGGATCGCCGAGTCGAAGAAGGGCGTGGAGAAGTCGTATGCCATCCAGGCGGGGCGCGAGATCAGGGTCATGGTGAAGCCGGAAGAGGTCGACGACGACTTGGCCGTCCTGCTATGTCGTGAGATCGCCAAGGAGATCGAGCAGGAGCTCGACTACCCTGGACAGATCCGGGTGACGGTGATCCGCGAGAGCCGCGCGGTGGACTACGCGAAGTAAGAGCTTCTGACGGAAGGCCCGGTGCCCTCGTGCACCCGGCCTTCCGTCTGGGCTCCCCGCGAGCGATGCACGTCCACACCCACCGCACCGGCCGCACCTACTATCTACGCACCTTCGGGTGCCAGATGAACGAGCACGACTCCGAGCGTATCTCTGGGTTGATGCAGGGGTTGGGGTACGAACCGGCGGATACCCCTGACCGAGGCGACGTCCTGTTGTACAACACCTGTTCCATCCGCGAGAAGGCCGACACGCGCCTCATCGGGCATCTTGGCCATGCTCGCCGCCTGAAGGCCGACGATCCGCGGAGGCTCGTCGTCGTCGCCGGGTGCCTCGCCCAGAGCAGGCAGGCGGCGTTCTTCCGGGAGCACCCCTATGTGGACGTGCTGGTGGGTCCGCAGAGCCTTCACCTTCTTCCTGCCTTGCTGGATGAGCGGGTGTCCACCGGCCGCCAGGTGGGAGCTTTCGACGAGTCGACCAGCATGTGGAGTGCCGAACTGCCGCGTGTGCGGCAGAGCGGTCCACTCGCCTGGATACAGATCATGACCGGCTGCAGCAACTACTGCTCGTACTGCATCGTGCCCTACGTGAGGGGCCCCGAAGCGAGCCGCCCCCGGAACGAAGTCGTCGAAGAAACGAGGGAACTCGCGAGGCAGGGAGTGCGCGAGGTGACCCTGCTCGGCCAGAACGTGAACGCGTATGGCCTCGAACCCGCATCGCGGGCGGGTGGCGGCGGGTTCCCCGCTCTGCTGGAAGCCCTTTCTGGAGTCGCCGGCATCGAGCGCATCCGCTTCATGACCTCCCACCCCAAAGACGTGTCGCCCGCGTTGATCGAGACCATGGCAGGCCTTCGACAGGTCTGCGAGCACCTCCATCTGCCGGTGCAATCGGGCAGCGATCGCATCCTGCATCTCATGAAGCGGGGCTACGATCGCGCCGCCTATCTAGATCTCGTCAACCGTCTCCGTGCCGCTATCCCTGGACTCGCCCTGACCACCGACCTGATCATTGGCTTCCCCTCGGAAACGGAACGCGACTTCGAGGAAACGGTCGGCCTGGTGGAGACGGTCGGGTTCGACGGAGCCTTCACCTTCCAGTACTCTCCGCGAAGCCGGACGGCGGCGGCCGAACTACCCGGGCGCATCGATCCGGAGGTGCTCGAAGTGAGGATGCGCCGTCTGGTCGAGACGACTCAGCGCTTGGGGGCCGACCGCAACGCGCTACTCGTGGACGCGGAGGTGGAGGTGTTGGTTGAAGGCCGTAGCCGACGCGACCCCGACGCCCTGATGGGTCGCACCCGCACGCACAAGGTCGTCAACTTCAGCGCCGTCGGCATCGTGCTGCCCGGCGACCTCGTCGAGGTGAGGATCGAGCGCGCTTCGTCCACCAGCCTCAGCGGCACCGCCCCGGCTCCGTCGACACCCGTTCGGGAGTCGGCGCCCGTTCCTGAGTGGGTACCCGCTTCGGAGCCGGGCGCCCAATGAGTAAGCATCCACCCGAGCGACGCGCCGACCTCGTTATCGCCCTGTTCGGCCCCACCGGCGTGGGTAAGACGGCGATCGCCTGCCATGTGGCCCAGGAATTGGGCACGCGGGTCGTCTCCTGCGACTCGATGCAGCTGTACCGCGGCTTCCCGGTGCTGACCAACCAGCCCCAGGCGCGGGAGACCCTTGGGGTGGTTCAGGAGCTGGTAGACGTGGCCGACCCAGACGTGGAATGGAGTGCGGTCGAGTACGCCCGCAGGGCCCGACCCCTGCTCGAGGAAGACCTCTCTCGCACCGGCTTCGCCGTCATCGCCGGGGGTACGGGCCTGTATTTGCGGGCCGCTCTGGCGCCCCTGTCGGCGCCCGCACCCGGAGACCCCGCGCTGCGGCGCCGCCTCGAAGAGCGGGCGGCCCGGGAAGGCGCCGCGACGCTGCACCGCCGCCTGGCCTCGCTCGATCCCGAGGCGGCCGGTGCCATCCATCCAAGTAATACTCGACGGTTGGTGCGTGCTCTCGAGGTGCTGATGTCGTCTCCGGAGCGCAGGTGGTCAGGAAGATGCGATCTCTGGGCGCCCGACTACTATCATCACACGCTTCTTGTGGGCCTCACCATGGACCGCGAGTCGCTCTACCGCCGGGTCGACCACCGCGCACGAATGATGTTCGAGGGAGGCGCCGTCGAGGAAGTGAAGGCGCATCGCGCGAGAGTCGCCGCTTCGGCCCCGATGAGCGGCGAGAGCGAGTCCCGTGAGCGCAGAGGCGTCGAGAGGGCGATCGGGTACCGAGAGATCGACGACTTCCTGGACGGCGGGATCTCGGCCGACGAAGCTGTCGCGAGGTTGGCGGCGGCCACGCGCAAGTATGTCCGCCGGCAGGATACCTGGATGCGCAAGCTACAAGGCGCTGTTATCATTGACACTTCCCGCCGGACTGCCGAGGAGAGCGCCGCTCTCATCTTGGCCGAAGCGCGGCGGGCGCGCGTCCTCTCGACGGCACATAGAAAGGACATCTAGGCGTATGCGTTTCGCCAAGTGGCAGGGTCTCGGGAACGACTACATCATCCTGGAAGAGGACGTGCTTCCGGGGATGCCGTCGCCTTCCCAGACGGCCCTCCTCTGCGACCGTCACTTCGGTGTGGGGGCCGACGGCCTTCTCATCCACTGCCGGCCCACCGGCATCGTGGAAGGTGCGGTCGCCCGCATGCGCATCTTCAACCCCGACGGCAGCGAGCCCGAGATGTGCGGCAACGGCATCCGCATGTTCGCGCGCTACTTGCAGGAGCGCGGGGTCATCGGTGCCGGAGAGGCGGTCATAGAGACGCTCGCAGGCCCTATCCGACCACAGGTGCTCACCGACGGCAGGGTCCGGGTGCACATGGGAGTCGCCCGACTGAAGAGCGCCGCCATCGACGCGACGGCTTGGGAGCCGATTGATGAGGTGGTTGCCCGCGACCTGGAGGTGGACGGCGCCTCGTACCGCTTCACCTTTGTGGATGTGGGCAATCCACACTGCGTCATCCCCGTGGACGACGTGGGCTCCGTCTCGATCGAGGAGATCGGCCCCCGTATCGAGACGCATCCGATCTTTCCCCGACGGACGAATGTCGAGTTCATCCGGCCTGAGGCCGACGGGTTGGTCACCATGAGGGTCTGGGAGCGGGGAGTGGGGGAGACCCAGGCCTGCGGCACCGGGGCGACGGCTGTGGGGGTCGCCGCGGTACGCTTGGGGTTGGCCACGAGTCCCGTGACGGTGCATCTGCCGGGCGGCACCCTCGAGATCGAGGTGGCGGACGACCTGCAAGTGGTGAAGACCGGGTCGGCTGAGGCGGTGTTCACCGGTGAACTCAGCCGCCGTATGCTCGATCGACTCGGGTGGGCGGCACAGGAACAGGAGACGGTGCGAGGGAACGGTGCGGGCGACCTCTCGCCCCGCCGCCCGGCGGGACTTGGGTGCCGTTCGTCGATGGATCAGCTCAAGGAGGTCTAGGTGCGGTTCTCGAGACGTATGGACGGTCTACCGCCGTATCTCTTCGCGGAGATCGAGCGGAAGATAGCGGAGAAGAAGAAGGCCGGCGTCGACGTGATCAGCCTGGGTATCGGCGACCCCGATCTGCCTACACCGGCGTACATCGTCGAGGAGATGCAGCGGCAGGTCGCCGATCCGCGTAATCACCAGTACCCCTCGAACGCTGGGGTTCCCGAGTTCGGCGAGGCGGGGGCGGCCTACATGGCGCGACGCTTCGGTGTGACCATCGACCCGGTGAAGGAGTTCTTCCCGTTGCTCGGCTCCAAGGAAGGGCTCGCCCACATCTGCTGGTCGACGCTCGACGCCGGTGATGTGGTGTTGGTGCCCGACCCGGGCTACCCCGTGTACGCCGCGGCATCGCTCCTGGTGGGAGCCGAGGCCGTGCACATGCCCTTGCTGCCCGAGAACGCCTTCCTCCCCGATCTTGACGCGATCGACCCAGAAGTCGCCGGAAGAGCGAAGCTGATGTTCATCAGCTACCCGAACAACCCCACCGCGGGCGTGGTCGAAGGCGATTTCTTCGAGCGCGTGGTCGCGTTCGCCAAGAAGAACGACATAGCCGTTGTCCACGACAACGCGTACTGCGAACTGGTGTTCGACGGGTACGAGGCTCCGAGCTTCCTCGCCACGCCCGGAGCGATGGACATCGGCGTGGAGTTCTTCAGCCTCTCCAAACCGTTCAACATGACCGGTTGGCGGGTGGGTTTCGCCGTGGGAAGTCGAGAGATCCTTGAGCCGCTCTGGCGGCTCAAGACCAACTTGGACTCGGGCATGTTCGAAGCCATCCAGCGGACGGGAGCCTTCGTGCTGAACGGTCCCTGGGATTTCGTGCACGAGATGAACGCCCTGTATACGGGGCGACGGGACATCTTGGTGGACGCCCTCAGACACATCGGTCTGGACACTCCATCACCCAAGGCCACGATCTACATTTGGATCCCGGTGCCCGCAGGCTATTCTTCTGCCTCCTTCGCCGCGCACGTACTCGATCAGGCGGGCGTCGTGGTGACCCCCGGCAACGGGTACGGTGAGGCGGGAGAGGGCTTCGTGCGCATCTCTCTCACGGCGCCGGACGCCCGCATCCGCGAAGCGGTCGAGCGCATCGAGCGTTCCCTGCGACTCTGATCCCGAGCCCGGGCGAAAGGGGGTACCAGCGTGAAGATACAGGTGACCCTGCTTCGCCCGGAGGCGAGACTTCCGCAGCGCGCTCACCCTGGGGACGGCGGAGCCGATCTCCATGCCGCGGAGGCGGTGACCATCCCACCCGGAGAACGAAGGGACGTGGGGACCGGGCTCGCCCTCAGCATCCCCGAAGGCTACGCGGGTTTCGTGCAGGCGCGCTCGGGTTTGGCGTTCCGCCACGGCATCATGATCACGAACGCTCCGGGTCTCATCGACAGCGGGTACAGGGGTGAGGTGCGGGTGAGCCTGTTCAACTCAGGCTCTGACCCGTTCTGCGTGGCGGTGGGCGACCGGATCGCCCAGTTCGTGGTGCAGGCCGTGGAGACTCCAGGATTCGAAGCCGCCCCACACCTCGACTCGACAAGTCGGGGCGAAGGCGGCTTCGGCAGCACCGGCTGACCTCGGGGCGGGAGAGTCCGAGTCGTCCGCTCTACTTGGCAGTGGTGTACTCCTCCCACGTGTTCGGCACGATACTCACGCCGATCGTGTAGGCGCTGTTGATCTGTTTCATGATGTTTCCGTTGTAGTTGATCTCCGGTGAGGCGCCTGTCCCTTTGTTGATGATGGTGCCGGATACGATCACCGAGCCGTAGATGCTGGCCGTACCACGGATCATGGCGTCACCTTTGATCACGATGATACCGTAGAAGTCACCGGTACCCTTGAGGTCGAGCCCCACCGTTTGGGTGCCCGCGTCGATCACCAGCACCACCGGGTTCTCGCGCGAGCCGATCTGCGTGTTGCCCGAGATATCCACCACGCTGGTGGGGCTCTCGAGGTAGATGATCTTGCCACCCGCGTTGCCCGAGAAGAGAAGGGTGGCTGCCGGTGCCGCCGTCGTGAAGTAGGTGCCTTCGCTCTGCGCGATCCCTTTGAGCGAACCCATGAGCCCGGAGGCCACCCAGCTGTCGAACGTACCGGCGGCGGACGGATTAGCCACCACGTTGGGGCCCAGATCGAGTCCCTTGGCTCCCACCTGGCTGTTGTAGAAGGCGGGCACGGACGTACCGTTGAGCGGAAGCGGCGCCGTCTGCAACGGGTCGATATCGATGTTCAGACCCTGGCCGTTGGCATCGAACGAACTCGTGTACATGGCGATCAGGGGAAAGGTCAAGTACCAGGCCTGGCGTTCGGCGAGGATGATGATGCGGTGACGGCTGTCATCCACGTTGGCCTCGCTGGCCACGTACATGAGGCCGTCGCCGTTCGAGTCCCAGGTGGGAGGGTTGGCGAGGCCGGTGTTGTCGTAGTACAGCACCTTGATGAAGTCGGCGGCCGGGGAGCGCGTCGGGTTGCGGAACTTCGTGGCGTCGAAGTCGGCGCGGAGGGCCGTAGTGACGGCGCTGACCTTGGTGGTCGTCTGAGCATCGGCGGACGTGCTGGGCCACTTCGTCTTGAGGTCAAGCATGCCGTAGTCCACACCGGCTTCAGCCACGTTGAACGACTTGACCCCTTTCGATTCCAGGTCGGTCCCGAGGATGCTCGATTTCACCAAGAAGAACAGAGCGAGCCCTATGGCCAGGAACACCATGGCGAACATCATGACGATCACGACGAGCGAGCCGTCTTCCGAGCGAACAAGCCGTGCCCCGAAAGATGTTCGATCCCTTGGGTGGTCGTTCATGGCGTTCCTCCTGCCTCAGTATGTTCTCAGGTTGCGCGGCTGGACGACGGACGTCAACTCGTGCACCACGGGGGCTCTGTCGGGGTCGATGTCCACCATGAGATGAATACGGATCGCGCGGATCTGCGTCACGTCAACAGAACGAGTCGTAGCATTGTGTGCGAGCTGCGAACCGACAGAGTCGTAGTACTTGAACAAGGGCTTGGTTAATGAGGCCAGCGCCGTGCCCGGTGGGTCGTTCCTTATGTTCTCGTTCACCACGCGCACGGCGGTCGCCGTGAAGCTTCCGTCTTTGTTGGGAGATTCTTGGCGGAGGAGGTAGGAGTTGGTCCCGACCGTGCTGAGGTAGAAGCGCACGAGTTCGAGACTGTGGGCTGCGTCACGGTCTGTGTCGGTCCAGATCCAGATCTCTTCGGGAGTCGCCTTGGGTATCGGGGTGTCCAGGGTTTCGCTGACCACGGAGGCGGGCACCCGCGCCGTGCGTATGAACTCGACCATCTCGCCCATAGCCATGCGGGCCTGCTCCTGCGCGCGCATGTCGTCCTCGGTGAAGAGGTAGGTGTGCTCGAGCCGCGTCCAGACGGTAAAGACGGCGCCCATGACCACGACCATGAGCATCATCACCACGAGGAGCTCTACGAGCGTCACCCCCTCCTGGCCCCCACAGGCGCTGGAGCGCGCACGGATCGATCGGGATACTCGCATCATCATGAACGAACTCACACTCCCATCAGAAGATGTCCCAGACTTGGAGGCCGGCCTGAGCAGGCAGTTGGAACGTCGTGTAGAGGGTGCGCGGCGACTTGTTGGTCACTTCGACCGCGGTTACGGCGTAGTTGCCCGGCGGGAGGTTGCTGATGGTCACTATCCCACCGTTCTTGGCGACCTGACCGGTGTACACGGTCACGCTGCTCGCGTTTTTCACAGTGAGGTTGAAAGGCTTGGGCGAGCTGTTCTTGATCTTGACGGAATAGAGTGCGGCGGTGCTGGTGGTGGTGCCGCCGGACGTCGTGGTAGTGGTGGACACGGTGGCGGCGGCGGGAAGCTGCTGCTGGAGCGTGACCGGCGTGCCCACCTTCCCGGCTATGTCGATACCCTTAAGGCTGTACTGGTACGTGTTGGTGGTGCCCGTCGTACCCCACGGGTCCTTGAGGGTGGCGGTACTGCCCACGTCGGTGTACGTGTTCGCTGTACCGAGGAGCGTGGTCACGGTCACCCAGGGGGTGCTCCACGTGCCCGCTGTATCGCGCTTGCGCCGCTCGAGCACCCAAGAGACACGGTCTCGCTCCGCACCGGGGACCCAGCTGAGCAGGATCGTTTGGTTGTCGGCCACCTGGCCCATGAAGCTGGCAACGGCGTTCGGTGCGGCTTTCTCGAGGCGCACCCTCATCTTGTAGACGTTGCCCGGCTGATCGTACTCGTTGTAGGCGAGGGCCTCGACGTCCCAGTAGCCGTCGGGGATGGTGGCGCTGTCGAAGTTGTGCTCGAACCAGATGTCGTTCACCTTCCCGTCTCCGCCGAACGTGTGCTTCAGGGTTGAAGACGGGATCCTATACTCCAGCGCGGGATTCCCGAGCTGGATCCTCGCGCCTTGGTCGTCGACGAAGTCCAGTCTCAGGTAGACGTTCTTGGCGGCCATGCCCACTTGATTCAGGTTCTTGTAGACGAGGTCCCAATCGCTGCGGGCGATATGGTACTTCGCCACGATGGTGCCGGACACGACGGGGAAGGGCGAGCCGAGTGGGTCGGGCGTGAGGTTGATGGCAGGCGTGAACTCGAGGAGGGAGCCCCGCGGCCCGAGGAACTGTTGGTGGATGAGCGTGCTAATGACCGCGGGATCGCCCTCCGGCTTCCCGATCCAGGAGACCGTCACGATCACCTTCTTGAGTTGCCCGCCACCCGATGTGGAGTTGGCGACCGAGTACGCGATGTTATAGGTGTTGCCGCGCATGACGGCGGTCGTGCCGAGCAGATTGCTCAGGTTGGTGGGATCGGTGGGCGATGCCGTGTTCTCCTTGATCTCGCGGTAGTCGAGCTGGCGGATCTCTTCCAGCTTCTGCCTGGCCACGTTGGTGGCGGCACTCTTGAAGCGTGACGCCGAGGACTTCTCCAAGCCGCTCAGGAAGAACGGCAGAAAGCCGGCCAGCACGATGAGGAGCAGAAGGCTGGCGACCATGACCTCGATGAGCGTGAAACCGGCCTGCGAACCATCATCGCGTCGGTTTCGGAAACGAATGTGTGTCATATCGCCGCTCCGGTTCGCTTAGTGGGGACAGGCCGTGGTGCGACTTCGCCAGCCCGACGGGACGTGTGGGCGGGCTCGTGCCAACCGCACTCCGATCTACTATTCCCTCTATGAACCTCCACCATTCCAGCCTTCCCGGATCGTTGCCCGGCGGTAGGGGTGCTCGAACGCGGCACGGCCCTCCGTGTATCCATCGGCAGAGCGCTACCTCTTCTTGAGAGAAACATCACGCGCCGGGCGCCGCCGTAGAATAGGGCGTTTAGAGGCCAGATATGAAGCCTCTCGTCTGTTGGAACGTACGAAGCGCTCGAATGACGCGTCATTCGTCGGCCCAGCGTCTCCCAGCCGCGCGAAAGGTCATCGGGGTGTCAGTTGACCGTGATCCGAGTTCATCGAGCCACGCCTGAAGCAGATCGTGGATAGGCGGATGGAGGTCCAGGCCGAGAGACTCGTCGGCCGTGGCCCAGCACAGCCCTCGGATGGCGGGATCGCCGGCGACCGGCGTAGGCGGTTCCGTCAGGCAGTCGCCTTCGGGCGAGACAGGCGTCGCGAGCAGCACAACCTGGATCAGATGGCGGGTCAGTCCCCCGTCGGGCGAGATGGTCTCCACGAGACCGATCGGAGCGTCGGCCACCCGTACGCGGAGGCCACACTCCTCTTCGATCTCCCGTTCAAGCGCTGCGGCAAGGGTCTCCCCGCGCTCCACCGCCCCCCCGGGCAGCAACCAGTAACCACTGCCGCCTCTCTCCTGACGCACCAGCAGGAATCTGCCCGAATGGTGCACGAGCCCCGACACGCGGATGTTTGGCCGTGGGTTCATCGGGATATCGAAGCACATATGAGTATCGTTGCTGCGCTCTTGTGGCGACTTCTCGACATGCGTCGTTCATCTTACTAGAATAGTGTTCGGCGTGACTCCGGGAAGCGTGATGCTGTGCCCGGGCAAGGGACGGACGTATCCGCATACACGAGGGGAACAAGAACGTGGTGATGGACGAGAGCAGGGAAGCGTTCCTCGCATTCATAGACTCGTGTGTCACCTCCTTCGAGGCGTGGGACATCCTCGCCTATCTTGCCGCTCACCCGCAAGCGACACTCTCGCTCGACCGCATGGCGGCCGATCTGGGTCGTCGCCCGGAGGACCTCGCCGCCGCAGCCGCGCTGCTAGAGGTGCGCGGCGTGCTGGTGGGGGAACCTGACGGCGTCGGGTGGAGGCTCACGGAGTCAGCCGAGCTTCGCGCGGATGTAGATGCCTTCAACACCGCGATCGCGAACAACAAGGACCGTCTGTTCGTCCTTACGCGCCTCCTGGAGAACCTCAGCCGCTAGGAGCGTCCCTCCGGGTTGCGGCGTCCCGACGGCGTCCCCTCGGGACCGCCCTCAGGACCGTGGCGCGCCAATCCCCACCATCGAGCGTAGATACAGCGCTCAAGTGCGCGCCTATCCTGCCGATACGTGCAACGTAGACCCGGGAAGAGGTATGCCCGAACCCCGCAAGACGACGGCGACGATGAACACGGAAGATACATTTCCTGTCTAGAGTCGAGCGAGTCGGGAATACTTGGGTCGTAAGGTGTAAAGGGCAAACCACCCGCGAGGGTGGGACGCAAAGCTCCAGGGCCCAAGAGGCCGGCTGAGCCGCCACCGGTCCCTCGAGGTCTGTGGTTTGCCGAATGCGCCGCAGACCTTTTCGTTTGCCGCGCCAGATACGGTCGTGTTCTACATAAGGAGGTCGGAATCATGTTGCAGGCAATCCGCAAGAGGATGCAGGGCGAAGGCGGCTTCACCCTCATCGAACTGTTGGTGGTGATCATCATCATCGCCATCCTCGCCGCAATCGCCATCCCCACCTTCCTGGGCCAGCGCCAGAAGGCTCAGGATGCGTCGGCCAAGTCGCTCGTGCGCAACGCGATGACGGCCATGGAGTCGCAGTACGTGGACTCGAAGACGTTCGTGGACAGTGCAGCGATGACTACCTCTCTGCAGTTGATCGAACCGTCGGTGACTTTCATCATCCTCGCGGATGCAGCAACTGTATCGACGGTCAACGCAACGGCCTTGGCCCAACTTGCACAAGTGAACTACGCGGGCACAAGCAACACATACTCGATCGGTTCGGTGTCTGAATCGGACAACAAGTTCGGCGTGTTCGTAAACAAGGGCGCATCTGGTGGCACCACCTTCGTGAAGGTCATCGGTTCCATCTCCAGCACCGGCTGGTAGGAAGCGACGCCGGGCGCACTTCTGTGGGCCTAGAGTTCGAAAAGGATCCCGCTTCGGCGGGGTCCTTTTCTTTCGGCACAAGCCCGTCGCGGGATGGATGGCGTGATACGGAGTAACCTCACGACAAGCCCCACCACCCACTGTTCGCCCGATATCGCGTCGGGCGGTGCTAACACAGTCCTCGTGACCCTTCTCCTCGCCGCTGTCTCCCTCCCGATCTGGGCGATGCGGCCCCTTGACTTCGTCAAGTTCGGGGACATCAAGTACCAGTTGGTGATGGGCATCGCCCTCACTGCCGGCCTCGCCCTGTTGGTGGAGGCGGTCGCCGTTGGGGGCTTCAGGTTGCGGGCCAGCCCCTCGCTGTGGGCTCTCGGCGTGCTCGTCATCGACGGACTCGCGGCGTCGCTGGCGTCTGAGGATCCGACCGTCGCCGTCACAGGCAACCTCATCCGCAGAGACGGCTACTTGATGCTGCTGGGCAACGCCATGCTGTTCTTGATTGCGTATTCGGTCTCAGCGGGCAGAGTGCGGTGCGTGGCCCGGATGCTCGCGACGGCCGTCGTTCTGGCGGCACTCCCTGTATGGGCCTATGCTTTCGCTCAGTCGCTTGGCGCGGATCCTTTCGTATGGGAGCCGTTTCGAGGGGAAAGTGGAAGGGTGTTCTCGACTCTTGGCAACCCTATCTTCCTGGGTGCGTACTCGATGATGGCGTCTTTGGTCGCGCTCGGCTTGTGGATGGATCGGGGCCGGCGCTTGCGCCGCTGGTGGTTGGCGGCGGCGGCACTGGGCGTGGGCGTCACGGGACTCACCGCTTCCAGAGCCGCGTGGCTCGGGCTCGCGCTCGGCTGCTTGGCCTTGTGTTGGCCGGCCCTGCGGGCGAGAGCATTGACTCGACTGGTCGTGGGCGCGGTCGCCGCTGCCGTACTGGGAGTATCCCTGGTCGGACTGCTGGCTTGGGTCGGTACGCCCGCTCAGAGGACCATGCTCACACAGAGTGTTCAAACCCTTTCCGACCCCGGGGCGGGGCGGAACGCCGGGCGGGTGGCCATATGGAACATCACCCTCGAGATGATCAGAGATCATCCGTATCTAGGAGTGGGGCCCGATCTGATGGGCGCGCGGTTCGAGGAGTATCGGACCGCGGGCTACGATGCGGCCGAGGGCGAGGATCGTATCGCCGACAAGCCGCACAGTGTCGTCTTGGAGTGGGGAGTGGAGACCGGCATCCCTGGCGCTGTGCTCTTCAGCGGTTTGGTGCTTGGAGTGCTCTACCTTGGAGCGGGGGTGGCCACGGCGGCTTCCCAAGAAGCAGCCGAGAGGTGGGCTCTGGCGGGGATCTGGGCGGCGGCGGTGGCGTACATGGGGCAGTCCCTGATAACCGTTACCGCTATCGGGGTCGATGGAGTGTGGTGGGTGCTGCTCGGCACCCTCTCAGGGGCGTTTGTGGCGCTCGCCCCCAGGAATCCTGCGCCATCGCACGGAGGGAAGACTTGATTGCATCCACGGTGCAATGTGGCTATGCTGGCTCGCCTCGGGCGGCACACCGGCCGACGTGGGTTGCCGCATCGCGCAAGGATACGGCGCGGCCTCGTCCCCGAGCCGCTCTGGGCGCGCGTAGGGGACCGACATCCGTGCGGCGGGTATCGTGTTAAACGGTGAGCGTGAGCGAGGTCCCGGCTACCCCCAGCAGAGCGGTTTCACGCTCATAGAGCTTCTCGTGGTCATCATCATCATCGCCGCCCTCGCGGCCATCGCGATCCCTACGTACCTGGGAACGAGGAGCCAAGCGCAAGATACCGCGGCGCTGGCCTCGATCAGGAATGCGCTGACGGTGGTGGAGAGCGCCCGTGTCGATGCTCCGAACTACGCGGTGTTGACCGTGGCCGATCTCGCGAAGATCGAGCCGGACATCGCGTGGCGCGTGGCTACCGCGGACCTCGTGGACGCCGGCAGCCTTCAGGTGACCGCAGCAGCAACCGCCGAAGCGTCGAAGAAGGAGATGGACTTCTACGGGCAGGCTTGGGACACCTTCGATCTCGCCGTCGTGAGCGCGAGTGGCAACAAGTATGGTATCGAAGTGAGGGTCTCGGGAGGGGTCGGCGTCACCTATCTCAAAGTGAAGGTCCTCGAGGGCATCACCAGCACCACGTGGTGATCTTCAGGCAGAATCTCAGGCGGGGCCGCTGAGCGACCCGGCGAGAGCGACGACATGGCGCCGCTGCTGCCACCCCGCCGCCACAGTCCTACTTCAGTCTGATTCTCTCGAGCATCTCACTCGCCTATCGTGCGGGCATGATGTCGCCCTACCTCCACTTGCTTCCTCGCCCGCGGAACCTTGAGGCCGAGCCGGGCCACACCCTCATCGAGCTGCTCGTCGCACTCGCGCTTGTCTCCGTATGTATGGCTCTGCCCGTCTCGAGCATGATCGCGGTCTTCGACCAGCAGTTGAATCGCAACAATGCGCTGATCTGTCAGACGGCCGCGGCCGCCGCACAGGTAGGCGCGCTCACCTCGGCTTCGGGGCGCACCGTGGCCTGGGACGCCGAAGGTCTGACGGTCTCACCTGATGGTGGCACTGGTGTGCGATTCCTCGTCGCCGGTGTTGGTTCCGGCCTAGGTACCAACGTATCGCGATGGCGGCGGGGGGGTGGTGTGAGCGTTCGCTTCGTCCCCGTGACGGCGTCGCCCGATTCAGCGGGTTCCGTGTACTTCGGTGACGAGGGCAAGGGGCAGAGGGTGGTGGTGCGGCTGGAGAGCGGACTCACTCGAAGGGAATCCCGGTGAGAGCGTTGCGCCGTACTCGGCGCCGCGCGCAGGAGGGCGGGTCTACGCTCGTCGAGCTCTTGGCGGCGCTCACGATGGTGTCACTTCTTCTTGTGCCGCTCACCAGTGCCGTCCTCCGGCTCCGGGAACACGTGATCGACTCGTGGGGCGCCTCCCTCGAAGATGCTTCCACTGCCGGGAATGCGGATTCCGAGCATCGACGGCTGTGGAGGTGGTCGGATGTGACCGTCGTTGCAGCGACCCCGATTCGAAACGGCGTCGAGGTGATGGTGAGAGGAGGGCGCCGCGACCGCGACCGAGAGATCGGGTGGTGGGTAAACGGATGGCCTGCGGGACGCTCCGCGGTGGACGCCACAGGCAGGGCGCTCGCTTCCACGGGGGAAGTCGCGAACTCGAGCGACACTGTGCTCACGATACGGGCCCGCGAGCAGGGAGGGGGCTGGGGAGTGCCCTGGCGGGTGGTGTTGGGCTCTGCAACGGCCGAGGTTCGTCCCGGGTCGCTGGGTGGCGCATCCTCGCCCTCCAGCGGCGGCCCCGGAGAAGGCGGGGCGGTCGCTGTGGTCCATATGAGGATACCGGGCCAGGGGCTACTGGATCCGGGCGACTCGAACCTGCCGGGCCTCCTTGCGCCAACGGGCGACGCACTGACGCTGTTCATGCCATCGGGCGTCGCGAGTCTGTCCTGCGACGGCGAACTACAATCCCTGCTTGTCGAACCCGGATCGGTGACGCATGTCTTCTTCTGAGCGGGGCTTCACAGTCGTTGAGGTCTTGGTGTGCATGACGCTGTCGCTCACTCTGATGCTGGGGGTGGCGCCGTTGTGGATCTCACTGCAATCGGCCGCGGTGGCGGCTCAGGAATCGGCCATCGCTCACGGCGCGTGGCGCGTGGCATCCGCCAGGCTCGAGCGCGACCTTCGCGGGGCGACCACCGAAGGCGCGACGGGCTTGGGGCCGAACCCTCTTCTCCAAGCCGCAACGACCGAGGTCGTCTTCGTCACCCGCGATCCCCGCACCGGAGCGCTCGAGATCGTGGAGTGGGAGGTGGCCGGCAGTTCGCTGATGCGACGCCGGAGGCCGTGGCCCGGCCTGCCACCCACTGCTCTGTCACATGGCGCCTTCTCCGACCACAAGACCATGCTGGAGGGGGTGAGTTCCGGGAGCTTCACGTTGGTATCGGGGGATTCCACGGTAGCCGGCAGTACGTACCCGGAGAAGGCGCCTGGTGTAGACATGGTGCGCTTTGCGGCGACGATCATCGGAGGCTCGCCAGCAGGAAGACACCGCCTTGGGGTCGCGAGTGAAATGAGCTTCGGATGGTAGGACGCCCGATGCCGCGGGCGGTTCGCCCTTCACGCCTCGCCCATGTGACGCGCGGGCGATGCCAGCCCCGTCTCCTGTCGGAGCAACGCGGTTCCGTTCTGCTCGCGACACTGATGATGTGCTTGGGTCTCAGCGCGACGGCGCTCGCCCTGGCCACCGTGGCCGATCTGTCTCGACTCCTCATCGTGGAAGACGAACTCGCTCGCCAAACCCTTTCTCAGGCCGACGTGGGCCTCGCCTCCGTCGTCTGGGCCGCCACCGAAAAGCCGCTCGCCCGCACCTTGGAGGTGCCGGGGCTCGCGTATGCCCGGATCGAGGAGTCGCCCGGTGCAGCTCCGTTCAGCATGGTCCTTGTCGCAGGCGTACCGGTAGATGGCGGATCCCTCGAGGTGCGGGCCCGCCTGGAGCGGGCGGCTGATGGGATCGACCTGCCGGATCGTGCGCTGGTGGCGGCGAATGCGAATGCCGCGGAGGGCCGTCTTCTCGCTGACATGGTCTGCGGCAGCGGTGAGACGCCGGCCCGCGTGTCTCTTCGTTCGCCGAGTCCTCTCTCCGCGCACTCCTCTTCGCTGGAAGTCGACTTCGGTCGGGCGTGGGCACTCGATGAGGGGCAGGTGGTCGTGCTGGAGCAGGCGGCGGACGTGTCGTCGAGTCGGGTGGTCCTCGCAGAAGTGGGATTGGCAGGTAGACCCCAGTTGAGGGCGGCGCAGGGGACGGCGCCGGAGTGCCCCGTGCTGGTGGTGGGCGGCCGGGGCGTGCCGCTGGACCTCACCGGCTTCGGAGACTTGTACGGGGTCGCTCTCGCAGGTGACCTCGGCGTGCGCTTGGAGGGCACCACGTTGTACGGCGGAGTGTTCACCTCGGGAGAGGTTCGCTTTGGCCAGAGCGGACGGATCCTCGACTCTCCCACCGTGAGACGCTGGGCTTCCACCGCGAGTCTCCCGGTGGTGCGTCTTGTACCAGGCACCCGACGGGACGTGGTGGTGGGTGGGGGCGGGTAGGACACGCGCGGTTTGGCGGATCCGGTAGTGCTTCGGGCGGTTTGCTTGGAGAGGGCCCCGTGTATACTGCCACGCATGGCGGGCGCATCGTATGACACACCGGAATGGTTGCGCAGGCTCGAAGCCGTCGAGTGTAGAGGCTGTTCGGTCATATGCGAGCGCGTGGTGGCTCCCGGGCACTGCCTCAAGTCCGGGTGCCACTACGTCTACGCCATCGACGAACACGGCGCCACCTTCTTCGGGTGCATACAGAACGTCTACTCCGCGGAACTGGATCTGGCGCCGTATCGCGCCTCGCCCCGAGCCGACCTCTATGGGGTGCTTCGGGCACGACGCGCCCCTCTGACTGAGTGCCGCACCAGCGTCGAGAAGGCGTACACGGTCGACTATACGTGGCGCGGCTGCGTGAACCCTCAGTTCCTGCAGAGCCCGCATGAACTCACCGCCGAGGCGGTGCGGCGCATCGTCGATGGACCCGATGTGATCGACGCGTAGCTGTTGGATCTGCGACTCGTCTTCCTCGGTACGGCCGGCGCGGTGCCCACAGTGGATCGCGGACCCAGCGGTCTGCTCATCGTGCGTGGCGGCGAGCGCTCTCTCGTGGATTGCGGCGAAGGGACCCAGCGACAGCTGATGCGATCGGTGGGGCTGGCCCGCATCGATCGGATCTTCCTCACGCACCTGCACGGCGATCACTATCTCGGGTTGCCCGGGCTCCTGAAGACTCTGAGCCTCCAGGCAAGAGAGGAGAAGTTGGAGCTCTACGGGCCGACCGGTACGGAGGAGATCTTTCAGATCGCCCATCGTATGTTCGGGCGCTTCGGGTTCCCGGTTGAGATAGTCGAGGTAGCGGGTGGCACGGCGGTGCACGGCGATGGATACACCATGCGCGCGGCCAGGACCGACCACGGGCTTCCGAGTCTGGCTTGGGCGTTGGTGGAAGAGAGTCGACCGGGTCGTTTCCACCCGGAAAGGGCGATGGAACTGGGTGTGCGGCCCGGCCCCGATTTCCGACGCCTGCAGTGTGGGGAATCGCTCGTGTTACCTTCGGGGGACGTGGTGGAGCCTGAGCAGGTCATGGACGAACCTCGATCGGGACGCACCGTTGTGATCTCCGGCGACACGCGTCCGTGTGAAGCCGTCGTCGAGTTGGCCCGCGGGGCGACCGTCCTGGTTCACGACAGCACCTTCACGGAAGACGAGCGTGCCCGCGCGCTCGAGACGAGACACTCGACGGCCCGCGAAGCCGCGACCGTCGCGGCTGAAGGGGGAGTGGGCACCCTCGTGCTCACGCACGTCAGCTCGAGGCACAGCACGAGGGATCTTTTGAAGGAGGCGCGCGCCGTCTTCCCCCGGAGTATCCTGCCTTCGGATCTCGACCACCTGGCCATACCGTATCCCGAGAAGGGTCCGGCTGAGTTGCTCACGGGCCCGGGCGACATGCGCGGCCCCTACGGGGAGTGGTCGAACGCGACGGAACCGGTATAATACCCCGGTCCCGGACGCCCACGTAGCTCAGGGGATAGAGCACTGGCCTCCGGAGCCAGGTGCCGCAGGTTCGAATCCTGCCGTGGGCACTAGAATCTCCGCTGCCGTTGGCACCGGAATCTCACGCAGCGACTCGGGCTCGTCCAGGGCCGGCGCCCTCGACAGGGTGCACCGGCGCCCGTCACCCAGACCGATGGCGCGTATGGTCTGGACCTCCCGGTTCCGCCGAGCCATCCAACCCTTTCGGCCATCAGGCTGGGGCTCTGGGCGAGGCTAGCGCGCCTTCTGAGACGTCAGCTTCGCCTGCCAGGTATCCTGGCTCACGGCCCGCGTGCACACGCCGGTCTTGGCGTGATAGTACACGCAGTGCTTGCGCTGGGTGCGGTCGGCGTTGCAGCTCGTATCCTGTCGGCTCGTCGCTTTCATGCCCGTATTCTACTTCACCCCACGGTCGAGCGTGGCATGCGGAGTGCGCGGCGCGAAGTTTCCCCGCATTTTGCGACAAGCCGCCCGGCGTCCCATTGCATCGACCCTCGACGGCCGTTATGGTGGGGTACGTCCGGTCTTCGGGTACCTCGTATCACAAGGAAGGGTAGGTTTGAGCGCAACTTCGTCAGTCGCCTCTGTTCCGTGTCCTTCCTGTGCCACGTGCTTCTTCGGTGTTGAGCATCTCTGCGCGCTGCGGGTCGACGACGTTTCGTGCCCGACCTACCGCGCGCACCAGAGTCCCTGGTCTGATTGCCTGAGGCGCCGTCGGAGCACCACCATCGGAGAGCATGCGAGGGTCCTTGAAGTCGAGCGGGTACGCTTGGTCGAGTAGGGATCGGAGCTCGGCGGCATTACGACCGACTGCGGTCCGGCTCCATCGTATTCACGCCGAGTCGTTCCAGCACCTCTCGGTGATCAGATCGCTCCAGCCGACCGGCCCGAAAGGGGAATACCCGCTCGAAGGCCCGAACGTACCCGCTCTTCAGCTCATCCATCGGTGGAGCCTCACCCGTCTCCGCCAACACGCTCGTCTGAGCCAGTCCCGCTTCGCCGCAGGAGACGATGCGGTCGAACAACCCCAAGTCGACCGTGACATTCAGCGAGGTGCCGTGACTGGCCACCCAGCGACGACAGCGCAGTCCCACGGACGCGATCTTGCGGTCGCTCACGTAGAGACCGGGAGCCCCCGGCTTCCGTTGGGCGGCGACGCCCAGCGGCGCGAGTAGGTCGATCAGCGTCGCCTCCAGGCCGGCGACAAACGCGCGCAGGTCTTGTCGGGGGAGGGGGACCACCGGATAGCACACCAATTGGCCCGGCGCGTGGAGGGTCGCAGCGCCTCCCCGCTCCGACCGCAGCACCGGGATGTCCTGGCCGCTCAGGCCGCCCCCGCAGATCAGGTCGGCGTCAGACCCCCGACTACCCAGAGTGATGACCGGGGTGTGTTCGAGGAGGAGGAGCACCCCTGGGATCGCCCGATCTCCGACAGCGTCTCGCAGGGTGGCCTGGAGTCTCTGCACCGGCTCGTAGGGACAGACTCCGAGATCAAGGACGGGGATCATCATCGTGAGGAGGTTACACCCCTCGGCTTCTCACACCAAGGCGCACCACACTCCGGACACCCGGGGACCTGGAAGGGCTTCTTCTTGGGTGGCGAGTCCGGTGGGAGCCGCTCACGTGCCCTTGAACGGCTTGAGTGAACCGGTGACGGTGTGAGAGACTCTAGCGGCGGCGGGCCGAAGGAGCGACCGCCGCCTGTGAGCACACGGATAAGAGGAGCCCCCCTTGGCTAAGAAGTACGACCCACTCTGGGAGATCGTCGGGCAGAAGTTGCCCCTTCAAGGAACCGAGGTCGACGTCGACGCGTTGTGCCCCGTGTGCCACGTCAGCCTGCATGTCGGCGCCGCTGAGCCGGGCCAGAACGTCGATTGCGGGCTCTGCGGCGCAGGCCTGTTGGTCGTGGAGCGCGACGGCGTAGTCACTCTCGAAGACTAGCCATCAGAAGAGTGACGGCGTGTGGCCGTGCGGAGGATCAGTACGTGATGGTGGGGCGACCGAGGTCGGCGAGCGCCGTACCCAGCTCGTCGGGCACCTCCGCGGGGAATGACACCGCCGAAGGGTCTCCATCCGACACGTAGCGTAGCCGGGGGTTGTCCTTGAATCGCTGGACGGCGGCGCGAAGTGAGGCGCCGTCGACTACGATACGCGGTATGTGCAGCGCTTCGAACTCAGTGGAGTAGGGGGACGGCGACGACCCGCCCGTCACTTCAAGCGCGGCCAGGTAGCGATACGTGACATCCTCGTGGGTGCCGCTTGCCAGAATAGCGTCATCCTCTGGGTACGCGCCGAACGGCACGGACATGGTGTCCACTGAGTAGCCCGAGCCCACCATCTTCTCGATAGTCGCCTGCGAGACCGCGAGCTGCTTCACAGACTCGTCCCGAGATGCCTCTTTCAGATTGAGATGGGTGACGGTGTGGCTGCCTATCTCGTAGCCCCAGGACACGAGGTTGCGCACCTTCTCCGTCTGGTAGTCTGGTTGGCCGAAGAGGACGTGGTCACTCGGGCGCACGTCGAGGAGCACGTAGAACGACGCGCGCGACACCCACCGTCCGGCACGCACGGCCGCCTGCATGATACCCACAGCGGAATCGGGGTCGATGGAGCCCTCGTCGAGCAACCGATACTGGCCCGGACTCGAGTCGTCGAAGGTGAGCACCACCGGTGTCTTGCCGGCGGGCACCTCGATGTTGCCCGTTGCGAGGTCACGGAGATTGATGGGGTAGTAGCCTTCGTCCCATAGGAGGGCGATATCGGCGCGGAAGTCCTCGGGCGTGCGGGTCCACTCAGTGGAGGGACGGCCGATCTTGTGGTATTCGAGCACCATGATCATGCCCAGTTCGTTCGCCCCGATGGCTCGGGCCTTCTCAGGCGTCATCGGCTGAGCCTCGGCCGGCTCCGCCTCGGGCGCGGTGGCGTCGGTGTCGCCACGCTTGGCCGTCTCGGCAGAGCTCGGGCCTCCGAAGACCAGGCCCCCCACCAAGCCCAACAGACTGCCCACGACGAATGCGCCAATGAAGAAGCGGATTATCTTGTCAGTACGCATGATTATCTCAGGTTAGCATCACCCGTGGACGTCGCCCACCCCGGCGGAGGCTCAGGCGCACACCCGACCCTGTCTGCGTCGCCCACCCCGGCGCCGGCTCGGGCGGCCACCCGACACTGCCTCTGGTAGACTACGCCCGTAATGAAGACGCTGTTGACTTCAGGCCGTCGCCGCGGCCCCCGGGCGGCCGGCCCCCTCCTCATCGTGTTGGTGATAGCCGCCGTTGCGGCTTTCCTGGCGGGCTTCGCTCTGTTCTGGAACGTGGGCAGCCGGGTCGCAGGGGGCGGGTTCGATGTCGGGTTCCCCGGCTTCGGGCGCACCGACAGCACTCACCAAGTCGAAGCGGCGCCCTCATCCGGGGCGCGGTATCCGGTGAGTGTGGCTTTCGACCCGATCAAGTACCGCGATGCAAGATACGTGCCGGTCAAAGGCATCCATGTATCGAGCTGGATCGCGGGCTCTGAAGAGCTTCTCGCCAAGCAGCTCGCCCTATGCGATCGCACCGAGATCAACGCCATGGTCGTCGAAGTGAAGGACGACCTGGGGTTCCTCGCATACGACACCGACATCCCCTTGGCCGAGGAGCTCGGGCTCGAAGACCCGCGGATCAAGGATATCGACGCCTTCATAGCGACACTGAACAAGCACGGGGTGATCCCCATCGCCCGTGTCGTATCTTTCAAGGACGACCGCTTGGCCAACAAGAGGCCGGAGTGGGGGGTGCAGAGCAAGAACGGGGGATTGTGGGAGGACTACAAGGGGATTTCGTTCTTGAATCCGTACGACGAGCGTGTCTGGGAGTATCTGATCGATGTGGCTGAAGACGCCGCGGCGAAGGGCTTCCGGGAGATCCAGTTCGACTACGTGCGCTTTCCCAGCGACGGGAAGATATCCGATACCGTCTACCCGGGGAAGGACCGGCTCATGGAGGACGCCATCGCCGGCTTTCTCGAGTACGCCCGCGGAAGGCTCGAGAAGCGCGGTGTGTGGGTCTCGGCGGATGTGTTCGGTCTTACCGTGCACGTGAAGGACGACCTCGGCATCGGGCAGAAGGTGGAGAAAGTGGCTCGGAACGTGGATATCGTGTCCCCGATGATCTACCCCTCGCACTACTACGCCGGGTCGTACAACCTGAAGGACCCCAACAGCAGTCCCTATGAGGTGGTCAGGTTCGCCATGCTGGATTCCGGGCGCCGTCTGAACGGCAGCGGGGCGATCGTGCGCCCATGGCTGCAGGACTTCTCCTTGGACGGAGTCGCGTACGGACCGGACGAAGTACGGGCCCAGATCCGCGCCGCTGAGGAGCTCGGATACACGGAGTGGATCCTGTGGGATCCTTCGGTGACGTATACCGAGGCCGCCCTCAATCCGGAGTGACGGGCGCCAGGTCGATCACCAGAGCGGTCTCGTCGCAATCTGGGAAGTGCACACAATGCACGCACTCCCGCCAGATCTTGTGGGGAAGCTCGGACTTCTCCACGCTATGGAACCCAAACCGCCGGAAGAACTTCTCTACGTAGGTGAGCACGAACACGCGGTTCACGCCGAGGGTGCGGGCCTCGTCGAGAGCCCGAGACACCAGGGTGGTGCCGATGTCGCGCCCGCCGTGGCTCTGGGCGACGGCGAGCGATCTCACTTCAGCGAGATCCTGCCAGACCACAGAAAGGGCCACGCAGCCCACCACGACCCCGTCTTCGAGAGCCACCAAGTGGTCGCGCACCTGCCCGTAGATGGAGTGGAGCGATCGAGGCAACATCACGCCGCTGTCGGCATAGCCGTTGATGAGTCTCTGGATCGCGGGGACGTCGGCCACCACCGCGCTGCGTACCACCATGAGCTCGTCCCCCCCCTTGCTCGTTGTTGAAGTTCAACCCCCGCCGGCCGATGCCCGGGAGGCCTTGCGAGTAGGTCATGGTACCCCATGATCCTCGCGCCGGCCGCAGCGCTCCTATACGTCCGTACAGGGGATCCCCACCCAACCGATTTGCGGCGGGGTGTCGTCGGGCGTAGAATCATCGCGGTCGACCATAGTGTCCGGCGCAGGGTGGGGGTGACGAACGTGTCGGTTGGACAGCTCTCCGTGTTTCTCGAGAACAAGAAGGGGAGGATCGCCGAGCTCCTGAGCGCGCTTGCGCAGGAAGACATCCCTGTGTTCGGCTTCTCCGTGGCCGAGGTGAGCGACTACGGGATCGTCCGCATCTTGAGTTCCCGGGGCGCCGAGGCACGCCAAGCCCTCCAAGGTCACGGATTCACGGTCGTGGAGAACCGGGTGGTGTCGGCCCTCATCAAGGCCGGCACGCGTGATCTGGCGAACGTGGTGAGCATACTGTCGAACGCCGGCGTGAATATCGAATACCTGTATCTGACCACGCGGCAATCGGTTGTGCTTCGTGTGGACGATACGGAGGCTGTCGAGGACCTCCTCTCCGAGCGCGGCTTCGAGTGTGTGTCGGACGTGCAGTAGGATCACTATCACCCCGCCGAGTCGCCGCGGTTGTTCTGTAGAGCGGCTCCGGCGTTGTAGGCGATGGGGGTTCTCGTCTATAGTTGGTTGGGCTGGCAGCAGCAGTTGGTTGAGGGGCGCACAGGGCGTGCGTGAGAGTGCTGGAGCGGTCCGAACCGCGGCTCCAGGTGGAGACAGTCGACAAGGGGGAACACAGATGAGAAGAAGTCACGTAGTCTTGGTCGCTGCCCTGGTGGTGGCCTTCGCGATGCTTCTGTTCGCGGGGTGCGGCGAAACGACCACTACGACCACCGCCGCTGAGACCACAACAACGATGCCTGCGGAGACCACCACCACTGAGATGGCGGGACCGAGCGGCGATCCCATCGTAATAGGCGCCATAGTGTCGGCGACCGGGCCGGCGTCTCCGCTCGGCGAGCCTGAACGCGCTGCGCTCGTCATGCTCGAGGCCGAGATCAACAAGGTCGGCATCCTGGGACGCCCGATCAAGATCGTCATCGAAGACGACCAGAGCAACCCGACGGAAGCAGTGACCGCCGTCAACAAGCTGATCCAGCAGGACAAGGTCGTCGCGATCCTCGGTAGTTCGATCTCGGCTTCCACTCTGGCCATCAAGCCGATCACCGAAGCCGCCGGCATGCCGCTGATGGCACTCGCGGCCTCCAACAAGATCACCGAGGCTCCGATCGATTGGACGTGGCGCGCACCGCCTCGTGACGCGTTGGCCGTTGGCGCGGCTCTGGGTTACATCCAGAACACCATGAAGCTCACGAAGATCGCCGTGCTCCACGATGAGAACGCCTACGGCGCTTCCGGCGCGGCCGACGTTGCAGCTCGGGCAGCGGACTTCGGACTCGAGATCGTTGCAACCGAGTCGTACAAGACCGAGGACACCGATATCACGGCTCAGCTCACGAAGATCAAAGGTGCGTCTCCGGATGTGGTCGTGGTCTGGGGCACCAACCCAGGGCCTGCTATTGCTGCGAAGAACATGAAGCAGCTCGGCATGACCCAGCCGTTCGTGGGCAGCCACGGCATCGCCAACAAGTCGTTCATCGACTTGGCCGGTGACGCCGGTGAAGGCGTGATCTTCCCAGCCGGTCGCCTGCTCGTACCCGAATCCTTCACGAATCCGGCTCAGAAGGCGATCGTCGATCAGTTCGTGGCGGCCTTCACGGCGGCGACGGGTAACCCGCCACCCACCTTCGCCGGGCACGCGTTCGGCGGTCTTACCCTGGTTCTCGAGGCCATCAACCGTGCCGGCAGCACCGAAGCCGCCGACATCCAGAAGGCTCTGAACGAGACGAAGGGCGTCATCACTCCTGACGGCGTGTACAACTACTCGCCCACAGACCATGACGGCCTGACCCCGGACGATCTCACAGTCGTGATGATCCAAGGCGGCACCTGGGTCCTCGCTCCGCAGTAACATCCGCTTCTGAGATGGCGGCCGGCCGCTCGTCGGCCGGCCGCCATCCGTCTTCCTCCCGTCCAACCCTGAGCCTGTAGGGGCGCCGTGACTTTCGATCAGTTCCTGCAATACGTCTTCAGCGGCGTCACGACCGGAAGCATCTACGCGCTCACCGCGCTCGGGTTCACCCTCATCTACAACGCCACCAACGTCATCAACTTCGCGCAGGGTGAGTTCGTGATGCTCGGGGGGCTCACCGCCGTCAGTCTGCACGAAGCGGGGGCTCCTCTCGCGCTCGCCTTCGTAGGGGCTGTGGCCATCGTCGCTACGGTGGGGGTGGTGTTCCAGCTGCTGGCGATCCGCCCTTTGCACTCGGCTGGGATCTTGGCTCAGATCATTGTCACCGTGGGAGCCTCGCTCGCGCTGCGAACCGGCGCTATGCTCATCTGGGGACGCGAGGCGCTGCCGCTTCCTCCGTTCACCGGGGACGAACCGATCAAGGTGTCTGAGGCGACGATCCTGCCTCAGACTCTGTGGGTGCTCGGTCTGACCTTGGTGATCGTTGTGACCCTGCAACTGTTCTACCGGCGCACCCTGACCGGCAAGGCGGTGAGAGCCTGCTCGGTGAATCAGGGCGCCGCGCGTCTCATGGGCATCTCGTACTCTAAGGTGGTGCTTCTGTCGTTCGGCATGAGCGCGGCCATCTCGGCGGCGGGTGGAGTCATGATCACGCCGGTCAGCTTCATGGTCTATAGCTCAGGTGCGCTCATCGGTCTGAAGGGCTTCGCCGCCGCTATCTTCGGCGGTCTCGGCAACCCTGCGGGGGCCGTGTTCGGTGGTCTCGCCTTGGGCATCCTCGAGACCCTTGCCATCGGAGCGCTTCCCATGTCGGGCGCCTCCGGCTACAAGGACGCCGTCGCGTTCCTGATCCTGCTGATCGTGCTGTTCGTCAAGCCGCAAGGGTTGTTCGGCGGCCGCTCGGTCGAGAAGGCATAGGATCATGGCCGCACTAGTCTTCCTGCGCCGTCACCTTGCATTCCTGGCGTTCTCCGTCGTCATCTTGTCTGCTCCGCTCTTCACCGGCAACATCTACTACCTCTCGATACTCGCCTTCATGGCCACGCGTTTGATGATCGCTCTGGGGCTGAACCTGCTCATGGGCCAGGCGGGCCAGATCTCCCTGGGCCACGCTGCCTTCGTCGGCATCGGGGCCTACGGCTCGGCGATCATGACAACCCGCTGGAACATGGATCCGTGGCTCGCGATGCTCTTCTCGGCCGTGTTCGCGGCGGCCGTCGCCGGACTGATCGGGGTACCCACCCTGAAGCTCAAGGGGCATTACTTGGCCATGGCCACCCTCGGCTTTGGCGAGATCGTCCACATCTTGCTGGTGCAGTTCAAGTGGCTCACCAACGGAACGGACGGCATCGGCGGCATCCCTTCGCTCGCCATCGGCGGCATCGATTTTGGCGATCCGCAGATGTTCCACTGGCTGGTGTGGGGGGTGGTGTTGTTGATGTTGCGTATCTCGCTCAACCTGGTCGATTCCCGAGTCGGCCGCTCGCTCAGAGCGCTTCATCGGGCCGAGGTCGCCGCCATGTCCCTTGGCGTGAACACCTCGTTCCGCAAGGTCCAGGTGCTCATGGTCTCCGCGGTCTTCGCGAGCATCGCCGGGAGCTTCTTCGTTCACTACGTGCAGTACGTGAGCCCGGTGAGCTTCACGCTCACCTTCTCGGTGATCCTCGTGACCACGGTGGTCATCGGAGGGCTCGGCAACGTGTGGGGGGCCGTGTGGGGATCGGTGCTCATGGTGCTGCTGCCTGAGTACCTGAAGCGCTACAACCAGGATTACACCCTCCTCGTCTTCGGCGTCATGCTGATCGTGATCATGATCTTCCTGCCGGGAGGCCTGGTGAGCTTCAAGACCCTGGTCGCGAAGACGCGTGAGCGACTAGGTGGGGCGCGAACGGCGTCCGCGGCTGGACCTGGGCCGGCAAGGGGTTCCTGATGGCCCTGCTCCGAGTGGAGAACGTCACCAAGCGCTTCGGAGGTCTCGAAGCGCTCAAGGATGTGTCCTTCAGTCTTCACGACGGGCAAGTGAAGGCCCTCATCGGGCCGAACGGCGCAGGAAAGACCACCCTGTTCAACCTCATATCCGGGATCGACCGGCCCACTTCCGGGCACGTCTTCTTCCGCGACGAGGATCTCGGCAGGCTGGCGCCGCACATGGCGAGTCGCCTGGGAGTGGGCCGCACCTTCCAACACAGCAAGGTCTTCGACGACATGTCGGTCCTCGACAACGTGAAGGTGGGGCGATACGGACGCAGTCACGCTGGGGTCTTCTCCGCGTTCCTCACGCTCCCGCGGCACCGTCGCGAAGAGAAAGCCATATCCGAAGCCTCCCTTCGAGCGCTGCGGCGCGTCGGGTTGGGCGATCGGGCTCACGAGTCGGCCGGCAACCTCCCGGTGGGAGATCGGCACTTGCTCGAGATCGCGCGCTCTCTGGCCTCGGAACCCACGGTGCTCCTACTCGACGAGCCCGCCGCCGGACTCAACAACGAGGAGACGGCACAGCTCGCCGAGATCGTGCGCCGCGTGCGGGACGACGGCGTCACCATCCTCCTTGTGGAGCACGACATGGGTTTCGTGATGGACATCTCCGACGAGGTGGTGGTGCTCGACTACGGCAAGAAGATCGCGGAGGGACCGCCCCTGATGATCCGGAACGATGAGGAAGTGATCAAGGCCTACCTGGGCGAAGACCTATGAGCGAACTGAGCCTCTCGCAAGTATCCACCGGGTACGGTCGTATCCAGATCCTCCACGACATCGATCTCAGAGTCGGCGACGGTGAGATCGTCACCATCGTGGGGGCGAACGGAGCCGGCAAGACCACGCTTCTCAGGGTCATCTCAGGGCTGATCGGAATATGGGGCGGCACCGTCACCTTCAAGGGGCGATCGCTCTCTCGGTCGAGCGTGGAGGCGCGAGCCGGCCTCGGTCTGGTGCAGATACCGGAGGGCAGACAGCTCTTCGGATCGATGACGGTCGAAGAGAACCTCGAACTCGGAGCCTACTGCCGTCGGCGAGACGGTCGCCCCTTCCTCGAGAAGCGCGACGAGGTCTTCACGCTGTTCCCACGTCTGGGCGAGCGGCGGCGCCAACAGGCGGGTACCTTGTCGGGAGGCGAGCAGCAGATGCTCGCCATCGGGCGCGCCCTCATGGCCGAGCCCGAGATGTTACTCTTAGACGAGCCCTCGATGGGACTCGCGCCCCTCCTGGTGAAGGAGATCTTCACGACGCTCCGGGAGCTGAATTCAAGGGGTCTTGGGATGCTTCTGGTGGAGCAGGACGCGAGGATCGCGCTCAAGCTGGCCGACAGGGGCATGGTGATGGAGCGGGGGAGGGTCGTTCTCGAGGACAAGGCGTCAGCGCTCCTCGACAACCCTGAAGTGCAGGCCATCTACTTCGGCCAGCACGGCGGCGGCGGTGGGTCTAGGACGGAGAACGAATGAACCAGATCTGGAATCGCGAGTACGAGACCATGGATCGCGATGAGCTTCGCGGTCTTCAGTCGAAGCGCTTGCAGATGTCGCTGCGCTGGGCGGTCGCGAACGTCCCCTTCTACCGGGATTCGTGGGAGAAGGCGGGCTTGAAACCACAGGATATCCGTTCGCTCGACGATCTCGAGAAGGTGCCGTTCACCACAAAGGACGCCTTCAAGGAGTCGTACCCCTACGGTCTCTTCGCGGTGCCGCTCGAGCGCGTGGTGCGCGTGCATTCCTCTACCGGCACGACCAGCAGACCCACCGTGGTCGGCTACACGAGGGGCGATCTGAACACGTGGGCCGAACTGTGCGCGCGGGGAGTCACAGCCGGGGGCGCGCGGCCGCACGACGTGGCTCAGGTCGCCTTCGGCTACGGTATGCAAACCGGAGCGTTCGGTCTCCACGCGGGCCTCGAACGAATCGGCGCGATGGTCATCCCGGCCTCCACCGGGAACACGCGACGCCAGCTGACCATCATGCGCGACTACGGCACGACCGTTCTCGTGTCCACGCCCTCCTACGCGCTCTACATCGCTGAGGCGGCTGCGGACATGGGGTTCAGCTTCGACGACCTCGAGCTGCGCGTAGGTCTCTTCGGTGCCGAACCGTGGACGAACGCGGTGCGCGAAGAACTTGAACGCAGAATGGGCATCAGCGCCACCGACAACTACGGCCTCTCGGAGGTCATGGGACCGGGCATGTCGGGAGAGTGCTACCTCAAAGACGGGCTCCACGTCAACGAGGATCACTTCATCGTGGAAGTGGTCGACCCGGAGACTGGGGAGAAGCTCCCTGAGGGCAAGGAAGGTGAGTTGGTGTTCACCTCCCTCACCAAGGAGGCGGTCCCCGTGCTGCGATATCGCACGGGCGATCTCGCGAGTGTGAGCTATCGCCCCTGCGCCTGCGGCCGCACCTTCGCCCGTCACACCAAGGTGTACGCCCGCACCGATGACATGATGATCGTACGAGGCGTGAACGTCTTCCCCTCGCAGGTCGAAGAAGTCCTCATGGCGGTCGAAGGAGTCGAACCTCACTTCCAGATCTTGATCGATCGCAGGGGGGCGCTTGACGAGATGGTGGTGCAGATCGAGGTCGAGCCTTCCTTCTTCCCAGATGCGATGCGCCGCCTGGTAGAGTTCGAGAGGCAGATCGAGGATCGGCTCCAAGAGGATCTCGGTGTGCGCGCCCGAGTCAAACTCGTCGAGCCGAAGAGCCTCCCGCGGCACACCGGCAAGGCTCGCCGGGTGATCGATAAACGCTGACACGACACGGGTGACGGCAGGCGAATGAACTCCGATATCACGATCGGACACGAGGGTAGTGTCGAGAAGCGGGTCGATCAGACCATGACAGCCGCGGCCGTAGGGTCCGGGGCTGTCGAGGGGCTATCGACCCCATCGATGATCGCGCTCATGGAAGCAGCCGCTATCCGGGCTGTCGGCGGAGTTCCTGAGGGTCATTCGACCGTGGGCACCCATATCGATGTTCGTCATCTCGCGCCCACCCCCGTTGGTATGATGGTCGTCGCTAAGGCTGTGGTGTGCGAAGTCGACGGCCGGCGCGTGGTATTCTCCTTGACCGCGAACGATGAAGCAGGACTGATCGGTCAGGGCACGCACGAGAGGTACATCGTTCGGCTCGACGGGTTCGCGGAACGGCTCCGCGACCGCGGTGAGTCGCGCATCTAGGATCGGAGGTTCCGCGTGGCGACCAGAGTGAACACGGTGCCCGTCCGGGTCAAGCTCTATACCGACGAATACGTCGTCAGCGGGTTGCTCCACACGAAGCCGGGCGGCTATAGGGAGCGGGTCTCAGACATCATCAACGATGCCGCCGTCAGGTTCTTGGTGTTGACGGAGGCGACGTTCCGTCCGGCCGCATCGCCGACAGCGCCCGCGAAGATGTGCGAGAGCCTGGTGGTGCGAATCGAAGACATCAAGCTGCTCATCCCGTTCGAGCAGGAGTCCAGAAGCAGCGCGGAAGCCGACCAAGAGGCCGCCGCGAAATGGTAGGAATCGACGCGTAGGCCGGACCTGCGCCTCCGGAGGTACGCTTGAACAGTAGGGAGTTCCTCTTCACGTCGGAATCGGTGAGCGAGGGCCATCCTGACAAGATGGCCGATCAGATCTCCGACGCGGTGCTGGACGCCGTGCTCGCCGATGATCCCAGAGGGCGGGTCGCGTGCGAGACTCTGATCACCAACGGCTTGGTGGTCATCGCGGGCGAGATCACCACCGAAACCTATGTGGACATCCCGGCGATCGCCCGAAGGACGATCGCGCGGATCGGTTACACGAGGGCCAAGTACGGGTTCGACGCTGAGACGTGCGGCATCATCACCAGCATCCACGAGCAGTCGCCTGACATCGCCCAAGGGGTCGACGACGCCCTCGAGCACCGCACCGATCCCGGCGATATCGACGCGCTCGACGCCCAGGGGGCCGGAGACCAGGGCATGATGTTCGGCTACGCGTGTCGGGATACCGATGCCTTCATGCCGTTGCCGATACACCTCGCGCACAAGCTCGTGCACCGGGCCAGCGAGGTCCGACGCGGAGACCTGATGCCCTATCTACGGCCGGACGCGAAGAGTCAGGTCACGGTGCGGTACCGCAACGGTAGCCCGGAGTTCATCACGGCTATCGTGATCTCCAGCCAGCACAAGGACGGCATCGACATCGATACCCTCATGCGCCCCGACCTGATCGAGCACGTGATCAGGCCGGTGCTTCCCGAGGGCTTGTACGATCCGTCGTTCAGAGACACCAAACTGTTCGTCAACCCCACCGGCAAGTTCGTGGTAGGCGGTCCGATGGGCGACACCGGCCTCACCGGCAGGAAGATCATCGTCGATACGTATGGCGGCTTCGGTCGTCACGGCGGCGGGGCGTTCTCGGGCAAAGACCCCTCTAAGGTCGACCGGTCGGCCGCGTACGCAGCACGATACGTGGCCAAGAACGTCGTGGCAGCCGGACTCTCAGATCGTTGCGAGATCGAGCTCGCCTACGCGATCGGGGTCGCTCACCCGGTGAGCGTGACGGTGGAGTGCTTCGGCACAGAACAGGTAGATACCGGCACGATCACGGAACTCGTGCACACTCACTTCGATCTGCGCCCGGCCGCTATCATCCGTGACCTCGACCTCCTCCGCCCGATCTATGAGAAGACGGCCGCGTACGGCCATTTCGGACGCGAGGATCACGACTTCACGTGGGAGCGCATCGACAAAGCCGCGGCGCTGCGGAGTGAAGCCGGCCTCGGATAGTCCCGGTGTCGGGCCGGCCGAGCGCCAAGAAGGTGACGCGGGCGGCAGGCACGCTCCCCGTCGTCGTTCAAGTCGTACCCGTTCTCAAGGTGCGGTCCCTAGGACGGGAGAGCTTCGACTACCTCGTCGCCGACGAACACACGGCACGCGTGGACGTCGGAACACTCGTGCGCATACCGTTCGGACGGCGCAGCGTCAACGGGGTGGTCGTGGCCATCGGGGGCAGCGGCGAGGTACCGGTCTCTAAACTGCGCGCCGCGGTCCCGGGAGATCGCCGGCTGAGTGGGTCGTCCCTGGCCCTGGCCCGTGCCATGTCGGAACACTATCTGGCGCCTCTGGGCGCCTGTCTGCAGGCGGTCATCCCGGCGCATCACCTAGCGCTGCGGGATCTTCGGCCTCCACCCACTGTCGCCTGGGTCACTCAGTGCCCTGGAACCTCGGCCGCCGACCCGCCGGCGCCTCCAGAGTCCGCCGACTCGCCAGGCGCCGCTGACGTCCCGGCCCTCACAGCCCTCCAGCGCGCGACACTGGATCACGTGCCACCCGGCGGGATGCCTGTTACGAAGCTGTGCGAACTCGCGGGGGTGAGCCGTAGCGTGATCGATGCCCTCGTTGCTCGCGGTCGCCTCCGGAAGGACTCGCGCCCGTCTGCCGTGGATATCGATGGCGCCGCACCGGAGAACCCTGGAGTCGAGTGTGCCGACGACCCGGCGTTCGAGCTTTCCGAGGAGCAAGAGGCGGCCCTGAAGGCCTTGAGGGAGGCACTCGGAGCCGGCCGCCGAACCGAGCGTCTGCTTTGGGGGGTCACCGGCAGCGGGAAGACCGAGGTGTATCTGCGCCTCCTGGATGATGTCTTGGCCGAAGGGGGCGGTGCGATCGTCCTCGTGCCCGAGATCGCCCTCACCGTGCGGCTCGCCGGCCGTCTGCGCACGCGGTTCGGAGATCGAGTTGCCGTGTTGCACAGCGGGCTATCGCCCGGACGACGTGCGCGGGAGTACGAGCGCGCTGCGCGCGGCGAAGCGAGGGTGGTCGTGGGCGCGCGTTCGGCGGTGTTCACTCCCGTGCCTCGACTCCGTCTCGTCGTGATCGACGAAGCACATGACTCCTCGTACAAGCAGGACGACGAGCCCCGCTACGATGCGCGCTGGGTGGCACGGCGTCTGGTCGAGCAATGCGACGGGCTTCTGGTTGACGGGACCGCCACGCCGGGGTGCGAGATACTCCACCGCGCCGGTGCCCCTCTCGAGCTCACGCAGCGCCCCGCGGGAGTCGTGCTGCCCGAGGTGGAAGTGATCGACATGCGTAGGCAAAGCGGCAGCTCTGTTCTGGCGCCACTGGCGGCGGCTGCCCTGCGCGAGACTCTCATGGCCGACCAGCAGGCCGTTGTACTCCTGAACCGCCGTGGATACGCGTCCTACCTTCTGTGCGAGGAGTGTGGTCACGTCGTGATGTGCCCGCACTGCGAGGTGTCGCTCACCTACCACAGGTCGAGCAGAGCGCTTATGTGCCATTCGTGCGGCTCACGCACTCCGGTTCCAGGCATCTGTCCGGCCTGCGACTCGGCGGCCCTGAGAAGGGGAGCTCCCGGCACTGAACGTGTCGTCGACGAGTTGATGCGTGTGACTCCACGCGAGAACCTGTTCCGACTTGACTCCGACGTGGTCACCAGCGGCACCAGAGTCTCCCAGATACTCGAGCAGTTCGCCTCAACGACTCCCGCCGTGCTCGTGGGCACCCAGATGGTAGCCAAGGGCCACGACTTCCCCCTCGTGACCCTCGTCGTGGTGGTGGACGCGGACACCGGGCTGTACCTGCCGGACTTCCGCGCCGGGGAACGCACCTATCAGCTTCTCACCCAAGTGGCGGGGCGGGCGGGACGGGCCGAGCTGCCCGGAAGGGTGCTGGTGCAGACCTGGAATCCCGATGTGCCCTGTATTAGAATGTCTGTCGCCCGGGACCGGTATCGGTTCTACCAGGAGGAACTGGTCGCCCGCGAGGGGTTGGGATACCCGCCGTACCGCGACCTCATACGTCTCGTGGTGAGCGGCTCGGTGGAAGGCAAGGTCGAGGCGGGCGGCGAGTACCTCGCCGAGAAGCTCCGCTCGAAGCTGGAAGATGTTCGAGGCCCCGCCCGGGTGCCCCGTGTCCGAGGTAGGGAGAGGCGACAGATCGTCGTCGCCGACCAGCGCTCGGAGAGGGCCCATCGTGTCGTGGCTCGAGCTCTGGAGAGGTACCGCGGCCCGTACGTCCGCCGCGGACTCGATATCCTTGTAGACGTGGACCCGCTGTGGTTCACCTGACTTGGTAGGTACGATGGCGGCGAACTACGCACCTGATCAGCGCGTGAGGATCTTCGGGGACCCCGTCCTCAAGCAAGGAGCTCCGGAGTTCATCGGACCCACCGAGGATCTCACTTCTCTGGTGGAGAAGATGTTCCAGGTGATGGACCGCGAAGAAGGTATCGGCCTGGCCGCGCCCCAGATCGGCGTACAGAAGAGGATCATGGTCTGGCGGGATCCCGACTCCGAAGATCGCCACGTGCTCATCAATCCTCGCATCGTCGAACGCTCCAAGAGCACCGTGACGGCTGAGGAGGGGTGCCTTTCCGTACCCGGCCACCTGATGGAGGTCACAAGGGCGGAGCGTGTGGTGGTGGAGGGGGTCGGCATGGACGGACGCGCAGTCGCGGTCGAGGCCGTGGGGCTCCTGGCGCGGATCATGCAGCACGAGATCGACCACCTCGAAGGCCATCTGATCCTCGACCGAACGTCTCCGGATGAGCGTCGCCGGGTGCTCAAGGACATCCGCCAGACTCTCGACCCGTGAGGTACGCGTTCGCCGGCACTCCGGACTTCGGAGCTCTGGTACTGGAGGGTCTCTTGGCTTGGGCGAGCCCGGTGCTCGTCGTCTCTCAACCGGCCCGGCCCTTCGGGCGGGGCCGGAAGCCCACCTCGTCCGCAGTCGCCGCTCTGGCACGCGCGAACCACCTGCCGCTCCTCGAGACGGCGGACATCAACCTTCCCGAGTCGGTCGAAGCGATTCTCGATTCGCGGGCCGATGCTCTGGTGGTGGTGGCGTTCGGCCAGATTCTGAGACCACACCTTCTCGCCACCCTCGAGTGCATCAATGTCCACGCCTCGCTCCTTCCCTCATACCGCGGCGCCGCCCCCATCCAGCGAGCCCTCATGGATGGCGCCGACCAGACCGGGGTCTGCATCATCAAGATGACGGATGGCCTGGATGAGGGCCCGGTCGGCGCGACAACGGCGCTGTCCCTGGGACTGTGGGACGATGCGGGCACGGTGGGGAGAGCGCTGGCCCTGAGGGGGGCGCAGGCGACGGCGCACGTGCTCGACGCGATATCCCGCGGTGACCAGACCTGGGTCGAGCAGCAGGGGCCCTCGAGCTATGCCGCGAAGCTCACGGCCGGCGACCGGGAACTCGATGTGACCGCACCCGCACGAGTCGTACATGATCGAGTCCGGGCGCTCCACCCCGGCCCGGGAGCCGTACTCCGATCGGGCGACCTCGAACTGAAGATCTGGCGCACGTGGCCGCGGGACGCTTCCGAAGACGTGACCGTGTGCGACCGGCCGGGAGCCATCGGGGAATCGGGTGGTCGCCTGTTCGTCGGTTGCGGCCTGGGCTGTCTGGAGATACTGGAACTCCAGGCGAGTGGGAAGAACAGGGTGGCGGCGGCGGAGTTCTTGCGCGGCTACGGCTCCCGGCTCCGCGACATCGTGTGGGACCGCGGCGTCGTGTGGGACCGCGGCGTCGTGGCGGAAGGCGACATCGAGTCGGATCGCGCCGGCGGGCTCGGCGAAGGGCGAGGAGGCGGACACAATGGCGATACCTGAGTCCCTGCTGCGCACCAGATCTCTGGCGCCGTCGATCCTATCGGCCGACTTCTCGGCGCTCGGTCATCACGTGCAGGGTGTACTCGATGCCGGGGTGCGGCTCGTGCACTTCGATGTGATGGACGGCCATTTCGTTCCGAACCTCACCATCGGTCCAGCCGTGGTGGCGTCTTTGGCTCCGTTGGTGCACCGGTCGGGCGCGTACGTCGATGCGCACCTGATGGTGGAACAGCCGGACTTGTTCCTCGAACCCTTCGTCGCGGCCGGGGCGGATGCCCTGAGCGTTCACGTGGAGACAGGGCCCAACCTCCATCGCACCCTTGCCCGCATCAGAGAGCTCGGAGCCTCGCCCGGAGTGGTGGTCAACCCGGCCACACCACTGGTTGCCATAGAGGAAGCCATGCTGTTCGTGGACTACGTGCTGCTGATGAGCGTCAACCCAGGGTTCGGTGGCCAGGAGTTCATAGCGGAGACGGTCGACAAGGTGAGACGCCTCAGGGAGATGCTGCCTCCGCGGGTGGCTATCGAGGTCGATGGTGGAGTGGGGCGCGAGAACGCCCGACGTCTGGCGGAAGCGGGAGCCGATTGGCTGGTGGCCGGATCGGCCGTCTTCGGCGAGGGAGACCCCGGCGTGGCTGCCGGAGTCCTGCAGGAGATCATCTCGTCTAGCGCCGCACCTGAGCGCCGCTAGACGACCGACCCCGGTTGGGCATGCGCCGCCCCGACGCGCCCGGGTCTGCTCGTTGCCTCACGCACGAGTGTACTCTAGCTCGGTCTGTTGCCCGCCGCGGCGGCGCTGTGGTACATTCCCCGATGTCTGCGTGAGCAGATCAAAGAAACGGTCTTCAGGGACGGGTGAGATTCCCTACCGGCGGTGACAGCCCGCGAGCCCCACGGGGCCGACCAGGTGCGATTCCTGGGCCGACAGTGAAAGTCTGGATGGAAGAAGGCCGGCGCGCTTGGGTGCGCCACCCACCCCTGAGGCCCCGTGCGCGTGGGGTTCTTTTTTGACTCTGAACAAGAGCGACAGGCATTTTCTCGAACGCGCGATGGCGCTGGCCGAGCGCGGCCGCGGCCTCACTTCTCCGAACCCGCTCGTGGGTGCTGTCGTCGTACGGGAGGGGCGCGTGGTGGGCGAAGGCTTCCATGCCGCGGCGGGACAGGACCACGCCGAGATCGTCGCCATGAAGGACGCGGCGGGCGGCCTGACCCACGGCGCTTTGACCGGGGCCACCGTATACGTGACGTTGGAGCCGTGCTCTCATCACGGGCGCACTCCACCCTGTGCCGAAGCCCTGATCGACGCGGGTGTCGCTCGGGTCGTGGTCGCGGCCGACGATCCGTCTGCCTGGGTCCACGGCCAAGGATTGGCGCGCTTGCGGGACGCGGGGCTCACCGTGGATGTGGCCACCGGAGATCTGAACTATCGGGCGCGCCGCCAGAACGACCCGTTCCGAAAGCACGTCACCGAGGGATTGCCTTTCGTAACGTATAAGTACGCCATGACCCTCGACGGACGGGTCGCCACGGAGAGCGGGGATTCTCGGTGGATCTCCGGCGAGGACAGCCGGCGCCGCGTACACGAGTTGAGGGCGGAGTCGGACGCCGTGGTCGTGGGAGCGGGCACCTTGCGCAGAGATGACCCCCAACTGACGGCCCGCGAAGTCGCGGTACACTCTCAACCCCTGCGGGTGATCATCGACTCGAATCTCGGGATTGTGCAGGGTTCCGCATTGCTTCGTACCGCATCCGAGGGCCCGGTACTGCTCCTGTGTGCCGAAGGAGTCGAAGCCTCCCGACGATCCGAAGTGACGGCCTGGGGGGCCGAGGTCGTCGCGGTACCATCCGGAGCCGACGGTAGACCCGTACCGCACGAGGTCGCGCGACTGCTTGCCGCGCGGGACGTGCAGAGCGTATTCATGGAAGGCGGCCCTCGCCTCGCGGCCGCCTGGTGGGACGCGGGTCTCGTCGACAAGGTCGTGGCCTTTGTGGCTCCCGTTCTCGCCGGCGGCGTCGCCGCTCCAGGACCTCTGCCTTCGGTGGGATACCCGCACATGGACGCGGCCCTCCGGCTTCGGGATGTGGAGATGCTTCCCAGCGGAGTAGATGTGTGCGTCACCGGGTACGTCAGGGAGCCGTACTGATGTTCACCGGTCTGATCGAGGAAGTGGGGAGCGTGCTCCGAGTCGAGAAGCGCGCCCAAGGCGCTCACCTCTACATCGGGGCGCAGAAGGTCACGCAGGGCACGCGATTGGGCGATTCCATCGCAGTCGACGGCGCGTGCCTGACCGTGGTGCACGCCGCCGCGAGCCAGTTCGCAGTCGATTGCATGGCCGAAACGCTGGCCACCACGACGCTTGGTGAGCTACGGCCCGGTGCCGCGGTCAACCTCGAACGTGCGATGGCTCTTGGCGACCGGCTCGGCGGGCATCTCGTCCTCGGCCACGTGGATGGTGTGGGGGAGGTCGTCTCGGTGCGCGAGCAGGGCATCGCGCGACACCTGCGGGTGGCATTCCCCGTGGAACTGGGAGCGTATCTGGCTCCCAAGGGCTCAGTCGCCATCCACGGTATCTCACTCACCGTCATCGAGGTGGAAGGGTCTGAGTTCGGCGTGGGAGTGATCCCGCACACGCTGAAAGAGACCACCTTGCGGGATGTGCGGGTGGGCCGCCGGGTCAATCTTGAAGCCGACGTCCTGGCGAGGTATGTGCGGCAGGCTCTGCTCGGAGGCGGCCGGCACAGGAGCGCCCACCCCGGAGGTATGAGCTTCGAAGCGCTCAGGGAGGCGGGCCTCCTTGACTGATACGAACCTGCGGGCGGAGATCCCGCTCGCTATGGAAGGAGAACCGACATGACGGATGGAACCCCGTTCGCCACAGTCGAGGAGGCGCTCGACGAGATCAAGGCGGGTCGCATGGTGGTGGTGGTGGACGACGAGGATCGCGAGAACGAGGGTGACCTCACGATGGCCGCTCAGTTCGTGACGCCCGACGCGATCAACTTCATGGCCACCTACGGCCGTGGCCTGATCTGCCTCGCCCTGACCCCGCAGAGAGCGGACAAGCTGAATCTGCACCCCATGACCCGGCAGAATCAATCCCGCTTCGAGACCGCGTTCACCGTCTCTATCGAGGCAAGAGAGGGCGTCACCACGGGCATCTCGGCCGCCGATCGTGCGCGTACCGTGCAGGTGGCCATCGATCCCCGCAGCGGGCCCGAAGACTTGGTGCAACCCGGACACGTCTTCCCACTGCGCGCCCGCGCGGGCGGGGTGCTCGAGCGCTCGGGCCAGACCGAGGCCGCGGTCGACCTCTCGCGCATGGCGGGCCTCAACCCAGCCGGCGTCATCTGCGAGATCATGAACGACGACGGCACGATGGCCCGGGTGCCCGATCTGATCCCCTATTGCGAACGTCACGGTATCAAGCTGGTCACCGTAGCCGATCTCATCGAATACCGTCGGCGCACCGAACAACTCGTGGTTCGTGGAGCGGTCGCCCAGCTGCCCACGCGGTGGGGCACCTTCACAGCCTACGGTTACGAAAGCCTTCTCGACAAGGAGCAGCACCTGGCGGTCGTGAAGGGGGATGTCGCGGGCAAAGAGAACGTCTTGGTGCGCGTGCACTCCGAGTGTCTCACCGGCGATGTGCTCGGCTCTCTGCGCTGCGATTGCGGCGAGCAACTCGCGGCCGCGATGGAGGCCATCGAGCGCGAGGGGTCGGGCGTACTCGTCTACATGGCCCAGGAAGGCCGTGGCATCGGCCTTCTGAACAAGCTTCGTGCGTACCGGTTGCAGGAACAAGGGCGCGACACGGTGGAGGCGAACGTAGAACTCGGGTTCGCGGCCGACCTACGCGATTACGGCATCGGCGCCCAGATACTCGTCGACCTTGGTTTGACGACGATCCGTCTCATGACCAACAACCCACGTAAGCTCGTGGGTCTTGACGGGTACGGGCTCACGGTCGTGGGGAGAGTGCCGCTCGAGATACCTCCGCGCGACGAGAACCTCGCGTATCTGCAGGCCAAGGCCGACAAGATGGGCCACATACTGCATCACCAGGGACTACGGCTCGAAGATATCCACGTGGAGGGAGAGACAGATGAGTGACAAGACGCACGGTGGCATCGTCTACGAGGGTGATCTCGTGGGGGACGGCTTGGCCTTCGGCATCGTGGTCGGTCGCTTCAACGAGTTCATCTCGAGCAAGCTGCTCGGGGGAGCTCTCGACAGCCTCATCCGTCACGGGGTCGATCCGGTCAAGGTGGAAGTGGCCTGGGTGCCGGGAGCGTTCGAGATCCCCCTGATAGCCCGGCGCATGGCGGCCAGCGACCGCTATGACGCGGTGCTGACCCTCGGGGCGGTCATCCGCGGATCGACGCCCCACTTCGACTACGTGGCCGCGGAGGTGGCGAAGGGAGTGGCCAAGGCCGGTTTCGACTCCAACACTCCCGTGATCTTCGGCGTGCTCACCACCGACACCATCGAGCAGGCTGTTGAACGTGCGGGCACCAAAGCGGGGAACAAGGGCTGGGATGCGGCAATGGCGGCCCTCGAGATGGCCAACCTCGGCCGGGCGATGAGCGGGGCGGGTCTTTAGGGGAGGCTCCAGAGGACCCCGTACTCGGGAAGGCCCGGGAGAGAGCAAGAGAAGCGGCCGGGGGACGAAGACCCCGCCGGCCGCCGTCAGCGACTCAGCGACTCACGACTCAGTGACTCACGACTCAGCGACTCAGAGAATCAGAGGACCTTCTGCACCTTGTGGGCCTTCAGACACTTCGTGCATACGTACGCCCGGGTCGGCTTGCCTTTGAGTAAGACATGCACCCGCTGCACGTTCACATTCCAGCGGCGCTTCGTCGCCCGCATGGAATGGCTCCGGTTGTTACCGAAACCTGGGGTCTTGCCGCACACTGCACAGATCCTCGACATCGTATCCTCACCCTTCTCCGGGGTAGCGCGCTCTCTGGGACGGCATAGTATCCCCGGCGAAGCCCCCGTTGACAACCCCGCCGTCATTCGATGACCTTCGGGGCATTCTCCTGCCGTGATATACAATGAGCACACCACATCGAACGATCAACGAGGGAGGGTATGGCGACCTTCACCAAAGACATGGCGATACTGGATGCACTCCAGGCGGATCCGCGGGCGAGGGACGTCTTCACCGCCCACGGCCTTGCCTGCATAGGTTGCATGGGTGCGATGATGGAGTCGATCGAGGACGGTGCGCGCATGCACGGCCTCGACCCGCAATCGATCCTGCGTGATCTGAACGCCTTGGTGCCCCTTCCGGCCTCCGCGGACTAGGGGACGACGCCATGGATGAGCCGGACGTGGTCGCCGGAACCGAGCCCACGAAGATCCCGGGGCAGGTGGTGGTGACAGACAAGGCGATCGCCGACATCGTCGGTTGGACCGTTCTCGAATGCTACGGCGTCGTCGGGATGGCCGCGCCGAACCTCGCCCGGGGAGTCGGCTCCCTCCTCACCAGGGACAAGCTCCATCAGGGCATCCGCGTGGCTCAAGATGACGCTCGTATCCACATCGATCTCTACGTCATCGTCGAATACGGGCTGAATGTTGCTGAGGTCGCCGGGAACGTACGGTCCCAGGTGGCGTACAACGTCAAGAGGGCGACGGGCCGTCCGGTCACCGACCTCCACATCCATGTGCAGGGAGTCAGGGTTGGAAGCTGACTCGAGGCTCAGAGCGGTCACGACGGCCAACGCCCGCGCCCTGGTGGGTGCCTGCCATCGAGCCATCGAAGCCCGGAAGCAACAGGTGAACGATCTCAACGTGTACCCCGTCCCCGACGGCGACACGGGCACGAACCTTCTGCTCAGCGTGAGGGCCGTGGTCGCGGATCTTGCGAACGCCGACGATACCCTGCCGCGTCAGGCTGTATGCGACGTGGTCACGAACGCCGCGCTCATGGGAGCCCGCGGCAACAGCGGTGTGATCCTCTCGCAGATCGTGAGGGGCGCGATGGAGGCCTTGGCCGAGATGGAGATGGTCTCGGCGGCGGGAGTCGTCAAGATCCTCAGACGCGCCACCGACACTGCCTACCGGGCGGTGAGGAAGCCGGTGGAGGGCACCATCCTCACGGTGTTGCGCGAGATGACCGAGGCCGCCGAGGCCGCCCCGGAGACCATAGGCCTCCCGGAACTGCTGGCACTGATCGTACATACGGGCTGGAAGAGCGTGGAGAGGACGCCCACTCTGCTCAAGGTGCTGGCGGACGCGGGCGTGGTGGATGCGGGTGGATATGGCCTCATGGTCATGATTGAGGGCATGGTCGGAGGCGAAACGGGGGAGGAGGGCGCCGCCGCGGACGCGCTCTTCAGCATCCCCGGCATCGCTGAGAGCACAGCCGACGAACACGGCGACAGCATCTATACTTACTGCACCACCTTCCTTCTCAAGGGTGTCGCCCTCGACGGCCCCGAGCTCGAGAGACAGCTCGATCCTCTCGGGGACAGCCTGCTTGTGGTCGGCACCGACCGACAGCTCAAGATACACGTACACACCGATGAGCCGGGCGTGGTCCTGGGGTTGGCGACCGCGCGCGGAGTGCTGCTGCAGGTCGCGATCGACAATATGAAGATCCAGACCGCCGAGAGGGACGCCCGGCTCGCCGCCCCCTCGCTCCGCCCTGCCACAGTGGGGAAGACGCAAGTGGTGGCGGTGGTCGCGGGCGCGGGCATGCGCGAGCTCTTCCAGAGTCTTGGCGCGGGCCCGTTCGTCGAAGGGGGGCAGTCTATGAACCCGTCCGCCGAGGAGATCATGAACGCCGTCGCCGCCGCTCAAGCTCCCGCGGTCCTGATCCTGCCCAACAACAAGAACATCGTCATGGCCGCCGAGCAGGTAGCCTCTCTTGCCGAGAAGTCGGTGGCTGTGCTCCCCACACACTCGATGCAGGTTGGACTCTCCGCCATGGTGGGCTTCGACCCTGAGAACTCGCTCGACGAGAATCTGGCCGAGATGACCGGTATCCTCGAGGAGGTGCTCAGCGGCGAGGTGACTCGGGCGGTGCGCGACTGCGTGGTCGATGACGTCGACGTCCGTGAGGGAGCATTCATCGGGCTTGTCGAAGGAAAGCTCGTGGCGAGTGGTGATGATTTCTACGAGGTGGCTCGCGACGTCACAGCTCGACTCCTCGCGGGGGATCGGGAACTGGTCACGGCGCTCATCGGAGAGGGCGACGGGGCGGATTCCGCGCGCGCGGCGGTCGACCGTCTGCGCGAGGAGTTCGACTACGCCGAGTTCGAGGCCCACGAGGGTGGGCAGCCTCTGTATCCGCTGCTGTTGGCGGCCGAATAGACGCGCAGCTCCGTAGCCCGGCATCACGAATCGAAACCAGGTAAGGGGGAGTCATGGGCATGGTGGATGAGTTCAGATTGGACAGGACGAACACCGCGATAGTCGTGGACTCGACGGCGGACCTCAGTGCCGGGCTCGCCGCCGATCCGAACCTTTCGATGGTGCCGCTGAACGTTCACTTCGGCGAAACGTCCTATTGCGATTGGGTGGACATCCAACCGACCGAGTTCTACGCGAGGCTGAAGACCGCCGACGCGTTGCCCACGACCTCTCAGCCGTCTCCGGCCAGGTTCGTGGACGAGTACAAGAGACTCCGCACGCAGTTCGAACGCATCTACTCCATCCACCTGAGCTCCAAGCTCAGCGGCACGTTCGAGAGTGCGACGACCGCTCAGCAGGAGTTCACGGGGATCACGGTCATAGACACCGGAATGGTGAGCCAGTCGGGAGCGTTGCTCGCCCGTCAGCTGCTGGAGATGCTCGACGCGGGCACCTCCCACGACGAGATCATGAGCTACGTCGATCGTTTCCGAAAAGACTCAGGCAGAGTGTTCATCTTGGACACGCTCGAGTACCTGCAGAAGGGCGGTCGCATCGGCAAGGCCGCCGGTCTCGTGGGCAGCCTGCTCAGCATGAAGCCGTTGCTCACGTTCAACGAGGGCATCGTGGACACGTACAAGAAGGTGCGAGGTGAGCGCAAGGCCATGGCCGCCATGCAGGAGTACTTCCTCGAGAAGACCTCACCCGGTGCCCGCGTAGCGGTCGCCATCGCCCACGCCGCCGCGCCCCACAAGGTCGACGAGGTGCTCGACCTCCTCAAACAGACCGACCGCGACGTTCACCTGGTGCTGCGGGGAGAAGTCGGCTCCGTGATCGGCACCTACGCCGGTCCCGGGGCAGTGGCCCTCTTCTTCATCGAGGAATGAGCGAACGGGGAGGTGGCATCCACTTCCCCCTAGGACGGCCGGCCTCCCCGTCCGGGGAGGCGCCGGCACTGCCGCCAACTTCGAAGCGACTGATCGACCCGAGTCGTCTGGAGAGACCGCTCGACTCTCTGCGCGGAGTCGGCCGGACGCGGTCGGCCGCACTCGCGGCGCTCGGCCTCCGGAGTCTGGCCGACCTCCTCGAGCGGATCCCCTTCCGCCACGAGAACCCAGTGCGCCTAGCCAAGGTAGCGGAGTTGCGTATCGGTGAGGAGGCCACCGTTCGTGCGACCGTCAAGACCATCGCGGTCCGTCCGACCCGAAGGCGCGGTCTGAAGGTCCTGGAGGCCTTGGTCGCCGATGAGAGCGGCACCGTGCGCGCCGTCTGGTACAACCAGGCATACCTAGCCGATGCCTTCTCCAACGGACCTGAGGTCCTTCTCAAAGGCAGCCTGCGGCGCTACGGCACGCTGCTCTCGTTCGTCGTCACGAGCCACGAGTTGCTCAGTTCCGGCGAACCGTCTGAGGGCATCCATACGTTGGGCCTGATCCCCGTCTATCCCGCGTCGGGAGATGTGAGCGTGCGCTTCATCAGGAGCCTGCTGGGTTCGTGTCGAGACGAGGCACAGCACGTCGTCGACCCGTTGCCCTCGCGCGTCGTGGCCTCCCACCGCTTCCCCGGACGCAGAGACGCGCTCCTCTCGTCCCACTTCCCCGCCAGTATCTCGGAGGCTCGAGCATCACGGAAGCGGCTTGCGTTCGAGGAGCTGCTCCTGCTCCAGCTTGCCCTGCAGAAACACCGCCGGGAAGAGGAATCGGATCGTCCTGCGGTCGCGCTTCCCGCTCCCGGCACACTTGCCGCGCGATTCCTGCGCGATCTGCCGTTCGCTCCCACCGGAGCGCAGACCAGGGTCATGGCCGATGTCGACCGCGACCTCGCGCGCGCGATCCCCATGCGGCGCCTGCTACAGGGGGATGTGGGCTCGGGAAAGACGGCCGTAGCCGCCTACAGCCTGGTGAGAGCAGTCGAGGCGGGGGGCCAAGGAGCTGTGATGGTACCCACCGAGGTGCTTGCGGATCAGCATGCGGTCAGGCTCGGCGAACAGTTTGGAGCCCTCGGGATCCGGGTGGCCCTCCTGAAGGGCTCGACGCGGGCCGCGGCCCGCCGGGACACGGTTAGACGCCTCGCCGCGGGCGAACCCATGGTCGTCGTGGGCACCCACTCGCTCATACAGGACCAGGTCGCGTTCGGAGCCCTCCGAGTGGTGGTGGTCGACGAGCAGCATCGGTTCGGTGTCAGGCAGCGCGCCGCCCTGTTCACTCCGTCGGGCGACGACTCCTGGCCGCACGCACTCCATATGACGGCCACTCCCATCCCGCGGACCCTGTGTCTTACCCTGTACGGAGATCTCGACGTGAGCGTGATCGATGAGCTCCCGCCGGGGCGCACGCCTGTGCTCACACGTCTCTTCTACGACGACAACAGGGACGACCTGTGGAGCTTCGTACGAGCCCGGCTGGACGAGGGCCGGCAGGCGTTCGTCGTGTGTCCTCTCATAGACGACAACGTGGCCGTCACCGCGGCCTCGGCATCGGAGACCTTCCGATCTCTCACCGGAGGGCCCCTCGCTTCGTACCGTCTAGGGCTCGTCCACGGCCGACTCAAGAGCGAGCACAAGAGCGAAGTCATGGCTGCCTTCTCTGCCGGCGGACTCGACGCACTCGTGACCACGACCGTGATCGAAGTGGGGGTGGACGTGCCGAACGCCACGGTCATGGTGGTCGAGGATGCTCACCGATTCGGCATATCCCAGCTCCACCAGCTACGAGGCAGGGTGGGGAGGGGGGCCGAGCGAGGCTACTGCCTCATAGGCGCAGACTCCGCCGAAGGCGAAGCGAGAGAACGCCTGGAGACATTCGCGCGCACCAATGACGGCTTTGCTCTGGCTGAGGCGGATCTCCGAGCACGGGGCGAAGGCCAGGTATTCGGTGAGCGCCAGACGGGGTGGGGCGATCTGAAAGTGGCTCGCGTGCTCCGGGATCAGAAGATCCTCGCGCTGGCAAGACGAACGGCGACCTCGCTGCTGGAGGGGGATCCCGAGCTGTCGTCACCCCAGAACCGCCTGTTGGCCGACGCCGCCCAGGTGCGTTTTGGCGGTCTGACTTCCTGGCTGGACAATGTCTAGGGGCCCAGGGCACGTTCGGATCGTCGCGGGCAGTCGAAGAGGCAGACGCATACGGGTCATGCCGGGGCCGGCGATCCGTCCCACCTCCGACCGGGTGCGCGAGGCGCTCTTCTCTGCCCTGGGGGCCATGAACCACCTCCGGGTGCTCGATCTCTTCGCTGGGTCGGGAGCCCTGGGTCTCGAGGCGCTCTCTCGGGGGGCTGATGCATGCACGTTCGTGGAAAGCGACTCCCGCGCTGCCGGCGTTCTCAGGCAGAACATCGCGTCACTCGACTTCGATTCCGTGGCGGAAGTCCTCCTGACCGACTATCGCTCCGCTCTCCGTACACTCGTCCTCAAAGGGGAGCGCTTCGATTTGCTCTTTGTGGACCCTCCCTATAAAATGCTCGCGCAGGTCGAAGAGGCCGCCGCGACCGTGCTGCCGCAAGTGCTCGAGTCCGGGGGTCTCGTTGTCGTAGAGGGGCCGTCGACAGCCGAATCGCAGCTCGCGCTGCCGGTTGTCTTCCGTCGTCGCTACGGCTCGACGCTCATCACCATCTATGGGGAGGAGTCTGACCGGGGTGGATACCGCGCTGTGCCCGGGGACGTATGATCCCGTCACGATAGGTCACCTGGATATCATCACCCGCTGCGCCCGCACCTTCGAGAAGGTGTTCGTGGCCGTGGTGAACGATGCATTCCGCAAGCAACCCCTGTTCAGCGTGGAGGAGCGGGTGTGTTTTCTGGAGGAGTCGACCAAGCACTTGGAGAACGTATCAATCGTGGTGCTCGAAGGCTTGGTCGTGGAGAAGGCCCGTGAGGTCGGTGCGGATTCCCTCGTGAAAGGCCTGCGGGCGGTCACAGATTTCGAATACGAGTTCCAGATGGCCCAGCTCAACAAGAAGCTCGACCCAGCTCTCGAGACCGTGTATCTGATGGCCTCTCCGGAGTACAGCTTCTTGAGCTCGAGCGGTGTCAAGGAGATCGCTCGTTTCGGGGGATGCGTCGACGACCTCGTGCCCCCGTTGGTGGCCGAAAAGCTCAGGCAAGTGTACTCGTCCCTGGAGGCGTGAGATATGGACGTGCTGGTTCTCATCGATAAGCTGGATGATCTGGTCCACAGCGCGAGTACTCTTCCGATGACAGATAAAGTCATGATAGACCGCGATCAGATCTACGATCTGCTCGACCAGATGCGGGCGACCATCCCCGAGGAGATAAAGCAGGCGCGATGGATCGTGAAAGAGCGCCAGGAGATGCTCTCCGAGGCGAAAGAAGAGGCGGAGCGTCTTGTGAGCGAGGCTCGAGACGAGGCCGTGCGCCTCGTAAGTGAGCAGGAAGTAGTGCGTCTCGCGGAGCGTCAAGCCGAAGAGATCGTCAGGGACGCGGAAGCCCGCAACCGCGAGATCCGCTACGGCGCCGAGGACTACGCCGACGAAGTGCTCGGGACTCTTGAGAACAGCCTTGATAAGTTCACCGCTGCGGTCCAGCGTGGCCGCGAACGGCTTCAGGGACGGTCGCAGAGGGAACAGTAGGTCGCCGCGGTAACGACCGCCCTTCTCGTGGCTCACACACCCGACACCCTCGACCTGCGCGAACTCGCCCTCAAATCAGGCGGTTCGGTCGAGAGGGTGTTTTCTCTGGGTATCGCACCCGTCATGCTTGGGGGTCTCTCCTTCGACGTGGTGATCAAGGGTGACGGCGTCCACGTCCTCGTTCGCAGGATCGGAGGTGGATATCTGCTCGATATCTCCCTCCGTGCCACCGTCTACGGTCCCTGCTACCGCTGCCTCGAGGAGGCGGTCCTGGAGGTGCAGGCCTCGCAGGAGGAGTACGTGCCGCAGCGGGTGGAGGAGTGGCAGGAGGCCGAAGTCTCTGCCTTCATCGACGACTTCGTCGTAGATGTGGCCGCTCTCGCCCGTGAAGCCCTCGTGCTCGCGCTCCCGCTGAAGCTCCTATGCGACGAATCGTGTCGAGGGTTGTGTCCCGGCTGTGGGAACCCCACGGCATCCCCCGAGTGCGCGTGTGACGTCGTCGAACCGGATCCGAGGTGGTCTCCGCTCGCCGGTCTCGACCTCGGTGATGCGGAGAACGGAGAGACATCCGGACCGCCTTTCGACGCGCGATCGACGTGAGGGCGGCGCTCATGGGCTTGAAAACGGACTACATATGCGGTAATAATTCACGGCTTCGCCCAAAGGAAGAGAAAGGCTCGCCCAGTGGCCGTTCCGAAGAAGAAGACCTCCAAGTCCCGTCGTGACAAACGCCGGGCCACCCATCAGATCCCAGGTGCCTCGGTGGGCGAATGCCCGCAGTGTCACAGCCCTCGACTCTCCCATCGGGTATGCCCGACGTGTGGGTCATATCGCGGCCGTCAGGTCGTGCAGGTGGAAGACTAGTAGTCTGAAGAGCGATCGGCCGACACCGGCTTTCCCACCTCGGATCTCCTCGTGCGTCGTCACTGGTACGGCTGCCACAAGCTCGGGGTATCACCCTTTCGATCCTGACTCTGGGACGAGGTAGGCTCCATGGGGGAGTCGACCACGTTCCATTGTGAGAGTTGCGGCTACGAGTCGCGGCAGATCCGCTGGGGCGTGAGCGTGCTCGACCCCCGTCGCCGTTTCATGCCGGCCGTATGTCTCCAGTGCAAGAGCTTCGTCGAAGTCGACCTCACCGGAGCCGACATCCTCATCGATGAGTTCACCTGTCCACATTGCTCGGCCGAGGTCTTCTTCGTCGAACAGGGCGACTCCTACCACTGTCCCCGTTGTTCGACGCCCGGCCTCCAACTTCACCAGGGCTCTGCGTACTGGTGAGGCCCGGGCACTGAACGAGACGCTCTTCGAGGCACGAGACAGGTAGCCACCGAACCAAAGCCACGCAAGAACACGGGAGGCAAGATCCGGCATGCAGACCATCGTGCAAGAAGGCAGGGCCATCCTAAGCCTGATCACGTCGATCCAGGTGCACGACGAAGCGCTCCGCTCGACGACCATCCATGAGTTCTCGGAGAACGTGAAGGTCTACTATCGCGATTTCGAGATCATCCGCATCGAGGCTCGAGAAGGCAATATCGAGATCCTTCCCGGCGCCGTCGCAGGAGTCTTCTGGATCGAGAAGGGTCGGCGCTATCAGCTGAAGGCCGGGGTCTAGAACTCACGAGCACCCACCGCGTCCTCCGGCAGTGTCATTTCGTGCGACTTCGACCTCCCGGGTGCTTCCGCCGAGGGACGCGGTCCGGTACAATACGGCACCTGTGGACCAGTTCGGGCGGCCGCGCTCGGACAAACGGACGCGAGAGTGAGGTGATCCGGCCTATGGGCCGCACCAGTGTCGGGAATGTGATTGTGTGAGCGTGGCTCTTCTGGGACGCGGCCTCTCGGGGCGGCGTCCCTTGTCTTGTTCAGGCCCAGCGCGAGCGTGGAGCGGAGTGGGCGATCCGCCTGATCCGCAGGGAACGAGTGAGGAGGATCGATGTCTCTGGTAGATCCGGCCAAGATCCGGAACGTCGCAGTGGTAGGGCACCGCGGCTGCGGCAAGACTTCACTGGTCGAGGCGATCCTGCACACGGCGGGCGTGAAGAACCGCCTCGGGAGCGTCGTCGACGGCACCACCGCCATGGACCACGACGAGGACGAGATCAAGCGCCAGATGACGATCTCCGCCTCCTTGGCCCACGTCGACTGGGACAAACGAAAGTTCAACCTCGTCGATACTCCGGGGGAAGCCTCGTTCATCACCGAGGCGACGGTCACGTTGTCGGTGGTCGAAGGTGCCTTGCTGGTGGTCAACGCCGTAAGCAAGGTCGAGGTGCAGACCGAGCGCCTGTGGCGCAGGTGCGAGCAGCTGGGAGTCGCCCGTCTGGTGGCGGTGAACATGCTCGACCGCGAGCGGGCCGACTTCGACGAAGTGCTGGTGGCGTTGGGCGAACGCTTCGGAGCGACCCCGGTGGCGGTGGCGCTGCCCATCGGCACAGATCTGTCATTCAGCGGCCTCGTCGACCTCCTAGACATGAAGGCCTACACGTACTCCGGCACGACGGGTAAGGGTCAGGAGACCACCATCCCCGATGACATGGCCGACGCCGTCGAGTCCGCGAGACTCGTTCTCGTCGAGCGCATCGCGGAATCCGATGACGGACTGATCGAGAAATACCTCGAGGGCGAAGAGCTCACGCATGAGGAGCTCCTCGCGGCTCTCAAGAACAGTGTCGCTGAAGGACGCCTCGCTCCGGTGTTGCCTCTTGCCGCAACGAAGAACATCGGTACCGACCGACTGCTCGAGATGATCGAATTCGGGCTCCCGTCGCCTGCGCGCGCGGGGACTCGATCGGTTCCGCTCGTGGATGGCTCGGGGGAGGCGGACATCGCCGCGGAACTCGACGCGCCGACGGCCATCGTGGTCTTCAAGACGATTTCCGACCAGTTCTCGGGCCGTATCAACCTGGCCAAGATCTTCTCCGGACGCATAGCCGGCGACTCCCAACTCCTGAATGCTCGCACCGGCGAACGTGAGCGTACCGGCAACATCCTCACGATGGTCGGCAAGGAGAGTAAGGGCATCGACGAGGCGGGGGCGGGCGATATCGTCGCACTCGCCAAGCTCAAGGACACCGCCACGGGCGATACCCTCACCGATCCCGCCCGCGCGGTGATGTTCCCGCCGGTGGAGTATCCTCCGCCCGCGATCTCATTCGCCATCACCGCCAAGGTGAAGGGTGAGGAGGAGAAGGTCTCCTCCTCGCTCAAGCGTCTCATCGAAGAAGACCCGGCCATGCAGTTCCGCTTCGACCCTCAGACGCACGAGATGATCATGGCGGGCACGAGCCAGGTGCACGTAGAGGTGGTTCTCGACAAGATGAAGCGCCGCTTCGGAGTCGAGGTCGACCTGCATCCTCCCCGCGTTCCCTACCGGGAGACCATCCGGAAGGCCTCCAAAGCTCAAGGGCGCCACAAGAAGCAGACGGGCGGGCGCGGCCAGTTCGGCGACTGTTGGATCGAGATCGAGCCTCTCCCCGGCGGCGAGGGCTTCCTCTTCGAGGACGCCATCGTCGGCGGATCGATCCCTCGCGGCTTCATCCCCGCTGTGGAGAAGGGCATCGTCGAGACCATGGAGCGCGGGGTGATAGCCGGGTATCCCGTGGTGGGTGTGAAGGTGCGCCTCTTCGATGGGTCGTACCACAATGTCGACTCGTCGGAGATGGCCTTCAAGATCGCCGGCAGCCTGGCCTTCCACAAGGCCATGGAGGGTGCCGCGCCGGCCCTACTCGAGCCGGTGATGAACGTGGAGGTCACCGCTCCCGAGGAGAGCATGGGCGACATCATGGGCGACCTCTCCAGTCGTCGAGGACGCCCGCAGGGCAGCGAGAGCCTGGGGGAGATGCACGTGATCCGAGCGCAGGTGCCCTTGGCGGAGATGCTCGTCTACGCGCCTCAACTCCGCTCCATGACCGGAGGTCGCGGCTCCTACACCATGGAGATCGATCACTACGAGGAAGTGCCGTCGCACCTCACCGACAAGATCGTGGAGGAAGCCAAAGCGGCCAAGGAAGAGTAGGCGGCACCCTCGGCCGGACCGGTCAGGAACTCACGCCAACCACCGTGACGAACGAGCTTCACCGCTGAACTACCACGCCCCCCGTGATGCGACACGGGGGGCGTGACGTCCTCTTGCCGTCCGGAGCGCCCGGTACCATCGCTTCTTGCCCTGGTGGTCGTGAAGGACTCATGCAACGATTGTTGTACTATGAAGGGTATGCAATCCAAAGGCAGTCAAGGGGACATGGTGGAGGATCCGAGACCGAGGCGCGTGACCGAGCTTCTGCGCGACGGGTTCGAATCGTTCTCGCGTTCCCAGAAGGCCATAGCCAGGTACATCATCGATCATCTTGGAGAGACGGCGTACCTGAGCGCCGAGGAGTTGGCGCGCAAGGGGAACACCTCGAGCTCCACGGTGGTGCGCTTCGCGCAGTCCTTGGGCTTCAGCGGGTATCCCGACCTCCAGAAGGCCGCACGCGATGAGTTCCGCCTGGGGGCTTCGTCGCGGGCCATCGTACATGATGACCAGCTGCTCTTCCTTGTAGAAGAAGACTACCTCACCCGGGCCTTGCGCACCGACATCCTGAGTCTCGAAGAGACCCTGGCGAAGAACACCCTGGCCCGCTTCAATCAGGCCGTCGAGATGGTCTCCTCCGCGGGAACGGTGCTGACCATCGGTATGCACGAAGCCTCCATCATCGCGACTCACGCATCGTACGTGTTCGAATTGCTCGGCTTCGCCACGAGCGCGGTGGTCGACACTTCCGAGGCCAACGTGGCCAGACTTCTGCGCCTCGGCCCCGACGACGTGCTTCTGGCGGTCGGGTTCCGCCGCGCCCACCCTCAGACGATCGCGTTCCTCCAGAAGGCCGTCGCCGCCGGTGTGCCCACCATCGCGATCACCGACAACTCGCTGTCGGAGATAGCCGGCAAGGCGGCGGTCACCTTGTACGCCGATATCGACTCCACGTTCTTCGCCAACTCCCTGGTGGGCCCTCTCAGCATGGTTGCGGCCCTGGCGGCCGCCACGTACGCGCGCGACCGCGACACGTACGACGCCCGAGTGAAGGCGGTACGAGCACACGTGGGAGAGTCTGGCTGGCTACGGTAGATCGACCGGGTGATCCGGCGTCCCGTTGATGGCGTCCGGGGGGTCGGGTAGACTCTGACTCCGGCCGGTACGCTCACCGCGTCCATTGCGGATGGGCTCATCCTGTAGGCCAGAGACGACCGGGCGGGGCGATACGCGCACCGCGTCGGGGTGGATACTGCGGAGGTCGACGATGTCAGGTCATTCGAAGTGGGCGAGCATCAAACACAAGAAGGCGTCGGTCGACGCCAAACGCGGCAAGGAGTTCGCGAAGCTCTCTCGCGCCATCACGGTCGCGGCGAAGGAGGGTGGCGGAGATCCGGAAGCCAGCGCCAGCTTGGCACAAGCCATTCAGAAGGCGAAAGACGCCAACATGCCCGGCGACAACATCGATCGCGCGATCAAGAAGGGTACCGGGGAGGGCTCAGATGCCGCCTCCTTCATGCACCTTACCTATGAGGGGTATGGGCCGAACGGAGTCGCAGTCTATGTCTTCGTCCTTACCGACAACAAGAACCGGGCGGCTGCCGATGTGCGTCACATCTTCGATCGCTGTGGGGGGAAGCTGGGCACCGACGGCTCGGTGGCCTGGATCTTCGAACGCAAGGGAGTGATCAGTGTCGATGCAGCCGGCTACGATGAAGACGAGGTGATGGCCGCAGCCATCGACGCCGGGGCCGAGGATCTCCTGTCAGAGGCCGGTATGTACGAGATACGCACGGATCCCGCGGATTTCATGTCCGTCCGCGACGCGCTACGCGAGGCGAGCATCGAGATCGCCTCCGCCCAACTGACGATGATCCCGAAGAACTCGGTGGCGCTCGATGAGTCCGACGCGAAGAAGACCTTCCGTTTGCTCGACGCACTAGAGGATAGCGACGACGTGCAGGAGGTCTTCGCGAACTTCGATGTGACCGACGAGGTGATGGAGGCGCTGACCGGCTAGGGTCGCTGTGGCTGACCCGCGCCGCTAGGCGACTCTCAAAGCATGGCAGTATCCAGCCGCATCATCCTCGGTATCGATCCGGGGACGGCCTCGACCGGCTTCGGCGTGATCGCTCAGCGTGGCAGCCGCTTGGAGGTCGTGGAGTACGGCGTGGTTCGCACCGAGGCCGGTGAAGAGCTCAGCGACCGACTGAGGGAGATCTTCGCCGCTGTCGGGGAGATCCTGCGCCACCATCGAGCGGCGGAAGCCGCCGTGGAGTCGCTGTTCTTCAACGTGAACGCACGCACCGCGTTCGCGGTAGGCCAAGCTCGGGGAGTGGCCCTTCTCGCGTGCGCGCAGTCCGGGTGCAAGGTCCACGAATACACCCCCCAGGAGGTCAAGCAGGCAGTTGTGGGATATGGCAAGGCCGACAAGGCTCAAGTGCAGGAGATGGTGCGGGTGCTTCTGCGCCTGACGGAACCCCCGAAGCCGGACCACGCGTCCGACGCCCTAGCGGTTGCGATCTGCCACGCGCACGGCCGGGGTCTCCGAGCGAGGATCGAACGCACACCCGGTCGGGCGGCGCATGGTGCCACGAGATCCGGTGGCCGTCCGGACCGCCGAGGGGAGGGCGATTGATCGAGCGCGTCAGAGGCACGGTGGTGGCCCTGCATGTTGACGGTGCGGTGCTCGACGTGGGTGGCGTGGGCTTCAGGCTGGAGATGTCTCGCACGACGCTCCGAGACCTCCCCCAGATGGGCGAGCCGGCGGTCGCCCTCACGTACCTGCATGTGCGCGACGAGGCTCTGCAGTTGTTCGGCTTCTCCAGCGAGGAGGAACGCGAGCTCTTTCTGCGACTGATCTCGGTGAGCAAGATCGGTCCCAAACTGGCGCTGGCCGCGCTCTCCGTGCGGCGGCCCCGCGAGGTGCGCAGGGCCATCGCCGCGGGCGACGTGGCGTTCTTCCAGTCGGTGCCGGGCATAGGCAAGAAGACGGCGGAGCGCCTCATCCTCGAACTCCGCGAGACGATGGCGGCGATAGAGGGCTCGATCACAGGCCCCCTCGCAGACGAAGAAGACGGGAGCGAGGTCCATCTGGCCAAGGCCGCACTCGCCGAGTTGGGCATGACCGCAGCCGAGGCCGAGCACCTGCTGCGCGACGCAGATCCGGACACCTCCGCGAATGAACTCGTGCGGGTCGCTTTGCGGAAACGACGGTAGAGGGTGGAGGAGGCGGCAGGTTGAACGACGGCATCGCGCGCATGGACGAAGACGAACGACTGGCCGATCCCGAGGAGCTCAAGGGCGACCAGGATCTGGACGGGTCTCTCCGCCCTCGGGCGCTCGGATCATTCACGGGGCAGCCGGTCCTGCGCGAGCAGCTGTCCATCTTCATCGAGGCCGCCCGCAACAGGGGTGAGCCACTCGACCACGTGCTGCTCGCCGGGCCCCCCGGCCTGGGGAAGACCACTCTCGCGAACATCATCGCGTTCGAGATGGGCGTGCACATCGTCACCACGTCGGGCCCGGCCCTGGAGCGCAAGGCCGATATGGCAGCCATCCTCACCAATCTCGAGGAAGGCGACGTGCTGTTCATTGACGAGATCCATCGCTTGAATCGGGCGATCGAAGAGATCATGTACCCGGCGATGGAAGACTTCGAGATCGACATAGTCATAGGACAGGGGCCGAGTGCGCGCAGCATCAGACTCGATGTGCCGCGCTTCACGCTGATCGGCGCGACCACACGCTCCGGGCTGATCACGACGCCGCTCCGCGACCGCTTCGGCTTCTCGCACCGTCTTGACTACTACTCCCAGGAAGACCTGAGCACGATCATCGATCGGTCGGCCGGCATACTCGGCGTGAGCATCGAGCCGGAAGGGGCACACATGCTCGCCCTCCGCTCGCGCGGCACCCCCCGCATCGCCAACCGCCTCCTCAAGCGAGTGCGCGACTACGCGCAGGTGCGTCACGAAGGGCGCATCACGGAGGGGGTCGCCGCGGAGGCCCTCCGCCTCTTCCAGGTGGACGACGAGGGCCTCGATCGAGTCGACCGGGAGATCCTCACTCTGATCCTGGAGAAGTTCGACGGCGGCCCGGTGGGCCTGTCGACCCTGGCAGTCGCCATCGGGGAAGAGGCCGACACGATCGAGGACGTCTACGAGCCCTATCTTCTACAACGGGGCTTCCTCATGCGCACGCCGAGGGGGCGCGTGCTCACTCGGCTCGGCTACCTGCACTGCGGCGCCACGCCGCCCAGGGGACCGAGCACGCTGTTCGAACCGCTGTGAGACTACTGCTTCACGTGTGTTGCGGACCGTGTGCCGCCGGCACCCTCGACCATCACAGGGCAGCCGCCTCCGACGTGGTGGGATTCTTCTACAACCCGAACATCCACCCCTTCATGGAGTACCGGAGCCGGCTCGCAGGAGTGCGCGACTTGGCGGCTGCGAGACACCTCCCCATCCGGGAAGACCTGTGGTTCGACCCGGAACAGTGGTTCGAGGCCGTGCGGGGCGGGCCCGAGGAGCGGTGCAGGCGCTGCCTCGCGCTTCGCCTGGGAAGGGCCGCGGAGGAAGCGTTGGCAGCCGGAGCCGATGCGTTCGCCACTACTTTGGCCGTGAGTCCCTGGCAGGACCATGCGGCGATCGAAGAGGAAGGAGCGTCCGCGGGAGACGCGGCAGGTGTGGTCTTCGTCTACGAGGACCTTCGCCACCTCTACGCCGACTCTCGTCGCGTGGCGCGTGAGCTCGCCCTCTATCGACAGAGGTACTGCGGCTGCCTCATCTCCGAGTGGGAACGCCATCGTGATCAGCGCTGAAGCCGTCGAGGAGTAGACGTGCGCCTCGACGAACTCGACTTCGCCTTTCCCGAGGAACTCATCGCGCAGCGTCCCAGTGAGCCGCGGGACGCCTGCCGGCTTCTCGTCGTCGACAGGAACAGTGGTGCTCTCTCGCATCGGATCTTCCGCGACTTGCCGACACTGCTCAGGCCTGGAGACGTGCTCGTGGTCAACGAATCGCGCGTCCTGCCGGCACGGGTATGGGCGCACAAGAAGACCGGCGGTCGGGTCGAGTTGCTGTTCCTGCGAAGAGCCGACCGGGCGACCGAGTCCCACGGGCACGAGAAGGCCGGGTCGACGGCGGAGGGCCGCGAAGTGTGGGAGGTGTTGGCCCGCCCATCCTCACGTCTTCGCGCCGGCGTCGCCCTCACGGTCGGACACGACACGAGCTTGACGCTCCAAGAATCGCTCGGAGACGGCCGTTGGCTGCTGAGCCATCAGGGCGCACCCGATGTCCTGGACTTGCTCGAACGATACGGGGCCATGCCGCTTCCGCCCTACATCCGGACTCCACTCCAAGACCCCGATGAGTATCAAACCGTGTACGCGACCGTGCCCGGCTCAGCCGCGGCGCCCACAGCGGGCCTTCATTTCACCCCTACACTTCTGTCGCGCCTGGGGGAAGTCGGCGTACAGATCGAGAGAGTCACGCTGCACGTGGGCGCCGACACGTTCCGTCCCGTCAGCGCGGAACAGGTGGAGGAGCATCAGATACACACGGAGACCTACCACGTCGAGCAGGCTGTCGCGGAGCGTCTCGATCGGGCGAGAGCCGAGGGTCGCCGCCTGGTAGCCGTAGGCACCACGGCCGTCCGGGTGCTCGAGACGGTGTACGGGCAGTCAGAGGCACGTGAAGGGGTGAAGATGCCGGCGACCGGGGCAACCGACGTGTTCATCACGCCTGGGTATCGGTTTCGCGCGGTCGACGCGCTGATCACGAACTTCCACCTGCCGCGCACCAGCCTGCTGGCGCTGGTGATGGCTTTCGGAGGTGTGCAGGTCGTGCGGAACGCGTACCAGGAAGCGGTCGAGCGCCGCTATCGGCTCTTCAGCTTCGGTGACGCCATGCTGCTCACCGGCGGAGACGATCTCGCATGAACGCCGGCATGAACGCCGGGAACCTGCCCGCCTTCAGGTTCGACGTGGTGGCCCGGAGCCAGGGCGCACGAGCCGGGGTCCTGCACACCCCGCGGGGGGCGGTGCGCACGCCGTGCTTCATGCCGGTGGGTACCAAGGGCACGGTGAAGGCTATATCGCCCGAGCGGCTTCGTTCGATCGGTGCGCAGATCGTCCTCGCGAACACGTACCACCTTGCGCTCCGGCCGGGGAGCGAGGTGGTCGCGGAGCTGGGCGGGCTCCACGGATTCATGGGATGGGACGGCCCCATCCTCACCGACAGCGGGGGCTTCCAGGTGTTCAGCCTCAAGGGAACCGCCACCATCCGCGACGAAGGCGTGGCTTTCCGCTCGGTGTATGACGGATCCACGCACACGTTCACGCCCGAGCGCGCCATGCTCGAGCAGCAGCGCTTGGGCGCCGATCTCGTCATGTGCTTCGACGAATGCCCTCCTGGCGGATCGCCGCGCGAGGATGTCGCCGCCGCGGTACGACGCACGGAGGCCTGGGCGCGTCGCTGCCGAGACGCCCACGTTCGGGCGGAGGGCCGGGGCCACGACGGCCCTCAGATGCTGTTCGGCATCGTCCAGGGTGGCACGCACCTCGACCTGCGTCGGGAGAGTGTGGCCGGATTGCTGGAACTCGACTTCCCTGGATACGCTATCGGAGGTCTTTCGGTCGGCGAGGAGCGGGGCGCGATGCTCGAGACGACGGAGGCCACAGCCGCCATGCTGCCCCCGGAGCGCCCCCGGTACTTCATGGGCATCGGGGACCCCGGGGGCCTGCTCGAGGTGATCGAACGGGGCATCGACATGTTCGACTGCGTGTTACCCACGCGCATCGCCCGAATGGGCACGGCGTTCGTGCCCGGAGGGCGGCTCAACCTCAGGAACGCCGAGCACACCTCCTCCAGAGAGCCGTTGGAGTCGGGGTGCCCATGCCAGGCGTGCACGACCTTCTCGCGGGGAGCTCTGCGCCACTTCGTCATGCAGAAGGAGATCCTTGGTCTTCAACTCCTCACCGAGCACAACCTCGTCCATGTGTTCCGCCTCGTGGAGGCGGCGCGAGCGGCTATCCTCGGCGGTCGTTTCGCCGAGTTCAAAGGAACGTTCTCATCCAATGGAGAGCACCGGTAGGTGGAGTAGGTCGTGGTAACATAGCCGTCATCAGCGCACCTACACTGCGCCGGCTCAGGAACTCAAGGAGGAAGCGTTGGGCAACTTCGGTCTATTGGCACTGTACGTTCTGGGCTTCATCGCCATCTTCTACTTCCTCGCCATCCGCCCGCAGCAGCGGCAGAGGAAGGCACACGACCAGCTCGTCTCGGGTCTGAAGCGCGGCGATCGGGTCGTCACCGTGGGTGGTCTTCATGGAAAGATCAAGCGCACGGAGGAAGACGTGGTCGTGCTCGAGATCGCCAAGAATGTGGACGTCAGGCTGGGTCGTCGCGCGATCGCCGAGGTTGTGACCACGGCTGAAACCACGTCTTCGTTCGGTCAGATCGACTCCGGCGACGGGGAAGCAACCGAAGACTAAGGGGCCGTCCATCAGGGGGCGGCGCCGAGGCGAGTCGCACGTGTGGCGGCCGGCTCGGCGTTCGAATTGACATAGTCCGCCCCTTGGCATATCCTCCGCCGCTGTGACTCGGAGGAAGAACGTCTCTCTTCCTGCCGCGCACCCGGAACCCGACGATTCTAGGATGGTACGAGCGTGTCCACGATGCGACGCAACGTGCTGACCCTGGCGGCCGTTGCCGTCCTGCTTGCTGTGGCCGGTTACTTCGTCCATCCCTTTGGTTCGAGTACGCGGCTCGGCCTCGACCTTCAGGGGGGTTTGGCCGTCATCCTCGAAGCAGAGGACAGCATCCGTGCTCCCCGCACGAACGATGGCATGAATCAGGCCATGAGCATCATCAACGACCGGATCAACCGGTTGGGGGTGACCGAATCTGAGGTGCAGCGACAGGGCGACTGGAAGATCAGCGTGCAGTTGCCCGGCATCGACAACACCGATGAAGCTCTGGCGATCATCGGGAAGACCGCGGTGCTCGAATTCTACGATGTCGTCGACTTCGGCCCGCCGTTCGCCACCGAGGAAGAAGCGCTCCAGGCCGCGGGTGTGGATTCCGAGACGAGATTACCCGCCGACCAACGGATCGTCCGCTGGCCCGCGGACGATCCTACGCGGACGCGATACTACCTGGTGGAGTCCCCGCCGGCCCTGACCGGGTCCGCCCTCTCCGGTGCCCAGGTGGGGTTCGACAGCACCAACCAGCCGAAGGTCGACATGCAATTCAAGGACGACGGTGCCGTGGCCTTCGCCGACGTCACCGAGCGACTGGCGCAAAGGAACCAGATCACCGGGCAGGACCAACTGCTGGTGATCGTGCTCGACGGGGTGGTGGAGTCGTCGCCACGCGTATCGGAGCGGATCGCGGGTGGTCGCGCCGAGATCACCGGGCGCTTCACGCTCGACGAGGCCAAGAACCTCGCGTTGGTCCTGCAAACAGGCGCCTTGCCCGTGGAGCTGACGGTGATCGACCAGCGCAGCATCGGGGCGACTCTCGGCAAGGCCTCGCTCCAGCAGGCGCTGTACGCGGGCCTGGTCGGGCTGGCGCTGGTGGCGGTGTTCATGGTGGCCTACTATCGTCTGCTCGGCCTCGTGGCCAACGTGGCGCTCGTCATCTACGGCCTGCTGTTCTGGGGGATCTTGAACGGGATCGATGCGGCGCTCACCCTTCCTGGCGTGGCAGGCATCATCCTCACCTTGGGCATGGCCGTCGATGCGAACGTCATCATCTTCGCCCGCATCAGGGAAGAGGTCGAAGCCGGCAAGACTGTGCGCACGGCGGTTGACGCCGGCTTCCGGAAGGCGCTCAGTGCCATCCTCGACGCCAACGTCACCACCCTGATCACTGCGGCCGTGCTCTTCTGGGCGGCGACCGGAGGCATCCGAGGGTTCGCGCTCACCCTGGGTATCGGTGTGGTCTTGTCGATGTTCACCGCCATCGTCGTCACGCGTGCTCTATTGGGTCTCTTGGCCGAGTGGAGACCGTTCAGAAATCCGGCGCTCACCGGTCTGCGGGTGAGAAGGGAGAACAAGGCATGACGGTCTATCCCTTCATGCGGTACAAGTGGTACTTCATCGCGCTTGTGGGCGTCGTCACTCTGTTCGCGCTGATCTCGATCCTCGTCTTCGGGCTCCGCCTCGGCATCGAGTTCAACGGCGGCGTACGCGTGGAAGTCAAGCTGGAGCGGCCGGCCACCGTGACGCAGGTGCGCGAAGCGGTCAGCGCGGTGGGGGTGGGCGACAGTGTAGTCCAGCCCGTGGGCGACGATGGCTTCGTGATAACCGCGTCGGAGTTGTCCGACGCTCAGTACGACGAGCTCATCGCGACCCTCGCCGAGGACTTCGGCGCCGAGCAGGCTGCGGCCGGCATGGAGCGCGTCGGGCCGAGCTTCGGGGCGGAGTCCGGGCAGAAAGCCTTGATCGCGGTACTCTTCGCCATCGCCGTCATAGTGCTCTACATCACGTGGCGCTTCGAGTACAAGTTCGCCCTTCCCGCGATCGTGGCCCTCGTACACGACGTAGCGCTCACGTTGGGCGTGTACGCGGTGACGGGACGTCTGGTCACCGCGGCCACCGTGGCGGCGGTGCTCACTATCCTGGGATACTCCATCAACGACACCATCATCGTGTTCGACCGCATCAGGGAAAATCAGATCCTGATGAAGAAGGAGTCGTACGCCTCCATGGTGGACCTGAGCATACGCCAGACCCTGGCGCGATCGATCAACACCGCGCTCACCACCCTCATGCCCATCGGCACCATCCTTCTTTTGGGTGGCGCCACACTGAAAGACTTCGCCTTCGCATTGTTCATTGGCATCGCTGCAGGCGGCTACTCGTCCATGTTCGTCGCGTCGCCCATCCTCACTCTCTGGAAAGAACGGGAGCCGCGCTTCCGTAAGCGGGCGGCGGCGGAGAAGGCCGCCAGGTAGTTCTCTCCACGTCGTCGCCCTCACCCCGGTCGGAGTGACCGGAAACGTCGCCGTTTCAGTGCTCTCCAGAGCCGGGAAGAGTGTCTGCGAACCCCGTCCAGGAAGGGAGAGGTCATGACTGAAGACGCCGACAAGACCACCCGCACGACCACCAACACGACTGCCGACAGCACCCCGGAGGAAAGCCCGCCTGCGGTACGCGATATCCTCGAGCGGGCTCTGCTCGTAGGGCTCGGAGCGGCCGCGCTCACCAAAGACCGTGTGCAGGCCGTAGCTGACGAATTCATCCGCAGGGGTCAACTCTCGGCGGACGAGGGCAAAGACCTCGTCGAGGGCTTGGCGGTCCGAAGCCGGGATGAAGCACGGTCGGTTCTTCGTGGGGCCGACTCGTCGATCCAGAGCGTGATGGGGCAGCTCGGAGTCGCCACGCAACGCTCGGTCGAAGACCTGGAGTTCCGCGTTCAGCAACTGGAGCATCGTCTGGCGCTTCTTGAGAAGCAGGCCGACGCGGCCTCCACGGTGGATGAGTAACTCACTTCGCGGTGCGCGCGGCAAGGGGGCGGTGGTGCCGAAGTGCGTGACACGCGAGTGACACAGACGCCGAAAGGACTCGTCGGCCGGGCCCGCAACCTCGATCGCCTGCGCCAGATCTCCGAAGTCGCGGTGCGTCACGGCTTCGGGTACCTGTTCGAGCGCCACAACCTGTGGACGGTCCTCGCGCTCCGCAAACGGGAGGTGCCCCCGGCTCCCCCGCAGTTGGGGCGCCATGTGCGGGAGTTCCTCGAGGAGCTCGGCCCCACATTTGTGAAGTTCGGCCAGTTGTTGAGCACGAGACCCGACCTGATTCCCCATGAAGTACTCGAGCAGCTTGTGCGCCTACAGGACCAGGTGCCGCCCTTCCCGTTCGATACCGTTCGCGCTGTCGTCGAGGAGGAACTCGGACTCACTTTGGAGCGGGCGTTCGTGAGCTTCGACCGCGTACCTATCGCCGCCGCGTCCATCGGGCAGGTGCACCGGGCGGAACTTCCCGGCGGGGCCCAGGTGGTGGTGAAGGTACAGCGGCCCGACGCCGCCCGGCAGATCCGCCGCGACATCGAACTGCTCGAGCAGACTGCGCTGCTGATGAAGGAGCACATGGGCGAGCGGCTCTTCGCCGATCCGGTGGCCGTGGTGCAGGAGTTCGCGCGGTCCATCTCCGCTGAACTCGACTACACGTTGGAGGCGCGCAACGCCGACCGGTTCGCATCCCACTTCTCAGGATCCCAGTCGGTCAGCATCCCCAGAGTGTATTGGACGCACTCACGACGCCGCGTCCTCGCTCTCGAGTACACGCACGGCACCACGCTGAACCTCCTCGACCTAGAGGAGATGGGGTACGCCGAGCGTTCCGTCCTCGCGGAGACCATCGCCGATGCGTGGTTCAAGCAGATTCTCGAAGACGGCTTCTTCCACGCTGATCCGCACCCGGCGAACATCATGTACCTCGAGCACGGCCGCATCGCCCTTCTGGATTTCGGCATGGCAGGCGCTCTGTCTCGGGAAGACCTGGAGCAAGGTACCCTCCTCTTCCTCGATGTGATGGGCCGCGATCTCGAGGGCGTCAAGCGCCGGTTGGCGCGCCTCGGGGTGCGCTGGCCCCGCGAGAAGGACCACGAGGTCACCGCGGCCTTGGAGCTGGGCTTCGCCCGCTACTTCGGCCTCAAGCTCGCCGACCTCGACGCCGGAGCGCTTATCCATGAGGTATTCGACCTCATCTACCACCTGCATCTGAACCTGCCTTCCCGCTTCCTCCTTCTCGAGAAGTCGCTGCTCACTCTGGAGGGCGTGGCGACAACCGTCTATCCAGATCTCAACGTCTTCCAGATGGCACGACCGTACGCACGCCGCCTGCTCGTCCGGCGCTACCGGCCCGACGTAGCCCTTGCCGGTGCCGGCCGCTCGTTCGAGGCATACGCCAGAGTCCTACGTGACTATCCTTTCCAGTTACACGACCTGCTCGAGGAGATGCGTGACGGCGAACTCGAGATCAAGTTCGTGCACATGGGACTGGACGACTTCGGGCACAAGCTCGACGTGCTCACCAATCGTGTGGTCATCGGCCTGATCACCGCTACTCTCGGGCTGGCCAGCTCCATGGTCGCGGTGTTCGTGACCGATGGGCCCCACGTTCTCGGTCTCTCCGTTTGGGGGATACCAGGCTTCTTCGGTTCGTTCGTCTTCGGCGTGTGGCTCATGTGGGCGATCGTTCGCTCCGGCAGGATGTGAGGCCTCTCGCGCCTCGATGGTGAAGCCGGCGACCGCTGTCCGTTAGCGCGGCTATACTGTTCCAACATGGATTCGTACACTTGGAACTGCACGCCCTTCGAGTGGGATGTCGCGGAACGCATCGCGGACGAACTGCGCCTGCCTCTTGTGGCCGGCGTAGTCCTGGCCAGGCGCGGGTTCGCGTCTCCTGAGGAGGCGCGCGCCTTCCTCGAAGTGTCCGCCGAGGTGCCGAGCCCGTTCCTCTTCTCCGACATGAAGGTCGCGGTCGAGAAGATAGTCGCGGCTGCGTCAGGGGGTCTGCGCGTGGTGGTGTACGGTGACTACGACGTCGACGGCATCTCGGCCACGGCGCTGCTCGTGCGGGGCCTCAGGCGTTTCGGCATCCACGCGGAGACGTTCCTCCCAAGCCGTTTCGTGGAGGGCTACGGCCTTTCAGAATCCGGCGTTCGCACGATCGCGACCAAAGGCGCGGGCCTGTTGATCACGGTCGACTGCGGTGTCAACTACCCTGATCAAGTCGCCCTCGCTATGTCGCTGGGTCTCGATGTGATCGTGACCGACCATCACAGCCCCGGCCCCGAGCTCCCCGCGTGCCCGGTGATACACCCGTCCCGTGGTGAGTACCCGCACGCGCACCTGTGCGGCGTGGGAGTGGCCCTCAAAGTACTCCACGCCCTCCACGTGCGTGTCGAGGGGGCGGACGAGCATCGCCTGCCCGAGGCGCTCCTTCGCCAGCTCGACTTGGTCGCACTCGGCACTGTCGCTGATCTCGTGCCCCTCGTCGGGGAGAACCGCTACTACGTCACCGAAGGCGTCGTGCGTCTCGCGACTTCCGATAAGCCCGGCCTGCGGGCCTTGCTCAGCATGATCGGCGAAGGGAGGATCGACGCCCAGACCATCGGGTACCGGCTGGCCCCGAGATTGAACGCGGCGGGACGCATGAAGGACCCCCAATCCCCCCTGCGACTGCTCCTTACCGACGACCTGGACGAAGCCGCCGCCATCAGCGAGGAGCTCGACGTGCTAAACCGCCGGCGGCAGGAGGTAGAGGCGGCCGTGCTCGTGGAGGCTCTGCAGCAGGTGGGAGATCTCGCGGTGTTGCCAACGATCTTGATCCTGGCGGGCGCCGGTTGGCACGAAGGGGTGCTCGGTATCGTCGCCTCGCGGATCGTCGAGCGCTATCATCGCCCTGCAGCGGTGCTCTCGATCAGCGACGGTATGGCAAGAGGGTCCGCTCGGAGCATCCCGCCGTACGACATCATGGCCGGGCTGACCAGCTGCTCCGACCTGTTCTCGGACTTCGGCGGTCATCGTCAAGCCGCGGGAATGACCCTTCCAGCGTCTTCGCTGGAGGAGTTCCGCTCGAGGATCGAGGCGCACGCCGACGCGACCCTCACGGCAGAAGACATGATCCCCACCTATCTGCCCGACGCCGTCATCCACGGCGAAGATCTCACGTTGGAGACCGCTGACTCGTTCGCCTGTCTCGCGCCCTTCGGCATGGGCAATCCTCGGGTGAACCTCATCGCGATCGCGGCGCGCTTCGAGTACCCCGAAACCACCCGCAAGGGTGATCATCTGCGCTGCAGCGTGGTGGTGGACGACATCCGCACCAAGGCGATCGGGTTCGGGCTCGCGCCCAAGATCCCTGCGCTCCTCGATAGCGGTGCCAAAGGGCATGCGGGGCTGCGTCTCGAGGTGAGCGAGTGGCAGGGTACGAGTCGCGCCGAAGCCCACCTCCACAGCTTGTACCGCGCCAACGATCACGGCCAGGCCGCCCTCGGGTGCGCGCCGGATTGCCCCTTCCGAGATCCGCTGGATGCACCCGATGCGTGTGCACGCTGCGCGGAGCCGTTCGCCGGTGAGGCGGTACCTCTTACGGGCCGCGATCTCCGCGATCGCCGTAGCACGCTACCTCGCATCGCGGAAGTCTTATCGTCGGGAGAACCCGTGGCCATCGTCGGTTCCTCGGCGAGCCACCATCTCGCATCCGTGTGCGGCGCCCTGCCGCTCAGGGAGCTGGGCGTCACCGGCGTAGATTGCGTGAGCCGATACTGTTGGCGCACCAGGGGACCCGGTCTACGTCCCGACGCCCTCCTGTTCGCCGACTGGTGGGGCGCCGAGCGTCGCGTCGCGCTCCTGAGCTCCCGGCGGCACATCATCGTGGCCGACCCCCCGTTCCGTTCTTCGCACACGCGCCTGGTCGCCGACCTCGCCGCCTCGGGGGGGAGGATCCACCTGATGTACGGCAAGGCTGAGCGAGACCGCGTCGCGCGGGAGCTTCGTAGAACCGTGCATCCCAGGTACTGGATGGTCGCTCTCTACCGGGAGTGGCAGTCAGGGGAGGCGGAGCTGCCCGAGCTGTTCGCCCGCGTGGATCGTACAGCCTGGGAGAGAGACGGGGCGCTGGCCTCCTCCGAAGACCTCCATGCCGCCGCGGAGCTTCTTCAGGCCCTCGGCCATGGCCCTGAATCGGCCGAAAGGGCTACAATGAGGGCCACGGACCACCCTGCGTACCTAGCGGCCGAAGCCGCCTACCTGGAGGCCATCAGCTTTTGCCGAAGGATGTGACAAGGCCGGCTGATAATTCGGAAGTCATGGAACTCGAGGTGCCCCACCGCGAGTTGCTGGACGATCTGTTCCGTCAGATCGTGCGGTACAACCCGACGTTCGATAGAGACTTGGTCGGGCGCGCGTTCCGGATAGCAGTGACGCATCACCGGGAACAGAGGCGCGCCAGCGGCGAAGACTACATCCTTCATCCCGTCGGCACGGCGGCCATCTGCGCCGATCTTCGGCTTGACTCCGCCACCATCGCCGCCGCGCTTCTTCACGACGTCGTTGAAGACACCGAGGTCTCGGTCGAAGAGGTGCGCAGCGAGTTCGGCGACGAAGTGGCGCTTCTCGTCGATGGCGTCACCAAGCTGACGCAGATGTCGTTCCGCAGCGTGGAAGAGGAGCAGGCCGAGAACTTCCGTAAGATGATCATCGCGATGGCAAAAGACATCCGGGTGATCCTGATCAAACTCGCCGATCGCCTACACAACATGCGCACCCTCTGCTACCTGGGCAAGGAGAAGCAGATACAGAAGGCCAAGGAGACCCTCGAGATCTACGCTCCGCTGGCGCACCGCCTGGGTATCGAATCCATACGCTGGGAGCTGGAAGACGTCGCGTTCGCGACGCTGCACCCCCGCAAGTACGCGGAGATCCAGCAGATGGTGGCGCAGCGCCGAGCCGATCGCGAGAACTACCTCGAAGAAGCTCGGGCCTACCTGAAGCGCGAACTCGACAAGGTGAAGATCGACGCCGAAATACTCGGGCGGGCGAAGCACTTCTACTCCATCTACGACAAGATGACCCGGAAGGGCAAGGAGTTCAACGAGATCTACGATCTCACCGCGATGCGAGTGCTGGTGGCCAGCGTCCGCGACTGCTACGCGGCCGTGGGTATCATCCACTCCCTCTGGAAGCCCCTGCCCGGTCGTTTCAAGGACTACATCGCGATGCCGAAGTTCAATATGTACCAATCCCTACACACGACTGTCATCGGCCCGCAGGGCAAGCCGCTCGAGATCCAGATACGCACGATGGAGATGCACGAGACCTCCGAATACGGCATCGCAGCGCACTGGATGTACAAGGACAAGGACAAGGCCCGCGATGGCGCGCAGGACAAGTCCGATCGCTTGGCCTGGCTGCGGCAGATGATGGAGTGGCAGTCGGAGACGAAGGACGCTTCCGAGTTCATGGAGTCGCTCCGGGTCGACTTGCTGCAGGACGAGGTCTACGTCTTCACCCCGAAGGGCGAGGTCAAGAGCCTGCCTGCCGGAGCCACGCCGGTGGACTTCGCTTACGCCATCCACACCGACGTAGGGCATCGCTGTATCGGCGCGAAGGCGAACGGGCGCATCGTGCCGCTCACCTACAACCTGCAGTCCGGCGACATCGTGGAGATACTCACCACCAAGAACCCTCAGGGACCGTCGCGCGACTGGCTCAATTTCGTGCGCAGTTCCGGTGCCCGCAACAAGATCCGGCAGTGGTTCAAGCGAGAGCGGCGCGAGGATTCCGAACACTTGGGCAAGGAGGCATTGCTCGAGGTCATGCGCAAGCACGGTCTCCCGGCCCAGAGGCTGATGGGCTCAGAGACGCTCTCGCAGGTAGTCAAGGACATGAACTTCCAGAAGCGCGAGGACTTCTTCGTAAGCATCGGCGCCGGGAAGACGAGTGCGCAGCACGTGCTCACCAAGATCATGCAGCACCTAGACGAGAGCCTCGGCACCGTCAAAGACCTTCCTCCCGCCATCCAGGTCACGCCTCGTCGCCTTCCCTCTTCGGGTGATCTCGGCATTCGGGTCGAGGGCGTCGAAGATGTGGCGATTCGGATGCCGGAGTGCTGCAGACCGGTGCCCGGCGACGAGATCGTCGGGTATATTTCTCTGGGCAAGGGCATCACGGTGCACCGCAAGGACTGCCCGAATGTGAGAGCTCTCGAGAAGCACCCGGAGAGGTTCGCGGCGGTCTCATGGGACACCACTACCAAGGCCCCGTTCCGTGTGGAGATACAGATCGAGGCGTACGACCGCAGCCGACTCTTGGAGGATATCTCACGCACCTTGAGTGAGAGCGGGGTGAATATCCTGGCCGCACAGCTCCAGATGACCGACGACAACACGGTGAAGGGAAGGTTCGTGTTCGAAGTGCCCGGGGTCGAGTACCTCGAATCGGTCTTGCAGCGCATGCGGATGATCGACACCGTCTACGACGCGTATCGCGTCACTCCCCACTAGGGTCGGCATGACCCGTCGGATCCTTGTAGTCGAAGACGACGCAGATCTGCGAGGGATGCTGCGGAGTCTGCTTGAAGAAGACGGCTACGAGGTGACGGTGGCCGAAGACGGACTCGAGGGTCTGCGCCGGGTGGTCGACGACCCCCCCGAACTCATCATCTCCGATGTCCTCATGCCTCGCATGAGCGGACTCGAGTTCTGCGCCTTGCTGAAGGACAGCCCACAGACCCGCCATATCCCGCTCCTCTTCCTCACCTGCGTCGACGATCCGGTGAACGGCTTTGATGTGGGCGCCGACGACTACCTGGTGAAGCCGTTCCGCCAGCGTGAGTTGCTTGCTCGGCTGAGGGCCGTCTTTCGCCGCACCGAGTCGCTGCCACCGCAGATGGCCGGTCAGGGGCTGAGGGGCAATCTGAGCGAACTAGGCATAACGGAAGTCGTGCAGACCCTCCATGTCGGGAGAGCTTCAGGGTGTCTCTCCGCGGTCACCGCCGACGTATCCGGCCGGGCCCGCCTATGGCTGGAGCAAGGGGAGCTGGTGGCCGCCAAGGTCGAAGGTGCGGAGGCTCTCGACGGCGAAGAAGCCTTCTTCTTCGCAGCGCACTGGGAGGAGGGGGCTTTCGCGTTCGACTCGGCCAACCGCGCCGAGCATTGGACCGTACAGAACACCATCGAGAGCCTGCTGCTTGAAGCCGCCCGCCGAATCGACGAGGAGGACTCCGAGGAAGCTGGACTGTCGCGTGCCGCCTCACGCTCATGTCGCATCCGGCCCGACATGCCGGGCCGTACGGAGCTCGAGGCGCGGGTAGTCGAGGTGCGGAACCGCCTGAAACTCAAGGCGTTTGAAGCGCTCATGGCGGGTCGGCCGCTGCACCAAGACGAGCCAGTTCCCTTTGTGCAGGTCGTAGACTCAGGGGTCGAACTGCCGGCGGAACTCGACGAGTTGATAGAACGAATGCTGAGCCAGGAGTGACCGACCGCTCTGTTCCAGGAGTGACCGGGGCGCTCTGTTATCATGACGCTCGATCCTGCTCCTACAACGAGGTCTGATCCTGTATGAACATATTGTGTGTGCCCGTGGGCCCGCTCCAAGCCAACTGCTATCTGCTCTCCGACGACGAAGGCGTCACGTGCGCCATTGACCCAGGGGGAGACCACGAGAAACTCGCCGGCCTGTTGTCGGAACGCGGGCTGGACCTCTCTCACATCCTCCTCACCCATGGGCATTTCGACCACCTCGCCGGTGCGTCGCAGCTGGCAGAGAGCACCGGCGCCCTCGTGGGCTGTGCGCCAGGCACGGTCCCGATGCTGCGCGATCCCGATTCCTACATCCCGTTCCCCGGCTTCGGAGGGATCCCAGGCCGTGACCCCGACCTGGTGCTTTCCGATGGGGACGTGGTCGAGGTGGGCGCCCTACGGATCGAAGTGGTGCCCACGCCCGGTCATTCCCCCGGAGACGTGACCTTCGCGGCGGGCACGGCGCTGTTCTGTGGCGACCTCCTCTTCTACAGGTCGGTGGGCCGCACGGATTTCCCCGGGGGAGACTTCGAAACGCTGCTCGCCTCGGTGCAGCGACTCGTCGACAGTTTCCCCTTGGAGACGCAGGTCTTCCCCGGCCACATGCAGGCCACCACCCTGGGCGACGAGCTCCGCTACAACCCCTTCTTGTCGAGGCTCACGTCAAGTGGCTGACAAGATCACCGCTCCCAAGGGAACGTACGACATCCTGCCCGACGAACAGGCGGTGCGCCGCTGGGTGGTCGCTCGCGCCGAGGACGTATTCCGTCGCTACGGCTACGGACGTCTAGACACCCCTATGTTCGAGGAGACCGCCCTGTTCTCGCGGGGAGTGGGTGAATCCACCGATATCGTGCGCAAGGAGATGTACACGTTCACCGACCTCGGCGGACGGAGCATGACCCTGCGTCCCGAAGGAACAGCACCCGCAGCCCGAGCCTACGTCGAGCACGGCATGCACACCCTTCCGCAGCCCGTGAAGTTCTGGTATCACTGGCCGATGTTCCGCTACGAGAGTCCGCAATCGGGCCGGTATCGCCAGCACTATCAGTTCGGCATCGAGGCGTTCGGTTCCACGTCGCCGGCGCTGGACGCCGAGGCGATCGGGGTCCTGGAGGCGCTGTACCGGGATGTCGGCCTGGCCCACGTCGACCTCCGCATCAATTCCATGGGTTGTCGGCAGTGCCGCCCCGCCTACTCGGCCCAGCTGCATGCGTTCCTCACCGAACACCGCTCCGACCTCTGCTCGGAATGCCACGAGCGTACGCGCTTGAACCCCCTCCGTACCTTCGACTGCAAGGTGCCGGGTTGCGTGCACGTGATGGACTCGGCTCCGCGTTTCACCGATTATCTGTGCGAGAGCTGCGAGACACATCACTCCGTGGTCCGCGACCACCTGGCCTTGCAGAGTATCGAGTACACCGAGGACCACCGCCTGGTGCGCGGCATGGATTACTACACGCGTACCACCTTCGAGTTCCAGTCGGCCGTGCTCGGCGCCCAGTCGGGAGTGGGGGGCGGCGGACGCTACGACGACCTGGTGGAGTCCATCGGCGGTCCGCCCACGCCTGGTGTGGGGTTCGGCACCGGAGTGGAACGCATCCTCCTTGCCCTTTCGCGGTCGCGAGACGATCTACCGCGAGCCCGCGGGCCGCTGGCATACGTGGTCGCCATCAACGACAGCACCCGTCGAGAAGCCTTTGCCCTGGTTCACGAACTCCGTACTCGAGGGGTGGCCGCCGAACTCGACTATGCTTCCAGAAGCCTCAAGGGCCAGATGAAGCAGGCGGGGAGAGGAGGTGCGCGGTTCGCGCTCCTCCTCGGAGACGACGAAGTGGCAGCCGGGGAAGTAACTCTCAAAGACCTAGCGACCGGCGAAGAGCGCAGCCTGCCGCGTACCGAGGCGGCAGCCATCGTCGTTAGAGCAGAAGTGAGCGCCGAATGAGCTACAGAACACACTGGTGTGCCGATGTCACCGAGGAGAAGGTCGGCGAACGAGTCACCCTGGCCGGGTGGGTGAACCGCCGCCGGGATCACGGAGGTCTGGTCTTCATCGACCTGAGAGACCGGAGCGGTCTGCTACAGCTTGTGTTCGACCCTGAGAAGCACGCGGGAACCCACGAGATGGCCCATGAGCTTCGCGGTGAGTTCGTGATCTCGGCTACAGGCACGGTGGTCGCGCGTGGCGAGGACCACGTGAACCCAAAGCTGGTCACCGGACGAGTGGAAGTCGTCGTGGAGTCCCTCGACTTGGTGACGCCGGCGAAGACGCCGCCCTTCTCTCCTGAAGACGACACCGCGATAGACGAGACCCTTAGGCTGAAGTACAGATACATCGATCTTCGCCGCAAGAGGCTCCAGGACAACCTCAGGCTGAGGGACAGGGTCGCTCAGTCGGTGCGTCGCTACTTCGAAAGCGAGGGGTTCATCGAGTTCGAGACTCCGATCCTCACCAAGTCGACCCCCGAGGGTGCCCGCGACTTCCTGGTGCCGAGCCGGTTGCGGCGGGGCGAGTTCTACGCTCTGCCCCAATCCCCACAACTCTTCAAACAGCTGTTGATGATTGCGGGGTTCGAACGCTACTACCAGATAGCCCACGCATTCAGGGATGAGGACCTGCGCGCCGATAGACAGCTCGAGCATACTCAGATCGACCTGGAGTTGAGTTTCGTGCACGAATCCGACGTGCAGGAAGTAGTCGAGGGCCTGATGTGCCGCGCGTTCAGCGAGGTGCTCGGCGTAGAACTGCCGCGTCCCTTCCCGCGTTTGACCTATCGTGAGAGCATGCGTCGCTTCGGGTCCGACAAGCCCGATATGCGTTTCGGCATGGAGATCGTGGATGTCTCCGACGTGGTGGCTGGCGTCGAGTTCAAGGTGTTCGCCGAGGCTCTTGCCGTGGGTGGAGTCGTACGTGGCCTACGTGCGCCCGGAGGTGCCCGCTTCTCCCGCAAAGACGTGGATGATCTTTCGCAGGACGTTGCCGTCTTCGGCGCACGCGGTCTTGCCCCCGTCTGGATCGAGGAGTCCGGGCTCCGCTCTCCGATCGCCAAGTTCCTCGGCGACGAGGTCATGGCCGCCCTTGTGGGGCGCTTAGAGGCAACGCCGGGCGATCTCCTACTGTTCGTGGCCGATAGCGCGCAGGTGGTCGAGCCGAGCCTCGGCGCCCTGCGATCCCGGTTGGCCGACCTGCTCCATGTCCCACGCGAAGGCTGGCGATTCGTGTGGGTGGTCGATCCGCCCATGTTCGAGTTCGACGAGCGTGAAGGTCGCCTGAAGGCGCAGCACCACCCCTTCACGAAGCCTCGGGTGACATCGCCGAGCGACCTTCGCGACCGGCCTCTCGAGGTCGGCACCGAGGCCTACGACTTGGTGCTGAACGGCGTAGAGTTGGGCAGCGGATCGATCAGGATCTCCGACCCCCTGCTGCAACAGGAAGTCTTCCGTGCCCTCGGACTTGAAGACGAAGAGATCCGCGCGAAGTTCGGCTTCCTGGTGGAGGCAATGGACTTCGGTGTCCCGCCGCATGGCGGGATGGGCATCGGTCTCGACAGGACGGTGATGCTCATGGCCGGGGAATCCTCGATCAGGGAGGTGATCGCGTTCCCGAAGACCCAAAGCGGGTCGTGTCCGCTCACGGACGCTCCATCGGAGGTCGCAAGAGCGCAGCTTCAGGAACTCGGGATCCGAATCAGCTAGTTGTGCTGGAAGGGGGGTCTTCGGCTTTGTCGAAATCAGACACCTATGGTACTGTTGTTGAGCTCGACCTTGTGCGTGATCCGCTCAAACTTGAGCCAACACATTTTCCTTGGGAGGCACGTTCTCCCGGCCGGCCCAGCTCGCCGGAGACAGTCGCCCACCTGCATACGCAGGTTCAAGGGAGATGCGGACACGGCAAGGTGGAGCACTTCTTTTCTCCGGAGGAACATGATGCAGCGAATGCGTAAGGCCGTCCCGGTAGTGCTCGTAGCGATGCTCCTGCTGGTCAGCCTCTCGCTCGCTGTGGGCTGTGGCGGCGACGAGACTGCCACGGAGGGGACCCAGCCGCCCGACGCGGGAGTTGTCGTCGAGCCGACCACGACGACCATCGCCGGCGCTCCCAAGGCGTTCAAACACCTCATCGGGACCACCTTGGCCGTCACAGATGAGTCCCCGGAGAAGGTGCGCGCGAGCATCGAGCGACGCACACCGATGGTGATCGCATTCTACGTGACCGGCGGAACCGACGACGCCGTCGTCCTCAAGCATCTCGATGATCTGGCGGTGCGTTTTGCCGAGATCGATTTCTACAAGTTCGACTACAAGCTCCCCGGTGAATACGGGGACCTGAGTGCGCTCTTGGAGATCGATTATCCCCCGCAGGTGACGTTCGTGGACGACCGCGGGGTCATCCAAGCCGTGACCTCCGGATACGCCGACGAGGGCACGCTCAACCAGAACCTGACCAATATCCGCTAGAGCTTCTCGCGGATCCTCGCACGTGATGTGACGGGCCGGCGCCTGCCGGCCCGTATGTTCGGTGGGCAGACCATGACGCACGCACAAGACCACGACCCCTTTCCGCGCGCGTACGGTCCGCGCGTTCTCGAGCACCTTCGCGCGCCCAGAGGCGTGGGAACGCTCGAGAGCCCGGACGCGACCGGCTCCGCGGGCAGTCGAACGTGCGGTGACTTGGTCGTGATGCACGCCCACCTCCGCGACGGGCGTATCGTCGAGGCCAGGTTCCAAGCCTTCGGCTGTCCGGCCACCATAGCTTCGGCGGCCGAGATCGTCCGACGGCTCCCCCGCATGACGATAGTCGAGGCCGCTGCACTCGGGCACGAGTGGATCGCCGAGCATCTCGAGCTTCCGCCTCACAAGAGAGGCTGCTCGGAGGTGGCCGCCGACGCCCTTCACAACCTTCTCGAAGACTGGGTGGGCTCGGGGCTCCCCCTGCGGCCCGATGGTCGCGAGGGCACCTACGGATTCCTGGTGGCCATGAGTGGTGGGGTCGACAGTTCCGTAGCTGCGCTGCGACTGAAGGAGACCGGACGACCGGTGACTGGTGTCACGTTCCGTCTCTGGGCCGACCCCACGTGTAGCGTTTCGAGCGGGTGCTGTAGTCCGGAGACGGTTCGGTCCGCTCGGCGCACGGCGCATCACCTGGGCCTGCCGCACCTCACCGTCGACCTCACGGACCGGTTCTTCGACGAAGTCGTCGAGCACTTCGTAGCGGAGTATGCGGCCGGCCGGACGCCGAACCCGTGCGTGAGCTGCAACTCCGTGCTCCGTTTCGACGCATTGATCGAATTGGCCGACCGCCTCGGGGCGAGCCACGTCGCCACGGGACACTACGCCCGCATGATGGGGAGGCCGCCGCGCCTCCACCGCGGGGTCGATGTCGACAAGGACCAATCCTACGTTCTTTCGAGGGTCGATCCCCACCTGTTGGAGCGGGTGGTCTTCCCTTTGGGCGACTTGGTCAAGTCCGATGTGCGTCGCCTTGCGCGCCAGGCGGGTCTGGAAGCGCACGACGCCGAAGAGAGCCAAGAGATCTGCTTCATCCCCGACGACGACTACAGGCGGTTCCTGGCCGACCGTCTGGGTCGCCGGGTGGGCGCGATCGTCGATGGTCGGGGGGTCATCCTCGGCTCACACGACGGCACGTTCCGCTTTACGATCGGGCAGCGCAAGGGCCTCGGCATCTCTTCTCCAGAGCCTCTGTATGTGACCGCGATCGGCGCTGCCGACGGCACCGTCGTCGTGGGCACCCGCGACGACCTCAGAGTGACCGAAGTACGTCTCGGGCACGTCGTCGAGCACCGGGAGCGGGGGAGGGGCCCGCTGACCGCACAATTGCGATCCAGTGGGGGGGTCGTCGCGGTCGAGATCGGATCCGACACCCATGACCCAGTCTTGAAGCTCGCGACTCACGGGCTAGGCGTGGCCTTGGGGCAGACCGGGGTCGTGTATGAAGCCGACGCGGTGTTGCTCGCAGGGTCGATCGAGGGAACGCGCTAGCCCACGATACACACTCGACGGAAACCCTCGCCTGCCGAGTCGGGGAACCCCAACCGGGGGGTGGAATAGGCCCCTATGGTATAGTTGGACCTGCACCGAGGAGCATTCCCCGGGGATTTCTGCCCGGCTTTGACGATCCGAACGAGGAGACGGATATGGAGTGGGATGCGTCTGCGTTCATGAAGATAGCCATCGGCGTCTTCTTCCTCGCCTTCGCGGGGGGGCTCACACTCGCACTCGTACGGTTGGCCGGCGTTCTCAAGGAGTTGACCGTCGTCCTCACGGATTCGGCACGAGAGTTCGTTCCTATCATCACCCGCTTCCAGACGACAGTGGACGGCATCAACTCTGAGATCGGGAAGATCGACGAGATCACGGGTTCGGTCGCCCACATGACCGGCACCATCGAGAGCACCGCTTCCGCGCTCCAGAGCGCGATAGCGACGCCCGTGAAGAAGATGGCCGGCTTCTCAGCCGGTGTCGGTGAGGCACTTTCATCCTTCGTCGCCGCACGTCGAAAGGAGTCGTGATGGGCAGGTTCTCCTTCGGGCTCACTGTCGCGTTGACCGCCGCGGCCGCGGCCGCGGCCGCCCTCGCCTATCGCATCTCGCGCGAGACGGGCAAGAGTCTCACCGAGGCGTTGGCCGAAGTCCCGGCTGAAGCGGAGCGATACCTCGAGGAGGTCGTCACCCGCGGCCGTGAGGCACTCGACGCGGGGCGCAGTGCGGCCGCCGAGAAGCAGGCGGAGATCGAGAGACGTCTCAACGAGCGGGCTTGAAGACCGGACCCCGGGCTAGCGTCATGTCCACTGCCTCAGACACCGTTTCCCTCACCATCCCGCGTGCTCAGGAGTACCTGCCCCTCTTCAACATGCTTCTTGGAGGCATCGCTACTCGGCGCGTTCTTTCCCTGGAAGCTCTCGACGATCTGCAGCTCGCCGTCGACAATGTGATCCTCGAGGACCGTGGCACCACGGGCGATCTCTCTCTCGCGGTGACTCTTCTGGAAGAGGCACTGGAGATAGTCATCTCCCCGCTCTCCGATCCCGACCTTCACAGCACGTTGATCGAGGGCTCTGTGTCGACCGAGGCGGCCGATCGATGCCTGGACGTATGCCTCCTGCTGAGCCCACTCGTCGATCGATACGTCGTGCATGATCTCGACTCGGGCACCTTCGCTCTCGAGTTGCGGAAACTGCTCCGGTAGGGGCATCCGTGGACATCGGCTCCGCTCACGTGAATACCGAACCGGTGCCTCTTCAGGCCCGCACGCCGAACGCCCCCGAGAAGGAGCTGCTCTGGCGCATCCATCGCGAGGCTGATGCGGTGGCGCGCGAGGAGTTGATCACGCGCTACCTGCCGCTCGTGCGAAGTCTCGCCCGGCGATTCTCTTCGCGGGGCCAGCCGGTGGAAGACCTCATCCAGGTGGGGTCCATAGGTTTGATCAAGGCGATCGATCGCTTCGACATCGAGCGAGGCGTGGAGCTTTCTACCTACGCGACTCCCACCATCCTCGGTGAGATCAAGCGCTACTTTCGCGACAAGGGCTGGGCGGTCAAAGTGCCGCGCGCCCTTCAGGATCTGAACATCCGCCTCAACCGGATCATCGAGCAGCTCACGGTGGAACTCAATCGTTCTCCCACCATCGCCGAACTCGCTGAGGCGTGCGACGTGTCGGAGGAGGAGGTACTCGAAGCCCTCGAAAGCGGCAGGGCCTACAACTCCCTGTCTCTGTTCTCGAGTGGATCACCCGACGACGAGGATTCACTCGAGCTGCTCGACTACCTCGGTCGCGAGGACGACGAGTACAAGTTGGTCGAGCAGCGCAGGTACCTGGCGCCCGCGATGGGACGGCTGGATGAACGAGAGCGCCTCATCCTCCACCTGCGGTTCTTCGAGGGGATGACCCAGACCCAGATCGCAACCCGTGTGGGCATCTCCCAGATGCACGTCTCCAGACTGATCCGCAAGTCGATCGAAGTCCTGCGACAACACATGGTCGATCAGGACGGTGTCCCACCCGACCCGTCCCGCTGATGGAGAACGATCGTGCATCGTCCTCGAAAAGACGAGAACGTGGGAGATATGCGTGAAGACGAGTGAACTCCGGAGACTCTTCTTGGACTACTTCGCCAGGAACGGTCACCAGTTGGTTCCCAGCGCGTCGCTGGTGCCGTATCGAGATCCGTCCGTGCTACTCACGACCGCCGGCATGCAACAGTTCAAGCCATATTTCCTGGGCATGGCGGAGCCGCCTGCACCCCGTCTGACCAGCGTGCAGAAGTGCTTTCGCACCACGGACATCGATCGCGTGGGACTTACGGCCAGGCACTGCACCTTCTTCGAGATGCTGGGGAACTTCTCGGTTGGCGACTACTTCAAGGAAGACGCGATCCGCTTCGGCTACGAGCTCTCCACCACCGAGTTGGGCCTCTCGCCCGACCGCATATGGGTCTCGGTCTTCGAAGGTGACGATCGCGTGGAGGCGGACGAAGAGGCGATGGGGTATTGGGAGGCCGTGGGGATCCCACGTGCACGGATGGTCGCCCTCCCTCGTAGCGAGAACTTCTGGGGGCCGCCCGGCCCCACGGGCCCGTGCGGACCTTGCTCGGAGCTCTACTACGACCGAGGCGCCGCGGTCGGCTGCGGCGATGACGACTGCAGGCCCGGATGCGACTGTGAACGCTTCCTCGAGTACTGGAACCTGGTGTTCATGCAGTACAATCAGGATGAACAAGGGAAGCTCACACCGCTGCCGGCCAAGAACATCGACACCGGTATGGGGCTGGAGCGCATCGCCGCCCTCATGCAGGATGTGGATTCGGTGTTCCTCACCGATTCCTTCCGCCCCCTCATCGAGTTGGGTGAAGAGATCTCGGGCGTGAAGTTCGGCACATCGGAACGCGCCGACGTGGTGTTGCGGGTGCTGGCGGACCACTCGAGGGCGATGACGTTCCTGATCGGTGACGGCGTCCTTCCCGGCAACGAAGGCCGTGGCTACGTTCTGAGGCGCGTGATCAGGCGCGCGGCTCGGTTCAGCAGAAGCCTCGACATGAGCCCGCCGTTCCTCGCGCGCTTCGCCGAGCGTACCATCGAGCTGCTTTCGGACGTGTACCCGGAATTGCACGAGCGGCAAGACACCATCCTTCGCATCGTCGATTCCGAAGAGGAACGTTTCAATCGCACCTTGGACCAGGGGCTGGTGCTTCTCGACGAAGAGATCCGAAGGGCCGATGAGGAGGGGACCACCGTCTTCCCCGGGGCGGCCGCATTCGTCCTGCACGACACTTACGGATTCCCGATCGAGGTGACCAGGGAGATCGTCGAAGAGCGCGGCATGGAACTCGATCGAGCGGGCTTCGAGAGCGCCATGAACACGCAGCGCGAGCGGGCACGGGCCACGAGTCGCGGCTCGGGCTCCGTGGAAGAAGCCATCGTCACCTTGGCCAGGACGGACGGACACCCCACCGAGTTCGTCGGCTACGCTCAAGACGAGGTGTTCACCGTGATCGAACGTCTACAGAAGCTCGAAGACGGCCAGGTGATCCTCAGTCTCCGGGAAAGCCCGTTCTACGCAGAAGGGGGCGGGCAGACAGCCGACATCGGTTGGATCGAGACTGATTCGGGGCGGGCGGAAGTCCGCGATGTCCAGCAGCACGGCTCGGTTCAGATCGTAGTCGCGCACGTCGTCGAAGGCGTTCTCCAGGCCGGAGTGCGGGCCAAAGCAGTCATCTCCTCCGTGCACCGGCACTCGGTTGCGGCGAACCACACGGGCACACACCTCCTTCATTACGGTCTCCGCACCATGTTGGGAAAGGACGTGACCCAGGCGGGGTCCGCAGTACGCGCGGATAAGTTCCGATTCGACTTCGCGTATCACGAACCCCTCGGGGCGGGGCGACTGCGCGAATTGGAGGAGATCGTCAACCGCAAGATCGTTGAGAACCATCCGGTGCGGGCATTCACGACGAGTCTGGATCACGCGAAAGACCTCGGCGCCGTCGCGCTCTTCGGTGAGAAGTACGGCGACTTCGTGCGGGTCGTCGAGGTCGATGACTTCAGTCGGGAACTGTGTGGCGGTACGCACGTGCACGCGACGAGCGAGATCGGCATCTTCAAGATCGTCTCCGAGGGCAGCGTGGGAGCGAACGTACGGCGGATCGAAGCACTCACGGGCAGAAGAGCCGTCGAGTTCTACCGCGGGCGCGATACCTCGGTGTCGGAAGCGGCTCGACTCCTCTCCGTGCAGGAAGACGCCCTCGTGCCGGCCATACGCAAGCTGGAGACCCGAGTGGGGAGCCTTGAGCGTGAGAACAAGGAGTTGATGGCCGGCAACGCAGCGGATCTTGCGGCTGAGATCCTCGACACGTCCGTGACCGTGGGGGAGACCCGCGTGGCTGTCGCACACGTGCCGGCCCGGGACACCGACCACCTGCTCTCCCTCCTCGACCAAGTCCGTGACCGGCTTGCGCCGGCCTTAGTCGTTCTCGCAGCTGTTTCAGACGGGAAGGTCCTTGCCGTGGCTGGGGTCTCCGCCGGTGTGAAGGGGTTTCACGCTGGCGATCTGATCAAGGAGCTCGGTGCCGTAATCGGGGGCGGGGGCGGGGGCAGCCCCAGTCTAGGCCGGGGCGGGGGCGGCGATCCGACTCGACTCGACGCGGGCCTGGACGCCATCCGAGACGCTCTGGTGGCCCGTCTGGGAGCCTGACCGAGTGCGTGCGCTGGGAGTGGATGTAGGAGCGGCCCGAACGGGACTCGCCCTCTCCGATCCCCTCGGGATCACCTGTAGACCCCTCACGATCCTCCAGATCAGAGACCGGGGTGCGTTGGCCACGGCCGTAGCCGATGTTGCCGAGCAAGAGGACGCGGCGACGATCGTCGTCGGTCTGCCCCGACCACTCTCGGGAGGCGTGAACCAACAGATGCGGGTCGTTATCGCCTTCATCGACCGATTGCGGACTCTCACGCCTCGACCCGTGGTCTCGTGGGACGAGCGCTTCACCTCGAAGCTGGCCAAAGAACATCGCAGACCTGGAGAACCCGTCGATGATGTGGCGGCCTGCCACCTTCTTCAGAACTACCTCGATCACTCAGCGCTTGGTCGCTCGGAGGCCGCGGAGTGAGCGTAGCTACCGGTGTCGCGCGTCGCCGTCATCGGCTCCTAGCGGCTGCCGCCTTTCTCCTCCTCGTGCTTGCCGGAGGGGCGGTGGTGGTCGCCTCCGATTTCCTCGAACGCTTCGGCGCACCGGCGGCCACTACCCTTCCTTCAGAGACCCGCACCATCATCATCCCGACCGGATTGACAGCGTCCGATGTCGCCAAGGTCCTCGAGCGCGAAGGTGTCATCGCGTCGGCCACCGCGTTCCTTGTTGAGCTTCGGCTCAGAGGGGCGGCTGAGCGGATACAACCGGGCACCTACCAGTTCAAGACCGGCCAAGACAGCGGCTCGATCATCGGACTCCTCGAGACCGGGCCGTCCCCGGCCGACATACGACTCACCCTGCCCGAGGGATTGTCGATCGACCAGGCGGCAGCGCGCCTCGACGGCTTCGAAGCTATCTCGGCGGACGACTACAAGGAGTTCGCGGGTGATCCCGACACGTTCACGCTTCCCAAGGTTGGCGACACCACACCGAGCCCCGATGACCTTGAGGGACTGCTCTTTCCCAGCACGTATTTCGTCGAGCTCGGTATCGACGCGTCAGATCTGATCCAGCTCCAGCTGAACACCTTCGAGGGCAAGACGGCCGGGCTCGAGTGGGAACGGGCGGGCGAGCTTGGCGTCGATCCGTACGAGGTGGTGATCATCGCCTCGATGATCGAGAAGGAAGCTCGGGTGCCTGAAGAGCGCGCGCGGGTCGCGGCTGTCATCTACAATCGACTTGCGCTGAACATGCCACTCGGCATCGACGCCACGACCCGGTTCGCCCTAAAGAAATGGACCGAACCACTCACCAAGAGCGACCTCGCGGTTGATTCACCATACAACACCCGCCTCGTCACCGGCCTTCCACCCGGTCCCATCGCGAGCCCCGGCATCCAGGCTCTCGAAGCGGCTCTCTCCCCGGCGGATGTGGACTTCCTCTACTACGTGCTCATCGACGAGGAAGGACACCACTTCTTCACCGCCTCATACGACGAGTTCCTGCGGGCTAAGGCGCAGGCTCCCGGCCAGTGAAGCCGCTGTGCCGCCATGGTGCGACCAAAGCAGGAGTGTGGGACGAGCGCCACGTCGGTACTCTAGAGCCGACCGTTCGCGAGGGCGACGGCAAGAACACGAGCCGCGGGGCGTGATCTGTTGGAAGTGAAGGCGAGCACAGGGGTAGTCTGCATTCTTGGTCATCCGGTACGCCATTCACGATCGCCGGCGATGCACAACGCCGCCTTCGCAGAAGTAGGCCTTGACCTGGTCTACGTAGCCTTTGATGTATGCGAAACAGACCTTCCTTCCGCCATCGACGGCCTCCGCAGCCTGGGGTTCGTAGGCGCCAATATCACGCTACCTCACAAGGAGAGTGTGGTCCCACTGCTCGACGAGACCGACGAACTCGCCACCACGATCGGCGCCGTGAACACCATAGTGGTTGATCGAGGGCGTCTGCGCGGCTACAACACAGACGCGCAGGGCTTCCTGCGCGCGCTGGAGCGGGGGTGGGGGAGAGGGCCGGACGGCGCGCGCTGCCTCGTGCTGGGGGCCGGCGGAGCGGCGCGCGCGATCGTCGCGGCGCTCGTGCACGCACAGGCGGCTGAGGTCGTGGTGCATAATCGCACCGCGGCGCGCGCCCGCAGACTCTGCGCCGACGCGGCCACATGGTCCAGCGTTCCGGTGCGCGCGATCGAGCCCGAGGAGCTCGGCCGTGTCGCCGCGCGCGCCGATTTGATCGTAAACGCCACGTCCGTGGGCCTCGACCGTACGTTCAAGGCAATACCACTTCCTGTCGATATGGTGAAGGATAGCCACGTTGTGATGGACGTCGTGTATTCTGATTCGATGACTCCGCTGTTGGAAGCCGCCCACGGGAGGGGTGCGACAGTGATCGAAGGCACAGAGATGCTGGTGCAACAAGCTTGCCTCGCCTACGAACTGTGGACAGGGAGGATTGCTCCCGTGCATCTGTTCCGCAATAAGGCTTCCAGCGACTGATGCAGCTGCCGAGCGAAGAGATACCCCTGCGCAAGCCGGGGAAGAAGCGCACCGGCGAGATTCTCGTAGAGATGGGGCTACTCACACCCCAGCAGCTCGAAGAGGCGCTCGAGGAACAGAAGACCTCGCATCTGCGCATCGGCGAAGTACTTGTAGCGAAGGGGTGGATCAAGCACACCGAGCTGACCGAGGCCCTTGCCCGTCGTCTGGGTGTGCGGTATCTCGATCTCTCGACCACCAAGGTCGAGCATGCCGCGGCGAACCTGATCACCGAGAAGGACGCCAGGCGCTACGCGGCGATCCCCGTGTCGTACCTCAACGACCACACCTTGCTGGTGGCCATGGTCGATCCGGCCAACATCTTCGCGATCGACGACCTGCGTATCCTCACCGGGTGCGACGTCGAGCCGGCTATCGCCACCGAGGAAGACATCTTCGGGCAGATCTCAAAGCTACGGAGTCTCGAGGACAAGGTCGGCGCGAACCTCGAGGAGCAAGTCGAATCGACCGAACTCAGCCCCAACGAAGTGCGCGACATCAGGGAGCAGATCGACGAAGCTCCCATCGTCAAGTTGGTCAACAGCATCATGGCGCAGGCAGCTGAGGACGGCGCGTCCGACATCCACTTTGAGCCTCAGGCCAAAGAGATGGTCATCCGCTTCCGCAACGACGGGGTGCTTCACGAGGTCATGTCGGTGCCCCGGCGCATGCAATCCGGAGTGCTCTCGCGCATCAAGATCATGGCCGACCTCGACATCGCCGAGCGCCGCGTGCCTCAGGACGGTCGTATCGGCCTCATGGTCGGAGGGAAGCCCATCGACATGCGGGTGGCCTCGCTGCCGACCGTGTACGGTGAGAAGATAGTGATGCGGCTTCTGGATAGGTCCAACGTCATGCTTCGTCTGCAGGACCTCGGTTTCTCGGAGAAGAGCCTTGCCCGATTCCGCAAGTCTTTCACGAAGCCGTATGGAGCGATGCTGGTAACGGGTCCGACGGGTTCGGGCAAGTCCACAACGCTGTATGCTACGTTGAACATACTGAACACGCCGGAGAAGAACATCATCACTGTCGAGGACCCTGTGGAGTACCGATTGACCGGCATCAACCAGGTGCAGGCGAATCTGCGGGCGGGGCTGACCTTCCCTGTCGCCCTCAAGTCGATCCTGCGCTGCGACCCGGACATCGTCATGATCGGCGAGATCCGGGACAAGGAGACCGCTCAGATAGCCGTGGAGTCCGCTCTGACCGGTCACCTGGTCCTTTCGACTCTGCACACCAACGACGCTCCGGGCGCCCTGTCCCGTCTCACCGAGATGGGCATCGAGCCGTTCCTCACAGCTTCCGCCGTCGATTGCGTTCTCGCTCAGCGCCTCGCACGCAAGTTGTGTGAAGGGTGCAAGGAACCCTACAAGCCCACGCAGGAGATGCTCCGTCGGAACGACTTCCCCATGGAGGCCTGCGAAGACTGGGAGAACGTCACCCTCTACAAGCCGGTAGGATGTCCGCGCTGCAACGGAACCGGCTACAAGGGGCGCCTCGGCATCTACGAGGTCATGCTGGTCACCGAGGCCATCGAGAGACTCACTGTCGAAAGGAAGAGCGCGGACGAGATCAGTCGTGTCGCGCAGGCAGAGGGGATGAAGAGCCTACGGGAGGACGGTATCGAGAAAGTGCTGCAGGGCCGTACAGCGATCGAGGAGATCGCCCGTGTCATTGTGTGAGCAGACGAGCCTCGGGGTCCCAGGGCAAGGCCTGCTCTTGATCTACCTGGCCCAGCGTCATGGAGGTGACCGTGGAACTCGTTGAGATCCTGAAGGAGGTGCTCGAGAGGGGAGCCTCCGACCTCCACATCTCAGTGGGGGTGCCACCGACTCTTAGGGTCAGCGGCAAGCTCGTGCATCTCGATGCCCCGAGGGTCACCACGAATGACGCGCGTTCCCTCATTTACAGCATCCTTACGCAGGATCAGCGCCAAAAACTCGAGAACGACTGGGAGCTTGACTTCTCGTACTCCGTGCCCGGCCGAGCCCGGTTCCGGGTCAACGCGTATTTCCAGCGCAACAGCCTCGGAGCCGCTTTCCGTCTCATCCCGGTGGACATCAAGTCCATCGACGAGCTGGGGTTGCCGCCGATTCTGCACGAACTAGCGCGCAAGCCACGCGGTTTCGTACTCGTCACTGGGCCCACGGGCTCGGGCAAGTCCACGACCCTGGCAGCCATGATTGACGCGATCAACAAGGAGCGTGACGATCACATCATGACCATCGAGGATCCGATCGAGTTCCTTCACCGCCACCAGAACTGCATCGTGAACCAACGAGAGGTGGGAACCGACACGAAGTCCTTCGCCAAGGCCCTGAAGTCTGTGCTCCGGCAAGACCCCGACATCATCCTTGTGGGGGAGCTCCGCGATCTCGAGACGATCACGACCGCTCTGACCGCCGCGGAGACGGGGCATCTGGTCTTCGCGACACTTCACACTCAAGACGCGCCTCAGACCATCGATCGCCTCATAGACGTGTTCCCGCCGCATCAGCAAGAACAGATACGTGTGCAGATCGCTGCGACCATCCAGGGCATCGTCACGCAGCAATTGCTTGAGCGGCGCGACGGCAAGGGCCGGATCGCCGCCTGCGAGGTCTTGATCCCGACGCCTGCGGTTCGGAACCTCATCAGGGAGGGGAAGACGCATCAGATCTACACCACCATGCAGACGGGCACCAAGCACGGCATGCAGACCATGGACTCCACCTTGGCCGACCTTGTGAGGCGAGGCCTGATCACGAAGGAACTGGCTGATCGTCGATCGTCGAATCCGGAAGACCTCAAACGACTCCTCGTATCTGGGGCGGCGTGACGCTCGGGCCACAGGGCGTTCGCGGGTAGCGCTGCAGGAAAGGAAGAGCCACCATGACCACCTTCACATACACGGCTAAGCCATCGGGCGGCAGCCTGATGGACGGCGAGATACAGGGGGATTCGAAAGCCGCGGTGGCCGCCGAGCTCAGGCGGCGCGGCCTAACCGTGATGTCCCTCGAGGAGAAGAAGGGCCTACCCAACATCGGCGAGCTGCTCGAGGGCATGAGCAGTATCAAGCTCCGCGACAAGGTCATCTTCTCTCGACAGTTCGCCACCATGATCAACGCGGGTCTTGCGCTGCTCCGGGCGCTTTTTATCCTGGAAGAGCAGACGGAGAACCCGCGCCTCCAGAAGATCATCAAGGCCGTCCGCCAGGATGTCGAGGCGGGTATGCCCCTCTCGGACTCCTTCGAGAAGCACCCGATCGCGTTCGACAGACTCTACGTCAGTATGGTCCGGGCCGGCGAAGTCGGAGGGGTACTCGACCTGACCCTCGAACGCCTAGCGACCCAACTCGAGAAAGACGACAGCCTCCGAAGATCGGTCAAGTCGGCCATGACGTACCCGATCCTCATCTTCGTCTTCGCGATCGTCGTGCTGTTCGCGCTCATCCTCTTCGTGATACCTGTGTTCGCCGGCATGTACGACGGATTGGGCGGTCAATTGCCGCTTCTCACCCGGATCATGGTGGGAGCAAGTGACTTTATGCGCTCGTTCTGGTTTGTCGTGTTCCCAGCCGCCTTCCTGCTCTTCTACGGGCTCAAGCGGCTCAAGAACACCAAGACGGGCACCGAGACCTGGGACAAGATCAAGCTGCGCCTGCCCATGAAGCTGGGCCCGATCGTGCAGAAGATCGCCGTTTCCCGCTTCAGCCGGACGCTGGCGACGCTGGTGAGTTCCGGTGTGCCGATCCTGCAGGCCATCGACATCACGGGAAAGACCTCGGGCAACACGGTCATAGAGTACGCGATGGAAGCGGTCAGAGAGAACATCAAGAGCGGAGATTCGATCTCACGCCCTCTCGAGAAGATAAAGGTGTTTCCACCGATGGTCACCCAGATGATCGCCATCGGGGAGGAGACGGGTGCTCTCGACACCATGCTCCACAAGATCGCCGACTTCTACGAGGATGAGGTCGATTCCGCGGTCAAGTCACTCACGTCGATCATCGAGCCGATCATGATGATCTTCATCGGTGGCATCGTGGGCCTCGTCGTCGTCTCCATGTACCTGCCGATCTTCAACCTGTTCCAGTTGGTGGAGTAGGCGCGAGCTATCCGACGCCGAAGGCGCACGGGCCGACTGGATGTACATGTCTGGAGCTTCCAACGTGGAAGACGACATACGGGCAGCAGCCGCTTCTCTCGGGGTATCGGATGGGAGAGCCGGTGCGCAGCCCACCGGCAACCTGCCGCGAACGTTCCCGGCCAACGAAGCCCTGCTGGCCGCGTACCGGCGCGGAGATTTGGGCGCGCTCGATCGACTTCTCGAGAAGAACGAACCGTTGTTGCATCATGCTCTGAAGAGGTTCTCGTATTCCTCAGAGCCTTACGAGGACCTGTTCCAGGTCGCGCGCCTCGGCTTCATGAAAGCGGTCCACAGGTACGACGAGACCCGAGGCACCGCTTTCTCCACGTACGCTATCGCCATCGCCGACGGCGAGATCCGCCATCATCTTCGAGACGCCCTGTTGGTACGTCAACCGCGCTGGGCGCGAGGTCTCTACGCGCACATCGTCGAGGCGCAGACGGAGTTCTTCCGGGAGCACGGCCGCTCACCGACAATCGCGGAGGTGGCAGCCCTCGTCAACATCCAGGAGAAGGGCGTTCTGGAGATCATCAGAGCGCAGGCGAACCTCAACGTGCATTCCCTGGACGAGCCCTTCGACGAGCCCGATGGTGGCCGAGCGCCCGACAGGACCTTGGTCCGATCCATCCGCGCCGAATCGTTCTCGCTGCCCATCGAGGACCGTATCCTGTTGTACGAAGCCCTGGGCGTACTCTCCGACCTCCAGAAGAAGATTATATACCTGCTGTTCTTCCGTGATCTGACGCAGCAAGAGGTCGCAGACGAGATCGGCCTCACCCAGCGCGCCGTATCACGCGAAAACGTGAAGGCCATGGACCGGCTGAAGGCGATCCTGAGCAAACGCGTCTTCTGACACCGCCTCGGCAGTCCTGGGCGACGATCCCTCGCAGGATTCCCCTACGTCCCAGCCGCTCTTCCACGCACGATAATGTATGTTATGTAAAGAAGCCACCGTAAAGCGGCCTTCACGTCAGTACCGGATCAGACTGAAGACGTCGTAGCCCTCGAGGCGGTCACGCCCCTTCAGGAACTCCAACTCGATGACAAAAGCCAGGCCGACCACTATGCCGCCTGACTTCTCCACCAGCTCGATCTTCGCTCTCGCGGTTCCTCCTGTGGCAAGAAGGTCATCGTGGATGATGACGCGCTGGCCGGGCGCTATCGCGTCCACATGCATTTCGAGGCAGTCTACGCCGTACTCCAGGTCGTAGTCGGCGCGGGCCACGTCCCAGGGCAGCTTTCCCGGCTTTCGCGCCGCCGCGAAGCCAGCCCCCACCGCGTAGGCAAGTGCCGCGCCGAGGATGAACCCTCTGGCCTCCGCACCCAAGATCACATCAGGGGTCCGCTCCTTGCTGAAATCAGCGAGTCGCTCCACCGTATAGCGAAGCGCCTCAGCGTCTTGAAGGAGCGGCATTATGTCCTTGAAGATGATGCCCGCTTTCGGGAAATCGGGCACGTCTCGGATGAAGGTGCTTAAATCCATGGGGCTCCTCGGGTCATCTTGGGAGGTCAGCCGGCAAGCCGCGAGAGTTCTCGGTACAGGAGCAGGTCGAGCAGACGAGCCATGAGCGAGCCGAGATCGGCCAGCGCCCGCGTCCCTTCCTCTCTCCTGTCCTTGTTCGCCGATCTCATCGCCGGCGCCACCACTTGTGCCAGCAACGCGGCCTCACGTTCCGCCGACGAACTGAGGACACGCAGATTGCGAGGCTCGACCCCATGGCGGCTCAAGAGGTCGCAGATGCGCACCACCTCCAGGTCTGGTTCCGAGAGGCGCGTTTCGGTCATCGGCGTGGCTGCATCGAAGAGATGGAACTCGGCAAGAGCACGAAGAAACGACTCCGAAACTCCGGTGATGCTCAACGCCTGGTCCCACGTGTACGCGGGTACTCCTCGCTTGAGGCCGCGAGGCGTGTCGAAGGGTCCGGAGGGTGCCAAGGGTCGGCCGACCGCTGAAGCGGTGCCACGCTCGAGGCGCTCTTTGATCACATCGAGGGGCAAGAACTCGTCCCGCTGAAGAGTCAGGATAGTGCGCAGCGTTCGGACAGCCGCCTGGCCGTACTTTCGGTAGCCCCCCGGAGTGCGCTCCGGCGACACGAGGCCTCGATCCTCCAGATAACGGATCTTGCTGATGGTCAGGTCGGGGAACTCCCCGCGGAGGCGTGCCACCACTCCGCCGATCGCCAAGAGGGTCTCGGCCTGTCCCTCGAGAGCCCCCGCAGTCTCTCCGCCGGCCGTATCCTGACGCTGCGGGCGATCAGTCATCAGTCGATCGGTTCCAGAAACGCCAGTTTGAACTTACCGATCTGCAGTTCATCGCCGTCGGCGAGGTGCTGGCGCTCGACTCTGCCCCGGTTGACATAGGTGCCGTTCAGGCTGTTCAGATCTTCGACCGCGTACCCGGTAGCATCGCGCACGACGCGGGCGTGATGACGAGAAACAGTGACATCGTCGAGGAACAGGTGGCTCTCCGGGTTGCGGCCGATGGTCAGGAGGTCGCTATCGAGGGGGATCTGCTCTCCCTCGCTACCCCCGCCCGCTCTGATCAGAAGAACAGGGTAGCGGCTCACCCCTCCGGAGACATCTGGGCCGGCTCCTGCCTCATCCCCATCGAGGGGCGCATACGTGACGGTGGTCTCGGCGAGGTCGGCGATGACCAAGCGGCTGCCACAACGACTACAGAAGTTGGCGTCTCCGCTGTTCTCGAAGGAGCACTTGGCGCACGAGGTCATGCCTCGTCCTCTTCTGTGTGGGCGAGCTGCCTCTGGTAGTGGGTGAATTCGGCCGCCATCTGATCCTCGATGCCTCGCAGTACTTCCGGGCTCTCCAGGATATGCGCGCGGTCCTCAGCATCTGTGTTGTTGATAATGTATGGGTCGGCCATCACCTGATCGAACCTCCGACCCTTGCTCAGTTCCGTCACGATGTACCGGAGGATCCTCTCCTCGCGCACACCGACGGAGAGTTCGTGGAAGAGCCTCTCCATACCCCTTACGACTCGGTCGATCCTATCCCCCATGGGACCACCTCCGCCTCAGAGCTCTTCTTCGGCCAACCCGCGGGAGCTGAGGATGCTGCTGAGCTTCTCGACGTCGCCCTCGACGAAGAGACTCTTGCCGCTCGAATGCTTGTCTCTCAGCCGACGAACCATCTCTGCGCGAAGGATGTCGAGCTTCGCGTGGATGATCCGGCGGGTCTTGGAGACCTCTCGCTCCTCTGCCGCCAGTTGCTCGGCGAGTACCTTGATCTCGTCATCGCCCTTCGACTGTATGTCGATGAGCAGTTCGAACGATGAGGTGTCGTAGTCGTTCATGGCTTCTAGTATACCCCCGTGGCTACGAACCATCAACCTTGACTAGAGGTTGGCGACCACCGCCTCCCCCAAGATCAAGGGCAGGCACCACGCGCCTGCCCTTCGTGCTACATGGTCTGTCCTACCGTACGGACGGCTGCAGGTTCACTCGTCCTGCTCTGCGAGGATCTGCTCGTATTCCTCGGCCGACATGAGTTCCTCGAGTTCGCTCGGGTCGCTCAGCTTGATCTTGATGAGCCAACCGTCTTCGTAGGGGCTCTCGTTGATCAACTCGGGAGCATCCACGACTTCCTCGTTAGTCTCGACGATCGTGCCGCTCAGCGGAGCGTAGACATCGGTCACCGCCTTCACCGATTCGATCTCGGCATACGTAGTACCGGCGGCGACTTCCGTGCCTACCTCGGGAAGCTCGATGTAGACGATGTCGCCGAGGGCCTCCTGGGCGTAATCGGTCACACCGAGTACAGCGATGTCACCCTCGATACGGGCCCAATCATGCTCCTTGTGGTACTTGAGGTTCTTGGGGTTCACTAGCGCTCCTTTCTCGCCAAGCGTGGCTGGCCACATGATAGCACAGGCTTCCCGGCCTCCCGCCCATCGAACCGGCGCTACTCAACTCGCCTGCGGCGCGTCGCTCAGACTCTCTAGAAGCAGGCTGTCGAGAGTCCGATCTATGGTCACTGGAGACGTGATGGCAGTGAACTCGACGCTCTCGAAGGCGAAGTGACCTTCCTTGAGTGCGATGAGACCCCAGAAGGCCTCAAGGGCGGATTCAGCCCCTACCTGCTCGGCGTGGATGACTCGTCCCCGAGCTATGACGATCATGCCCTCGATATCGGTGTGATCGACTGAGCAGCGGAGCTCTACTTCTCCCGTCCTCTTCCCATGCACGAGCACCTGCAGGATCTCAGGAAGAGCGAAGTCCCTCAGGTCGCCGACAAAAGCCATCGCCCTCCTATGCCTCGTCATCCAACGTCGGTCGCGGGGGATTCTACCAACGCGGACCCGCATAGCAAAGGCTACAGGGCCTTGTTATACTTCTGCCCGTGCTTCCAGCCGCAACCTAGCGGCCCACATGTGCACAAGGAGGTGCTCTTGGTTCGCCGCAGGGGGCTGGTAATCAACGATCGGCAGATGCAGCTCGTGGATGACATCCTCGATAAGCTGCGCCAGGTTTCGGGGTCGCGCTTCATCGCCCTGGTCTCCACGAGCGGCCAACCCATCACGACATCGTCAGTGGAAGCTCACCCTGACACCCTGTCCCTCGCCTCCTTGGCCGCCAGTTCGTTCGCTGCGACTCAGCAGCTCGCAGAGGTGCTGCACGAGCGGGAGTTCACCCTGCTGTTCCACGAAGGCCGCGAGAGCAATTTGCACGTGGCGCAGGTCACGGACCAAGTCTTGCTTGTGATCACGTTCGGACGTGAGACCCAGGTGGGCAAGGTGCGGCTCTACACGAACCGAGCGGTAGAGGTACTCCGCCCTGTGTTCGATTCGAACGATGGCGACGACCAGACCAACCTCATGATAGACGACGACTACTCGCTGCTCGCGGACGAGGCCATAGACGACCTCTTCGCGGACATGGAGTGACCTCGTGCCTCTGATCAACTTCGCCGCACGCGAGATCAACTACAAGATCGTCTACTATGGGTGCGGTCTATGCGGCAAGACCACGAACATCCAGTACATCCACAAGAAGGTGAACCCGAACGCCCGCGGCAAGCTGGTCAGTATCGCGACCGAGGAGGAGCGCACCCTCTACTTCGACTTCCTCCCACTTACCCTGGGAACAGTCAAGGGCATGAAGACTCGCTTCCACCTCTATACCGTCCCGGGCCAGTCGTACTACAACGCGTCCCGCCGACTCGTGTTGCAGGGAGTCGATGGCATCGTGATGGTCGCCGACAGCCAGATCACTCGCCTGGACGAGAACGTCGAGAGCTATCTGAACCTCTGGGATAACCTCCTCGACCAAGGCGACGACTTGACCCGCCTAAGTTTCGTGATCCAACTGAACAAGCGCGATCTCACGGACATCTTCTCGGCCGAGGATCTCAAGGAGCTCCTGAACCACACGAACTCGCCCGTGACGGAAGCGTGCGCGCTCACCGGCCAAGGAGTCTTCGAGACCCTCAAGACCGTGTGCAAGCAGGTCATCGCCAAGACCGGTCAGGCCTCCTAGACGATCACCTCTCGGTGCCTGCGGAGGTCGTGGCGGTACCCTCTCCGGTACCCTCTCCGCGGACCCGTATGCACCCTTCGGGCGCTCATCCCCCCACGCGTACCACCCAGTCTTTGGGAGCGTAGGTACTGCCGAAGTCGTCTTCGTGCACCACTCTGCCCGAAGAATCCCGAACCACTCGCCGCACCTCCACCGCCCGCCCCGCGACCCCTGCCTCGACGGGCGAAGTCGTGCCGCGAGCCAAGGCTGGATCTCGGAGTCGTCGAGGGTTCTCCTCGGAGCTACGAGGGTCGACCAGATCGCGGAACGGTGATGTCTCGTACTCCACCGACCGGTCCCATTCCGGCGCGGCCAGAGCCACCGCGACCGACCGATCGGTCGCGGTGACCGAAAGCAGCAAGACCGTGTCGGAATCGTTGGTGAAGCGGACGTCGATGGCCCCGTACGAGACCGTCGCGTCACGGCCGATCGGGTAGTGGTCGATGTAGAACGAGTGCGGCTTGCGCTCCACGATCGGCAGCCCGGCGAAGAAGGCCGTGTTGAAGAGGGTCGTGGCCACCTGGCAGATGCCGCCGCCCACGCCCGGAGTCAGCACGCCGTCGCGGATCACCGGTGCCTCGTCGAAGCCGGCCTCTTTCGTGCGCGGCCCGACCGTGTCGTTGAACGAGAAGGTCTCCCCCGGCCTTATGACCACGCCGTCGAGCTTGTTCGAGACCTGGATGATGTTGTTCACGCGGCCCGAGTCCGCAGGACTGAAGTAGGTGGTGAACGAAGCCACCTCGCGCCGATCTCCGAGCTGATTGGCGTCCTCTGTGGTCAGGCGAGGGGGCACTTGAGTGGTGGGTATCGGAACGTACCGTCGCCCACTCTCGAAAGCGACGCGGGTCATGGAGCCAAGGAGAGCAGACCACTCGACTAGGGTCCCCTCGCTACTGGGCAGCACGGTGAACCCCCTCCCCCCCTCGGCCGGCACGATCACGGCTTCAACCGGAGGGTCTTCTACAGCTGCAAGCCGCGGTTGCAGGAGTTCTCGGGCGGCCTCCGTGTCGAAGCTGAAGGGTAGGCCCGAGGTCATACCGGAAGGATTGAACTCCGCCATGGCCGCCAGCTCCTCGGGCGAGACCACGATCTCCTTCCCCTGGTACGCCAGTGTCAACGGGCCGGCAAGCGCGACCTTGACCTCATCCAGAGCGGCGCGGGCCTCCTCGGTCGTCACGGTTGGCTCCACGACGGTCAGGGGCACCTGCACTTCGCTCTTCTCGTTGGACAGAGCGTCGAGGAAAGCTGAACGCAGGGCGTCACGCTCCAGCACCGCACCCGCGGCGGCGGCTACCGCCTTGGGCCTCCCCGAATCGAACACAAGACGACCGTTCTTGCAGAGGCCTTCGAACTGGAGGGCGACCTCATCGGCGAAAGAGGTCCACCGGACTTCATCGACCTCATAGGCGACGGGGACCTCGATCGGTTCGGCACTCAGGACCGGCACCAATCTGACCAGCCGATCCACGATGCCTTCGGCAGATCCCGCGCCGAGGGCGGCCGACACGGTCGCACCCACGTCAAGAGAGATGCCGGCATCTTCCGCGGTCGACGACATGACGCCTTCGTCGCCCACAAGGTCGATCTCGATGGACGACCGCCGGCCCAGTCGCTGCTCCAGGACCGCCGCGGCGCTCGCCGCATCCAGGCCTCCGAGCTCGACTCCTCCAGCCGTCACCCCTGGTGGGATCGTGCCGGGATCAGTGCTTCCCAACGCCAGCGCGCCCACGCCGACAAAGGCCACCACACACACGATCGCTCCGATGAACACCTTCAACATGAGCCCCAGGCCCTAGCCGTCCGCGTCACTTTGGAGTTCCGAGATGATCCGCGTGATGATCTCGGTGTGCGCGCCCAGCAGTGCGCCCGCCTCTTCCTCCGTATCGGCTTCCGTGTAGATGTGGAACACGGGGTCTCCGGCGTCGGGGAGGTACTGCACCCAGTCACCGCTCCCTGCGGCCAGCTTGATGCCGTCGAGCAAGGACACCCGTTCGTTCTTGAATTCTTCCACCAACTGGCGCATGACCCCGCCCTTCACCCCCCACGGGCACGGTACGACCGCGTGTGCCATGATCACCTTCGGCAGATCGGCCAGCAGCACCGACACGGGCTCATCACCCATGGCGACGGTCTCCAGTATGAGAACGAGGGTCAACAGGGAATCCGGGGCGGGAAGGAAGGACGGCAGGATGAATCTGCCCTCTGTCGTCGCCGCGAAGATGGTGTGAGGCCGGGTCGCTTCCGCAAACAGCGCAGAGTCGGCCGCGCGGGTACGTACGACGTTCGCGCCGCATTCGGCGGCCACCTCGTCCGCGTGACGGGTCATGTGCACGGGCAGAGCCACGTTGCCCGGACCGTGTCGTTCGCACGCGTGTCGCATGAGAAAGAGCAGCAGGGCTTCGTCGCTCACACGTTCGCCGTTCTCGTCGAGGAGGTAGAGTCCTTCGGCCGCCGGGTCCACGCACACACCCAAGTCAGCTCCCATGGCGGCCACCAGCTTCCGCAAACGCTCATCCCCGGGATCTCCCACTCCTCTGGCCCGCTGACTCTGGTCGGGGCCCGCGGCCGCATTGATGCTCACGATCTCGACATCCAAGGAGTGCAGGATGTTCGGTAAGACGATCGACGAGGCGGAGAACCCGTGGTCCAGCACCAACCGCAGCTTGCGGGCACGGATGCGATCAACATCGCACGACGCAAGCAGGGCGCCAAGGTAGCCCTCAAGCAATCTGGCGGGAAACGTGATCGTGCCCATCTGCTCAGGGGACGCCCGACGGTAGTCCTCCCGGTAGAAGATGTTCTCTATGGCCCGCTCCGCCGAGGGGCCGATGGGGATACCCGGAGGGGTGGAGAAGAGGATCTCGACCTCTTCCGGGCTGTCCCGGCACACCCGGAGGTGTACTCCGCCCGCGGAGCTGCCGCTGCGCAGGTCGAAGCGGTTGAGCGACCCCGGAGCCACACGCAGATCGCGCACCGAGACGCCCGTGGCGTTGAGCCCCGCCACAAGAGCTCGGTTGAACACGCGAGTGGCCGGGTGCCAGTCGCGGCTCGCCGTGACGACGGCCCCCGGAGTCAGCACGGTACCGTACGACATGGCAAGGCGCATCACGAGTTCGGGAGTCACGTCCACATTGATGAGACCGCGAACGCCGTTCTTCCCGAACAGCGAACTCAGACCACGCGACTCCCAGATCACGCTGGTCCGCACTGAAGCGCCGGCTTCGATCACCTTGTCTGGATAGATCTTGACATCGCTACCGATGACGGCCTTCTCGCCCACCGAGCAGCCATCGCCCAGCACGGCCCCGGCGGAGACATCGGCATTGGCGCGAAGATCGACGTTGGAGCCGATCACCGCGCCGGTGAGACGCACCCCGGGACCCACGTACGCCCGGTCGCCCACCACCGAACCGAAGATCGAGGCGCCATCCCGAACCACCACGTTGTTGCCTAGCACGGTGTGCGCCCCGATGGTCGCATTCGGGGATACGCGCGCGTAGTCACCGATAAGGGCCGGGCCCTCGACTCGGTCGATACTCTCGAGGTCGACCCCGTGACCCAGCCAGACGTTGCCGCGAAGCCTCACGCCGGGCACCTGCACGCGCACCTTACCGTCGAGGGCGTCCCTGTTCGCTTGGACGAACTGGGCCAGGGTCCCTATGTCTTGCCAGTAGCCGTCGCACAGCATCCCATACAGGGGCTTCCTCAGTTCGTGCAGCCGCGGGAAGAGCTCGTGGCTGAAGTCGTACGGCTGCCCTTGGGGGATATGGTCGAAGATCTCCGGCTCGAGCACGTAGATACCCGTGTTGATCGTGTCGGAGAATACCTGACCCCACCCCGGTTTCTCCAGGAACCTCTCGATTCTCCCCTCTTCGTCCACGATGACCACGCCGAACTCCAGCGGGTTGTCCACGCTCTTGAGGGCGATGGTCACCAGGGCCTCTCGCTCGTGGTGGAAGGCCACGATCTCACTTAGGTCGAAATCGGTGAGCGAATCTCCGCTGATCACGAGGAAGGTGTCGTCGAGCGACGATTCGGCGTTCTTCACCGACCCCGCGGTGCCAAGAGGACTCGCCTCGACGCTGTACTCGATGCGCATGTCGAAGGCGGAGCCGTCGCCGAAGTAGTTCTGGATCAACTGCGGCATGAAGGCTACCGTCATCACGACGTCGCGAACACCGTGTCTCGAGAGGAGCTCGAGGATATGCAAAGCCGTGGGCTTGTTCACCACGGGCACCATCGGCTTCGGTTGGTTGGACGTGAGTGGCCGGAGTCGCGTGCCTTGCCCGCCGGCCATGACGACCGCTTTCACCGTGTCCCCCTTTCGTTCACGCGCCCGCCCGTCCGACCACCCCCGGGCGTGGACGCCGGAACTGACGTACGCCTTGATGCGTGTAGACGGCGGCCGACGTCAGTGACAACGCCGCACCCACCCAGAACAGAGATTCAGCCACGCCTGCACCCAAGACTGCCAGGAACAGAGTCAGCATCAGCACAGCCGTGCTGACCTTGCCCAAGAGGTTCACCGACACCTGCGTGCCCCTGCGATTCAAGACATAGTACCCCGCCATGACGTATGCGTCTCGAACGAGCACGGCCATCAGCGGGGCGGTGGGAAGACGGTGGGTCACCAGAAGGATCACGAGAGCGCTGCCGATGAGGAGGCGGTCCGCGAGTGGGTCCGCGAAACGCCCGAAGTCGGTGACAGTATCGGTGCGTCGGGCGATCTGACCGTCGAGCCAGTCGGTGATCGACGCGACCGCGAACAGGACTCCCGCAACGAGGGAGCCACCGCCGTCATCGACTGCCAGGAAGTAGATGAACACGGGAATGATCAGCAGCCGGAACATGGTCAACACGTTGGCCACCGCGCACCTCCCTCACCGTGTCCACGCGCGGTGGTCGCCACGCGTACCGCTCCGCGCGGGACTCCGTCGACCCCGATCGCAACCCACAAGGAAATACGAAGTCGGGACGGCCAGATTCGAACTGGCGACCTCCCGGCCCCCAGCCGGATGCGCTACCAGACTGCGCCACGTCCCGACGCAGGGGTCAGTATACCAAACGCTCGAGGTGGCTAGTGACGCTCGGGGCGACGCTCTCGCAACATGAGATCGCGCACGCTGTCTCGCACGCTCTTACCTTCATAGACGACCGCCACGACATTCTCGGTGATGGGCATCTCGACGCCCTTCGATCGTGCGAGTCGCAGGATCGCCGGAGCGGCCGTGAGCCCTTCGGCCACCATGCCGATCTCCGATTCGACTTCCGCAGGGGAGTGCCCGTGAGCTAACAGTTCACCGGCCAGTCGGTTGCGACTGTGCCGCGAAGTGCACGTAGCCACCAAGTCACCCAAGCCGGCCAGGCCGGCGAAGGTAAGCGGCTCCGCACCCAGCGCGATGCCCAGACGCGCCATCTCGGCGATGCCTCGCGTCATGAGGGCCGCCCTCGCATTGTCACCGTACCCCACCCCGTCACCCATGCCCGTGGCGACTGCGATGATGTTCTTCACGGCGCTCGCCAACTCGACGCCGATAAGATCGTGGTTGACATAGGCCCTGAATGTCTCAGTGGAGAGCAACTCTTGCAGAGCTTCGGCGAACTCCACATCGTGCGATGCGATCACGGTGGCCGTGGGTTGGTCGAGGGTGACTTCTTCGGCGTGATTCGGTCCAGAGAGTACCGCCACCCTCGGAGTCGAAGCCTGCCACATCTCCTGGAGGAGTTCGGAGAAACGGCGCAAGGTCGCGGGCTCGACGCCCTTCGTGAGGCTGAGCACGCCCACGTTCTTCGGAATGCGAGCTGCGAGCGACTCCGCGACCTCGGCGTACGCCTTACTCGGTACCGCCATCACGATCAGATCGACATCGAAGAGATCACCCTCGGTGTAGACCCCGGCATCGAGGGCTAAAGGAAGGGCGGTCTTCGTGAGGTACTCTGGGTTGTGCCTCGACTCCAAGATGGCCGCGGCCTGCTCCGGGCGTCTGCCTAGAAGCCTGGTGCGAGCGCCGACCAGCGCCAAGTGCCGCGCCATGGCCGTTCCCCAACTGCCCGCGCCGATGACGGCGACGACAAGGGTCTCTCCCTCACGCGGGACGAATGCCGCCCCTCGGCTCACGACGTACCCCCTTCGTCGGGATCCCGGTGGACGTCAGCGGGCACATCCTGCTGCGCTTCCGCCGTTTCGCCTCTGCCCCACTCGCGTCGAACAAGGAACGCCCCCACGCGCGACCACGTGAGGCCGCTCTTCGGCTCCGTTCCCCGCAACAAGCGGCGCACGTTCCCCCGGTGCGCCCAGACGACGATACCAGAAGCCGCCAGCGAGAACAGCAGATACGCCGTGGGCTGCTTGCCGAGGAACGCGAGCACCGGCAAACCGACGGCAGCGGTGACCGAAGCCGCCGACACGAAAGACGTCGACAAAAGCACCACCGCGAACACGCCGAGAAGCATCACGAGCGAGATGGGCATCATCGCGAGCAGCACACCGGCTCCCGTGGCCACGCCTTTGCCCCCGCGTCCTCGCAAGAAGATCGAGTAGTTGTGGCCGGCGATCGCCGCCAGCGCCACGAGTACGGTCCAGTCGGGCTCAACAACGAATCGCGCAGCCATTACCGGCGCGAATCCCTTGGCCACGTCGAGCAGCAAGACCACCCCTCCGAGCGGAGTGCCGAGTACTCGGAACGCGTTCGTCGCGCCGGCGTTGCCGCTGCCGTGGTCCCGGATGTCGATGCCCCGGACGGCCTTTCCCAGCAGCACGCTGGGAGACAACGAACCGATCAAGTAGGCCCCCACGACAAGGGCGGCGACCGTCACGAGTAGCGCTCTTCCTTCCCCTCGAAGTCGATCACCAGCGGGATGCCCCATAGGGCGAAGGCGTCGCGCAACCTATTCTCCAGGAAGTAGCCGTAGCTGCGCGTGATCAGGGCCTTCGAGTTCACCATGACCTTGAAACGAGGCGGCGACTCCTCGTACTGCACCACGTAGAACAGCTTCAGCGCCTTGCCGCGTCGCTGAGGGGGGTCTTTGCGTGCCCGCAGGTCTTCGAGCCACGTATTGAGCGCCGGCGTCGGGATACGCGCCGCGTATCGACTGTGAAGGTCGAGAGCCAGAGGAAGGACTCTCCCGAGGTTACGGCCGGTGAGGGCCGAGATGGTCACCCAGGGCGGTCTCATCTGCACCTTGGCATTGAGGCGCGCGGTGACCATGTCGAGATCGATCGTTGACTCGTCCCACTTGTTGAACAGAATCGCCGTCGCACAACGGGCGCGCTGAGCCTCGTACGCCACCTGCAGATCGAGATCCACCAACCCCTCGGATGCATCCACGACCACCAGCGCTACGTCACTCCGTTCGAGAGCCTTGATGGTCCGCAGGGAGCTGTAGAATTCGACGTCGTCTTCGCTGCGCTTGCCCCGTCGACGTAGCCCGGCCGTGTCGACGAGGTTCACGGGTGTGCCCTCGTGCTCCACGAGCGTGTCGATGGCATCACGCGTCGTGCCGGGGATCGGAGATACGATGGTGCGCTCGTGCCCGAGCAGAGCGTTCAGTATCGAACTCTTGCCCACGTTCGGGCGCCCCACGATGGCAACGTTCACCGGGACCGAGCTTTTCTCCTCGACGGCGGGCTCGGGAAGTGCCGCGATTATTGCATCAAGGATGTCGCCGATGCCCAGGCCGTGCTCGGCCGACACTCCGTGGGGCGTCCCCAGACCGAGTGCCCAGAACTCGTTCTGCCGTTCCTCGGCCGGGCGCAAGTCGATCTTGTTGACCGCGAGCACCACGGGTACGTCACTCCTCCGGAGGATCTCGGCGATCTCGTGCTCCTGAGGGCCCACGCCCGTCTTCCCGTCCGTGAGGAACACGACCACGGCCGCGAGGTCCACCGCCTGCCGAGCCTGCGCCCGCACTTGGTCGGACAAGGGCTCTTTCGCCTTGAGGTCGATGCCTCCGGTGTCCACCAGCACGAACGATCGGTGAAGCCATTCCGCGAACCCCTCCTTCCGGTCGCGGGTGACGCCCGCCTCAGGAGCAACCACCGCTTCGCGGGTCTCTGTGATCCGGTTGAAGAACGTGGACTTGCCCACGTTCGGATAGCCCACGATGGCCACACGGGGCAGTGAAGCCGATAGGCTCATGACGACAACTCCCGCACTCGTGCCACCACAGCTTCGATTTGGGCGGGGGGGGTCGAGGCTCCGGCCGTGATCCCCACAGAGTCGACACCCTCCAACCACTCCCGCTGGACCTCCTCAGCACCCTCGACGTGGAACGAACGAGGCTGCACGGCCGAGCTCAGTTGCACGAGTCGCGCGGTGTTGCCGGAGTCCCTTCCCCCCACCACGATCACGAGATCCACCTCCTCGGCCAGCTCCACGGTCTCCCGCTGGCGGCGCTCCGTAGCGCTACAGATGGTGTTGAACACGCGAAGCTCGCTCACTCGGGGAGTCAGGGCAGCCGCCAACGCAGCAAGACGCGCCTGCGACTGAGTCGTCTGAACCACGAGACCCACCCTCCGTCCGTCGAGCCACTCGGGTATTTCCTCCGGCTCTTCGAGCACCACCGCGTCGGGGCCGGCGTGAGATCGGATGCCCAGCACCTCCGGATGGTCGGGTTCCCCTAAGATGACCACCTTGTAACCTTCGGCTCGAAGTCGCGCGGCCTTGTCCTGGGCCGCTTTGACGAAGGTACAGGTGGCGTCGACCACCTGGATATCGCTCTCTGCCAACACGTCTTTCACCTCGATCGGGATTCCATGCGAACGTATGATGACGGTGCCTTCCGTCTTGGCGGCCAGGTCCTCGACCCGACCGATGCCCTCGGCTTCCAACTCGGCGATCACGCCGGGGTTGTGGATGAGAGGTCCCAAGGTATCGACGGGCGCTCGGCACGTCGCGACCGCGTCGCGGGCGATCTCGAGGGCACGCTCGACGCCCCAGCAGAAGCCGGCAGAGGCCGGCACCACGATGCGCAGATCGCTCATTCGACAGTCTCCGATGATGCGGGGACATGTCCCAGCATGGCGCCCACCCGCGTCATCCAGCGAGCACCGATCTCCTGGTGACGCTCCCCTCGCGGGAGCCCCTCGACGCCAACGTCCAAGGAGGCGCCGAAGGTCACGGACACACGAGGAAGCCTCGGGATGCCGCCGCGCGCGATGCGGTCCGTACCAGAAAGCGCCACCGGGATCGTGGTGACACCCTCGCGGAGGGCCAACAGTGCGAACCCAGGCAACGCGGTGCCCAGGCGACCGGCTCGCTGCCTGGTCCCCTCGGGGAATATGCCCACCACACACCCGTCGCTCAGGTAGCCCACGGCAGTCCGGATCGCCTCTCTGTCGGCCTCGCCCCGCCGCACCGGAAAGGCGCTCAGTCCCTCGACGACATGGCCGAGGGCCGACGACTTCCACAACTCCGACTTCGCCATGAAGTGGGCTTGGCGCGGAGCAGCCACTCCGATGAACACCGGATCGATGTTCGAGACGTGGTTCACCGCAAGCAGGACGGCACCGTGGGTAGGCACGTTCTCGATACCCTCTATCCGCATGCGGAAGAGCAACCGAAAGGGGATTCTGATGAGCAATCTGACCAACTTGTACAGCCGTTCATCGCGTGGACCGGCGATCAGCACGATCCGCCTCCATCGCTTCCGACGCCGACAGCCTCGGCGGCGATCCGATCGACCACTTCTTCGATGCTCAGCTCCGTGGTGTCGATCTCGATGGCGTCCCGCGGTTTCCTGAGCGGGGCGACCGACCGGGTGGAGTCGTGAGTGTCGCGCAAGAGTATCTCCCTCTCCAGCGTCTTGGCGGAGATGCAGATGCCCTGTTCTTCGAGCTGACGCTTCCGGCGTACGGCACGAACGCCCACCGAAGCCGTCAAGAACACCTTGAGATCGGCGCGAGGACACACGACCGTACCGATGTCCCGGCCCTCGAGCACTACGTCTCCCGTTTCGGCCATGCCACGCTGCCGCAGCTTCAAGGCCTCGCGCACCTTGCGATGAGCGGCCACGTACGACACCTTCTGGCTCACCAATGGCTCACGAATGGCCTTGGTCACGTCGCGACCGGCCACCCGCACCTGTGGGAGCCCTTGGGCGGATTCCGAGAGGTCGATTTCCATCTCGAGCGCTAGGGATCCCAATGCGTCGTCGTCTTCGAGCGACACGCCCTTCTCGAGGGCGAGGAGGGTCACGGCGCGGTACATCGCGCCGGTATCCACGTAGGTAAGGGCGAGTCGCTCTGCGACCGCTTGTGCGATGGTACTCTTGCCGGAGCCTGCGGGCCCGTCGATGGCTATGATCATCTGTCGCCCTCCGGCGAACTCAACAGGTCCATCGTACCAGCGAACCCAGGGAACGACACGTCGATGCACGCTACGTCGTCCACGTGCACACCCTCGCTCGAGGCAAGCCCCGCCGTGGCTCCCACCATCGCAAGTCGATGGTCCCCGTGCGCGCGGATCGCGCCGCCCGTCCACCCTTCAGGGCGGCCGACGATATCGAGGCCGTCGTCGTACTCGGTCACCCTCACTCCGAGGGCCCTCAGGACCTCGGCGACCGCCGCCAGGCGGTCGCTCTCCTTCACCCGCAGCTCGCCCGCTCCCCGAAGGCGAGAAGTGCCGCTCGCCTTGGCCGCGGCAAGGGCCCACACCGGCAGTTCGTCGATCAACAAGGGCACCTCCTCCGGGGTCACATCCGTGGCCGACAGCGCGCGATGCTCCGCGTGGACAGCACCCGTAGGCTCAGGAGCCAGAGAGTCGTAGGAACTGACCGATAGGTGCGCCCCCATACGCTCGAGCACGGCGAGCAACCCGGTCCTCGTAGGGTTCAGGCCCACCTTCTCCACGGTGAGTGCTGAACCCGGGATGATGAGGGCGGCCACGATCAAAAACGCCGCCGAGCTGAAGTCGCCGGGCACCGTGATCTCGCTGAGACTGAGGGCCTCCAACGGCTCGACGGTGATCCGCACCGAGCCGCCGACCTCGGCGATCCGTTGGATCCGTGCGCCCCCTGAAAGGAGAAGTCGCTCAGTGTGATCTCGAGAAACGCCCGGTTCCACCACCACGGTGACGCCCGACGCCCTCAGGCCCGCCAGGAGCAGACACGACTTCACCTGGGCGGAGGCCACAGGCAGGTGGTGCTCACAGGCATGGAGAGATCCGCCGATGATGCCCACCGGGGGCAAGGAGTTCCGCGCGCGACCCCACACCCGGGCCCCCATCGCCTCCAGCGGTCGCAGCACACGCGACATGGGCCGACGGCGGATGCTCTCGTCCCCCGTAAGTACGGTGAGGAACGGGGACGCGGCCACTAACCCGGGCAGCAGCCGCATCAAAGTGCCCGCGTTCCTAACATCGATCACATCCTCAGGCTCGCGCAGGCCTTCCCAACCGCCCCCATGCACCACCACACACCCCGATTCGGGGCTCTCGACGGAGACCCCGAGGGCACGCACCGCGTCCACGGTCGCCAGGGTGTCCGCCGACCGGAGGAAGCCGTTCACGACCACCGATCCCTCCGAGACCGCCCCGAAGAGGATGGAGCGATGCGAGATCGACTTGTCGCCGGGCACCTCGACGACTCCCCGGAGCCCCTCAGCAGCCGGTTGGAAGAAGCCATGGAAGCTCATCCTGCCGGCGTTCCCACAAAGGAGACGACGGCCGGATAGCCGAGCGCTTCAGCAAGCGAACACGCGGACGCGGCCTCCTCTTCCCCGTTCACGAACAGTACGAGGTCTCCGCCCACGGCCCGGCTGAAATGGTGCAGGGTCAGGTCCTCGATGTTGATGTTGGCGTTGCCGAGAGATGTCATCACCCGCGACAGCACGCCGGGTTCGTCGGGGATCCGCACGGTCACGCGGTACAGGGTATCGAGGACGATGTCCTCGTGTTGGAGTAGTTCTCGGCGATATGAGGCCGCCGTGTTGATGCCCCGAAGCACCGCCTCTTCGTCACCGTCGCGCAGGTTCTCGCAGAGCATCATGATGTCGGCGGCGACGCTCTTCAGTGACAGGATCAGGGCTTCTCGATTGTCGAAGAAAATGTCGCGCCACATCGGCGGGTTCGCGCCGGCTACGCGCGTGAGGTCCTTGAAGCTCGGGCCCACGGAGAACATCGCCCGGCGCCCGGACGCCTCGAATCCCCCCACTTCGGTCATGAGGACGTTCGCGAGCACGTGCGGCACGTGGCTCACCAGAGCCATGATCCGGTCGTGGGCATCGGCGCCCAAGGCGATGGGGCGGGCACCCAGTGAGGTCACGAAGGCATGTAACCCCTCGTGGAGCTCCGCCGGCGAATCGTCGGATGGGCACAGGAAGTAGATGGCTCGGTCGAACAGGTCGGCCCGTGCGAACCGCACGCCGCTGGTCTCGGCTCCGCAGATAGGATGCCCGGCGATGAAGCGGGCGCGGGCGGCGCTCGAGAGCCCCGAGACCAGCGCGCTCTTGGTGCTCCCGATGTCGGTGATCAGACGCGGTGGTGGTTGGGCGGCAGCCGCTTCCTCGACCAGGGCGGGGATACTGCGGACCGGCGTGCACACCACCACGAGATCGGCTCCGGCGGCCGCCTCCGCGATCGAGCCGCAGCGCCGGGTGATCACTCCGGCCGCCAAAGCCTCGTCCAATGCGCGCGGATCGGCGTCGTACCCCCTCACTTCGGGGACGTCGGCCCTCCTCCGCGCCGCGAGGGCGAGGCTTCCGCCCATCATCCCAACGCCGAGCAGAGCGAGAGTCTGCACGGACAGGGTCTCGCTGGTAGGCGCCAACCTCTAGCCTACCGTCTTCCCGAACCACTGGACCAGTTCCGCGATACGCTTGGCGGTACACGCGAACTCGCGTAGATTGAGCGACTGCCCGCCGTCGCACAGTGCCGCCTCCGGGGCGGGATGCGCTTCGATCATGAGACCGTCGGCGCCGGCGGCGATCGCCGCCAAGGAGAGCGGCTCGATAAGATCCACCTTCCCCGTGGCATGGCTGGGGTCGACGATCACAGGCAAGTGAGAACGCTGCTTGATGATGGGGACCGCGGAGAGGTCGAGGGTGTTGCGGGTGGCGGTCTCGAACGTCCTGATGCCTCTCTCACAGAGGATCACGCGGTTGTTGCCCTCTTTGACGATGTACTCGGCTGCCATGAGCAGTTCGTCCACCGTGGCCGAGAGGCCACGCTTGAGCAGCACAGGCTTCTCCACCTGACCAACCGCCGAAAGGAGATAGAAGTTCTGCATGTTCCGGGCGCCTATCTGGATGACGTCGGCATACTCGGCCACGGCATCGAGATGCCTGGGATCCATGAGCTCGGTGACCACGGGGAGGCCTGTGCGTTCGCGCGCCTCCGCGAGGATCTCGAGCGCTTCCACTCCCAGGCCCTGGAAGGCATAGGGCGACGTTCGCGGCTTGTACGCCCCGCCCCGCAGCATCGAGGCACCGGCCTCCTTCATGGAATCGGCCGCCGAAAGGAGTTGCTCTCGGCTCTCAACGGAACACGGCCCGGCGATCAGGGCCACGTGGCTACCGCCGATCTTGGTGCCTCCCACCTCGATGACGGTATCGCTGGTGCGGAACTCGCGACTCACGAGCTTGTACGGGCGCAGGATCGGCAGGATCTTCTCGACCCCGGGGTACGCTTCCATAGGGATGCCGGCGATGACTTCGCGGTCCCCCATGACGCCGATCACCGTGACCGTGTCTCCAGTGGAGACGTGGCCCCGCGCTCCGGCTTCCGCCAGCCGTTCGAGCACGTGATCCACCTCCACCGGCGTCGTGCCCTCCCGCATGACGATCATGGTCTCGATGCTGCCGCCTTCAAAGAGGCTCATGTGGGTCCCTCCTCACCTGCAAGGTCGCTGAGCGCGCCCAGGAATAGGTCATTCTCCTCGCTCGTACCAACTGTCGCTCGAACCCAACCGGGGTAACCGATCCCCCATCCGGATCGCACCAGCACACCTCGCTCGAGCAGCGCGTTCGGCACCTCGGCGGCAGCTGAGGGGAGCCCTTCTACCCCCACGAGCATGAAATTGGCCTCGGAAGGCACCCACGGCCGGCCGAGCGCTGTGAGCAGCTCGCCGATGCGAACCCGCTCCCCGGCCACGTGATCTCGCCGCTCCGCGACCCGCTCGGGGTGGCGCAGTGCCTCCAGCGCCGCCACCTGCGCAAGGGTCGACACATTGTACGGCTGCCGCACCTTGTCGATGGCGTCGATGACACTCGGATGCGCGACGCCGTAGCCGATGCGAAGGCCGGCCAGTCCGTAGATCTTGGAGAACGTCCTCAGGATCACGAGGTTCTCGTAGTCCCGCAGCCACGGCACGGTGTCCTCGAGATCGGGGCGGCTCACGTACTCCGTATATGCCTCGTCGAATACCACCAGTGTCTCCGGCGGGACGGTCTCCATCAGGTCACGCAGCGCTGCCGCGCCCACGCAGGTGCCACTGGGGTTGTTCGGTTCGCACACGATGAGCAGGCGCGTGTCCTCGCGCACCGCCCGCTTCATGGCATCCAGGTCGTGCCGGTGGTCGCGGAGCGGGACGGCATCGAACTCGGCCTGCCGAGCCAAGGCGATAGTCTCGTACACGACGAAGGAGGGATCGGCGTACACCATGTGTACCCCTGGGCCCAGCACCGCTTCGCCAAGCAGCATGAGGAGGTCGCACGAACCGTTCCCGAACATCATGGCCCCGGACTCGACGCCCAGCCTGTCCGAGAGAGAAGCCCTCAGCTCTTCACAGCCCCCCGACGGGTACCGGTTGAGCCCGGTCAAAGACGCCGTCAACGCCTCGATCACCTCAGGGAAGGGCCCATCGGCGCACTCGTTCGCTCCGAGCTCGACTACTCGATCAAGCCCGTATCGGCCACGGATCTCGGCCATCGGTGGACCGGCCTTGTACGGCACCAGCCCCTCCAGAGCCTTGTTGAACTTCGCGGTCAAGCCTCGTTCCCTTTCGCATGCGGATCGTCGTCCCCGTAGACGGCCCGCTTCAGATTCTCTATCTCAGGCCCTCGAAGGCGTCGCACCGCGCCCACGAACATCCCGTCGTCGGTGAGTGGTCCAAAGCGCCCGCGATGGAGGCTGACCACAGAGTGCCCCACGGCCTCCAACATACGCCGTACCTGCCGATTGCGGCCCTCGTGCAGTGTCAAGCGTAGGACGCTGTTCCGTCCGACGGAGACGAGATGGACGTCGGCCGGCGCGGTGACGCCATCCTCCAATTCGACCCCCTCTGACAAGCGCCGAGCCGTTGCCTCGGTCACCCGGCCCCGAGCGATGACCTCGTACTCCTTCTCGACTCCGTACGACGGGTGCAGAAGACGATGAGCAAGAGCGCCGTCGTTGGTGATCAGGAGCAGACCCGTGGTCGCCGCGTCCAGGCGTCCGACCGGAAACACCCGTGTTTCCGTAGGCACGCAGTCTACCACCGTTCGCCGGCCTTGGGGGTCGTCGGCCGTCGACACCACACCGGCCGGCTTGTTGAGGAGCCAGTACTCGATCCCCTCACTCACGATCTCGCGCTCGTCGACGGTGACCGTCTGGGTGATCAGGTCGACAGACATGCCCAGCGTGGCCGGCACTCCGTCCACCGCCACGCGCCCTGCGCGGATCAGCTCCTCACACGACCTTCGCGAGCCGAAGCCGGCAGAAGCCAGTGCCCGCTGCAGACGCTCGCTCATTCAGGCGAGACCGCGACGCCCAGCCGCCTCCTGAGTTCCTCCCTCTGTTCCTCGCCCACTTCGAACTGCGAAAGAGGGGGCAACCGGTCGAGTCCGGGAAGATCAAAGGCGATCAGGAATCGCTCCGTGGTGCCATACAGGACTGCCGCGCCCGGCCCTTCACGGCGCCCCACTTCCTGCACCATCTCCCGGTCGAGCAGGGTGTGAAGCGCCGAGTCGGAATTCACCCCCCGGATCTCGGCGATCTCGGGGCGCGATACCGGCTGAAGGTAGGTGACGATAGCCAACGTCTCCAGCGCGGCGGGAGACAAGCGGGGATCCTCGGTTACGTCGAAGAGGCGGGAGAGCGCGGGCTCGGCGGCTGCGTTCGTTCGAAAGAGCCAGCCGCCCGCCACGCAGGCCAACTCGAATCCGCGGGGGCCGCCCACGGGGTACTCCAGCCGCAGCGCCTCAAGACACTCTGCGATCGAGTCTGCCGAAACCGGCTCGGCGTACGACACGGCCTCCGCGAGCCTCTCCGTCGCCAGCGGGCGCCCCGAGGCGAAGAGCACCGCCTCGACATCGCGGCGAAGGCGAAGCCGGTCGTCCAACAGTGGCGGCGCCGACTGTGGTGACGCCACTGGGTGCGACCCAACAGCGGGCGGGGTGCCGGCAGGTCCAGATTCGCGGTCGATCATGGGCGCCTTCCTAGGCGATGCGGCGGGCACGCGCCGCCGCGACCGTGATATCGCCGAAATGGTTGCGCTGGACCACCCGCACGTCTCCTCGAGCCATGAGGCCAAGCAGGGCGAGCAGACTCACGGCCTGCACCATGGGTTCGTCCGCACCGAACTCCTCTTCGAAGGAGAACGCGCCGCGGCTCCGCAGCATCCGGCGGATGGCCGCGATCTGGCGGTTCAGGCCCACTCGAAGCACCGGCACGTGGCTCGTATCGGGCGGCCTCCGGGCTTCGAAGAGCCTCTCGAGCGCGATGGTCAGGGCTCCGGGTTGTTGACTCCCTGCGATGTCCGCGCGTGGAGCCAGCATGCGACGAGACTCGCGGCAGGGCCGACGGACGATCCTTCCGCGTTGAGCTTCCCGAATCTGGGCAAGCGCCGCCGCGGCCAACTTGAAACGACGGTAAGCGACCAGCCGAGCGAGCAGCAACTCGCGGGACATCTCGAGGTCCTGGTCCTCCTCCCCCATCCGCTCCTCGGGCAGCAGCACGCGGGATTTCAGCTCCAACAACGAGCTGATCAATACCAGGAACTCGGTGAGGCCCTCCCAGTCCGCCGACCCTTCATCGGCCAGACCCTCCACGTAGGCGAGGATCACTTCCACGATGGGCACTTCGAAGATGTCCACTTCCTCACGTAGGATCAGAGTGAAGAGGAGATCGAAGGGACCCTGATAGACCTCAAGATCGAGGTCGAGGAGCCTCATGATCGGTGCCGGAAGCCGGCGCCCGCCGGGCACCCAGGGACCGACCGTGAGCAGGTGTAAGCGTTCATAGTCGGGATATCATGATACGTGACGGGTGCCTCGAAGGCAAAGGCGGATGCGGGCGGTGGCTCAGAAGTACGCGGGCAGGAGCACCCGGCTGATAGCCTCGAACGCTCCTCCGAGGATCGTGCGGAACGGCCCCGGGAACACGAAGAAGATCGCCAAGATGATCAGGATGCCGTAGCGATCGAGACCAGACCAGCGAGCGTACATGTCGCGAGACATGAAGCCGGCGATCACACGCGAGCCGTCGAGGGGCGGGATGGGCACCAGGTTGAAGATCCCCAGCACGATGTTCACTTGATAGGCCAGGAAGAGAGCCTCGAACAACGTTGAGCCGCCACTCATCGCGGCAATAGTCGCCGAGGCCGGGGCGAGAGCGTTCAGCAGGGCGGCGAGCATGATGGCGATGATGAAGTTGGTCATCGGTCCGGCGAGCCCCACGATCATCATGCCACGCTGGTGATCCTTGAAGTACCACGGGTTCACCGGCACCGGCTTCGCCCACCCGAAGATGAAGCTCCCCCCGATGTAGGTGATCACGAACATGAGCGTGCCGAGAGGATCGAGGTGCTTCAGCGGGTTGGCAGTGAGCCGTCCATGCTCCTTCGCGGTAGGGTCGCCCAGACGGTTGGCCACCGCGCCGTGAGCGAGTTCGTGGGCGGCCATCGAGATGAGCAAGATCGGGAGGAGGAACGCAAGACCAATGATCTCAGACATCAGGCGCACTTCCGGTGACGCGGTCGCGGGCTGAGGTTCATACCGCTCCCCCGATGTGGGCGCGCGCCGCCGCGAGCTGCTCAGCCCGAGTCTCCACGCCCCCTTCGACGCGCATACGCGTCAGGGACTGCAGGATGCGCCCCACCCCCGGTCCCTCGCGGGCGCCGAGCGCAATCAGGTCGGCGCCGGATATCTCCAAGGTGCGCGCTCTGAGCACCTCGAGGAAGCGCTCGAATTGCGCACGGGCCGTTCCGGCGCCCGCCCGGCCCATGCAGAAGACCACGGCCTCGACGGGCACCTTCCGCAGCAACCGGAAGAGCTCCCAATCTCCGAGTTGCTCGTCGCCCAACTGCTGGGTGAGGCGGGAGCCCAGAGTCACGCTCGCACGCAGCACGTGCCTGTCGGCGTGCTTCAGTCTCAACTTCTCCAACCACATGAAGAGCTCCTCGTGGGTCATGTTGCGCGTGACGGCTGCGAGCCGCAGCCGCCAGGGTACCACTTCGGCGCGCAGATCGAGCCGCGCGACCACCTCGTCCAAGGCGTGGATGAGGGCCACGGTCCGGGCGCCGGTGGCCAACTTCGGGTGCACCTGCCGTGCCACGCCCAGGTCGAACAGACGACCAAGGGTGTACGACACGTCCGGCTCCCCCAGGAGGGCCACCAGTTCGTCGCGCAGTCGCGCGCTCGAGAGGTCGCCTACCAGGTGCATGTCGACACAGGCGCGCGCCAGCGCCCTCGTCTGTTCGTCCATGCGGAAGCCGTAGCGATTCTCGTAGCGCACGGCACGGAAGATGCGCGTGGGGTCTTCGATGAAGCTCAGGTTGTGCAACACCTTGATCGCGCCGGAGTCAAGATCTTCCAATCCCCCGAAGAAATCGATCACCGTGCCCAGATCATCACCCTTGAGAGACACCGCCATGGCGTTGACCGTGAAGTCCCGTCGGAAGAGATCCTGACGGATCGACGCATGTTCCACGCTGGGCAGCGCGGCAGGGTAGTCGTAGAACTCGGTACGCGTCGTAGCCACATCTACGTGGAACGGCTCAGCTCCCCTCTGCGGCGGAAGGGGCTCGTCGCCGACGGAATCGGGCGGAAGCAGCACCACCGCAGTCTGGAACTTCTGGTGCGCCCGCACCCGCCCGCCGAGCTTGCGAGCCAGACGTCGGGCGAAGTCGATGCCGTCGCCCTCGACTGCGATGTCGATATCGGAGTTCTGTCGCCCCAGGAGGAGGTCGCGAACGAAGCCTCCTACCAGATACACGCCGGCGAACTCCTCGGAGACCGTGGATACCGCCTTGAAGAGACGTCCGAACGTGGGTAGATCACCAAGGTACTCCAACGTACAGGCGGTCACCCCCTCGCGCGGACCGGAGGGGGACATGCCGTGCTGCGCCGCCAACACATCGGTGCGAGTGGCTATGCCTATGACATCGGCCACCTCGACGACGCCGCTGCTGTCGGCACGGGAGTACGCCTCGTCGGCCAAGATGGGCAGCCGGCCCACGTTCGTGGCCGCCATGAGCCGCTGGAGTTCGTCGAGGGTCGCAGTAGCGGGCGCGAACACCACGTTCCGAGTCATGACCCCCTTCACCGGCGCGTGGCCCAGCCCATGGCGCACAGCCTTGTCCAGGTCGCGCCTGGCCACGATGCCCACGACCCGCCCGCCCTCTTTCACCGATATCCCGGAATGGCCGTAGCGCTGCGCGGTGAAGAGCGCTTCCTCTACAGAGGTGTCCGAGGCGATGAAGCGTACGGGCCGGCTCATGACATCGGCGGCGGTGGGGACGGCCGGCGCGGCCGCCTCCATCTCCTCGAGCAAACGACGGACTATCTCTTCCGATGTCAAGTCGCGAAGGACGGCCGACCCCGCCTGTGGATGGCCCCCTCCCCCTAGACCCCGCAGAAGAGCACCGACATCGACCATCCTGGAGCGAGAGCGAGCGGTCACGAACCGGCGCTCCTCCATCTCGACCACCTGGAGGAGCACATCCGAGTTCAGCAGATCCATGGCCTTGTGGGCGATCACGCTCAGCCCGTCCACATACACCGGGCTGTCGAGCACGGCCACGTGCACCTCCTGGCCCTTCACGTACTCCACTCTCACGTGGTCCACGACCCTCAGAAGTAGCTCTCGTTGCTCCGCTGTGAGCGGATTGTGCAGGTAGCGCTCGATCAGCGCCTGGGATGCCCCCATCCGCATGCAGATGGCCAGCATCTCGGCGTCGCGTACGGTGGTTCGGGGGTAGGTGAGCGACCCAGTGTCTTCGTGGATGCCGAGAGCGAAAATAGTGGCCTCCAAGGGCGAGATCGCGAACTCTCGCTCCCGAAGGATGTGCACCATCGCCGTTGCCAAGGCACCGTCCCCCGACACGACCCAGTTCTCGCCTCGCACGAACGAGGGACGCTCCTCCGGCTCGCCCCCGTGGTGGTCGAACACAACCACCTCCACGTCTTCGCTTCCACACAGCACTCCGAGTTCAGCCAAACGGACGCAATCGGAGGTGTCCACGACCACCAGTCGGCGGACGGAGTCCAGGTCGAGTGACCGGAACGGCAGGAGTGGCAACTCCTCGCCGTGCAGGCTCACGAAATCCCTCACGTTGCGGTTCAGGGACCCCGCGAACACGATGCGTGCGTCGGGATACAGACGGGACGCGCCGACGGCCGCGGCGAACGCGTCGAAGTCGGCGTTCTGATGCGTCGTGATGACAGAGAATACCCTGATATCCGCCGAGGGGGTCGGCATGGCTGGCGCGTACTACTGCCGGTCGATGAAGGCTTTCAGGTTCACCGTCGCGATCGCCAGCTGTTCCCGCAACACGGGGCCTTCCAGGTCGGTGATACCCGGTTGGATCGCCGTCCCCTCGAGGATCTCCGCGTCGAGCAGACGCTGGAACGCTTCCTTCTCGTCGGAGGAAAGCTCGAGATCGTCGATGGCATCCGTGATCTCGTCCGCTTCCGGAAGCTCTTCGGTCGCCGCGCGCCCCATCACGAGAAGCATCAATCGTATGGAGGCGGACGCGTCAGGGGAGAACACCAGCGGGTCGTCCCCGGTGCCGGACATCGCGTGGTGCCAGAAGATCGCAGCTGCATAGTCTGAGTCATCGATGGAAGTCAAGTCTGCTTCCACGTCATCGAAGATCTGCTGGGCTTCCCCGTCCACGGGCCAGCCCATGGCCAAGACCACCGCCTTGGCCAACTCCATACGATCCATGGGGTCCGTCGGCCCGAAGCGGGTACCTGCGGCCGCAGGTACGAGCCCGGTCTCGACGGCGGTCGTGATGCGCTCCACCTGCACGTAGTTCTCCGGGATGTCCTCGAAGGTCAGCTGCGCCTGCACTTCACCAGGGTCGAGTATCCCCGAGCTCTCCACCAAGGTATACAGCGTGTAGACAGCGCCGAGGAATGCTGCCAGCACGAACAGATTCAGCACGATCCTCTTCACAAGTCGGAAGGAAAAGCGCTTCTTCTCCGGCCTCTCGGCGGGCTCACCCAGAATAGGAACATCCCAGTCCTGACGCACTCCATCCTCCATCTGCGATCAGATTGCGGCAATCATACCGCGTCGATCACGATTCCTCGAAGCGGAGGAGCATCCGGTCCCATTCGAAAGGCGGTGCTCACGAGTTCCACGGCCTCGCGCCCCAGCTGCTCTTCGTTCGCATGGATCCACGCCACTACGTCCCCACGGTCCACCAGGGAGCCTGTCGGCGCCGCCAGCACCACACCGACCGCGTGGTCGATCCCTACTCCCTTGGTTTCCCGGCCCGCACCCAGCAATAAACCCGCTCTGGCCACCGTCGTCGCAGTCACGGAGTGTACCCAGCCGGCCTCGGCGGCTCTCGCCGGCAGAACGAGCCTCGCTTCCGGAAGTCCGTTCCCATCGACCACATCTGCATGCCCGCCCTGTCCTTGCACCCACTCACGGGCTTTTCGAAGCGCGCTCCCGTCTTGCACGCGGCCGAGAGCGAGAGCCCGGCCCTCCGACAGATCCCCGGCCTGTCCCGCCATGAGAAGGAGATGCGCAGCCAACGTGATCACCACATGCCGAAGGTCGGCCGGTCCCCGTCCGTGGAGCACCTCGAACGCCTCGCGCACCTCGAGAGCGTTCCCCACGGCGAGTCCGAGGGGCTCGTCCATGGCGGTCAGCACAGCCCGCACCGAACGGCCCGCGTCTTTCCCGAGTTCGATCATGGTGCGCGCCACGCGGTGCGCCTGTTCCCGCTCACGCAAGAACGCTCCCTCGCCTACCTTGACATCCAGCACGATCGCAGTCGCTCCCGCGGCGATCTTCTTGCTCATGACGCTCGAAGCGATCAAGGACTCTTGTTCCACCGTGGCCGTGACGTCACGCAGTGCATAGAGCAGGCGATCGGCCGGCACGAGAGTGGGGCTTTGTCCTGCGATCACGACGCCTGTGCGGATCACTTGGCTTCGGAACTCGGCAGACGTCAAGTCGGTGCGGAACCCCGGGATCGACTCGAGCTTGTCTATTGTGCCCCCGGTGTGGCCCAAGCCGCGCCCACTCATTTTCGCGAACGGAACTCCGCAGGCAGCCACCAGCGGACCCAACGCGATCGACACCTTGTCCCCCACGCCGCCCGTAGAATGCTTGTCGGCGATCACGGGGGCGATGTCGCTGAGATCGACGATCTCTCCGCTCTCGACCATGGCCTGCGTGAGCGCGAAGGTCTCTTCTCGATCCAGACCCTGGAAACAGACGGCCATCAACCAAGCCGCCATCTGGTAGTCGGGCACACGCCCGGCCACGTACTCCGAGATCAGCCAGTGAAGCTCCGCGGGTGTATGTGGCAGCCCGCAACGCTTGGCCCCTATCAGGTCGACCGCTCTCACGTGGGCCGGTCCTCCTGCCACCTAGGGCCGATCAGAGTCCTCACAAGACCGCCGACCCGCTCTGAGGCTCTGGTGGACATCTCCACCACGTCCTGGTGCGCCTCCATGCCGGATTTGCCCTTCTCCGCGGCCATGTTGGTCACAACGCTCAATACGGCGACTCCGAGGCCCGTGTCCCGCGCGGCCCGTACTTCCGCGGCGGTGGACATGCCCACGGTCTGAGCGCCGAGCTCGCGGAGCACCCGCACCTCGGCTTCCGTTTCGTACTGTGGGCCCGGCAGAGCGGCGTACCGCACGCGCCTCACTCTTTCGCCCTCCAGGATGCGTAGAGCCCCGACGTCGGTGCCCTCCACACGATCGGGCTGTCCGTCGGGCATCGTGAGTTGAAGATCGATGACCGACTCGATCGCGGTCACGTCGCCGGGGCGCAAGGTCGGATCCAAGCCTCCACACGCATTGGTGACGATCAGTCGCCGCACGCCCCAGCACGCAAGAGTACGTACCGGTGCCTGGGTGTGGCCCAGATCGTGCCCCTCGTAGCCATGCGCCCTGCCACGTAGGATGGCGACGCGCACGCCGTTCACCTCGCCCACGGCGATCCGCCCCGCGTGACCCGGCACGGCACCCCGGCTCCAGCCCGGCACCGCCGCGTAGTCCAGTTCGACCGGAGACACGAGGATCGTGGCGACCTCATCGAGGCCAGACCCGAGGATCACGGCGCAGTCTGGAGGAGCTCCAAGTGCGCCATGCAAGGCTTCAGCTGCCGCGGCCAGGTCGCCCGCGCAGACTCCGGACGGCTCACCCACCGTGCCGCCGTCCGCACCGGCGCCGGGGGCGTCAGTACCGGCGCGATCGCGGGCGAGTGAGACCGCTCGTCCATACACTGCGGGGTAGTCGCGCCATCCATGAGCGGGCCGGCCCTCTTCGAGGGGCGTTCCGCCCAGGCCGGACTGTCCGGCCGTGAGGTGGCGATAGGCCGTCGCCCCTGTGTCGGCCATCGTCCCCATGTACGTGCGCGCAGGGAGCCCCGCGGGGCGAGGGTAGTAGAGCAAGGGCACGTATTCCCGACTGTGATCGGTGCTCACGGTGGTCGGGTCGACTCCGTGATCGGCGGTGATCAGCAGCCGGTCCTCGGGGCCCAGAAGGGCGAGGATAGAGGGAAGGGCGCGGTCCGCAGCCTCCAGACCCGCAGCGAAGCCATCAACGTCGTTCCGATGGCCCCAGACCATGTCGAAATCGACCAAGTTCGTGAACACGAGGCCCTCGACACCGGCCTCCAACCGGGCGACGAGAGCAACGAGGTTGTCCTCGTTGGACTCCACCTTCACCTGCTCGGTCACGCCGCGACCGGCGAAGATCTGGTAGATCTTGCCGATGCCCAACACGTGGACTCCGGCCTGGGTGAGCAGGTCGAGATAGGTGGGGCTCGGAGGCTCGAGCGAGAAGTCCTTACGATCTTTCGTCCGCACGAACGTACCCGGAGTCCCGCTGAACGGGCGGGCGATGACCCTGCCAACTCCATTGGGCCCCGTCAACATGGCACGCGCGATCTCGCAGTAGCGGTAGAGTTCTTCGACGGGGATGACGTCGACGTGGCACGCGATCTGGAAGACGCTGTCGGCCGACGTGTACACGATCGGTCTGCCGGATTCCATGTGTTGCTCGCCCAGCTCCGCGATGATCTCCGTGCCCGAGGCCGCCTTGTTGCCGAGCACTTTTCGACCTACGGCCTGCTCGAAGCCCGAGATCACCTCAGGCGGGAACCCATCGGGGAAGGTGGGTTGGGCCTGCGTAGTCACCACCCCCATATGCTCCCAATGACCTGCCGTCGTGTCCTTGCCCGCGGAGAGCTCCGCCAAGACACCCGGAAGCGCGAGAGGCTCGGCGACCGGGGATATCCCCCGGAGCGGCAGGATATTGCCCAAGCCCAGAGCGCGAAGATTCGGCAGATCGAGTGGTACAAGAGCCGCAAGGTTGCCCAAGGTGTTCGCATCGGTGTCGCCATAGTCGGCCGCATCTGGGAGCGCTCCCGCGCCCACTCCGTCGAGGATCATGATCACGAACCGTGCCATCAGCGTTCTTCCCGGTGGCGGGCGCGTGGGTGCGCTTCGTCGTACACGCGGCGAAGGTGTGCGGCGCTGACATGCGTGTACACCTGGGTCGTAGAGAGGTCCGCATGGCCCAGCATCTCCTGCACGGCACGGAGGTCCGCACCTCCCTCGACGAGGTGCGTGGCGAAGGAGTGGCGCAGGGTGTGAGCAGACACCTCGTCGCTGAGGCCCGCCAGCCGCGCGTACTTCTTCACGATCAGGTGAAGACCTTGTCGAGACAAGCCGCCCCCCCGAACGTTGAGGAACACCTCCGGCGGCTTGAGTGCCCCCGCGCGGCCGAGCCGCGGACGCCCGCGCGAGAGATACGAACCCACCGCCTCCACAGCCTTCCGGCCCAACGGGACGACCCGTTCCTTCGACCCCTTGCCCATGGTCCGTACGAACCCCACTTCGAGGTCGATGTCCTGCAGGCGCAGGGAGACCGCCTCGGAAGCCCTCAGACCGGCCCCATAGAGCACTTCGAGCAGTGCCCTGTCGCGGTGGCCCGCAGGCGTCGCCGACGGCCGCGAGAGCAGCCGATCGACTTGAGCCACCGTGAGCGGCTTCGGAAGCCCCGATGGCGACCTCGGCGCGAGGAGGGCCTCGCTCGGATCTCTCTCGATGCGGGAGACCGACGCGAGGTATCCGTAGAACGAGCGGATCGCGGCTGTCTTCCGCGCCCGGGTGGAGGGCTTCCATGTGCCCTCGGCGAGGAACGAGCGCAACTCCTCGCTGGAGGCTCCCTCGAGAGAAAGGGCCTGCCGCTCCAGGTACGAGTGCAATTGGAGCAGGTCCCGACGGTACGAGGCCACCGTGAGTTCCGCAAGCCCACGTTCCGACCTCAGCCAGGCGAGGTGCTCGGCAACTGCTTCCGGCAGTCTTTTCTGAGGCGCGACATGCACGTGGGCGCTCGCTGCGATGACTACATGTACTCGATCGGGAGCAGGCTGTCCAACGCGAAATACTGGTTACCGGTTGCTTCCGCCACCCGCGAGTTGGTGACCTTGCCCTCCATCACGTTGATGCCGCGGGCGAGAGCTGGGTCGGCCCGTGCCGCCGAGGACAACCCGAGATCGGCGACGTACATGATGTACGGCAGCGTCGCGTTCGTGAGGGCGAGCGTCGAGGTGATGGGCACCACCCCGGCCATGTTGCCCACGCAGTAGTGCACCACCCCGTGCTCCAAATACGTGGGATCCCTGTGCGTGGTCATGCGAGAGGTCGCGAAACACCCGCCCTGGTCGATGCTCATATCCACCACGACTGAGCCGGGCTGCATCGTGGCCACCACGTCCTCCGACACCAGCAGGGGGGCGCGTGCACCCGGCACGTGCACCGCGCCGATCACGAGATCGGCCGAGGCGACTTCCTGCTCGATCGTGAGCTGGTTGCTCATGAGCGTCTCCACGGCGGGCACCATGCTCTCAACCTCGGCGAGACGTTGGGTGCTGATGTCGATCACGGTGACGCGCGCGCGCATGCCCGAGGCCACTAATGCGGCGTTCCTCCCCGCGATACCGGCGCCAAGCACCACGACACTAGCGGCGGCCACGCCCGTCACGCCACCCAGCAGCTTGCCCTTACCGCCGTTCATGCGCTCGAGGAGATGGGCACCCGCGTGCGGAGCCAGCCTCCCGGCAACCTCACTCATCGGGGCGAGCAAGGGCAGATGGCCGTGGGCAGTCTCCACGGTCTCGTACGCCATGTAGGTGGCTCCGCTCTCGAGGAGTTCTCGTGTCAGATCTGGATTCGGGGCGAGGTGGAGGTAGGCGAACATCACCTGACCCGCCCGCATGCGCATGCACTCGTCTCTCAAGGGCTCCTTGACCTTGAGTAGGAGTTCGGCTCGGTCGAACACCGCCTGGGGGCCTTCCACCACCTCTGCGCCGGCGGAGGAGTATGCCTCGTCCGCGAGCGCCGACGACTCCCCCGCTCCGCGCTCCACGAGGACGGTATGGCCGCTCCTGGTCAGCTCCAGCGCACCCGCGGGGGTCAACGACACCCTGTGCTCGTCGGCCTTGATCTCCTTGAGAACCCCTATTCGCACTCGTTCACCCCTCTTGTCTCCGCGCCGTACTGGTCCCCCCGACCGGCCGGATCCCTTCGACCGCCCTCAGCGCCTGGAGGGGACGCAGCTACGTGGCGCTCCACGAGCAGAAGAGTGGCCAGGGTCTTCGCGTCCCTCAGGTCCTCGGCTCCCGCTATCACATCGGCCAGAGGCCTCCAGATCAGCTCGATGACTTCGTCTTCATCGCGGTCCGACGACACCGAGTCCAGGCCGGTGGCCAGGAACGCGTGCAGCTGCTCCCTGAGAAACCCAGGCGAGGCGAAGAACGATCCGAGATGCACCCATTCGGCGGCGACGAGGCCGGTCTCCTCTCTCAACTCCCGGCGGGCCGCCTCCAGCGGCGCCTCCCCGGGCTCGAGACCTCCTGCGGGGAGTTCCAGCAGGTACCCTCCCACGGGATGCCGGTATTGGCGCACGAGCACTAGCCTCCCCGCCGCGTCCACAGCGGCCACCACGACGGCCCCAGGATGCTCGATGACCTCGCGCGAATAGACCCCGTCGCCGGTGTCGATCTCGTCCACCCTCAGACTGACGACGCGCCCGGAGAAGACGTGCCGGGACGATACCACCCGCGGCAGCTCTTCGGCGTTCGAAGAACCGATCGAAACAGGCGCCCCCACCGGCACAGTGTTCCCGGCGTGCCCGGCGTGCCCGGCGTGCCCGGCGTGCCTGGTGTGCCCGGTGTCTTCGATCACGACTTCTCCTTCGGAGGAGGCGGCGGGTTCTCGATCAACCGCTCCACGAGATCCACGAGACGTTCCAGCTCCGCCACGCGGATGTGTTCCTCGGGCGTGTGAACGGACATCATGCCACAATCCAGGTTGACCGTAGGCGTGCCCCGCAGGTTGAAGACGTTGGCGTCGGACCCACCGCCACTCGTCAGGTAGTTCGGCTCGAGGCCCAAGGCGGTCAGCGCGTCGCGGGCGGCTCTCACCACGGGATCGGTCTTTGGTAGACGGAACGAGCGGTACTGCAGAACCAGGTCCACATCCACGTCGACTCCCGCGCGCGCCGCTCCTTCTTGGCACGCGTGGACCATAGCTGCGGTCGTCTGAGCCAGCGTGGCCTCATCGTGACTGCGGCACTCTGATTCGACGATGCACAATGCCGGCACGATGTTCCGCGCGACCCCGCCTCTGATCACTCCCACGTTCGCGGTGGTCTCCTCATCGAGCCTGCCCAACTCCATGAGAGAGATGGCGTGGGCCGCGGCAAGGATGGCGCTCGCCCCTCTCTCGGGTTCCAGCCCCGAGTGCGCCGCCCTGCCTCGGAACTCAGCCGTGATCGTCTGCTGGCTCGGAGAGCGCAGCACGATCCCGCCCACCGGTCCCGACGAGTCGAACACCACGCCGAACGGAGCTGAAGGAACGTCGGGAGGAAGGTATCGCGCCCCCTGTACCCCCAGCTCCTCAGCCACTGTGAAGACGAGTTCGTAGGCGGGAAACGGCCGGCCGGACCGCACCAAGGCCTCCGTGACGTGCAGCAGCGCAGCGACCGCCGCCTTGTTGTCGGCTCCGAGTACCGTGCCCCCCGCGTTGCGGATCACGCCGTCTTCGAGTACCGGCTGCAACGGCCCCGTCGGTTCGACCGTGTCCAGATGCGCGGCGAGTGTGATGCACGGCAGTCCACCCGCCCCCGGCACTCGGCACACCAGATTCCCGGTGTCGCCGCCAACGCCGACGCCCGCCTCATCCTCGACGACCTCCAGACCAAGAGCCCGCAGGCGGCTCGTCACGAGATCGGCCACGGCGCGCTCGCAACGAGACGGGCTGGGCAGTGCCGCCAACTCCATGAACAGCCGGACCGGATCCCCCGCGACGGCCGTCGAGTGATCGCTCACACGTCCGCCTCGGTCGCCTCCCGCTCGCCGCGGTCTCCCGCCACCAGCAGTCCTTCCTCATCGGCGGCCAGGCCCTCATCGGCGGCTGCGCTCTCATCGCTCGAGCGCACGGATTCAGGGTCCAGCCCGCAGGCGCACTGGATAGCCGCCCCCACGAACTCCCGGAACAACGGCTGGGGTCTGGTGGGACGACTCTTGAACTCGGGGTGGAACTGGGCCGCGAGGAACCACGGATGATCGGGGAGCTCGACTATCTCGACCAGTCGATCGTCTGGCGTCACGGCGCTCACGATGAGGCCGGCTTCTACCATGCGCGGCCGCAAGGCGTTGTTGACTTCGTAGCGGTGGCGATGCCTCTCGTAGATCACCTCTTCCCCATACGCCTCGTACGCCTTGGTATCCGGTACTACCTTGATGGGAGAAGCGCCGAGTCGCATGGTGCCACCCATGTCCTCCACGTCCTTCTGCTCCGGGAGAAGGTCGATCACCGGGTACGGGGTCTCCGGATCGAACTCCGACGAGTTGGCGCCCGACATCCCGGCCACCCCGCGCGCGAACTCAACCACAGCCACCTGCATACCCAGACAGATGCCGAAGAACGGAACATCGTTCTCCCGGGCGTACTGTATCGCCAGGATCTTACCCTCGATGCCCCGAATGCCGAAGCCACCCGGCACCAGGATGCCGTCGGCCGTCTCCAGCTCCGAGCGCAGCTCTTCGGGTCGCAGCCCCTCGGCGTCGACCCAGACAACCTCCAGCTCCCGGCCATGGTGAAGGGCCGCATGCCTCAGCGCCTCCACTACGCTCAGATAGGCGTCCTGCAGCTGCACGTACTTGCCCACGAGGGCGATCTTCACGATGCCCGACTGCGCCTTGATGCGCTCCACCAGCGCTTTCCACTCGCTGAGGTCGGCGGGACCCGTCTCGAGCCCCAGCTTCGACACGACGAGGTCGTCCAGGCCTTCTTCGAGCAGGTTCAGGGGCACGAAGTAGATGTCGGACGCATCGATGGCTGCGATGACCGCACGGGGCTCCACGTCTGTGAACAGTGCGATCTTGTCCTTTATCTCGCGGCTCACGGGACGATCGGCGCGGCACACGATGATGTCCGGCTGGATACCGATCTCCCTCAACTCGTTCACGCTGTGTTGCGTGGGCTTCGTCTTCAGCTCTCCAGCCACCCCGATATACGGAATGAGGGTCACGTGGATGAACAACACGTTCTGACGCCCGATATCGTTGCGGAACTGCCGTATCGCCTCCAAGAAAGGCAGGCTCTCGATGTCGCCGACGGTGCCCCCGATCTCGGTGATGACCACGTCGACCTCAGGGTTGCGCGACACTCGGAGGATACGGTCCTTGATCTCGTTCGTGATGTGAGGGATCACCTGCACGGTGCCGCCGAGGTAGTCGCCCCTGCGCTCCTTGCGGATGACGTTGTAGTAGACCGAACCCGACGTGATATTCGATTCCCGCGTCAGATTCTCATCGACGAAGCGCTCGTAATGTCCGAGGTCGAGATCGGTCTCGGCGCCATCGTCGGTGACGAACACCTCGCCGTGCTGGTAGGGGCTCATGGTGCCCGGGTCCACGTTGAGGTAGGGGTCGAACTTCTGGATGACCACCCGGAGCCCACGGCTCTTGAGGAGCCTGCCCAGGGACGCGGCGGTGATCCCCTTCCCCAGAGACGAGACCACCCCGCCCGTCACGAACACATGCTTGGCCATGGACCGTCCTCTATCGTCGTGTACAGGAACGGGCGAGCACGATTCGCGCGCTGTGCCCCATTCAGTCTAGCAGGCCCGCCCCGGCTCTGCTCCGAAGGGCCCGGGCATGCTCCATCGCGCCTGGATCGCCCGGCCGCCCCCCCATCATGCGCGACAACTCTCCCACCGCCTCCTCTTCGCAGAGTGATTCGAGGCAGGTGAAGACGCGGTCACCCCTCTGGGACTTGCTCACCAGCACGTGCTGGTCGGCGTAGGCCGCCACCTGCGGTAGGTGCGTCACCACGACGAGCCTGTTGACGCGACTCATGCCTCGCAACCTGGCCCCCACCGCCGTGGCGGTCAATCCGCCCACCCCGGCGTCGATCTCATCGAAGACCAGTGTCTCCGCCGGCTCCACACCCACGAGTGCTGTTTGGATTGCCAGCAACACCCGAGAAAGCTCTCCCCCCGATGCGGTGCGAGCGAGACTCCGCCCCGGTGCACCCGGGTTCGCGGCCAGCAGGAACTCCACGTCATCGGAGCCGGCGGCGTCGAGACCCTCCGGCATTGCGCGTGGCTTCACCAACACGGTGACCCGGCCCTGCGGCATGCCGAGTTGCGCCAGTTCCGACGACACGAGCGACTCCAATCGCGACGCGGCCTCCAGTCTCCGGGACGAGAGAGCGTCGGCCAGCGCGACGCACCGCCTCTGCAACGAGTCGTGCCGCGCCGTCAAGGTCTCGTCGTCCTCGTCGTCCTCGCCATACGTCTGCAGCCTGCCTCGCACTTCATCCAGATGCGCCAGCGCCGAGGCGGTCGTCCCCCCGTATTTGCGGGCCATCCCTGAGTACACCCGGAGGCGCTCGTCGATGGCCTCGAGCCTCGCCGGATCCACCTCGAGCCCATGTGCGAACGAGCGCAGGTCGCTGGCCCCATCGTAGATCAAGGCCGCCGCCTGCTCGAGCGAAGCCGCCGCGGCGACGAGGCGCGGGTCCACATCGGCCACGCTCGCCAGCCGAGCTCGGGCCGCGCTCAGCACACCCTCCACGTCGGGGGCGTCGCCTTCCCCCCTCAGTAGTTCGGCCACCTCATGGCACGCCCTCACCACCTCTTCGGCGCGGGCCAGAAGCCGCTGCTCGGCTTCAAGGGCCTCTTCCTCCTCGATTTCGAGGGCGGCAGCCTCCAGTTCGGCCGATTGGAAGCGGAGGAACTCCATCTCCTGATCCCTCACGCCACGATCCCGCCGGCGCTCTGCCAAGCGTTCGGCTACCTTCCGCAGCTGCGACCAGACTGTGGCGTAAGACGCGCGGTCGGCGAGCTGTTCCGCCCCGGCGAAGGCATCCAAGGTGTCGCGCTGGTACGGAGTCCTGAGCAGCCGCCGGTGCTCGTGCTGACCCGAGAAGGACACCAAGTCACCCACGACCTCACTCAGGGCCCCCAGCGGCACGGCCACCGCGTTCAGGAAGCACCTGTTGCGGCCCGAGCGGTTCAGCCGGCGGGTCACCACCAACTCTCCCGCGCTCAGCGCAGTGAGATCCACCACCTCGGGCGCGAGGCCCGCGACGTACTCCTCAGAGAGTTCGAAGACACCTTGGATGACAGCCTCATCAGCTCCCTCGGCGACCAGCCCTTCAGACGCCCTATCACCCAGAAGGAGGCTCAGAGCCTGCGTGAGCAAGGTCTTCCCGGCGCCGGTCTCCCCAGTGAGCACCGTGAGTCCGTCCGCGAGATCGAGTGTCGCGTCCTCGATCAGCACGAAGTCCTTGATGCTCAGCGAGACGAGCATCTGAGCGTCAGGCCCCTCCCACGAACCGCTGGGCGAAGTTGTGGTAGAAGTCGCTCTCCGGAAGCAGGGCCAGCGTGGCCAGCGCGGGGGCGGTGCGAACCTCGAGCTCCGCGAGAGCCTGCAGTGAGCCCACGTGCTCGCCGTCGGAGAGTATGTCCACTGCCGTGTGACGCGATTCGTTGCGCAGAGTGACAACGTCCGCGGTCGCCAGCACCACCGACCGCACCGCCAAGGCGTGAGGCGCCACGTACGACACCACGTATCCCTGCAGGTTGACGCCCAGCACAGGTCCGCCGACCGCGAGGTTGTAGGCCGTGGACCCAGCGGGGGTGGAGATCACGAGAGCGTCGGCGCGCACGTCGAACAAGGACACCCCGTTGACGCCATAGGAGATGTGACATATGCCGCCTTCCCTCCCCCTCCCGACGACGAGGTCGTTCACAGCGCGCAGCGTAGCCCCGTTGCTCGACGTCGTGAGACCCAACAAGGGCTGGGCCACATACTCGCCGTCCAAGAGGCGGGCGAGGTCCCGCTGAAGCTCATCCTTCTGGATAGTGGCAAGGAAGCCCACACGCCCGAGATTGATGCCCGCCACGGGAACGCCCAAGTCGCGCGTGAGCCGAAGCGCGCGCAGCATCGTGCCGTCTCCGCCGAGCACCAAGCAAAGATCCGCTTCCGTGAGTTCTTCTCGCGCCACTTCGCAGCAACCTTCGCCGCCCACATCAACCAGCCCTGGGTGTTTCAGCGTCTCCCCCGGAGGGAGGAGAAGCCGTATGCCCCGCTCCTCCAGCAGTGGGAGGACCTCGGCCACGACCGGGGCGGCCACCTCCCTCACCTGATGCGTGAAGAGAGCCACACTTCTGATCGGATCACTCACCCGAAGCCCCTTCCAGGTTGCCGGCGTGCACGACCTTGGCGATCATCTGCTCCAGGGTAGCAGGCCGTCCCCTATCCCCTCTACCTCTATCCACCCGGAACACGAACTCCACGTTCCCCCCCACGCCGGGTAGTCCCGAGTCGCACAGTCCATCGACCGCCAAACCGAGGTCCCCGAGTGTCGTACCGACACTTCTGAGCACATCTTCGTGCACTTCAGGATCACGCACGATGCCCCCCTTTCCCACCCGCTCCGCACCGGCCTCGAACTGCGGCTTCACGAGCAGAAGACCGGTGAATCTCTCGGCCATACAGCCGATCACGGCCGGAAGCACCTTCGCCAACGAGATGAAGGACACATCCACAGTCAGAAGATCTGGTGAAAAGGGCAGCGACTCAGGTTGGAGCCACCGCGCGTTCACGCGCTCCATCACTATCACCCGGGGGTCATTGCGCAGTCGGACGTCGAGCTGCCCATAGCCCACATCCAAAGCGATCACTTCCAATGCCCCGTGCTGCAGCAGACAGTCGACGAACCCACCCGTCGACGCGCCCACATCCAGGGCCCGGGCCCCCTTCGGGTCCACCTCCAGAGCCTCGAGTGCGTGCGCCAGCTTCTCGCCGGCACGCGAGACGAAGCGAGGGCGCCGCTTGAACTGCACACTCGCGGTCTCGGGCACGGCGGTACCGGCCTTGTCGACCACGCATCCGTCTACCGTTACGTCGCCCGCCATGATCAGGGCCCGCCCGATAGTGCGGCTGTCGACGAGCCCTCTGTCGACCAACAATTGATCGAGCCGGACTCGGGGTGTGGTCACCTTCCGCGTGTCTCCGCGGACACCAGCAGGGAGGCGGCCGACTCGGCGACCCTCTCGGCGGTGAAGCCGACGTGGGCGTGCAGTGACGGCAGGTCGCCGTGCGTCACGAATTCATCCGGAAGCCCGATCATGCCGAGCGGCCTCTGAAGACCCGCTCTCTGAAGCAGGTCGGCCACGCCGGAACCGAAGCCACCGACGACCGTGTTCTCCTCCACCGTCACGACAGCGGAGTGAGCCTCCAGGAGTGGAACGAGCGCGTCTTCGTCCAGAGGGGAGATCATTCGCACGTTGGCCACGGTCGCATCCACGCCGCGTTCGCTCAGGATGGCCGCCCCTTCCTCGGCCAGCCGCACACCCGAACCGGTGGCCAAGAGCAACACCTCACTCCCCTCTCGGATCACCTCGACCCACGGCCCGGTGATCGCCTCCGGCACGTCGACCAACGGCAGCCCCAGGCCCCTCCCTCGAGGATAGCGCAGCGCGACGGGACGCTCCAAAGCGAGGGCCGTCGCCAAGAGAGTCTGCAGTTCTGCTTCATCCTTGGGGGCCAGGATCGTGAGGCCGGGCACCGAGCGAAGGAACGAGATGTCGAAAGCTCCGTGATGGGTAGGCCCGTCTTCCCCAACCAGCCCGGCACGGTCGATGGCGAACACCACCGGCAGCCCGGGAAGACACACGTCGTGGATCACTTGGTCATATGCGCGCTGCAGGAACGTCGAGTACAAGGCCACCACCGGCCGCATGCCCGCGGCCGCGAGGCCTGCGGCGAAGCCCACCGCATGGCCTTCGGCGATTCCCACGTCGAAAAAGCGCGTGGGGAACTCGCGCTCCAGATGGTCGAGACCCGTCCCCGCCGCCATCGCCGCCGTGATGCCCACCACTCGTGTATCGCGACGCGCGAGCTCCACGAGGGTGCGACCGAAGACCTCGGTGTAGGTGGGGGGCGCGTCACCGGCCGGCTCGCATTCGCCGGTGGGCACGGAGAACGGCGACGTGCCGTGAAAGCGGTCGGGGGCTCGTTCGGCCGGCGAGTACCCCTTGCCCTTGATGGTGCGCACGTGTAGCAACACAGGGCCGTTCACGGCCAGAGCGCGACGGAGGTCTGCGCGCAACGCCTCGATATCGTGACCATCGGTGACCCCGATGTAGGTGAAACCCAACTCCTCGAACAGCATGCCGGGCACGAGCGCCGCCTTGACCCCTTCTTTGACATGCTCCCCCATCGCGTACACGCGCTCCCCGATGCGCGGGAACTGCTGCACGCGACGCTCCAGGTCGCGCCGGAACCGGTAGAACGAAGGCTCGGTGCGCAGACGGGTGAGGTAGGAGCTGATCGCCCCGACGTTCTTTCGGATAGACATCTCGTTGTCGTTCAAGACGACCACGAGAGGCGTGCGGAGATGACCGGCTTGGTTCAGACCCTCGTAGGCCATGCCGCCGGTGAGGGCGCCGTCGCCGATCACCGCTACCACACGGCCCGCGTCTTTATCTCCGCCGAGACGGGCCGCCTCTGCGAGCCCCACGCCCACGCTGACCGAAGTGCTGCTGTGCCCAGTGCCGAAGGCGTCGTGCTCGCTCTCGCTCGGCTTAGGGAAGCCCGAAAGGCCGCCGTACGAGCGGATGGTGGCGAAGCGGTCGGCTCGACCGGTGAGCAGCTTGTGCGGGTACGCCTGATGGCCTACGTCCCAGACGATCTTGTCCCGGGGGCTCTGCAGCTCAGCATGTAGGGCTATCGTGAGTTCCACGACCCCCAAAGAGGGCCCGAGGTGTCCCCCCACACAGGCGATCGACTGGATGATCTCAAGGCGCACCTCGCTCGCGAGCCTGCGCAGGTCGGCTGCCGATAGGGTGCGCAGGTCCTCAGGCAGACACAGTTGGTCGAGCAGTCTTGGTGGCACGGGATCCATCCTAGGCGCTGATTATACTCCGTTGTCCTTCCTGCCGAGGCGTCGGCGGGCGCCGGACGCGTCTCCGAGCCGCTCCTCGGTCGTCTCAGGATCGCTCCTCGGTGGCCAAGGCCCCCAGAACACCGTTGACCAGTCGAGCGGCCTCGTCAGAGCAGTACCGTTTCGCGAGTTCGACCGCCTCGGAGATGGTGACAGCCGGCGGGTTCTCCGACGCCCAGCGCAACTCGAAGAGCCCCAAACGAAGAAGATTCCGTTCCAGCGGGGCAAGGCGTTCGAGCGTCCAGCCTTCGAGACGCCGCCCGAGCTCCGAATCGATCTCCGCCCGATGCTCCGCCACCCCCTCGACCAGCCGTCTCTGATACGGATCCATCTCCTCGGGCCGCACAGCACTCCGCCTGATCACAGCGTCTTCGCGCGTGAGACCCAGGAGGTCTTGTTGGTACAGGAAGAAGAGTGCCTCCTTGCGCGCCCGTCGCCTACCGGTCGCCACGTCAGGCGTGGTCTTCGGGCGGGGGGAAGACGCCGTCGAAGTGAACGTCGACGCGCGCGATGCGCAGGCCGGTCATCCGGGCGAGACGAGAGGCGATTATTTCCTTGACTGCCTCTCCGAGTGCGGGCAGATCCTCCCCCAGCTGAGCAAGCACGTGCACGACCACGGAGCCGACTCCCTGTACCACCACGATCTCTGCGTCTCTTCGCCCCGGCCGCGCGCCCTCACGATGCAGGCGCACTCTCGGCTCGGAAGCCACTGACCACCGCACGATCGACTGCAACACCGAGGATGAGATCTGGTAATCGGCGACCTCCCCGTGTCCCGCTCCCGGGAACATGGTGCCTCCGTCCTGGTTCATGTCTGCCGACCTCCTCCGTCGCCGTTCATCGAGGCCAACTCCCCCCGTGCCTCTTCGAGGAAAGCAGTCGAGATGTTCCCCGCGACGAAAGCCGGGTGACCCAGTATGTCCAGATGCAGGTCACGCGTGGTCGGCACCCCAACCACCTCGAGCTCCCTCAGACACCGGATCCCCCGCGCGATGCAGGACGTCCGATCCTCGTCCCACACGATCAGCTTCGCCAAGAGAGAGTCGTAGTTCGTGGGCACGGTGTACCCCTCGTAGAGGTGGGTGTCCACGCGCACCCCCGGACCGCCGGGAAGGCGAAGACGTTCGATGGTGCCGCCACGCGGGAGGAAGTTCTTGCCGGGATCCTCCGCATTGATGCGAAACTCGATCGCGTGCCCCGTCGGCTGCACACTGCCGACCCGCGAGAGGGGTCGACCCGCCGCGACTCCGATCTGCTCCCGGATCACGTCCACTCCGGTCACCATCTCGGTCACCGGATGCTCCACCTGCACGCGGGTGTTCATCTCCATGAAGTAGAAGTCGCGGTGCTCGTCGGCGAGGAACTCCAACGTACCGGCGCTCAGGTAGTCGATCGCCGCACAGGCCTTGGTCACCAACTCGGCGAGGCGCCCGCGGGTGGCATCGTCAAGAAGCGGCGACGGGGATTCCTCCAACACCTTCTGATGACGTCGCTGGATGGAGCAATCGCGCTCTCCAAGGGTGAGCACTCCACCCCGGCCGTCCCCGATCACCTGGACCTCGACGTGGTGCGGGCGGGCGATCACCTTCTCGAGGTAGAGTTCCCCGTTGCCGAACGCACCCTCCGCCTCGGCCGAAGCAGCCATGTACGAACGCTCGATGTCCTCAGGATCGTCCACGAGGCGCATGCCCCGACCGCCTCCACCGGCGGAGGCCTTCAGCATCACCGGATAGCCCAGTGCAGCGGCGACCCGCGTTGCTTCGTCGACGCTTCCCAAAGCGCCTTCAGTACCCGGGATCGTCGGCAGCCCGGCATCGGCCATGATCCGCTTCGCGAGGGACTTGTCGCCCAGATCGTCCATACTGTCGGGCGTCGGGCCGATGAACACCAGGTCATTGTCGACGCAGGCGCGGGCGAACGTCGAGTTCTCCGACAGGAAGCCGTAGCCGGGATGCACCGCGTCGCACCCTGTCATACGGGCGGCGGCCACCATGCTCGGGATGCTCAGGTAGCTGCGGCGCGGATCGGGGGGCCCGATGCACAAAGCCCGGTCGGCTGCCCGTACGTGCGCAGCTTCGGTGTCCGCGGTGGAATACACCGCCACCGCTTCGATGCCCATCTCATGGCACGCCCTGATGACGCGCAACGCGATCTCGCCCCGGTTGGCGACCAGGATGCGGTCGAACACAGGCGCCATCTAGTAGTCCGTTCCTGAACAAGAGTTACACATCAAAGCAACCCCAGATCGAACTTGTTCCAGCGGAACACCACCGGGGAGGCGTTGAACTCGTCGATACCCAGCAGGATGCGCGCCTTCAGC